>Ga0209960_1000116_pt1 | contig 253066 bp, 239 predicted proteins | sample ThiBiot_500_plan_2_FD_183947 | JGI IMG/M metagenome (GOLD analysis project Ga0209960, IMG submission 183947) | Wastewater bioreactor microbial communities from Cape Town, South Africa - Thiocy_expt_500_plan (SPAdes) | ecosystem: Engineered > Bioreactor > Thiocyanate-remediating >... | reverse complement strand
AAAGAACATCCGCCGCTTCGTGCTGCCGCCTCGCAGATCCCACAGGCGGTATCCGCGTGAGGTTCGTATGACCAAGACCCAGTATCCCGTCAAAAAAATGCCGCTCAGACTTAACTGAGCGGCATTGCCCTGACAGGGGGGTAATGGCCTTGCCCAGCGGCACATCGGCACGCACCACCGTGCTGCTGAGCACGTGGTAGCCCAGCACGGCCGTGAGCAGGGCCTTGTCGGCCAGCAGCGCTTCCTTGGTCATGCCCAGCTCGGTCAGCAGGGCGGCAAAGGCCGCGTTGGTGGGCGCAAACACGGTCAGCGTGCCCGTGCTCAGGGTGGAGGCCAGGCCAGCGGCGGTCACGGCTTCCACCAGAATGCTCAGATCGGGGGTGTTCTGTGCCAGCTCGACGATGTTGCGCTCCGGAGTGTCGTCGCCGCCGCCGCAGGCCTGCAGCAGCGTGCTGCTCGCGCCCAGGGCGGCAGCCAGCAGCACGCTGCGGCGCTTCAGGGGGGTGTTCATGGGGCTTCTCCTCGCAAAGGGATGGGGATGAAACGGTGCGGGTGCCTGGGGGTTACTTGGGCATCAACACCGTGTCAATGGCGTGGATCACGCCATTGCTGGCGGCCACATCGGTGGCGATGACCTTGGACTGGTCCACCATCACCCCCATGCTGGTGGAGACGGTGAGGTCCCGGCCCTCCACGGTCTTGACCTTGCCCGCCTTCACGTCGGCGGCCATCACCTTGCCGGGGACCACGTGGTAGGTCAGCACCTTGGTGAGCGCGGCCTTGTCGGCCAGCAGCCCGTCCAGGGTGGCCTTGGGGATCTTGGCGAAGGCTTCATCCGTGGGCGCGAACACCGTGAAGGGGCCGGGGCCCTTGAGGGTGTCGACCAGGCCCGCGGCCTGGACGGCGGCCACCAGGGTCTTGAAGTTGCCCGCCTTCACGGCGGTGTCCACGATGTCCTGGGCCATGGCGCTCAGCGAGGCGCCGGCACTCAGTGCGAGTGCAATCAGGGTCTTTCTCATGGGTCGCTCCTCTCGGTTTCGGTGGAAATGACACGCCAGGATGGGCGTGGAGCGAATGTATTACCAAACAGTACCAAAGTAAACCAATCAGTTATTCAATAACTGCACGGTTACCCTCGGACGCAAAAAAACCCCGCAAAGGCAGGGCGTGGAGGATGGGGTGGGGCGGTCCGTGCCGCCCCGGCGCTGCACTCAGCGCACGATGAGCACTGGGATCTTGCTGCGCGCGAGCACCTGCGTGGTGACCGAGCCCAGCACCAGCGTGGCCAGCGCGCCGTGGCCGCGCGAACCCATGACCAGCAGGTCGTACTTGCCCCCGTCGGCCACGGAGGCGATCACCTCGCCCGCATTGCCGACCTTGGCGATGCACTTGGGGTTGAAGCCATGGCGCTCCAGGAACTTGTTCACCGGCTTGAAGACCTTGTCGGCCTCATCGGCGTAGTAGCGGTCCACGGCCTCCTTGCCCAGGGCGGCGCGGGCGCGCGGCGGCAGGGCCGCCTGCACCGTGACGGCGCTGTAGGCGTGCGTGGGCGCCAGCAGTTCTTCGTGGGCGGCCAGGTAGGCCAGCATCTTCTTGGTGTAGGAGCTGCCATCGACAGCCAGCAGAATGTTCATGTGCGCCTCCGGGAGAGTTCAACGAGCAGCGCCCATCATACGGCGATGCAGCAGTGCGCACGAAACAGCGCCTGCTCGCCCTTGCGCCGGTAGCCCAGCGGATTGGCCACCACCCTGCAGGCATGGGCGCTACCTTCCGCGCGCGTGGCATGCACGCGGTAGTCGCAGGGCGTGTGCACATGCCCGTGCAGCCACAGGTCGGCGTGGACGAGCCAGTCGTCGAGCGCATTGCAGAAGGCTGCCGTGCCCGGCGTGAGCCCGTAGCGTGGATCCCGGCTGCGCAGGCTGGGCGCGAAGTGCGTCACCACCACCGTAGGTCCGGCGTGCGGCGCCTGCAATGCGGCGTGCAGCCAGTCCATGCAGAGCCGGCCTTGGGCGCGCACCTGCTCGGCCAGCATGGTCTGGCCCTGCCAGACGGTGCCTGTCTTGCTCAGGTAGTGGTTGGCGGCGCGCTGGGCCTTGCCGCGTGCTTCGAGCTGCTGCGCCAGCGTGCCGCCCTGCTGCAGAGCCAGGGCGTCGAAGTCGGACCACAGCGTCGTGCCGACGAAGCGTACACCCTGCAGCACCAGGCTGGAGCGCTCCAGCCAGTGGATGCCGAGCTGCTCGCAGCTGCGCTGCAGGCGTGTGTGCGCGCTGTCGAAATCCAGCCCGTCGTATTCGTGGTTGCCGGGCACATACACCACCGGCACAGGCCAGCCCGCCCATTGCGGCAAGGGGGAGAAGCGCTCCAGCCCGAAATGCGGGCTGGCCAGGCGCGAGCCGGTCTGGTAGGAGCCGATGTCGCCGGCCAGCACCAGCACGTCGGCGCCCTGGGCGGGGCTGGGGTGGAACTCGGGGTGCGCCTCCAGGTGCAGGTCGGACAGGAGCTGGATGCGCATGGCCGCTCGACCCGCAATGCCTCAGCGCTGGGCCGGGCTATCCAGTGCCGCTACCAGGGCGGCCCACTCGGCGTAGGCCACGGGCAGGCTGCGCTCGTGCCCCTGGGCCGAGGCAATGCGCAGCACCCAGTTGCCATGCGGCTGCGCTGCGTAGCGGGCGGCCAGTTGGCGCGCCAGGGCGGCGTCGATGGTGAATTCCAGCTCTTCGCGGTAGGTGCACTTGCGTTCCATCAGGTCGCGCAGGTTGCAGGTGGTCTTGTCCGCCTGCGGGGTCAGGGTCACGGTCTGCGCGCCTGCGCCGCCGTCGAAGCGTGCCGTGGCGTAGCGGTGGAAGGTGTAGTCCACATAGGTCAGTACCAGGGTCACACGCACTACCGCTGTTCCGGCCGGGTCGCCACGCACGGCGCTCAGGTAGGTGAGGTTCTGGAAGTCGGCGCTTTCCTGGTGGTGCGCCGCCTGCGTGCTCAGCAGCGTGCCTGGGCCACCGGGGGCGGGCCCTGTGCGCATGCGTTGCGCATAGTGCCCGACCCGATAGCGGTGGGCCACGGACTCAAAGGCATCCTGGTTGGGCATGGCCTTGAACAGGTACTCGCCATCCTTCCAGGCCGTGCCCTTCTTGAGCAGGGTGTGGCTGGTACCCACCCCCTTGGGGAAGAAGGCGTGGTAGCTGATGCGGGCGGCGCTGGCGCCCTTCTCGGTGAGGGTGCTGCGCTCCGTGCCGCGGCATTCCACCGGTTTGCCGTCAGGCTGTGCCAGCGTGGCGATGCGCGCGTTGCACACACCATCGGCGTCGCTGGTGCAGGACCAGCGGGTCAGCAGCTTTTCAGCGTTCCAGAACGGGCCCAGACGTGCTTCGCATGCGCCGGCCAGGGTGGCGCCGGCAATGGGCGCGTCTTGCGCGTCGACGATGAGAAAGTGGGCCGTGCCCTCGGTTGTGGCGGGTCGTGCGGCCTGTGCGGCCGGTGCCAGCAGGAGTGCGGCCAGCGCGCAGGCCAGCCATGCCGTGGATGGGGAAGTCATGGGAGGGCAGCGTAGGAAGGGCACGGCGCGAGGCGCTGTGCCGGTGGAGTCCGGGGCAGCCATGGTACCCGCACCGTGGCCCCCGGCGGGCGCCAATCCCGCCCCTGCGGTGCGTGATTGGCGCCCGCCGGGGCTATTTTACAGCGCAGCCAGGCGCTGCTCCAGCGCGGCCTTGGTGTCGATCAGCTCCTGGGGCATGTGGTAGGAGAGCAGCTCGAAATGCGCGTCGTGCGACTTGAACTCCTCGGCCCAGGCCGCCTTGTCGATGCTGGTCACGGTCTTGAACTGCTCCGGCGTGAAGCTCAGGCCCGTCCAGTTGAGCTCTTCGTACCGCGGCGCAATGCCGAACATGGTTTCCTCGCCCTGGGCCTGGCCCTCGATGCGGTCGAGCATCCACTTGAGCACGCGCATGTTGTCGCCGTAGCCGGGCCAGACGAACTTGCCGTCCTCGCCCTTGCGGAACCAGTTGACGCAGAAGATCTTGGGGAGCTGGTGGCCGGATTCCTCCAGCTTGTGCTCCATGTCGAGCCAGTGCTGGAAGTAGTCGCTCATGTTGTAGCCGCAGAAGGGCAGCATGGCGAACGGGTCGCGGCGCACCACACCCTGCGCGCCGAAGGCGGCGGCGGTGGTCTCGGAGCCCATGGTGGCGGCCATGTAGACGCCTTCCATCCAGGTGCGGGCTTCGGTCACCAGCGGCACGGTGGTGGAGCGGCGGCCGCCGAAGATGAAGGCGTCGATGGCCACGCCGTTGGCGTCGTCCCACTGCGCGTCCAGCGCGGGGTTGTTGGTCGCGGCCACGGTGAAGCGGGCGTTGGGGTGGGCGGCCTTGGCGCCGGTCTGCTTGGCGATCTCGGGCGTCCAGTCCTTGCCCTGCCAGTCGATCAGGTGCTCGGGCAGCCTGCCCTGGTCCTTCTCCATGCCTTCCCACCACACGTCGCCGTCGTCCGTCAGGGCCACGTTGGTGAAGATCACGTCCTTGTCCAGGCTGGCCATGCAGTTGGGGTTGGTCAGCGTGTTGGTGCCGGGGGCCACGCCGAAGTAACCGGCCTCGGGGTTGATGGCGTACATCTTGCCGTCGGTATGGGGCTTGATCCAGGCGATGTCGTCGCCGATGGTCGTGACCTTCCAGCCGTCGAAGCCGGCCGGGGGCACGAGCATGGAGAAGTTGGTCTTGCCGCAGGCGCTGGGGAAGGCGGCGGCCACGTGGTACTTCTTGCCCTGGGGGTTGGTCACGCCCAGGATCAGCATGTGCTCGGCCAGCCAGCCCTGGTCGCGGCCCATGGTGGAGGCGATGCGCAGGGCCAGGCACTTCTTGCCCAGCAGGGCGTTGCCGCCGTAGCCCGAGCCGTAGGACCAGATCTCGCGCGTTTCGGGGTAGTGCACGATGTACTTGACCTTGGGGTTGCAGGGCCAGGACGTCTGGTCCTTCTCGCCGGCGGCCAGCGGGGCGCCCACGGTGTGCATGCAGGGCACGAATTCGCCCTCCACGCCCAGTACGTCGTACACGGCCTTGCCCATGCGGGTCATCAGCTTCTGGTTCACGGCCACGTAGGCGCTGTCGGTCAGCTCGACGCCGATGTGGGCGATGTGGCTGCCCAGCGGGCCCATGGAGAACGGCACCACGTACATGGTGCGGCCCTTCATGCAGCCGTCGAACAGCGGCTGCAGCGTGGCGCGCATTTCGGCCGGGTCCATCCAGTTGTTGGTGGGGCCGGCGTCTTCCTTCTTGGCCGAGCAGATGTAGGTGCGGTCTTCCACGCGGGCCACGTCCGACGGGTCGGACCAGGCCAGGAAGCTGCCCGGGCGCTTGGCCGGGTTGAGCTTCTTGAAGGTGCCGGCCTCGACGAGCTGTTGGCACAGGCGGTCGTACTCTTCCTGCGAGCCGTCGCACCAGTAGATGCGCTCGGGCTTGCACAGGGCGGCCATGTCGGCCACCCAGGCGAGCAGGCGGGCGTTTTTGACGTAAGCGGGGGCGTTGATATTCAAGCCCTGCATGGTGGGTGCGTTCATCGGGAGCTTCCTGAAGTTGAAAAACGGTTTTTCAAAGGAAGCGGGCGGGCAATAACGCCATCCTGACCACGCCGCTGCGCGGCCTGGCAACCCGGGCACTGCCTTTGAAAAAACGGCTTTCCCCTCACGCCGCAGGCAGGCGGGGCGGTACCCACGGTCGGCACAGCATCGCTGCAACCCAACCGGGATGTCGATTTTAAGAAGCTGCTGAAAATTTGTCTGTCAGACAGGGGTCAGAATCATGCAAAAGACGCATGATGTTATGCGCGAATGTCTGGGCCCAGTGCGCCCGCCTGCCAGCGCTCGAAGCCCTGGCGCCGCAGCGTGCACGCCGGGCAATGCCCGCAGCCATGGCCCCAGGCGTGCAGGGCGCCGCGCTCGCCCAGGTAGCAGGTGTGCGTGAGGCGCACGGTCAGGTCCACCAGCGGTATGCCGCCAAGCGTGCGCGCCAACTCCCAGGTCTGGGCCTTGTCCAGCCACATGAGTGGCGTCTCTATGGTGAAGCGCTGGCCCATGCCCAGGCTGAGTGCCACCTGCAGCGCCTTGATGCTGTCGTCGCGGCAGTCGGGGTAGCCGGAGAAGTCGGTCTCGCACATGCCCCCCACCAGCGTGTACAGGCCGCGGCGGTAGCCCAGGGCTGCGGCCATCTGCAGGAACAGCAGGTTGCGTCCGGGCACGAAGGTGTTGGGCAGGCCCGCGGCGTCCAGGGTGATGGCGCTCGCGCGTGTCAGCGCGGTGTCGCTGATCTGGCCCAGCACCGCGAGGTCGAGCAGGTGGTCCGCGCCCAGGCGCGGCGCCCAGGCGGGAAATTGCGCGCGCAGGGCCGCCAGCACCTCCTGGCGCGCCTGCAGCTCCACGCGGTGGCGCTGGCCGTAGTCGAAACCCACGGTTTCCACCTGGGCAAAATGCGTGAGTGCCCAGGCCAGGCAGGCGGTGGAGTCCTGGCCGCCGGAGAACAGGACGAGGGCGTGGCCGTTGCGCATGGGGGCACCTTCAGAATGCGGCAAAAACAGCAAAGCCCCGCCAGGCGGGGCTTGCAGGACGGGAGCGTGAACCGGCCTCAGAAGGTGTGAACGAATCCGGCGTGCCCGAGCAGACCGTCACAACGCGGCCGATCAAGGCGCAAAGCGCAGCCATAGCGCGTGCTATGGCGAACATTTGCAACGCCGAGCGGGTGTGTTTTGGCGGGATGAGCGGGCATGGTGGGTTCGTTCACACCTTCTCAGGCCATGGTCACGGCAATCATGGCCAGCAGGAAGATCATGATGGCGCCCACCGCGGGCAGCACCACAGGAATGTAGGGAACCACCTCTTCCACCGGATCGGGGGTGGCGCTGGCGGCTGCGGCGGTGCTGGGGTGCGACATGGCAGGTCTCCGTCGGTTGATGTTCCGAAAATTCTAGCGCCACCGCGCGCGCCGTGCAGCGGCCGGGGCAATCGGGTGCGGCCGCCCTACATGCGCGAGGCGCTCATGCCCGCGCCGTGCAGGTGGCCCAGCAACTCCTCCACATGCGCGTGACCGCGCGTCTGCAGAACGAGCTCGATCTCCACATTCTGCGCCGCCAGCATGGTGAAGGCGCGCTGGTGGTGCACCTCCTCGATATTGGCGCCTGCGTCGGCCAGCGTGGCGGTGATGCGCGCCAGTGCGCCGGGCACGTCGCGCGCGCTCACGCGGATGCGCGCCAGCCGGCCCGAGCGCACCATGCCGCGCTCGATGATGGCGGCCAGCAGCAGGGGGTCGATGTTGCCGCCGCTGAGCACCAGGCCGACCCGCTTGCCCTGGAAGCGATCCGGATGGCGCAGGAGCGCTGCCAGCCCGGCCGCGCCTGCCCCCTCGACCAGGGTTTTCTCGATCTCCAGCAGCATCAGCAGCGCCTGCTCGATGTCGCCCTCGTCCACGAGCAGCAGGTCATCCACGAGGCGGGCCACCACCTCCTGCGTGATCTTGCCCGGCGCACCCACGGCAATCCCCTCGGCAATGGTCGATGTGCCCATGGGGTGGTGCGTGCCCTGGATGGCGTTGACCATGGAGGGAAAGCGCAGCGTCTGCACGCCCACCACCTCGATGCCGGGCTTGAGTGCCTTGGCCGCTGTGGCCATGCCGGCGATCAGCCCGCCGCCGCCCACCGAGACGACCAGCACGTCCAGGTCCGGCTGCGCGCGCAGCATCTCCAGCACCAGCGTGCCCTGGCCCGCGGCGATGGCCTCGTCGTCATAGGGGTGCACGAAGGTCAGGCCCTGCGTGTCGGCGAGCTGGTAGGCGTGCGCGCGCGCCTCTTCCAGCGTGTCGCCGTGCAGCACCACTTCGGCGCCGAAGCCGCGCGTGCGCTCCACCTTCACGCCCGGGGTGAAGCGCGGCATGACGATCACCGCGCGCAGGCCCAGGCGCTGCGCGTGGTAGGCCACGCCCTGGGCGTGGTTGCCCGCGCTCATGGCCACCACGCCGCGCGCGCGCTCCTCCGGCGTGAGCTGGGCCAGCTTGTTGCAGGCACCACGCTCCTTGAACGAGGCCGTGAACTGCAGGTTCTCGAACTTGAGGAACACCTGCGCGCCCACGATTTGCGAGAGCGTGCGGGATTCCACACAGGGGGTCTCCAGCACCTGGCCTTGTAGGCGCGATGCGGCATCCTGGATGTCTTGAAGGGTGATCATGTCCGGCATTGTGGCGCGGAATGCCGCAGCGCGGAATGGGGGTATAGGGCTTATCAAAAAAGATAGCTACTGACGCTTGATGGATAAGCGCTAGAGCCGTTTTTTGCTTGAATTTAGCAGCGCATGCGCTGCGCGGGGGCCGGCCATTCAGGTGCGAGGTCGCACGCCATCTGCTGCCGCAGGCGGCCACGCGTCTTTCTTTCCAGATAGCCAGGCCCGGGCATCCAAGGCGCCAACGGGCGACGGCGGCGGGGCCCGCCTCACACCACCCGGTTCCACTCCAGCGCGCGTGTGCGCCAGTGCGCCTCGATGGTCTGCGTGAAGTCCGCGCGCACCAGCTTGGCGCGGGCCTGCAGCCAGTCGGCGTTCTCGCGCCGGATGACGATGCCTTCGAGCGGCCCCTGGCGGAACTGGCTGTGGCGGCTGTGCACCCAGTCGCGCAGCTGGTCCAGCGTGACATCGCCGGCATGCAGGCGCGGCACCGTGACCAGGCCCAGCGCGGCGGCCCAGGCGTTGCGCCTTGCGGTGCTCCAGAAGCGCTGCGTCTGGCGGTCGTACACGTCGAACAGCAGCCACCAGTCGGGCAGGGCGGCGTAGTCCAGCGAGTGGCGCGCGGCGCACCATTCGCCAAAGGCCACCAGGTGGGTGCCCAGGGCGTCGAACAGCTTGTCCTCGTGCGCGGCCAGCCAGGGGCCCAGGCGGGCAAACTGGCCGTGGAAGGGCTGGGGCAGGTACTGGCCGCGGTTCTGGGCGCGCAGCACGCCGTCGGGCGAGACGGAAAAGCCCAGGTTGGCGCCGTCGAGCTTTTCCTCCAGCACCACGGGGCCGCTGAGGAGCTCGTCGGCCTCCGCGGCGGAAAGCACCTTGTCGTCGCGCGGTGCGCCCGTGGCCAGCCAGGCGATGTGCGGGGTGTGGGGGAAGCGGAAGAATTCGGGCATAGACAGGCTATTTTGCGCGCCGTTCGGGCGGGTGTTTGCGGCGCCAGCGCGCGTGCAGCCATGCGGGCAGCAGGTGCTCGACCTCCAGGCCCACGGCGCGCAGCGCGCTTTCGCAGTCGATCCAGTCGGTGTCGCTGGCGTTGACGAGCCGGCAGGGGTGGCCGGCGTCGAGCGCCGCCAGCGCGGCGGCCACCATCTTGCGGTCGGCCAGGTCGGTCACGGCCGCGGCCAGCTCGGGCGGCAGCACGGCGTTGCCGTTCCTGTCGAGCAGCAGGTCCACCCACACGACCTCGCCGCGGTCCATCTTGTGCATCATGGCCAGCCAGCCGTAGTCCTGCTCGGTGAGCTTGTGGCGGTATTCGCCGCACACCAGCCAGTCCACGTCGAGCACGGCGTGGCGCGCGGGGTCGGTCTCGAAGGCTTCGAGCCAGTCCAGCACCTGCTCGCGCAGGGCCGTCTCCTCCACGGGCGTGGCTTCGGCGTGAAAGGGCGAGCCCGCGTCGGCCGCGCTGGCGACGATGAGCACATTGGTATCCACCAGGCGGGCTTCAGCCACGGGCGGCCTCGCGCAGGCGTTGCAAGCGCGCCCGGGCCTGCTCGCGCGCCTCGCCCATGGCGTCGCCAAAGAAGCGCGGCGGCCAGTTGCGCACGGCGCCGAAAGCGTCCACGTCCAGCGGCGTGAGCACGGCCTGTGCGCCGCGCCGCTCGACGAACAGCATGCGGCACTGCGCGGTGCTGAGCTGGCGCCGCGCGATCAGGGTCTGCATGCGGCGGAACAGGTGCTCGGAGTGCGTCTCCACCACGAACTGCACCTGGCGCTGCTGGCTGACCTCGGCAAACATCTCGGCGAGCACGGCCTGCGCCAGGGGGTGCAGGTGCAGCTCGGGCTCTTCCACCAGCACGGTGCTGCCCGGCGCGGCGCTGTAGGCCACGGCCAGCACGGGCAGCACCTGGGCCACGCCCACGCCCACGTCGCGCAGGTTGGCGGCCACGCCGTCGTGGTGTACCAGCAGCTCGTAGCGGCCCGTGCGGCCCACGGGCTGCACGCTGAGCTGCTCGGCCATGCCCATGCGCTCCAGCCAGTGCGCCACGCTGCGCAGCACGCTGCCCTGCTGTGGCGTGCGCGCCAGGGCGCTGGCCAGCAGCGCGGCGCCGGCGTGCTGGCCGTCCGGACCCAGCTCGCCCGGGGCGCCGCCGCTCCAGGCGAGCTCGCGTGCGGGCAGGCGGCGCAGCGGCCCAAGGTGGATGAGCGATTCGAGCGTGCGGTACAGCGCCAGGCTCAGGTCCTGCACATGCTGCGCGTCGGCGCCCAGCAGCGCCAGGGCCTGCGGGGGCAGGGCGATGGCGCGCTCGGGCGCCAGCGCGGGGGCCACGCCGCGCGGGCGGGTGGCGCCGTCCACATACAGGGCGTAGGCGCCGCGCGCGCGCCGCACGAGCCGAAAGCTGCGCGCCACGCTGGCCAGCTCCAGGGTCTGCACCACCGGCGCGCCTTGGGCGTTGGCGCCCCAGGTGCAGGCGTAGCGCCCGCGTGCGCCGCGCTCGCCCTCGGGCCGCTGCCACTGCAGCGCGATGCTGCACTGCTGCGGAGCGGGCAGGCCCTGCGCCAGCAGGGTGGCAAAGCGGCCGATGTGCACCGCGTCGCGCCCCTCGTCCGTGCCCAGGTTCAGGTGCACGCTGCGGTCGGGCGCCAGGGCCGTCTGGCGCAGCAGCAGCAGGCTTTGCAGCAGCGTGGACTTGCCCGAGGAGTTGCTGCCCAGCAGCATGGTCACCGGCGCCAGTTGCACGGGCCCGCTGTCGTGCCAGGCCTTGATGCGGCGCAGGTGGAGCTGGTCGATCATCGCGCGGTCCTCGGGTACGGGGTCAAAAAGGCCTCCAGGGCAATGAATACAAGCGCTAAAAGCTATCGAAAATATAGCATAAGGTGGCGCCCCTCAGGCCTTGAGTCCCAGGCGCCGGGCGAGCTTGTGCAGGTTGCTCGGGTCGATGCCGAGCTCGCGTGCGGCGCGGCTCCAGTGGCCTGCGTGGCGCTCCAGCGCCGCCTGGATGCTGTGGCGCTGGCAGGCGTCGAGCGCGTCGCGCAGCGTCTGGGGCGCGGCGGTGCCGGCGCCGGCTGGTGCCTCGGTGGGCGCGGGCAGGGGGGCGGGCGCGGCGCCGGCCTGCAGGGCGTCGAGGTCGAGCAGCGCGGCTTCGAGCGTGACGATGTGGTGCTGGCGGGCGCCCCGGCTCAGGGCCTTGAGCGCGGCGCGGCTGATCACATGCTCCAGCTCGCGGATATTGCCCGGCCAGTGGTAGCGGCGCAGCGCGGCCTGGGCGTCGGCCGCCAGGCGCAGGCTGCGCAGGCCCAGGCGCGCGCGGTTGAGCTCCAGAAAGCGCCCGGCCAGCAGCAGCACGTCGTCGCCGCGCTCGCGCAGCGGCGGGATGGGCACGGGGTAGACCGAGAGGCGGTGGTACAGGTCGGCGCGAAAGCTCCCGTCGCGCACATGGTCGCGCAGGCTGCGGTTGGTGGCGGCCACCACGCGCACGTTCACGCGGCGCGGCTCGTCGGCGCCCAGGCGCTGGATCTCGCCGTTCTGCAGCGTGCGCAGCAGCTTGGCCTGCACGCTCAGGGGCAGTTCGCCCACTTCGTCGAGGAACAGCGTGCCGCCCTCGGCCGCCTCGAAGCGCCCGGGCCGGTCGGTCACCGCGCCGGAGAAGGCGCCGCGGCGGTGGCCGAACAGCTCGCTCTCGGCCAGCGACTCGGGCAGCGCCGCGCAGTTCACGTGCACCAGCGGCTTGTGGCGGCGTGGCGAGTGGCGGTGCAGGAAGCGGGCGAACAGCTCCTTGCCCACGCCCGTCTCGCCCAGCAGCAGCACGGGCAGGTCCGAGCCCGCGACCACCTTGACCTCGTGCTGCAGGCGCAGCAGGGCCTCGCTCTGGCCCAGGATCTCGCTGTCGTCCAGCGCGGTGCGCAGGTCCTGCTCGTCGGCGGACTCGCCCGGGAGCTGGCTGGAGGCGCGGCTCAGCGCCTGCACCTGCTGCTCCAGCCGCGTCATGCGCACGGCCGCCTGCACGTGCACGGCGCAGCGCGCCAGCTCGGCGCGGGCGCGGGCGTCGAAGGTGCCGGTCTGCAGCGCGTCCAGCGTGAGCACGCCCCAGGGCCGGCCGTCCACCTGTACCGCCACGCCCATGCAGTCGTGCACGGGCAGCGGTTCGCCCACCCGGGTGTCGAGCAAGCCGTCGTAGGGGTCGGGCAGGCTGCTGTCGTGGTCAAAGCAGGTGATCTCGCCAGCGCGCGCCAGGATGGCCGCCAGCCGCGGGTGCTGGTGCACGGCAAAGCGCCGCCCGAGCGCCTCGCCAACCAGGCCATCGACCGCTATGGGGCGCAGGTGCCCTTCCTCCAGGCGCAGCAGCGCCACGGCGCCGCAACAGAAATGCGCGCGCAGGCCGCCGATGAGGCGCTGCAGGCGCTGCTGGGGGGGCATTTCGGTGGCCAGGTCCACCAGCCAAGGGGCGTCAAAAAGGGTGTTCATAACCCGGATCGGGTGAATAAAACCAAAGTGTTTCAGGGTAAACCATACCATGCCGCGGGTAAACCCTTGATTTGCAGGGCCTGCCAAGCTGGCCCGGAGCGTGCAAGAGCACTAGCGTCATTCACTCTGGCACACCCACCCCATGCAAACATCGATCGTGAACATCCACAGGCCCCAGAGAGGGCAGGCCTCCCAGGCATCGCGCGTGCGTGCGCAGCGCGTGCGCCACCCGGAGGTGCGCCATGGGTAACTACCGCAAGCTCTGGTTCACGCTGATCGGCGTGCTCATCGTCTGCTTCAGCCTGCTGGGCTACTACGGCAGCGAGGTCTACCGCACCGCACCGCCCATTCCGCACACCGTGCAGACCGAGGACGGCCGCGTGCTCTACACACAGGAGAGCATTCTGGACGGCCAGACCGCCTGGCAGTCCGTGGGCGGCATGCAGCTCGGTTCCATCTGGGGCCACGGCGCCTACCAGGCGCCCGACTGGACGGCCGACTGGTTGCACCGCGAGCTGCAGGGCTGGCTGGACCTGGCCGCGCAGCAGCAGCATGGCAAGCCCTTCGACCAGCTCGACGCCGATGCCCAGGCCGTGCTGCGCGCGCGCCTGAAGACGGAGTACCGCACCAACACCTACGACCCGGCCACGGGCGCGGTGACGGTGTCCGCCCTGCGCGCGCAGGCCATGGCGCGCAATGCGGCGTACTACAGCGCCCTGTTCAGCGACGCGCCGCAGTACCAGAAGACGCGCGAGCACTACGCCATGAAGGAGAACACCCTGCCCAGCGCCGAGCGGCGCGCACAGATGGCGGGCTTCTTCTTCTGGACGGCCTGGGCCGCCGCCACCGAGCGCCCCGCCCAGGACGGCGGCGCCACCGGTGCCACCTACACCAACAACTGGCCGCACGAGCCGCTGGTGGGCAACCAGCCCACGGCGGAGAACATGATCTGGTCCGTCGCCAGTGTGGTCGTGATGATGGCCGGCGTGGGTTTCCTGATCTGGGCCTGGGCCTTCCTGCGCAAGCACGACGAGCAGGACCCTGTGGCCCCGCCGCACGACCCGCTGGCGCGCATTGCGCTCACGCCCTCGCAGCGCGCCCTGGGCAAGTACCTGTTCCTGGTGGTGGCGCTGTTCTCCTTCCAGGTCCTGCTGGGGGGCTTTACCGCGCACTACACGGTGGAGGGGCAGAAGTTCTACGGCCTGGACGTGTCGCAGTGGTTCCCCTACGCGCTGGTGCGCACCTGGCATATCCAGAGCGCGCTGTTCTGGATCGCCACGGGCTTCCTGGCCGCGGGCCTGTTCCTCGCGCCGCTGATCCACGGCGGCAAGGATCCCCGCTACCAGAAGCTGGGCGTGGACGTGCTGTTCTGGGCGCTGGTGGTGGTGGTGGCGGGCTCGTTCGTGGGCAACTACCTGGCCATTGCCCAGATCCTGCCGCCCGAATGGAACTTCTGGCTGGGCCACCAGGGCTACGAGTTCGTGGACCTGGGGCGCCTGTGGCAGATCGGCAAGTTCGCCGGCATCGCCTTCTGGCTGGTGCTCATGCTGCGCGGCATCGTGCCGGCGCTGCGTCGGCCGGGCGGCGACAAGAACCTGCTGGCGCTGCTCACCGCTTCGGTGGTGGCCATCGGCCTGTTCTACGGCGCGGGCTTCTTCTACGGCGAGCGCACCCACCTGTCGGTGATGGAGTACTGGCGCTGGTGGGTGGTGCACCTGTGGGTGGAGGGTTTCTTTGAAGTCTTTGCCACCACGGCGCTGGCCTTCATCTTCTCCACGCTGGGGCTGGTGTCGCCGCGCATGGCCACGGCGGCGAGCCTGGCCTCGGCCTCGCTGTTCATGCTGGGCGGCGTGCCCGGCACCTTCCACCACCTGTACTTCTCGGGCACGACCACGCCGGTCATGGCCGTGGGCGCGGCCTTCAGCGCGTTGGAGGTGGTGCCGCTGGTCGTGCTGGGCCACGAGGCCTGGGAGCACTGGAGCCTGCAGCAGCGCGCGCCGTGGATGGCCCGGCTCAAGTGGCCGCTCATGTGCTTCGTCGCCGTGGCGTTCTGGAACATGCTGGGCGCAGGCGTGTTCGGCTTCATGATCAACCCGCCGATCTCGCTCTACTACATCCAGGGCCTGAACACCACGCCGGTGCATGCGCACGCTGCACTGTTCGGGGTGTACGGCTTCCTGGCGCTGGGCTTCACGCTGCTGGTGCTGCGCTACATCCGCCCGGAGCTGGTGTTCAACGAGCGCCTCATGAAGACCGGCTTCTGGTGGCTCAACGCCGGCCTGGTGCTGATGATCGCCACCAGCCTGCTGCCCATAGGCCTGATCCAGTTCCACGCCAGTTTCACCGAGGGGCTGTGGTATGCGCGCAGCGAAGCCTTCATGCAGCAGCCGCTGCTGCAGCAACTGCGCTGGGTGCGCACCTTTGGCGACGTGGTTTTCATCGTCGGTGCGCTGGCCATGGCCTGGCAGGTGGTGATCGGCGTGTTCGGCACGCGCGCCCCGGCCGAACCCACGGGGGCCCCGCTGGCCGGCGCGCGGCGCTGATCCCTGGGCGCGGGGGGCCGGCCGCCCGCGCCGTCTTTGCAACGGAGAAACCCATGAACATCGATAAATTCAAACACCAGCACGTGAGCATCCTGGGCAGCATCGCCGCCCTGCGCAGCCTCGCGCATGCGGGGGTGGCGCACAACGCCGCCGAGATCGCCCGGCTCATCGTGGCCATGAGCTCCACCATCAAGCTGCACCTGGCCGTGGAAGACCAGGCGCTGTACCCCGCGCTGCAGCGCGGCGACAACCCCGAGCTGGCGCGCATGGGCCAGCAGTACCAGCGCGACATGGGCCCCATCGCGCAGGCCTACGAGGCCTTTGCGCGGCGCTGGAATCTGGCGGAGAGCCTGCGCCGCGACGAGCAGGGCTTCCGCGACGATGCCAACCGCGTGCTGCGCCTGGTGCATGAGCGCATGCAGCGCGAGAACCACGAGTTCTATCCGCGCATCGAGGCGCTGTAGCCTCCGCCCGAGCCGGCGCGCCGCGCCGGCTCGCCTGTCCTGGCTCTGGCCCGCCACCGTGTTGGCGGGCTTTTTTGTTCTTGATCAAACTACCTATGGTGTTTGTTATGCATGATGAACACTATATACAGTGATTTGGATCGGAATGACCATGAAACCCACCGTCACCACCTTGCCTCGCGAGGTCAGCAAACGCAGCGGCGAGCGCGCGCCCTTCGAGGCGCGCAAGATCCGTTCGGCCCTGGTGCGCGCCGGTGCGGCCACAGGTGAGTTCGGGGCGCACGAGGCGCAATTGCTCACCGCGCAGGTGGTCAAGGTGCTGATCCACCGCTTCCACGGCGAGGCGCCCGGCATCGAGCAGATCCAGGACGTGGTGGAGCACACGCTGATCGCCGCCAACCACCTGCAGACCGCGCGTGCCTACATCGCCTACCGCGACCGCCACGCCACCTTGCGCGCCGACCACCAGACGCTGGTGAACGTGGAGTCGTCGATCAACGAATACCTCACCCGCGCCGACTGGCGCGTGAACGCCAACGCCAACCAGGGCTATTCGCTGGGCGGGCTGATCCTCAACGTGGCCGGCAAGGTCACGGCCAACTACTGGCTCTCGCATGTCTACACGCCGGAGATTGGGGAGGCGCACCGCAGCGGAGATCTGCACATCCACGACCTCGACATGCTCAGCGGCTACTGCGCGGGCTGGTCACTGCGCACGCTGCTGCACGAGGGGCTGAACGGCGTGCCCGGCAAGGTGGAGGCGGGGCCCCCGAAGCACATGAGCTCCGCCGTGGGGCAGATCGTCAACTTCCTCGGCACGCTGCAGAACGAGTGGGCCGGCGCGCAGGCGTTTTCGTCCTTCGACACCTACATGGCGCCCTTCGTGCGCAAGGACGGCATGGACTACGCGGCCGTGCGCCAGTGCATCCAGGAGCTGGTCTACAACCTCAACGTGCCCTCGCGCTGGGGCACGCAGACGCCGTTCACCAACCTCACCTTCGACTGGACCTGCCCCGAGGACCTGCGCGAGCAGGTGCCGGTGATCGGCGGCGTGGAAATGCCGTTTGCGTACGGCGAGCTGCAGGCCGAGATTCAGCTTATCAACCGTGCCTACATCGACGTCATGACCACGGGCGACGCCAAGGGCCGCGTGTTCACCTTCCCCATCCCCACCTACAACATCACCAAGGACTTCCCCTGGGAGAGCGAGAACGCTGCCGCCCTGTTCGAGATGACGGCCAAGTACGGCCTGCCGTACTTCCAGAACTTCGTGAACTCCGAGCTGGAACCGAACATGGTGCGCTCCATGTGCTGCCGCCTGCAGCTCGACTTGCGCGAGCTTTTGAAGCGCGGCAACGGCCTGTTCGGCAGCGCCGAGCAGACCGGCAGCATCGGCGTGGTCACCGTCAACTGCGCGCGCCTGGGCTTTCTGCACGCGGGCGACGAGCCCGCGCTGCTGGCCGCGCTCGACCGCCTGCTCGAACTCGGCAAGCAGAGCCTGGAGACCAAGCGCAAGCTGATCCAGCGCCTCATGGATCAGGGCCTGTTCCCCTATAGCAAGCGTTACCTGGGCACGCTGCGCAACCACTTCAGCACGCTGGGCGTGAACGGCATCAACGAGATGGTGCGCAACTTCACCGGCGATGCGCACGACATCACCAGCGAACGCGGCCACCAGCTCGCCGTGCGCCTGCTCGACCATGTGCGCGCGCGCATCGTCGACTTCCAGGAGGAAACCGGCCACCTCTACAACCTGGAGGCCACGCCCGCCGAGGGCACCACCTACCGCTTCGCCAAGGAAGACAAGAAGCGCTGGAGCGCCATCGTGCAGGCCGGCACCGCCAGCCAGCCGTACTACACCAACTCCTCGCAACTGCCCGTGGGCTTCACCGACGACCCGTTCGAGGCGCTGGAGCGCCAGGAGGAATTGCAGTCCAAGTACACCGGCGGCACGGTGCTGCACCTCTACATGGGCGAGCGCCTGTCCAGCGGCGCGGCCTGCCGCGAACTGGTGCGGCGCGCGCTCACGAATTTCCGCCTGCCCTACATCACGGTCACGCCCACGTTCTCGATCTGCCCCACGCACGGCTACCTGGAGGGCGAACACCCGTTCTGCCCGAAGTGTGACGCCGAGCGCCTGCAGGCCAAGCGCGAGCGCCTCGCCGCTTGAAGCAAAAAGCGGCGATGGCGCTTGATGGGTAAGTGCCAGTAGCTATTCAATCCATAGCAATTCATTCAACCCCAAGGAGATCCGCATGAACCACAACGCCCCCGAACACACCGCCCTGGCCGCCGCCGACGTGCAGCTCACCGACGCCGAGCGCCAGCCCTGCGAGGTCTGGACCCGCGTCATGGGCTACCACCGCCCGGTCGCCAGTTTCAATACCGGCAAGCAGGGCGAGCACAACGAACGCCAGTTCTTCAACGAGAAATGAGCAACCCCCTGTGGCGCTGCGCGCCTTCCCCCTTCTCTCGCCTCGCTGCGCGAGGCGGGAAGGGGGACGCCACCAGCGCGGCGGGGCGGCCCTTGCGCGGTGGCCCTGGCTTGGGTTGCGTCTCGGCATAGGCCGTGAGCCATAGATACCGTGAGCGAGCCCTCTGTATCCACTCCCCGCCTGCGCATTGGCGGGTTGACACCGCTGACCAGCATCGACTTTCCCGGCCGCCTCGCGGCCGTGGTGTTCTGCCAGGGCTGCCCCTGGCGCTGCGGCTACTGCCACAACCCGGAACTGCTTGACGCCACCGCGCCTGGCGCCCTGGGCTGGGGCGAGGTGCTGGCCTTTCTGCACAAGCGCCGGGGCCTGCTCGACGGCGTGGTGTTCTCGGGCGGCGAGCCGCTGGCGCAGGCGGCGCTGCCCGAGGCGCTGGCCGCCGTGCGCGCCCTGGGCTACGCCACGGCGCTGCATACCGGAGGCATGCTCCCCGAGCGCCTGGCGGCCGTGCTGCCGCTGCTGGACTGGGTGGGGCTGGACGTCAAAGGACCGTGGCAGCGCATCGACGCCATCACCGGTGCACGTGCCAGCGCCGCACGCGTGCGCCAGTCCCTGGGCCTGCTGCTGGCGGGCGGCGTGGCGTACGAGTGCCGTACCACCTGGCACCCCGGCCTGTATCCCGTAGAGGAATTGCGGTCCCTGGGCGAGGAACTTGCGGCCCTGGGCGTGCGCCACTGGGTGCTGCAGGCCTGCGCGGATGCGCGCGCGCCGGGCAGCGCAGCGCGCGCGCAGGCCGCTCTGCACGCGCAGCGGCACCGCCTGCAGCCGCTGTTTCCCGGCTTTGCGCTGCGTGCCTGAAGACTGTGCCCCCCGGAGCGCCGGGGCTGGGGCGTGCATCGTTCGGATTAGTCACGAGGTCGTTCCTAAATAGCGCTATGCGCCCATACGGCCTCCGTGGATAGTGCCAGCTCGTGGCCGGGCGCGCGCCTGCCTCCGGTCCGCGAGAACGCCATTCACAACACCTGAGGAGACACCCCACCATGGCACGCCCCTACACCCCCCTGGCCTGGATCACCGCCGCGGCCGCCATCGCCTGCGCCCTGGTCCTGCCTGCGGCCCATGCACAGGCCCCATCGCCCACGCTGGAGAAGATCAAGTCCAGCGGCAAGGTGGTGCTGGGCGTGCGCGAGGCCTCGCCGCCCATGGCCTATGCGCTGGGCGCGAACGACAAGTTCGTCGGCTACCACGTGGAGCTGTGCGAGCGCGTGCTCAAGGAGATCGTGCCCGCGGCCAAGCTCGAATACATGGCCATCACGGCACAGAGCACCATGCCCCTGGTGAGCAACGGCACGGTGGACATCGGTTGCGGCCCGACCACCAACAACCTGGCGCGCCAGCAGCAGGTGGCCTTTGCCGTGACCACCTACGTGAGCGAGGTGCGCATGGCCGTGCGCAAGGACGCGGACCTCAAGTCCATCAGCCAGCTCGGCGGGCGCACCGTGGCCGCCTCCACCGGCACCACGGCCGTGCAACTGCTGCGCAAGCAGGAGCGCGTGGTGGGCACGCCCATCAAGACGGTGCTGGGCAAGGACCACCATGAGAGCTTCATGCTGCTCGAATCGGGCCGCGCCGAGGCCTTTGTGCTCGACGACAACCTGCTCGCGGGCATCATCGCCAACTCCAAGGACCCCGAGGGCTACCGCATCGTGGGCGAACCGCTGGGCGCCGAGCCCATTGCGCTGCTGTTCCGCAAGGACGATCCCGCCTTCAAGGCCGCGGTGGATGGCGTGATCACGCGCCTCATGCAGTCGGGCGAGATGGAGAAGCTCTACGCCAAGTGGTTCGTGAGCCCCATTCCGCCCAAGAACGTGAGCCTGAACCTGCCACTGGGCGGCACGCTGCGCCAGCTCTTTGCCAACCCCAACGACAAGCCGCTGGAGTCCTACCAGCAGCCCTGAGCCCATGGCCACTGCCCAGGGCGCTGCCTGGGGCTGCCCGATCCGCCGCCGCACACCCATCCGGGGTGCGGCGGTTTGTATTGATGCGCATGAAATTTGCGTAAATAGCAAAATATAAAAAATAAATTTTAAGTAACAAGAAATACAGTGCATGTCTCGCAGCGTACAAAAGGCGATGTGCGGATGATTTTTGATTTAGATCAAATGCGTTCTTGCCCCGCCTTGCGCACCGCGCCCTTCCCCCGCCATTTCCGGAGACATCCATGCACAAGTCCTACCCCGCCGAACCGTACAAGATCAAGGTGGTCGAGCCCATCGCCATGACCACGCGCGCGCAGCGCCTGCAGTACATCCAGGAGGCGGGCTACAACACCTTCCTGCTCAACTCGCAGCAGTGCTACATCGACCTGCTGACCGACAGCGGCACCACGGCGATGAGCGACAACCAGTGGGCCGGCATGATGCTGGGTGACGAGGCCTACGCCGGCAGCAAGAACTTCATCCACCTGCAGGAGGTCGTGCGCGCGTACTACGGCTTCAAGCACATCATCCCCACGCACCAGGGCCGCGGCGCGGAGAACCTGCTCTCGCGCCTGTGCATCCAGCCCGGCGACTACGTGCCCGGCAACATGTACTTCACGACCACGCGTGCGCACCAGGAATTGAACGGCGCCACCTTCGTGGACATCATCATCGACGAAGCGCACGACTCGCAGATCGACCTGCCCTTCAAGGGCAATGTGGACCTTGCCAAGCTGCAAAAGCTCATCGACGAGGTAGGGCCCGAGCGCATTCCCTATGTGTGCGTGGCCGTCACCGTGAACCTGGCCGGCGGCCAGCCCGTGAGCATGGCCAACCTGCGCGCCGTGCATGCGCTGTGCGCGCCGCTGGGCATCAAGGTCATGTTCGACGCCACGCGCTGCGTGGAGAACGCCTATTTCATCAAGGAGCGCGAGGCCACGCACCACCACCAGAGCATCCGCGACATCCTCAAGGAGATGATGAGCTACGCCGACGGCTGCACCATGAGCGGCAAGAAGGACTGCCTGGTCAACATCGGCGGCTTCCTGTGCATGAACGACGACGAGCTCTACCAGCGCGCCAGCGAAATGGTGGTGCTGTTCGAGGGCATGCCCAGCTACGGCGGCCTGGCCGGGCGCGACATGGAGGCCATGGCGCGCGGCATCGAGGAGTCGGTGGACTACCACTACATCCACCACCGCATTGCCCAGTGCCGCTATCTCGCCGACCAGCTCGTGGCGGCGGGCATCCCCATCGTCCAGCCCGTGGGCGGGCACGCCGTGTTCCTGGATGCGCGCCAGTTCCTCGACCACATCCCGCAGGACGAATTCCCCGCCCAGACGCTGGCCGCGCAGCTCTACCTGGAGAGCGGCGTGCGCAGCATGGAGCGCGGCATCGTCTCGGCCGGGCGCAACAAGCAGACGGGGGAGCACCACCGGCCCAAGCTGGAGCTGGTGCGCCTGACCATCCCGCGCCGCGTGTACACCTATGCCCACCTCGACGTGGTGGCCCAGGCCTGCAAGGACTTGTACGCGCGCCGCCGCGAGATCCAGGGCATGAAGATGGTGTACGAGCCCAAGTTCCTGCGCTTCTTCACCGCGCGCTTCGAGCCCCTGGTCCCGCAGACGGCGTCCCGCCCCGCGGCTGCGCCGCAGGTGGCCGAACTCGAGACCGCCTGAACCCATGACGCTCGGCCTCTCGCTGCTGCGCGCGCTCAAGAACCATGGCGCGCGCGAGATCTTCGGCATCCCCGGGGACTTCATCCTGCCGCTGTTCGCACAGATCGAAGAAAGCGGCATCCTGCCCCTGGTGACGCTGAGCCACGAGCCCGGCCTGGGCTTTGCGGCCGATGCCGCTGCACGCATGCACGGCGGCATCGGCGTGGTCGCCGTCACCTACGGCGCGGGCGCGCTCAACACGGTCAACGCCGTGGCCAGCGCCTACGCCGAGCGCTCGCCGCTGGTGGTGCTGGCGGGCTGCCCCGGCGCGGTGGAAGCGCACGCCGGCCTGCTGCTGCACCACCAGGTGCGGCATGTGGATTCGCAGTGGCGCATCTACCAGGAAATCACCTGCGACCAGGTGCGCCTCTCGGACCCGGCCAGCGCACCCGCCGACATCGCCCGCGTGCTGCGCAACTGCCGCGAGTACTCGCAGCCCGTGCTCATCGAAGTGCCGCGCGACATGGCCCTGGCCCCCATGGCCGAGGTGCCCGTGCTGCCGCCCAGCGCCTACAGCAGCGCGGCGGTGCAGGAATGCGCCGACGAATGGCTGGCGCGCATCCGCGCGGCCCGCCAGCCCGTGCTGGTGCTGGACGTGGAAGTGCGCCGCTTCGGCATCGAGGACAAGGTGGCCGAGCTTGCGCGCCGCCTGCAGATTCCGGTGCTCACCACCTTCATGGGGCGCGGCCTGCTGGCGGACGATGTGCTGCGCCGCGGCGTGCAGTTGCGCGGCACCTACCTGGGCGTGGCGGGCGACGCCGCGACCACGGCGCTGCTCGACGACTCCGACCTGCCGGTGATGCTGGGCGCCATCCTCTCGGACGTGAACTTCGGCGTCTCGGCCCAGCGCATGGACTTTCGCCGTGCCCTGATCGCCGCCCACCGCGAGGTGCGCGTGGGCCACCACCTGTACCCCAACATTCCGCTGGCGGCGCTGGTGGATGCCCTGCTCGAGCGCGTGCCGCCAGGGCGCGTGGTGGCCGAACCCGCACCGGCCGCCCCGCCGCCGCCCACCGGCCTGGTGGCCGACGACGCCCCGCTGTGCGCCGGCGACCTCAGCCGGGCGCTGAACGACCGCATCCGCGCGCACGGGCCCATGCCCATCGTCTCGGACATGGGCGACTGCCTGTTCGCCGCCATGGAGCTGTTGCCCACGCTGCTGGTGGCGCCGGGCTACTACGCCACCATGGGCTTTGGCGTGCCCGCGGGCATGGGCGCGCAGGTGGCGCTGGGCGAGCGCACCGTGGTGCTGGTGGGCGACGGCGCCTTCCAGATGACCGGCTGGGAACTGGGCAACTGCCCGCGCCTGGGGCTGGACCCCATCGTCATCGTGCTCAACAACCAGACCTGGGAGATGATCCGCGCCTTCCAGACCGGGTCGCGCTGCGCCGCCCTGGGCGACTGGCACCTGGCCCAGGCGGCCGACGCCCTGGGCGGGCGCGGCCACCGCGTGCACACGCGCGCCCAGTTCCAGGCCGCGCTGGACGCCGCCTTCGCCGAGCGCGGGCGCTTCCAGCTCATCGAGATGATGATCCCGCCGGGTGACAGCACGCCCACGCTCAAGCGCTTTTCCGCGGGCATCCACGCGTTGCGCGCGCGCGCAGCCGGGGCCGCTTCCGCCTCCTGATCCCCGGTGCGCCAGCGCGCGGTGGCCGTCGCCCGAGCCTGGTTTCTGAATAAAAATATCTATTCATAATTGACCATTGCAAGAATGAAAAAGAGGGATAGATATCTATTCATATAATGCTGCATGGCAGCCCTAAATCCGCACGCTGAAAGCATCCTGCAGGCCCTGCGCCGCCACGGCGGCGTGGCCACCAGTGCGCAACTGGTGGACGCGCTGGGCGTGAGCCAGCCCACGGTGTCGCGTGCGCTGGCGCCGCTGGTGCGTGCGGGCCGGGTGCGCAAGGTCGGCGCGGCGCGCTCGCAGCGCTACCTGTTGCCGCGCGTGGTGGCGGGGGGGGGCGACGACATTCCCATTCTGCGTGTGGACACCGCGGGCGTGCCTGCGCCCTTCGGTCGCATGGTGCCCTTGGTGGGCGGCGCTTTCTGGGTGGACGAGGAAGACGGCGTGAGCGAGCGCCACGACGGCCTGCCCTGGTTCCTGTCCGACATGCGGCCCCAGGGCTTCATGGGCCGCAACTTTGCGCAACTGCACGCGGACCTGCAACTGCCCCAGGACCCGCGCCACTGGTCCGACGACGACATGCTGCGCGCCCTGGCGCTGCGCGGCGAGGACCTGCCGGGCAACCTCATCGTGGGCGATGCTTCGCTCGCGCGCTTTCACACCCTGGGCCAGCGCCTGGCGCGCGCCGCCTCGGCCGACGACTACCCGCGGCTGGCCCGCAGCGCGCTGCAGGGGCAGTTGCCGGGTTCGTCGGCCGGGGGCGAGCAGCCCAAATTCTGCTGCGTGACCCAGGGGCGCAGCGTGATCGTGAAGTTCTCCGGCGCGCTCGACACCCCCGCCGACCAGCGCACCCGCGACCTGCTGCACTGCGAGTACCTGGCCCTGCAGGTGCTGGCGCGGGCGGGCCTGCCCGCCGCGCCCTCCCAGGTGTTCGAGCGCGCGGGCCGGGTGTTTCTGGAGTCCGAACGTTTTGACCGCTGCGCGCCCTGGCTGGACGATCCGGCGGGTGCACCGCCAGGGCGCATCGGCATGGTCTCGCTGCTGGTGTACGACGCGCAGTACGTGGGCGAAATGGACCACTGGGCCGCCACCGCCCAGCGCATGCAGGCGCGTGGCCTGCTCACCCCCGAAGACGCCCGCACGCTGCGCCTGCTGGACGCCTACGGCGCACTCATCGGCAACACCGACCGGCACTACGGCAACATCTCGCTGGTGCTGGTGGAGGATGACTGGCGCCTCTCGCCCACCTACGACATGCTGCCCATGCTCTACATGCCCATCGCAGGCGAGCTGGTGCCGCAAACCCTGGCCCCCGATCGCATGGTGCCCACGGCAGCCACGCTCGATGTGTGGCCGCAGGCGCGCGCGCTGGCGCGTGATTTCTGGGGTGCCGTGGCGCGCGAGGCGCGTGTGTCGCGGGCGTTCCGGGACATGGCGCAGGGCCATGCCGAGGCGCTGGTCTGACGCGTCAAACCGCCCGCACCACGCGCAATACGTCTTGGCCGTAGGCCTCGAGCTTCTTCGCCCCCATGCCGCTGATGCCCTGCAGGTCCTCCAGCGTGGCCGGGCAGCGCTCGGCGATGGCTGCCAGCGTGGCGTCGTGGAAGATCACATAGGCCGGCAGGTTGTGCGCGCGCGCCACCTCGGCGCGCCAGGCCTTGAGGTTGATGAAGCGCACCTGCGCGTCCGCGCCCAGGCTGGCGGCGGCCACGGGCGGGGCGGCGGCGCGGCGCGCCTTCCTGGGCGCGGCGTGCGCCGAGGCTTCGCGCAGCAGCACGGTCTGCTCGCCGCGCAGCACGGGGCGCGAGCCCGCCGTGAGCGTCAGCGTGTCGAAACTGTGGCCGTTCTCCATGGCCACGCGCTGCACGCCCACGGCGCCCAGGGCCAGCAGCTGGCGCGCCACGGCGCGCAACTGCGCTTCGGAGTACTGCGCGCCGAGGTTGAAGGTGGAGAGCTGGTCGTGCCCGAACTGGCGCACCTTGTCGGTGAGCTTGCCGCGCACGATGTCCATGAGGTGGCCCACGCCGAAGGTCAGGCCGCTGGCCGCGTGCACGCGGTAGATGGTGGACAGGAGCTTGCGCGCCGCGTCCGTGCCGTCCCACACGGCGGGCGGTTGCAGGCAGTTGTCGCAGTTGCCGCAGGGTTGCGAGGCTTCGCCAAAGTAGGCCAGCAGCCGCTGGCGGCGGCAGTCGGTGGCTTCGGCCAGGGCCAGCAGGGCGTCGAGCTTGCTGCGCATCACGGCCTTGAAGGCGTCGCCGGCCTCGCCGTCGTCGATCATGCGGCGCTGGTTCACCACGTCCTGCAGGCCGTAGACCATCCAGGCGTCGGCTGCCAGGCCGTCGCGCCCGGCGCGGCCCGTCTCCTGGTAGTAGCCCTCGATGTTCTTGGGCATGTCCACATGCGCGACGAAGCGCACGTCCGGCTTGTCTATGCCCATGCCGAAGGCGATGGTGGCCACCATCACCACGCCGTCCTCGCGCAGAAAGCGGTCCTGGTGCGCCTGGCGCATCTCGGCGGGCAGGCCGGCGTGGTAGGGCAGGGCGTGCACGCCGGCGTCCTGCAGGGCCTGGGCCATTTCCTCCACGCGCTTGCGGGACTGGCAGTACACCACGCCGGCGTCGCCCGCGTGCTCGCGCTCGATGAAGCGCAGCAGTTGCGCCAGCGGCTCCTTCTTCTCCTCGATGCGGTAGCGGATGTTGGGCCGGTCGAAGCTGCTGACGAACTGGTGCGCGTCCTGCAGTTGCAGCCCCTCCAGGATGTCGGCGCGCGTGAGCGCGTCTGCCGTGGCCGTGAGGGCGATGCGCGGCACACCCGCGTAGCGCTGGTGCAGCACGGCGAGCTGGCGGTACTCGGGGCGGAAGTCGTGCCCCCACTGGCTCACGCAGTGCGCCTCGTCGATGGCGAACAGGGCGAGCTGGCCGCGCGCGTGCAGCTCGTCGAGCAGGCCCAGGAAGCGCTCGGTCGTCACGCGCTCGGGCGCGGCGTACAGCAGCGTGGTCGCGCCGCGCGCCAGGCGCCGCTCCACGTCCAGGGTCTGCTGCCAGTCCAGCGTGGAGTTGAGGAAGGCCGCCTCCACGCCCGCCTCGTGCAGCGCGCCGACCTGGTCGTGCATGAGCGCAATCAGCGGCGAGACGACCACCGTTACCCCCAGGCCCTGCTGCTGGCGCACGATGGCTGGCACCTGGTAGCACAGGCTCTTGCCGCCGCCCGTGGGCATGAGCACCAGCGCGTCGCCACCCGCGGCCACATGCTCCACGATGGACTCCTGCGGGCCGCGGAAGCGCTCGTAGCCGAAGACGTCTTTCAGGATGGAGTGGGCGGGGGACAAAAGAATGCTCTTGAATCGATAGCTGCCAGCGCTTGCTGCACAAGCGCTGGATGCCGATTTTGCTTGAAACAGTGCAGGCGCTGCACCGGGCGTGATTATCGGCAATCGCCCGCGCCCGAAACAAACCGAAATAAACCGAAACCGCGCGGAGAAGACGCCAGCGCGCCCGCGCCGCACCATGGAGGCCATGTTCCACAGCGTCCCGAAAGGACCCGCACCATGAAATCCTGGATCAAGAAAACCCTCATCGGCCTGTTCGGCGCCTCCATCCTCGTCGGCGGCCTTACCGCCTGCTCGGGCGGGCATTACCACCGCCACGGCCCCATGGACGCCGAACGCATGGCCGAGGTGCGCGGCAAGGTGATGGAACGCATCGGCAGCAAGCTCGACCTGAACGAGGCGCAGAAGCAAAAGCTCGCGACGCTGGCCGACAAGCTGCAGGCCCAGCGCGCGGCCCTCGTGGGCCAGGCGGGTGACCCGCGTGCCGAGGTGCAGGCCCTGGTGGCCGGCGAGAAGTTCGACCGCGCCCGCGCCCAGGCCTTGATTGATGAGAAGCTGCGCGCCGTGCAGACCGGCAGCCCCGAGGTGTTGACCGCCATGGCCGATTTCTACGACAGCCTGAACCCCGAGCAGCAGCAGAAGGTGCGCGACTTCATGCAGCGCCGCCGGGGCTGGATGGGCCGCCACGGCTGACGCGGGGCCGCGCCATGACCACCGCGCACGAACCCCTGCACAGTCTGGCGCGCGACCTGCGCGCCCATGGCCCGGTGCTGCTGGCTGGCATGCCGCAGCCGCACGACGAACTGCTGGCCCTGGTCTGGGGCCCACGCTTTGACCGCGAGCATGCCCTGGGCCTGGTGGCGCGCCAGCCTGCGCACGCTGCGTTGACTCTGCCCGCGTTGCTGCAGGCCGCCGACCGCTTCGATGCCCTGCACGCGTCGGCCCAGCGGCGCCTGCGGCAGATGATCCTGCGGCACCGCGCGCGCTGTGCTGCGGTGTAATCGCTCCATGCCCCGCATCCTGCTCATCGACGACGACGAACAGCTCGGCCCGCCGCTGGCCGCCTACTTCCAGCGCTTCGAGCTGGAACTGGTGCAGGCGCTGCGCCCCAGCACGGGGCTGGCGCTGCTGGCCCAGGGCGGTTTCGACGCCGCCATCCTCGACGTGATGCTGCCTGAGATGGACGGCTTTGCGCTGTGCCGCACCATCCGGCGCAGCAGCGACCTGCCCATCGTCATGCTCACCGCGCGCGGCGAAGTCATGGACCGCGTGGTGGGCCTGGAACTCGGCGCCGACGACTACCTGCCCAAGCCCTTCGAGCCGCGCGAACTCGTCGCCCGCCTGCAGACCGTGCTGCGCCGCCGCCGCGCGGGCAGCCCGGCCGATGCGCCCGGCCTGCTCGAATTTGAGGGCCTGCGCATCGACGCTGCCCGCCGCAGCGTGCAGTGCCTGGGCCGCGATGTGGAACTGACCGGCACCGAATTCGAGCTGCTGCACCTGCTGGCGCGCGAGAGCGGCCGCGTGCTCTCGCGCGACGACATCCTCAACCAGCTGCGCGGCCACGAGACCGAGCTGTACACGCGCGCCGTGGACATCGTGGTCAGCCGCCTGCGCAAGAAGCTCGAACCGCTGGACTGCATCAAGACATTGCGCAACGCCGGCTACTCGCTGGCGCTGCGCCGGGTGGCCGGATGAAACCCTGGTGCGACGACGACCCGCACTGCCCCTGGCACCAGCGCGCGCGCCTGGCGCTGCGGCGCTCGCTGCGCTGGCGCCTGGTGCTGGTGTTCCTGGTGCTGGCGCTGGCGCTGGCGGTCACCTTCATCGGCGGCGTGCAGAAGGCGCTCTCGGTGGGCTGGCGCGCGGCCGCGCGCCCGCTGCTCGTGGACTACGTGGACCGCCTGGCGCAGGAGGTCGGCAGCCCGCCGAGCATCGCGCGCGCCCAGGCCCTGGTGCAGCGCCTGCCCATCACCATCCGCATCGAAGGCCCCCAGGTGAACTGGGTTTCGCACCCCGAGCTGCCCCGGCCCGCATGGGTGAACGGCACCACCGGGCGCGAGCCGCCCTGGCGCAATGGCGACGACCAGAACCTGCTGCGCCGCACCACGGCCGACGGCCACCGGCTGGAATTCGGCTTGCACGTGCTGGGCTGGGAGCAGCGCCCGCGCATCGCCTGGGTCACGCTGGGCGTGCTGCTGCTGCTCACGGCGCTGGCCTACCTCTACGTGCGGCGCCTGCTGCGCCCGCTCGACGACATCCGCGCTGGCGCCCAGCGCTTTGGCGCCGGCGCGTTCGACCAGCCCATCCCCGTGCGCCACGCACACAGGCCCGACGAGCTGGGGCAACTGGCCGCCACCATCAACACCATGGGCGAAGACATCCACCAGATGCTCGAAGCCAAGCGTGCCCTGCTGCTGGCCCTGAGCCACGAACTGCGCAGTCCGCTGACGCGCGCGCGCCTCAACGCCGAGCTGCTGCCCGACACCGCCGAGGCCCAGGCGCCGCGCCAGGCGCTGCTGCGCGACCTGGGCGAGATGGCGCGCGTCATCACCGACCTGCTGGAGAGCGAGCGCCTGGCCGCCCCCCACGCCGCGCTGCACCGCGAGGCCGTGGACCTGGTGGAGCTGGCGCGCGAGGTCATTGCCGAGCTGGGCGACCGCCACCCTGGCGCCGCCGCCATTCGCGTGCTGGTGCCGTCCGCACTGCCCGCGTTGCCGCTGGACCGCGCACGCATGCGCCTGCTGCTGCGCAACCTGCTCGACAACAGCCTGCGCCACAGCGAGCCCGGCGTGCCGCCGCCCGAGTTGCACCTGCGCTGGCAGAACGAAGCGGTGGAGATCGTGGTGCGCGACCACGGCCCCGGTGTGCTGCCCGAGCACCTGGCGCAGCTCGCCCAGGCCTTCTACCGACCCGACAGCGCACGCCAGCGCACCACCGGCGGCGTGGGCCTGGGCCTGTACCTGTGCCGCCTGGTGGCGCAGGCGCACGGGGGCAGCTTGGCGCTGGGCAACGCCCGGCCGGGGCTGGAGGTGCGGGTGGTGCTGCCGGTGGAGGCGGCTTTCAGCGGGTAGGTGGCGCATCGCATTTGCATTACACTGACCGCATGAAAACCGCCACCCTCCCTCCCGTCCGCATCGAGCCCGCGTTCCGGCAGCAAGTGGAAGAAGTGCTGCAACCCGGTGAGACGCTCACGCAATTGGTGGAAAGCGCCGTGCGCACGGCTGTTGCGGCGCGCAAGAGCCAGGCCGAATTTCTGCGCCGCGGCATCCAGGCCATCGAAACGACCCGCCTGGAGGCCACGGGCATACCCGCCGAGCAGGTGATGGCCGGGTTGGAGCGCCGCCTCGCCGCAGCACGCCAGTCCCGCACCCGATGAGGTACCGGGTCGAGTTCAGCCCGGAGGCCGCAGAGGACTTGCAGCGGCTGTTCGAGCATGTGCTGGAGCGCGAACTGAACAGCCCGACCGGCGATCTGGAGGTGGCAGAGCGTGCGCTCCAGGCCATCAAGAACGGCGTGGATTTGCTGGCACTGACGCCCTTTTCATGCCGCAAGGTGGGCAGCAGCCCGTTCCTGCGCGAGTTGGTCATTCCGTTTGGTGCATCGGGCTACGTGGCCTTGTTTGAGATCGTCGAAAGCGACCGGGTGATCATCGGCGCGGTGCGCCACCAGCGGGAAGATGACTACCACTGAGCAGCGGGTGTACGGCGGCTGCGCCCGCCCTGGCGCTGTACCAGCAGGTCAACGCGATATGTAGACTGAGCAGGTTTTGGCTATGGCCAAGGCCACGCTGGTTGTTGAAGGGAGGACTTTCTGATGAGCCCGGTTTTCGGTTTCAAAGTGTTGAGCGTGAAGGTGCGTTATGCCCTTTGATCGTCTGCAGCCCTATAACGACCTGCCCCTGCTGCCGCCTGCCGTCGAACTGGAAACGAAGGCTGTATTGAAGGAGGCCATTGAGGCCAACCGCATGTTGGCCAATCTGCGTGGTCTGGCAGCCCAAATTCCCAACCAGGGTGTGTAGATCAACAGTATCGTCTTGCAGGAAGCGCGGCTGTCGTCGGAGATCGAGAACATCGTCACCACCAACGACGAGCTGTACCGTGCCGACGCGCACGCCGATGGGGCAACCGACGCACACACCAAGGAGGTGCTGCGCTACCGGGAGGCCCTGAAGTTTGGCTTTGACGCTTTGAAAAACCGTCCACTGACCACCAATCTGTTTGTGGACATGGTGCGCATCATCAAGCAGCAAGACATTGGCGTGCGGCGCACTGTGGGAACGGCGCTCAAGGACGCAGCGGGCGAAGTGGTGTACACGCCCCCCGTGGGCGAGGCGCTGCTGCGCGACAAGCTGACCAATCTGGAGCAGTTCATCCACGCTGACGATGGGCTGGACCCACTGGTAAAGATGGCCGTGCAGCACTACCAGTTCGAGGCCATTCACCCGTTTGATGACGGCAACGGTCGTACGGGGCGCATCCTGAATCTGCTGTATCTGGTGCAGGCGGGGTTGCTGGACATCCCGGTGTTGTTTTTGTCGCGTTACATCATGGCGAACAAGGAGGCCTATTACGCCGGACTGCGTGCCGTCACCGAGCAGCAGGCCTGGGAGCCTTGGCTGGTGTACATGCTGCGCGGGGTGACAAGCACCGCGCAGCAGACGTTTGAGCAGGTCACGCGCATCCGTGGGCTGATGGAAGAGGTGCGAGCGCGTGTGCAGCGCGATGCCCCAGGTATCTACAGCAAGGACTTGATCGAGGTGATTTTTCGCCACCCGTACACCAAGATTCAGTTTTTGGTGGACGCCGGGTTGGCCAAGCGCCAGACTGCGTCCGCCTATCTGCAGACTCTGGCCGGGCTGGGGGTGCTAAGCCCCCGCAAGATGGGACGCGAGATGTACTACATCAACGATGCACTGTTTGCCGAACTGGTGCGGTGACATGTACGGCGGATCGACGGATTGCTCAAACGCGTCGATTTTTATTGAAATTTTCGACATGTTTTCGCAATAAGTCGATGGCATCGACAACATTCCACCCGCCGCCCAGGAGCAGGTTGCACCAGAGCTGAAGAAGGTGAGCGAGTTGGTATTGAAGCAGGCTTGACAGAGGTGACCTGCGCATTTAAGCTGTATATACAAGCTTATCATGCCATGACCCGCACCACCTCCTCCCGCACCGCCAGCCCTTCCCGCCGCCCGGCATCCAGCCCGGCGGCCGCGCCCGCCCTGGCGCTGTACGAGCAGGTCAAGGACTTCATCGTGCGCCGCATCCAGGACGGCAGTTGGCGCGCGGGCGACCGGCTGCCGTCCGAGAGCGAGCTGGTGGCGCAGTTCGGGATTTCGCGCATGACGGTAAACCGCGCCCTGCGCGAGCTGACGGAGCAGGGCCGCATCGTGCGCGTGGCGGGGGTGGGCAGCTTCGTGGCGGAAGACAAACCGCAGTCCACGCTGCTGCAGATCGCCAACCTGGCCAGCGAGATCCGCCAACGCGGCCACGACTACCGCTGCGATGTGCTCGCCGTCCGGCGCGCCGCCGCCACGCTGGAGGTGGCCGCCGCGCTGGATCTGGGCACGGGCGCTTCGGTGTTCCACACCCAGTGCGTGCACCGCGAAAACGGCGTGCCGGTGCAACTCGAGGACCGCCATGTGAACCCGGCCTTGGCGCCCGATTTCCTGGCGCAGGACTTCACCGCCGTGCCGCCCTCTGAATACCTGCTGCGCAGCGTGCCGTTCGACCAGGTCGAGCATGTGGTCGATGCCGTGCTGCCCACCCCCGAACAGGCCGTGTTGCTGGAGATGCCCGCGCACGAGCCCTGCCTGCTGCTCACGCGCCGCACCTGGTCGCGCGGCGTGCCCGTGACCGTGGTGCGATGCCTGCACCCGGCCTCGCGCTACCGGCTCGGCAGCCGTTTTCGCACCGACGGCCACCCCGTCGCTGGTTGAATATGAAACAACCCCCTGTGGCGCTGCGCGCCTTCCCCCTTCTCTCGCATTGCTGCGCAATGCGGGAAGGGGGACGCCACCAGCGCGGCGGGGCGGCCCTTGCGCGGTGGCTGCTGGCCTGGGCCATGCCTCCGCACAGCCTAGTGGACTGAACTCGGACCATCTGCAGCCAATACGAACAACCATCGCGCAACTTTGATTCTCACTTGTATAGACAGGACTGGCACCATGACCACCCCCATCACCCTTGATCCCGGCCATGTCACGCTGGCGCAGCTGCGCCACATCCACGCCGGTGGCGTGCAACTCACGCTCGACCCCTCGGCGCAGGCCGGTATGCAGGCCGCGCTGGCCACGGTGCAGCGCATCGTTGAGGAAGACCAGGTGGTCTATGGCATCAACACCGGCTTCGGCAAGCTGGCCAGCACGAAGATCGCCCACGAGCGCCTGGCCGAGCTGCAGCGCAACCTGGTGCTGTCGCACAGCGTGGGCACGGGCGAGGCGCTGCCCGACGGCGTGGTGCGTCTGGTGCTGGCCACCAAGGCCGTGAGCCTGGCGCGCGGACATTCGGGCATCCGCCCCGCCATCGTGGACGCGCTGCTGGCGCTGGCCAATGCCAACGTGCTGCCGGTCATCCCCGCCAAGGGCTCGGTGGGCGCCTCGGGCGACCTCGCGCCGTTGGCGCACCTGGCCTGTGTGCTGATTGGCGAAGGCCAGGCCACGGTGGACGGCAAGGTGGTGTCGGGCCGCGAGGCCATGGCCGCCGTGGGCCTGCCGCCCTTCGTGCTCGGCCCCAAGGAAGGCCTGGCGCTGCTCAACGGCACGCAGGTGTCCACCGCCCTGGCGCTGACCGGCCTATTCGGCGCGGAAGACGTGTTCTGTGCCGCGCTGGTGGCGGGCGCGCTCTCGCTCGAAGCCATCAAGGGCTCGGTCAAGCCGTTCGATGCGCGCATCCACGAGGCGCGCGGCCAGGCCGGGCAGATCGCCGTGGCGGCCGCCGTGCGCGCCCTGCTCGACGGCAGCCAGATCGACCCCTCGCACCCGCACTGCGGCCGCGTGCAGGACCCGTACTCCATCCGCTGCATCCCGCAGGTCATGGGCGCCTGCCTGGACAACCTACAGCACGCCGCGCGCGTGTTGCGCACCGAGGCCAATGCCGCGTCTGACAACCCGCTGGTGTTCACCGACACCAACGAGGTGATCTCCGGCGGCAACTTCCACGCCGAGCCCGTGGCCTTCGCGGCCGACATCATCGCGCTGGCCGTGGCCGAGATCGGTGCCATCTCCGAGCGCCGCCTGTCGCTGCTGCTCGACCCCGGCCTGTCGGGCCTGCCCGCCTTCCTGATCCGGGACAGCGGCGTGAACTCGGGCTTCATGATCGCCCAGGTCACGGCCGCCGCGCTGGCCGCCGAGAACCAGTGCCTGGCCAACCCCAGCAGCGTGACCAGCCTGCCCACCTCGGCCAACCAGGAAGACCATGTGTCCATGGCCACCTACGGCGCGCGCCGCCTGCTCGACATGGTGCGCAACGCGGCGGTGATGGTGGGCATCGAGGCCATGTCGGCCGCGCAGGGCATGGAGTTCGATCGCTCGCTGAAGTCCTCCCCGCTCGTCGAGGAGCAGTTCGCCGCCATCCGTCGCCGCGTGGCCTTCCTGGAGCAGGACCGCTACCTCGCGCCCGACATCGAAGCCATGCGCGCCTGGGCCCAGCAAAGCAGCTGGCCCGCGCCGCTGCTGGCCTGCATGCCCAGCCACGAATAAACCGCACCCTTCAAGGAGCCCTTGCCATGAACGCCCACGACGCCAACCTCACCCCCGCCACCGACCCGCGCCACGACCCCACGCGCGTCATCCGCGCCCCGCGCGGTAGCGAACTGCACTGCAAGAACTGGCTGGCCGAAGCGGCCTACCGCATGGTGCAGAACAACCTCGACCCCGAGGTGGCCGAGCGCCCGCAGGACCTCGTGGTTTACGGCGGCATCGGCCGCGCGGCGCGCGACTGGGAGTGCTTCGACCAGATCCTGGCATCGCTCAAGGATCTCAACGACGATGAGACCCTGCTCGTGCAATCGGGCAAGCCCGTGGGCGTGTTCAAGACCCATGCCAACGCACCGCGCGTGCTGCTGGCCAACTCCAACCTCGTGCCAAAGTGGGCCAACTGGGAGCACTTCAACGAACTCGACCGCAAGGGCCTGTTCATGTACGGCCAGATGACGGCCGGCAGCTGGATCTACATCGGCAGCCAGGGCATCGTGCAGGGCACCTTCGAGACCTTCGTCGAGGCCGGGCGCCAGCACTACAACAACGACCTCTCGGGCAAGTGGATCTTGACGGCCGGCCTGGGCGGCATGGGCGGCGCCCAGCCACTGGCCGCCACGCTGGCCGGCGCCTGCTCGCTCAACATCGAATGCCAGCAAAGCAGCATCGACTTTCGCCTGCGCTCGCGCTACCTGGACGAGCAGGCCACCGACCTGGACGATGCGCTGGCGCGCATCCAGCGCTACACGCAGGAGAAGAAGGCCATCTCCATCGGCCTGCTGGGCAACGCCGCCGACATCCTGCCCGAGCTGGTGCGCCGCGCTCAAGCTGGGGGCATCAAGCCCGACCTCGTCACCGACCAGACCAGCGCCCACGACCTTATCCACGGCTACCTGCCCAGCGGCTGGACCGTGCCGCAATGGCAGGCCGCGCAGAAAGACCCCGCGCAGCATGGTGCGCTCAAGGCCGCCGCAGCCACAAGCTGCGCCGTCCATGTGCGGGCCATGCTCGACTTCCAGGCCATGGGCATCCCCACGGTGGACTACGGCAACAACATCCGCCAGGTGGCGTTCGACCAGGGCGTAGCGAACGCCTTCGACTTCCCCGGCTTCGTGCCCGCCTACATCCGCCCGCTGTTCTGCGAGGGCAAGGGGCCATTCCGCTGGGTGGCGCTCTCGGGCGACCCCGAGGACATCTACAAGACCGACGCCAAGATCAAGGAGCTGTTCCCCGACAACCACCACACGCACCGCTGGCTCGACATGGCGCGCGAGCGCATTGCCTTCCAGGGCCTGCCCGCGCGCATCTGCTGGCTGGGCCTGGGCGAGCGCCACCGCGCCGGCCTGGCCTTCAACGAGATGGTGAAGAACGGTGAGCTCAAGGCCCCCATCGTCATCGGCCGCGACCACCTGGACACCGGTAGCGTGGCCAGCCCCAACCGCGAGACCGAGTCCATGAAGGACGGCACCGACGCCGTGAGCGACTGGCCGCTGCTCAATGCCCTGCTCAACACCGCGGGCGGCGCCACCTGGGTGAGCCTGCACCATGGCGGCGGCGTGGGCATGGGTTACAGCCAGCACTCGGGCATGGTCATCGTGGCCGACGGCACGGAGGCCGCCGCCGAGCGCCTGGCGCGTGTGCTGGTGAACGACTGCGGCTCGGGCGTGATGCGCCATGCGGACGCGGGCTACGAGCTGGCCATCGCCACGGCCAGGAAGCAGGGGCTCAAGCTGCCCATGGTTCGCTGAAGGAGCACACCATGAGCACGCCCTTTGCCTGGCAAGGCCGCATCGATGCCGAGGAAACCGGCCCCAGCCCGCGCTGGCACCAACGGGTGCAGCCCTTTGCTGCCACCAGCCAGGGCGGCGTGGCCCTGATCGGATTTGCCGTGGACGAAGGCGTGCGCCGCAACGCCGGGCGCGTGGGCGCTGCGCATGGCCCCGATGTTGCGCGCAAGGCGCTGGCCAACCTGCCCGTGCTGGGCGAGCCCGCGCTGTGGGACATGGGCGACATCGACTGCCCGCAGGGCGAGCTGGAAGCGGCACAGGTGGCACTGGGCCAGCACGTGGCGCAGGCCAGGGCGCAGGGCTGCCTGCCCCTGGTGCTGGGCGGCGGGCACGAGGTGGCCTGGGGCACTTTCCAGGGCATCGCGCAGGCGCTGCCAGCCGCGCAGCGCATCCTCATCCTCAACCTGGATGCCCACTTCGACCTGCGCATGGCGCATGCGGGCAACTCGGGCACACCGTTCCGCCAGATCCAGGAGCTGTGCGCAGCCCAGGGACGGGCGTTCTGCTACCGCGTTCTGGGCATCAGCCGCTATGCCAACACCCAGGCCCTGTTCGAGCGCGCCGACGCGCTGGGCGTGCGCTACTGGCTCGACGACGTTGTGCAGACCGAAGCGGGCATGCAGCAGGCCCTGGCCGCGCTGGCGCAGGAGCTGCAGGCGTGCGACGCGGTGTACCTCAGCATCGACATCGATGTGCTGCCCGGCGCCGTGGCTCCCGGCGTATCGGCCCCCGCGCCGCTGGGCGTGCCGCTGTGGGGTGTGGAACGCGTGGTCGATGCGGTGCTCTCCAGCGGCAAGCTGGTGGCGGCAGACCTGGCCGAGTTCAACCCCAGCTTCGACCGCGACGGCCTGACCGCCAAGGTGGTGGCCCGCCTGGCCGCCCGCCTGGCGCGCGGAAAAATTTGAATAAAAAGCGCCTCTGGCGCCCTATTAATGAGCGCGAATAGCTATAACAATAGGAGCAAAACATGACCCAACCCCCATCCGCCAGCGCCGACGGTGTGTGGCGCCACCTGCGCCTGGCCCCCGGCCTGGCGCAACCCACGCAGCCCGTGGCCGACGGCGCACCTGCCGCGATGGTGGTGCAGCAGGGCGTGCTGCGCTGGCTGGGGCCGCAGCAGGCCGTGCCCGCAGCGTTTGCGCACCTGCCGCAGCACGATGCGTGCGGCGCCTGGGCCACGCCGGGGCTGATTGATTGCCATACCCACCTGGTCTATGGCGGCCAGCGCGCGCATGAATTCGCCCTGCGCCTGGCCGGCGCCAGCTACGAGGAGGTGGCGCGCGCCGGGGGCGGCATCGTCTCCAGCGTGCACGCCACGCGCGCGGCCAGCGAGGACGCGCTGTACGCCAGCGCCCTGCCACGCCTCGCGGCCCTGCTGGCCGAGGGCCTGTGCGCCATCGAAATCAAGTCCGGCTACGGCCTGGCCCTGGAGCATGAGCGCAAACAATTGCGCGTGGCGCGCCGCCTGGGGCGCGAGCAGGGCATCACGGTGCGCACCACCTTTCTGGGCGCCCACGCCCTGCCGCCGGAATACACCGGGCGCAGCCAGGACTACATCGACCACCTGTGCCAGCAGATGCTGCCCGCGCTGCACGACGAAGGCCTGGTGGACGCGGTGGACGTGTTCTGCGAGCGCATCGCCTTCTCACTCGCCGAAACCGAGCAGGTGTTTGCCACCGCCCAGCGCCTGGGCCTGCCCGTCAAGCTGCACGCCGGGCAGCTCTCCGACATGGGCGGCGCGCAGCTCGCGGCGCGCTACCAGGCGCTGTCGTGCGACCACATCGAACACCTCTCCCCGGCGGGCATTGCCGCCATGCGCGCGGCCGGCACCGTGGCCGTGCTGCTGCCCGGCGCCTACTACACCCTGCGCGACACCCACCTGCCACCCATCGAGCAACTGCGCGCCGCGGGCGTGCCCATGGCCGTGTCCACCGACCACAACCCCGGCACCTCGCCCGCATTGAGCCTGCTGCTCATGGCCCACATGGCCTGCACCCTGTTTGGCCTGACGGTGCCCGAGGCGCTGGCCGGCATCACCCGGCACGCGGCGCGGGCGCTGGGCCTGCAGGACACGCACGGCCTGCTGGCGGCGGGCCGCGCGGCCGATTTCGTGCTGTGGCCCGTGGGCGAGCTGGCGGAGCTGGTCTACTGGCTGGGGCAGCGGCCGGCGTGCACGGTGGTGCGCCAGGGGCGCATCGTGCAGGGCACAGGCTCCGCCTTGCCCTAGGTGTCGGATCATCAGGGCGTCGGTGGAATAGACGTGGATGGGTTGCCTGGCGCACAGCCAGATTGAAGAACTGCTGCCGCACCGCTGGCAGCAGCCGAGCGGACCCTGGCATTGGATGACAAGGCGCTTGTTCAGCGAGGGGCCGTCTTGCGCAGCAGGCCCGGGGAGCCCTTCCAGCGCTGGCCTGCGTCGGTTCGCTTGCTGGCGGTCTTCTTGTGCAGGCGCAGCACCCAGCCATGCATGACGCTGCCATCGGTGGTCGTGAAGTGGACCCGGTCACCCTCGGCGAAGTGCGCCAACTCCCCCGTGCTCTTGGCCTGTGCCAGCGGGTTCAACCGCTCGGTCACAGCCGCGACCACGCGCCCATGAGCCGTTCTGGCTTTGGTACTGAGATCTTCCTTCCGGCGACCTGTAGCAGTCCTGCCAACTGCAACTCCTGCAGGATCCGCGAGAAATGCTCTGGGGTGAGACTCAGTTGCGAGGCGATTGCGCTTTTGGTGGCCGGGAGTATGGTTTCAAACGGCACGCTGGCATCCCTGCAGGACTGAAGCAGGTAGGCGACAAACCGTTCCGTGCCATTGCTCAAGGCCTGCCGCTCCAGTTCGAGCACCAGGCTTTCCACGCGCCGGCTGAGGCCGGCGATCATCGCGCGCGCGAACTGGGGATTGCGGTCCAGTTCATCGAATATTGCGGCCCGGGAGATTCGCAGCAGCAGCGTATCGCTGGCGGCCTCGGCGGTCACGACCGCCGCTCGCTCCAGGAACATGACCGGCTCCCCGAAGTATTGCCCGGGACCGGCAATCCCGCTCAGTCGCATCCCGCCCTTGGGCGTGCTGCCCCACAGCTTGATTTCCCCGTAGACCACGACATGCATGCCGTCCACCGGGTCGCCTCGGCGGAATACCTGATCCCCACGCCTGAACATATGCCGGGTCGTGACGGCCGCCAAACGCCCCAGCGTCGCGGTATCCAGTGCCTGGAACAAGGGCAGGCGCGCCAGAAGCACGTCACTGGGGATTTCCCGTCGCGCCATGGGCTCAAGCCGTGATCTCGACCCATTCGGCCGCGCCGGATGGGTCGATCACCTGCGTGATCCATTCGCCCCAGGCCTGCGCGAAATCCCGCCGCGCGTCCTCGGATGCCTGGGGGTCCAAGGCCCCACGCAGCAACTGACTCACCGTGGCCGGGCGCGGGGCCGAAAATCCTCGGCGCGCAAACTCCACCGATAGTCCGGAGTCCACGCGCGTAAACCGGATATCACCGCTCATGAGCACGCCGAAACGCAGCAAATCCCTGCGCCCGAAGCGGCCGGCCAGTCCCTTGAAGCCCCCGGCATTGGCAGCGCCGGTGACCAGCCCCGCCACGCTGGCAACGACGCCGGCCACCGTTGGGCAGGAGTGCCCCGTCAGCTTGACGGCATCGATGTAGCGGTACTCGATCAGGCCCTCCTCCGCAGAGCACAGCACCTTGGCCAGCGGATCCACCATCACGATGGCGGGCACCTCATCGTAGTAAGCGGGGGTCTTCATCGTTGCCTTGAATGCGTGAGTTGTTGCGTCTGCCGCGTCCATGGCCGCCCAAGAATCCGCCCGAGGAGGGCCTCTCGCGGAACATAGGGGTTGCGCCAGGTACGGCTGTCACTGGAAGCGTCACGGTTATCCCCCAGCAGGAAATAGTGACCCGGCGGCACCCGGTAGGTGTCGCTGAACACCGATGGGCTGGCATAGGGTTCTGCCAAGGCGCGGCCGTCGATGCTGACCCGGCCCGCCCTGATCGCCACCACCTCCCCGGGCAGGCCGACGATGCGCTTGACCATGGGCTCACCACTCGCGCGCGCATCCACGATCACCAGATCACCGCGGCGAATTGGCGTGCTTCGCCCCAGGCTGCGTGTCAGCGCCAGACTGCCATCTCGCAGCGTGGGCGCCATCGAGTGCGATCGAATCCTGGTGAGCCAGAGCATCAGTGGTGTCCGCAGCCGCCCGAGGCGTGACCGTGATCATGGCCTTCGGCATATTTGAAGAACGACACGTAGGCATCCATGTAGTGGCGCGCCGCAATCAGGTCGTCGGTATCGAAGTTCTTGAGACCCAGGGCGTGGGTGAAGCGCTTTTCCAGTTCGGCCCAGCGCCCTGTTTCGATCAAGCCGCGCAAAGGCTCGATCGTCCCTCGCTCGAGCGCCTCGTCCGCTGCGCGAACCTGTGGAGGGATCACAGTTCCGGAGGGCTTGATGCCATCGTACCCCGCGCCTTCACCCGCGCGGTGGATGCGCACCAGGTTTTCCAAGAACCAGTCGTCCGCCAATGCCCCCGCCTCGCCGCCTACCGCTCGAACCCGGCGTGCACGCTCAAAGGCCGTGCGAAGCTCGTTTTCGTCTTCGGGGCGCACCCATTTCAAGGCGATATTGACATTCCCCGAATCCAGCGCGCGGCGCCCATCGGTGACCGTCGGGCCATCCGCCGTGTCGCAATGGGCCGACGCCGGGCGAACGATCAGGCGGGTAAGCGAGCCAGCGGTCTTGCGCAGAAATGTGGTGAGTGTCATGACCTTCTCCTTGAAAAATGGATGAATGGACGGCAGGGGCAGGCGCTTCACGGGCGCTCGGCAAACGGCGCGGACGGGACCCATCGCTCCAAGCGCGCCGATAGACTCTATTCCCTGCGCCAGCATTCAGACAAGCCAACTGCGCAGGCGTTCAGGCCAATGCTCGGTTTCTTAGCAAATATCAAATCGTGGGCGCTGCCCCACGAGTTGAGCCGGTCTTTCGACTGCCACGCATGTCTGCCAGGGCGAAAACGTTGTGCCTGAACTTGCCGGGATCGATGCCACGGCCCAGGAACAGCAGACCATCTCTAGTGCGCAAGACCCCGCTGCGCTTGCGTCTTGGGGGCCTTTCCTACAATCCCACCCCATGCAAGCCCTCCACTACACCCGCGCCCAGCAGCTCCCCGCCCTTCTTGAAAAGCGCATCGTCATCCTCGACGGCGCCATGGGCACCATGATCCAGCGCTTCAAGCTGGGCGAGGCGCAGTACCGCGGCGCAGGCTACACCGGGCCCGACGGCGCGGGCGAGCGCTTCACCGACTTCCCGCGCGACGTCAAGGGCAACAACGAGCTGCTCTCGATCACCCGCCCCGACGTGATCCGCGACATCCACGAACGCTACCTGGCCGCCGGCGCCGACCTCATCGAGACCAACACCTTCGGCGCCACCACCATCGCGCAGGAGGACTACGGCATGGCCCACCTGGCGCGCGAAATGAACCTGCGCTCGGCGCAGCTCGCGCGCGCCGCCTGCGACAAGTTTTCCACCCCGGAGCACCCGCGTTTCGTCGCCGGCGCGCTCGGCCCCACGCCCAAGACGGCCAGCATCAGCCCCGACGTGAACGACCCCGGCGCGCGCAACATCAGCTTCGAGCAGTTGCGCGCCGCCTATTTCGAGCAGGCCCAGGCGCTGATCGAAGGCGGCGCCGACGTGCTGCTGGTCGAAACCATCTTCGACACGCTCAACGCCAAGGCCGCGCTGTTCGCCATCGAGGAAGTGTTCGACCAGACGGGCGAGCGCCTGCCCGTCATCATCAGCGGCACCGTCACCGACGCCTCGGGCCGCATCCTCTCGGGCCAGACCGTCACCGCCTTCTGGCACAGCGTGCGCCACGCCCGGCCCCTGGCTGTGGGCCTCAACTGCGCGCTGGGCGCCGCCCTCATGCGTCCCTACATCCAGGAGCTGGCCAAGGCCGCGCAGGGCACCTACATCAGTTGCTACCCCAACGCCGGCCTGCCCAACCCCATGAGCGACACCGGCTTCGACGAGACGCCCGAGGTCACCAGCCGGCTGGTGCACGAATTCGCCGCCGAAGGCCTGGTGAACATCGTCGGCGGCTGCTGCGGCACCACGCCCGAGCACATCGGCGCCATCGCCCGCGCCGTGGCGCCCGCCAAGGCCCGGCCGCTGTTCTACCCCGCCGCCGCCTGAGCCCGCCGCGCGCCGCGTGCCGCGGAATTTGGGCAAAAATGGGGCTCAGCGCTTGCCAGGCAAGCGCGAGCAGCTACTCAATCGATAGCATTTCGGGCCCCGGGGCGGCCTCTGGCCAGGCGCGCGCCCAGGGCGCAGAATGCGTAGGCCGCGTGCTCCACCGTGCGCGCGGCCCGCATCCGCCCGCACGCATGTCTGTGAACGTCGATCCACCCCGGGGCGCCCCGCCCGCCCTGGCCCTGGCGCTGGCCGAAGCCGCGCTGCAGCGCCAGGGCATGCTGCTGGGCGGCGAGCGTGCGCCCGCCGCCCCGGGCCCGCCGCCCGGCGCGCCCTCATCCGGCGCCCCGCCCGGCGTGCCGCCACCGCCCCCGGGGCCTGCCGGCGCCGCGCCCGCCCCGCCCGCGCAGGACGCCGTGCACCTCTCGCCCCAGGCGCGCAGCCAGTGGGGCGCCGAGCGCGGCGCGCCCCCCGGCGGCCCGCAGGCCCGGCCCGCAGCCGCCGCGGGCCTGCCCGGGAGCCCCACCGGCAACACCTCCGGCAGGCCTGCGTCCGCCGCCACCGCCGTGCCCGGCGCGCCCGGTACGGCAGGCGCTGCCGCGGTGCGCGCGCCCTGGCCCGCCACGGGCGTGGGTGCACCGCTGCGCCAGCTCCTGTCGGCCCTGGTGCAGCAGCTCACGGCGCCCGCCCAGCCGCAGCGCCTGCTGGCCGTGCAGCCCTGGCCCGCAGCGCTGCTGCCCCTGGTCGATGGCGCGGCGCAAGCGCCCGCGGCCCCCGGCCTGCCGCCGCTGCAGACCTGGCTGGTCGGCCAGGGCGTGGTGCAGACGGCTGCCGGTGCGCGCACCTTCTCGCTCGCGCTGCGCGTGCCGGCACCCTGGCTCCAGGCGCTGCCCGCCGCGGCCGCGGCCGCCACCCCCCTGGGGCCGCTGGCGGGTGCGTTCACCGGAGCGCCGCAGGCGCTGCAGTCGGGCACCTGGGCGCTGGTGCTGCAGCCGCAAGGCCCCCAGGCGCCGCGGACCAGTGCGCTGCTCCAGCTCGACCTGCAGCCCCCGGGCCAGGGCGCGGCGGCGGCCACCGTCTATGGCCGCGAGCTGCTGCAGCCGCGCCAGGACCCCTGGCTGCACATGGCCCAGCTCCAGGCCAGCGGCCAGGCCCCGCGCGACACCGACGCCGCCCGCGAGCGCGAGACCGCGCTGTGCCACACCCCCGGCTGCCCCTACGCCGGACGCGCGCCCTGCGAGCAGCCCTTTTGCCTGGCCTTGCGCGCGGTCATGCCGGTGGCGGCGGCGCGGGGCGGGATGCCATGAAAAAACCCCTGGCGCCGATCGGACGCCAGGGGCTTTCTTCGCAGGAGGCCCGGCGGGATGGGCCGGGCTCCGAAACGCGGGTCAGGGGGCCATCAGGGGTACAGGCCGCGCATTTCGCGCGCGTGCAGGATGCGCTTGCAGGCGACGATGAAGGTGGCCGTGCGCAGCGAGACCTTGTTCTCCTGCGCCACCTGCCAGACGGCGGCGAACGCCTCTTTCATGATGCGCACCAGGCGGGCGTTGATCTCGTCCTCGGTCCAGAAGAAGCTGGAGAAGTCCTGCACCCATTCGAAGTAGCTGACCGTCACGCCGCCGGCGTTGGCGATCACGTCGGGCAGGACCAGCACGCCCTTGTCGTTGAGGATGTCGTCGGCCTCGGGGGTGGTGGGGCCGTTGGCGCCCTCGATGACCATCCGCGCCTTGACCTTGCCGGCGTTGTCCTGGGTGAGCTGGCCTTCGAGTGCGGCGGGGATGAGGATGTCGCAGTCCACGCCCCAGAAATCGCCATTCGCCATGGCCTCGGCCCCGGCAAAGCCGGCCACGCCGCCCGTTTGCTGCACATGCGCCTGCAGGGCGGCGGCGTCCAGGCCCTGGGCGTTGTAGATGCTGCCCGTGTGGTCCTGCACGGCCACGACCTTGGCACCGGCGTCGGCGAACAGGCGGCCGGCCGTGCCGCCCACGTTGCCAAAGCCCTGCACGGCCACGCGCGCGCCCACGATCGGCATGCCGATGCGCTCTGCCGCTTCGCAGCCCACGGTGAACACGCCGCGGCCCGTGGCTTCCACGCGGCCCAGCGAACCGCCCAGGTCCACCGGCTTGCCGGTGACCACGCCCGTGGCGGTGGCGCCTACGTTCATGGAGTAGGTGTCCATCATCCAGGCCATGATCTGGCCGTTGGTGTTCACGTCGGGCGCCGGGATGTCCTTGGTGGGGCCGATGAGCAGGCCGATTTCGCTGGTGTAGCGGCGCGTGAGGCGTTCGAGTTCGGCGCGCGAGAGCTTCTTGGGATCGACGCGGATGCCGCCCTTGGCGCCGCCATAGGGCACGTTCACGGCGGCGTTCTTGATGCTCATCCAGGCCGACAGGGCCATGACCTCGGACAGCGTCACGTCCTGGTGGAAGCGCACGCCGCCCTTGCCGGGGCCGCGGCTCAGGTTGTGCTGCACGCGGTAGCCCTCGAAGTGGGCGATGGTGCCGTCGTCCATCTCGATGGGCACGTCCACGATCAGGGCGCGCTTGGGGCGCTTCAGGGTCTCGACCCAGCGTGCCAGGCTGCCCAGGTAGGGCGTGACGCGGTCCACCTGCTGCAGGTAGATGCCCCAGGGACCGAGGTGCTGGGGGTCGAGGTAGGAGGGGAGGGGGTGGGTGATGGTGCCGGGCGTTCCGCTGGGATGCGTCATGGCGGGGTTCCTCGTGGGATCAAGTCAAGCCACTGAGAATATGCCTGACCTCGGCGCTTGTCCAAGGCCGGTGCTTTGTGGGGTAATGCGCGCTTTGCATAACCGCGGCAGGCTGTGCGCGGCTCGGCTACCATTGCGCTCCCATGTCTTCTCCATCGCCCATTCCCGGACTGCAGGGCCTGCGCCGCCGCGTGGTCTACGTTTCCATCTACGAACTCATCGCCATCGCCGTCGTCACCTGGGGGCTGGCGGGCTATACCGGCCAGGGGCTGGAGCACTCGGGCATCATGGCCGTGGCCTCGTCGGCCGTGGCCATCGCCTGGAACGTGTTCTTCAACACCCTGTTCGAGCGCTGGGAGGCACGCCAGCGCGTGCGCGGGCGCAGCCTGCGCCGCCGCGTGGCGCATGCCGTGGGCTTCGAGGGCGGGTTGGTCGTCACGCTGGTGCCCATGTTCGCGTGGTGGTTCGGCATCAGCCTGTGGGAGGCGCTGGTCATGGACCTGGGCCTGATCGCCTTCTTCCTGTGCTACACCTTTGTCTTCAACTGGGCCTTCGACAAGGTGTTCGGCCTGCCCGCATCGGCACTGGGCGCGCCAGCCGCTAGCTGACGGACTGTTCCAGCCGGGGGTAGAACTCGGTGTTCTCGCGCTGCACGCGCTCGTGCAGCGCCTTCATGACGGTGTTGGCGTCCTGGCGGAATTCCTCGGGCTGGGCAGCAATCGCCTTGGCGAAGGTCCAGCGGGAGCAGAACTCCACGAAGGCGCCCGCCAGGCCCTGCATCTCGTCCTGGTAGGTCTTGGCAAGGCGCACCAGGCGCTCGTCGTCCAGCTTGTGGATCTGCGGATACAGCACCCGGTCCTCGACCGACAGGTGCAGGTTCACCTTGGTGCGCAGGGCCATGATGCCCTGCGCGATGGCATCGGCGTTTTCCGGGATGCCGGCATGCACGTGCTTGCGCATCTGTGCAATGGTCTGCAGGATCTCCACATGCTGCTGCTTGAACCGGTCGAGATTCATCGGTTGTCTCCTGGTGGTGCGCCCATGCGGCGACGGTGGGGCCGCTGCCCGTGTGGGATGGCGTACAAAAAGATGCCATGTTCCCGATGTGCGCAGGGTTGCCGGGGTGGGGGAATCCCGGTCAGCGTCAGGGGCAGGACCGCAGGCGGCGGGCGCCCGAGTGAAGGGCGGTAAAATCGCTGCCTTCCCAAGGAGCGTTGCAGCGGGCCGGTGCATGGCCCGTCAGGCTTGGGCTGATCTTGTCAACGGCGCTCACCTGTCTTCTCTCCAATCCGCAGCACAGGTGAGTCCCATGACCGTTGCCCCTCCCCCTCCCATGAAGCTCTCTGGCCTGGAACCCGTGTTCATCGGCCAGGACAGTCTGTTCGTCAACGTCGGCGAGCGTACCAACGTCACCGGCTCCAAAGCCTTTGCGCGCATGATCCTGGGCGAGCAGTACGAGCAGGCCCTGTCGGTGGCGCGCCAGCAGGTGGAAAACGGTGCGCAGATCATCGACGTGAACATGGACGAGGCCATGCTCGACAGCAAGGCCGCGATGGTGCGCTTCCTCAACCTCATTGCTTCCGAGCCCGACATCGCCAAGGTGCCGGTGATGGTGGACAGCTCCAAGTGGGAGGTGATCGAGGCCGGCCTGCGCTGCCTGCAGGGCAAGGGCATCGTCAACTCCATCAGCATGAAGGAGGGCGTGGAGGAGTTCAAGCGCCAGGCCACGCTCATCCGCCGCTACGGCGCAGCCGCCGTGGTCATGGCCTTCGACGAGAAGGGCCAGGCCGATACCTTCGCGCGCAAGACCGAGATCTGCGAGCGCGCCTACCGCATCCTGGTCGATGAGCTGGGCTTCCCGCCCGAGGACATCATCTTCGACCCCAACATCTTCGCCATCGCCACCGGCATCGAGGAGCACGCCAACTACGCCGTGGATTTCATCGAGGCCGTGCGCTGGATCAAGCAGCACCTGCCGGGCGCCAAGGTGTCGGGCGGCGTGTCCAACGTGAGCTTCAGCTTCCGTGGCAACGAGCCGGTGCGCGAGGCCATCCACACCGTGTTTCTGTACCACGCGATCAAGGCCGGCATGGACATGGGCATCGTCAACGCCGGCATGGTCGGCGTGTACGACGACCTGGAGCCGGAGCTGCGCGAGCGCGTGGAGGACGTGGTGCTCAACCGCCGCCCCGATGCGGCCGAGCGCCTGCTGGAGATCGCCGAGGCGGCCAAGGGCGCTGCCAAGGACGACAGCAAGAAGCTGGAATGGCGCGGCACGCCCGAGCATCCGAAAACCGTGGGCGAGCGCCTGTCGCACGCCCTGGTGCACGGCATCACCGACTTCATCGTCGAGGACACCGAGGAGGCCTACCAGGACATCGTGGTGGCCAAGGGTGGCCGCCCGCTGCACGTGATCGAAGGCCCGCTGATGGACGGCATGAACATCGTGGGCGACCTGTTCGGTGCGGGCAAGATGTTCCTGCCGCAGGTGGTCAAGTCCGCGCGCGTGATGAAGCAGGCCGTGGCCCACCTGATTCCCTACATCGAGGAAGAAAAGCGCCAGCAGGAAGCCGCGGGCCTGGACGTGACCAGCAAGGGCAAGATCGTCATCGCCACCGTCAAGGGCGACGTGCACGACATCGGCAAGAACATCGTCACCGTGGTCCTGCAGTGCAACAACTTCGAGGTCGTCAACATGGGCGTGATGGTGCCCTGCCACGAGATCCTGGCCAAGGCCAAGGCCGAGGGCGCGGACATCATCGGCCTGTCGGGCCTGATCACGCCCAGCCTGGAGGAAATGCAGTATGTGGCCGGCGAGATGCACAAGGACGAGTACTTCCGCATCAAGAAGATCCCGCTCTTGATCGGCGGCGCCACCTGCTCGCGTGTGCACACGGCCGTCAAGATTGCGCCGCAGTACGACGGCCCCGTGGTCTACGTGCCCGACGCCTCGCGCAGCGTGGGCGTGGCGCAAAGCCTGCTGGGCGAAGGCAAGGACGCTTTCCTGGCCGAGGTGCAGGCCGACTACGCGCATGTGCGCGAGCTGCACGCCCGCAAGAAGAAGGTGCCGCTGTGGCCGCTGGCGCAGGCGCGCGCCAACGCCACGCCGCTGCGCTTTGACAACCCGCCGCCCGTGGCGCCGCGCGCCCTGGGGCGGCGCGTGTTCCGCAACTTCGACCTCGCCGAGATCGCCAAGTACCTGGACTGGGGGCCGTTCTTCCAGACCTGGGACCTGGCCGGCGCCTACCCCGCCATCCTGCAGGACGAGGTGGTGGGCGAGGAGGCGCGCAAGGTCTACGCCGACGGCCAGGCCATGCTCAAGAAGATCATCGAAGGCCGCTGGCTCACGGCCAACGGCGTGATCGGCCTGTTCCCGGCCAACCGCGTGGGCGACGACATCGAGTTCTATACCGACGAGACGCGCAGCGAGGTCCTCATGACCTGGTACGGCCTGCGCCAGCAGGCGCAAAAGCAGATGATCGATGGTGTCATGCGCCCCAGCCGCTGCCTGGCCGACTTCGTCGCCCCCAAGGAGTCCGGCATCCGCGACTACGCGGGCCTGTTCGCCGTCACTGCCGGCATAGGCGCGGAGAAGAAGGAGCAGGAATTCCTGGCCGCGCTGGACGACTACAGCAACATCATGTTCAAAGGCCTGGCCGATCGCCTGGCGGAGGCCTTTGCCGAATGCCTGCACCAGCGCGTGCGCACCGACCTGTGGGGCTACGCGGCGGGCGAAGGCCTGAGCAACGCGGAGCTGATCCAGGAAAAATACCAGGGCATACGCCCGGCGCCAGGCTACCCCGCCTGTCCGGACCACACGGTCAAGCGCGACCTGTTCCGCGTGCTCGGGGCCCAGGACATCGGCATGGACCTGACGGAGAGCATGGCCATGGTGCCGGCCTCCAGTGTCAGCGGCTTTTACCTGGCCCACCCCCAGGCCACCTACTTCAGCGTGGGCCAGATCGGCGACGACCAGGTGCAGGACATGGCCCGGCGCCGCGGCATGGACGCAGAGGAACTGCGCCGCCGGCTCGCGCCCAACCTGGGCTGAGCGCCGGCCCGCCCAGGCCGGCTTGACGCCGCGGCCACCTGGGACGACACTTTTTGGCATCTTCAGCGCAGGAGCGAAGGCATGGCCAAGGACCCGGAGCACGGCGACACCTGGGCGCAGCACCTGTGGGCGCTGCTGGCCGAGGCCGCCGCCCTGCCGGAGCCTGCCCTGGGGCCGCACCTCGAGGAGGACCTGAAGCGCCTGCCCGGCGTGCGCCGCGTGCACTGGCGTGCCGCACAGGCCGCGGACACGCTGGCGCCGGCGCGCGTCTTCGACCTGTCCCTGGACGGCCAGGCGCTGGGCGCCCTGTGCCTGGAGCTGCACGACCCGCAAGCCTTTGCCCGCTGCGACCCCTTGCTGGCGCGGTTTGCCCTGGCCCTGTCCCATGTGCTGGCGGCGCGCCGCGGGGCGCAGGGCGCGCCGCAGGACCAGGCCCAGGCGCTGCGGCACAGCGAAAAGCGCTTTCGCGACCTGTTCGACCATTCGCCCGATCCGTGCTGGCTCATCGAGAACGGGCAGTTCACCGACTGCAATCACGCCGCCGTACAGGTCCTGGGCTACACGCGGCGGGACGACATCCTGCGGCACCCGGCGCGCCTCTCACCCGAATTCCAGCCCGATGGCCGCCCCTCGTTCGAGAAGGCCGAGGAAATGATGCAACGCGCCCTGCGCGACGGGGTGGTGCGCTTCGAGTGGGAGCACCGGCGTGCCAATGGCGCGTGCTTTCCCGTCGAGGTCACGCTCGCGCGCATCGAGCTGCAGGGGCACGACGCGCTGTACTGCGTGTGGCGCGACATCACCGCGCGCAAGCAGGCAGAGCTGCAGGCCTGGCAACTGGCCTTCTTCGACCCGCTGACGGGCCTGCCCAACCGCCGCCTGCTGAGCGACCGGCTGGAGCAAAGCATGGCGGCGAGCGCGCGCAGCGGGCGCTACCGCGCCTTGCTCTACCTGGACCTGGACCACTTCAAGAACCTCAACGACACCCAGGGCCATGACATGGGCGATCGCCTGCTCACCGAAATGGCGCGCCGCCTGGGCACCTGCGTGCGTGCGGGCGACACCGTGGCGCGCATGGGAGGCGATGAGTTCGTGCTGCTCGTCCAGCAGCTCGACGAGACGCTGGAGGCCGCCGTCGCCCAGGCCGACCGCATCGCTGCCCAGGTGCTCGAGCAGATGGCCAAGCCCTGCGCCATCGACTCCGTGCTCTACCAGGGCAGCGCCAGCGTGGGCGTCACCATGTTCCTCGGCCACAGCGTGAGCCCGCAGGAGGTGCTCAAGCGCGCCGATCTCGCCATGTACCAGGCCAAGGCCGCGGGGCGCAATACGGTGCGCTTCTTCGATCCGCTGATCCAGGCGCGCATCAGCGCGCGCGCCCGGCTGGAGGCCGAGCTGCGCACCGCCGTGCCGCACGGCGAGCTGGAGCTGCATTTCCAGCCCCAGGTCGATGCCAGCGGGCGCTGCATGGGCGTGGAGGCGCTGCTGCGCTGGCAGCACCCGCAGCGCGGCCTGGTGCCGCCGCTGGAGTTCATTCCGCTGGCCGAGGAAACCGGCCTCATCGTGCCCATGGGCCAGTGGGTGCTGGCCCAGGCCTGCCGCACCCTGGGCGCGTGGCAGGCAGACATGTGCACCGCCGGCCTGCGCATGGCCGTGAACGTGAGCGCGCGCGAGTTCCACCAGGAAGGCTTCGTGGACAAGCTGCGTGCGCTGCTGCAGGCCAGCGCCGTGCCGCCGGCGCTGCTCACGCTGGAGATCACCGAGAGCATGCTGCTCACGCAGATCGAGCAGACGATCGCCACCATGAACGAGCTCAAGGCCCTGGGCGTGGGCTTCTCGCTCGACGACTTCGGTACGGGCTATTCCTCGCTCAACTACGTCAAGCGCCTGCCCATCGACCAGATCAAGATCGACAAGTCCTTTGTGCGCGACATCCTCACCGACCCGAACGACGCGGCCATCTGCCGCGCCGTGATCGCCATGGGGCGCAGCCTGGGCCTGCAAACCCTGGCCGAAGGGGTGGAGATCGCGCCACAGTGGGCGCTGCTGGAGGCCGAGGGCTGCGCTGCCGCCCAGGGCTACCTGTACGCGCGCCCCATGCCGCTGGCGGCCCTGCGGGACTGGCTGGAACAGCAGCGCCGGGCCGGGGCGGTCAGTCCGCTGCGGGCGGATGGGGGGCCGCCAGCTCCAGTTGCATGACGATCATGTGCACCAGCGTGGCCACGGTGGGGCGGTGCGTCTCGATGGTGAAATGCGCCGCCTCGCGGTACAGCGGGTCGCGCTGGGCGTAGAGCTCGCGCAGGCGCTCCAGCGGGTGGGCCACCTGCAGCAGCGGGCGCGTCTTGTCGTGGCGGATGCGGCGGAAGATGTCGTCGGGCGAGGCGCGCAGGTACAGCACCGTGCCGAAGCGGCGCAGCGCGGCGCGGTTCTCGGGGCGCAGCACGGTACCGCCGCCGGTGGAGAGCACCATGCCGCCGTCCTCCTGCGCCACCTGGGCGAGCATCTCGGCTTCCAGCGCGCGGAAGCGCTCCTCGCCCTCGGCGGCAAAGAAGGCGCGGATGCTGGTGCCCAGGGACTCCTCGAGCCGCTGGTCCAGGTCCACGAAGGGAACCTTGAGTCGCTGCGCCAGTTGGCGTCCGACGGTGGATTTGCCCGAGCCGGGCATGCCGACCAGTGCACAGCGTGGGGGCGGGGGAGTGGTCATGGCGGTGTGCATCAGAAGCGCCAGGTCACGCCGGCGGTGAGCGTGGTGCCCTTGCTGCGCGGCGCGGCGTTGTCCTGGGTGCGCAGGGCCCCCACAGCGAGGTCCAGGTCCGGGCCGGGGCTGTAGATGGCGCCCAGCTCCACGAAGCGGGTGCGCACGCGCGCCCCGCCGGCCTTGCGGTATTCCAGGCCCAGATCGGCGGCGAGCTTGAACGCGTCCGACAGGGACCATACGGGCGCGATCGAGACGCGCTGCAGCGTCGCCTGGTCTGCCGCATTGCGGCTGCGCTCGCGGCCCCAGCCCAGGTTGGCGTGCAGGGCGCCAAAGGGCATTTCCTGGCTCAGGATGGCCGTGAGCTGCGCCGACACCTTGCCCGCGCCCAGGCCAGCGGCTTCGCGCGCCGGATCCTCGTGGAAACGCCACTTGCCGCCCAGCGCTGCATTGCTCCAGCCCCGGGCCCGGCTGCCGTCGCTGCGCAGGCTTTGGTAGGGCAGGCTGGCGTAGGCGTCCAGCGCCTCGGTCAGGCCGTAGGTGTAGGTCGGCGCCAGGGCCTGCACCACCGTGCGCCCGGCAGCCGTGTGCAGGCGCTCGCGGCTCCAGGACAGCTCCAGTTGCTGGCCGCCCGCGCCCTGGGTGCCGGTGTCGTCGGTGACCAGCGGCTGCAGGGCCAGGGCGGGCAGCGCGGCGCCGGCCGCGGCCAGCAGCGCCAGCGCGCGGCGCGGCGGGGCAGGGCGCTGGCGGTTCATTTCTCGACGAAGGCGCGCTCGATCACGAAGTCGCCGGGGCGCGTGGTGTTGCCTTCCTCGAAGTCGCGCTTTTCCAGCAGCGTCTTGAGCGAGGCCAGCATCTCCGGGCTGCCGCACAGCATCACGCGGTCCTCCAGCGGGTTGAGCGCGGGCACGCCCAGGTCGGCGGCCAGCTTGCCGCTTTCGATCAGGGCGGGGATGCGGCCCTGGTGGCGGAAGGGCTCGCGCGTGACCGTGGGGTAGTACTTGAGCTGCTTTTGCACCAGCTCGCCCAGGAACTCGTGCTGCGGCAGCTCCTGCGTGAGGTAGTCGTGGTAGGCCAGCTCGGCCACCTGGCGCACGCCGTGGATCAGAATGACCTCTTCGAACTTCTCGTAGGTGTCGGGGTCGCGGATCACGCTCATGAAGGGCGCCAGGCCCGTGCCCGTGGACATGAGGTACAGGCGCTTGGCGGGCAGCAGGTAGTCGATGAGCAGGGTGCCCGTGGGCTTCTTGCCCACGATGATGGAGTCGCCCACCTGGATGTGCTGCAGGCGCGAGGTCAGCGGGCCGTCGGGCACCTTGATGGAGAGGAATTCCAGGTGCTCTTCGTAGTTGGCGCTCACGATGCTGTAGGCACGCAGCAGCGGCTTGTCGTTCACCTTCAGGCCGATCATGGTGAAGTGCCCGTTGGAAAAGCGCAGGGCCGGATCGCGCGTGGTGGTGAAGGAGAACAGGCGGTCGGTCCAGTGGTGCACCGAAAGGACACGCTCTTCGTGGAATGCGCTCATGGGATGGACGGAGGTTGGATGCAGGAAAAATCGAAAGCCGATAATGGCGAAAGCGCTAGTTTCTTCGATTTGTTATTCCGGCAAGGCATAAAACAAAATTCCTCGCCAGAGCGCATGGCAACGCGGGTTTACCCCTAATTGTCAGGGATTTGCCGGCGCCTGGCGCGCGGGGCCGGCAGGAATTGCGACCGGGCGTCTGATCTGCGCCAACAAATCGCGCATTTACCGTGATCCGGAGCGCTGCGCGCCATCCGCCGCCTGGGAGGGCCTCACTTCAGCAGGCGGCGGTATTGCATGGCCTCGGCCACATGGGCCACCTGGGTGGCGGAGCTGTCTGCGAGGTCGGCAATGGTGCGCGCGACCTTCAGGGCGCGGTGCGTGGCGCGCGCCGACCAGGCCAGGCGCGCGGCGGCGGTCTGCAGGAATTGCGCGGCCGCCGGTTCGAGCTGGGCATGGGCGTCGATCTCCTGCCCCTGCAGGCCCTGGTTGCTGCGGCCCTGGCGCTGCAGCGCCCGGGCGCGCGCCTGGGCCACGCGCGCGCGCACGGCGGCGCTCGCCTCGCCCGGCGGTGCGCCCAGCAGCTCCTGGGGGGCCAGCGCGGGCACCTCCACATGCAGGTCGATGCGGTCGAGCAGGGGGCCGCTGAGCTTGCCCTGGTAGCGGGCGATCTGCTCGGGCGTGCAGCGGCAGGCACGCTGGCGCGCACCGGCAAAGCCGCAGGGGCAGGGGTTCATGGCGGCGATGAGCTGAAAGCGCGCCGGGAACTCGGCGCGCTGGGCTGCGCGGGCGATGGTGATGCGCCCCGTCTCCAGCGGCTCGCGCAGGGCCTCCAGCGCAGCGCGCGCAAACTCGGGCAGCTCGTCAAGGAACAGCACGCCCTGGTGCGCGAGCGAGATCTCGCCGGGCCGCGGCGGTGAGCCCCCGCCCACCAGGGCCACGGCGCTGGCCGTGTGGTGCGGCTGGCAGGTGGGCCTGCGGCCCCAGTGGTCCAGGGCAAAGCGCCCGGCCAGGCTGGCCACGGCGGCGCTCTCCAGCGCCTCCTGCACCTCCATGTCCGGCAGCAATCCGGCAAAACGCTGCGCCAGCATGGACTTGCCCGCGCCCGGCGGTCCGGCCATGAGCAGGCTGTGCCCGCCGGCGGCGGCGATCTCCAGCGCGCGCTTGGCAGCGGCCTGGCCCTTGACGTCGGCCAGGTCGGGGTAGGACGCCGCGCCGCGCGGGGCCTGCGGCGCCAGGCGCGTCCAGCCGCCGTCCTCGCCGGGTTCGGCGTCCGGGGATGCGGCCGGATCGGCGGGGGCGAACGGGCGCACCACATCGAGCAGGTGGCGCGCGCGCCAGACTGCCGCTCCGGGCACCAGCGCGGCCTCTTCGGCGCTGCCCGGGGGCAGGACCAGGCGCGCCTGCTCCTGCTGTGTCTGCAGGGCCAGGCTGGTGGCCAGCGCGCCGCGCACGGGGCGCAGCTCGCCCGAGAGCGAGAGCTCGCCCGCAAACTCCCAGCCCGCCAGGCGCGCGGCGTCGATCTGGCCGCTGGCCGCCAGAATGCCCAGCGCAATCGGCAGATCAAAGCGCCCCGAGTCCTTGGGCAGGTCGGCCGGCGCCAGGTTGACGGTGATGCGCTTGTTGTGCGGGAACTCCAGCCCGGCGTTCTGCAAAGCCGAGCGCACGCGCTCGCGCGCCTCCTTCACCTCCACGTCGGCCAGGCCGACCAGGGTGAAGCTCGGCAGGCCATTGGCCAGGTGCACCTCGACGGTGACCGGCGGCGCCGCCAGCCCCAGCAGGGCGCGGCTTTGCACCAAAGCGAGGCTCATCGGTGGCGTTCTCCCCAATCGAGTGCACGGTCCAGTCCGCGGCGCATGCACCAGTGTGGTGCGCTGCAAACGCCGCGGCCCTTGCGCACTGTAGCTGCTACGGGGCCGGTGCAGTGCACCGGGCCCTTGCGCGGGCCTGGCATGGTCTGTGCTGTGAGGGCTTACCGCAACACAACCTCGCAGGAGTTGAGCATGAAGCACGCATCCCTCAAAGCCCTGGGCCTGGCCCTCGCCGCCGCCCTGCCTCTGGCCGCCAGCGCACAGCTCACGGGCAACCTGGGCCTGACCACCAACTACAAGTACCGCGGCCAGGACCAGGATGCCAGCAAGGCCCGCGCCGTCAAGCCCGCCGTGCAGGGCGGGCTGGACTATGCCTTTGGCGACTCCGGCTGGTACCTGGGCAACTGGAACTCCAGCGTGGACTGGCTGCCGGGCAACTCCATCGAGATGGACCTGTACGGCGGCTACAAATTCAAGGCCGGCGAGTTCGACATGGACCTGGGCGCGCTCACCTATCTCTATCCCGGCAACACCTCGGGCAACACCACCGAGCTCTACGCCGCCGCCACCTGGGGTCCGCTGACGGCGAAGTATTCGCACACCGTCTCCAAGGACTACTTCGGCTGGGCCGGGGCCAAGGCCGGTTCGGGCCGCAAGGGCACGAACACGGGCTACCTGGCCCTCTCGTTCGCCCAGGAAGTGGCGCCCGCGGTCACGCTCAAGGCCTCGGTGGGTTTTACGCGCTTTGCCGGCGATATCCGGGACACGGGCGTGCCCAACTACATGGACTACAGCCTGGGCGCGGCCTACGACTTCGGTGGTGGCCTCTCGCTGGGCGCTGCCGTGGTGGGCGCGAACAAGAAGGCGTATTTCGGCCCGGCCAACCAGTCGCGCCTGATCGTCACCCTGACCAAGACCCTGTGAGGAGGACCTGAAAATGAAAATGGTGACTGCCATCATCAAGCCGTTCAAGCTCGACGAGGTGCGCGAGGCGCTCTCGGACATCGGGGTGCAGGGCATCACGGTGACCGAGGTCAAGGGCTTCGGCCGCCAGAAGGGCCACACCGAGCTGTACCGCGGCGCCGAGTACGTGGTGGACTTTCTGCCCAAGGTGAAGATCGAGGCCGCCGTGGCCGACACTCTCGTGGACCATGCCATCGAGGCCATCGAGAGCGCAGCGCGCACCGGCAAGATCGGCGACGGCAAGATCTTCGTCTCCACGCTCGAACAGGTGGTGCGCATCCGCACCGGCGAGACCGGCGAGGACGCCCTCTGAGCCCCACCCCCCCATCCACCGAAAGCGAGAGCCGCTATGAAAAAAATCCTGGCTTCCTTCCTCCTGGGGCTGAGCCTGCTGGGCGCGGGGTCCTGGTCCCTGGCCCAGGCCCCGGCCGCGTCCGAACCTGTGGCGGCCAGTGCGGCGGCCGAGTCTTCTGCCGCCCCGGCTGTCGCGCCGGCCCCGGCACCCGCCGAAACCGCTGCCCCTGCCGAGGCCGCGGCGCCGGCGCCCGCGCCCAAGCTCGATTCGGGCGATACCGCGTGGATGCTCACCTCCACGCTGCTGGTCATCCTCATGACCATTCCCGGTCTGGCCCTGTTCTACGGCGGCCTGGCGCGCGCCAAGAACATGCTGTCCGTGCTCGTGCAGGTGTTCGTGATCTTCGCCCTGGTCAGCGTGCTCTGGGCCCTCTACGGCTACAGCCTCACCTTCGGCGGTGAAGGCCGGTTCTTCGGCGGGCTGGACAAGCTGTTCCTCAAGGGCATCGCCCCCGACACCCTCTCGGGCCTGCTGCCGACGATCCCGGAGTACGTGTTCGTGGCCTTCCAGTCCACCTTCGCCGCCATCACCGTGGCGCTGATCGTGGGCGCGTTCGCCGAGCGCATCCGCTTCTCTGCCGTGCTGATCTTCTCCGTGCTGTGGTTCAGCTTCAGCTACATCCCCATGGCGCACATGGTCTGGGGTGGCGGCCTGCTGGCCAAGGACGGGGCGCTCGACTTCGCGGGCGGCACCGTGGTGCACATCAACGCCGGCATGGCCGCGCTGGTGGGCGCCTACATGGTGGGCAAGCGCATCGGCTACGGCAGGGAGGCACTCACGCCGCACAGCCTGACGCTGACCATGGTGGGCGCCTCCCTGCTGTGGGTGGGCTGGTTCGGCTTCAACGCCGGTTCGGCCGGCGCCGCCAACGGCGTGGCCGGCCTGGCCTTCATCAACACCGTGCTGGCCACGGCCGCAGCCACGCTGTCCTGGATCGCCGGCGAGGCGCTGCACAAGGGCAAGGCCTCCATGCTGGGCGCGGCCTCGGGCGCCGTGGCGGGCCTGGTGGCGGTCACGCCGGCCGCCGGCTTCGTGGGCCCCATGGGCGCCATCGTGCTGGGCCTGATCGCCGGCGTGGTCTGCCTCTGGGGCGTCAGCGGCCTCAAGCGCATGCTGGGCGCCGATGACGCGTTCGACGTGTTCGGCGTGCACGGCGTGGGCGGCATCGTCGGCGCCATCCTGACCGGCGTGTTCGCCTCGCAAAGCCTGGGCGGCACCGGCGGCCTGGCGCCCGACACCTTCTCCATGGGCGCCCAGGTCTGGATCCAGACCAAGAGCGTGCTCATCACCGTGGTCTGGTCCAGTGGGGTGGCTTTCGTTGCCTACAAGATCGCCGATGTGCTGGTGGGCCTGCGCGTGAGCGAGGAGGCCGAGCGCCAGGGCCTGGACATCACCTCTCACGGCGAGGCGGCCTACACCCGCTGACCCGTGCACCGGCCCCCGGCGTCTGGTGGCGCCGGGGCCATACCCTGCGGCTCCCGGGTCGCTTGGCCCGCCTCCGGCGGGCCTCTTTTTTGAGAAAAATGGCCTCCAGGCACCGTGCATCAAGCGCTGGCAGCTATTCAATCAATAGCATTTCGCGCCTGGGCAGGCGTGTGCCGCGTGGTTCTGCCGGAAAACTCACGGGCGCCTTGCAGGAAATTCATGCCGTGCGCCCCCGCTGCCGCGGTGCACCGCCGGCCCCCACGGCTTACCATGCCAGGCTATGGACAGTGCCCTTCACCCCCTGATCGAACAGGTGCGCGCCGCAGCGGCGCGCCCGGCACCGCTGCGCATCCGGGGCGGCGGCAGCAAGGACTTTCACGGCGGGGCCGTGCAGGGCGAGCTGCTCGATACCCGTGCCTGCAGCGGCATCGTCGCCTACGAGCCCAGCGAGCTGGTGGTCACCGTGCGCGCGGGCACGCCGCTGGCCGAGCTGGAGGCGGCGCTGGCGGCGCAGCGCCAGTGCCTGCCCTTCGAACCGCCGCGTTTCGGCCCGGGCGGCACGGTGGGCGGCATGGTGGCGGCCGGGCTGTCGGGCCCGGCGCGCGCCAGTGTCGGCGCCGTGCGCGACTATGTGCTGGGCCTCAAGCTCATCAACGGCCGTGCCGAGCACCTGGCCTTCGGCGGTCAGGTCATGAAGAACGTCGCGGGCTATGACGTCTCGCGCCTCATGGCGGGCGCCTGGGGCACCTTGGGCGTGCTCACCGAAGTCAGCCTCAAGGTGCTGCCCGTGGCACCGGCCGAGGCCACGCTGCGCTTCGTCTGCGACCAGGCCGAGGCGCTGCGCCGCCTGCACGCCTGGGGCGCCCAGCCGCTGCCGCTCAACGCGAGCTGCTGGGTGCGCGATGCCGGTGTGGACACCCTCTATGTGCGCCTGCGCGGCGCCGCAGCGGCCGTCGAGGCGGCGTGCCGCAGCATGGGCGGCGAGCGCCAGCCCGGCGCCGCGGCCGACTGGGATGCCTGCCGCGACCAGAGCCTGCCCTGGTTCGCCGCCGGGCGGCAGGCCGGGCTGGACCTGTGGCGCCTGTCGCTGCCGGCCACCGCGCCCGTGCTGGCGCTGCCGGACGGCGTGGCGCCGCCGCTCATCGAGTGGCATGGTGCGCTGCGCTGGGTGCTGGCCGCGCCCGGGCAGGGCGGCCCACTGCGCGCGGCCGCCCGCCAGGCGGGTGGCAGTGCCACGCTTTTCCGGGCGGCCGACGGGCAGCCGGTGCGGGCTGCGGCGGACGCCGAGGACCTCTCCCCGGCGCTGCGCGCCCTCCATGCGCGGCTGCGCCAGAGCTTCGACCCCGCCGGCATCTTCAACCCCGGCCGCATGACCGTCTGACATGCGCCGTTTCCGCCATCTCACCGGCCAGCACCGCACGGTGGCCAGCAACCGGCGGCTGGGCCTGCTGCTGGCCTTCAACGCGGGCGCGGTCAACGCCGGCGGCTTCCTCGTGGTCAGGCTCTACACCTCGCACATGACGGGCTTCATCTCCATGCTGGCCGACAACCTGGTGCTGGGCAATATGGTGCTGGTGCTCGGCGCCGTGGGCGCCTTGCTGGCCTTCACCAGCGGCGCTGCGCTCACCGCCATCCTGGTCAACTGGGCGCGCCAGCGCCACCTGCACAGCAGCTATGCGCTGCCGCTGCTGCTGGTGGCGCTGCTCATGCTGGTGTTCGGCCTGGTCGGCGCCGTCACGCTGAACTGGCGCACGCCGTTCGCCGTGCCGGTCACCGTGCTGCTGCTGTCCTTCATCATGGGACTGCAGAACGCCACGGTGACCAAGATGTCCTCGTCGCAGATCCGCACCACGCACATGACCGGCGTGGTCACCGACCTGGGCATCGAGCTGGGCAAGATGCTGTACTGGAACCGCAGCGGCAGCCCGCCCGAACAGCAGGTGCGCGCCAACCGCCAGCGCGTGGGCCTGTTCGCCGGGCTGCTGGGCATGTTCCTGGTCGGCGGCATCGCCGGCGCGGCCGGGTTCAAGCATGTCGGCTTCGTCTTCGTGGTGCCGCTGGCGCTGATCCTGTGTGCGCTGGCGCTGCCCCCGCTGTGGATAGACCGCGCCCGCCTGCGCGCGCCCGGCCGCCGCGCACAGCAGAGCGCGGCTTCCCATTCCTCCCGGCACGCGCCGCCGGCACCCTGACCTCCTGCTTCCGCACGCCCCATGCAAACCCAACTGGCCCCCGAATTCCAAGGCACGCCCGAAGGCCGCGAGGCCGAAGCCATCCTGCGCAAATGCGTGCACTGCGGCTTCTGCACCGCCACCTGCCCCACCTACCAACTGCTCGGCGACGAGCTCGACGGTCCGCGCGGGCGCATCTACCTCATCAAGCAGGTGCTCGAGGGCGCGCAGCCCACGCGCAGCACGCAACTGCACCTGGACCGCTGCCTCACCTGCCGCAACTGCGAGACCACCTGCCCCAGCGGCGTGGAGTACGGCCACCTGGTGGACATAGGCCGCAAGATCGTGGACGAGAAAGTGCCGCGCCCGGCAGGCGAGCGCGCCCTGCGCTGGGCGCTCCAGGAGGGCCTGCCCTCGCCCCTGTTCGGCCCGGCCATGAAGATGGGCCAGGCCGTGCGCGGCCTGCTGCCCGCGCGCCTGCGCGCCAAGGTGCCCGCGTCCGAGGCACCCGGGGCCCTGCCCACGCGCGAACACGCGCGCAAGGTGCTGCTGCTGGAGGGCTGCGTGCAGCCCTCCATGATGCCGGGCATCCACGGCGCCACCGTGCGCGTGCTCGACGCCGCGGGCATCCAGGCCGTGGTGGCGCGCGAGGCCGGCTGCTGCGGCGCGGTCAAGTTCCACCTCAACGACCAGGCGGGCGGCCGGGCGCAGATGCGCGCCAACATCGACGCCTGGTGGCCCTGGGTGGAGCGCGGCGCCGTCGAGGCCATCGTCATGAACGCTTCGGGCTGCGGCGTCACCGTCAAGGAGTACGGCCACCTGCTGCGCCACGACCCGCAGTACGCCGAGAAGGCAGCGCGCGTGAGCCAGCTCACGCGCGACCTCTCCGAGCTGCTGCCCGACATTGCCCCGGCCCTGCAAGGCCGGCTGCGCAAGCTGCCCCAGGGCGTGGTGGCTTTCCATCCGCCCTGCACGCTGCAGCATGGCCAGAAGCTGCGCGGCGGCGTGGAGCAGCACCTGCGCGCGCTGGGTTTCGACCTGCGCCTGCCGGCCGAGTCGCACCTGTGCTGCGGCTCGGCGGGCACCTACTCGGTGCTGCAGGCGGCGCTGTCGGAGCAACTGCGCACGCGCAAGCTGGGCCACCTGGGGGCGCTGGCGCCTGCGGTCATCGTCTCGGCCAACATCGGCTGCATCACGCACCTGCAGGCCGGCACCGACACGCCCGTGCGCCACTGGGTGCAGGTGCTGGACGCGGCCCTGTCCTGAGCGGTGGGCGCGGGGCTGGCATGATGGCGGGTTTGTTCTCTCAGCCCGAATCCGCCATGACCGATACCGTGCCGCCCGCCGACACCCGTGCTCCCCAGCCCGCGGGGGCCCACACCACACCGCGCCCGGCGCGTGCGCGCCGCCGCGGCCGCGCGCCCGGCGCGCCTGCCGCGGCCACGGCTGCGCCTGTGCGCGCCCCCGCCCGCCCCGTGCCGCCCGCGCTGCAGGCCCTCGCGGGCCTGTACCCGCGCCTGTTCGGCGAGGCGCCGCTGCCGCTCAAGCGCGGCATCTTCGACGACCTGCTCGCCGCCCACCCGGAGCAGTTCGAGCGCGAAGCGCTCAAGCAGGCGCTGGGCGTGCACACGCGCTCCACGCGCTACCTGCAGGCCGTGGCCGCCGGCCAGCCGCGGTACGACCTGCAGGGCCAGAGCGTGGAGCCCATGGCGCCCGAGCATGTGCACCACGCGCTGTGGGAGCTGTACCGCCGCCGCCAGGAGCGCGGCGGCGAGGAGTGGCGCGCCAAGATCCGCACACGCATGGCGCGCGCCATCGAGGCGAGCGGCCTGGCGCGCGAGGACTATTGCGCGCGCGTGCACATCCGCGACGCCGACGCCCAGGCCCTGCTCGACGAGGCCCTGGCCGAACTCGGCGCCTTGCATGCGCGCGAGGAGGCGCTGCTGCGCGCCTTCGAGGCCAGCGGCCAGAGCGTGGAGGCCTTTGCCGGCATGTACGGCATGGACCCGCGCGCGGCCGAGCGCAGCCTGCAGCGCGCGCGCCAGCGCCACGCCGCCTGAGCGGAACACCCCCCGGGGCGCAGCGGGCGGTCAGCCGGGCGCACCAGGCGCTGCCACCGCGGGCGCCCCGTCGCCCTGCAGCACCACGCGGTTGCGCCCCTGCGACTTGGCCGCGTAGAGCGCGATGTCGGCGCGCTCCAGAACGCGGTCCATGGGCTCGCCCGGCCGCGAGAGCGCCACACCGATGGACACCGTCACCCGCAGGCTGCGCCCGCCGCACGCCAGCGCCATGGCCTGCACATTGGCGCGCACGCGCTCGAGCAGGCCCAGCGCGTTGGCGGCGTCGCTGTCGTACAGCATGAGCACGAATTCCTCGCCGCCCCAGCGCGCCAGCCTGTCCGTCTTGCGCACCGTGGCCTGCACGGCGCGGGCAAACGCCTGCAGCACCTGGTCGCCCACGGCATGGCCCTCGGTGTCGTTGATGGCCTTGAAATGGTCCAGGTCCAGGAGCGCCAGCACCAGCGGCCGTCCGGCGCGTTCGCAGCGCTGCAGCTCCATGCCGATGAGCTCGGCCATGTGCCGGCGGTTCACCAGCCCGGTGAGCTCGTCGTGCGTGGCCAGGTGGCTGATGCGCTCCAGCGCTTCCGAGAGCTGGCGTTTTTGCTGCATCAGCCGCCGCCGGATGCGCTGCAGCCGGATGGCGATGAAGGTGCTGCCCATCAGCACCAGCACGATCATGGCCCCATGTCCGGCCTCCAGCGCGGGGGAGTGGCCGGGCTCGTCGAGCACCGCCACGGCGACGAGGGCGGCGGCAAACACCAGCAGGGCGTAGACCATGTTGGCGGCCAACTGCCGCGCCGTCATGCCGAAGATGCCGAACATCAGCACCAGCGACAGAATCGCCGGGGTGACGCCGCGCGCCTGCCCGAGCAGCACGTAGGCGGCGGCGTTGCAGGCCAGCGCGTAGCGGATCTGCCACTGCGTCATCGACGGGTCCTGCAGGCGGCGCGACCAGCCGCTGCGGATCAGCACCAGCACGGCGGCCAGCCCGCCCCAGGCGCACAGCGCCCACCACCAGGCCCAGTCCTTGCGCCCGAAACCGGCGTGCACCAGCAGCAGCACCACGACGATGGACAAGGCCATCAGGAGCACGGCAAACGCAGCCATGGCCATGCGGATGCGCATGGCCGGCTCGGTGCCCAGCAGCCAGTCGGCCAGGCGTCGCAAGGGCGCTTGCAGGTCCATCGGTTCCTTTGCTCCAGGGGTACGCCGGTCCCTGGGACGGCGCAGCGGCCCTATGATGGCGTGCACTGCCCCCATCGGGTAGCACCTGGGGCCGCAAAGGTGGTGCCAACACAACATATCCGGGTGCGGGCAGGCCTTTTGGCGACAGGAGAAGCCCATGTCCTCTGGCAACGACTCCCCGCGCGCCCCCGGCCGCCTGGCGCTGCCCGCCATGGCGGTGCTGGCGCTGGCCTTCGGGCTGCTCACGCTGCAGCAAGGCGGCAGCGTGCTCTTGGGCGGCGCCGCGGCGCGCGCCGCAGCCGGGGCCTATGTCCCCTTTGTGCTGTGGTTCAACTTCTGCGCCGGCTGGGCCTATGTGCTGGCGGGCGTGGGCCTGGCGCTGCGCCGGCGCTGGGCAGCGGCGCTGGCCGCGCTGATCGCCATGGCCACGGGCCTGGCCTTCGCCGCCCTGGGCGTGCACATCGCGCTGGGCGGCGCGTATGAGACGCGCACCGTCGCGGCCATGGCGCTGCGCACCACCGTCTGGGCCGTGCTGGCCGGGCTGGCGTTCCGGTATCTGGGGCGCCCACCGGGTGTGCAGATGCTATCGAAAAAATAGCTGCTCGCGCCCGGAGTACGGGCGCTGCAGCCATATTCATCGCTATAACCAGCCGGACCGGCGAAAGCGCCGGTACAGCAGCACCCCGGCGCTGACGATGGCCGCCAGGGCCATGGGGTAGCCGTAGGCCCACTTCAGCTCGGGCATGTGCTCGAAGTTCATGCCCCAGACGCCCGCCATGGCCGTGGACACGGCGAAGATCGCGGCCCAGGCCGCCAGGCGCTTGGTGGTCTCGGACTCCTCGATGGTCACCATGGACAGATTCACCTGGATGGCCGTGCCTATGGTGTCGCGGATGGTGTCTATGCTGCTCTGGATGCGCGCCAGGTGGTCGTGCACGTCGCGGAAATAGTCCTGCGTGCCCGTGCACACCTCGGGCACGCGCCCGCCGTGCAGCTTGCTGGCCACCTCCATGAGCGGCGCCACCGCGTGGCGCAGGTCCGTGGTGCGGCGCTTGAGGGCGTAGAGCCGCTCGATGGAGCCGCGCGCCGCGCCGCGCTCGAAGATGGCCTGCTCGATCTGCTCCAGCTCGGACTCGAAGGCGTCGATCAGCGGAAAGTAGCGGTCCACCACCGCGTCCATGAGCGCGTAGAACACAAAGCCGGCGCCCAGGCGCAGCAGCAGGGGCTCGCGCTCGCAGCGCGCGCGCACGCCCAGGAAGTCCTGCGTGCTGCGCGTGCGCACCGACAGCACGAAGTTGTGGCCCACGAACACCGCCAGTTCGCCCACGTTCAGGGCGTCCTCGCCCGGCTCCACCAGGTGCATCACGGCGAACAGCGTGTCGCCATAGGCCTCCAGCTTGGGGCGCTGCAGGCCCTTGATGGCGTCCTCCACGGCCAGGTCGTGCAGGCCGAACTCCTCCTGCATCTGGTGCAGCTCCTCGGGCGTGGGGTCGCGCAGCGCCACCCAGACGAAGGTCTCGGGCCGCGCCAGCCATTCGCTGATGGCGTGCACGTCGATGTCGGCGAGCTTGCGGCCGTTCTCGTAGGCGACACAGTTGAGGAGCATGGTGGGCAGTGGGGTCGGGTCAGGGAATGCGGGCGGGCGCCGCGCGCTGGCCCGATTGTGGACGCAACCGCGCCCGCCCCGGACGCTCAGAACGGTTGCGGGCGCCCGGCCAGGTGCGCGATGTGCGCGCACACGCCGTCGCACAGGGCGTGGACCGAGGCGTCCGCGCAGCGGTACCAGGCGTGCTGCCCGCGCATCTCGCGCTGCACCAGGCCGTGGCGCATGAGCAGCGCCAGGTGGCGCGAGACGTTGGCCGCGCTGCAGCCGCACAGCCCCGCCAGCTCGCCCACCGTGCGCTCGCCCTGGCCTATCCACTGCAGGATGGCCAGGCGCGTGGGCTCGCCCAGCGCATGGAAATGCGCTGCCACCGGCTCCAGCAGCGCGTCTGGCACCAGCGGCCCGCCGCGTGGGCGGGAAGAACCAGCGGGAGGGGGGTTGTTCAACTTGTTGACTATTTAACTATTTGCGCAAATAATAGTGCAACACGGTCCCAGAAACAAGCCCGCCCGCGCCGGCAGGGCACAGCAACAAGAACGCAGGAAACCTCACCATGTTCAGAACCGCTTCTTCCCAGGCCTGGCTGGCGCTTGCGCTGGCATGGCCCCTTGGTGCCGCCGCCGCGGCGCTGCCCAGCGAGCCCGCCCAGGCCGTGCGCGGCGCCGGGCGCCAGAGCTACGACGGCGTGGTCGAGGCCCAGCGCCAGACCGCCGTGGCCGCCCAGGTGAGCGGCGCCGTGGTCGAGCTGGCCGTGAAGGCGGGCGACCGCGTGCAGGCCGGCCAGTTGCTGCTGCGCATCGACGCGCGCACCGCCGACCAGAGCGCTGCCGCCGTGGACGCCCAGGTGCAGGCCGCACGCGCCGGCCTGGACGTGGCCACGCGCGAGTACGAGCGCCAGAAGCAGCTCTTCGCCAAGAAGTACATCAGCCAGGCCGCGCTGGAGCGCGCCGAGGCCGAATACCGCGCCGCCAGCGCCCAGGTGCACGCCCAGTCGGCCCAGGCCGGCGCGGCGCGCACACAGACCGGGCTGCACGTGGTGCGCGCGCCCTATGCCGGCATCGTCGCCGAGGTGCCCGTGGCCCTGGGCGACATGGCCCTGCCGGGCCGCCCGCTGCTCACGCTGTACGACCCGGCGGCCCTGCGCGTGACCGCCGCCGTGCCGCAATCGGCCCTGGGCGCCGCGGCCACGGCCGAGGGCGTGCGCCCCGAGCTGCCGGGCCTGCCCGCCGACCAGCAATGGCCCGTGCCCGTGCGCGTGCAGGTGCTGCCCACGGTGGACCCGGCCACGCACACGCTGCAGGTGCGTGCCGAGCTGCCCGCGGGGCTGGCGGCGGTGCGCCCGGGCATGTTCGCGCGCCTGTGGCTGCCCGGTGGCGCAGGGGCCGATGCGCCCGCGCGCATCACCGTGCCGCGCCAGGCCGTCGTGCGCCGCGCCGAGCTGACCGGCGTGTACGTGCTGGCGCCCGACGGCACGCCGCAGCTGCGCCAGGTGCGCCTGGGCCGCACCGAGGGCGAGCGCGTGGAAGTGCTCAGCGGCGTGGCCGCGGGCGAGGCCGTGGTGACTGCGCCGCAGCAGGCGGCGCGCCAGCGCTGAAGGACGGGCCATGGCCAAGACCACCCCTTCCCCCGCCCTGGGCATTTCGGGCCGCATCGCGGCGTTCTTCCAGGCCGCGCAGATCACGCCGCTGCTGGCGCTGGTGGCGCTGCTGCTGGGCGTGTTCGCCGTGCTGGTCACGCCGCGCGAGGAGGAGCCGCAGATCAACGTGACCATGGCCAACGTGCTCATACCCTTCCCCGGCGCCAGCGTGCGCGACGTGGAGCAGATGGTCGCCATCCCGGCCGAGCAGGTGCTGTCGCAGATCGGCGGCACCGAGCATGTGATGTCGGTCTCGCAGCCCGGCATGGCCGTGATCACGGTGCAGTTCAAGGTCGGCGTGCCGCGCACCGAGGCGCTGGTGCGCCTGCACGACACGGTGCAGGCCAATGCCGACTGGCTGCCGCGCAACCTGGGCGTGCAGGAGCCCATCATCAAGCCCAAGGGCATCGACGACGTGCCCATCGTCACCCTCACCCTGTACAGCGAACGCCCCGAGGCCGGCCCCTACGACCTGGAGCGCGTGGCGCACAGCCTGGAGGCGGACATCAAGCGCGTGCCCGGCACGCGCGAGGTGCGCACGCACGGCGGGCCGGGGCGCGCCGTGCTGGTGGAGATGGACCCCACGCGCATGGCCGGCGTGGGCGTGACCGTGGACGACCTGCGGCGCGCCCTGCAGTCGGCCAACCAGGGCCAGCAGCTCGGTGAGCTGCTCGCCGGCAACCGGGCCGTGCAATTGGAGGCCGGTCCCTTTCTGCGCGACGCGCAGGAGGTGGGCGAGCTGGTCGTGGGCGTGCGCGCGGGCCGGCCCGTGTTCCTGCGCGAGGTCGCGCAGGTGCGCGACGGCCCCCTGCCGAGCGCGCAGTACGTCTGGCACGGCACGGCCGGGCAGGGCGCGGCCGAGTACCCGGCGGTGACCCTGTCCATCACCAAGAAGCCGGGCGAGAACGCCATCGACGTGGCCAACGCCGTGATGCAGCGCGTGCAGCAACTGCAGGGCACGGTGATCCCGGCCGACGTGCAGGTGGCCGAAACGCGCAACTACGGCGCCACGGCCGACGACAAGGCGAAAAAGCTCATCCAGAAGCTGCTGTTCGCCACCGCCTCCGTCGTGGCCCTGGTGTTCGTTGCCCTGGGCCGGCGCGAGGCCGCCATCGTGGGCACGGCCGTGGTGCTCACGCTCACGGCCACGCTGTTCGCCTCCTGGGCCTGGGGCTTCACGCTCAACCGCGTGTCGCTGTTCGCGCTCATCTTCTCCATCGGCATCCTGGTGGACGACGCCATCGTGGTGGTCGAGAACATCCACCGCCACCAGGCGCTGCACCCGGACAAGACGCTGCTGCAGCTCATCCCCGGCGCGGTCGACGAGGTCGGCGGCCCCACCATCCTGGCCACTCTCACCGTGATCGCCGCGCTGCTGCCCATGGCCTTCGTGAGCGGGCTCATGGGGCCGTACATGAGCCCCATCCCCATCAACGCCAGCATGGGCATGCTGCTGTCGCTGGCCATTGCCTTCGTCGTCACGCCCTGGCTCGCACGCCTGTGGATGAAGGAGCATGGCGCCGGCGCGGGCGGCGCGCATGCCGCGCCCACGGGCATGGCCGCGCGCATCACGCCGCTGTTCACGCGCATCTTCACGCCGCTGCTCGATGAGCACACCGGCGCGCGCAACCGCCGCCTGCTGGGCCTGGGCGTGGCGGGCCTGATCGCGCTGTCGGTCGCGCTGCCCGCCATCGGCTGGGTGCAGCTCAAGATGCTGCCGTTCGACAACAAGTCCGAATTCCAGGTCGTGGTGGACATGCCCGCGGGCACGCCCGTGGAGCAGACCGCCGCCGTGCTGCACGCGCTGGGCGCGCACCTGGCCACGGTGCCCGAGGTCACGCACTACCAGGCCTACGCGGGCACGGCCGCGCCCATCAACTTCAACGGCCTGGTGCGCCAGTACTACCTGAGGAGCGGCGGCAGCGTGGGCGACATCCAGGTCAACCTGGTGGACAAGCACGCGCGCCAGGACCAGAGCCACGCTATCGCCATGCGCGAGCGCGCGGCGCTGCAGGCCATAGGCCAGCGCTTCGGCGCCAACGTCAAGGTCGTCGAGGTGCCGCCCGGGCCGCCCGTGCTCTCGCCCATCGTGGCCGAGGTGTATGGGCCGGATGCGGAGGGCCGCCGGCAGGTGGCCCAGGCCGTGCGCCAGGCGCTGGCGCAGACCGCGGGCCTGGTGGACGTGGACGACAGCAGCATCGCCGACGCGCCGCGCCGCCTGCTGCTCGTGGACCGGCGCAAGGCCGCGCTGCTGGGCGTGCCGCAACAGGCCATCGTGGGCACGCTGCGCGCCGGCCTGGCGGGCGAGCCGGTGGCCTACCTGCACGACCAGAGCAAGTACCCCGCCGCCGCCACGCTGCAGTTGCCGGCCACGCTGCACGGCGACCTGGACGCCCTGCTGCAGCTCACCGTGCGCACGGCCGCGGGCGCGCAGGTGGCGCTGCGCGAGCTCGTCAGCGTGAGCGACAGCCTGCGCGAGCAGCCCATCCACCACAAGGACCTGCTGCCCGTGAACTACGTCGTGGCCGACATGGCGGGCCGCGTGGACAGCCCGCTGTACGGCATGTTCCAGGCGCGCAGCGCCATTGCGCAGATCACCGCGCCCGACGGCGCGGGGGTGGAGGAGTTCTTCATCCGCCAGCCCAGCGACGCCTGGCGCGGCTACGCGCTCAAGTGGGACGGCGAGTGGCAGATCACCTACGAGACCTTCCGCGACATGGGCGCCGCCTACGCCGTGGGCCTGATCCTGATCTACCTGCTGGTGGTGGCGCAGTTCGGCAGCTACCTCACGCCGCTGATCATCATGGCGCCCATCCCGCTGACCATCATCGGCGTGATGCCGGGCCACGCCATCCTGGGCGCGCAGTACACGGCCACCAGCATGATCGGCATGATCGCGCTGGCCGGCATCATCGTGCGCAACTCCATCCTGCTGGTGGACTTCATCAACCTGCAGGTGCGCGCGGGCGTGCCGTTCGAGCGCGCCATCGTGCAGTCGGCCATCACGCGCGCCCAGCCCATCCTGCTGACCGGCGTGGCCGCCATGCTGGGGGCCTTTTTCATCCTCGACGACCCCATCTTCAACGGCCTGGCGATCTCGCTGATCTTCGGCATCGCCGTCTCCACCGCGCTCACGCTGGTGGTCATCCCGCTGCTGTACTACATCGCCTACCGCCACCGGCTGGAGCGCCTGGCCGCGCCGCAGAGTGCTTGATTGCTATTGAATATATAGCTGCTGGCGCTTGATCCGTAAGCCTTGGAACCCTCAAAAACCATGAATACCACCTACCAGGACATCACCCGCACCATCTCGGCCCAGCTCGCGCGCCTGCGCACCGACATCCCGGCCACGCTGCGCGGCTTCTCCGCCATGGCGCAGGCCGCCACCGAGGACGGCGCGCTCGACAAGACCACCAAGGAGCTCATCGCCATCGCCCTGTCGGTGGCCGCACGCTGCGACCCCTGCGTGGGCTACCACGCCAAGGCGCTGGTGGAGCTGGGCGCCACGCGCGCGCAGGTCGCCGAAGCGCTGGGCATGGCCGTCTACATGGGCGGCGGCCCTTCGCTGATGTACGCCGCCAAGGCCTCGGCCGCGTTCGACGAATTCGCCGCCCTGGTGCAGGGGAGCCCGGCATGAGCTGCCCCTGCTGGGCGCGCCATGGCGCCGCCCTGGTCCGATGGATCCAGACCCTGCTCACCCGCCGGAGTTGACCCCATGCGCAAACCTCTCGCCCTCCTGGCCCTGGTGCCCCTGCTGGCCGCGGCCGGCGCCGCCCAGGCCACCGGCCTGCTGCCGGCCTGGCAGGCCGCCGCCCAGAACGACCGCGACCACGCCGTGGCACGCGCCGCCCATGCCACGGCCCAGCCCCGGCGCGACCAGGCCGGCGCCCTGTGGCGCCCGGGCGTGGCCTTCACCGCCTCGGCCGGCCTGGCCACGGGTGAGAGCGAGATGCGCGGCGCGCAGTTCTCCGCGCCCGGCTTCGGCCAATCCACGGGCGTGAACTTCGGCACCTCGGTCACGGGCGGCACGGCCACGCGCTGGGCGCTGCAGGCGCGCCAGCCGCTGTACAACCCCGAGCGCCGCGCCCAGCAGCAGCAGCTCGGCCTGCAGGCCGACATGGCCGAACTGCAGTGGCAGGCCGCCGGCCAGGCGCTCATGCTGCGCACTGCCGAGCGCTACCTGGGCCTGGCCGTGGCGCAGGAGTCGCTGCGCGTGCTCGAGCGCCAGCGCGACGCCGTGCAGCAGGCCGCCGCCGAGGCGCAGGAGCGCTTCGAGCTGGGCGCCGCGCCCATCACCGACACGCACGAGGCGCGCGCGCGCCTGGCGGCCCTGCGCGCGCAGGTCGTCGCCGCGCAGGTGGAGCTGGACGTGCAGCGCCGCCAACTCGCCGACAGCACGGGCCTGCCCGCCGATGGCCTGCAGGCCTACCTGCCGGGCGCCGCGCAGGCCGGCCTGGTGCGCGGCGCGCGCGCGCTGGATGCGTGGCAGGAGCAGGCGGCCAGCGGCAACCCCGGCATACGCCAGCAGCAACTGGCGGCGGACATTGCGCGCGCCGAGGCCGACAAGCACCGCCTGGGCGCCGCGCCCACGGTCGATCTCGTGGCGCAGGCCGGCGACGAGCGCCTGCACGGCAGCGGCGCCTACGGCAGCGCGCGCAACAAGAGCGTGAACGCCCTGGTGGGCGTGCAGCTCACCGTGCCGTTGTACACCGGCGGCTGGCGCGCGGCCAAGGAAGAGGAAAGCCTGCGCCTGTGGGAGCAGGCCCAGGCCCAGGTGGAGGCCACGCGCGCCCAGGTGGCGCGCCAGGTGCATGCCGCCTGGCTGGGCCTGCACCAGGGCGCCGAGCGCGTGCAGGCCCTGGCCGAGGCGCTGCAGGCCAGCGAGGCGCGCCTGGACGCCACGCGCACCGGCCTGGAGGTGGGCCACCGCACCGTGCTCGACCTGCTCAACGCCGAGAACGACACCGCCGCCACGCGCCTGGCACTGGCGCAGGCCCGCAGCAGCCTGCTGCTCGAGCGCCTGCGCCTGGCCGCCCTGGCCGGACAGCTGGACGAAGACCTGCTGCGCACGGCCGACCAGGCACTCGAACACTGAACCATCGTCAACCCCCGCCGGCAGCCCCGGCACGCACCCCAGGAGAGCAGCATGTCCCATATCGTGATACTCGGCGCAGGCACCGGCGGCATGCCGGCGGCGTATGAACTGCGCGCCAAGCTGGACAAGGAGCACCGCATCACCGTGGTGAACGCGGTGGACTACTTCCAGTTCGTGCCCTCCAACCCCTGGGTGGCCGTGGGCTGGCGCGAGCGCCGGGACACGACCCTGCCCATCGCCCCCAGCCTGAACAAAAAGGGTATAGATTTCGTGGCGCAGCGCGTCGAGCGCATCGACGCCGAGGGCAACGCCCTGGAGTTTGCCGACGGCAGCCGCCTCGACTACGACTACCTCATCATCACCACCGGGCCCAAGCTCTCGTTCGACGAAGTGCCCGGCGCCGGCCCTGCGGGGCACACCCAGTCCATCTGCACCATAGACCACGCCGAGAAGGCCTGGGCGGCCTACCAGCAGTTCATCGAAGCGCCCGGCCCGGCCATCATCGGCGCCATGCCGGGGGCCTCGTGCTTCGGGCCGGCCTACGAATTCGCCTTCATCTTCAACAAGGACCTGCAAAAGCGCAAACTGCGCCACAAGGTGCCGCTCACCTTCGTCACCAGCGAGCCCTACATCGGCCACATGGGCCTGGGCGGCGTGGGCGATTCCAAGTCCATGCTGGAGAGCGAGCTGCGCAGCTTCGACATCAAGTGGATCACCAATGCCAAGGTGACCCGGGTCGAGGAGGGCAAGATGTTCGTCACCGAGATGGACGACAACGGCCAGCCCAGGAAGGAGCACGAGCTGCCTTTCAAGTACAGCATGATGCTGCCCGCCTTCAAGGGCGTGGACGCCGTGGCCGCCGTGGAGGGGCTGTGCAACCCGCGCGGCTTCGTGCTCATCGACGAGCACCAGCGCAGCAAGAAGTACCGCAACATCTTCTCGGCCGGCGTGTGCGTGGCCATCCCGCCGGTGGAGGTCACGCCCGTGCCAACGGGCGCGCCCAAGACCGGCTACATGATCGAGACCATGGTTTCGGCCATCGTGCACAACATCGCCGCCGAACTGCAGGGCCAGAGCGCCGACGCCAAGGCCACCTGGAACGCCATCTGCCTGGCCGACATGGGCGACACCGGCGCCGCCTTCGTGGCGCTGCCGCAGATTCCGCCGCGCAACGTCAACTGGTTCAAGAAGGGCAAGTGGGTGCACCTGGCCAAGATCGCCTTCGAGAAATACTTCATGTACAAGATGAAGAACGGCACGGCCGAACCCATCTATGAAAAGCACGTGCTCAAGGCCTTGGGCATCGAGCGGCTGGAGAAGTGAGGCACGGCACATGAACCCTGGCCGCATCACCGTCCTGGGCGCGGGCTTCGGCGCGCTCTCCACCGTGCGCGCGCTGCGCCAGCGCGACGCTAGCGCCGAGATCACGCTGGTTGCGCCGCGCGCCGAGCTGCACTACCTGCCCGGCATCATCTGGATTCCGAGCGGCCTGCGCACGCGCGAGCAGCTCATCGTGCCGCTGGCGCCGTTCTTCGCGCGCATGCGCGTGCGCCACGTGGCCGCCGAGGTCACCGGCCTGCAGGATGGCGGCCGCACCGTGCGCACCACCGGCGGAGACATTGCCAACGACGCGCTCGTCATCGCCACCGGCGGGCGCTTCATCAAGAAGCTGCCGGGCATAGAGCACGCCATCACGCCCTGCGAGGGCATCGCCGCTGCCGAGCAGATCCGCGACCGGCTGCGCGCCCTGCAGGGCGGCACCATCGCCGTGGGCTTTGCGGCCAACCCGCAGGAGCCCCAGGCCGTGCGCGGCGGGCCGATGTTCGAATTCCTGTTCGGCATCGACACCCAGCTGCGCCGCGAAGGGCGGCGCGACCGCTTCGAGCTGGTGTTCTTCAACCCCAGCACCGAGCCCGGCAACCGGCTGGGCCCGGCCACCGTGCGGCACCTGCTGGCCGAGATGGCGCGCCGGGGCATCCGTACCCACCTGGGGCACAAGATGCAGCGCTTCGAGCCGGGCAAGGTGGTCACCGAGGGCGGGGAGTTTGCGGCCGACCTCATCCTCTTCATGCCCGGCATGACCGGTAACGCCTGGTTCGACCAGACCGACCTGCCGCGCTCCCCCGGCGGCCTGCTGCAGGCCGACGAACACTGCCGCGTGCCCGGTACCGAGCATGTGTGGGTGGTGGGTGACTCGGGCAGCTTCCCCGGCCCCGACTGGATGCCCAAGCAAGCCCACATGGCCGACCTGCAGGCCCGGGCCGCCGCCGCCAACCTGCTGGCCGCCCTGGCCGGGCGCAAACCCACGGCCCGCTTCAAGGTGGAGCTGGCCTGCATCATCGACAGCCTGGACCAGGGCACCCTGGTCTGGCGCACCCCCACGCGCCAACGCCTGCTGCCGCCCCTGCGCGCCATGCACTGGGCCAAGCGCGCCTTTGAATGGAATTACCTGCGCCCGTACCGCTAGCCCCGCCACCCTGTGGTGCGCCCCAGGCCCGCGCACCGCAGCCATTCCCCCGGCCCAGCCCATGCCCTACACAAACCACAGGAGACAAGCATGAAGCGAGACAAACCCACTTCCCACCGCGCACCCCAAGGGGCGCCCACACGCCGTGCCTGGCTGGCCGGTGCGGCTGGCGCCAGCGCCGCCGCAGGCCTGGGCCTGCAACCGGCCCCTGCACAGGCAGCACGCCAGCCCACGCAGGCCCACATCGTCATTGCGGGCAGTGGCCTGGCGGGCATTGCCGTGGCGCACCGGCTGCAGGGCCTGCTCGACGGCGCCAAGATCACGATCATCGACGCCAAGCAAGTGCACAACTACCAGCCCGGCTACACCCTGGTGGCCAGCGGCGTGTGGCCGGTGGACAAGGTGATCGACAGCAACGCCAGCCTGCAACCGGCGGGCGTGCAGTGGTTGCGCGAGATGGTGGCCGAGTTCGACTCGGCCGCCAACACCGTGGTCACCGCAGGCGGCCAGCGCATCCGCTACGACTACCTGGTGGTGGCCGTGGGCACGCACCAGGACTGGGCGCAGATCGAGGGCATGGACACCAAGGCCATCGGCCAGGACGGCCTGGCCAGCGTGTACCCCAGCTCCGACGCCGCCGTGGCCACCTGGGCCGCCATGGACCGCTTCCGCCAGAAGGGCGGCCAGGCCGTGATGACGCTGCCGTCCACGCCGCTCAAGTGCGCGGGCGCGCCGCTCAAGATGACCTTCATGGTGCGCGACCGCCTGGCCCAGGCGGGCACGCTCGGCAAGTCACAGGTCACGTTCTACTCGGCATTGCCCAACGTGTTCGGCGTCAAGGCCGTGAACGACAACGTGCTGGAGCGCTGGCAGGCCCTGGGCGTGCAGGTGCAGTACACGCAAAAGCTCAAGGCCATCGACATCGGCGCGCGCCGCGCCACCTTTGTGAACCCCGAAGGTGCAGCCACCGAGGTGCCCTACGACTTCATCCACGTGGTGCCGCCCATGCGCGCACCCGACGCGGTGAAGAACTCCGACCTCGCCTGGAAGGAAGGCCCCATGGCCGCAGGCGGCTGGCTGGAGGTGGACAAGGACACGCTGCAGCACCGCCGCTACAAAAACGTGTTCGGCCTGGGCGACATCAACGGCACGCCGCGCGGCAAGACGGCGGCCACGGTCAAGAAAAGCGCCCCCATCGTCGCGCAGCACCTGGCCGATGTGATCGCCGGGCGCGCGCCGGGCGAAAAGTTCGATGGCTACACCTCCTGCCCGCTCATCGTGCGCGAAGGCTCGGCCATGCTGATCGAGTTCGACTACGACGGCAAGCTCACCCCCTCGCTGCCCATGATCGAGCCGCTGCAGGAAAGCTACTTTGCCTGGCTCATGAAGGTGCGCTTGCTCAAGCCTGCCTACATGGCGGTGCTCAAAGGCCGGGTATGAGTAAACACCCCCCTGAGGCCCTGCGGGCCTTCCCCCCGCTCTCGCATTGCTGCGCAATGCGGGCAGGGGGACGCTCCCAGCGCCCGCACGTGGGAATACTGGCGGCCCTTGCGCGAGAGCCCTGGCCTGAGGGCAGGTTCGGCTGCTTGAGCAACTACGCTGAATGAACGGAAATGGCTTTGCAAGCGACCGCGCGTTGCATCGCTCCATGAATTGAAAGGAGACACACCATGTACGAAATCTGGCTGGCAATGAACATCGTCTATGAAATCGCCCTGGGCATCTGGCCCCTGCTGGCGCTGCTGCTTGCCGTGTGGGTGGCCCTGCTCGTGGCCGCGCGCGGCCGCCTGGGGGCACGCCAGGTGCGCCAGGCGCTGCTGCTGGGCGCGCTGGTGGCTGTGGCGCTGTTCTTCAGCGTGCCCACGCTCACCCAGTCGTCCCTGGCCAACATGGGCTACTGGGTGGACTGGGCTAACCTGCTGGCCATTGCGCTGGGGTTGGGCGCGCTGGCGGCGGTGTTCAGCGTGCCGCTGCTGGGGCTGGCAGGCGGGCGCAAGTAGGATGGACCGCTGGCGCGCGACCACCCCGTCACGCAAGTCGTGGGTGCGTGCGGCCGTCGGGCTTGCTGAGAGGTGCCTGTCATGCGATGCTGCGCGCCTGACGCCGCGCTGCAGTGTGCGGCCCCTTCCCCACGAAAGGACAACCACCCATGCGCATCGCACCCTGGACCCTGGCCCTGGCGGCCGCAAGCGTTTTTGCCACTGCAGCCGCGGCACAAGCCACCAAGCTGCGGCCCGGCCTGTGGGAGCACAGCGGCACCATGAAGAGCCAGAGTGGCCAGATGGAAGCCGCCATGGCCGAGATGCAGAAATCCCTGGCCAGCATGCCGCCCGAGCAGCGCAAGCAGATGGAGCAAATGATGGCCCAGCAGGGCGTGGGCATGACGCCCGGCGGCGGGCATGTGGTGCGCATCTGCATGACGCAGCAGGACGTGGACATGGACCAGCTCCCCGCCCAGGAAGGCTGCACGCAAAAGGTGGATCGCGTGGGCGCCAACACTGTCAAGGTTGCGTTCCAGTGCAAGGGCGGCAAGGGCCAGCCGCCGTCCTCGGGCGAGGGCACGGTCACCATTGAAAGCCCCACGGCCTACAGCGGCAAGCACCGCTTCAAGACCACGCAGGAAAACGGCCGCCCCGAGCAGATCGACATGGTGCAGAAGGGCCGCTGGCTGGGGGCAGACTGCGGGCAGGTCAAGCCCTTCAATCAACCACGGCGCTGAGATGAAACACCCCCTGTGGCGCTGCGCGCCTTCCCCCCGCTCTCGCAGCGCTGCGCGCTGCGGGCAGGGGGACGCTCCCAGCGCGGCGGGGCGGCCCTTGCGCGGGAGCTCTGGCCTGGGGTGCGCCGGTTGCATGCGTCGCGGATGCCGCGTTCGCGCAATGGATCACTGAGTCGTTTCAGACCAGCAACGCCGCCAGCGCTGCCAGCGGCGCGGTCTCGGCGCGCAGTACGCGCGGGCCCAGGGTCACGGGGGCAAAGCCGTGGGCCAGGGCCAGGTCTTCCTCGGTGCTGCTGAGGCCACCCTCGGGGCCGGACAGAAACACCAGGCCTGTGTGGCCCGGCGCTGCGGCGTGCAGTGGCTGTGTGCCGGGGCGCAGCGACAGCAGCAGGCGCTGGCCGTCCTGCGGCGGGGCCTGCAGCCAGTCGGCCAGCGTTTGGGCGGGGTGCAGGGTGGGCACGCGGTTGCGGCCGCACTGCTCGCACGCGGCCACGGCCACGGCCTGCCAGTGGGCCAGCTTTTTGTCGGCACGCTCGCCCTTGAGTTTGAGCACGCTGCGCTCGGCCAGCAGCGGGGTGATGCTGGCCACGCCCAGCTCGGTGGCCTTTTCCACCAGCCAGTCCATGCGCTCGTTGGCGGTGATGCCGGCCAGCAGGTGCACGGCGCGCGGTGCCTCGCGTTCCACGGCGTGGTGCGTGCCGATGCGCGCCAGCACCTCGCTGCGGCCCATGCGGGTGACAGTGGCCTCGAACTCGCCGCCGGGGCCGTCGATGCTGCCGTGGAACAGCGTGATGGCGTCGCCCGGCTGCATGCGCAGCACCTGCACATGGCGCGCGGCGCCAGGCGGCAGGGCGATTTCGTCGCCGGGGGTCAGCGGGACAGGGCAGTGAAAGCGGGGCATTTGCTATGAAAATGATAGCTATTGGCGCCCGTATTTATTGCGCTGGAGGCCAATTTTGCTTAAGGTTTTGCTAAACGCGCCCGTAGGCGAAACCTGTGATTTCCTGCACCTGTTCCACCTCGTTGACCAGGCGCAGCAGTGGCGCCAGCTCGCGGTAGCGGCTGGCCGTGGAACGGATGTATGCGATGAAACGGGGCGTGTCTGCCAGGTACTGCGGTTTGCCGTCGCGCAGCGTGAGGCGCGCAAAGATGCCGGCCACCTTCAGGTGGCGTTGCAGGCCCATCCATTCCACGCTGCGGTAGAAGTCGCCAAAGTCCGCGCCCCAGCCACTGGCGCTGTGGGCGCCCAGCAGGCCGGCCTTGCGCGCCTTTTCCCAGTAGCGCACGGTGATGTCGATGACGAAGTCCTCGTCCCAGCTCAAAAAGGCGTCGCGCATCAGGCTGGCGATGTCGTAGGTGATGGGGCCGTACACCGCGTCCTGGAAGTCGAGCACGCCCAGCGGCGCGTCCGGCGTCACGGGCTGCATCAGGTTGCGCGGCATGAAGTCGCGGTGCACGAAGACCTGCGGGGCCGTCAGGTTGTTGGCCACGATGGCGGCAAAACTCTGCGCCAGCGTCTGCTGCTGGGCGTCGGTCAGCGTGACCTTGCGGTGCTGGGCCAGGTACCAGTCGGGGAACAGTGCCAGCTCGCGCTGCAGCAGGGCTTGGTCATAGGGCGGCAGAACGCCGGGGCGCGAGGCCTTTTGCCAATCCACCAGCAGGTCGATGGCCTGCAGGTACCAGGGGTGGGCTTTCTGCGGGGCAGCGGGGTCCAGGGCCTGCATCAGCGTGTGTGGTCCCAGGTCGGACAGCAGCATGAAGCCGTGCGCGGCGTCCCAGGCCAGGATCTGCGGCACGTTCAGCCCGGCCTGCTGCATCAGCGCCTGCACCTGCACAAAGGGGCGGCAGTCCTCCTTGTCGGGCGGGGCGTCCATCACCACGCAACTGCGGCCCGGTGCGGCGGTGTCCAGGCGCAGGTAGCGGCGAAAGCTCGCGTCGCTCGATGCCGGCCGCAGGCTGGCGGGCAGCAGGCCGTGGGCGGCGGCCAGGGGGGCGAGCCAGGCGTCGAAGGCCGCCTGGCGCGCGGGGTCGGCCCAGGTCACGGCCGCGTGGGCGCCGGCCGGGGATGCAGGGGGGGCAGGGTGGCTCATGGATAATCGAATTCTACAAACCCGGTATGTCCGGCCGGGCCGCTGCAGCGCAGCCGCCCGGCCCTGGCCAGCCCACCCATGACCTTTTTGCACCCTCAGCACTCCTTGCGCCCCCCGCGTCGCCCGCAGCACCTGCCTGGTGTGCTGCGGCCCGTGGCGCGCCTGGCAGCCGTGCTGGCGGGGGTGCTGCCGCTGGGCGCCTGGGCACAGGCCAGCGCCTGGGACGAGCCGCCCCACCTGCGCGCCAGCCCCGCGCTGGCCGAGACCATTCCCGACGCCGTGCGGCCGCAGTTGCCGGTGTTCGTTTTCGGCGACCGCATCACGGGCCAGCCCGACATCCGCGCCGAGATCGAGGGCAATGCCGAGCTGCGCCGCGGGGACACCGTGATCCGCGCCCAGCGCATGGAGTACACCGCACCCGACGACCTGGCGCGCGCCACGGGGCAGGTGCGCATCCACCGCGCGGGCAATGTCTACGAGGGCTCGGTGCTGCAATTGCACGTCGATGCCTTCGAGGGCTTCTTCACCGATGCGCGCTACCGCCTGCTCGCCAACGGCGCCCACGGCGAGTCCACGCGCGTGGACTTCCTGGACCGCGACCGTACCGACGTGCACCAGGGCACCTACACCACCTGCACGCGCGAGGACGCCGCCGACTGGCGCCCCGACTGGGTGCTGCGCGCCGAGCGCATCCACCTGGACCAGCAGGAGGAGGTCGGCACGGCCCAGGGGGCGGTGCTCGAATTCCAGGGCGTGCCCATCCTGCCCATGCCTGGCATCAGCTTTCCCCTGTCGGACAAGCGCAAATCCGGCCTGCTGCCGCCCACCCTGGGCCTGGACAGCACCAACGGCTTCGAATACGCTCAGCCGTACTACTGGAACATCGCCCCCAACCGCGATGCCACCCTGCAGGGCGCCTTGCTGGCCAAGCGCGGCGTGCAGCTCGGCGGCGAGTTCCGCTACCTGGAGCCCGGCTACCAGGGGCGCGTGCGCGCCGACGTGCTGCCCAGCGACCGCCTGCGCGGCAGCACGCGCTGGAGCTACGCGCTGGAGCACAACGGCGCCGTGGCCGTGCCCCTGGGCACGGCGGGCCTGCAGCTCAACCTGCGCCGCGTGAGCGATGACGACTACTGGCGCGACTTTTCCCACTGGCGCGACATGTCCTACGGCACGCAGAAGGTGCGTGAGCGCCTGCTGCCGGGCGACGCGCTGTTCACCTGGTCGGCGGGCGATGTCAGCATGCGCCTGCGCACCCTCAAGTGGCAGACGCTGCAGGACGCCAGCGCCCCCATCGTGCCGCCCTTTGACCGCCTGCCGCAGTGGCAGTGGCGCTATGCGCCCCAGCACCTGGCGGGCGGCTTCGACGCCAGCCTGGAGCTCGACACCACGCGCTTTCAGGCCGAGCCGCGTCTCACGGGCCAGCCCAACGCGCGGCGCAGCTACCTGCTGGGCCAGCTGAGCCGCCCCTTCCTGGCGAGCGCGGGCTTTCTCACCCCGCGCCTGCAGTGGCATGCCAGCCACTACCAGTTCGACAGCCTGCTGCCCGGCGGCCTGCGCTCGGCCAGCCGCGCGCTGCCCACCTTCAGCCTGGACAGCGGGCTGTACTTCGAGCGCGAGGCGCAGCTCTTCGGCCGCGGCTTTCTGCAGACGCTGGAGCCGCGCGCCTTCTACACCTACACGCCGTACCGTGACCAGAGCATGCTGCCGCTGTACGACACGGCGGCCAACGACTTCAACTTCGCCACCATCTACACCGAGAACGCCTTCGGCGGGCAGGACCGCATCGCCGACAACAACCTGCTCACCCTGGGCGTGACCACGCGCCTGCTCGACTCCGCCACCGGCGCCGAGGCGGCGCGCCTGGGCATCGCCCAGCGCCTGCGCTTTGCCGACCAGAAGGTCCAGTTGCCCGGGCAGGCGCCGGTGAGCGAGCGCCTGTCCGACGTGATGCTGGGCGCGGCCGTGAACTGGACGCCCGAGTGGGGCTTCGATTCCACCGTGCAGTTCAACCCCAAGACGCGGCGCTCGGTGCGCTCGACCATCGCCGCCCGCTACCAGCCCGGCCCCTACCGCGTGCTGAGCGCCGCCTACCGCCTGCAGCGCGGCACCAGCGAGCAGGTGGACGTGGGCTGGCAGTGGCCGCTCGACGGGCTCTTCGGCGCGCCGGCGGGCGCGGGTTCCGGGCGCGCGCGCTGGTACAGCGTGGGCCGCCTGAACTACAGCCTGCAGGAACGCAAGCTCGTGGACACCGTGATCGGTTTCGAGTACGACAGCTGCTGCTGGATCGGCCGCGTGGTGCTCGAACGTCTGCAGAACAGCCTGCAGACCTCCAACACCCGGCTGCTGTTCCAGATCGAGTTCGTCGGCTTCTCGCGCCTGAGCCTGGGCGCCAACCCGCTGGCCAGCCTGCAGCAGAATATCCCCGGCTACCGCTACCTGCGCGACCAGGAGCGTCCCCCCAGCCGTTTCAGCAACTACGACTAACGCACTGCCCACCATGACAACACGTGCCATCGCCGCCGGCCTTGTGGCCCTGGCCATCCTCGTGCCGCCGGGTGCCCTGGCCCAGCCGGGCGTACGCCTGCCGGGGGCAGCGCGCCCTGCGCTGGCGCCGTCTGCCGCGGTGCCCGCGGCCGCGCCCGCCGCGCCGACCCAGCGCCAGGCCGACTACATCGTCGCCGTGGTCAATTCCGAGCCCGTCACCAACAACGAGGTGCGCGCGCGCGTGCAGCGCGTGCAGCGCCAGCTCGCGCGCGCCGGCGAGGCGCAGCCGCCGCTGGACGTGCTGGCGCACGAGGTGATGGAGCAGCTCATCGTCGAGAAGGCGCAGGTGCAGCTCGCGCGCGAGGGCGGCATCACGGCGGACGACCTGGCCATCGACCAGGCGGCGCAGAACATTGCCCGGCGCAACGAGGTCAGCGAAGCCGAGATGTACCGGCGCCTGGCGGCCGACGGCGTCTCGCGCGAGCAGTTCCGCGAGGAGCTGCGCCGCCAGCTCCTGCTGCAGCGCCTGCGCGAGCGCGAGGTCGATGCGCGCGTGCGCGTGAGCGAGCCCGAGATCGACCAGTTCCTGCGCGAGCAGACCTCCCTGGCGGGCGCGGCCGCGCGCGCCGAGATCAACCTGGCGCACATCCTCATCGCCGTGCCCGAGGGCGCCAGCGAGGCGCAGGTCGCCGCCGCCCAGGCGCGCGCCCAGGGCGTGGCCGACAAGGCGCGCAGCGGGGGCGACTTTGCCGCCCTGGCGCGCGAGTTCTCCGACGCCCCCGGCGCCGCCGGCACGGGCGGCGCGATGGGCCTGCGCAGCGCCGACCGCTACCCCGAGCTGTTCGTGCAGGCCGCGGCCCCGCTGGCCGTGGGCGGCGTGGCCGGGCCCGTGCGCTCGGGCGCCGGTTTCCACGTGCTCAAGCTGCTCGACAAGAGCCGCGCCGGCATGCCCGCCACCGTGGTGCAAAGCCATGCGCGCCACATCCTGCTGCGCACCGGGCCGCAACTGAGCGAGGCCGCCGCGGCCGCGCAGCTCGCCGACTACCGCCAGCGCGTGCTCGCGGGCCAGGCCGACTTCGCCCAGCTCGCGCGCGAGCACTCGCAGGACGGCAGCGCCAAGCAGGGCGGTGACCTGGGCTGGGTCAACCCCGGCAGCTTCGTGCCCGAGTTCGAGGAGGCCATGGATGCCCTCAAGCCCGGCGAGATCGGCCAGCCGCTGGTCTCGCGCTTTGGCGTGCACCTGATCCAGCTGCTGGAGCGGCGCGAGCAGCGCCTGACGCCCCGCGAACAGCGCGAGCTCGCGCGCCAGGCCGTGCGCCAGAAGAAAACCGAGGACGCCTACGCCACCTGGACGCAGGAGCAGCGCGCGCGCGCCTACGTCGAATACCGCGATCCGCCGCAATAAGATGACAACACAAGCTCCTGTGGCGCTGCGCGCCGTCCCCCTGCTCCTGGCGCTCGCCGTCTGCGGGCTGGGCTGCGCCCGCGCCATGGGCTTGGGTGGGGCGTGCAGCGCCATGCCGCACGCAGAGGGGGGATGGGGGGCGTGAAACATATTCCGCGCAAGCGCTTCGGGCAGCATTTCCTGTCGGACCCGGCCATCATCGACGCCATCGTGCGCGCCATCGCGCCGCAGCCCGGCCAGCCCATGGTCGAGATCGGGCCGGGCCTGGCCGCGCTCACCCAGCCGCTGGTCGAGCGCCTGGGGCGGCTCACCGTCGTCGAGCTGGACCGCGACCTCGCCCAGCGCCTGCGCCAGCACCCGCAGTTGCAGGTCATCGAAGCCGATGTGCTGAAAGTCGATTTTGCGCAGGTGGCGCAAACGCTGGGCGCGGCACACCTCCGCGTGGTCGGCAACCTGCCGTACAACATCTCCACGCCCATCCTGTTCCACCTGCTGCGCCATGTGGACGTGATCGCCGACCAGCACTTCATGCTGCAGAAGGAAGTGATAGACCGCATGGTTGCCGCCCCCGCCACCGCCGATTATGGCCGCCTGTCGGTCATGCTGCAGTGGCGCTACGCCATGGAGAACGTGCTTTTCGTGCCGCCCGAGAGCTTCGACCCCCCGCCGCGCGTGGACAGCGCCGTCGTGCGCATGCGGCCGCACGCGGCCCCCGTGGCGCTCGATGCAGCCGTGCTGGAGGAGCTGGTGCAGGTCGCCTTCAGCCAGCGGCGCAAGCTGCTGCGCCACACCCTGGGGCGCTGGCTGGAGGCGCGCGGCTACGCGGGCGGCTTCGACGTGCAGCGCCGCGCCGAGGAAGTGCCGGTGCACGAGTACACCGCCCTGGCCGCAGGGATGTGACCGTCCTGGCGAACAAACTTGTCAGCCGGGCGGCGCGGCCGTCCCTACAATGCCGGGGCATCACTGCATAAGGACACACCCATGGCCCGACAAGGCAACCCCCCGGGCGCGCTGGCGCAGGACTTCGTGCGTTTCGCCGTCGAGGCGGGCGTGCTGCGCTTTGGCGAGTTCAAGACCAAGGCGGGCCGCATGAGCCCCTATTTCTTCAACGCCGGTCTGTTCGACGACGGCGCCAAGCTCGGGCGCCTGGCGCAGTTCTACGCCCAGGCGCTGCTGGCCAGCGGCGTGGAATTCGACATGGTGTTCGGCCCGGCCTACAAGGGCATTCCCCTGGCCGCCGCCGTGGCGGTGGAGCTGGCGCGCCAGGGCCGGAACGTGCCCTTTGCCTACAACCGCAAGGAGGCCAAGGACCACGGCGAGGGCGGCACGCTGGTCGGCGCGCCGCTGCGGGGCCGCGTGCTCATCATCGACGACGTGATGTCCGCGGGCACGGCGGCGCGCGAGTCCATCGCCCTGATCCGCGCCGCCGGCGCCACGCCCTACGCCATGGCCATCGCCCTGGACCGCCAGGAAATGGCCACGGAAAACGGGCAGGACGTGCCCTACAGCGCCGTACAGTACGTGCGCAGCCAGCTCGGCCTGCAGGTTTGCGCTATCGCTACGCTGGCAGACTTATTGCTTTACCTATCGGAGCGTGGCTCGGCCGACATGGCCGCCCACCACGAGCGCGTGCTGGCCTACCGCCAGCGCTATGGTGTCGAGCAGGAGTAATGGCATTGTTGACTGGACTTCCGAAGGGCGGGCGTTGGTTTGCGGGGCTGCTGCTGGCAGGCCTGGGGCTGGCTGCGCTGGCCCAGCCGGGGCCCAGGACCGACATCTACACCTGCATCGACAAGAATGGCCGGCGCCTGACGGCCGACCGCCCCATCCCCGAATGCATGGACCGCGAGCAGCGCGAGCTCAGCCCCACGGGCACGGTGCGCCGCGTCATCGGGCCCACGCTGTCGGAGAACGAGCGCGCGGCCCAGGAGGTACAGCGGCGCAAGGAGCAGGAAGAGCGCAACCGCATCGCCGAGGAGCGCCGCCGCGAGCGCGCGCTGCTGGCGCGCTACCCCGACAAGGCGGCGCACGACGCGGAGCGCGTGGCGGCGCTGGCGCACATCGACGAGGTCAAGGTCACGGCGCAAAAGCGCATCGCCGAGCTGCAGGAGCGCCGCACCAAGCTCGACGAGGAGATGGAGTTCTACCGCAAGGACCCGACCAAGGCGCCCATGTCCCTGCAGCGCCGGGTGCTGGAGAACACCGAGGAGATCGCCGAGCAGCAGCGCTTCCTGGCGGCACAGGAGCAGGAAAAGGCGCGCGTGCACCAGCGTTTCGACGCCGAGCTCGCACTGCTCAAGCCCCTGTGGGCCACCCGCCTGGCGCCTCCCGCCCAGGCCGGTGCAGCCACTGCGGCCCCGGCGCCCGCTGCGCGCTGAGGCGCGCCGCACCGGGCCCGGCCTGCGGGCACGCGGCGCCGCGTGCCGTGCTCAGGAGGGCGTGGCCGGCCCGGCGATGCGCGCGCGCAGCAGATCGTTGACCTGCTGCGGGTTGGCCTTGCCCTTGCTCGCCTTCATCACCTGGCCCACCAGGGCGTTGAAGGCCTTGTCCTTGCCGGCCTGGAACTGCGCCACGTTGTCCGGGTTGGCGGCAATCACCGCGTCGATGATCTGCTCCAGCGCGCCGGTATCCTGCATCTGCTTGAGGCCCTTGGCCTCGATCACGGCGTCCACCTCCGCGCCTGCGCCGCTCCACAGCGCGTCGAACACCTGCTTGGCGGCGTTGTTGCTGATGGTGCCGTCCTGGATGCGGCCGATGAGCTGGGCGAGCTGGCGGCTCGACACCTGGACCGCCTCCATGGCGATCTCCTCCTGGTTGAGGCGGCGCGAGATCTCTCCCATCACCCAGTTGCTCGCCAGCTTGGGCGCGCCGCAGGCCTGGGCGGTGTCTTCGAAGTAGGCCGCCATGGCCTGGCTTTGCGTGAGCGTGGTGGCGTCGTACTCCGGCAGGCCGTACTGCTGCACGAAGCGCGCGGCCATGGCGCGCGGCAGCTCGGGCATCTGGGCGCGCACCTCGTCGATCCAGCCGGGCGCGATCACCAGCGGCGGCAGGTCGGGGTCGGGGAAGTAGCGGTAGTCGGCCGCGTCTTCCTTGCTGCGCATGGCGCGCGTCTCGCCCGTGTCGGGGTCGAACAGCACGGTGGCCTGCTGGATGCTGTGGCCGTCCTCCAGTTGTTCGATCTGCCAGCGGATCTCGTAGTCGATCGCCTGCTGCATGTTCTTGAACGAGTTCAGGTTCTTGATCTCGCGGCGCGTGCCCAGGGGCGCGCCGGGCTTGCGCACCGAGACGTTGGCGTCGCAGCGGAAGCTCCCCTCCTGCATATTGCCGTCGCAGATGCCTATCCAGGTGACGATCTGGTGCAGGGCCTTGGCGTAGGCCACGGCTTCGTCGGTGGAGCGCATGTCGGGCTCGGTCACGATCTCCAGCAGCGGCGTGCCCGCGCGGTTGAGGTCGATGCCGCTCATGCCGTGGAATTCCTCGTGCAGCGACTTGCCCGCGTCCTCTTCCAGGTGGGCACGCACCAGGCGCACGGTCTTCTGCTCGTCGCCGAGGTAGAAGCTCACCGCGCCGCCCTGCACCACGGGGATCTCGAACTGGCTGATCTGGTAGCCCTTGGGCAGGTCGGGGTAGAAGTAGTTCTTGCGCGCAAAAATGCTGCGCGGCGCGATGTGCGAGCCCAGCGCCAGGCCCAGCCGGATGGCGCATTCCACGGCCTTGCGGTTCATCACCGGCAGCGTGCCCGGCAGGGCCAGGCACACGGCGCTGGCCTGGGTGTTGGGCTCGGCGCCAAAGGCGGTGCTGGTGCGGCTGAAGATCTTGGTGGCGGTCGCCAGTTGTGCGTGGGTCTCAAAGCCGATGACGACTTCGTAGCCCTGGATGAGTTTCGCAGACATATGTGCCCTGCCCTGGTCTTGCTAAAAAAGTGAGCTGCTCGCGCTTATCTGGTGAGGGTTTGAAGCATAAAAGTACCTCAAACCTTTGTAGAGCAAGCGCGAGCAGCTATGGTTTCAGATGCCTGCCGGCCGCTGCAGGTGGAAGTCCGTGACCTGCTGCAGGCGGTGCGCCGCGCCCAGCAGGCGCCCTTCCTGGAAGTAGTTGGCGATGAGCTGCAGGCCCACGGGCATGCCACCCGCACCCTGGCCCGCGGGCACGCTCATGCCGGGCAGGCCGGCGAGCGAGGCCGGCAGGGTGTAGATATCGGCCAGGTAGTTGGCCACGGGGTCGGTCTTGCCGCCGATCTCCCAGGCCACCGTGGGCGCCACGGGGCCGGCGATCAGGTCGCAGTGCTGGAAGGCGGCCTGGAAGTCGTCGGCGATCATGCGGCGGATCTTCTGCGCCTGCAGGTAGTAGGCGTCGTAATAGCCCTCGGAGAGCACGTAGGTGCCTATCATGATGCGGCGCTTGACCTCGTCGCCAAAGCCCTGGGCGCGGGTCTTCTTGTACATGTCCAGCAGGTCGGTGAACGCGGGGGCGCGGTAGCCGTAGCGCACGCCGTCAAAGCGCGACAGGTTGGACGAGGCCTCGGCCGGGCTCAGGATGTAGTACACGGGCACGGCCAGCTGCGTGCGCGGCAGCGCAATGGGCACCAGGCGGGCGCCCAGTTGCTCGTACTGCCGCAGCGCTGCGTCCACGGCGGCGCGCACATCGTCGGCCAGGCCTTCGCCAAAAAATTCGGCCGGCACGCCGATGCGCAGGCCTTCGATGGAGGCGTCCAGCGCGCGGCTGAAGTCTTCGGCGGGCACGTCCAGGCTGGTGGAGTCGCGCTCCGGGTCGGGCCCGCACAGGTGCGACAGCAGCAGCGCGCAGTCCTCGGCCGAATGCGCCATGACGCCCGCCTGGTCCAGGCTGGAGGCGTAGGCGATCAGGCCGTAGCGGCTCGCACGCCCATAGGTGGGCTTGATGCCGGTGATGCCGCAGAACGCCGCGGGCTGGCGGATGGAGCCGCCCGTGTCCGTGCCCGTGGCCGCCGGGGTGAGGCGCGCGGCCACGGCACAGGCCGAGCCGCCCGAGGAGCCGCCCGGGATGCGCGCCGGGTCCCAGGGGTTGCGCACGGGCTGGGGCGCCGCGCCGCCCACGGGGGGCACGTGCGCGCTCTCGTTCGAGCCGCCCATGGCGAACTCATCGCAGCTGAGCTTGCCCAGCGTCACGCAGCCCGCTTGCGCCAGGCGCGCCACCACGGTGGCGTCGAAGGGCGACTGGTAGCCCTGCAGCATGCGGCTGGCGGCCGTGGTGGGGAAGTCGCGCGTCACGAGCACGTCCTTGTGCGCGATGGGCACGCCCGCCAGCGCGGGGGCCTTGCCGCTGGCGAGCAGGGCGTCGGCCGCGCGCGCCTGGGCCAGCGTGGCGTCTTCGTTCAGGCTCAGGAACGCGCCCAGGGACTGCTGCGCACGGGCGCGCTGCAGAAAATGCTGGGCGGTCTCTACAGCCGAGACCTGGCGCGTGCGCAGGGCCTGGGCCAGTTCGGCGACGCTGAGGTCGTGCAAGGCGGTGGTGTGGTGGCTCATGGCGCGCTCCTTACTCGATCACCCGCGGCACCAGGAACAGGCCGCGCTCGACGGCGGGCGCGCTCTGCTGGTTGGCCTCGCGCTGGTTGGGCTCGCTCACCACGTCGGCATGCAGGCGCAGGGCCACGTCCTGGACGGCCGCCACCGGGTGCGCCAGCGGACTCACGCCGTGGGTGTCCACGGCGCGCATCTGCTCGACGATGGCGAAGAAATCGTTGAGCTGCGTGAGCATGCGCCCACTTTCCTCGGGGGTGAGTTCCAGCCGCGCCAGATGGGCGATGCGGGTGATGTCCTGGGGTGTCAGTGCCATAGAGAGTTCTGCCTAAGAAACCGGATGTAAAGCTGCCCAAATGGCATTTCCGGGGCAAGTTATTCACAGGGGATGCGGTATTATCCCGCCTTTGCCGCAGGATATCGCCGCAGGGCCCCGTGCGATCCCGCCGGGCAAGGCCCTGCACGCCGTCCACGGCGTGCGTTGCGCGCAAGACCACACACTGTACGAACCGGCGAGGGCCAGCCCCAGCGCGGGCCCTGCCCGAGAGGATTTATTGCATGTTCGGAGCTTTCCGTCGGTATCTCTCCACCGATCTCGCCATCGACCTTGGCACCGCCAACACCCTGATTTTCGCCCGCGGCAAGGGGCTGGTTCTTGACGAACCTTCCGTGGTCGCCATCCGCCACGAAACCGGTCCGCACGGCAAGAAGGTCATCCAGGCCGTGGGCCGCGAGGCCAAGGCCATGCTGGGCAAGGTGCCCGGCAACATCGAAGCCATCCGCCCCATGAAGGACGGCGTGATCGCCGACTTCGTGATCACCGAGCAGATGATCAAGCAGTTCATCAAGATGGTGCACCCGCGCTCGCTGCTCACGCCCAGCCCGCGCATCATCATCTGCGTGCCCTGCGGCTCCACCCAGGTCGAGCGCCGCGCCATCAAGGACGCGGCCGAGGCCGCGGGCGCCACGGCTGTCTACCTGATCGAGGAGCCCATGGCCGCCGGCATCGGCGCGGGCCTGCCGGTCAGCGAGGCCAGCGGCTCCATGGTCGTGGACATCGGCGGCGGCACCACCGAGGTGGGCGTGATCTCGCTCGGCGGCATGGTCTACAAGGGCAGCGTGCGCGTGGGCGGCGACAAGTTCGACGAGGCCATCATCAGCTACATCCGCCGCAACTACGGCATGCTGATCGGCGAACCCACGGCCGAGTCCATCAAGAAGCAGATCGGCAGCGCCTTCCCGGGCTCCGAGGTGCGCGAGATGGAGGTGCGCGGGCGCAACCTCAGCGAAGGCGTGCCGCGCAGCTTCACCATTTCTTCCAACGAAGTGCTCGAAGCCCTGACCGAGCCGCTCAACCAGATCGTCTCGGCCGTGAAGAACGCGCTGGAGCAGACGCCGCCCGAGCTGGGCGCCGACATCGCCGAGCGCGGCATGATGCTCACCGGCGGCGGCGCGCTGCTGCGCGACCTCGACCGCCTGCTGGCCGAGGAAACCGGCCTGCCCGTGCTCGTCGCCGAAGACCCGCTGACCTGCGTGGTGCGCGGCTGCGGCATCGCCCTGGAGCGCATGGACCAGGCCGGCAGCATCTTCACGAGCGAGTGACGCGACGGGCCGGGGCCTTGCGGCTGCAGGGGCTCCGGCGCAGCCACGAGTCTCCACCCGCACGCAACGCCGCACCGCCCGGACGCCCATGCCGCTCGGAACCCTCGAACGCAGCGCTCCCTCGCTCTTCAAGCGCCGGCCTGCGGCCCTGTCGCAGCTCGTGCTTTACAGCGCCCTGGCGCTGTTCCTCATGGTGGCCGACGTGCGCCTGCGCATCACCGATCCCGTGCGCCAGGCCGTGGGCCTGCTGCTCTACCCGGTGCAAATGCTCATGCTCCAGCCCGTGGAGTGGGCGCGCGGTGGGGCGGGCTATTTCCAGTCGCTCCAGGATGCCCGGGACGAGGCCGCCCAGGCGCGCCAGCAACTGGCGCAATGGGCGCTGCAGGTGCACCAGAGCAGCATGCTGGCGCAGGAAAACACCGCGCTGCGCGAACTGCTGGGGCTGCGCGAGCAGTTGGCCGTGCCGGTGCTCGCGGCGCAGATCCTCTATGAGACCGCCGACCCCTACACCCGCCGCGTGGTGCTCGACCGCGGCCAGGACGCCGGCGTGCAGCCCGGCTCGCCGGTGCTGGTGGGGGCCGGCGTGCTCGGGCAGGTCACGCGCGTGCACCCCTTTGTCAGCGAAGCCACCCTGCTGACCGACCGCGAGCAGGCCATTCCCGTGCTCAACGCGCGCACGGCCGCGCGCGGTGTCGCCTACGGCGACCCGGCAGCGCGCCATGGCGGGGGCATGGAGCTGCGCTTCGTCTCGGCCAACGCCGACGTGCAGGAAGGCGATTTGCTGCAGACCAGCGGCCTGGACGGCGTCTACCCTGCAGGCCTGCCCGTGGCCCGCGTGGTGCGTGTGGAGCGGCGCGCCGATTCGGCGTTTGCGCGCATCTACTGCGAGCCCGTGGCCCCCATCCAGTCGGTGCGCCAGGTGCTGCTGCTGCAGCCCGAGGCGCTGCGCCTGCCGCCGCGCCCGGTGCCCGAGGCGGGGGAGCCGCAGGCGCGCAAGAGGGGGCGTCCATGATCATGCCGCGTGGGCAGCCCCTGCTGCTGCCCGTCAATCCCGCCTTCATCGCCGCCAGCCTGTGCCTGGCCTTGGCCATCAATCTGCTGCCTCTGGGGGCGCGGCCCTGGGCGCCCGATGCCCTGGTGCTGGTGCTCGCCTTCTGGGGTGTGCACCAGCCGCTGCGCGTGGGCATGGGCCTGGGCTTCGTGTTCGGGCTGTGCATGGATGTGCAGCAGTCGGCCATGCTGGGGCAGCATGCGCTGGCCTACACCGTGCTGATGTTCGGCACGCGCCTGTTCCACCGCCGCGTGCTCTGGCTCAGGCCCCTGCAGCAGCCCCTGCAGATGGTGGGCGTGTTTGCCGCGGCGCACGGTGCCTATGTGCTCGCCGGCCTGCTGGCCGGGCGCGGCTGGGCGGGCTGGAGCGCCTTGCTGGCGCCCTTGTTCGAGGCACTGCTGTGGCCCCTGGTGAGCACGGCGCTGCTGTGGCCCCAGCGCCGCGCACCCGACAGCAAGGATCAGCGGCCGTGAAGGCCGCAGCCCGGGGAGCGGTCGGACCATGACCGAGGTGCGCAATGCCGAAGCCGAAGCGCGGCGCTTTCGCGCGCGCGTGCTGGCGCTCGGCGTGGTCGTGCTGCTCGCCTTCGGCCTGCTCGTCGCGCGCCTGCTGTATCTGCAGGTCATGCGCCACGACGACCTGGCCGAGCAGGCCGAGAGCAACCGCACGGCTGTCGTGCCCATCGTGCCCAACCGCGGGCTCATCCTGGACCGCAACGGCGTGGTGCTGGCGACCAATTATTCGGCCTATACGCTGGAGATCACGCCCTCCAAGGTCGAGAGCCTGGAGCAGACCATCGACGGCCTGGCCGAGATCGTGGACATCCAGCATCGCGACCGGCGCCGCTTCAAGCGCCTCATGGAGGAGTCCAAGAGCTTCGAGTCCCTGCCTATCCGCACGCGCCTGTCCGACGCCGAGGTCGCGCGCTTTGCCGCGCAGCGCTACCGCTTCCCCGGCGTGGACGTGAAGGCGCGGCTGTTCCGCAGCTACCCGCTGGGCGAGGTCGGCAGCCACGCCATCGGCTATATCGGGCGCATCAACCAGGCAGAGAAGGCGCGCATCGAGGAATCCGAGGACGAGGCCAACTACCGCGGCACCGAGTACATCGGCAAGCTCGGCATCGAGCAGAGCTTCGAGGCGCAGCTCCATGGCATCACCGGCGTGGACCAGATGGAGACCTCTGCCGGGGGGCGCGCCGTGCGCAAGCTCGACAGCTTTCCCGCCACGCCCGGCCAGACGGTGATGCTCTCGCTCGACATCAAGCTGCAGAAAATGATCGAGGACCTCTACGGCGACCGGCGCGGGGCGTTGGTAGCGCTCGATCCGCGCAACGGTGAGATCCTCGCCCTGGTCTCCAAGCCCACCTTCGACCCCAACCTGTTCGTCGAGGGCATAGACCAGGAGAACTGGCAGGCGCTCAACGAGTCCATCAACAAGCCGCTGCTCAACCGCGCGCTGCGCGGCACCTATCCGCCGGGCTCGACCTACAAGCCCTTCATGGCCCTGGCCGCGCTGGAGCTGGGCAAGCGCTCGCCCAGCATGGTGGTCAACGACCCCGGCTACTACACCTTCGGCGGGCGCACCTTCCGCAGCCACGAAGGCGGGCTGGGCGGCGTGGACATGCACCGTGCCATCCAGTTCTCCAGCAACACCTATTTCTACTCCTTGGGTGTGGAGATCGGCGTGGACGCCATCCACGACTTCATGGCGCCGCTCGGTTTTGGCCAGATCACCGGCATCGACCTGGGCGGCGAGCTGCGCGGCGTGCTGCCCAGCACCGCGTGGAAGCGCCAGGTCAACAAGCGCGCCGAGGCCAAGCGCTGGTTCCCGGGCGAGACGGTGTCGTTGGGCATAGGCCAGGGCTACAACAACTTCACCATGCTGCAACTGGCGCTGGCCGAAGCCACCCTGGCCAATGGCGGCACGCGCTACCGGCCGCACCTGGCCAAGGCGATCAAGGACTCCGTGTCCGGTGTGGTGACCGAGATCGAGCAGCCACAGGGCGAGAACCTGGGCTACGACCCGAAACATGTGGCCATCGTGAACAACGCGCTCATGGCCGTGAACCAGGCGGGCACCGGACGGCGCGTGTTCGCCGGCGCGCCCTACACCTCGGCGGGCAAGACGGGCACGGCCCAGGCCGTGAGCCTGGGCCAGAACGTCAGGTACAACGCCCGCCTGCTCGAAGAGCACCAGCGCGACCATTCGCTGTTCGCCGCCTTTGCCCCGGCCGAGGAGCCGCGGATCGCCGTCGCCCTGATCGTGGAGAACGCCGGTTTCGGCGCGGCGGCGGCCGCGCCCATTGCCCGGCGCGTGTTCGACTACTGGCTGCTGGGCCAGTACCCGAGTGAGGACGACATGGCGGCCGTGCGCAAGGGCCAGGCGTCCGCGCCCATCGGCAAGCCACGCGCGGCCGCCGACGTGCCCCTGCCCACGCCGTGATCAGGCCGACATCTGGACGCGCGGCGGCGGCTGGAGCTGGCTGAACACCAGGGCACCGACGATCAGCGCGGCGCCTGCCAGGCCCGCCAGGCCCAGGCGCTCGCCCAGCAGCACCCAGGCCGTGAGCGCGGCGAACACCGGCTCCAGGCCGAAGACGATGGCGCTGCGCATGGCGTCCACGCGCTGCTGGCCCCAGGCCTGCAGCGTGACCACGACCACGCTGGCCAGCAGGCCCAGGTAGACCAGCGCGATCCAGGCGGCGGCATCGAGCTGCGGCAAGCGCTGCCAGGGCCAGGCGCCGCCGCGCACGAGCAGCAGGGCGCTGGCGGCCGCCAGCATCACGCTGGCCTGCACGGCGGCCATGCGTGTGGGGCGCAGCGGCTGCAGCAGGTTGCGCCGCGTGCTCTCCTCCAGCGCCAGGATGTAGAGCGCGTAGAACACCGTGCTCGCCAGGGTGAGCGAGTCGCCCAGGTTCCAGGGTTCGTCCTCGTGGAACATCAGCACCATGCCGGCGCAGGCCATGGCGCAGGCGGCCCACAGGCGCCAGCCGTAGCGGCGCCCCAGCGCCAGCATGGCCAGCAGCGGGACGACGAGCACGTTGAGCCCGGTGACGAAGGCGTTGCGGTTGCTCGTGGTGCGCCCCAGGCCCTCGACCTGCAGCCAGAAGGCGAGGAACAGCAGGCCCCCCAGCAGCAGGCCCCAGCGCAGCTCGCTGCGCCGCATGCCGCGCCACAGCGGGGCCAGCACCAGCAGCGCAATGGCAAAGCGCAGCCAGATGATCTGCAGCGCGTCCAGCAGGGCGGACAGCAGCTTCATGGCAGGGAATGTGGTGCCCCAGACCAGGGTCACGACCAACAGGGCCAGCAGGCCAAGACGCTCGGTGCGCATGTCAGAAAAAAGCAAAGGGCTGGCCGGTTGCCCGGCCAGCCCGTGGAGGGAAAAACAAGCCGGATCAGTTGAACAGGTAGCGTGCCTGCAGGTTCAGGCGCGTCATATTGCCTGTGGCGCCGCCGTAGGTGGTGCGCCGGCCGCCCAGCAGCTCGGTGCCGAACTCGACGTTCTTGATCGGCGAGTAGTACAGCCCGGCATGCCATTGGAACAGGCGCAGGTTGCCTTCGTCGCCGTAGGCGTTCACGTAGTCGTCACCCAGTGCCTGGCGCGAACGCACCCAGCCCATGGCCAGGGTGCCGCGCAGCTTCTCGCTGAACACATTGGACAGGCCCAGCACCACGCCCTGGGCACGGTCCAGGCGCAGGCGCGTGCCGTCGAGCACGGGGTAGTTGGCCCCCACGAGGTAGGCGCCGTCGTTGTCGCCGTCCATCAGGGTGTACTGCGCCATCAGCGTGGTGGTGCCCGTGAGCTTGTACGCCCCCGACAGGCCCAGGCCCATGCCGCGTTTGGAGATGCCGCCGATGCGCTGCTCGTGCGACATGATGCGTGCGCTCACGCCGCCCCAGTCGTAGGACTTGTCCACGCGCGCGATCAGGTTGGGCGAGTGGGCGCCGTCGGAAGGCTCCTCCAGCGCGAACTGGAACTTGGCGAGCTGCGGGTTGTTCCAGGTGTAGCGCACCATGGTCGGGCGGCGCGAGGTGGCGCCGGGCGGGCCGTTGAAGTCCACCGTCTCGGGCAGGTTGTCCAGGTCCATGAAGGTGGACCAGGTCTGGCCGATCAGCCAGCCCGCGTACTCGCCATAGGCGTGGCGCAGGCGCAGGCGGTTGCGGTTGCACTCGGAGCCGCAGTACCCGTAGAAGTCGGCCTCGATCTTGGTGTTGAACGCGCCATTGCCCAGGGGGGTGGAGGTCTCGAAGCCGAAGCGCGAGGTCTGGCCCGTGAGCACCGTCTTGCCGTGCTCGCTCTTGCCCAGCGGCTGCTCGGCGAGGTTGGAGAAGTTGTCGCCCGGGGCCGTGCCCTTGAAGTCCTTGATCAGGTTGGCCTCGGCGTAGCCGTACACGCGGATGGAGGTCTCGCTGCCCGGCAGGCGGAAGCTCCCGGGAATATCGCCCAGCACCACGGCGTCCTTCTGCTTGAGCTCCACGGCGTCGATGCGGTCGCTCCAGCCGGAGGCCGAGGCGGCGGGCGCCTGGGCCTGCTGCGCCTTGAGCTGGTTGAGCTCGGCGCGCAGGGCCTTGATCTCGTTGCGCAGTTCCTCCAGGTCCTTGGCGGACTGGGCCAGGGCGCCGGGGGGCAGGCTGCACAGGCCGGCGGCCAGCAGGGTCACGAAGGTGGGGGTCAGTTTCATGGTCACTCCGTTGGGTTGGGTGGGGTGTTGCAGGGTGCTGGGTGCTGGGTCTCAGGCGCCCATGCGGCCGATGAAGGCCCGGATACGGTCATTGCCCGGGTTGTCGAAGAAGGAGGCGGGCGGCGCGTCGTGCGCGATGCGCCCCTGGTCAAAGAAGAGCACGCGGTCGGAGACTTCGCGTGCAAAGCCCATTTCGTGCGTCACCACGATCATGGTCATGCCGCCGCGCGCGAGCTCGCGCATCACGTCCAGCACTTCCTGCACCATCTCGGGGTCGAGCGCCGAGGTCGGCTCGTCGAACAGCATGACCTTGGGCTGCATGGCCAGCGCGCGCGCAATGGCCACGCGCTGCTGCTGCCCGCCCGAGAGCTGCCACGGGTACTTGTGTGCATGCTCGTGCAGGCCCACGCGGCGCAGCAGGGCCATGGCCTGCTCGTTGGCCGCGCTGCGCGGCGTGTGGCGGATGCGCCGCGGCGCCAGCGTGATGTTGTCGAGCACGCTCAGGTGGCCGAACAGGTTGAACTGCTGGAACACCATGCCGACCTCGCAGCGCTGCTGCTGCAGGGTGTGCGGGTCGTCGGTGACGGGCACGCCGCCGATGGTGATGGTGCCGCTGTCGTGCGGCTCCAGCCGGTTGATGGCGCGCAGCAGCGTGCTCTTGCCCGAGCCCGAGGCGCCGATGATGACGGTGACCTCGCCGGTGTTGAAATGCGTGGACACGTCGCGCAGCACCTGGTGCGTGCCGAAGGACTTGCACACATGCTCGGCGACGATGTAGGGAGTGGGCTGGGGCTGCTGGCTCATTGGCTGCGCCCTTCCACGTCGAAGCGGTATTCGATGGCGTTGGAGATCTGCGTGACCAGCGTGGTGAGCAGCAGGTAGGTGACGGCCACGGTGGTCAGCGTGGCGATGGGCTGGAAGGTGGCCGACTGGATGCGGTTGCCCACGTTGGTCAGCTCCACCACGCCGATGGCGTAAGCCAGCGAGGAGTCCTTGAGCAGGGCGACGAAGTTGCTCACCAGGGGGGGCAGGGCGATCTTGAAGGCCTGCGGGAACACCACGTCGAAGAACACATGTGCCCGGCCCAGGCCCAGGGCGCGCGCCGCCTCGGTTTGGCCGCGCGGCACGGCGAGCAGGCCGGCGCGGATGGCCTCGGCGTTGTAGGCGCCCACGTTGAGCGAGAGCGCCAGCACGGCCGCGGCGAAATCAGGCAGGTTCAGGCCCGGGATCAGCGCCGGCAGGGCGAAGTAGACGAACAGGATCTGCACCAGCAGCGGCGTGCCGCGGATCACCCAGATGTAGAAGCTGGCCAGGTAGCGCAGCGCCGCCCAGCGCGCCGTGCGCGCCAGTGCGGCGGCCGTGCCCAGCGCAAGACCCACGCTGCCGCTGACCAGGGTGAGCCACAGCGTGGTGCGCGCACCGTCGGAGAAGGCCTGCGCGTTCGGGCCTATGGGCTCGGGCAGGAAGGAGAGCATCTGGCCCAGCAGCATGAGGGCCAGGACCATGAGGACCACGGCGCTCACCAGCGTCGCATTGCTGCGCTGCTGGCGGCTCCAGTGGCTGGGCCAAAGGGCGGTGAGCATGAAGAACGGACCGGCGGGAAGGGCGTGGGGCCCGCCTTACTGGCAGCGGACGTCTTCGTTGAAGTACTTCTTGGAGAGCTGGGCGTAGCTGCCGTCGGCCATGGTCTCGGCCAGGGCCTTGGACCAGGCCTGGGCGAGCGACTGGTTGCCCTTGGCGACGGCGGCGGCGATGCGCTCGATGAACAGCATGTCGCCGAGCTTGAAGCCCGCGCCCGGGTTCTTCTCGGCCACGGCCTTGGCGACGAAGCGGTCCGTCACCCAGGCGTCCACACGGCGCGAGGCGAGGGCGCTGCGCGCATCCACGTCGGTGGGAAAGTTCTTCATCTCCTTGATGGAGGCGACCTTCTTGACGTTCTCGAGGTAGCTGGTGCCGGTCTGCACGGCGACCACCTTGCCGGCCAGGTCCTTGGCGTTTTTGATGGCCGGGTCCATGGCGATGATCATGCCGCCCGAGCAGTAGTGGGGCTCGGTGAAGGTCACGGCCTTGGCGCGCTCCTCGGTGATGCCGTGCGAGGCGATCACCAGGTCCCAGCGGTCCTGGCGCAGGCCGGTCAGCAGGGCGTCGAAGCCCAGCGTCTTCCACTCGACGTGCACGCCCATCTTCTTGGCCACGAGCTCGGCGAGTTCGACCTCGAAGCCGGTGAGCGTGGTGCCGTTGAAGAAGTTGAACGGGGCGAACTGGCCCTCGGTGGCGATGAGGATCTTGCCGTCCTTCTTGACGTCGTCGAACGTGCGCGCCTGGGCGGCAAACACGGCGCACAGCGCCACGGCGGAAGCGACCAACTTGAGGAACTTCATGGAATGTCCTGTGGGGGTGTTCAGGTACAAAAAAATCCGGCCTGCGGATAGCGCGGGGCCGGAGCCGGTAAAAACAAAGCCTGCTGCGGGGATGCCGTGCAGGCGTGCCATCAAACTGTCACCATTAGAGAAGCCGCCCCCCTGCGCGCGGCCATCATGGAGAACCCTGAGGCCTCAACGCAGGAATCCGTCGTAACCCGTTTTGAGGATCAGCGCGCCGACCACGACAATGAAGATGCCGCGCACGAAACCGGCGCCGTGCTTGAGCGCCATGTGCGTGCCCAGCACGCTGCCCAGCACATTGGCCAGCGCCAGGGGCAGGGTGAAGTGCCACCACACATGCCCCTTGGCCGTGAACAGGATGAGCGCGGCGATGTTGGTGGCCACGTTGAGCAGCTTGGCCGCGGCCGAGGCGTTGAGGAAGTCGTAGCCCAGCAGGCGCACGAACAGGAACACGAAGAAGCTGCCCGTGCCCGGGCCGAAGAAGCCGTCGTAAAAGCCCACCGCCAGGCCGATGAGGCTGGCGGCAAGCAGTTCGGCGCGGGCGGCCAGGCGCGGCGCGTGGTGGCGCCCCAGGTCCTTTTTCGCCAGGGTGTAGGCGAGCACGGCCAGCAGCACCAGCGGCAGGAGCTTGCGCAGGAAGTCGGGCGCGATCACGGTGACCGCCCAGGCGCCGGCGAAGGAGCCGGAAAATCCCGCCAGCGCCGCGGGCAGCATGGCCTGCCAGCGCATCTGCACGCGGCGGCTGTACTGCCAGGTGGCCATGGCCGTGCCCCAGACGGAGGCGCTCTTGTTGGTGCCCAGCAGCGTGGCCGGCGGGGCGCTGGGGAAGGTGGCGAACAGCGCGGGCAGCAGGATCAGGCCGCCGCCCCCCACGATCGCGTCCACGAAGCCGGCAAGCAGGGAGGCCAGCGAAACCAGTATCCATTCCATGGGGGCGGATTGTCGCATCCGACCCGGCGCCCGTGCGCCGGACAAAAAAAACGCCAGCAGTGCTGGCGTCGGATAAAAGGCATGCACCTCGTCGGGTGCTTGTGAAAATGCTTGTGGTTGTGGTGGCGGTTTGTCTCCCCGGCCCCCCGTTCAGCGCAACGGGCTGCGCTTTCGAGTGGCGTTACTGTAACGGCGGCGGCGCCTGTGCCCCATAGGGGATTTCCCGCCCTAGGCAGCGCGGTGGTCTTCGCGGATCCAGGCGGCGGCTTTCTCGGCCATCATCAGGGTGGGGGAGTTGGTGTTGCCGCTGGTGATCAGGGGCATGGCGCCCGCGTCCACCACGCGCAGGCCCTGGACGCCGCGCACGCGCAGGCGCGCATCGAGCACGGCCAGGGGGTCGCCGTCGCGCCCCATCTTGGTCGTGCCCACGGGGTGGAAGATGGTGGTGGCGATGTCGCCCGCCAGGCGCGCGAGCTCCTCGTCGGTCTGGTACTGCACGCCGGGCTTGAACTCCTCGGGCTTGTAGCGCGCGAGCGCCGGCTGGGCCACGATGCGGCGCGTGATGCGCAGGCTGTCGGCGGCGACCTGGCGGTCCTCGGGCGTGGAGAGGTAGCGCGGGGCGATGGCCGGCGCGTCGCGGAAGTCCGCGCTCTTGATCTGCACCGTGCCGCGGCTCGTGGGGTTGAGGTTGCACACGCTGGCCGTGAAGGCCGGGAAGTCGTGCAGCGGCTCGCCGAAGGCATTGAGCGAAAGCGGCTGCACGTGGTACTCGATGTTCGGCCAGGGCAGGTCCGGGCGGGAGCGCGTGAAGGCGCCGAGCTGCGAGGGCGCCATGCTCATGGGGCCGCTGCGGCTCCAGGCGTACTGCAGGCCGATGCGCGCCTTGCCCCACAGGCTGGCGGCCTGGGTGTTGAGCGTCTTGACGTTCTGCACCTTGTAGACCGAGCGGATCTGCAGATGGTCCTGCAGGTTGGCGCCCACGCCGGGCAGGTCGAGCACCGGCGCGATGCCATGCTGGTGGAGCAGCGCGCCCGGGCCTATGCCCGAGAGCTGCAGCAGCTGCGGCGAGTTCACTGCGCCCGCGCACAGCAGCACCTCGCAGGTGGCGTGGGCGGTGACCATCTCGTGCCCGTCCCACACCTGCACGCCGGTGCAGCGGCGCTGGCCGCTGGCATCGGTCTCGATGAGCAGCCGCGTGGCGTGCGCGCTGGTCCACATCTCGAAGTTGGAGCGGCCGTAGCAGGTGGGGCGCAGAAAGGCCTTGGCCGTGTTCCAGCGCCAGCCGGCCTTCTGGTTGACCTCGAAGTAGCCCACGCCCTCGTTGTTGCCGCTGTTGAAGTCCTGCGTGGCGGGAATGCCCGCCTGCTGCGCGGCGTGCGCAAAGGCGTCGAGCACGTCCCAGCGCAGGCGCTGCTTTTCCACGCGCCACTCGCCCGTGCTGCCCGTGGCCTTGTTGCCGTGCAGGCGCTGGAAGTCGGCGTCCACGCCGTCGGGCTGGTCCAGGCGCCAGTGGTCCTCGTGGCGGCGGAAGTCGGGCAGCACGTTGTCCCAGCGCCAGGCGTCGTCGCCGGTGAGCTGGGCCCACTGGTCGTAGTCGCGGGCCTGGCCGCGCATGTAGATCATGCCGTTGATGCTGCTGCAGCCGCCCAGCGTCTTGCCGCGCGGGTAGCGCAACTGGCGACCATTGAGGCCGGCGTCGGGCTCGGTCTGGTAGAGCCAGTCGGTGCGCGGGTTGCCGATGCAGTAAAGGTAGCCCACGGGGATGTGGATCCAGTGGTAGTCGTCCTTGCGGCCGGCCTCGATGAGCAGCACGCGGCGCGTCTTGTCGGCGCTCAGGCGGTTGCACAGCAGCGCGCCGGCCGTGCCGCCGCCGATGATGATGAAGTCGAAGGTCGTGTCGCTCATGGTGCCTCTCGTGGTGGGCGCGCCGCAGGCGCGGTCCGTGCCGTATTGTGCGATGGGTGGGGGCCCGGAACTGTCGTGCCGGCGCCTTTTCGCTATGGAAAAAATAGCATCTTGCGCAAACCAGTATTGCCCTGCACTGTGATTTTCATGATACTGCGTGCCTTGCCGGCCCTGGGCCGAGCGCCGACGTGATGACCGATTCCTCGCCCCGCATCGACCACACCGACACGCCCGAAGGGCCGTGTGCGCTGCCGCGTGGGCGCTGGGGCGCGGCCGATCTGGGCCAGCGGGCCCAGTGGCAGGCGCTGGCGGGCCAGCTCCGCGCCCTGCCCGCGGATGCGCGTCTGGGCTGGGACCTGCGCGGCCTGCAGTGGCTGGACCACGTGGGCGCTCAGGTGCTGTGGAACCACTGGGGCCAGGCCTGGCCGGCGCGCCTGTGGCTCAGTGCGGGGCAGCGCGACATGCTCGAGCGCGTGGCGCGTTTCACGGCCCCGGCGCCGCCGGCCCCGCGCTGGCGCCTGGGGGAGCAGGTGGACCACCTGGGCGTGCTGGTGCTGCACGGCCTGGACCACGCTCGCCACCTGCTGCAGATGGTGGGCCAGATGCTGCTCGACAGCCTGCGCCTGGCGCGTGCGCCGCGCCGCGGGCCCTGGCGCGACGTCTCGGGCCACCTGTACCGCATGGGGGCGACGGCGCTGCCCATCACGGCGCTGGTGGGCTTTCTCATCGGCGTGGTGCTGGCCTACCTCACCTCGCTGCAATTGCGCCAGTTCGGGGCCGAGACCTTCATCGTCAACATCCTGGGCATTGCGCTGATCCGCGAGCTCGGGCCGCTGCTGGCGGCCATCCTCGTGGCGGGGCGCTCGGGCTCGGCCATCACGGCGCAGATCGGCGTGATGCGCGTGACCGAGGAGCTCGACGCCATGCGCGTCATGGGCATTGCGCACGGCTTTCGCCTGGTGCTGCCGCGCGCGCTGGCGCTGGCCCTGGCCATGCCGCTGGTGTGCGTGTGGACTACGCTGTGCGCGCTCGCCGGGGGCATGCTCGCGGCCGACCTGTCGCTGGGCATCTCGCCCGCCTACTTCTTCCACGCCATGCCCGCTGCCGTGGGCATAGGCAACCTCACGCTCGCGCTGTCCAAGTCGGTGGTCTTCGGCACGCTGATCGCGCTCGTCGGCTGCCACTGGGGGCTGCGCGTCAAGCCCAACACGCAAAGCCTGGGCGAGGGCACGACGGCCTCGGTGGTCACCTCCATCACCGTGGTCATCATCGTGGATGCGCTGTTTGCGGTGGTCTTCAAGAACGTCGGTTTTTAGCCATGCCCAGCGCCGCCGCCCCCGTCGTTGACATCCGCGACCTCTCCACCGTGTTCGGCAAGGGCAGCGAGGCCTTTGCCGTGCACCAGGGGCTCAACCTCAGCGTGCGCCAGGGCGAGATCCTGGCGCTGGTGGGCGGCTCGGGCACGGGCAAGACGGTGCTGCTGCGCCAGATGCTGGGCCTGCTGCACCCGGCGCGCGGCAGCGTCACCGTGCTGGGCCGCCCGGCCGAGGACATGGGCGGCGAGGGCGCGGCCAGCCGCGTGGGCATGCTGTTCCAGCACGGCGCCCTGTACTCGGCCTTCAACGTGCTGGAGAACGTGGCCTTTGCCCTGAACGAACTGGGCACGCTGCCGCGCGACGTGGTGCGCGACGCCGCCATGGTCAAGCTGCAGATGGTGGGGCTCAAACCCGAGCACGCCACGCGCATGCCCGCCGATCTCTCGGGCGGCATGATCAAGCGCGTGGCGCTGGCGCGCGCGCTCATCATGGACCCGCCGCTGCTGCTGCTCGACGAACCCACCGCCGGCCTGGACCCGAACGGCGCCGACGAGTTCTGCGCCCTGGTGCGCGAGCTGCATGCCGCGCTGGGCCTGACCATGGTGATGGTCACGCACGACCTGGACACCCTGTTCGCCCTGGCCACGCGCGTCGCCGTGCTGGCCGACAAGCGCGTCATCGTCGCCGGCACGCCTGCGCAGGTGGTGCAGTACGAGCACCCCTTCATCCGCCAATTCTTCCGGGGCGAGCGCGGCCTGCGCGCCATGGCCCCGGTCCACGCCGTCAAGGACCACTGATGGAAAACAAATCCCATGCCTTTGCCGCCGGCCTGTTCGTGCTGGCGGTCACCGCGCTGGTGATCGCCCTGGCCGTCTGGCTCACGCGCGACCGGGGCCAGTACCAGAGCTACGAGCTGTCCAGCCGCGACGGCGTCAGCGGCCTGCAGCCGCAGGCGGCCGTGCGCTACAAGGGCGTGGCCGTGGGCCGGGTGACGCACATCGGCTTCGACAGCCAGGCCAGCGGCAATGTGCTCATCCGCATCGCCGTGAACGTGGACACGCCCATCACCCCCACCACCTTCGCCGTGCTCGGCTACCAGGGCGTGACCGGGCTGGCCTACGTGCAGCTCGACGACGACAACGAGCCCCACCCCGCGCTGGCGCCCGGCGAGAGCGGCCTGCCGCGCCTGCCGCTGCGCACCTCGCCGTTCTCGCAGCTCTTCGATCAGGGGCCGGTGATCCTGGGGCGCGTGCAGGAGGCCACCGAGCGCATCAACCAGGCGCTCTCGGACGACAACCAGCGCCTGCTGCGCGAGGCGCTGCAGAACTTCGGCCAGGCCGCGGGCAGCGTGCAGGCCCTGAGCCAGCGGCTGGACGCCACGGTGCGCCTGCGCCTGGACCCGGCGCTGGACGCGCTGCCGCCGCTGGCGCAGGAGACCGCGGGCACCCTGCAGGCGCTGCGCCAGGCGGGCGCGCAGGTGGGCAGCATGGCCGCCGAGATCGGCCAGACCGCCCAGCGCATCAACGCCCCCGGCGGCGCCCTGGAGCAAAGCGAGCGCAGCGCCCGGGCCCTGTCCCAGGCGGTGGAGCGCTTTGGCACCGTGACCCTGCCGCGCATGGAGCGCGCCGCCGACGAAACCGCCCGCGCCGCGCGCCTGACCGGCCGCGCCGCCGCGGGCCTGAACGAGAACCCGCAGGGCCTGATCTACGGCCCGGGCCGGGGCCAGCCCGGCCCGGGGGAACCGGGCTTTCTGGCCCCCACCGCCACCGGAGCGCAACCATGAATGCTATGAAAAAAAGAGCTTCTGGCGCTTGCTGGACAAGCGCTGCGGCCATTTTTGGCCTGATTTTCCTGGCGGGCTGCACGGCCCTGCCCGCACCGCCCGTGCGCCCCGTTCTGTACGACTTCGGGCCGGGGCAGCAGGCCGCGGTGCCAGCGGCAGGCCCGGCGCTGGCGCCGCTGGCGCTGGAGACGGTGGACTACGCCAGCCTGCCCGACAACGGCAGCGCCGTGTACTACCGCCTGGCCTATGCCGACGCGCGGCAACTGCACCCCTACCAGGGCGCGCGCTGGAGCCAGCCGCCCCAGCAGCTCATGCGCGAGAGCCTGCAGGCGCGCCTGGGCCAGCGCCGCGCCGTGATCGGCACCGGCGGCGCGCTGGCTGCGGCCCGTGTGGCCGGGCAGGCGCCGGCCGTGCTGCGCGTGGAGCTGGAGGAGTTCAGCCAGGTCTTCACCAGCCCGGCGCAGAGCGTGGGCCTGGTGCGCCTGCGCGCCACCCTGACCCGGCCCGCGGCGTACGGCGAGGACCTGCTTGCCCAGCGCCTGTTCGTCGCGCAGCACAGCGCCGCCAGCCCGGACGCCGCGGGCGGCACGCGCGCCATCGCCCAGGCCGCCGAGCAGGTGGCGCAGGAGCTGGCGCAGTGGCTGGAGGCCGGCGGGTACTGAGTGAGCGCGGCGCCGGGCCGGCGCGGCGGGTGTGGATTCAGGGCGCGGCCAGCACCTGCGCCAGCGCCTGCTCCAGCCGCGGGTAGGTCCAGACAAAGCCGCTGCGCTGCGTGCGCTGCGGCGCCAGGCGCTGGCCGCCCAGCAGCAGCACGGCCATCTCGCCCAGGGCCAGGCGCAGCGCCCAGGCCGGGGCGGGCAGCACGGCCGGGCGGTGCAGGGCGTGCGCCAGGGCGCGGGTGAAGTCGGCGTTGCGCAGCGCCTCGGGCGCGCAGGCGTTGAAGGCGCCGCGGCACTCGGCGTGGCGCAGCAGGTGGTCGAACAGGGCGACGAGGTCGTCGATGTGGATCCAGGGCATCCACTGCTGGCCGCTGCCCAGCCGCCCCCCCAGCCCCAGGCGAAACGGCGGCCGCAGGCGCGCCAGCATGCCGCCCTGGGACGCCAGCACCGGGGCGATGCGCAGCACGGCCACGCGCGTGCCGGCCTGCCCGGCGCGCTCGGCCTCCTGCTCCCAGGCCATGCACAGGCGGCTGCCGAAGTCCTGGCCCCCGGGCGGGCTGCTCTCGTCCAGCGCCTGGTCCCCGCGGTCGCCGTACCAGCCCACGGCGGATGCGGAAAGCAGCGTGCGCGGCGGCGCCGGCTGCCGGCCCATCCAGTCCACCAGCGTGCGCGTGAGGTCCACGCGGCTGCGCCACAGCAGCTCGCGCCGCGCCGCGCTCCAGGGACGGTCGGCGATGGGGGCGCCCGCCAGGTTCACCACGGCGTCCAGCGGCGCGGTGCCGTCGAGCTCCTGCGGGTGCGCAATGCCCTGCGCGCCGCTGCACAGGGCGGGCACCAGGTGCGGGTGACGGCTCCAGACCCAGAGCTGGTGGCCTTGCTGGTGCCAGTGCTGGCACAGGGCGCGGCCGATCAGTCCGGTGCCGCCGGTGAGCAGAATGCGCATGGTGTTTCTCCTGGGGTGATGAGGGGGCAGGCTGGCAGCGGGCGGCGTCACCAGGGTAGGCGCTGGCCATCGTAGGCCCAGAAGCCGCCGCTGTCCTCGGGGCGCAGGCCATCGAGCACGGCCAGCAGGTCGCGCGCCGCATCGGCGGCGGGCCGGCCGATCTGCGCGCCGCGAAACGGCGCCGACAGGCGCGAATCCACCGTGCCCGGGTGCAGCGCGGCCAGCACGGCCTGCGGGTGGGTGCGGGCGATCTCGATGGCCGTGGTTTTCAGCAGCATGTTCAGCGCCGCCTTGGAGGCGCGGTAGCTGTACCAGCCGCCCAGGCGGTTGTCACCGATGCTGCCCACCTTGGCCGAGAGCACGGCGCACAGGCTGCGCTCGCCGCGGGCCAGCGCGGGCGCGAAATGCGCCAGCGCCAGGGCCGGGCCGATGGCGTTGACGGCAAAGCTGGCGGCCAGGTGCTCGGCGCGCAGCTCGGCCAGGCGTTTTTCCGGGCCGCCGGTGGGGCCGGTGAGCATGCCGGTGGCGACCACGATCACGTGCCAGGGGCGCTGGGCGTGCAGCGCCCGGGCCGCGGCGGCGATGCTGTCCGGGGCGTCGAAGTCGATGGCGGGCGCGCTGTGGCGGCCCAGGGCGCAGACTTCGGCGCAGCGCGGGTCGGCGCGCAGTTGCGCGGCCAGGGCGCCGCCCATGGCCCCGGAGGCTCCGAGGACCAGGGCGCGGTAGCCGGTGGGAAGGGATTGCATGGCGGGGCCTTCACGGGAGGGGGTTACAAGGCATTCAGGCGCTGGCGCAGCTGCTGGGCCTGGGCGCGCAGGGCGGCCTGCTGGGCGGCGGGCATCTGGTGCCACTGGCGGTAGACCAGCCCCAGGCGGGGGTTGGTGCCCAGGGCCTCGGCGTGGCGGGCAAAAAAGTCCCAGTACAGGGCGTTGAAGGGGCAGGCGCGCTCGCCGGTCTTTTGCCTGGGGTCGTAGGCGCAGCCCTGGCAGTAGTCGCCCATGCGCTGCAGGTAGGCCGCGCTGCTCACGTAGGGCTTGGTGGCGATGGTGCCGCCGTCGGCGCGCTGGCTCATGCCCAGGGTGTTGGGCAGCTCCACCCACTCGAAGGCGTCGATGTAGATGCCCAGATACCAGCGGTGCAAGGGCGCCGGATCCAGCCCGGCCAACAGGGCAAAGTTGCCGATCACCATCAGGCGCTGGATGTGGTGGGCGTGGGCGCTGTCCAGCGACTGGCGGATGGCCAGGTGCAGGCAGCGCATGTGCGTCTCCCCGGTCCAGAACCAGTGCGGCAGCGGCAGGTGGTGGCCCAGGGCATTGTGGCTGTCGTAGCCCGGCATATGGGCCCAGTAGATGCCGCGCACGTACTCGCGCCAGCCCAGGATCTGGCGCACAAAGCCTTCCACGGCGGCCAGCGGGGCCTGGCCGGCGCGCCACGCGGCTTCGGCGCGCTGCACCACTTCCAGCGGGTGCAGCATCTTCACGTTGAGCGCAAACGACAGCAGCGAGTGGAACAGGCGCGGCGCGCGGCTGGCCAGGGCGTCTTCGTAGTCGCCAAAGTGCGGCAGCGCATGGGTGACGAAGGCCTCCAGGCAGGCCAGCGCTTCATGGCGGTTCAGCGGCCAGCGCAGGGCATCGGCCTGCGGCGCGCCAAAGCTTTGCACGCCGCAGCGCTGCAGCAGGGCCCACAGCGCGCTGTGGTCATGCACCGGGCGCCAGTCGGCCGGCTCCGGTGGTGTGCCGGGCCAGCGCTTGCGGTTGTCGTGGTCGAAGTTCCACTGCCCGCCCTCGGGCTGGCCGGCGGCGTCCAGCAGCACCCGGCAGCGGCGGCGCATGTGACGGTAGAAATGCTCCATCAGCCACTGGCGGCGCCCTTGCATGAGCGCGGCCAGCTCGTTGCGGGCCGTCAGAAAGTGTTCGCTGTCCACCACCGTGCAGGCCAGCGCCTGGGTGGCCGCCCAGGCCTGCAGCTGGGCATCGAGCCGCCACTCGTCGGGCTGCTGCCATTGCACGGCCTGCGCGCCGTAGTGCGCGGCCAGGGCGGCGAGGTTGTCGGGGATGGACTGGCGGTTGCTGGCGTCATCCAGCGCCACATAGCGCACGCGGTGGCCGGCGGCGCGCAGCTGGCGTGCAAAGTCGCGCATGGCGGCAAAAATCGCCAGGATCTTCTGCGCGTGGTGCAGCACGTAGTCGGTTTCCTGGCGCACTTCCATCAGCACGTAGACCCGCTGCGCATCCACCTGCTGGAACCAGCTGTGCTGCGGATTGAGCTGGTCGCCCAGGACCAGGCGCAGGGTGTGGGCGGGGGCGCTCATGCCGTGCCCCACAGGCGCTGGTAGGCCCCGTCGGGGTCGTAGCAGGCGGCTTGCTGCCCGGGGTCGAAGCGGCGCCCGCCGCGCGGGTCGCTGCCGCGGCCGGCGATGTACAGCCAGTTGCCCTGGTTGCTGTACACGTCGTAGTCCAGCAACTGCGCTTCAAACCAGGCGGCGCCGGCGCGCCAGTCGCAGCCCAGGTCGTGGATGAGGTAGCTGGCCGCCACCTGGCGCAGGCGGTTGCTCAGGTAGCCGGTGGCGGCCAGCTCGCGCATGGCGGCGTCCACCAGGGGTTGGCCGGTCTGGCCAGCGCACCAGGCGGCAAAGCCGGCCGGGTCGTGGGGCGTGGCGCGCACCGGGCCCAGGCCGCGCGCCCGGTAGAGCGCCCGGCCATGCTGCAGGTGCAGGAAGCGGAAGTAGTCGCGCCACAGCAGCTCGAACCACAGCCAGTAGCTGCCCTCGCTGGCGCCCTGCTGGGCCTCGAACTGCCGCAACTGCGCCAGTGCCTGGCGGGGCGAGAGCGCGCCCGTGGCCAGCCAGGGCGACCATTTGCTCGAATAGTCCAGGCCCACCAGACCGTTGCGCGTGCGCTTGTAGCGGTGCGGCAGACCGCGTGCCAGGTACTGCGTGAGGTGGGCCAGCGCCGCCGCTTCACCACCCTGCAGACCGGCCTGCAGGTAGGGGAAGGCGCTGCGTGCATCGGCCGCAGCAGGCTCCCCGGCCCAAGCGGCCAAGGCCTGGGCCTGGCCGTCCAGGCACGGTGCCGGCACGCCCTGCGGCCAGGGGGGCAGGGCCGCAGGCGGCGGCAGCGGTGCGGCCGGGAGCCGGCCCGCCTGCTCCACGCCCTGCCGGAACGCCGTGAACACGCGCGGCAGTTGTTCCGCGGGCCAGGGCAATTGCTCGGGGTGCAGCAGGCTGCTGTGCCACACGGTCCGCACCTGCAGGCCTGCGGCGCGCAGGGCGGCCACTTCGGCCTGTTCTTCGGGGGCGGCAATCTCCTCGCAGACCAGGGTGCTGGCGCCCACGGCACGCGCCAGCGCCGGCAGGGCGATGGTGGCCGGTTCTCGCAAAATCAATAGCTGGCTGCGCAGGCCTGACAAGGCCTGGAGCAGGTTTTGCATGGTATTGGCGAGCCAGGCGCGGCGGTGCGGGCCGATGCGTGCAAAGCCCCAGGGGGTGGTGGCGTGCACCTCGGGCAGGCACACCACGGGCAGCAGGTGCTGTGCGCCCAGGGCGCAGGCGGCCTGCAGCGCTGGCTGGTCGTGCAAGCGCAGGTCGTTGCGAAACCAGAACAGCACCGTGCTCATGCCTGCGCTCCCGGCGGCGCGGGCGGCTTGCCGCGGTGGCGGCGGCAGCGCTCCGAGCAGTACTGGACCTCGTCCCACACCTGGGCCCATTTTTTGCGCCAGGCAAAGGGGCGCCCGCAGCACAGGCAGGGCTTCTGGGGCAGGTAGGGTTTGCGGTGCATGGCTCAGAAGTCCAGGCGCTGCTGTTGCGGGGCGGGCGGGGCCGGGCGCCGCCCTGTGCTGCGGCGCACCCGGCGCGAGCCGTGCTTTTCCACCATCGCCGCCTGGGTCGCGCGCACCGGGGCCTGGGCGCGCAGGGCGTGCACGCGCGCCTTGGCGGCGCGTGTGGCGCTGGCCAGATCGACCAGGGGCGCCGGGATGTCGCGGCCCACGGCCACGCCGCAGCGCGCCTGCACGTCGGGTGGCATGCGCCAGGGCTCGAACAGCCAGGCGTCGGGCACCTGGCGCAGCGCCGGCAGCCAGTGGCGCACGAACACGCCCTGCGGGTCGTGGTCCTGCGCCTGCTTGATGGGGTTGTACACGCGCGTGGTGTGGATGCCCGTGGTGCCGGCCTGCATCTGCATCTGGCTCCAGTGGATGCCGGGCTCGTAGTCCAGGAACTGCTGCGCCAGCCACAGCCCCACCGGGCGCCAATGCAGCCACAGCGGGTAGGCCGCGACCGAGACCAGCATGGCGCGCATGCGGAAGTTGAGCCAGCCCGTTGCGCGCAGCATGGCCACGCAGGCATCGACCAGCGGCCAGCCCGTGCGCCCGGCCTGCAGGGCGGCGAAGTGCTGCTGCTGTTCGTCGTTCTCGCGCAGACCGTCGCAGCCCCGGTCCAGGTTGTGAAACTCCAGCGCAGGCTCGGATTCCAGCTTCTGGATGAAGTGGCAGTGCCAGTGCAGGCGGCTCAGGAAGGCCGCCAGCCCCTGGCGCTGGCGCCCGGCCCAGGGATGGCCGCTGCCCTGGAGCGCGCGCAGGCGTTGCTGCGTGGCCTGCACCACCTCGCGCATGCCCAGGCAGCCCAGGGCCAGGTAGGGTGAGAGGCGCGAGCAGGCGTCGGGCGCCGTCAGCGGCGAGGAGATGCCGCCGCGGTACAGGGCGCTGCGCTCCTGCAGGAATGCCTGCAGCACCTGCTGGCCCGGCGTGCGCCCGCCGCGCTGGCGCAGGGGCGGATCGTGCGCTGGCAGGCCCAGCGTGGCCGGTTCGGGCCAGCGCTCCTGCCAGGGCAGCGTAAGGCCCTGCAGGCTGCCGCGGGGCGGCGCGGGCAGAAGGGGGGCTTGCATGTGCGCCTGCCACAAGGCGTGCCAGCGCTCGCGCGAGGGCAGGCGCCGCACCACGCCGTGCTGGGGCCACTCCTGCCAGGCCACGCCGTGCGCGCGGCACCAGCGGGCCACGGCCCGGTCGCGTGCGTAGGTGTGGCCGTTGCCGGTTTCCTCGTGCGCCACCAGGCGCTCGAAGGGCTGCAGGTGGTGCAGGCGGGCGAGCACCTCGGTCACCTCGCCCACGGCGAGCTGCAGCGCGGCGCCGCAGGCGCGCAACTGCTGCGCCAGGTCGCGCAGGCTCTCGCGCAGAAAGGCGTAATGCTGCAAGGCGCTGTCGGGCTGCCGCCACAGGCTGGGCTCGACCACGTACAGACACAGCACCGGCCCCTGGCGTGCCGCGTGCACCAGCGGCGCATGGTCGTGCACCCGCAGGTCGCGCTTGAACCAGACGACGGTGGTGCCCATGGTGCCTGCCCGGTGGTCTGCCTAGGCGGGCGGCGTGCCCAGCACGCAGCGTGCGAGCGCGCGGCCGCTGAGCCAGGCCCCTTCGACCTTGCCGCCGTGCAGCCAGTCGCCGCACAGGCCCAGGCCGGCGTGGGCGTCCCACCAGCACCCGGCCGTCAAGGGGGCCTCGGTGTCGGCGTAGCGCCAGCGGTGCGCCGTCGCCTGCACGCCGGCCAGGTCGGGCCCGCCCAGCGCGGCAAAGGCCTGCAGCAGGGCCGCCGTGACGTCCTCGGCCGCGTCTTCGAGGTGCGCCTCGCTCCAGTGCGCCGTGGCGTGCAGCAGCCAGGTCTCGGGCCCGCCGCGGCCGGGCTTGCTGCTGTCCCGGGCCACCCAGCGCAAGGGCCCGGTGTTGATGAAGGCGCCGTCGCAGGGCAGGGGCACGGGGGCCGGGCAGCGGACCATCACGGCCCAGCAGCCGCGCATGCGGGCGCTGGCCGCCAGCGCAGCGCCCGCGGGCGCCACCGGGCGCAGCAGGGGCACGGCCTGGGGCGCAGGCACGGCCAGCAGCACGGCGCGGTAAGGCGTGCCCTGCAGGCCCGGCTCGGCGCAGGCGATGGACCAGCCCGCGGCGCCCGGCTCCAGGGCCTGCACGGTGGCCTGCAGGTGCAGTTGCACGGGGCCGTGCGGTGCCTGCGCCGCGCCCAGCAGTTGCCAGCCGTGCGCCGCCGGCGCGGTCATGCGCGGCACGCCCACGAAGCGTTCGAGCGGGGTCTGCAGCGGCTCGAAGCCCTGGCCGTCGTGGCGCACCCAACGCCCCGGCCACAGGGCGGCCACGCCGGCCTGTTGCCAGTGCTGCACCTGGGCGCGAAAGGCGGGGTCGCGCGCCGTGAAGTACTGCGCCCCGTGGTCGCATTGCCACGGCGGCGCGGCGCCGTCGCCGCGGCGCGTGCTCATGCGGCCCGCGGGCCCGCGGCTTTTCTCGAACACGTCCACGGTCCATCCCGCCGCGGCCAGGGCCTGGGCGCAGGCCAGGCCGGCCAGGCCCGCGCCCACCACGGCGCATCGCGGTGCCGGGCTGGGGGTGGCGCCGGCGCTCATGCCGCGGGCTCCTTCGGTCCCAGGGCCGGGAGCGCCCGGCGGCTGCGCCACTGGGCCACCAGAGGCGCCAGGGCGGACAGGGGCTGCACGGCGCTGATACCGTCCAGCGGCTTCTGGTACAGCGCCGCGCACGAGCCGCCCACCCACAGGGCGGTGTCCGGGGGCAACTGGGCGCGCAGTTCGCGCAGGCTGGCCAGCACCAGGGGGCCGCTTTGCGCGGCCGTGAAGCTCAGCGCCACCACGTCGGCCTGGTGGGCCTGGGCGGCCTGCACGACGTCGGCCAGCGGGGTCTGCGTGCCCAGCGACACGCAGGTGCAGCCCTCCAGGGCCAGCAGGGCCTCCACCATCAGCAGGCCCAGGCCATGCAGCTCCTGCGGCAGGGTGGTCAGCAGCACCTTGGGGCCGGGCGCTGCGGGCGCCGCAGGCAGCGGCGCCAGCGCCGCGATCGCCTGGCGCAGCACGCCGATGATGACTTCCGTGAACAGGTGCTCCTCGAACACCTCGAAGCGCCCCTGCGCCCAGGCCTCGCCCACGGCCGCGGCCAGCGGCGCCACCAGCTCGGTGACAAAGGGCGCCAGCCCCATGCGCAACTGGGCCTGGCTCAGCGCATGGCGCAGGGCCTGGGGGTCGTGCGCGCCGATGGCGTCGAGCAGCGGCGCCAGGGCCGGTGGGCTGGTGGCGGTTTTTGTCCTGGACAAGGGGGCGCGCGGGCTGGCGGCCCGGGTGCCCAGCAGGGCCTGCAGGGCGCTGTGGTCCAGGCCCACCACCTTGCCGGGGCGCAGCCCCGCATCGAGCAGGCGGCGGATGAGCTGCAGCCGCTGCACCTGCTCTGCCGGGTAGAGCCGGTCGCCCGCCGCGTCGCGCAGGGGCTGGGGGAAGCCATAGCGCTTTTCCCAGACGCGCAGCGTGTCCTTGGCCAGGCCGGTCTCGCGCTCGACGGCGGCAATGGGCAGGCCCGCAGGCTCGGCACCGGGCGGCAGGGCGCTCATGCGGCAGCCTCCGGGTGGCCAGTGGGGGGTGGGACGGGAGCCAGTGCAAAGGTTGTCATGGACAAATCTCGTTATTGGTGTAAATTGTCTAGGACAAAACTAAATTTGTCTAGTACAGTATCGATCGTACCAGCCCAATACCTGGGCCCAGGCATCGCACCGCAGATCGGGAGTGCTCATGAAAATTGCTGTCATCGGTTCCGGGATTTCCGGCTTGGCCGCCGCGCACCGCCTGCGCGGACAGGCGCGCATCACCGTGTTCGAGGCCGGGGACTACTTCGGCGGCCACACGCACACGGTCCATGTGTGCATGCCGGACGCGCAGGGCCTGCCCGTGACCCATGGGGTGGACACGGGCTTTCTGGTGTTCAACGAGCGCACCTACCCGGGCCTGATCGCGCTGTTCGCCGAGCTGGACATACCCACGGCGCCCTCGGACATGTCGTTCTCCGTGCAGGTGCCGGGCGCCGGGGCCTGGGGCGCCGGCGCGCTGGAGTGGAGCGGCGCCAGTCTGGAGACCGTGTTCGCCCAGCGCCGCAACCTGCTGCGCCCGCGCTTCTGGGGCATGCTGCGCGAGCTGCTGCGCTTCAACCGCCTGTGCACGGCGCTGGCCGAGAGCGGCGCCGAGGCCGCGCTGCAGCAGCCGCTGGGCGAGTTCCTGGACGCGCACGGCTTTGGCGCTGCGTTCCGCGACTGGTATTTCCTGCCCATGCTGGGCTGCATCTGGAGCTGCCCCACGGACCAGATGCTGCGCTTTCCGGTCGCCACCATGGTGCGCTTCTGCCACAACCATGGGCTGATCCAGGTGCAGGACCGGCCGCAGTGGCACACCGTGGCCGGGGGCGCGCGCCAGTACGTGGCCAAGCTGCTGCACGGGCTGGACGCGCGCCTGGCCGCGCCGGTGCAGCGCATCGAGCGCGACGCCGCCGGCGTGCGCGTGCAGACGACCCACCAGAGCGAGCGCTTCGATGCCGTGGTGCTGGCCGTGCACAGCGACCAGGCGCTGCGCCTGCTGGCCCAGCCCACGCTGGCCGAGCAGCAGGTGCTGGGCGCCATCCGCTACCAGCCCAACCGGGCCGTGCTGCACACCGATGCGCGCGTGCTGCCGCAGCGCCGCAGCGCCTGGGCCGCGTGGAACTACGAGCGCGCCGCCCAGGGCGCGCAGGAGTCTGCGCGCGTGTGCCTGCACTACTGGCTCAACCGCCTGCAGCCCCTGCCTTTCGCCCAGCCCGTGCTGGTCTCGCTCAACCCCGCGCGCCCCATAGACCCGGCGCAGGTGCTGGCCGAGTTCGACTACGAGCACCCGGTGTTCGATCTCGGCGCCCTGGCCGCGCAGGCGCGCGTGCCGCACCTGCAGGGCGTGCAGCACACCTGGTTTGCCGGCGCCTGGACGGGCTACGGCTTTCACGAGGACGGCCTGCAGTCCGGCTACCGCGCCGCCGACCTGCTGCTCGCCCAGCTGCGCCGCCGGGAGGCCGCATGAACGCCGGCGCAGGTGCCAGCGCCCCCCGGGGCCCGGTGCCGCACATCGGCTTCGGCCATGTATGGCACACGCGCCTGCGCCCGCGCCGCCACCGTTTCATCGTGCCCACCTTCTTCCTGCTGCTGCCCATGCGCACGCTGCGCGCGCAGCCCGAGGCCGCGGGCGTGCTGGCGCTCAACCGCGCGGGCGCCCTGGCCTTTCGCGACGCCGACCATGGCGACGGGCGCAGCCCGCAAGCCGGCGGCGCCCTGGCCTGGCTGGACGGGCTGCTGCAGGCCGAGGGCATCACCGACGCGCTGGGCGAGGTCTGGCTGCACTGCTACCCGCGCGTGCTGGGCTACAGCTTCAAGCCGGTGAGCTTCTGGTACTGCCACCGCCCCGACGGCAGCTTGCGCGCCATCGTCGCCGAGGTGAACAACACCTTCGGCGAGCGCCATGCCTATGTGCTGGACCAGCCGCGCTACGGCCAGGAGCTGCAGGCGCGCAAGGTGTTCCACGTCTCGCCCTTCTGCCCGGTGGAAGGCGGCTACCGCTTCGAGTTCCGGCGCAGCGGCGCGCAGGGCCTGCAGTCCACGCGCGTGCGCATCGACTACCACGACGCCCAGGGCCCGCTGGTGCTCACCGGCGTGGCCGGCCGCCTGCAGCCGCTGGACGCCACCAGCCGCCGCCGCGCCCTGTGGCACTACCCGCTGCTGACGCTGGGCGTCATCGCCCGCATCCACTGGCATGCGCTGCGGCTGTGGCTCAAGCGCGCGCCCTTCCACAGCAAGCCGCAGCCGCCGGCGCAGCCGGTCACGCGCGCCAGCCCACCGTTGTGATTTCCGTCCTGATCCGCTCCTGCACCCAAGGCCTCAGACCATGAACACCACCACCGCGACACCCACCCCGCTGCTCCCCAGTGCCGACATGCCCGCCGTGGCGCGCAGTGCACTGCGTCTGCTGCAGCACCTGCGCTACGGCACCCTGCACCTGGAGCTGCCCGATGGCCGCACCCTGCAACTGGGCCAGGGCGGCCAGCCCCACGCCAGCATGCGCGTGCACGACTGGCGCGTCTTCGGCGCCGTGCTGCGCTCGGGCGACATCGGCCTGGCCGAGGGCTACATCGCCCAGGACTGGAGCACGCCGCACCTGGCCGACCTGCTGCGCCTGCTCATGGGCAACCGCGAGGCGCTGGAATCGCTGGTCTACGGCGCCTGGTGGGGGCGGCTGGCCTACCGCCTGCGCCACCTGCTGCACCGCAACACACGCGCGGGCAGCCGGCGCAACATCCACGCGCACTACGACCTGGGCAACGCCTTCTACCGCCTGTGGCTGGACCCGAGCATGAACTACTCCAGCGCCTGGTTCCAGGGCGACCTGGCCGGCGACCTGACCCAGGCGCAGAACGCCAAGGTGCGCCGCGCGCTGCGCAGCGCCGGCGTGCAGCCCGGCCACCGGGTGCTGGAGGTGGGCTGCGGCTGGGGCGCGCTGGCCGAGATGGCGGCCGGCGAGTTCCAGGCGCAGGTGACGGGGGTGACCCTGTCCACCGAGCAGCTCGCCTGGGGCCGCGCGCGCATGCAGGCCGCGGGCCTGGCGCCGCGGGTGGACCTGCGCCTGCAGGACTACCGCGACATCCAGGACGCGCCCTTCGACGCCATCTGTTCCATCGAGATGGTCGAGGCCGTGGGCCAGGCCTACTGGCCGGACTACTTCGGCGCACTGGCGCGCCTGCTCAAGCCCGGGGGCCGCGCCTGCGTGCAGAGCATCGTGATCCACGACACCCTGTTCGAGCGCTACGTGCGCGGCACGGACTTCATCCAGCAGTACATCTTCCCGGGCGGCTGCCTGCCCAGCCCCGCGCGCTTTCGCGCCGCGGCCGAGCAGGCAGGCCTGCGCGTGGCCGAGGAGTTTGCCTTCGGCGCCGACTATGCCGAGACCCTGCGCCGCTGGCACCGGCAGTTCGCCGCGCAGCGCGCCCAGGTGCAGGCCCAGGGCTTCGACCCTGCCTTCCAGCGCACCTGGGAGTTCTACCTGGCCTATTGCGAGGCCGCCTTCGACACCAAGAGCATCGACGTGGTGCAGTACACGCTGGTCAAGGACTGAGGCGCCGGCCAGCGCGCCCCCGGTATCCCGCCTGTCAGGCCCCCACCTCATCGCATTCGCCGCCCAAGGACACCACCATGTTTTTCTCCCGTATGACCGTTGCCGCCCGCTTGTATGCGGGGTTTGGACTGATCCTGGCACTGCTGGTCGCGCTGACCGGCATCGCCCTGGTCAAGGTCAACCGCATCGACCGCGCGCTGCGCGCCAACAGCGACATCCACGTGCAGGTGCAGCGCTACGCCATCAATTTCCGCGGCTCGGCGCATGACCGCTCCATCGCCGTGCGCGACGTGGTGCTCAGCCCCACGCCCGCCGAGCGCGACAAGGAGATTGCCACCATCGCCGCCCTGGCCGATTTCTACGCCCAGTCGGCCGCGCCGCTGGAAAAGCTCATCACCCGCCCCGAAGCCGACCCCGCGCTGGGCCAGTTGTATGCCGACATCCGCGCCATCGAAAGCCGGACCGTGGCCACCACGCAGTCCATCATCGAGCAGGTGCAGGCAGGCAATGCCGCCGCTGCCGCCACCCTGTGGCAGCAGGCCAAGCCGCAGTATGTGCAGTGGCTGGCGGCGATCAACAAGCTCATCGACTTCAAGGAAGCGCGCATCCAGAAGACCAACCAGACGGCACTGGAAGAGGCGGACAGCTTCCTGGGCGTGATGTTCACGGCCCTGGCGCTGGCCCTGCTGCTCAGCGCCGCGGTCGCCTGGAGCGTGGCACGCAGCATCGTGCGCCAGCTCGGTGCCGAGCCCGCAGCGCTGGCCGATGTGGCCAGCCTGGTGGCGCAGGGCAACCTGCAACCGGTGGCGGGCGCCGCCCAGGCCCAGCCCGGCAGTGTGCTGGCCTCGCTGGGGGCCATGCAGGCCAGCCTGGCACGCGTGGTGGGCCAGGTGCGCCAGGCCTCGAACGCAGTCACCGTGGGTTCTGAAGAGATTGCCGGCGGCAACGCCGGGCTCTTGCAGCGCACGGAGGAGCAGGCCTCCAACCTGCAGCAGGCGTCGGCGTCCATGGAGCAGATGACCGCCTCGGTCAGGCACAACGCCGACTCGGCGCGCCAGGCCACGCAACTGGCCGCCTCGGCCAGCGAAGCCGCGCACAAGGGCGGCACGGTGGTGGCCCAGGTGGTCAGCACCATGGACGAGATCACCGCCAGCAGCCGCAAGATGGCCGACATCATCGGCGTGATCGACACCATTGCCTTCCAGACCAACATCCTGGCACTCAACGCCGCCGTGGAGGCCGCGCGTGCCGGCGAGCAGGGGCGCGGCTTTGCCGTGGTGGCGGGCGAGGTGCGTGCGCTGGCGCAGCGCAGTGCCGATGCGGCCAAGGAGATCAAGGGCCTGATCGACGGCAGCATGGCCAAGGTGGAGCAGGGCGCGCGCCTGGTGGGCGATGCCGGCGCCACCATGACCGACATCGTGACCGAGGCGCAGCGCGTGGCCGGGCTGATTGCCGAGATCAGCACCGCCACGGCCGAGCAGACCGAAGGCATCGCCCAGGTGGGCGACGCCGTGGCCCACCTGGACCGGGCCACGCAACAGAACGCCGCCATGGTCGAGCAAAGCGCCGCCGCCGCGCAAACCCTCAAGCAGCAGGCGGCCGAGCTGGCCGAAGCGGTGAGCGTGTTCCGCCTGGCGCTCGATGCGCAGGCGAGCGGCGAGGCCTTCGGCGCCGTGGCGCGTGGGCCTGCGCTGCCGCCGCGCGCCAGCGCACCGCTGCCGCGCCTGCGTGCGGCGGCGGGGTGACTATCAAATCAATAGCTGCTGGCGCTTGTCTGTGATGCCCTGGAGCCGTTTTTCATTGTTGAAACGCTGGACCACGGCGGCGTGCGCCGCCCTCGTGCTGGCGGCAGCCCCCACGCACCCGGCGGCCGAGCACGACGGCACGGCCACGCCGGCCTGGGTGCTGCAGTCCCTGGCGGGCGCCACCCTGGCCGGGCAGGGGGAACTGCGCTTCTTCGGCCTGCGCATCTACGACGCGCGGCTGTGGGTGGCGCCGGGCTTCCAGGCGAGCCGCTTTGGCGCCCACCCGCTGGCGCTGGAGCTGACCTACCACCGCGCCTTCACCGGTGCGGCCATTGCCCAGCGCTCTGTGGAAGAAATGCAGCGCCAGGAGTCCTTGGCGCCAGGCCAGGCGGCGCGCTGGCAGCAGCGCCTGGCGGCCTTGCTGCCCGATGTGCAGCCCGGCGACCGGCTCACCGGCCTGTACCAGCCGGGCCAGGGCATGCGCCTGTGGCACGGCAGCCAGGCGCTGGGCGCGATCGACGATGCCGAGCTGGCGCGCCTGTTCTTCGGCATCTGGTTGTCGCCGCGCACTTCCGAGCCCGGCCTGCGCAGCGCCCTGCTGGCGCGCAGCCCCGGAGCCGCACCATGACCGGCGCGCTGCCAGCGCCGACCGCGCCGCTGCCGCGCTGGTGGTCGGGTCCGGCCTATGGCTTGCTGGGCCTGCCGCTGGCCTTCGTGGCCCTGCCGCTGTACGTGGTGCTGCCACACTACTACGCCACCACCCTGGGCCTGCCGCTGGCCAGCGTGGGCGCGCTGCTGCTGCTGGTGCGCCTGCTCGACGCCGTGGCCGAGCCGCTGCTCGGGCGCTTCAGCGACCGCCTGTACCAGGGGCCGCTGGCGGCCGTGCTGTGGGTGGCGGGCGGCTCGGCCCTGGTGCAGGTGCTGGGGCTGGCAGGGCTGTTCTTCCCGGCCGTGCAGGGGCCCGGCGCCCTGGCGGCCTGGATGGTGGCCGGACTGCTGCTGACCTGCCTGGCGCACAGCCAACTGGTGATTGCCCACCAGGCCTGGGGCGTGCGCCTCGGGGGCGACGCGGTGCAGCGCGGCCGCGTGGTGGCCTGGCGCGAGGGGCCGGGGCTGATCGGCGTGGTCACGGCCAGCGCCCTGTCGGTGGCCTGGGGCGCGGGGCCCATGCTGGCGGTGTTTGCGCTGGCGCTGCTCGCCGGCTGGCTGGCGCTGTGGTGGGCGCCGCGCCCTGGGCCATCGGCGTGGACCGCGGAGCGGCACGCCGCGCTGCCCTGGGCCGCCGTCTGGCAGCCGCTGGCGCAACCCGGCTTTCGCCGCCTGCTGGCGGTGTTTCTGTGCAACGGCATTGCCAGCGCCATTCCGGCGGCCTTGATGCTGTTCTTTGCCCAGGACCGGCTGCAGGCCACGCAGGCCCAGATCGCGCTGTTCCTGGTGCTGTATTTCGTCAGCGGCGCGCTGTCCATGCCACTGTGGCTGCGCGCCGTGCGCCGCTGGGGGCTGGAGCGTGCCTGGCTGGGCGGCATGCTGCTGGCCGTGGCCTGCTTTGCCTGGACGGCGGGGCTGGGCAGCGGCCAGGGGGCGGCGTTCGCGGTGATCTGCGCGCTGTCGGGCATGGCGCTCGGTGCCGACCTGGCCCTGCCCGGCGCGCTGCTGGCCCGGCTGGTGGAGCGCCACGGTGCCCAGGGGCGCAGCGAAGGCGCCTACCTGGGCTGGTGGAACCTGGCCACCAAGCTGAACCTGGCCCTGGCCGCGGGCGCGGCGCTGCCGCTGCTGCAGTGGGGCGGCTATGTGCCCGGCACCCAGGACGCCCAGGCCCTGCAGCGCCTGGCCTGGGCCTACGCGCTGCTGCCCTGCGCGCTCAAGCTGCTGGCGGCCGCGCTGCTGCACCGGCTGCTGATCCGCCCACCAACCCCCACCCTAGGAGTGACCCCATGAACACACGCCGCCATGCCTTGCTGGCCCTGCTGGCCGGCTCTGCCGTCCTGGCGGGCTGCGCCGGCCCGCAGGTGACCGACTATGCCCGGGAGCGCCCGCTGCTGGAGCTGGACCGCTATTTCAACGGCCGCATCCTGGCCCACGGCATCTTCCAGCAGCGCGGGGGCGCGGTGGTGCGCCGCTTCACCGTGGTCATGGACTGCCGCTGGGAGGGCAACCAGGGCGTGCTGGACGAGGCCTTCAGCTACGCGGACGGCAGCACCCAGCGCCGCGTCTGGCGCCTGACCAAGCATGCGGACGGGCGCTATACCGGCCGCGCCGACGATGTGGTGGGCGAGGCCCAGGGCCAGACGGCGGGCAACGCCTTCCGCTGGAACTACACGCTGCGCCTGCCAGTCGACGGCACCGAGTACGAGGTGCAGTTCGACGACTGGATGTTCCTGGTCGATGAGCGCGTGATGCTCAACCGCGCGACCATGAGCAAGTTCGGCGTCACGCTGGGCGAAGTGCTGCTGTCCTTCACCAAGGAGTGAGCCCGTGCCCCTGAACCCGCCCCTGAGCGACTGGCGCGGCAAGCGCGTGTGGCTGGTCGGTGCCTCCAGCGGCATCGGCCGGGCGCTGGCCGGGCAGTTGCACGCCCGGGGCGCGCAGGTGATCGTGTCGGCGCGCCAGCAGGCGCTGCTGCAGGCCTTCGCCCAGGCCCACCCGGGCAGCCAGGCCCTGGCGCTGGACGTGACCGACGCCCAGGCCGTGCAGCAGGCGGCCACGCGCCTGCAGGCCCAGGCGCCGCTGGACCTGGTGTGCTACTGCGCCGGCCACTACGCCCCCATGCGCGCCGACACGCTGGACCTGCCCGAGCTGCTGCGCCACCAGCAGGTCAACCTGACCGGGGCGCTGCATGTGCTCGCCGCCGTGGTGCCGGGCCTGCTGCAGGGCGCGCGCGCCGGGCGCACGCCGCACCTGAGCCTGGTGGCCAGCGTGGCCGGCTGGCGCGGTCTGCCCCAGGGCCTGGCCTATGGCCCCACCAAGGCGGCGCTGATCAACCTGGCCGAGACCCTGTTCCTGGACCTGCGCCCGCAGGGCGTGGGCGTGAGCGTGGTAAACCCGGGCTTCGTGGACACGCCGCTCACGCGCCAGAACGATTTCGCCATGCCCGCGCTGCTCACCCCCGAGCAGGCGGCCCAGGCCATGCTGCGCGGCTGGGCGCGCGGCGACTTCGAGCTGCATTTCCCGCGCCGCTTCACGCTCTGGCTCAAGCTGCTGCGCGTGCTGCCCTACCGCTGGTACTTTGCCCTGGTGCACCGCATGACGGGGCTGTGACGCATGACCGACCTTCCCGACACCCAGGCTGCCGCCGCCCGGCTGGTGCAGCTCTACGAGCGGCTCACGCCCGCCGACCTGGCGCGGCTGGGCGACTACTACGCCCCCGATGCGCGCTTCAAGGACCCCTTCAACGAGGTGTGCGGCGTGCCTGCCATCCGCCAGATCTTTGCCCACATGTTCGACAGCCTGGAGCAGCCCCGGTTCGTCGTCACCCAGCAGCTCGCCCAGGGTGGGCAGGCCTTTTTGCAATGGGAGTTCCACTTCCGCCTGAAGCGCTGGCGCGCGCAGGTGCCGCAGTGCATCCATGGCGCCACCCTGGTGCATTTCGATGCCCAGGGCCGCGTGGCGCTGCACCGCGACTACTGGGATGCGGCCGAGGAGCTGTACGAAAAGCTCCCGGTGCTGGGGGCTCTGATGCGCTGGCTGCGCAAAGCCGGCGCAGCGCCTACCATGCCATCCCATGCTGACCGTTCACCACCTTGAAACCTCGCGCTCCCAGCGCATCCTGTGGCTGCTCGAAGAACTGGGCCTGCCCTACGACCTGCGCCGCTACCGGCGCGACCCGGCCACGCGGCTGGCGCCGGCGGCGCTCAAGAAGGTGCACCCGCTGGGCAAGTCGCCGGTGATCACCGACGGGGATCTGGTGATCGCCGAATCGGGCGCCATCATCGAGTACCTGGCCGAGTGCTACGGCGCCCAGGCCCCGGCGGAGCTGGCCCAGCTGGAGCCCGCGCGCGGCACGCACGCGCACCGCCAGTGCCGCTTCTGGATGCACTACGCCGAGGGCTCGCTGATGAACTGGCTGGTGATGCAACTGGTGTTCGACACCATCCCGCGCCAGCCCATGCCCTTCTTCGTGCGCCCCATCGCCCGCACCCTGTGCGCCACGGTGCAGCGCAAGCTCATCGCCCCCAACGTGCAGACTGCCCTGGCCTTCATGGAGGCGCACCTGGCCCAGCACCGCTGGTTTGCGGGCGAGCACCTGAGCATGGCCGACTTCCAGATGAGCTTTGCCGTCGAGGCCGTGCTCACGCGCGGCGCCGATGCGGCCGCCTGGCCCCACCTGGCCGCCTACCGCCAGCGCATGCAGGCCCGGCCCGCCTACCAGCGCGCGCTGGACAAGGGCGGACCGGTGGTGATGCAGGCCTGATCAGGCGCCGGCCCAGGGCAGGTCCTGCCACTGGCCCTGCGCGTAGCGCAGCAGCCGGCCGTCCTCGGCCCAGCGCCACAGATGCAGCCAGCCGTTGTCCACCAACTGGCGCACCACCGCGTGCGCGCCCAGCACGCGCTCGATGGCGGCGGCCGGCGCGTCGATGGCCACCGTCAGCCGCAGCGGCTCGTGCACCCAGCGCGTGCCGTCGTGCAGCGACTGGCGCGACAGCCCGATGCGCAGGTCGCCCCCATTGCCCTCGAACACGCCGATGTGCCCGCCCACCACGTTGTGCAGCAGCTTGTTGCCGCTGCCCAGGCGCTCGGGGTCGCAGGTGCTGGCGTGGTACTGCCAGTTGATCCAGTGGGTGACCAGCAGGGGCGCGGTCATCAGTTGTTCCAGCAGGGCGCCCTCGGGGTCCTGGCCTGCGTCGTAGTCGTGCAGGAAGCTGCGCCCCTGCAGGTCCACCCCCTGGCTGCGCCAGCGCGGCGCGATAAGGAAGGCGGCGTTGCCCGCCAGGCCCCATTCGGGGCGGTTCTGCGCGCCATCGTTGGCGCGGCGGCGCAACTGCGCCAGCAGCCGCTCGGGCGTCTGCTGCGGCGCCAGGCCCAGGCTGGGCGCGCGTGTGCGCCGCACCTGGTCGCCCGCCTGCTGCAGCGCGGGCAGCAGCGCCTGCCAGCGCGCGCGTGCGGCGCCGGGCAGGAGGTCCAGGTCGAAGCCCTCGATCTCGTCGGTCGTGGTGTTGTGCAGGGCGCCGACGAACCAGGTGTCCGCCGGGATGGCGATGCCCTGCTGCGCCAGCGCGGCGCGCACGGCGTCCTCGTTGAGCAGCCGCGCCAGGGCGCGCGCATTGGCTTCGCCCGTCTGGCCGCAGCAGGCGCCGCAGTCGAGGGCGGCGGCCTGGGCATTGTTGCGCGTCTGGCTGCCATGGCCCACGAACAGCACCAGCGGCGCCAGGCTCTGCGCCAGCCCCATGGCCTGGAGCACGCGGGCGGCCAGCGCCGCCTTGTCCGCCAGCGCCAGCCCGTGCAGTCCGGGGCGGCACAGGGGGCGCAGGCGGGCGGGCAGGCCGGCGTGGTCGTCGCTGGCGCGCGGCGCGGTCGAGGGGCGCAGCCATTGCCCCAGCGCGCCCAGGTAGCCCAAGCCCGCGGCTTCCACGAAGGAGAACGCCGCCCCCGGCCAGCGGCTGGCGCCCAGCCACTGCCGCGCCAGGGCCAGGCGGTCGTGCCGCGCCTGGCGCGCGGCGTCCTGCAGGGCCTGGCCGGCCGCTGCGCCGGCGGCGGGGATGATCTGCTCCGTCAGGTCCAGCGCGGGCGCCAGCAGGCCGGGCAGCTGGGGGCGCCGGGCCGCCGTGCCCAGCGGCGTGTAGGCCACGGGCAGGCCGAAGAAGCCGGCAAAGCCCAGGGTCTGGAGGGCGGGGTGGGCACTCTCCAGGGCGCGGCGCAGGGGTTCGCTGCGCACGTCGATGCAAAAGGCCGCCTGCACCTGGGGCGTAGGCCGCGCCTCGGCCGGCGGGCGGGCGCCGGCCAGGCGAGCGGCCAGTTCCCGCTGGTAGCCGGCCTCCAGCGCGGCCTGCCAGATTTCGTCGGCGCGCAGCTCGTCCTCGCACTGTGCGAGCAGGGCCGGGGCCTGGCGCCAGGCCTGCTGCAGCGTGGCGAAGGCCTGGCGCGTGGCGGCATCGTCCTTGCCGTCCAGCAAGAGCGCGCCCCAGGCCAGGCGGATGGCCAGCAGCTCGCGCAGGTGCTCGTCGGCGCGGCCTTCCAGGCCGGCCTGCCAGCGCAGGTAGGCGCACCATGAAGCCCAGCCGTTCACCGTGAGCAGCACTGCCTCCAGGTAGTCGGCCCAGACGGCGGGGGGCAGTTGCAGGCGCTCGAGCACCCAGCGCTCGGCGTCCTGGCGCGTGGCGGGCAGGGCGCCCAGGGCCCGGCCCAGGCCGGGCAGGCCCATCAGCGTGCCGATGCCGTGGTCGTGGCGCAGGGTGTCGCGCCAGAAGGCGTACAGGCCCGCGCGGCGCTCGGGCTGCCAGTCGGCCTGCCGGGTGTCGAAGTAGGCCGCGCAGGTCTGGCTGACCTGGTGCGTGATGGCCTGCCGCCAGGGCAGGCGCGTGTGGCGCTGCGGGTCCTGGTCCAGCACGTCGATGAGCAGCGGCAGTTGCGGCGTCTGCAGCTCCGTCTCCAGGGTGTGCAGCAGGCGTTCCGGCGTCCAGGGCGCGGCCAGCGCGGACGGCAGTTGCGCCCGCGCATGGGCCAGGTCGGCGGCCTGGATGCGGCCTTGCTGCCAGGCCTGGCGCAGCAGGCTGCGCGGCGCAAACACCTGGATGCGGCCCAGCACGGCCATGCGCGCGGCCACGCGGCGCAGCGGCAGGTGGGCGCGCTCCCAGTGCGGGTTCACGGCGATGGCGCGGTCCAGCGGCCAGGCGGGCGCAATGGCCTGGCAGGCCTGCGCGCAGGCGGCCTCCACGCGGGCCTGCCAGGCGGTGGCAGGGCCGGCGTGCGCCGGGGCCGCGGCAGGGGCTTCGGGGAGAGGGGCGAGGGTGGGCATGGGGCGGTGCTCCGGGGGAGGATTAGTGGGGGTGGGCCGCGGCCCAGGCGCGGGCCGGGCCGGAGGGGGTGGCGGCCGGGGTCAGCACCCGGTGGGCGGGCCACAGCAGCAGGGCCAGCCGGGTGTAGTACTCGTCGACGTAAAAGCCGGCGTAGCTCCAGCGCCGCCAGCCGGCCAGGGCGTGCGGGCGCCATTGCAGCCAGGCCTGGCTGGCATAGAGCACGGCCAGGCCCAGCAGGGCCAGCAGGCCGGGCGCGCTGGCGGGGGCGTCGCGCAGGCCCAGCGGCAGGGTGTGGGCCAGCAGGGCGGCGGCGCCCAGGCCGGCGGTCATGGTCAGGCCGGCGGCGGCCTGGCGCAGCCGCGCGGCGCTCGTGTCCGTGCGGGCCAGCCACAGCAGCGGTGCCCAGGCCAGGGCGAGCAGCGCGGTCCACCACCAGGGCCAGGGCGCGCTGCCCAGGGCGGCCTGCAGCAGCGCCAGCATGGCCGCCGTGCCCAGCGGGGCCAGCAGCAGGCTGGCGGGGTGGACGGCGGTGTCCCTATGCAAGGCTTGCAGGCGCGTGGCGCGCACGGCGCTGGAGGCCGACAGGAAGTGGTGCGCCTTGTACAGCGAGTGCCCGAGCAGGTGCAGGGCGGCCAGGGTGTACAGCCCCAGGCCGCATTCCATGACCATGAAGCCCATCTGCGCCACGGTGGACCAGGCCAGCCGCACCTTGATGGTGATGCGCGTGAGCATGATCAGCCCGGCCAGCACGGCCGTGGCCAGGCCCAGGGTCACCAGCAGCCAGCGCGCGGCGGGGCTGTGTTCGAACAGCGTGGCAAAGCGGATCAGCACGAAGCCGCCGAGGTTGACCACGCCCGCATGCAGCAGCGCGGAGACGGGGGTGGGCGCCTCCATGACCTGGATCAGCCAGCCGTGCACCGGCAGCAGGGCCGTGCGCAGCACCACGGCCAGCGCCAGGCACAGGGCGCTGGCCTGCAGGGCGGCGCCCGCGCCCTGGGTGGCCACGTGGGCGGCCAGATCGCTCAGCGAGCCGCTGCCCGTGGCGTACCAGGCCAGACCGGCCGCGGCGAGCAGCAGGGCGTCGGCCAGGCGGTCGGCCAGGCGCTTCTTGTGCGCCGCCAGACGGGCAAAGGGGCGCTCGGGGTAGAAGCACAGCAGGTGCTGCAGCGCCACGCCCACCAGGGCCCAGGCTGCGATCAGCACCAGCCAGTGGTCGGCCAGCAGCAGCGCGTGCACGGCGGCCAGCACACCGGCCAGGGCGGCGGCGTAGCGCTGCTGGCCGGCCTCGCCGTCGAGGTAGCGCGCCGAGAAGGCGCCGATCACCGTGCCCAGCAGTTGCACCAGCGCGGCCAGCACGCCGCCCAGCGGCGTCAGCGCCAGCCAGGCCGATGCGGGCAGCGCGGGCTGTGCGCCGGGCCAGGCGCCCGGCAGGCTGGCCAGCAGGGCCAGCGCGCTCAGCGGCATGAAGAGGCGCCAGGGGCGGCGGCCCGCCCCGGGCAGGCAAAGAAACAGCAGCGCTGCCGCCATCAGGGCGGCGGGAACCAGGGGGAGGAAAGCGGGGAGGGAGGGCATGGGCGTGGGGTGGAGGTGTCAGCAGCCGCCATGTTGCAGCGCCCAATACGTTCTGTAAAATACATTGATAAGAACAAATCAATCCATAAAATAGAACAATGCAGCTTGAGCAACTCAACTTCCACCATTTGTTCTATTTCTGGCGCGTTGCGCGCCTGGGCCATCTGACGCGCGCCGCGCAGGAGCTGCACACCTCGCAGTCCTCGCTGTCGGCGCAGATCCGGCAACTGGAGGAGCGCCTGGGCGAGGCGCTGTTCGAGCGCGAGGGCCGGCGCCTGGTGCTGACGGAAACCGGCCATCTGGTGCAGGCCTATGCCGAGAACATCTTCGGCCTGGGCCAGGAAATGCTCGGGCGGCTGCAGGGGCGCAGCGAGGGCGTGGTGCGCCTGCGCATCGGCAGCGTGGCCACCATGTCGCGCAATTACCAGGAAAACCTGTTCCGGCCCCTGCTGGGCGATGCCACGGTGGCCCTGACGCTGGAGTCCGGTCCGCTGGAGCATTTGCTCGAACGCCTGGCCGAGCACCAGCTGGACCTGGTGCTGGCCAACGAGGCCGTGGCCGCCGACCCCCGGCGCCCGCTGCACAGCCGCTTTCTGGGCAGCCAGCCGATTTCCCTGATCGGCCCGGCGCAGCGCTGGGGCGGGCAGCGCCTGCGCGTGCCGCAGGACCTGGGCGGCCTGGATATCGCCCTGCCCGGGCCGCGCCATGCCGTGCGCTCGCAGTTCGACGCGCTGTGCATGGCCGCGCAGGTCCAGCCCCAGGTGCGCGCCGAGGTGGACGACATGGCCATGCTGCGCCTGATCGCGCGCGACAGCGGCTGGCTGGCCGTGCTGCCCGAGGTGGTGGTGCAGGACGAGCTGCGCAGCGGCCTGCTGTGCACGGTGGGGCAATGCCCGCAGTTGCATGAGCATTTCTACGCCATCACGACCCCGCACCGCCACCGCATCGAGCGGCTGGAGGCCCTGCTGCAGGCGGCCCCGGCCCTGGCGCTGGCGGCCCAGGGCGGCGCGGGCGCGCTTTCGCCCGTTGCTATACGATGAACGCCATGCTCACGCCATCGACCATTCCGCCCTGCCGGGCCTGCCAGGACCGGCCGCCGCTGGGCATCGAATTCAGCATGGCCTTCCAGCCCATCGTGGACATGCGCACGCGCACGCTGTTTGCCTACGAGGCCCTGGCGCGCGGGCTCGATGGCGGCGGGGCAGCGCAGGTGCTGGGCCAGGTCACCGAAGACAATCGCTACCAGTTCGACCAGGCCTGCCGCGTCAAGGCCGTGGGCCTGGCCGCGCAACTGGGCGTGGACAGCCATGTGAGCATCAACTTCCTGCCCAACGCGGTCTACGAGGCCGCCACCTGCATACGTGCCACGCTGGAGGCCGCGCGGCGGCACCAGTTCCCCACCGAGCGCCTGATCTTCGAGATCACGGAAAACGAAAAGGTGGTCGACAAGGAGCACCTCAAGCGCATCATCCAGGAGTACCGCCGCCAGGGCTTCAAGACGGCGATCGACGATTTCGGCGCGGGCTACGCGGGGCTCAACCTGCTGGCCGAATTCCAGCCCGACATCATCAAGCTGGACATGGAGCTGGTGCGCCAGATCGACGCCGATCCGGTGCGCCAGGCCATCGTCCGGGGCATCCTGGGTGTGTGCCAGGCGCTGAACATCGAAGTGATCGCCGAAGGCATAGAGACCGAGGCCGAATACCAGCTGCTGCACTCCCTGGGCATTTACTACTTCCAGGGCTACTGGTTCGCGCGCCCGGCGTTCGAGCAATTGCCGTCCGTGCGCTGGCCGGCCTGAACCCGCCGCGCCGGCGCCGGGGGCGTCAGGCGCGCATCAGCGCCTCGATCTCGTCCACCTGCACGGGCACGCCGCGCGTGATCAGCTCGCAGCCCTGGGCGTGCACCACGGCGTCGTCCTCGATGCGGATGCCGATGTGGTGGAAGGCCTCGGGTACGTCGGCGGCCGGGCGCACGTACAGGCCGGGCTCGATGGTCAGCACCATGCCGGGGCGCAGGATGCGGCTGGGTCGGTCCTGGATGGTCTCGCCCGACAGCGGGTCCCGGCGCGCGCTCACCTGGCCGATCTCGCCGGGCTCCACGTAGCTGCCGCAATCGTGCACGTCCATGCCCAGCCAGTGGCCGGTGCGGTGCATGTAGAAGCGGAAGTAGGCGCGCCGCTCGATCACGTCCTGCGCGCTGCCGTGCTGGTTCCGGTCCAGCAGGCCCAGGTCCAGCAGACCCTGCGCCAGCACGGCCACGGTGGCGTCGTGCGGGGCGTTGAAGCGCGCCCCTGCGCGCGTGGCGGCGATGGCGGCTTCCTGGCTGGCCAGCACCAGCTCGTAGAGCGCGCGCTGCGGTCCCGTGAAGCGCCCGCCCGCCGGAAAGGTGCGCGTGATGTCGCTGGCGTAGCTGTCGTATTCGCAGCCCGCGTCGATGAGCACCAGCGCGCCATCCTGCACCGGCGCGCGGTCGGCGCGGTAGTGCAGCACGCAGGCGTTGGCGCCCGCGGCGACGATGGAGCCGTACGCCGGGGCCTGTGCGCCGTGCTCGCGGAAGGCGTGCAGCAGCTCGGCCTCCAGGTGGTATTCGCGCACCTCCTGGCCCGCGTGCAGCATGCGCGCGCAGCGCTGCATGGCGCGCACATGGGCCTGGGCGCTGATCTGGGAGGCGTGGCGCATCAGGGCGAGCTCGTGCGCGTCCTTCACCAGGCGCATTTCGTCGAGCAGCAGGCACAGGTCGGCCTGGTGCGTGGGGCACAGGGCGCCGTAGCGCACGCGCGCACGCACAGGCGCCAGCCAGCCCTCCACGCGCGCAGCCAGGCCCGCGTGCGTGGCAAAGGGGTACCACACGCAGGCGCGGTTCTCCAGCAGGCGCGGCAGGCGCTGGTCCAGTTCGGCCACGGAACAGGCCTCGTCCACGCCCAGGGTGGCCACGGCGGCCTCGGGGCCCAGGCGGTAGCCGTCCCAGATCTCGCGCTCCATGTCCTTGGGCTGGCACCACAGCGTGCTGCGGCCCTCGGCCGTGAGCACCAGCCAGGCGCCCGGCTCGGTGAAGCCCGTGAGGTAGTGGAAATAGCTGTCGTGGCGGTAGGCGTAGTCGCTGTCGCGGTTGCGCATGCGCTCGGGCGCCGTGGGCACGATGGCGATGCCGCCAGCGCCGAGCTGCGCCGCCAGGCGCGCGCGGCGCTGCGCGTACACGGATGGGGGAACGGTCAGGGTCATGGTGTATTGAGCTCTTGCAGGCGCTGCGGCGTGCCCACATCGGTCCAGGGGCCGGTGTAGAGCGTGGCGCTGACCCGGCCATTGTCCATGGCGCGGCGCAGGAGCGGCGCCAGCGGGGCCGCAAGCCCCTGCGGGTTGCCGGGGGGAATGGCGCACCAGGGCGGGGCCAGCAGCGCGGCGCGCAGCAGGGCGATGGTGCTGTAGGTGTAGCGCGGGCCGGGGTGGTCGGGCGGCAGGTTCAGCGCCAGGCCCTCGGGCGAGAGGCCGAAGTCGCCGCGCGGGTGGTGCGCCGGGTTGGGCACCAGCCACAGGTGGGCCAGCATGGGGCTGGCGGCAAAGGCCTGCGCTGCGGCGGCGTCAAAGCCGAAGCCGGGCACGAATACGTCGCCCGCGGCCAGCCAGAAGACCTCACCCAGCAGCGGCAGGGCGCGCGCGATGCCCCCGGCCGTCTCCAGCGCGCCACCGAAGTCGCGGCCCTCGTGCGAGTATGAAATCGATAGCGGCTCGCGCTTGTCCAGCAAGCCCTGGGGGCAGAAAGTGTCCTGAAAATGCGCGCTGATCCGCTCCCCCAGCCAGGCCGTGTTGATGACCGCGCGGCGCACCCCGGCCGCATGCAGCGCCTGCAGATGCCAGTGCAGCAGCGGCTGGCCGCGCACGGCCAGCAGGGGCTTGGGGCAGGTGTCGGTCAGCGGGCGCATGCGTTCGCCGCGGCCGGCGGCCAGGAGCAAGGCGGGGGGCTGCTGCGGGGCAGTGCAAGAGGGCGTGGCGGCAGGCATGGCGGCACTGTAGTGCATCGCTGGGCGGGGGCTGTCGGGCTGTTTCGGGGCAGGCCGCTAAAATCGGGGGTTTCCCCACCTCTACCGCCCCTTCCGGAGCCGCCCCGATGGCCAATTCTCAACAAATGGCGAATGCGATCCGCGCACTCGCAATGGATGCCGTTCAACAAGCCAACTCCGGGCACCCCGGCGCCCCCATGGGCATGGCCGACATGGCCGTGGGGCTGTGGGCGCGGCACCTCAAGCACAACCCCGCGAATCCGCAGTGGTTCGACCGCGACCGCTTCGTGCTGTCCAACGGCCACGCCTCCATGCTGCTCTACGCGCTCCTGCACCTCACGGGCTACGACCTGCCCCTGCAGGAGCTCAAGAACTTCCGCCAGCTCGGCAGCCGCACGGCGGGCCACCCCGAGGTCGGCCATACCCCGGGCGTGGAGACCACCACCGGCCCGCTGGGCCAGGGCGTCACCAACGCCGTGGGCATGGCCCTGGCCGAGAAGCTGCTGGCGGCCGAGTTCAACCGCGCCGGCCACACCGTGGTGGACCACCACACCTACGTCTTCCTGGGCGACGGCTGCCTGATGGAAGGCATCAGCCAGGAGGCCATCTCGCTGGCCGGCGCCTGGAAGCTGAACAAGCTGGTGGCGCTGTACGACGACAACGGCATCAGCATCGACGGCTCCGTCCAGCCCTGGTTCATCGACAACACGGCGCTGCGCTTCGTGGCCAGCGGCTGGAACGTGATCGGCCCCATCGACGGGCACGACGCCGACAAGGTGGCCGCCGCCGTCGCCGAGGCGCACCTGCAGACCGAGCGCCCCTCGCTCATCATCTGCAAGACGCACATCGGCAAGGGCTCGCCCAACCGCGTGAACACCGCCAAGGCGCACGGCGAGCCGCTGGGTGCCGAGGAAATCGCGCTCACGCGCGAATCCCTGGGCTGGAACCATGTGCCCTTTGCCGTGCCCGACGAGGTCTACGCCGACTGGAACGCGCGCGCCACCGGCCACGCTGCCGAGCAGGCCTGGAACGAGCGCTTTGCCGCCTACCAGGCCGCCTTCCCCGAGCTGGCCGCCGAGTTCACGCGCCGCATGAGCGGCGACCTGCCCGCGCACTTTGCCCAGACGGCCGTGGACGCCGTGGTGGGCGCGCACACCAAGGCCGAGACCGTGGCCAGTCGCAAGGCCAGCCAACTGGCGCTCGAAGCCTTCACCGCCGCCTTGCCCGAGCTGCTGGGCGGCAGCGCCGACCTGACCGGCTCCAACCTCACCAACACCAAGAGCACGCCCAACCTGCGCTTTGACCTGCAGGGCCAGGTGGTCAAGACCGAAGCCGCCAACGGTGACAAGGTCGGCGGCCGCCACATCAACTACGGCGTGCGCGAGTTCGGCATGGCCGCCATCATGAACGGCATCGCGCTGCACGGCGGCTTCATCCCCTACGGCGGCACCTTCCTCACCTTCAGCGACTACAGCCGCAACGCCATCCGCATGGCCGCGCTGATGAAGCAGCGCGTGATCCACGTGTTCACGCACGACTCCATCGGCCTGGGCGAGGACGGCCCCACGCACCAGTCGGTGGAGCACGCCGCCAGCCTGCGCCTGATCCCCGGCCTGGACGTCTGGCGCCCCGCCGACACGGCCGAAACGGCCGTGGCCTGGAGCGTGGCCCTGTCCAACCGCGAGCAGCCCACGGCGCTGCTGCTCTCCCGCCAGAACCTGCCTTATTGCCCCAAACGCGATCTGGGCGACATCTCGCGCGGCGCCTACGTGCTCTCCGAGCCCAAGGACGTGGGCCTGAAGAAGAAAGCCCAGGCCGTCATCGTTGCCACCGGCTCCGAGGTACAACTGGCCCTGGCCGCGCAAAAGCTGCTGGCCGCCAAGAAGATCGCCGTGCGCGTGGTCTCCATGCCCAGCACCACCACCTTCGACCGCGAGGACGTGAAGTACAAGAAATCCGTGCTGCCCAAGGGCCTGCCGCGCATCGCCGTGGAGATGGGCGTGACCGACGGCTGGTGGAAGTACGGCTGCGCGGCCGTGGTCGGCATCGACCGCTACGGCGAATCGGCCCCCGCCGGCGTGCTGTTCCAGCACTTCGGCTTCACCGCCGAGAACGTGGCTGCCACGGTGCAGGCCGTGCTCAAGCGCAAATGAGCCGGCCCGCGAGAGTTTTGCAATGACCCTGGAGTGAAAGAGCTATGACGATCAAGATTGGCATCAACGGCTTCGGCCGCATCGGCCGCATGGTGTTCCGCGCTTGCGTGCAGAACTTTTCCGACATCGAGGTGGTGGGCATCAACGACCTGCTCGAGCCCGACTACCTCGCCTACATGCTCAAGTACGACAGCGTGCATGGCCGCTTCCAGGGCACGGTGGCGGTCGAGGGCAATACCCTCATCGTCAACGGCAAGAAGATCCGCCTGACGGCCGAGAAGGACCCGGCCAACCTCAAGTGGAACGAAGTCGGCGCCGACGTGGTGATCGAGGCCACCGGCCTGTTCCTCACCAAGGAAGCCGCCGAGAAGCACCTGGCCGCCGGCGCCAAGAAGGTGCTGATGTCCGCGCCCTCCAAGGACGACACGCCCATGTTCGTCTTCGGCGTGAACCACGAGAAGTACGTTGGTCAGGCCATCGTCTCCAACGCCTCGTGCACCACCAACTGCCTGGCCCCCGTGGCCAAGGTGCTGAACGACAACTGGGGCATCAAGCGCGGCCTGATGACCACCGTGCACGCCGCCACCGCCACGCAGAAGACCGTGGACGGCCCGAGCAACAAGGACTGGCGCGGCGGCCGCGGCATCCTGGAAAACATCATCCCCAGCTCCACCGGCGCCGCCAAGGCCGTGGGCGTGGTGATCCCCGAGCTCAACAAGAAGCTCACCGGCATGTCCTTCCGCGTGCCCACCTCCGACGTGTCGGTGGTGGACCTGACCGTCGAGCTGAACAAGGAAGCCGACTACAAGGACATCTGCGCCGCCATGAAGGCCGCCAGCGAAGGCGCCATGAAGGGCGTGCTGGCCTACACCGAGGACAAGGTGGTGGCCACCGACTTCCGCGGCGAGAGCTGCACCAGCGTGTTCGACGCCGAAGCCGGCATCGCCCTGGACAAGACCTTCCTCAAGGTCGTCGCCTGGTACGACAACGAGTGGGGCTACTCCAACAAGTGCCTGGAAATGGTGCGCGTGATCGCCCAGTGATCCGCGCCTGATTCGCTCAGGAACGCAACCGGCCGGCCCGCAAGGGCGGCCGGTTTTTTTATGCCGCGATCCATGGTGATTGCACTATCCGCGGCCTAGGAAGCGGGCATGCCCCCAGGCCAGCGGCCACCGCGCAAGGGCCGCCCCGCCGCGCGGGTGGCGTCCCCCTTCCGCAGCGCGCAGCGCTGTACGAGAAGGGGGAAGGCGCGCAGCGCCGCAGGGGGATGTTCTCTAGTAGTGCGGCGGAATCTCGTCGCGCAGGCTGCGCGGCGCGCCGCTGCCCGGCTCGGGCATTTGCTGGCGCAGCAGGGCGAGCTCGCGCGTGAGCCGGTCGATGTGCTGCTGCTGCCGGTACAGCGCCAGGTTCATCTGGTCCAGCAGGTCGTCGTTGTCGGCCACCTTGAGCTCCAGGTCGGCCAGGCGCTGTTGCAGGGATTCCACGGTGTCCATAATAAAAAATGGCCCCAAGGGCCATGGATAAAGCGTGAGAAGCTATTGAATGTATAGTAATCCGCCCGCAGGCCATGGGCGCGCGGGCGGAGGGTGGCGGGGGATCATTCCCCCGTGCGGATGGTTTCGCGCCCGTTGCGGTCCTTGGCGCGGCCGAGGTCGTGCTCCAGGGCGCGCAGCAGCTTGTCGATGGCACCCGTGAAGGCATCGGCCAGCTTGTCGGCGTCGGCCGTCACGGTGACGGGCTGGCGGCCGGCAGGGCGGGCTTCCAGGCGGCAGCGCTTGTCGTTGGCGCCGGATTTTCCGGCATCCTCATCGGACAAAAAGGCTTCCACACGCGTGACCTGGTCGCGAAAGCGCGCCAGCCGCTCGACGGTCTCCTTCTGCATCCACTGGGCCAGCGATTCGCCGCCCTGGATCTTGTTGTCGGTGTGGACTTGAACTTGCATGGGTTCTCCTTTCTCTGCAATCGGCCGCGGCACCCGCGGCAGCGGCCCCACCCCCCCATCATCCCAGATTTGCCCGGGGGTGCCGTGCTCAGAGCTTGTCCAGCGCCAGCGCCGCGGTCCAGGGCGCGTCCGGCGCCAGGCTGCGGGCATCGGCGATGCGCTGGAGCAGGCGCTGCGCGGCCGGGTCGCCGGGCAGGCGCTCCAGCAGGCCGTGCAGGTGGGCGGCGGCGGCGTCCCAGGCGCGCGCCTGGAAGGCCTCGAGCGCCGCCTGCGCCAGGCGGCAGGCCTGGGCGTCGGCGCAGGGCGTGTACACGCGCACGGGCTCGGTCTTGCCCTTGACGAGCACGTCGTCCAGCGGCCGCAGGGCGATGTCGGCCGGCAGTTGCGCCGCCGTGGCGCCCGAGAGCAGGATGCCCGTGCCGAAGGCCTTGTTCGCGCCCTCCAGCCGCGCCGCGAGGTTCACCGCGTCGCCCACGGCGGTGTAGGCAAAGCGCTGGCGCGAGCCCATGTGGCCCACCACGGCCGCTCCCGTGTGCAGGCCGATGCGCATGTGGATGGCCGGCAGGCCGCGCGCCTGCAGCTCGGCCTGCAGCGGCGCCATGGCCTGCTGCATGGCGATGGCGGTGCGCACGGCGTGTTCGGCGTGCTGCGCATCGGCCAGGGGCGCGCCCCAGAAGGCCATGATGGCGTCGCCGATGAACTTGTCCAGCGTCCCGCCCGTGGCGTGGATCAGCGGCGTCATGGCGTTGAAGTAGCCGGTGAGCAGCTCGGCCGTCTGCTCCGCGCTGAGCTGCTCCGACAGGGTGGTGAAGTCCGCCAGGTCGGTGAACAGCAGCGTGAGCTCGCGCACCTCGCCGCCCAGGCGCACGGACTGCGGCTGGGCGACCAGGCGCGCCACCACCTCGGGCGGCACGTACTGCGCGAACATGGTGCGCACCTGGCGCGCGCGCCGGCGCACCGCCGCGTAGGCCGCCAGCGCCGTGGCCCCGTAGATGGCAAGCACCGCGGCCAGCGGCAGCAGGGGCGGCAGCCACAGGCGCGCTGCGCTGAACAGCAGCCAGGACAGCAGCAGCACGCCCGTGCCCAGCGCCGCGGCCAGCAGGGCCGTGGTGCCCGGGTGCCAGCGCAGGCTGGCGGGCACCAGGGCGGCCAGCGCCAGCAGCACCAGCAGGGCGCTCCAGCCCTCGGGCAGGGGGCGCAGGCCGTCGCCCGTGAGGAGGTTGTCCAGCAGCGTGGCCTGCACTTCCACGCCGGGAATGAGGCGCTCGCCGCCGTGCAGGGCGAAGGGCGCGTTGAACGCATCGGCCTGGACATGCTGCAGCTCGCTGGCCGTGAGCGCCGAGCGCCCCACGAGCACCGTCTTGCCGCGAAAGTAGCCGGCGGGCAGCAGGCCGGGCTCCAGCGCCTGGTAGTACGAGCGCGTGTCGAAGCTGCCGCGCGGCCCGCGGTAGGCGAGCAGGCCGGGCTGCGGCGATGCGGGCCGGGGCGCGCCCAGGTGCTGGGCCAGCACGGCGGCGAAGCCCTGCACCCCTGGCGGTACGCGGCGCACCACGAAGTCCTCGTCGGGCTCCACCCCGGCATCGCCCGGCACGGCGCCGGCCGCGCGCAGCGCCGGCAGGGGCTGCACCTCGGTCCACAGCGTGGCGCTGGCACTGTCCACGCGCTCGCGGCTGGAGGCGAGCACCACCGGAATGCCCGCCGCCACCGCGCGCCCCACGGCCTGGGCCAGGGCCGCGTCCTGCGCGGGGTCGGCAGAGGGGTCGGCAAACACCACGTCAAAGCCGATGGCGGCCGCCCCGTCGGCGCGCAGGCGGTCGATCAGGCGCGCATGCAGGCTGCGCGCGAACGGCCAGCCCTGCCCCAACTGCTGGAAGCTGGGTTCGTCGATGGCCAGGATGACCACGGGCTGTGCGCTGCGCCCTGGGGCGGCGAGCTGCGTCCAGAGGTCGAAGCTCTTGAACTCCAGCGCGTGCCAGGGACGGCTGTGCGCTGCCGCGGCCACCAGCAGCAGCGCCAGCAGGGCCGCGCCCAGGGCCTTAAAAACGGTAGCGCGCATCGAGCACGAAGCGGGTTTTCTGGCGCGCGGACTTCGCGCCCCCGAGGTTGAGCAGCGCCATGCCCAGCACCCAGCGCTTGTCCGCGGACTCCGTGAAACCCATCAGGTCCAGGCTCCAGCCCGGGGGGCGGCGCGTGAGGTTTTCCTTGTCCTCGAAGCGCTCGGAGCGGTAGACCGCGCGGCCGCTCACGTACCAGCGCGCGCTGCTGGCCCAGGTGGCGCCCAGCACGGCGGTGTGGCGCGGGAGGTAGGGGATCATGCGCCCGCCCACGCGCGCCGCGTCCGCGCCATAGCTGCTGTCGCTGCGCTGGTGCAGGTACTTGGCGTAGCCGGACCACTGGCGGCTGAACATGTGGTTGGCGCTGGCGCCCAGCAACTGGAGCGTGCCGCGCTCGTAGCTGGGCGTGTCTTCGAGCAGGTCGGAGCCCGAGAGGTTGGCCAGCTGGATGTTGCGCAGTTCCTCCAGGAAGGGCAGGCTGGGCGTGCGCAGGTCCACGCCCAGGGAGCCGTTGTTGGTCAGGCGCAGGTGGTCGGCGCGCAGCTTGACGAAGGTGGCGGGGCCCCATTCCTGGCCCCACTGCAGCACGGTGCGCCGCTGGCGGCCGCCGGCTTCGAGCAACTGGTCTTCCACGGGAATGCCGGCCGTCTCCACGCTGGCCAGGGTGGAGACGGAGAGCGGCCGCATCCAGTCCTGGTAGGCCAGGCGCAGGCTGCGCCCCGGCGCGGGCTGCCACACCAGGCCCAGGCGCGGGGTGAAGGCACGCTCCGTGTCGTGGCGGCGGGCCTCGTCCTGCCCGCCGGTCTGCAATTGCTCCAGAACCACGAAGTTCTGCCCGAACACGCGGTGGCGGATCTGCTGCCAGCCGAGCGCGCCGTCCACGGTCCAGGCCGGGCTGTAGCGGTGGCTGCCACCCAGGGTGAGGGCGGTGTAGCGCCGGTCGATCTGGTTGGTGCCGGCAAACAGCAGGCGGTCCACAAAGGTCTGCCCGTCCGCCAGCATGCTGCCGATCAGGCCCTCGGCGGCCGACAGGCTGGACTGCTTTTCCACCACATGCTCCAGCGTGGCGCTCCAGCGCGTGGCGGCGCTGGTGTCCACGGTGTGGCGCAGTTGCAGGTCGCTGAACTGCTTGCGCGGCGTGGCGTGCATGCCCACCACGCCGGCCATGGACGACAGGTCGAACAGCACCGGGTAGTTGCCCATGAGCGTGTCGTTCACGCTGCGGCCGATCTTGAGCCAGGTCTGCGCGGCGGGCCCCCAGCGGTAGGCCAGGCCCAGGGCGCCCTGGGCCTGGGTCACGTCCAGGGTGCTGCGGAAGTTGTTCCGCCCGCGAAAATCGGCGTCGAAGGTGTTGGCATAGGCAAACAGGTTCAGCCGTTCGCTGGGCTGGGCCCCCAGGCCCAGCGTCAGCACGCGCCCATGGACGTCGAAGCCGCCGCTGCCGTCGTGGAAGGCCGGAACATTGAACACCCCCACGTCGATGGGGAAGTCGCGGGCCCGCACGGTCTGCGCCTTCACGAACCACGACAGCGGCACATGGCGGTTGTCCATACCGTTGAGGGTGAAGGCCGGTGCGCTGAGGCGGTAGAACTCCCGGTCCAGCGTCAGCCCCACGGCGCCATGGCTGCCGGGCTGCTGCAGCAGCGACGCGTGGCGCTGGCTGGCGCCAAAGGCCATGGGGTCGGTCAGAAAGCCCTGGTACAGCGCCGAGTTCTTGTTGAACTCGCCGCGGTAGCGGTCGGCCAGGAACAGATGGCTGGCGCCCCAGTAGGGCGAGAAGCTCTGCTGCGCCAGTTCCAGCGCCCAGTCCTCCATGCCGAAAAAGGCCAGGGCCGCGCCCAGGTTGGCGCTGCCTTTCTGGTCGTTGGCCAACTGGTGGAGCGACTTGAGGTAGGGCATGCGCGCCAGGGCCGCGCGTGCCGCCTGCACGGCCTCGCCGGCGGCGAAGCGGTCGGTGTGGATTTGCGCCAGCAGCATCCAGGGCACGGGGTCCTTGTCGTCGAGGGCGCTGGCCTGCGCGAGCGTGGCCACGGCGTCGTCATGGCGGCCGAGCTGGTAGTAGGCCACGCCCGTCCAGACCTTGGCGCGCGCGTAGCGCGGCTCCATGACCCCCGCGCGCAGGAAGGCGTCCAGCGCCTCCTGGGGCCGCCCCTGCTTGAGCCGCAGCAGGCCCAGGCCGGTCAGCGCCACGTAGTCGGCGGGGTGCGCGGCGAGTGCGGCGTCGAAGGCCTGCTGCGCCGGCTCCCAGCGGTTGGCAAAGGTCTCCAGCGTGCCGCGCTCGCCCTGGGCGCCGGCAGCCTGCGGGTCGCGCTGCAGGGCCTGGGCGAGGTGGTGCCGCGCGGCCTCGGTGTCCTCGCGCTCGGTATGGGCGCTGCCCAGGCCCAGCCAGCCGCGGGCGTCCTGCGGGGCCAGTTGCGTGGCCGCGGTGTAGGCCGCGAGGGTGGCTGGCGCGTCGCCCAGGCGCCGGGCCAGGGCCGCGCGCACCAGGGCGAGTTCGGCACTGCCGCTGTCTGGCGCGCCGTCCAGCGTGGCGCGGGCGGCGTCCAGGCGGTCGGTGAGCAGTTGCACGCGCGCCTGCTGGGCCCACAGCGCAGGGTGCCCGGGCCAGCGCGCCAGTGCGCCCTGCAGGGTTTGCAGCGCGGCCTCGCCTTCGCCCTCCATGAGCTGCAGGTCCGCCTGCAGCAGCCAGGCCGCCGCGGGCGCGGTGTCCGTGGCCGTCTGGCGCGCCAGCAACTGGCGCGCGCCGGGCAGGTCGCCCTCCTGCAGCGCGATGGCGGCCTGCAGCACGGCCACCCAGCCGGGTGCGGCGGCATCGGACGCCGGTACGGCGGCCAGGGCGCTGCGCGCGGCGCCGGGGCGCCGTGCGGCCAGGGCCTGCACCACCGGCTCCAGGGCGGCGGGCGCGGGGTCGGCACGCAGGTGCGGCAGGGGGTCGGCCTGCAGCGCGTTGACCCACTGCACGCGGTCGCGCGGCTGGGCCAGCAGCAGCTTGACCGGGGCCTGGCCCACTGCGGCCAGGGCGGCCTCGTTCGGGCCGACGCGCACCTGCCCCTGTGCGTTGCCGAACTCCACCGTGCCCGAGAGCACGGTGAGCAGGGTGCGCCCGTCCGGCTCGACGCGCAGGTCCCAGTCCGTCCCGCGGATGGCGGCGGTGGCCGCCGGGGTTTCGATCTGCAGGGGGCTGCCCGGCGGGCGGCGCGTCTGCGTCCAGGCGCGTCCGGCCTCCAGCCGCAGCGTGGTCGTGGACTGCCCGGGCGCGGCCAGGGCCTTGACCTGCAGCACGGTGTTCTGGTGCAGGCGCAACTGCGTCTCGTCGGCAAACACCAGGGCCATGCGCGCGGCCTCGCCCGTGCGCACGAAATCGCCGGCTGCCAGGGCCTGCGCCACGCGGGCGGGCTGCCAGGCGCTGGCCGTGGCGGCGCGCTGCTCGCCCACGCCCTGCAGGCTCACGATCTCGGCGGCCGCGCCGGGAGCCAGCGCTGCCGCCGCCGGCAGGGGCGATGCCAGGGCGAGCGCTGCGGCCAGGGCCAGGGCGTGCAAGGGGCGGGGGGGCATGGGACAGCTCCTGCAAGATGCGGTGCCGGCATTATGGAGGCCCCCGCGCGCGCGACCGTTGCGCTATGCTGCGCCCATGAAACTCCTTGCCAAATGGCTGCTCAGCGCCTGCGCGCTGCTTTTCGTGGCCTATGTCTACGAGGGCGTGCAGGTGCGCAGCTTCCCGTCGGCCCTGCTTGCGGCTTTCGTGATCGGCCTGTTCAACGTGGTGCTGCGCCCCGTGCTGGTGCTGCTGACGCTGCCCGTCACCCTCGTCACGCTGGGGCTGTTCCTGTTCGTCATCAACGCGCTCATGTTCTGGGCCGCGGCGGGCGTGCTCGATGGCTTCCATGTCAACGGCTTTGGCGCCGCGCTGCTCGGCTCGCTGATCTACTCGGTGCTCGGGCTGGTCATCGAGTCAGCGCTCGGCGGCCTGTTCGCGAAGCAGTGACTCCATGGCACGCAGCCGCGTGTCGATGATCGAGGCCTCTACATGGTCGGCTGCCGCGCGGCTTTGGCGCGCCAAATCCTGCCCGGCCTTGAGGCGGTCCACCGCCGCCGCGTAGTCGTAGCGCGCGGCCTGGGCCTCGGCCTCGGCGCGCACGGCGCGCAGCACCTGCCCCTGGGCGTGCCAGACGCTGGCGAGCTGCTGCCAGGCGCCGGCGTCGCCGGGGTGGCCGGCCACCCAGGTCTGCAGGGGGCCGGCGATGTCCGGGGCCGTGCCGCCGCGCAGTTGCGCCTGGGCGCGCAGCAGCAGTTCCGGCCGCCCGCCCGCCGGCGGCAGCAGTTTGAGCGCCCCGGCCGCATCGCCGCGCGCCAGGGCCAGTTCGGCGGCCAGCAGGCGCACCTGGCGCTGTGCCGCGGCGTCCGGCCTTACCGCCTCCTGCAGGTCGCCGACGAGGCGCTGCGCCCGTGCGGGCTCGCCCAGCTCGCGCGCCGCCAGCGCGGCGGCATAGAGCGCGCCAGCGCGGCGCGCCTGGGGCTGGCCGGCAAAGTCTGCCGCCTGCGGCTCGGCCATCCACTGGCGCAGCACGTCCACGCCCGGCCGCGCGAGCACGCGCGCCCGGGCGGCCAGCAGGGCGTGCTCCAGCCCGGGCGCGGCGGGCCGGGCGGCGCCCACGGGCAGGCGCGCCTGCACGTCGGCAATGCGCTGCGTGGTCAGCGGGTGGCTGCGCAGGTAGGGCCAACTGGCGTTGTCGTTGATGCGGTTGGCCTGTTGCAGCTTCTCGAACATGGCCACGAAACCCTGGGGTGCAAAGCCCGCCGGGTCCATCAGCGCAAAGCCCACGCGGTCGGCCTCGCGCTCCATGTCGCGCGAGAAGTTGAGCTGGTTCTGCACCGCCAGTGCCTGCCCGCCGATGGCCAGCGCCTGGGCAGCGTCGGGGTTTTTGCCCGCGGCCAGTGCGCCCAGGACCAGGGCACCCAGCACCAGGGGCGTCTGGCGGCCCTGCTGCGCAATGAGGCGTGCGATGTGGCGCTGGGTGATGTGGCTGAGCTCGTGCGCCAGCACGGAGGCGAGTTCGTCGCGGCTGGCCGTCACCCCGATCAGGCCCAGGTGCACGCCCAGGTAGCCGCCGGGCAGGGCAAAGGCATTGACCGTGCGGTCGCGGCCCAGCAGCACCTCCCAGGCGAAGCGCTCGTCCAGTTCGGGCGCCAGTTCGCCCTGCGCCCGCGCGGCCGCGCGCAGGGCATCCCAGAGCGTTTGCACGTATTCCAGGAGCACGGGGTCGTCGAGGTAGTCGGGGTCGCGGTAGAGCTGGCGTGCGATGCCATCGCCCAGGCGCCGTTCCTGGCCTGCGGCCAGCTCGCTGCCGTCACCGAGCATGGGCAGGCGGCTTTGCGCCGGGGCGGGCGTCGCATGCAGCGTGCAAAACGCTATGAGAATAAGAGCTGCCAGCGCTTGCCTGATAAGCGCAAAAGGCCTTTTTGGCCCCAAATCCAGTGCCGGCCCCGCGGGGCAGGCGCCCGTGGCCGGGCCGGAGTGCGAGTGTGTGCGCATGCCCGTATGATGCCCGGGTCTGCCAAAGTTTCCCGCGGCCTCGCCGCTTTGTCCGTCATGAATCCACTCACGCATTTCGACGCCCAGGGCCAGGCCCACATGGTCGACGTGGCTGCCAAGGCCGCCACCCACCGCAGAGCCGTGGCCAGCGGCCGCATCGAGATGCAGCCCGCCACGCTGGCGCTCATCGAGGCGGGCAACGCCAAAAAGGGCGATGTGCTGGGCATCGCGCGCATCGCCGGCATCCAGGCGGCGAAAAAGACCAGCGACCTCATTCCCCTGTGCCACCCCCTGGCGCTGACCCGTGTCGCTATTGAATTTGAAGCTGCTGGCGCCCGTCATCCGGGCGCTACAGGTATTTTTTGTACTGCAACCGTGGAGACCGTAGGCCCCACCGGCGTGGAGATGGAGGCACTCACCGCCGTGCAGGTGGCCCTGCTCACCATCTACGACATGTGCAAGGCCGTGGACCGCGGCATGTCCATCCACGATGTGCGCGTGCGGGAAAAGCACGGCGGCAAGTCGGGGAGCTACGTGGCGGGCTGACGCGGCCTGCCGTTCGTTTCCCGGCAGCGGCTGCTACCATGGCCCCACCACCCGGAGAGCGCCATGTCACTGCCCGCACCGCAGCCGCTGTTTGATGCCCAGGCCTACCTCGCCTGGGAGGCCGAGCAAAACACCAAGCACGAGTACCACGATGGCGAGGTGTTCGCCATGGCCGGTGCCTCGGATGCCCATGTGACTGTGGCTGGCAATGTCTTCGTGGCCTTGCGCAGCCACTTGCGCGGTAGCCCGTGCAGCGTGTTCATCTCCGACATGAAGCTGCATGTCGCGCAGGACAATGCTTTTTTCTATCCCGACGTCTTCGTCACCTGTGCCGAGAGCGACCGCGGGCAAAGCCACAGTAAAAGCGCGCCTGTGTTGATTGTGGAAGTGCTCTCGCCCGCCACCAGCGCCTTTGACCGTGGCGCCAAGTTTGCCGCCTACCGCAAGCTGCCCACGCTGCGCGAGTACGCACTCATCGACCCCGAGCGCATGGGTGTGGACCTGTTCCGCCGCGAGGGCGACAGCCAGCGCTGGGTGCTGCACCCCCTGGAGGCCGGGCAAGCGTTGGAATGGGCCAGCGTGGGCCTGGTGATGCCCATCGAAGCGTTGTACGAGGATGTGGCCCTCGTTTCCCCGGCCGCGGCGCGGCAGCACCCCTGAGCGTCAATCCCCCGCCAGCGTACCCAGGGGCTGGTTGGTGCGCGACCAGCGCGCAAAATCCGCCGGATAAGCCGCCCGGTAGCGCTGCAGGTGGAATGCAGCCTCTTCGTCCAGCCCCAGCAGCGTAGCGCTCTCGATCAGGCGCTCGATCACGCGCGGCTCCGGCGAATAGTGCAGCATGCGCAGCGCCAGCGCATGCACCTGCGGCGCCGTCTCCGGGGTGACCGGCGTGGTGGTCAGCTCGGCAAAGGCCATGGCATCCCGGAACACCCAACTGCCTTGCACCTGGGCCAGCGGGTCATCGCGCATGGACGCAATGCGCTGCGCTGCCGGCAGGTAGATCTGGCCCACACGGTGGTATTGCCAACCCAGCGCCGCCCACAGCGCCAGGCCCAGCATGCCCGCCAGCGCCCACAGCCCCAAGGGCATGTGCTGCACCATGTGCGCTGCCGCACGCGCTGCGCGCCCGCTCCACAGCAAGACCAGCGCCAGCACGGTGACGACCTGGAAGGGCCCGTACCACAGCGGAAACTCCAGCATGCTGTGCAGGCCCACCACGGCCAGAATGCCCCAGGCCCACTGGCGCACCGGGTCCGTTTCGGCCCAGGGCCTGGCGCGCCAGACCCACCAGGCCACCGCCGCGCATGCCAGAGCCGCCGCAGGCAAGCCCAGCTCCACGGCCAGGTGCAGGGGCAGGTTGTGGGCGTTGTCCAGCAGCACGCAAAAGCGTGTCCCCGGGAACAGGGTGATGTAGTGGGCATAGTCCAGCTCGCCCCAGCCCCAGCCCGTCCAGGGCCGCTGCAGGATCAGATGCCAGACATTCGCCCACAGCACGCGGCGGCTGGTGCAGCCCGGGGCCTCGCCGAACCGCTGGAACAGGCCCTCGGCCTGCACGCCCGTCCAGCGCAGCAGCAGGTCGGGCAACAGCCAGGCGGCCCAGGCGTACAGCAGCAGGCCCGCCAGCGCCAGCGCCAGCGGCAGCGCCCCCAGGGACTTGCGCCACCATGCCAGCAGCACCAGCAGCACCAGCCACTGGGCCAGCCCGGTGCGCGACGCCGTGGCCGCGCTGCCCACGACCAGCAAGGCCAGCGCCCAGGCCAGCAGCAGGCCCAGCCCCACCGCCAGCACCGAATGGCCCCGCGCGCCGTCCGGCCCAGTCCGGGGCACCTGCGCCACCAGCCACCACAGCGTCCACAGGCCCAGGCTCAGGAGCGACGCCTGCTGGTTGCGCTGGCGCAACTGGCCCATGGCCACGCCCGGTTGCGCGGGATGCAGCCAGCCCCACCAGCCATCGGTCTGGCCAAAGTACTGCAGCAGGCCTACGGCACTGCCCAGCAAAGCCGCCAGCAGCACACCCGCCGCGCATTGCCGCGCCAGCGTGCGCCGGTCCGGTGCATCGGGCCGCCGCACCTGCCACACCAGCAGCAACGCCAGCACCCCAGCGCACAGCCAGGCGCACATCAGCGGCCAGAAATTGGTGAGCGGTGGCAGTGTGAGTAGAAAAAGAAATGGCAGCGCCACCGCCAGGGTGACCAAGCAGAAGGTCAAAAAATGCATATGCCTTGCTGCCCCTTTTCAAGCTTAAGCAGGTAGGCTGCAAGCGGAACAGGCCAGCATGGGCCTGGTGTCGCCCGCCGAGCTGCTGAATAAAAATTTAGAGGTGCTCTGCACGAATCAAGCGGAGGGTATGCGCAGCGGATCGGGATGGGCTGCAAGGCGTAAAGCTAAGCAACACCCGTCGCTATTACGAGAATTTACAACGCGGGGGGCTGCCCGAGACTATAGATGCATACGGTGCGATGATTCATTCGTGCAGGGCAATTCGAGCGCTGGATAGCAAAGTCTTGTAATGTGAATCAATCAAATTTTTTTGCAGGGGATGAAAGGCATCCATCATTAAAAGCCATCTACATTGGCATATGCAACGATTCTCAATTCATTGTCTAGTAGCGCTATCCAATCTTTGGTCTTGCTGCTTGTAAAGGGTAGATAGTGCAGCTGTTGGACTGGAATACCAGCATTGGCAATTGCGGTTTCCAAAGCAGCAGCATCCTGTGGGCGTTTTTCCAGCAACTGGGTCGCAGGCCTCGCTCGGGCCTTGATCTCATCACTCGCACTGCTCCAGGGAAGCCACCAAGATGGACGCATGGACGGTGAAACCCCTGCCATTCCCATTTCCATGCTTTGCATGAACTCATCGTTGTTCAGCGCTTTGCGCGTATTGACTTTGATCATGCCTCCCCATGGCAACTGGCGCATACCAGCGGGCGCCTTTGCAAGGTCGTCAATCTGTACCTCGTTGGCGGTAACGATGACCAATCGATCAACTTCAAAAGCCAACACCACGGGGCGGGCAGCCCATAAGCTGTGCAACCCATAAAGCAGCGCGAGCAACTGAATTGCTCCCACTAGTGAAAAATCAGCCCAACGTTCGCGCGTTGACTTAAAGGGGCTTGCCAATAGCAGCGTAAGAATCGGTCCGCTGACAGTGTCCACGAAAAGCACCAGTAGAAAGATAGAGCTCACATCCTGCATCGTGTGCGTGGGCTCGGGGTACAGCAATGCAAAGACCCAGTATGCAGAGATCGCGGCTACTGCCGCTGATACGGCCAAATGCCTTATCGCAAACCGCAGGGCAAATTGAAGGCGAGAAGCAAGAGTTAAGCGAGGAAAGCTCAGCGGCATTCTGCTGGGGCCAGCTTTGGCGGAAGCGTAGCGATGGTAGTGAGAGCCGAAAATCCGAATATTTGTGCACGTGTCCCAGTACTCGCGCCCGCAGCGGAAGTACAAAGCCAGTCAAGCGTGCCCTTCGTGCTAGAGGATGCGAAGTAAGCTGATAACAGCAGCGCGGCCCCTGTACCAGGGCGAATTTGGAATTTGAAGACTCGGCGCCAAATTTTTACCGCTGGCGGCAGTGCTGGCATTGGCAGTGAATGTGACCAAAAAATCGCCTGTGACAGGATCCATAAGCGTCAATAGCACGTATTTGCTGTGGTTTTCCATCCCTGCCGTGCATATATTTTGCATGGCAGCGGTGTTTGCCAAGTCGGCAGTTCCAGCAAGTCCACTGGCTCCAACTTCACTTCTGCAGCCAGAGAAAGACTTTTTGTGATGAATGCGCGGGCAGGATAGTCTTGGTAGGCAGGCAAAGCAACCGCTACCAAGATGCTATGACCACAACCAAAATCATCAACTCGATTAGCGCAAACCCTTCAACCCTTGCTCTTTGTATCATGGCGCACCTCGAATAAAAAAGGGGGCAAGCCCCCTTTTATGGACAAGTTCTGTCGGATTGTGATCAACGGCACTCGGCAGGTGCAAACTTGGCAGGCAACGTGCCAGGAGTCGTGCCGGTCATTGTGCGCGCAGTTGCGGCGGCTTGAGTTACGGAGGCACAGGCCCAGTCCACGGCTCCAGTGTTGCCAGCAGTAATGGCGGCAGCCAGTTGCTGAAAGGTGGTGGCATTGGTTTTGATGAACGGCCTCAAGCGGAGTGTAGCACCAGCGGGAATTGCACCAACAGTTGCGTTGTTGTACGCGATAGTGATTTCACCTGTGCCAGCAGCAATCCGCACGGAAGTAACGTATTTAGAGGTGGCACCGGTGTTGCCCTGCTGTGCATTCCAGGTGGTTGCAGCCACAGTCAGATCGTTCAAAGTGGCTACTTCGTTCACCATGGCCTTAGCGCCAGACGCCAGGGTCAGCCCTTCCACCACGCGGGTGCGCACGGTGTAATCCTGATAAGCAGGCAGAGCCACAGCAGCCAGAATACCGATGATGGCCACCACGATCATCAGTTCGATCAGGGTAAAGCCTTGTTGCAGAGTACGCTTCATATATCACTCCTTGGAGAGTTAAGAGAGTCAATCGACGAAATTTGATAAGCAGGTATCGTGCCAGGCTGCCTTGGGCCTACCTCACATGCGGTACTTGCCTCGGCCCAGCGCGGCAATAGATTGAATGACATTTTTGTCGCGCAACATGCCAAACCTGTAGCTCCATGTGTGCGCGGGGCATCACACCTGCAGCACATCTCCCGCACTCAGCCACCGGATGTCATGCGGCGCATCAAAGCCATGCGGGGTGATGGCATCGAACTCCCGGACCTCCTGCATGATCAGTTCCGTCTCCGACGGTTTGGTGTGCGCGATGTAGATGGGGCAGGCGCGTGCCGGGCTCAATTGGGCCAGTTCGCGGGCCAGGGTTTCGGGGGCCAGGTGCTGGGCGCGGCGGGCCAGGGCGCTTTCGCGGTTGCTGAAGGCGGTTTCGATCACCAGCGCAGACAAGGGCAGTTGGTTCACGCGCTGCCAGAATTCCGGGCAGCCGCCGGTGTCGCCGCTGAAGGCCCACCAGCCACGGCTGCCTTGCAGCGCGTAACCCACGGCAGGCACGGTGTGCCGGGCGGGCAGCACTTCGATGGTGGTGCCTGCCACCCGCAGGATCTCCCCGGCGCGCAGCGGCGCGTAGCGCACAAAGGGCTGCGCCTGGCTGGGTATGCGCCCGAAGTCGGGCCAGATGACGCCGTTGAACACATGCTGCTGCAATGCTGCGATGGTCTCGGGCAGGGCGTGCACGCACAGCGGCTGGTGACGCAACGCCGCCACGGCGTCGAGCATCAGCGGCAGGGCGGCGATGTGGTCCAGGTGCGAGTGCGTGAGGAAGACGTCGTCGATGGCCTGCATTTCCTCCAGCGTGAGGTCGCCCACCCCGGTACCCGCGTCGATGAGGATATGCCCATCGACGAGGAAGGAGGTGGTGCGGCATTCCCGGGCAATGGCGCCCGAGCAGCCGAGCACGCGCACTTGCATGGTGGTGAGGGCCTTGTGTCTCGGTTATTTGGTGTCGAACTGGGTGGCGGCGTCCCAGCCAGGGTCGTAGGGTAACACCCTGCGCTCCTGGATGCGCTGGGCGTAGAAGCTGCGCAGTCCGTCCCACCCGGGGCCGGTGGGCAGCAGGAGCCAGAGTGCGTCGCAGCGCAGCCAGTCCTGCGCGCGGAACGCGGCCAGCCAGCTGTGCCAGCGCTCCAGGGCCTCGTGCTCCGCCGCGCCGATGGCGTCTCGCGGCCCCAGGGGGCGGTAGATGGCCACGGCCTGCCCCTTGCCCTTGACGCGCACGCGGTCGAGCTCCTGCCAGACGAAGCCGGGGGCCTGCGCGCGCGTGCTTTCGCTGGCCACGATTTCCACGCCGTAGGCCTTGCACAGACCCTCCAGGCGCGAGCCCAGGTTCACCGCATCGCCGATGACGGTGTAGCTGCGGCGCACGTCCGAGCCCATGTCGCCCACGCACATGGGGCCGGTGTTCAGGCCCACGCCCACGCCGATGGCGGGCAGGCCGCGTGCGGCGTGCTCGGCGTTGACGGTGTGCACGGCCTGCACCATGTCCAGTGCGGCCTGTACGGCCAGGGGGGCATGCTGGGGCTCGGCCACGGGCGCGCCCCAGAAGGCCATGACACAGTCGCCCATGTATTTGTCGATGGTGCCGCGCTGGCGCCGGATGACTTCGGTAAGCCGGCTGAACAGGGTGTTGAGCAAGGCCTGCAGCGCCACGGGCTCCATGCGTTCGGACAGGGTGGTGAAGCCGCGGATGTCGCAGAACATGACCGTGAGTTCGCGCATGGCGGCCTGCATGCTGTAGCGCTCGGGTTCGCGCACCATCTCGTCCACCAGCTCGGGGGGCACATAGGTGCCGAACAATTGGGCCAGGCCGCGCTTGGTGCGGCTCTCGACGAAGTAGCCCCAGCTCATGTGCAGCGCAAACGCCAGCAGCACCATGGTCAGCGCCGTGGCCAGCGGAAACACCAGGCCATGCGCCAGGTACAGCCACAGGTGCAGTCCCGTGAGCAGGCCCAGGGCTGCGGCGCACAGCGCCAGGGCACTGCCCGCGCCCAGCCAGGGCAGCCACAGGCCCAGCAGCAGTCCGGTCAGGCCGATCTGGACGATGTCGTAGCCCAGGGCATAGTCGGGTTGCACCAGGCCTTGGCCGTCCAGGAAGCGGGCAATGAGGTTGGCATGCGCCTCCACGCCAGGGTAGGCACCGCCCACGGGTGTGGCGCGCAGGTCCTGCAGTCCGGGTGCGGTGGAGCCGACGAGCACCACCTTGTCCTGCAGGCTGCCGGCGGGCAGGCGGCCCAGCAGCACGTCCGCGGCCGAGAGGTAGGCGAACGACCCGCCGCGCGGTCCGCCCGGGCCGCGGTAGGGTACGAGCACGGCCAGCTTGTCGTCCGTGGGCAGCAGCAGGCTGCGGCCGTCCTGCTGCAGCTCCACCCCCAGGGCGGTGGTGTTGCCCGCCTGAATGCCTGCAGGCAGGCTGGGGCGCACGGCAGGCAGGCCCAGCAGGGTGCGGAACACCGCCAGCGCCAGCGATTCGTAGTACTGGCCTTGGTACTGGGCCAGCAGCGGCAGGGAGCGCACCACGCCGTCCTCGTCCGCTATGGCGTTGAAGAAGCCTGCCACGGGAGCCGCGTGGGCCAGCAAGGGGATGTTGCTGCCGTAGCCGCTCCAGGTGGTGGATGCGAGCCGTCGCCCCTGGAGCATGTGCTCCGTCACCACGGGGGCGGGCAACTGGCCGCGTGCGCCGCCGTCGCGGTCGCTGGTGAAGTAGTAGCCCAGCACCACGTTCTGGCCCTGCAGCGCCTGGGCAAAGCGCTGGTCGAAGTCCAGCTCTGGCGCCAACTGCTGCAGCGCTTGCGCGTAACCCGGCGCCTGGCGCAGCGGGCCCTGGGCCAGGCGCTGGAGGTGCTCCAGGCCGGAGCTGCCATCGGGCTCGGAGAACACCACGTCGAAGCCGATGACGGCAGCCTGCTGGCGCTGCAGCAACTCCTGCGTGAGGCGCTCCAGCTTGTCGCGGCCCCAGGGCCAGTGGCCGATTTCCTCGAGGCTGCGCTCGTCGAGGTCCACGATCACGATGCGGTCATCCAGCGTGCGCGGCATGGTGGCGCGCAGGCGTGCGTCGTAGATGATCTGGTCGAAGCGCTCGAGCACCGGCAGGCGCCAGGCTCCGGTCGCGTGCAGCAGGCCCAGCAGCAGCGGCAGGCAGGCCACCAGCAGGCGCAGCCCGCGGCGGCGCAGCGCGCGCCGCCAGCCGGAGAGCTTGCCCGCAGGCGCCGACGTTTCCATGGCCTGGCCGGGCCTGTGGGGCGCGGCTTCAGTGCTGGATGAACTGCATCTCGGTGCCGGCCAGCTCGATCCGGTCGCCGTTGTGCAGCGGCACGGGGTCGCCGCCGATGCGCTGGCCGTTGTGCAGCGGCATGTCAGGCCCTTCGACATGGGCGAGCACGAAGCCATGGTGCCGGCGCGTGATCGAGGCCACGGCCAGCCCGGGCTTGCCAATGGTCGTGACTACCTTGGTCAGGGCCACCTCGCGTCCGGCAGCGGCCCCCGTGACCACCTTGATGACCCCTTGGGGCACCGCGGCCGGGGTCGCGCCGGCTGCGGCCGCCGGGGCCGGGCGCGGCATGGCCGGGGGCAGCACCATGCCGGGCTTGAAGACCATGGTCTTCTCGAAGCCGCCGCCTTCTTCCTCGCCGTGGAAGCGGATCTTGTACTTGCCCACTTCGATGGTGTCGCCGTTGCGCAGGGCCTGGCGCTTGATGGCCTTGCCGTTGACGTAGGTGCCGTTGGTGCTGCCCAGGTCCTCGGCCTCGACCTCGTCGCCCTGCTGGTGGAAGACGGCATGCTCGCCGCTCACGGCCAGGTTGTCGATGACGATGTCGTTGTAGGGCCTGCGCCCCAGCGTGGTGCGCTCCTTGGTGAGCTGCACCTCCTTGATGACGACGCCGTCGATCGAGACGATCATTTTGGCCATGGCCTGCTCCTGTATCTGTCTTGCGTATGGGTGAATGCGATGGGGTCGGGCTACGCCGCGCGCAGCAGGCGCGCCATGAAGCCGCGCCGGGCAGGAGGCTGTACGCCTGCCTGCACCAGCACGACCGCGATGTTGTCGCGCCCGCCATGGGCGTTGGCCGCTTCGATGAGCTGGTCCACCTTGGTCTCCAGCGGGACGGGAGCGGCGACGAGGGCCGTCAGCTCCCGGTGGTCCACCATCTCGCTCAGGCCGTCCGAGCACAGCAGGTAGATGTCCTGGGCTTCGACGCGGAATTCATTGATCTCGACGTGCACGCTGTCCTCCACGCCCAGGGCGCGGGTGACGAGGTTGCGGCAGCTCGAGAGTGCCGCCTGCTCGGGCGTGATGAGCCCGGCGTCGATCTGTTCCTGCAGCCAGGAGTGGTCGCGCGTGAGCTGGTCCAGCACGCCGGCGCGCAGCCGGTAGCAGCGCGAGTCGCCTATGTGGCCCAGCATGAGCCGGTGGCCCTGGAAGACGCACACCACCAGCGTGGTGCCCATGCCCGCATACTGCGGGTTGGATTGCGCGGCGCCCAGGATGGCCTGGTTGGCGTTGTCCACGCAGATTTCCATGGCGCGGCGCAGGTCCAGGGCCTTGAGGTTCTGCCCCGCCTGGGCGATCCAGCGTGCCAGTTCGCTCTGGATGAAGGTGGTGGCCATGCCGCTGGCCACCTCGCCCGCGTTGTAGCCGCCCATGCCGTCGGCCAGCACCGCCACCTGGGCCTGTGCGTCCACGCTGGCTGCATCTTCGTTGTTCGCGCGCACGCGGCCCGGGTCGGTGCGGGCGCAGAACTGGTAGCTGATGGAAGATTCGGTCATGGCACACCTGGCCCCGGGCCGGATGCAGGCGCCTGCGGCGGGGCCGCGCCCATCACGGTCGATTGGAAGTCCGGCATCTGGTGGTTGGAGGATTGGCTGCGCATATCATCATAGTCGAGCCCATGGTCTGCCGGCATGGCAGGAGGGGCCGGGTTGGCATCCGGGGTGGCGTACACGCCACGCAGCGCAGCGGCGAACTGGCGCCCCGTCTGGTGCCGCTCGCGCGGGTCCTTGCGCAACGCCTGCGCCACCACCTGCGCCAGCGCGGCCGGCAGCTCCGGGCGCAGGCTGCGCACGTCGGGCGCCGGGGTGTGGGCGATGTGCTGCATGAGCTCGCTCATGGAATGGCCGCGCAGCGGCAACTGGCCGGTCAGGAGCTGGAACAGCGTGACGCCCAGCGCGTAGAGGTCGCAGCGCCCGTCCACGCGCCGCCCGGCGAGCTGTTCGGGCGCCATGAAGCTGGGCGTGCCCAGCACCATGCCGGTGCGAGTCTTGCTGCTGTCGGTGATGCGCGCGATGCCGAAGTCCGTGACCTTGACCGTGTCGGACTGCGCGTCGTACATGATGTTGGCGGGCTTGATGTCGCGGTGCACCACGTTCTGCTGGTGTGCGTAGTCCAGCGCATCGGCCACGCGCGCGGCAATCGAGAGCACCTGCTCCACGGGCAGCAGTTGCCCGGGCGCCGTGGCGTGGGCCAGGTCCTGGCCCTTGAGCAGTTCCATGGCAATCCAGGCCAGGCCCAGGTCCTCGCCGGCGTCGTAGATGGTGACGATGTGCTGGTGCTGCAGGCGCCCGGCCGACTCGGCCTCGCGGAAGAAGCGCGTGCGCGCATCGAGCAGGGCGCTGCCCTCGAACTCCTGCCCCAGCGCCAGGGTCTTGATGGCCACCACGCGCCCGATCTTGGGGTCGCGCCCCTGGTAGACCACGCCCATGGCGCCGCGCCCGAGCTCTTTCTCGACCTGGTAGCGGCCCAGCACGGCGGGCAAGACCGCGCCGGGGGCGGCGGCGTCCAGGGGCTTGCTGGCCTGTGCAGCGATGTCGGCCAGGTGGCGCGCGCGCCGGCGGCGCTTGCGCGCCTCGCCGTGTTCGCGGTCCTGGCGCAGGATGTGGGTGTACACCTCCACCGCCTGGTCGTAGCGAAGCTTGTTTTCAAATTCCTGTGCCAGGTGCAGCAGATCGCCCAGCACCTGGGGGTTGCCGCGCACGCGGCGCAGGCGGGCAAACGCCATGTCGAGCTGGCCCTGGCCTTGCAGGGCCAGGCCCATCATGCGGTCGGCCTCGGGGTCGGATGCCGCACGCGCGGCAGGTGCGGGGCCGGCGGGCCGGCGCGGCAGCGCCTGCATGGCGCCGCCCAGCAGCAGCACGGCGGCGGGCAGGGTGAGCGGCAGCGCCCATCCGGCCGCCTGCATGGCGCCCCATTGCGCTGCCAGCAGGCCCAGGCCCAGGACCGCGGCCAGCGCGCTGCCCGCAGCGGCGCCCAGCGCGGGCAGGGCCAGGAGCAGCACCGCCATGGCGGCCAGGGTCAGCACCCACGGCAGCAGCGGCGCCCAGGCCGGGGTGGTCTGCACATGCCCCAGGCGGATGGCGGAGATTTGTTCGGCCAGCCATTGCACCGGGGCCAGCGACGCGCCGCCCGGCCGCAGCAGCGGGGCGTGCGTGCCGCTGGCGGTGGGCCCGATGACGGCGATCCGGTCCCGGAGCTGCGCTGCGGGCACCTGGCCGGCCAGCAGCGCATGCGCCGCGATCTGGGCGATGCCGCCCGTGTCTGCAGGCGCCGGATAGGGCTGCGGACGCAGCAGGGCGCCGGGCTGGGTGGGGATGCCGGTGCTGCCGATCTGCAACGCCTGGCCTGCGGTCCAGTGCAGGCCCGATGGGCCCAGATGCAGGCTGTGCGCGGCGGCCAGCAGCGCCAGCGAAGGCACCAGCGTGCCGTCGGCGGCGAGCAGCAACGGCGCTTCGCGCACCACGCCGCCGGGCGCCGGGGTGCCCAGCTGGCCCACGCCCGCGGCGGCGTTGCCCAGCACGTCAAGGGGCGCTGCCAGGTTCTGCGCCACGGGCACGCCGGCGGCAGCGCCCGCGGCGGCGCTGCGGTGCATGAAGGCGGGCAGTTGCAGGCGGGTGGTCGCGCCCGGGGGGGCGGGGTCCATGTGTGCCATGAGCAGCACATTGCCTGCACGCCGCAGGCTGGCGGCCAGGCGCTGGTCGGTGTCGAGGGTGGTCTCGGCCTCGGCCACGGTGCGCGCGATGGCGCCGCTCAGGGCTTGTGCGTCCGGCGGTGCACTGCCCAGCAGCGTGCGGATCTGGCGCAGGTAGGGCAGGCTGCGGTCGGCTTGCGCACCGTCGAGCGGCAGGGCCAGCACCGTGGTGCGCGTACCGGCGGCCGCCAGGCGGTCCACCAGCTGGGCCAGCACATCGCGGGGCCAGGGCCAGGCGCCGTGCCGCGCCAGGCTCTCGGCGTCGATGGCGATCAGGGTCAGCTCCGGCAGGGGCGCGCGGCGCGCGTGCGCGGCGGCCGCGTCCTGCAGGCGCTGGTCGAGCAGGCCGCCGCTGGCCAGGTGCAGCGCGGCGAGCAGCAGGGCCAGCAGCACGGGCCATGCCCCGTGCCGTAGCGCCTGCGGCCTGCTGGATACTGGTTTGCGTTCGCCCACGGCATGTGCCTCGGAGTTCCGGTGTGAGGATTTGCAAGCAATGAATGTGCCTGCAGTGGCGATTATCTGGCCGCCTGCGGCGGGCCAGCGGGATTGCACCCCCGGGTTTGCCCGCGGGGCCCCGGCGCCGCGCGCGGCCATGAAAAAAGCGCCTGGGGCCGGAGGCCGCAGGCGCTCGTGCGGTGCGCCCGCACCGCGCGCTCAGAGCAGGGACTTGAGCAGCTTGCCCATTTCGCTGGGGTTGCGCGTGACCTTGAAGCCGCACTCTTCCATGATGGCGAGTTTGGCATCGGCCGTGTCGGCGCCGCCCGAGATCAGCGCGCCGGCGTGGCCCATGCGCTTGCCGGGAGGGGCGGTCACGCCCGCGATGAAGCCGACGATGGGCTTCTTCATGTTCGCCTTGCACCACAGTGCGGCTTCGGCCTCGTCGGGGCCGCCGATTTCGCCGATCATGATGACGGCGTCGGTGTCCGGATCATCGTTGAAGGCCTTCATCACGTCGATGTGCTTGAGGCCGTTGATCGGGTCGCCGCCGATGCCCACGGCGCTGGACTGGCCCAGGCCGATTTCGGTGAGCTGCGCCACGGCTTCATAGGTGAGCGTGCCCGAGCGGGACACGACGCCGATGCGGCCCTTCCTGTGGATATGGCCGGGCATGATGCCGATCTTGATCTCGTCGGGCGTGATCAGGCCGGGGCAGTTGGGGCCCAGCAGCAGGGTCTTCTTGCCGCCGGCGGCTTCCTTGGCCTTCATCTTGTTGCGCACTTCGAGCATGTCGCGGATGGGAATGCCCTCGGTGATGCAGATGGCCAGATCCAGATCGGCCTCCACGGCCTCCCAGATGGCGGCTGCGGCACCTGCCGGGGGCACGTAGATCACCGAGACGGTGGCGCCGGTCTGGGCGGCGGCTTCCTTCACGGAGGCGTAGATCGGGATGTCGAAGATCTTCTCGCCCGCCTTCTTGGGGTTCACGCCGGCGACGAAGCAGTTCTTGCCGTTGGCGTATTCCTGGCACTTCTCGGTGTGGAACTGGCCGGTCTTGCCGGTGATGCCCTGGGTGATGACCTTGGTGTCTTTGTTGATGTAGATCGACATGACGTTTCTCTCTTTCCTGGGCTTAGGCTTTGACGGCTGCGGCCACCTTCTGGGCGGCTTCGGCCATGGTGTCGGCGCTGATGATGGGCAGGCCGCTTTCGGCCAGCATCTTCTTGCCCAGCTCCTCGTTCGTGCCCTTCATGCGCACGACCAGCGGCACGTTCAGGTTCACGGCCTTGCAGGCGGTGATGACGCCGGTGGCGATGGTGTCGCAGCGCATGATGCCGCCAAAGATGTTGACCAGAATGGCCTTGACCTTGGGGTTCTTGAGCATGATCTTGAAGGCCTCGGTCACCTTCTCGGGGGTGGCGCCGCCGCCCACGTCGAGGAAGTTGGCGGGCTCGGCGCCAAACAGCTTGATGGTGTCCATGGTCGCCATGGCCAGGCCCGCGCCATTGACCAGGCAGCCGATGTTGCCGTCCAGGCTGATGTAGGCCAGGTCGAACTTGGAGGCCTCGATCTCGGCAGGGTCTTCCTCGTCCAGGTCACGCAGGGCGACGATGTCGGGGTGGCGGAACAGGGCGTTGGAGTCGAAGTTGAACTTCGCGTCCAGGGCGATGATGTTGCCCTTGCTGTCGCGGTTGAGCGGGTTGATCTCGACCAGCGAGGCGTCCGTCTCCATGTAGCACTTGTAGAGCTTCTTGCACAGGTCGATGAACTGGGCTTCGGAGTCGGCCGGCAGGGCGATGCCGCGGGCCAGTTCCTGGGCCAGGCCGTCGGTCATGCCGGTGAGCGGATCGACGAACACCTTGACGATCTTCTCGGGCGTGCTGTGCGCCACTTCCTCGATGTCCATGCCGCCCTCGCTGGAGGCAATGAAGGCCACCTTCTGGGTGGCGCGGTCGGTGACCACCGAGATGTAGTATTCCTTCTGGATGTCCGCGCCTTCCTCGATGTAGAGGCGGCGGACCTTCTGGCCCTCGGGGCCGGTCTGGTGCGTGATGAGCTGCATGCCCAGGATCTGGCTGGACAGCTCCTTGACCTGGTCCAGGCTCTTGGCCACCTTCACGCCACCGCCCTTGCCGCGGCCGCCCGCGTGGATCTGGGCCTTGACCACCCAGACCGGGCCGCCCAGTTTCTGGGCTGCTTCCACAGCCTCCTGGACCGTGAATGCGGGAATGCCCCGGGGTACGGGCACGCCAAAGTTGCGCAAGATTTCCTTGCCTTGGTATTCGTGAATCTTCATGAGGGTCTCTCTCAGGGAAGGGATTTCACCCGTCTACCATGGCGGATCGTCTGGCGGCGGGCTTGGGACATGGCAGCCGGTAAATGTATCATGCTGCGACGCACCATACCTTTTTCCCAGCTTACGCCCATGCGGCGGCGGGGGGCCATTCCTTGCAGGAGCACAGCATGTCCAGAATCTTCATCGACGGCGAAGCCGGTACCACCGGACTGCAGATCCGCGAGCGCCTGCAGGGCATGGCGGGCGTGGAACTGCTGAGCATTGCCCCCGAGCAGCGCAAGGACCCGCAGGCCAAGCGCGCGCTGCTCGAGCAGGCCGACCTGGTGGTGCTGTGCCTGCACGACGACGCGGCGCGCGAGAGCGCGGCGCTGGTGGCCGAGGTGGAGCAGGCCCGCGGCCGCACCATCAAGGTGATCGACGCCAGCACTGCCCACCGCACTGCGCCGGGCTGGGTCTATGGCTTCCCTGAATTGTGCGTGGGGCAGGAGGATGCCGTGCGCAGCGCCACGCGCGTGGCCAACCCCGGCTGCTACGCCACGGGCGCCATCGCCCTGCTGCGCCCGCTGGTGGACGCCGGCCTGCTGGTGCCCGACACGCCGCTGGCGCTGCCCTCGGTCTCGGGCTACAGCGGTGGCGGGCGCCAGATGATCGAGGCCTACGAAGCCGGCACGGCCGCGCCCTACGAGGCCTATGCCCTGGGGCTGGCGCACAAGCACATCCCCGAGATCCTGCACTGCACCGGCCTCACGCGCCGCCCCATCTTCATCCCGGCCGTGGGCAATTTCGCCCAGGGCATGCTGGTGCAACTGCCCCTGCACCTGGACCTGCTGCCCGGCCAGCCGCGCGCCGCCGACCTGCACGAGGCCCTGGCCGCGCACTACGCGCGCACCAATACCGCCGAGCAATGGGTGCGCGTGCTCCCGCCCACCGCGGACCACAAGCTCGCCGCCGACCCGCTGGCGGGCACCAACCTGCTGGAGCTGCGCGTGTTCGCCAACGAGCAGTACCGCCAGGCCGTGCTCGTGGCGCGGCTGGACAACCTGGGCAAGGGCGCGAGCGGCGCGGCGGTGCAGAACCTGCGCCTCATGCTGGGTTTGTGATGCTATTGATTTGATAGCCTCTGGCGCTTGCTGGATCAGCGCTGGAGGCCCAAAAGATTCAAAAATCCTCGTCTGCGCCGCGCACCACGCGGCGCACCACCTCGCCGCTGAAACCGCGTGCGGCGAGAAAGCGCATGTGCCGGGCGCGCTCCTGCGGGGTTGCGGCCGGGCTGCCAAAGCGCTGGCGCCACACGGCCAGGGCGCGCTCGAACTCGGTGGCGCGCAGGCCCGCGGCCTGGGCGCGCACCAGGTCTTCGCTCAGCCCCTTGCTGCGCAGCTCCTGCAGCAGGCGCTGCGTGCCCAGGCGCGGACCGCGCCGGTGCAGCAGCGATTCGGCCACGCGCGCCTCGTCGATGAAGCCCTTGGCCTGCAGGTCCTGCAGGACGGCGTCCAGGTCCTCGCCCTCCTGCACATGGCGCGCGAGCTTGGCGGCCAGCTCGGCGCGCGAGTGCTCGCGCTGTGCGAGCAGGCGCAGCGCACGGCCCTTGAGGGAAAGCGGCGGGAATGCCATGACGGACGCTATGGATTCAGGAGCTTGCGGCGCTTTCTGGGTAAGGCTTCAAGGCCTTTTTGCCCGATTACTCGGTAGCAGTCTGCGTGGACGCCACGACCGGCCGCTGGGCGATCCCCAGGGACTCGCGCACCTTGTTCTCGATCTCCCGCGCCAGTTCCGGGTTCTCGCGCAGGAATTCGCGTGCGTTGTCGCGCCCCTGGCCGATCTTCTCGCCGTTGTAGGCGTACCAGGCGCCGCTCTTGTCGACGATGCGCGCGTTCACGCCCATGTCGATGATCTCGCCCTCGCGCGAGATGCCCTCGCCGTAGAGGATGTCGAACTCGGCGGTCTTGAACGGGGGCGAGACCTTGTTCTTGACCACCTTGACCTTGGTCTCGTTGCCAATCGCCTCGTCGCCCTTCTTGATGGTGCCGGTGCGGCGGATGTCCAGGCGCACCGAGGCGTAGAACTTGAGCGCGTTGCCGCCGGTGGTGGTCTCGGGGCTGCCGAACATCACGCCGATCTTCATGCGGATCTGGTTGATGAAGATGACGGTGCAGTTGGTCTTCTTGATGGTGGCGGTGAGCTTGCGCAGAGCCTGGCTCATCAGGCGCGCCTGCAGGCCGGGGAGCTGGTCGCCCATCTCGCCCTCGATTTCGGCCTTGGGCGTGAGCGCGGCCACCGAGTCCACCACGATCAGGTCCACGGCGCCCGAGCGCACCAGGCTGTCGACGATTTCCAGCGCCTGCTCGCCGGTGTCGGGCTGGCTGATGAGCAGGTCGGGCAGGTGCACGCCCAGCTTGTTGGCGTACTGCACGTCCAGGGCGTGCTCGGCATCGACGAAGGCGCACTGGCCACCGAGCTTTTGCATCTCGGCGATGACCTGCAGCGTGAGCGTGGTCTTGCCCGAGCTTTCCGGGCCGTAGATCTCGATCACGCGGCCGCGCGGCAGGCCGCCCACGCCCAGGGCGATGTCCAGGCCCAGCGAGCCGGTCGAGACGACCTGGATGTCCTCGATGGCCTCGCCCTCGCCCAGGCGCATGATGGTGCCCTTGCCGAACTGCTTTTCGATTTGTGCCAGCGCGGCCTGCAGGGCCTTGGCTTTTTCGCTCTGCTCGGCGGTGGTCTTGACGGGTGCGTCCATGGAATTGCTCCTTTTGGTGGCCATAGTGCTTTCAGATGAGACTGTCTTGATCAACAGTCTGTATGCTTGAACAGTAGTTTAGAAGAGCTGCATCTTAGCGTAAATGGATTTTTTGGTCAGTTTGGCTGACAATTTGCCCTTGCCATGGACACCCCACCGCCCCCCCACCACGACGACTGGCGCCAGATCCACCTGGGCCGCCTGCTGGGCCATGCCATGCGCCGCTTCGACGCGCGCGTGCTGCAGCTCATGGCGCGCGATGCCCAGGTGCCGTTGGCGCTGTCCAACCTGGCGGCGCGCGACCAGGTGAGCGCCGCGCATGTGCACATCACGCGCCACCTGTCGCTGGCGGGCGACCGCCTGACCGAGCTGGCGCAGCGCGCGGGCATGGCCAAGCAGTCCATGGCCGACCTGGTGGACCAGTGCGCCGCCTGGGGGCTGGTCACGCGCGAGCGCGATCCGCACGATGCGCGGGCGCGCATCGTGCGCTTCACCCCGCTGGGGCTGGAATGGCTGCAGGCCTTCCGGCGCGCCGTGGCACAGGCCGAGGCCGAATTCCGCGCCGAGGTGGGCGCCGAGGTGGCCACTGTGGTCGCGCTCGGGCTGGAGGCCTACGCCGCCGGCTGAAGCCGCGCGGGCCGGGGGCCTGTGCCCTGCCTGGGGCAAACCCGCAGGGGGCGTGGCTGCCGGGGGCATGGTCCTAGAATCCGCACAAGACACCAGGAGACAAGACCCCATGCGCATCCTCATCGCCGAAGACGACCAGGTGCTGGCCGATGGCCTGCTGCGCACGCTGCGCGGCTCGGGAGCGGTGGCGGACCATGTGGCCAGCGGCACCGAGGCCGACGCCGCGCTGATGACGAACAACGAGTTCGACCTGCTGATCCTCGACCTGGGCCTGCCGCGGCTGCACGGGCTGGAGGTCTTGAAGCGCCTGCGCGCGCGCGGCTCGGCGCTGCCGGTGCTCATCCTCACGGCGGCCGACAGCGTGGAGGAGCGCGTCAAGGGCCTGGACTACGGCGCCGACGACTACATGGCCAAGCCCTTCTCGCTGCAGGAGCTGGAGGCGCGCGTGCGCGCCCTCACGCGCCGCGGCATGGGCACGACCAGCAGCACCATCAAGCACGGCCCGCTGGTGTACGACCAGGCCGGCCGCGTGGCCACCATCGACGGCAAGATGATCGAGCTGTCCGCGCGCGAGCTGGGCCTGCTGGAGGTGCTGCTGCAGCGCGCCGGCCGCCTGGTGAGCAAGGACCAGCTCGTCGAGCGCCTGTGCGAATGGGGCGAGGAGGTGAGCAACAACGCCATCGAGGTCTACATCCACCGCCTGCGCAAGAAGATCGAGCGCGGGCCCATCCGCATCGCCACCGTGCGCGGCCTGGGCTACTGCCTGGAAAAAATCCCGGGTTGACATGGAGCACCCCCCTGGGCGGCTGCGCCGCTTCCCCCCGCTCTCGCAGCGCTGCGCGCTGCGGGCAGGGGGACGCCACCAGCGCGGCGGGGCGGCCCTTGCGCGGTGGCTGCTGGCCTGGGGCGCGCCCGTATCCGCGCGGGGGGACGGGGACAGGCGCCATGATGTATCGGTTTATGCTGCGTTTTTCATAGCTTTTGGCGCTTGCCCACATTGCGATAGAGCCATTTTTCATTCAAAAGCAGGGCGGCGATCTTGAAGATCTTCCAGCGCGAGCAGCGCTCCCTGTTCGGCGAGATCCTGGACTGGATGCTCACCCCGCTGCTGCTGCTGTGGCCGGTGAGTCTGGCGCTGACCTGGCTGGTGGCCCAGGGCATTGCCAACAAGCCCTTTGACCGCGCCCTGATCTACAACGCGCACGCGCTGGCGCAGCTCGTGGCGGTGCAGCAGGGCAAGCCGCAGTTCAACCTGCCCCAGCCCGCCAGCGAGATCCTGCGCGCCGACGACGCCGACACCGTGTTCTTCCAGGTGCTGGGCCCGCGCGGCGAGCTGCTCTCGGGCGAGCGCGACCTGCCCGTGCCCCAGGAGGAGGACGCCGCCCCGCCGGGCGACGTGCGCCTGCGCGACGCCGAGCTGCGCGGCCTGCCCATCCGCATGGCCTACATCCGGGTGCGCCTGCCGCTGGCGGGCGAGCCGCTGGCGCTGGTGCAGGTGGCCGAGACGCGCGAGAAGCGCAGCGTGCTGGCCACCGAGATCATCAAGGGCGTGATGCTGCCGCAGTTCGTCATCCTGCCGCTGGCCGTGCTGCTGGTGTGGCTGGCGCTGGCGCGCGGCATCAAGCCGCTCAGCCGCCTGGAGGAGCGCATCCGCGCGCGCAGCCCCGACGACCTCTCGCCGCTGGACCACAAGACCGTGCCGCTGGAGGTGGCGCCGCTGGTCGATTCGGTGAACGACCTGCTCGGGCGCCTGAACGATTCGCTGGCCACGCAAAAGCGCTTCCTGGCCGACGCGGCGCACCAGCTCAAGACGCCGCTGGCGGGCCTGCGCATGCAGGCCGACCTGGCGCAGCGCGAGGGCACGAGCACCGAGGAGCTCAAGCAGTCGCTGCTACAGATCGGGCGCGCGTCCATGCGCGCCACGCACACCGTCAACCAGTTGCTCGCGCTGGCACGCGCCGAGGCCAGCGGCATGCACGTGGCGCACCTGCCCTGCGACCTGGCGCGCCTGACCATGGACGTGGTGCGTGATTCGGTGCCGCGCGCGCTGGACAAGCGCATCGACCTGGGCTACGACGGCGCCGGGCCGGGCTCGCCCGGCGTGTGGCTGGTGGGCAACCCCACGCTGCTCAAGGAACTGGTGCGCAACGTCGTGGACAACGCCATCAACTACACGCCCTCGAGCGCCGAGCGGCCCGGCGTGATCACCGTGCGCGTGCTCAGCGACGCCTTCGGGCGCGTGCTGCTGCTGCAGGTCGAGGACAACGGTCCGGGCGTGCCCGAGGCCGACCGCGAACTCATCTTCCAGCCCTTTTACCGCGCCCTGGGCTCGGAGGCCGACGGCTCCGGCCTGGGCCTACCCATCGTGCAGGAGATCGCGCGCCAGCACGGCGCCGAGGTCCTGGTGGAGGATGCGCGCCCGGGCCAGTACCCGCCGGGGGCGCGTTTCACGGTGCGCTTTCCGCTGCGCGAGGCCTCGTGAGGCGGTCTCAGCCGCAGGGCTTGAGCGTCTTGCCCGCCAGTGCGCTGCGCAGCGCGGGCAGGCGCGCGCGCTGCGCCTCGTCCACCGCGGGCAGGCGCAGCAGGTAGCCCGGGGCGTCGGCGCGCTCCTGCACCACGCGCGCGCTGCGCACACCCTTGGCCGCCAGATTGCCCAGGCCGCGCTGGGCGGCCTCCTCGGTGGAGAAGCGCCCGAGCGAGAGCCCGGGCTCGAACGTGGCGCTGCCCGGCCGGTCGTAGGAGACGCCCAGCTCGCGCAGTTCGGCGCGCTTCTTGGCCAGCGTTTCGGCGTCGGCGAACTTGCCCATGTAGACCATCCAGCGCCCGGGAATGCTGCTGCGCTCCAGGCTCCAACTGCCCTGGGGCAGGGCGCTGGCGGCGCTGCGGCGCAGGGCCTCGGCCTGGGTCTCGTCGAAGATGCCGGCCTGCAGGCATTCACCGGCGGCGCGCGCGGGTTCGGCGGCGGCCTGCGGCGCGGGGGGCGGGCTGGAGGCCGCGGCCGCCGCGGGTTCGGGTGCCGGCGCTGCGGCGGGCGCGGGCGCCGGCGCGCTGGCCGGGGCGTCGGCCAGGCGCAGCGCCTCGGGGCGGATCTGCTGCTGCAGGCGCTGGGGCTCGCCCGCAGGCTCGGGCGCCAGGCCCCAGGCGGCCAGGTGGCCCTGGGACCAGACGAAGTAACCGGCGTTGGCCAGCAGCAGCACGGTGACGGCGAAGCGCAGCATGGGGTGGAGGGGCAAAAATGTCAGGCCACGGGGCGCACGCTCACTTCAGCGCTGGTGACGGCCTGCATGCCCTGCGCAGTATGCACGAGCAGGGCGCCGTCCTCGGCCACGCCATGGGCCTCGCCCTGGGTGCCATCGCTCAGTTGCACCTGGCGCCCGGCGAGCGCATCGCGCAGGGCAAAGCGCGGCTGCAGCGGCGCAAAGCCGTAGAGCGCAAAGGCCTGCAGGGTGGACACCAGCGGCGGCACGATGCGCAGCAGGGCGCTGGGCGCGTCCAGACCGGGCTCGATCTCCTGCAGGCTGCCCGGCGGCAGCGACAGGCCTGCAGCGTCGGGGGCCTGCACGTTCAGGCCCACGCCGACGACCACGCAGCGCGCGCCAGCCGGCGCCTGCGCCGCGGCCGGGCCCACGAAGCTGGCCGTCTCCACCAGGATGCCGCCGAGCTTGCGGTCGCCCCGCGCGCCGCCCAGCCACAGGTCGTTGGGCCACTTGAGGGCAATGCGCGGCGTGGCGCTGCCCGCGCCGGGCAGTTGGGGCTGCAGGCTCTCGGCCACGCTCACGCCCACGGCCAGCGACAGGCCCGACCAGTCGCGCGGCGCCAGCGGCAGGCCCAGCGAGAAGGTGAGCGAGGCACCCGGCGCGCTGCGCCAGGGCCGGCCCATGCGCCCGCGCCCGGCCGTCTGCTGCTCGGCCACGAGCAGCACGCTGTCGCCGCGGCCGGCGCGCGCGCGCCGCGTCAGCTCGCTGTTGGTGGAGTCGATCTCGGGCAGCACCTCCACGGTAAAGCCCGGCAGCAGTGGCGCCACGGCCTCCCACAGGGCCTCGGCGGGCCAGCGCAGCGGTGCGTTCATGCCTTGCGCCCCCGGGGCGGTGCCGGGTGGCCGGGGTGCGGCGGCGCCCAGCCGCGCTTGGGCGCCAGCAGCGTGCCGCGGCAGGAGGCCGCGCCGCACCAGCAGGGGTATTCGGCCTTGAGCTTCTTGGTGTAGCGCTCGTCGATGATGAGGCCGTAGTCGTAGCTCAGCTCTTCGCCTGCGCGGATGTTGCGCAGCGCCGTGATGAAGATGCGCCCGTCCCGCTCGTCGGCGTAGCAGTTGGGGGCGCAACTGTGGTTGATCCAGCGTGCGGCGTTGCCGCCGTAGTTGGCGTCGATGACGCGGTCTTCATCGACGTGGAAGTAAAACGTGTGGTTGGGCTGCGCCGGATCGTGCGGGTGGCGGTCCTGCGCCTCCTGCCAGGAGATGATTTCGCCCGTGTACTCGATGAGCACCTCGCCCTCGGCAATGTCCTGCACCGCGAACACGCCCTTGCCATGCACGCCCGAGCGGCGGATCTGGATGCGGCGGCCGGCGGCGGCAGGGCGGGTGCGGGGCATGGCAAAACTCTGTTAATTTGATAGTGCACACATGCGCGTGCGCGTGTACGCGCGTGTGAGCCCAGATTGTAGAAGCGCCCGGCGATGCGCCGGGCGAGGACAGTGACGAGAACCCACCATGAGCAAAACCCTGGTCATCGCAGAAAAACCCTCGGTCGCGCAGGACATCGTGCGCGCCCTCACCCCCGTGGCGGGCAAGTTCGACAAGCACGAAGACCATTTCGAGAACGAGCGCTACGTGGTCACCAGCGCCGTGGGCCACCTGGTGGAGATCCAGGCGCCCGAGGAATTCGACGTCAAGCGCGGCAAGTGGAGCTTTGCCCACCTGCCGGTGATCCCGCCGCACTTCGACTTGAAGCCCGTGGACAAGACCAAGAGCCGCCTGGCCGCGGTGGTGCGCCTGGCCAAGCGCAAGGACGTGACCGAGCTCGTCAACGCCTGCGACGCGGGGCGCGAGGGTGAGCTGATCTTCCGCCTGATCGAGCAGTACGCGGGCGGCGCCAAGGGGACCTTGGGCAAGCCCGTCAAGCGCCTGTGGCTGCAGAGCATGACGCCGCAGGCCATCCGCGAGGGCTTCGAGCACCTGCGCAGCGAGGCGCAGATGCAGGGCCTGGCCGACGCCGCGCGCAGCCGCAGCGAGGCCGACTGGCTGGTGGGCATCAACGGCACGCGCGCCATGACGGCCTTCAACTCGCAGGGCGGGGGCTTCTTCCTCACCACCGTGGGCCGGGTGCAGACGCCCACGCTGTCGCTGGTGGTCGAGCGCGAGGAGAAGATCCGCAAGTTCGTGAGCCGCGACTACTGGGAGATCCACGCCAGCTTCGGCGCCGAGGCCGGCGACTACCCCGGCAAGTGGTTCGACCCGAAGTGGAAGAAGGGCGAAGACCCCGAGATGCGCGCCGACCGCGTGTGGAGCGCGCAGCAGGCCCAGCAGATCGCCGACGCCGTGCGCGGCCAGCCCGCCACCGTCACCGAGGAAAGCAAGCCCACCACGCAGGCCTCGCCCCTGCTCTTCGACCTGACCAGCCTGCAGCGCGAGGCCAACGGCAAGTTCGGCTTTTCCGCCAAGACCACGCTGGCCCTGGCGCAAAGCCTGTACGAGCGCCACAAGGCCCTGACCTACCCGCGTACCGATTCGCGCGCCCTGCCCGAGGACTACCTGCCCGTGGCCAGGCAGACCTTCGAGATGCTGGCCGACAGCGGCATGCGCCACCTGGCGCCGCACGCGCTCACGGCGCTGAACAACAACTACGTGCGCCCGTCCAAGCGCATCTTCGACAACAGCAAGGTGAGCGACCACTTCGCCATCATCCCCACCACACAGGCGCCCTCGGGCTTGTCCGAGGCCGAGCAAAAGCTCTACGACCTGGTGGTGCGCCGCTTCATGGCGGTGTTCTTCCCCAGCGCCGAATACACCGTGACCACGCGCATCAGCACGGTCGCCGCCGCGCCGGGCCGCCCCAAGCTAGGCATGGACCCCTCGGGGGGCAGCGAACCACACGAAGTGGGGAGCGTGGGGGCCACATCCAGCCACAGCTTCAAGACCGAGGGCAAGGTGCTGGTCAAGCCCGGCTGGCTGGCCATCTACGGCAAGGAAGCCGCCGACGAGGTGGAAGGCGGCCAGGCCGGCGACAAGGGCCAGAACCTGGTGCCTGTGAAGCCCGGCGAGGTGGTGCGCACGGAACAGGCCGACCCCAAGGGCCTCAAGACCAAGCCGCCCGCGCGCTACTCCGAAGCCACGCTGCTTGGCGCCATGGAGGGCGCCGGCAAGCAGATCGACGACGACGAGCTGCGCGAGGCCATGCAGGAAAAAGGCCTGGGCACGCCGGCCACGCGCGCGGCCATCATCGAAGGCCTGCTGACCGAAAAATACATGCTGCGCGAAGGCCGCGAGCTCATCCCCACGGCCAAGGCCTTCCAGCTCATGACGCTGCTGCGCGGCCTGGACGTGCAGGAGCTGTGCCGCGCCGACCTCACCGGCGAGTGGGAATACAAGCTCGCGCAGATGGAGCGCGGCCAGCTCTCGCGCGCGGCCTTCATGCAGCAGATCCAGGCCATGACCGAGCGCATGGTGAAAAAGGCCAAGGAATACGACCGCGACACCATTCCCGGCGACTACGCCACACTGTCCGCGCCCTGTCCCAACTGCGGCGGCGTGGTGAAGGAGAACTACCGCCGCTACGCCTGCGTCGGCCGGTCGGACGACGCTTCAGGTGCTGGCGCGGGCGGCAACTCCGGCCAGGGCTGCGGCTTCTCGTTCGGCAAGTCGCCGGCGGGGCGCACTTTTGAGACCCAGGAAGCCGAAGCGCTGCTGGCGCACAAGCGCATTGGCCCGCTGGAAGGCTTCCGCTCCAAGGCGGGCTGGCCGTTCACGGCCGAGATCACCATCAGCTTCGACGAAGAGGCCAACAACTACAAGCTCGAATTCGACTTCGGCGACGACAAGAACGCCGAGGACACGGGCGAGCTGGTGGAATTTGCCGACGCCCCGCTGGGCGCCTGCCCCATCTGCGGCTCGGCCGTGCACGAGCACGGCAGCAACTACGTCTGCACGCGCGCCGTGCCCACGGCGCAGCAGCCCACGCCCTCGTGCACCTTCAAGAGCGGCAAGATCATCCTGCAGCAGCCCGTGGAGCGTGCGCAGATGGAAAAGCTGCTGCAGACGGGCAAGACCGATCTGCTCGACAAGTTCGTCTCCATGCGCACGCGCCGCGCGTTCAAGGCCTTCCTGGTCTGGGACAAGGAAGCGGGCAAGGTCAACTTCGAATTCGAGCAGCGCGAGAGCAAGTACCCGCCGCGCAAGACAGCGGGGGCAGCTGCTAGCAAAAAGGGAGCTGCCAGCGCAAAGACTGCGGGCGCTGCGGCCAAAAAGACTGCAAAACCGGCAGCCCCGAAAGCCGCCACACCCAAGGCGCCACGCAAGGCGGCTGCCGGCAAGACCCCCAGCGCCGCCCTGGCCGCCGTGATCGGCAGCGAGCCCGTGGCCCGCCCCGAGGCGGTCAAGAAGCTGTGGGAATACATCCGGGCGCACAATCTGCAGAACCCGCAGGACAAGCGCACCATCAACGCCGACGCCAGGCTGCGCGCCGTGTTCGGCAAGGACAGCGCCGGCATGTTCGAACTCGCCGGCATCCTGGGCCAGCATCTGGGCTGAGACCGTGTGAAGCGCGTGTGAATGCCCCCGCGCGCCGCCCGGCGCTGGCCGGACCCGGCGTGCGCGCTTGCGCTACGCTTGGGGGCATGACCGATCCGACCCACGCCATGCAAGACCCGCCGCGCGCCCTGCCGCTGCAGGGGGCCAGCAACTTCCGCGACCTGGGGGGCTACCGCGGCCACGGCGGGCGCGCGCTGCGCTGGCGCCGCGTGTTCCGCTCCGACCACCTGGCCGCCCTCACGCCCCAGGACCAGACCCAGCTGCAGGCCCTGGGCGTGGCGCGCGCCGTCGATTTCCGTGGCGAGGCCGAGCGCGCCGCACAGGCCTATGCCCTGCCCGGCGTGGCCTACCACCCGCTCACCATCGAACCCACGGTGGTGCAGCGCGCCCAGGAACTGCTGCGCGCCGGCCACCCGCTCAGCGCGCAGGACGCGGTGGGGCTCATGCAGGAGACCTACCTCGCCTTCGTGGACGCCAACGCGCCGCGCTTTGCCAGCTTGTTCCGCCTGCTGCTCGAGAGCGATGCGCCGCTGGTCTTCCACTGCACGGCCGGCAAGGACCGCACCGGCTTTGCCGCCGCCCTCATCCTGCTCGCCCTGGGCGTGCCGCGGGAGGTGGTGATGCAGGACTACCTGCTCACCAACGCCTACTACCGCCCGCCCACCGGCCTGGCCAGCGCTGCGCCACGCGAGGTGCTGCAGGTGCTGTGGGGCGTGCAGGAGGACTTTCTGGACGTCGCCCTGCACCGCGTGGACGCGCAGTACGGCGGCATCACGCCCTACCTGGAGGATGTGCTGGGCGTGGATGCGGCGGCGCGGGCGGAGCTGGCCGCGCGCTACCTGCAGGCGGCTTGAGTCTGTCGTCGGCCGGTGGCACGTGCGGAGCAGGCCCCCAATGCCCGGCGGTTCAAGGCTCGGTGATCAAGAGCTTGAGGCGCTTGTGGCATCGGGGCGGGAGGCGTCTGTGACCAGGACATAGGCGGTATTGCGCCCGCCACCCTCCCGCCGCGCCAGCACGCCTTTGGCCAGCAGATCGTTGATGTCCCGCAGCGCGGTATCCGATGAGCATTGGGCGATGGCCGCCCACCTGGCGTTGCTGAGTTTGCCTTCCATGCCATCCAGCACATGGTTCAGCACCAGCGTCTGCCGGGCATTCATGGGCACATCGGCCCAGCGTTGCCAGAACTGGGCCTTGCCCAGCACATCGGCGAGCAGGCCCTCTGCGCCCTGCACGGCGCGCCATAGGCAGCCCAGAAACCAGGCCAGCCAGGGCGTAACGTCGAGCGTGCCGCGCTGGGTGGTTTCCAGTTGGTCGTAGTACTGCTTGCGCTCGCGCTGAATCTGGGCGCTCAGGCTGTAGAAACGTTGCCCGCTGTTTTCCGCCCGGGCCAGGGCCATGTCGCCCACGGCGCGGCTGATGCGGCCGTTGCCGTCGTCGAAGGGGTGGAGGGTGACGAGCCACAGATGCGCCAGCCCGGCGTGGATGAGTGGGTCACCCGCCGCAGTCGCATTGAACCATTGCAGGAAGACTGCGGTTTCGGCGGGCAGAGCTGCGGCGGGCGGGGCCTCGTAATGCACCTTTTCCCGGCCCACGGGTCCGGAGACGACCTGCATGGGGCCTGCCGCATCGTTACGCCACCTGCCTACCCGGATGCGCGTGCGGCCGCTGTAGCCGGTGGGGAAAAGGGCCGCGTGCCAGCCAAACAGGCGTTGGGCGGTCAGGGGCTCGCCGTAGTGCTGGGTGGCGTCGAGCACCATGTCCACCACACCGTCCACATGCCGGTCTGCGGGAGCGAGCGCGCCAATGTCCACGCCCAACCTGCGCGCGATGGAGGAGCGCACGGCGTGGAGATCCAGTGCCTCGCCTTCGATGGCGCTGGTAGTCACTACCTCCTGCGTCAGCGTCTGCAACGTGGCCTGGTCGCGCTGCGCAAGTCCCAGGTCGGCCATGCGCCCTGCCAGGTGGCCCTGGGCGCGGTGCACCGCGGCCAACGGGGCGGCCAGCGCCATGGCGTCAAAACGCCACCGGGGCCAGTCGGGGCGTTGCCAGAGATAGGTGCGGCGGCGCAGAGGTTTCTCGGTCCACATGCGGTGATTATGGACTTATTCACCGCAAAAAAAGCGGTGAATCAACGCACTATTCACCGCAAGGACGGACAGCAGCGGCCTGCGAGGTCGTGTGCATGCCCCGTTAGTTTGCTTTTGATTTGATAGCTATACGCTCTTGTGTTCATTGGTTTTGCTGGGTTTTTCGATTGAAATTTCTGCCCACCTGCCCAATCCGGCACTTCTTGTACAAAGAGCCAACCCGCACCGAGCCCCGTAGCATAGAACGGCCCATCCGTAACGCGGTGCAGAGCGCACCGCCCTTCAGCCATGCGGCGATACTCAGGCCCTGTCCCACCGGAACCTGACGTGCACCCAGACCACCCCGCCGACAAGGCGCAGGCCATCGCCTTCGACGAGGCCTACTACCAGCGCTACTACTTCGACCCCAAGACCAGCGTGGCCGACCCGCAGCACATAGCCCGGCTGGGCGCCTTTGTCTGCAGCTACCTGCAGTACCTGCGCGTGCCGGTGCGGCGCGTGCTGGATGTGGGCTGCGGCATCGGGCTGTGGCGCGAGGTGCTGGCGCGGCATTTTCCGCAAGCCAGCTTCCATGGCGTGGAGTACAGCGCCTACCTGTGCGAGCGCTTCGGCTGGGAGCGCGGCTCGGTGCTCGACTACCGCGCCAGCGAGCCCTTCGACCTGGTGATCTGCCAGGGCGTGCTGCCCTACCTGAACGCGGCCGACGCGCAGGCGGCCATGCGCAACCTCGCGCGGCTGTGCCGGGGTGCGCTGTACCTGGAGGCCGTCACGCGCGAGGACTGGGAGCAGGACGTGGTGGACAAGACGCTCACCGATGCGCGCCAGTTCCGCCACCGTGCGCAGATGTACCGCCGCACGCTGGCCGAGGGCTTCACCCAGATGGGCGGCGGCCTGTGGCTGAGCCACCAGGCCGAGGTGCCGCTGTTCGCGCTGGAACACGCAGGCACGCCGTGACGTCCACCCTGCCGCCCCACGCCGTGGCGCGCCTGCGCAGCGAGCGCCTGGCGTGCAGCGCCAAGCCCTTCCTGGCCCGCGGCGGCCCCAGCGGCGCGCGCTGCCCGGGCTGCCGCCTGCGGCCCAGCCACTGCCTGTGCGCCCTGCGGCCGCAGGTGCCCACGCGCGCGGGCTTTTGCCTGCTGATGGGCGACACCGAGGCGCTCAAGCCCAGCAACACCGGCTGGCTGGTGGCCGATGTGGTGGCCGACACCTTTGCCTTCGGCTGGGCACGCACCGAGGTGCACCCCGGCCTGCGGGCCCTGCTGGCCGATCCGCAGTGGCAGCCCTACCTGGTGTTTCCGGTGGATTACGCGGCTCCGCAGCGCGTGGTCACACAGGTGCAACCCACGGCACTGCCGGGCGGTGCGCCCGAGCGCAAGCCGCTGTTCGTGTTGCTCGACGCCACCTGGGCCGAGGCGCGCCGCATGTTCCGCAAAAGCCCCTACCTGGACGCCTTGCCGGTGCTGGGCCTGCGGCCCGAACAGGCCTCGCGCTACCGGCTGCGCCAATCGGCCGACGCGGCGCATTTGTGCACCCTGGAGGTGGCAGCGCTGTGCCTGGCGCTGGCGGGCGAATCGCAGGCGGCCCAGGTGATGCAGGCCTACCTCGACGTCTTCACCGACCACTACCTGCAGGCCAAGAACCAGCGGCCGGTGGACACCGCCGATGCCCTGCACCAGCAGTTGCACAGGCTGTGCCACGGTGGCGCCGACAGTCTGCCGGGCACCCTGTAGAGCACGGCTTTCGCGGCGCCGGGGAGGAGAGCCGTCAGCCCAGCACATGCGCCTGCACGCCCCGGCGCGGCGCGGGACCGACGGGCGGCGCGTAGCCCAGGCGCGTCCACATCTGCACCGTATCACGCCCGGGCGCTGCGCCCAGCAGCGCGTGGATGGCGGCGTAATGGGGCGCCTGCTCGGGGTATTCCTGCAAGGCCTGCTGCAGCGGGTGCATGGCCAGGCCGTGCGCCGTGGCGGCGAGCTGCGCACGCGCGTAGGCGCGGCCGGCCCGCACCTGGGTGGCGCGGTCGTTGGCCTCGGTCACCATGGCGAAGAAGGCCGGCGTGGCCTCGATCTTGGCGTTGAAGTCCTGCACCTGCTGGGTCACCGCCATGTCATCGGGGCCGGGCGCGCGGCTGCGGTCGAACAGACCCAGGGTGGCCAGCACGCGCGGCAACGGCTCGTTCACGCTCAGGCCGTCACGGTGCTGGGCGATCTCGCGCGGGCCCACGCGCAGCACCTTCAGGGATTCGAGCATGGTGCGCGGCGTGACCAGCTCCACACGCCAGGCATCGCGGGCGATGGCGCGGTGCTCCGGCAGGCGTGCATTGCCCGGCAGGGCGAAGTCCACGCGCAGGCCGGGCGCCGCACAGGCCGCCGCGATGGCCTGCACTGCCTGCGCCTCGGGCGCGCGCGGTTCGTAGGCCGAACGGTTGGTGTGGCGCCGGAAGATCTGCGCGGACAGCGGGTCGGGCTGCGCGCTGGCGTCGGGCACCAGCCGCACGCGGGCCGTGGCGTGGTGCGTGTGTGGTGGCGCTGGCGGCGTGGCCGGGTCGAATGCGCCGTGCGGAAACATCTCCACCTCGGCACGCAAGCCCTGCTGCAGCGCGGCCAGGTGCAGCAGTTCGAGGAAGGTGCCCTGGCTCATGAGGATCTGGCGCGCGTGCGGGTCGGTCTCGGGCAGCAGGCGCGTGGAGTCGCAGTAGAGCCAGATCTCGCCCGGCGTGTGCAAATCCACCAGCCACGATTGCAGATTGTGCGAATGCGGCGCCAGGATGGCGTGCGCCAGCAGCCAGCGGCGCACGTCGCCCCCCGGCGGCACGGGCGCGGGCGGCTGCCACGCGGCCAGCGCCTCGGCGGGCAGGGCGGACGAACAGCCCGGCAGCGCGGGCGTGGCGGCGAGCACGGCGGCCCCGCCGAGGATGCGCAGAAAGGGGCGGCGTTGCATGCTCAGGCTCCTGTGGCGATAGGGGTGGTGACGGGCTGTGCGGCGCCGTCCAGCAAGGCCAGGCTGGCACGCAGCGCCTCGCGCAGCGGGGTGTGGGGCACGGGGCCGGCGTACCGGGCCAGCGCCGTGCCGTCGAGCGCATGCGGCACCTGCCAGAGGTAGCGCATGGCCTGCAGCGAGCGCAGCATGGGCACCACCGGACTGGCCAGGCGCATCCAGCCCCAGGGCAGGGATTGCACCCGTAGCGCGCCACCGCGCAGCCCACCTTGCTCCAGCGCCCATTCGGCCAGCACCGTCTGCCAGTCGTGGCCGGTAGTGGTGTGACCGGCAAACGGCAGGCTGGGCAACTGCCCCGGCGCGGGGGCAGGCGCTGCGGCCACGCGCACCAAGGCCTGGGCCAGGTCGGGCAGGTAGGCCCAGGCGTGCGGCACATCCAGCGGGCCGGGCCAGGTCATCACGCCCTGGCGCAGCTTGCGTGCGATCACCAGGTCCAGCCAGGTGCCCTGGCCCGCGCCAAAAAAGTCGCCCGCACGCACGATGACGACGCGCAGCCCCTGGGTGGCCACGGCCTGGGCGAGCTGCTGCTCCAGCGCCACGCGCACCTGGCCCAGCGGCGTGCTGGGGCGCTGGGGCGTGTGCGCATCCAGCACGGCGGGCATGCCCTCGCCAAAGTTGTACACATTGCCCGGAAACAGCAGCACGGCACGCAACGCCAGGGCGGTGGTGATGGCCTGGTGCAGCAGCGCCGGGGCCTCGGCGCGCCAGGCGCTGGCGGTGTAGCGCGCCGGGTTCATGGCGTGGACCACGGCGTCGGCCCCCTCATCCAGCGCCGCCTGCAGGTCTGCGCCCGGCGCCAGCCATTGCACGCCGGGCAGCGCCTGGGCCTGCGCCACCGCGCCATGCCGCCAGGGTGCGCGCACCCGCCAGCCCGCCGCCGTGAAGGCCAGCGCCACCGCCCGCCCCAGGCGCCCGTTGGCGCCCAGCACCCATACCGTCTTGGCCATGTCCATCTCCATGTGCTCTGTGATGGGCTTGATTGTGGGAACCATCGCGAAGTTACACAATTGCATGAATTTCCATAGCAGGATTTCATCCATGAATACCCCGTTCGACTGGAACCTGGTGCGCTCCTTCCTGGCCGTGCTGGAGCACGGCAGCCTGCTGGGCGCGGCGCGCGCCTTGCAGTCCAGCCAGCCCACCATGGGCCGCCATGTCGCCGAGCTGGAGACACAACTGGGCACGGTGCTGTTCGAGCGCACCGGCCGGGGCCTGCAGCCCACGGCCACGGCGCTGCGGCTGGCTGAGTCGGCGCGCGCCATGGAGGCCGGCGCGCACGCGCTGGCGCGCGGCGTCTCCGGCGCGCAGGCCGGCGCCAGCGGCACGGTGCGCATCAGCGCCAGCCAGCCCGTGGCCTGCCTGCTGCTGCCGCCCCTGCTGCTGCGCATGCGCCAGCAGCTCCCCGACATCCAGGTGGAGCTGGTGGCCAGCAACGAGGTCAGCAACCTGCTGCGCCGCGAGGCCGACATCGCCCTGCGCATGGTGCAGCCCGACCAGTCCAGCCTGGTGGCGCGGCGCATCGGCAGCGTGGCGCTGGGCGCCTATGCGCACCGCGACTACCTGCGCCGCCGGGGCACGCCACGCCAGCCCACCGACCTGCTGGCGCACGAACTGGTGGGCAACGACCGCAACGAGGACATCCTGCGCGGCTTCGCGGCCCTGGGGCACCCGGTGGGACGCGAGCAGTTTGCCTTCCGCACCGACGACCTCATGGCCTACTGGCAGGCGGTGCGCGCGGGCCTGGGCATCGGCTTCGTGGCGCACTACATGGCGCGCACCGATCCCGAGGTGCTGCAGGTACTGCCCCAGCTCGCGCCGCCTCCGCTCCCGATCTGGCTCACGGTACACCGCGAGATCCGCACCAGCGCGCGCATCCGGGCGGTGTACGACTTTCTGGCGGAGGCGGTGCCGCAAGGGCTGTAGAGGCACCGCCTGACTGTCCACATCACCACGGCCGCACCACAGCGCCCGAAATGCGCTGTGAAATCACATTAAATCGCTATCAAAAACATAGCTTCCAGCGTAATATCTGCAAACGCTATAGGCCATTCCAATAAAACTCTTGCCTTTGCTGCTTCAGTCATTTACATTCAATATTCGCGATTTGCGAATATTGAATGCTCATGCAACTCAAGCCCCAAGACTTTCTGGTCGCCCTCAAGCTCGTAGCCTGGGGTGAGCAGCGCTGGACGTATGCGCGGCTGGCGCAGGAGTTGGGCCTCAGCGTGTCGGAGGCACATGCCTGCATCAAGCGTGGGTTGCTGGCGGGGCTGTTGCTGCCCAACCGCGAGCCACCGCCCCCGGCTGCAGGCGCAGGCGACCCTGAAGCGCGGAGTGATTTGACTGCGCAAGAGCCCATGGGCATCTACCGCGTCACGCGCAAGCGGGTGCGCCGCGCGGCCTTGCCGGATGGGGCTGCCGCAGCCGACAACCCCGTGCGCCCCCACGCCCACAATCTGGCGGAATTTGCCTTGCACGGGGCCAAATACGCTTTCCCTGCAGTCAAGCTACCGCTGGTGGCCGGGGTGCCCACCAGCCACAGCGCGCCGGCCTTTGCCGGGGTGTTTGCGCCGGGCAGCACCGATTTTGTGTGGCCGCACCCCAATGGCACGGTGCGCGGCGTGGGCATAGAGCCACTGCACCCTGCCGTGCCCTTTGCGGCCATGCAAGATGCCAAGCTGTATGAACTGCTGGCACTGTTTGACGCCCTGCGCGTGGGCAAGGCCCGCGAACGGAGCATGGCGCTGGAGCGCCTGCAGGCGCTGATCGACCCCGATTCACCGAAGAAAACCATGGGCCCCTTGCATGGCTAACCCCAACCTGGGTTGTTGCTGGACATGGCGCGGGCCATGGGGCCGCTGTGCGAGCAGGTGGTGTTTGTGGGCGGCTGCGCCACCGGCCTGCTGGTGGACGATGCGGGCTTGATGGATGTGCGCCCCACCGAAGATGTGGACGCCATCGTGGAGGTGGCGTCTTTGGGCGCTTACCACCGTTTGGCAGAGCAACTGATGCAGCGCGGCTTTTCCTAGACCATGGAGGACAACACACCACCGTTTCGCTGGTTTTGGCACCGTATGCAGCTGGACCTGGTGCCGTTGGATGAAAAGGTGCTGGGCTTTGCCAACCCGTGGTATCGGGTGGGGTTTGAAGAGGCATTGTCGGTGGAGCTGACTGCGGAGCTGGTGGTGCGGCACCTGTCGGCGCCGCATTTCCTGGCCACCAAGTTCGAGGCCTTCAGAGACCGTGGCGGCAACGATGTGTACCTGAGCCACGACCTCGAAGACATCATGACGGTGATGGAGGGCCGCGCAGCCACAGCACAAGAAGTGGCCGCCGCGAGCGCACCCGTGCGCCAGCATGTTGCGCACTCGGCAGCCGCGTTGCTGCAAATGCCCGCCTTCCACAATGCCCTGCCCGGCTTGCTGAGCGACCCCGATCGTGAGCCCACCGTCAAGGCCCGGTTGGCGCAGATTGCAAGATGGGCGGACCTGTGAGTACCGCCACAGCGACCGGGTTGCCGCCCGATCCCGCGTGACGCGGGGGCGTAGTCCGCTTCAGACGCGCCGATGGAACGCAGTGTTGCAGCGCCGGGGGCTTTTCGTGCGCGCGCAATACCGCTCCAATACACACAGGAGCACTGCCATGACCACTTCCTCGCCCATCCTGTCCACCCAACCCCTCGGCCCGCTGTGGCCCACGCTGGACCCCTTCCTGTTCTGCGCCCACCACGACGACGCCTACCCGGCGGGCAACGGTGCCTTCGGCCCGGCGCCCCACCTGCTGGACGGCCGCCAGATCGGCAGCGATTTCAGCCGCCAGGACGGCTGGAGCATGTACCACGGCGACGCGGTGCCGGGCTTTCCGGCGCACCCGCACCGGGGCTTCGAGACCGTGACGCTGGTGCGCAAGGGCCTGATCGACCATGCCGACTCGCTGGGCGCGGCCGCGCGCTTTGGCGGCGGCGATGTGCAGTGGGTCACGGCAGGGCGGGGCATCCAGCATTCCGAGATGTTCCCCTTGCTGCGCACCGACGGGCCGAACCCGCTGGAGCTGTTCCAGATATGGCTGAACCTGCCTGCGCACCAGAAGATGGTGGCGCCGCACTTCACCATGTTCTGGAACGAGCGCATTCCGCGCCTGGCGCACAGCGATGCGGACGGCCGCTTGACCACCGTCACCGTGGTGGCTGGTGCCCTGCCCGGTGCCGCCGCGCCGCTGGCGCCGCCGCCCGAATCCTGGGCCGCACAGCAGGACGCCGACGTGGCCATCTGGACGCTGCACCTGGAGCCCGGCGCGCGCTGGGTGCTGCCCGCTGCGCGCGGCCAGGGCACGCGGCGCATGCTGTACTACTTCGTGGGCGATGGCCTGCGCGTGGGCCCGCAGGACGTGGCGGCGCACGCCGCGCTGGAGCTGGTGGCGGGCCAGGACTGGGCGCTGGAGAACACCGGCGGCACGCCCGTGGAATGCCTGCTGCTGCAGGGACGCCCCATCGGCGAGCCGGTGGCGCAGTACGGCCCCTTCGTCATGAACACGCAGCAGGAGATCCTGCAGGCGATGCAGGACTACCGACGCACGCAGTTCGGCGGCTGGCCCTGGCCCGCGGGCGACCCGGTGCATGGCGGCGCGGCGCGGCGCTTCGCGCGCTACCCCGGCGAGGCAACCGAGAGCCTGCCCTGAGGGACAATCCCGGCTTTGCCCTCAGAACCGGTTCGGACAGAAAGCGCCGCATGAACATCAGCAAAGACACCGCCGTCACCCTCAGCTACCGACTGACCACGCCCCAGGGCAAGCCGCTGGACGCGGGCCACCTGGCCTACCTGCACGGCGGCTACGAGAACATCTTCCCCAAGGTGGAGGCCGCGCTCGAAGGCCAGGCCGTGGGCTTTGTCACCACGCTGGACCTGGCCGTGGACGATGCCTTCGGTGCGCGCGACGAGAGCCTGGTGCGCACCATCCCCAAGAGCGAGTTCCCGCCCGGTGTGAAGGTGGGCGGCCAACTGCAGGGCGTGGGCAACGACGGCCAGCCCCAGGTGTTCAATGTGGTGAAGATCAAGGGCCCCGAGGTGCACCTCGACGGCAACCACCCGCTGGCCGGCCAGGCGCTGCGCTTCTCGTGCAAGGTGACGGAGGTGCGCGCCGCCACCGCCGAGGAAATCGCCCACCGCCATGTGCACGGTGGGCATGGGCATCACCACTGACATCCCCCTGAGCCGCTGCGCGCCGTCCCTCCAGGGGGACATCGTCAGCGTCGCGGGTCAATCCTTCAGCAGCCGCACCACCTCGTCGTCCTCGACCTGCGCAAAGTCGCGGTAGAACTGCCCCACGGCGGTGAAGTCGGGCGGCACCTCCAGGCACAGCACCTCGTCGGCCAGGGGCCGGACCAGGGCCAGGGCCTCGGGCGAGGCCACCGGCACGGCGCAGACCAGCCGCGCCGGGTGCCGCGCACGCAGGCCGTGCAGCGCGGCCACCATGGTGGCGCCGGTGGCCAGCCCGTCATCGACCACGATGACCGTGCGCCCCTCCGGGGCTATGGGCGCGCGCACGGGCGTGTAGAGCGCGCGGCGCGCACGCAGGGCCTGCATCTGGGTGCGCGTCTCCTGGGCCAGGTAGGCGGCGTCGGCGCCCACCCGCTCGGCCTGGGGCACGGTGTAGGTCCAGCCGCTCTCGTCCACCGCGCCCACGGCCAGCTCGGGCTGGAAGGGGGCGTGCAGCTTGCGCACCAGCACCACGTCGAGCTCGCCGCCGAGCTGCTGCGCGATGGTGTAGCCCATGGGCACGGCCCCGCGCGGGATGGCCAGCACCAGCGGGTTCTGCCCCTGGTAGGCGTGGAGATGGGCCGCCAGGCGGCGGGCGGCGTCGGTGCGGTCCTGGAACATGGCAGTTCCTTTCATGGCCGGTGCGCACGGTGGCCCGGCGCGCGGGTTCAGGCGCTGCGCGGCAGTTGCAGCAGCTCGATCTTGAATTCGTCCTCGTAGGGCGGGACGTTGCACTCGATCACGTCCCCGGGGGCGATGTCCAGCCGCATGCCCACGATGTCGGCATGCAGCGGCAGGCGCGCGACGCCGCGGTCGGCCAGCACGGCCACGCGGATCTCTGCGGGCTGCTTGCGTGCGAGGTATTCGAGCACCCGCAGCAGCGAGTGACCGGTGTAGAGCACGTCATCGACGACCAGCAGCGCATGGCCCGCGAGGTCGATGGCGGCGTGGCGGGCGTCTTCGGTGAGCTGGGTCTGCGGGTGCAGCAGGGTCAGGTCGTCGGCGTAGCGCTTGACGGACAGGTCCAGCCGCAGCGGCGGGCGCAGGCCGTAGCGGCGCACCATGAGCGCAGTCAGGCGCTCGGCCAGCGGCGCGCCCCGGCGCAGGATGCCGACCACGGCGACGCGCTCGTGGTCCGCCAGCAGCCCCGCGGCCTGGCGCGCCATGCGGTCCATGACCACGCCCAGCGCCGTGGTGCCGTACAGGCAGGTGCGCTGCCCGACCGGCCGCTCGGCGATGGTCATGGCGCGTCTTGCCCGCGCACCAGCAGCACCGGCACGCGCGAGCTGCGCAGCACCTGCTCGGCGTCGCTGCCCAGCAGCAGGCGGCCCACGCCGCGGCGGCCGTGCGTGCCTAGCACCACCAGGTCGGCGGGCCAGCTGCGCACCTGCTCGGCCACGCGCTCGGCCAGGCGGCCGTGCACGCCATCGTCGAGCACGGTGTCGGCGGCCACGCCGGCCGCCACCGCCTGGGCGCGCGCGTCCTGCAGGATGTGCTCGCCGTCGGCGCGCAACTGGTCGAGCACGTCGGCGCTGATGGCGTAGGAGCCCACGGCCATGGCGATGGAGAGGGGGTCCACCATGTGCAGCGCGCGGATCTGGCCGCCCGTGGTTTGCGCGAGGCGGATGGCTTCTGTCAGCCCCTGGAGGGAGGTGGGACTGCCGTCCACCGGAACGAGGATGCGTTGGTACATGTCGGCCTCCTTCGCAAGCCAGGGCGCATGGGCGCCCTGGATCACGATAGCAGAACCGCCCCCGTGCGGCAATGGACGCTGGTCAGAGCGCCGCTTCGAGGATGGCGCGGCTGACCTCGGGCGTGATGGCGCGGTGCTCGCCCAGCTTGAGCATGCCGTGCGCCGTGAGCTGCGCCACCACGGCGTCCACGGCCTCGCGCCCCAGGCCGTAGGCGGACAGGCGCGTGGGGATGCCCACGCTCTCGAAAAATGCGCGGGTGTGCGTGATGGCAGCGTCGATGCGCTCGTCCTCGGTGCCGCCGCTGACATGCCAGACGCGCTCGGCGTACTGCAGCAGCTTGTCGCGCTTGGCCGCGCGCTGCGACTGCATGAGCGAGGGCAGCACGATGGCCAGCGTGCGCGCGTGGTCTATGCCATACAGCGCGGTGAGCTCGTGGCCGATCATGTGCGTGGCCCAGTCCTGCGGCACGCCCGCGCCGATCAGGCCGTTGAGCGCCAGCGTGGCCGTCCACATGAGGTTGGCGCGGTGGTCGTAATCGGGCGGCTCGGCCAGCGCGCCGGGGGCGATCTCCACCAGCGTCTGCAGCAGGCCTTCGGCAAAGCGGTCCTGCGGGCGCGCCTGCACGGGGTAGGTCAGGTACTGCTCCATGATGTGCACGTAGGCGTCCACCAGGCCGTTGGCGATCTGCTCGCGCGGCAGGGTGTAGGTCTTGGTCGGGTCGAGCACCGAGAACTGCGGGAAGCAGTGCGCGCTGGAGAACGACAGCTTGGCCTGCGTGGCCTTGCGCGTGACCACGCCGCCGTTGTTCATCTCCGAGCCCGTGGCGGGCAGCGTGAGCACGCTGGCCAGCGGCAGGGCGCGCTGCACATTGCGCCCGCGCTGCAGCAGGATGTCCCAGGGCTCGCCGTCAAAGCAGGCGGCCGCGGCCACGAACTTGGTGCCGTCGATGACGGAGCCACCGCCCACGGCGAGCAGGTAGTCGATGTTCTCGGCGCGCACCTGCGCCACGGCGCGCATCAGCGTCTCGTAGCTGGGGTTGGGCTCGATGCCGCCGAACTCGCTCACGCTGCGCTCGCCCAGGGCGGCGCGCACTTCGGCCAGCGTGCCGGTGCGCCGCGCGCTCTCGCCGCCGTAGAGCACCAGCACCCGGGCTGCTTGCGGCACCAGGCGCGCCAGGTCGGCCACCTTGCCCTGGCCGAAGACGATGCGGGTGGGGTTGTGGAATTCGAAGTTGAGCATGGCTTTCCTTGCTGGGGTTCAGGGGCATGCGCGGCGCCGCCCCGGGCGCGCCGCGCGCTTGCCATGCATGCTACTGCGCGGGGGCGAGTCTTGCCGGGCAGGGGTGTACTGCGTGTGACAAGGCCGGCCGGCCCGGGCGGGCTGCGGCCGGTGAATATCAAAAACCATAGCTGCCAGCGCTTTCTGGACAAGCGCTGCAGCCCGATTTCTTACTGTTTCCAGAAAAACAGCCCGGCCATCACCAGCCCCGTTGCCACGATGCCCCAGCGCAGCACGGGGGCGGGCAGCCGGCGCGCCACGCGCGCGCCGCCGTAGCCGCCCGCGGTGGCCGCCAGCATCATGACCAGCGCCTCCTGCCAGTGCACGATGCCGCCGGCGGCGTATATGGCCACGGCGATGGCGGTGAGCAGCGCCGAGACCAGGTTCTTCATGCCGTTCATGGCATTGAGCTGCGTCTGCCCCAGGAGGCCCAGCAGGGCGAGCAGCAAAATGCCCAGGCCGCCGTTGAAGTAGCCGCCGTAGCCGGCCACCAGCAGCATGCCCAGGCCTGCCTTCCAGGCCGACGCGGCGCCGCCGTGCGGCGCGGAGCCGGCCCACTGGCGCAGTTGCGGGCCGAAGGCGAACAGCGCCGTGGCCGCCAGCAGCAGCCAGGGCACCACCTTGCGGAAGGTGGCATCGGGCGTGACCAGCAGCAGCGCCGCGCCCAGCGAGCCGCCCACCACCGACAGCACCACCACGGCGCGCATCGACAGGCCCGGCGGCGGCGCCATGTCCTCGCGAAAACCCCAGGCCCCGGCCATGTAGCCCGGCAGCAGGGCCACCGTGCCCGTGGCGTTGGCGGCCACGGGCGGCATGCCGGTGAAGACGAGCGCGGGCAGGGTCAGAAAGCTGCCGCCCCCGGCGACGGCGTTGAGCGCGCCGGCGATGAAGGCGGCGGCGAGCAGCAGGATGGTGTCCAAGGGGTCTCCTTCAGGCCCGGGTCCGTAAGGGCCTGTTCAAAGATGATTGCGGGCTATTGCGGCTATCTTAGGTGGAGATTTTTGAAACTGATGGGCAGATTGGCACCTCAAAAGTACCAACTGCTTTGCCGGAGGGTGTGCGGTCGTGGGGCAGGCTATGAGGCGTAGGGGTCGGCAAACCCCAGCGACTGCAGGAGGGCGCTCTCGTAGGCCTCCATCTCCTGCGCGTCCTGCGCGCTGGTCTCGTGGTCCCAGCCCTGGGCGTGCAGGGTGCCGTGCACCAGCAGGTGGGCGTAGTGCTCCTCCAGCGTCTTGTTCTGCGCGCGCGCCTCGCGCTCGACCACGGGGGCGCACAGCACCAGGTCGGCCAGGACCAGGGGCGCCTGCTGGTAGTCGAAGGTGAGCACGTTGGTGGCGTAGTCCTTGTGGCGGTAGTCGCGGTTGAGCTGGCGGCCCTCGTCCTCGCCGACGATGCGCACGGTGATCTCGGCGTCCGCGCTGAGCGCGTGGCGTATCCAGCGCGCGACCTTGTGGCGCGCCAGCACGGCGCGGTGGGCCGCCGTGTCCTCGGCGCGGGCAAACTGCAGCGAGAGCGTGAGGTGATTCAAAGCCATTTGGGCCTCCAGCGCCTGTCCATCAAGCGCTACCAGCTATAAAAACAATAGTATTTCGCGTTCAGGCCGGGCTGCGGCGGCTGCGCTGTGCGTCGTAGGCGTCCACGATGCGCGCCACCAGCGGGTGGCGCACCACGTCCTGGCTGTTGAAGTGGGTGAAGGCAATGCCCTTGACGCGCCGGAGCACGCGCTCGGCGTCGACCAGGCCGCTCAGGGCGCCCTTGGGCAGGTCGATCTGGCTCACGTCGCCCGTCACCACGGCCTTGGCGCCAAAGCCGATGCGCGTGAGGAACATCTTCATCTGCTCGGGCGTGGTGTTCTGCGCTTCGTCGAGGATGACGAAGGCGTTGTTCAGCGTGCGCCCGCGCATGAAGGCCAGCGGCGCGATCTCCAGCGCATTGCGCTCGAAGGCTTTCTGCACGCGGTCGAAGCCCATGAGCTCGTACAGCGCGTCGTACAGCGGACGCAGGTAGGGGTCGACCTTCTGCGTCAGGTCGCCGGGCAGAAAGCCCAGGCGCTCGCCGGCCTCGACGGCCGGGCGCGTGAGCACGATGCGCTGCACGCTCGCGCGCTCGAGCGCATCGACCGCGCAGGCCACGGCCAGATAGGTCTTGCCCGTGCCCGCAGGCCCGATGCCGAAGCTGATGTCGTGCGTGGCGATGTTCTCCAGGTACACGCTCTGGTTGGGCGTGCGCGCGCGCAGGTCGGCGCGGCGCGTGTGCAGCACCAGCGCGCCGTCCGCGTCCTCGCGCAGGGCGCTGTCGCCCGCCAGCATGAGTTGCACATGCTCCTCCCGGATGGGCCGGTCGGCCTGCTCATAGAGTGCCTGCAGCAGCTCCATGGCCTGCGTGGCACGGGCCTTGGGCCCGTCCACCTTGAACTGGCCGTGGCGGTGGCCTATGGAGACCTGCAGCGCCGCCTCGATGGTGCGCAGGTGCACGTCGGCCGGACCGCACAGGTGCGCCAGGCGCTGGTTGTTCTGGGGGATGAAGGAGTGGCGCAGGATCACGCGGATAATTCCCGGTCTGAGGTTGTGCGCGCCAGGCCCTGGCGCGCGAAAAGGACGCTTCGCATGATAGGCAAATTGAGCGGCACGCTGCTGGAAAAGAACCCCCCCGAGGTGCTGGTGGACTGCCACGGCGTGGGCTATGAGGTGCTGGTGCCCATGAGCACGTTCTACAACCTGCCCGCCGTGGGCGAGAGGGTGGCTCTGCTCACGCAGTTCATCGTGCGCGAGGATGCGCAACTGCTCTACGGCTTTGGCACGCAGGCCGAGCGCCAGGCGTTTCGCGAGCTCATCAAGGTGAGCGGCGTGGGGCCGCGCACGGCGCTGTCCATCCTTTCGGGCATGGGCGTGGCGGACCTGGCGCAGGCCGTCTCGCTGCAGGAGGCGGGGCGCCTGGTGAAGGTGCCCGGCATCGGCAAGAAGACGGCCGAGCGCCTGCTGCTGGAGCTCAAGGGCAAGCTGGGCGCCGACATGGGCGCGCGCGCGCAGGCCGTGAGCGACAGCCAGGCCGACATCCTGCAGGCGCTGCTGGCCCTGGGCTACAACGACAAGGAGGCCGCCAGCGCGCTCAAGGCCCTGCCGCCCGAGGTGGGCGTGAGCGAGGGCATCAAACTGGCGCTCAAGGCGCTGGCCAAGTGAGGGGCGGGGCATGAGCATCCACACCGACGATTTCGCCCCCGCGCCCCCGAAGCGCGTGGTGTCCGCCGCGCCGTCTTCCGCCCAGGAAGAAGCCCTGGAGCGCGCCCTGCGGCCCAAGCTGCTGCAGGAGTACGTGGGTCAGGCCAAGGCGCGTGAGCAGCTCGAAATCTTCATCGGCGCCGCGAGGAAGCGCGCGGAGGCGCTGGACCATGTGCTGCTGTTCGGCCCGCCCGGGCTGGGCAAGACCACGCTGTCGCACATCATCGCCGCCGAACTGGGCGTGAACCTGCGCCAGACCAGCGGCCCGGTGCTGGAAAAGCCCAAGGATCTCGCCGCGCTGCTCACCAACCTGGAGCGCAACGATGTGCTGTTCATCGACGAGATCCACCGCCTCTCGCCCGTGGTCGAGGAGATTCTGTATCCCGCGCTGGAGGACTACCAGATCGACATCATGATCGGCGAGGGGCCGGCGGCGCGCAGCATCAAGCTCGACCTGCAGCCCTTCACGCTGGTGGGCGCCACCACACGCGCGGGCATGCTCACCAACCCGCTGCGCGACCGCTTTGGCATCGTGGCGCGGCTGGAGTTCTACACGCCCGAGGAGCTGGCGCGCATCGTGATGCGCAGCGCGGGGCTGCTGGGCGCGCCCATCGACGATGCGGGCGGCGTCGAGATCGCGCGCCGCTCGCGCGGCACGCCGCGCATCGCCAACCGCCTGCTGCGCCGCGTGCGCGACTATGCCGAGGTCAAGGGCGACGGCCGCATCACGCAGGACATGGCCCACCGCGCGCTGGCCATGCTCGACGTGGACCCGCAGGGCTTCGACGTGATGGACCGCAAGCTCCTGGAGGCCGTGATCCACCGTTTCGACGGCGGCCCCGTGGGGCTGGACAACATCGCCGCGAGCATAGGCGAGGAGGCCGGCACCATCGAGGACGTGATCGAGCCCTACCTCATCCAGCAGGGCTATCTGCAGCGCACGCCGCGCGGGCGCATCGCCACCCAGGCTGCATGGCGCCACCTGGGGCTGCAGCCGCCCGCAGGGCGGGGCGGGGCCGATCTGTTCGGGGCGGGGGCATGACGATGCTGCGCGCGCGCCGTGCCTTGGTCGCGGGCGTGCTGGTGCTGCTGCTGGCGGGGGCGGTCTGGCTGGCCGCCCGGCCTTCCGCGGTCGATGCCGTGCAGCCGCGCCAGGGGCCGCTGGTGCGCAGCCTGCAGTTCTCCGCCCGCGTGGAGAGCCTCACGCGGGTGGAGCTGGGCAGCACGGTGACGGCGCGCGTGGCGCGGGTGCTGGTGGACGAAGGCGCGCGCGTGCGCGCCGGCCAGGTGCTGGTGCAGCTCGAAGCCGACGAGGCCCAGGCCGCCTTGGCGCAGGCCCAGGCGGCCGAGCAGCAGGCGCGTGCGCGCCTGGCGGGCCTGCGCGGCACGGGCCGCCAGGCGGCGCAGGCGGCGCTGGCCCAGGCCGACGCCAGCGTGCGCGCCGCGCGGGCCCAGTTCGAGCGCGTGGAGCCGTTGGTGGCCCAGGGCTTCTACAGCCCGGCCCAGCGCGACGAAGCGCGCCGCGCGCTCGATGTGGCGCTGGCCCAGCAGGCCGCCGCCCAGGCCCAGTGGCAGGCCCAAGGCGATGCCGGGGCCGATACCGCGCAGGCCCAGGCCCAGTGGGACGCCGCACGCGCCGCCACGCAGGCCGCCCAGGCCCGGCTGGCGCAGACCGCGCTGCGCGCGGGCGGCGATGGGCGCGTGATCCTGCGCAGCGTGGAGCCGGGCCAGATCGTGCAGCCGGGCAAGGCCCTGCTGACGCTGGCGCTGGACGGCCCCACGCAGCTCGTGGCCCAGGTGGACGAGCGCTTTCTGCAGCAGTTGCAGCCGGGCCAGCGTGCCGCCGTGCTGGCCGACGCCTTTGCCGGCCAGCCGTTTGCGGCGCGGGTGCAGTCCCTGGCCCCGGGGGTGGACGCGCAGCGCGGCGCCATCGAGGTCAAGCTGGCGCTGGAGCAGGCGCCGCCCGATTTCCTGCGCGAAGACATGACGCTGTCGGTGGAGGTGGAAACCGGCCGCAGCGAGCGTGCCCTGGCGCTGCCGCTGTCGGTGCTGCGCGCGCCCATCGAGGGCGATACCGCGCAACTGCTGGTGGCCCGCGACGGCCGGGCCGAGCTGCGCCGTGTGCGTGTGGGCCTGCGCACACTCGATGCGTTCGAGGTGCAGGACGGCCTCTCGGCCGAGGACTGGGTGCTGCGTACCGCTGCCGTGCAACCAGGCCAGCGCGTGCGCCCGCGGCCCGTGCCCTGGGAGCAGGCTGCCGGGGTGCGCATGGGTGAAGGCGGCGCGGCCGGTGCGGCCCTGGCCCAAGGCATGGGGCGCTGATGCGGCGCTACTGGCCGGGCTTCGAGTGGCAGGTGGCCTGGCGCTTCCTGCGCGAGGGGCGCATGCAGACGCTGCTCATCATCGTGGGCGTGGCGGCCGGGGTTGCCGTGGTGGCCTACATCTCTGCGCTCATTGACGGGTTGCAGGCCAACACCCTGGCCAAGACGCTGGGCGCGCAGGCGCACATCAGCCTGCGCGCGCCTGAGGATATGGTAGCGCCAGCCGCCCGCCTGGAGGCCGGCACGGCCATGCTCAGCGACACCCAGCCGCGCGCCCAGCGCCTGCGCTCCGTGGCCAACTGGCAGGCGCTGCTGCCGGTGCTGCAGGCCACGCCGGGCGTGGCGGCGGTCTCCCCCATGGTGTCGGGCGCGGGCCTGGCGCTGCGCGGCGAGGCGGCGCTGGCTATTGCGCTGATGGGGGTGGAGCTGGAGCGCTACGACCGCATCGTCAACCTGCGTTCCAAGGTGGTGGCGGGGCGCGCCAGCCTGCAGCCGGGCGAGGCCATCATCGGCCGCGAGCTGGCCGCCGACCTGGGCCTGCGCGTGGGCGACCGCCTCACCCTGCGCACCGGCCTGGTGAGCGACTCTGCGCGCGTGACCGCGCTGGTGGACCTGGGCGTGAAGGACCTCAACCGCCGCACCGTGATCGTGCCCCTGCGCGCCGCGCAAAATCTGCAGGGACTGCCCGGCGGCGCCACGCACCTGGACCTGACGGTGACCGACGTCTGGGCCGCGCAGGCCCTGGCCGACAGCCTGCGCCGCCAGCACCCGCTGCGCGTGGAAAGCTGGCAGGAGAGCAACGCCCAGCTCGTCTCGGCGCTCAACGCCCAGAGCGTCAGCACCACCATCATCCGCGCGGTGGTGCTCGTGGTGGTGGTGCTGGGCATTGCCAGCGTGCTGGTGGTGTCGGTCGTGCAAAAAGGGCGCGAGATCGGCATCCTGCGCGCCATGGGCGCCACGCGCGGCCAGATGCAGCGCATCTTCCTGCTGCAGGGCGCGGTGGTGGGGGCGCTGGGCTCCTTGCTGGGCATCGCCCTGGCGGTGGCGCTGGTCTGGGCCTTCACCACGTTTGTGCGCGGCTCGGATGGGCTGCCGCTGTTCGCCATCACCGTGCCGGTGCCCACCGCGCTGCGCGTGGCGCTGATCGCCACGCTCTGCGGGGTGCTCGCCGCCGTGGCGCCGGCACGCAGGGCTGCAGCCATGGATCCGGCGCAGGCCATCCGGATGTAGCGGGTGACCGCCATGCTGATCGAACTACACGACCTGCGCAAACGCTACAACCTGGGCCAGCCCAATGAGGCCGAGGTATTGCACGGGCTGGACCTGCGCGTGCAGCGCGGCGAGTTTCTCGCACTGATGGGGCCCTCGGGTTCGGGCAAGAGCACGCTGCTTAATATCCTGGGCCTGCTCGAGCGCATGACCGAGGGCGACTACCGGCTGCTCGGCGATTCGGTGCGCGGCCTGTCGGATGCCGAACTTACGCTGCGACGGCGCAGTGCGCTCGGCTTCGTGTTCCAGTTCCACCACCTGTTGCCCGCCTTCACGGCGCTGGAAAACGTCACGCTGCCTGCGCTGATGCACGCGGGTCGGGTCAGTGCCCAAGCCAACGCCAGGGCGCGCGAACTGCTCGACGCCGTGGGCCTGGCGGCCGCCCTGCACAAGCGGCCGTCGGAACTGTCGGGCGGCATGCAGCAGCGCGTGGCGATTGCGCGCGCGCTGGTCATGGACCCGCCGCTGGTGCTGGCTGACGAGCCCACGGGCAACCTGGACACTGCGTCCTCCGATGACGTGTTCGCGCTGCTGCGCCGCATCCACGCCGAGCGCGGCACGGCCTTCATCGTCGTCACCCACGACCCGCGCCTGGCGGCGCGCTGCGACCGGCTGGTGGAGCTGGTCGATGGCCGCATTGCGCGCGACGAACCCGTCGCGCAGCTCAGCCCTGTGGCACCGCCACGGTGAACACGATCTCCAGCAGATAGTCCGGGCTGGCCAGCTCGGCGCTCACGCAGGCCCGCGCCGGGGCGCAGCCTTCGGGCAGCCAGGCCTGCCACAGCGCGTTGAAGGCGGCGCGGTCGGCCATGTGCTTGAGGTAGATCGTCGCCATCAGGATATGGCGCTTGTCGGTGCCGCACAGCGCCATGGTGCGCTCGGCCTGCGCGAACAGGGCCTGCGTCTGGCTGGCAATGTCGGCGCCGCTCTCGGGCACCTCCACAAAGTACGCCGTGTGCTGGTGCACCACGGCGTCCGACCATTGGGACTGGGGATTGATGCGGGTGATGGTGTTGGATTCCATATCAGTTGCTCCAAGACAGGCCGCATTGTCCATGCCCTCGAAACAGGCGCGGTCCAGACCAGGGCTCCCGCGCAAGGGCCGCCCCGCCGCGCCGGGAGCGTCCCCCTGCCCGCATTGCGCAGCAATGCGAGAGCGGGGGGAAGGCGCGCAGCGCCACAGGGGGGTGTTCCTCAGTGAGACGTGCCCTCTGAGTGCGTGATCTTGTTCCACACGTTGTACTTACCCACGGGCTTGCTCATGGGCAGGCGTTTGACTTCATTGAGCGTCTGCGCGTCGTAGACGATGATGGCGCCGTCCATCTCCCACACGCTGGCCAGGGCGTAGCGCCCGTCCTTGGTGAACTCGATGTGCGCCAGCGTCTTGCCCGGCTCGCGCAGGCTGGCCACGGGCTCCAGCGTGGTCTTGTCGATCAGCGTGAGGGTGTCTTTGGCCTTCGGGCTCATCATCGAGTCGGTCCAGGCGTAGCGCGTGTTCTCGTGGCTGCGCATGAAGAAGCCCGGCCCGGGCGTGGGAATGGTCTTGACCGTGCGCCAGGTCTTCATGTCGATCACGTCGATGGCGCCGTCCTTCAGGTTCGGGCTGGCGAGCACCGTGGTGCCGTTCCAGGCAAAGGTGATGCCCGAGCCCAGGTGCGGCATGCCGGCAATCGGCAGGTCGGCGATCTTGCGGCGCACGTCCAGGTTCACCACCTGGGCGGTGGCGCCCTCGCTGCTCCCCGCCTTGGGGCGCGTGGCGCCGAGCACATGGCGGTAGCTCTGGTCGAAGAAGAAGTCGTCCAGCGGCTCCTCCAGCGGCGTGCGGCGCACGTTCTGGTAGCCCGGCTTGGGCAGGCCCTCGCCCATCTTGTAGTCGTGCACCAGGCCGTCGTAGATGGGCTCGGCCTGGGGGTTGTAGGAGATTTCCCAGACCTCGGGGATGTCCTTGAGCGCCACCACGAAGCTCTGGCGCGGTGCGGCGTCGTAGACGGCCGAGGCGCGCGAGGCGCGCTTGCCATCCAGCGTGGTGGCCTCGAAGCGCTTGACCAGTTGCAGGTCGGCGTCGAACAGCATCACGGTGCGCGGCAGGTAGTTGGCGGCCATGACCCAGCGGCCGTCGCCGCTCACGGCCACGTTGCGCATGTTCAGGCCGGCGCGCACCTCGGCCACCACGGCCAGGTTCCACAGGTCGTACTTGGTGATCCAGCCGTCGCGCGAGCCGAAGAACACGTAGCGCCCGTCGGGAGTGAACTTGGGGCCGCCATGCAGGGCGTAGCGGCTGGCGAAGCGCGTGATGACCTCGAAGCGGTCGCCGTCGAGCACCGACACATGGTGGTCGCCGCCCTCGACGACCAGGAATACATTCATCGGGTCGGCTTGCCACACCGGTTTGTCGGCCAGCGGTTTCTCCGGCACGGGCGCGGTGCGCGAGGCGCGGATGTCGGCATCGCTCCAGCCGGGCGCGGGCACCACGGGCTGGTAGATCCAGCCGGCCAGCGCGGCGATCTCGGTGCTCGACAGCGTGGCGGCAAAGCCCGGCATCTGCGTGGCCGTGCGGCCCTCGCCGATGACCTTCAGCGCCTCAGGTCGGCGCAGACGTTCCAGGCTCTCGGGCAGCAGTGCCGGGCCCATGCCGCCGGTGCGCTGCGTGCCGTGGCAGGAAGCGCAGTGCTGCTGGAACAGCGCTGCGGCGTCCACCGTGGCGGTCGTCGTGGGGGCAGGGGCGGACTGGGCATGGGCCAGGTCCAGGCCCATCCAGAGCAGGCCCGCACTCAGGGCCAGCTGGCCGGCGCTGGCCAGCCAGCGTCGCAGGCGCTCACGCATCCTCGGACTCCGGATGGATCTCGATGGTGCGGCGGCGGTTGCTGAACGGCGTCACGGCTACGCGCTGCGCATCGCTGCCCGAGACCAGACCGATCTCGTCGTCGCGCAGGTAGCAGCCGGGGTCCTCGGCCCAGGCGTCGCCCGTGAGCTGCTGGGCGCGCACGCGCGTGTTGCCGCCGCAGATCTCGAAATAGTGGCACGACGCGCAGCGTCCACCCACCGGGCGTGGCTTGGCCTTGAGGCCGGCCATCAGCGGTTCGGAGGTGTCGGACCAGATGCTTGAAAACGGGCGCTGGCGCACGTTGCCCAGGTCGTGGTGCCACCACATGGTGTCGGGGTGCACGCTGCCCAGGTTGTCGATGTTGGCCACGTTCACGCCGCTCGAATTGCCGCCCCAGGCGATGAGGCGCTCGCGCAGTGGTGCCTCCCACTGCGGCATGCGTTCGCGCACCCATTGCAGCAGGTAGGGGCCATCGGCGTCGTTGTTGCCGGTGACGTAGTCTTCCTCGCGGCCTTCCAGCGCGGACTGCCAGGCGCGCTCGAACAGCAGGTCGAGCGCGTCACGCGTGGCCTGGAACTGCGCGTCCTTGCCGCGGTGGATGTTGCCGCGCCCGGCGTAGTTGAGGTGCGAGAAGTAGAACTTGTCCACGGCCTCCTGGCGCATCAGGTCCAGCAGTGCCGGGAAGTCGTGCGCGTTCATGGCCGTCATGGTGAAGCGCAGGCCCACCTTCACGCCGCGCTGGTGCAGGTAGCGCACGGCGGCGAGGCTGCGGTCGAAGGCGCCATCCAGGCGGCGGAAGAAATCGTGCGTCTCGCGCAGGCCGTCCAGGCTGATGCCGACGTAGTCGAAGCCCATGGCGGCGATGCGGTCGGCCATGGGCTCGTCGATCAGGGTGCCGTTGGTCGACAGGCCAGTGTAGAACTTCATGTCCCGGGCGCGCTCGGCGATCTCGAAGATGTCGGGCCGCATCAAAGGCTCGCCGCCCGAGAGGATCAGCACCGGCACTTTGTAGGCCTTGAGGTCGTCCATCACGCCAAACACTTCCTGCGTGGACAGCTCGCCCTCGTAGTCGTGGTCGGCCGACAGCGCGTAGCAGTGCTTGCAGGTCAGGTTGCAGCGGCGGATCAGGTTCCAGATCACCACCGGCCCCGGCGGCTGGCCGCTGCCCCGACGGGCGGGAACGGGGTAGGTGCCCGTGGCCTGGGCTTGCGCGAGCTCGCGCATGTATTGGCTGATGCGGAACATGGTTAGCTTTCTTGGCTTTGCCGAAGACGCAGGCCGGTCTTCTTGAGGATGGCGGTGGAATACAGGATGTCGTGGCCCCGGCAGGCGCTGCCCAGCAACTCTTGCAACTGCACGGCCTGTTGCTCGACCTCGGCGCGCGTGCGCCCATGCAGCATGGCGAACAGGTTGTAGGGCCAGCTCGGCAGTCGGCGCGGGCGGCGGTAGCAGTGGCTCACGCCGGGCAACTGGCCGATGCGTTCGCCGAGCTGGTCCACCAGCGCGTCGTCCACGTCCCAGACGCTCATGCCGTTGGCGGTGAAGCCCAGGCGGTAGTGGTTGGGCACGGCGCCGATGCGGCGGATGAGGCCGGTTTCCAGCATCTGCGCCAGGCGCTCGCGCACCTGCTGGCCGCTCACGCCCAGGCGTTCGCCCACGGCATCGTAGGGGCGGGGCACCAGCGGCAGGCCGCCCTGGGTCGCGGCGATCAGCTGGCGGTCGAAATCGTCAAGCGCCATGGGTTGCTCCGCTCGTCAGGGGGAGTTTGAGTTCGACGAAGAACTCGCGCTCCTTCGGGAAGGCCAGCACGGGCAAGCCCGTCTCGGCCTCGATGCGTTCGATGGCGGCGGCGCACTGCGCCGGCGTTTCGGTGCCCAGCACGAACCACATGTTGAGCGCATGGTCGCGCCGGTAGTTGTGCGCGATCTCGGGGTGGGCGTTGACCTGGGCCGTCACGGCTTCAAAGCGCTCCTCGGGCACGGCCATGGCAGCCAGCACAAACAGGCCGCCCGCGCGCTCGATCTGGAACAGCGGGCCGAAGCGTGTGAGCACGCCGCTCTCCAGCAGGGCCGACAGCCGAGCTATCACATCGTCTTCGGTCCAGCCGAACTCGGCGGCCACATCGGCGAAGGGGCGTTCGGTCAGCGGCAGGTCGCCGTGCAGGCGCTCCAGCAGGCGGGCGTCATCCGGCGACAGCATCGAGCACCTCCGGGGGCGTGGTTTCTGGCAAGGCCCGGAAGCGCCGCGGGCCGGTCTGCTTGAAGCGGCGGCACGAAAACAGTACCTCGTGCGGATACTGCGCCAGGCCGGCTTCGGCGATGGCGCGTGCGATCACGTCGCGCACGGCGGCCCGGTCGCGGCCATGGACCATGCAGTACAGGTTGTAGGGCCAACCTTCGGCGCGCTCGCGCCGGTAGGCCAGGGTTATGCCGGTCACGCGTGCCAGCGCCTCGCCACAGGCGTCCACCTCGGCATCGGGGATGTTGAACACCGTCATGGCGTTGGCGTCGAAGCCCAGTTCGTGGTGGCGCACGATGGCGCCGATGCGCCGCACCGTGCCCTGGTCCAGCCACTGTTGCAGCGTGTGCAGCACGGATTCGGGCGTGCGGCCCAGCGCCTGCGCCCAGGCGTCGTAGGGGCGCGGCACCAGCGGCAGGCCGTCTTCGAGCAGGGCGGCGAGCGGCCGGTCGGCATCGAGCACCGGCGTGGCCTCGCGCGCGGCCGCCATGGGCGCGGGGGCGGTGCTGCCGCGCAGGTCGAAGCCCAGGTCGATGCGGTAGGCGCGCTGCATGCGCAGTTGCAGCGCGGGGAGGCCCGTAGCCTCTTCGAGCGAACGCATGGCGGCACGCACGGCGGCATCGTCCTGCCCGGTCATCACGAACCAGAGGTTGAAGTGGTGCTCGCGCTGGTAGTTGTGGTTCACACCCGGGTGGCTGGACACCACAGCGGCCACGGCGTCCAGGCGCTCGGGCGGCACGGCCATGGCGGCCAGCAGCGCGGCGCCGCCGGCATTGCCCGCGAACACGCCGCCGATGCGGCTCAGGGCGCCTTCCTGCTGCAGCCGGGCATAGCCGGCCAGCACCTCCTCGGTGCTCAGGCCCTGGCTGCCCGCGATCTGCGCGAAGGGCTCGCGCACCAGCGGAAAATCGCGTTGCCAGGGGTTGAGCAGCGCCAGGCGCAGGTCGGCGTCGGGGGCCATCTAGAACCCCACCCGCGCGGCGCGGGACGTGAAGAAGATGCCGCTGGGCGAATCGACCGTCATGGTGGCCTGGGTGGCAAAGCTCTGGGTGTCGATCACGCTGACGCGGTGGTCGTCGCGCGAGCTGATCCAGACCGATTCGCCGCGCGGCGTGAACTCCATGTGCAGCACGGCCTTGCCGGGCTCCAGGGTGCGCACGATCTTCTGCGTGGTGGTGTCGATGACTTGCACGCGGTGGTAGTCGGGCACCGAGAAGTTGACCCACACCTGGCGGCCATCGGGTCGGGCCATCACGAACACGGGCTGGCCCGCCACCGGGATGCGGCCGACCTCCTGCCAGGTATCGGTGTCCACCACCAGCACCTCGTGGCGGCCGATGGCGGGCAGGTAGGCGCGGCGCCCGGCCACGGCCCAGCCGCGCAGGTGCGGCATCTTGTAGACCGGCAGCGGCTCCTGGCCCCGGCCGTAGCCCGCGAGGATACGGCGTACCTGGGGCTTTTCCTCCCACAGGTCCACCATGGCCAGGCCGTCCTCGCCGAACAGGCCGGCGATGTAGTGGCGGCCGTTGGGCGTGACCAGCGCGTCGTACGGCTGGCGTCCGATGTTCGGCAGCTTGGTGGTGACGGGGCGCGCCGGATCGGACAGGTCGGTGATCCAGATGGCGTTGGCGTCGAACAGGCTGTAGGCGAAACGCTGTCCCGGCAGATCGACCAGGCCGACCACGCGCGAGAGCTTGCCGGGCTCGTATTCGGCGGGCACGTCGGCCACCAGTTCCAGGGTTTCGGCGTTGAAGGCCTTGATGCCACCGGGCGTGTAGTTCTGCGCCACCACCAGGCGGCCGTCGGCGCTGATGGCGCCGCCGATCGAGTTGCCCGCCTGCATCACACGGCCGGCGATGCGCTGCATCAGCAGGTCCACCTTGGTGAGCGCGCCGTCGCGCCCGAAGACAAAGGCGTGGCGGCCGTCGCGCGAGAACACCACTGAGGCGTGCGAGAGATCGCCCAGCCCCTTGACCTCGGCCAGCAGCTTGCGCTGGCTGGTGTTGACGATGGCCAGCGTGCCGGTGGAGCGCGCCACGACGACGCCCAGGTCACCCGTGCCGACCAGGGAGGGCGCGGGGCCGGTGCTGGCGCAGCCCGCCAGCAGCAGGGAAGAGGCGCCCAGCAGGGCGAGGCAGTCACGGCGTTTCATCGGGCATCCTTGTGCGGCTCGGGGAATCCGGCCATCAATTGCTGGGCGATCCACAGGGCGTCGGCCTCGCTGAGCATGGCCTTCCAGGGCGCCATGGGCGTGCCGGGGCGGCCGCCGTAGATCGTAGAGGCCATGGATTCCAGGGGCTTGTCGGCCAGTGCTTCGCGGGTCAACGCGGGGCCCAGGCCGCCCGTCAGTTGCAGGCCGTGGCAGGAGCCGCAGTCCTGGCGCACCATGCGGATCAGTTCGCGTTGGCGCTCCGCGCCCGGGGGCTGCTGGGCGCTGGCGGCCGTGCAGGCCAGTGCCGCGAGCAGTGGGAGCAGGCCTGTGGCCCGGCGCCAGGAGGGGGGAGGAGGGGACAGCATGGGCAATGGCACAGTGCGGCGCTCTGGTGACTGCAGGGAGCGCCAGACAAAAGCAGATACGCTCGGATAATCCTCCGAATGTACCTGCAAGACCTTGACCATCGTCAAGGTCTTAGGGGTAAACCCTTCTGACAATCCGTGCCCAGCGCAGCCATTTTTCTTGCGCATTTCTGGTTCACCTTCGGAGCTCCGATGGATTTTTCGCACCCTCCCGGCCATGGCAAGGACAGCGCCCGTGGCGATGCGCCGGCACCCGTGGCCGCTGCTGCGCCTTCCGCCCCCTGGGGCCGTGTCACCCTGGTGGGGGCCGGGCCGGGCGATGCCGATCTGCTGACGGTCAAGGCGGCGCGGGTGCTGTCCGAGGCCCGCCTGGTGCTGTACGACAACCTGGTTTCGCCGCAAGTGATGGCTTTGGTGCCCGCCAGCGCCGAGCGCATCTACGTGGGCAAGCAGAGCAGCAACCACAGCCTGCCGCAGGAGGGCATCATCGGCCTGATGATCCGTCTGGCGCAAAGCGGCCGTTCCCTGGTGCGCCTCAAGGGCGGAGACCCCTACATCTTCGGTCGGGGTGGCGAGGAGGCCGAGGCGCTGGCCGCCGTGGGCATTGCCTGCGAGACCGTGCCGGGCATCAGCGCTGCCCAGGGCGCGGCCGCATCCAGCGGCATTCCGCTCACGCACCGTGACCACGCTGGCATGCTGGTGCTGGCCACCGGCCACCTGCAGGGCGAGGAGGGCGAGCGCACCGTGGCCCTCGACTGGGAGGCCCTGGCGCGCCCGCGCCAGACCGTGGTCATCTACATGGGCGTGGGCACGCTGCCCACGATTTGCGCCCAGCTCATCGCGCACGGCCTCCCGGGGGACACGCCTGCGGCGCTCATCGAGCGGGCCACGCTGCCGGGCCAGCGCACCGTGGTCGGCACCCTGCAGACCCTGCCGGACCTGAGCGTGCAGCACGGCGTGCGTCCGCCGGCGCTCATCATGATCGGCGGGACCGTGGCCCTGCAGGAGCGCATCGGCGGCCCGGCCTTGCGCTGATGGCCGCCCGGCACGGTGTCAGGGTGCGGCCTCGCCCCAGCCGTGCGCGGCCACGTAGCGCAGCAAGAAGGCCATGAACTGCTCCGCCGCGGGCGAGAGCGAGACCTGTGCGCGCCGGTAGACCTGGAACTTGCGCCGCAGCTCGGGCTCGTGCAGCGGGCGGATCTGCAGTTGGTGCAGGCGCACCAGCGACACGGCGTAGGGCAGGCAGGCCGTCACGCCCAGGCCCGCGCTCACCATGCTCAGCGCCGTGGTCATGAAGGACACCTCGTTGCTCGGGTGCAGCGTCAGGTGCTGCGGCGCCACGTGCAGGTCCAGCGCCAGACGCTCGGTGAACTGGCCCTGCAGGGCGATGAAGGGGTAGGCCATGGCGTCCTCCCAGCGGATGCGCGGCAGCTTCTCCAGCGCATGCCCGCGCGGGAAAACCACCATGAACGGCATGTCGAACAGCGGCTCGGCCGCGATGCCCGCCATGGGCGCGCGCTCGGGGCCTATGCCCAGGTCCACCTCGCCCGCGGCCACGCGCGCCAGCACCTGCTCGACGGCGCAGTCCGTCAGGCGCACCTGCACCGCCGGGTACTGGGCGCGGTAGGCCGCGATCACGTCGGGCAGCAGGGTGCAGGCCATGAGCTGCGGTGCGGCCAGGCGCAGCACCCCGGTGCGCAGGGCCTTGAGGTCGTCCACGCTGGCCAGCGCGCCATCGAGGTCCTGCAGGATCTTCTGCACCAGCGGCACGAATTCCCGGCCCACCGCCGTGAGTTCGGCGCTGCGCGTGTTGCGATCGACCAGGCGCACGCCCAGGTTCTGCTCCAGCTCCTTGATGAGCCCGCTCAGGGCGGACTGCGTGACGTGCAGCGCGCCTGCGGCCTGGGTGAAGCTGCCCGTGCGCGCCAGCGCCACCAGGGCGCGCAACTGGCGCAGGCTGATATTCATCATGAAAATTGATGAGTGAATCAAAAAAAACCGTTTGAATGATAAATGAAAGCGGTCTGTAATGCGCCCATCGCCCCCGGTTTTGCCAGGCGCCCGCGCCGTGCCCACGGGATGCCGCCATGGACCACCAGGCACCTTGACCCCAGGAGACTCCAGCATGCAGATCCAGAAAATCCACCACGTGGCCTACCGCTGCAAGGACGCCAAGCAGACCGTGGAGTGGTACGGCAAGTACCTGAACATGGGCTTTGTGCTGGCCATTGCCGAGGACCAGGTGCCCTCCACGGGCGAGGCCGATCCCTACATGCACATCTTCCTGGACGCGGGCAACGGCAATGTGCTGGCCTTCTTCGAGCTGCCCAACAGCCCCGAGATGGACCGCGACCGCAACACCCCCACCTGGACGCAGCACCTGGCGCTGCAGGTCGGCAGCATGGAAGAGATGATGGCCGCCAAGGCGCGCATGGAGGCCGACGGCATCGAGGTCATCGGGCCGACCGAGCACACCATCTTCAAGTCCATCTACTTCCGCGACCCCAGCGGCCACCGCCTGGAGCTGGCCGTCAACACCGGCACGCCGGAGATGATGCAGCGGCTCGACGAGGTGAAGTGGGACATGATCAACGAGTGGGCGCGCACCAAGAAGGCGCCCAAGCACGCCGCCTGGATGCACGACGGCAGCTGGGCGCCCAAGGCCTGAGCCGCCCGTTCCCAACCTGCACTGGAGCCTGTGATGTGGCAACGATGGTCGCGCCTTGGCGTGCGCGTGCTGGAGGTGTGCATTGCCCTGAGCCTGGCGCTCATGGCCGTGCTCGTGTTTGGCAACGTGGTGCTGCGCTACGCCTTTGATTCGGGCATCGCCCAGTCCGAGGAGCTGGCGCGGCTGTTGTTCGTCTGGCTGATCTTCCTGGGCGCCATCCTGGCCTCGGCGCAGCACGCGCACATCGGCTTCGATGCGCTGGCCGCTCGCCTGCCCGCGGGGGCGCGCAAGCTGCTCGTGCTGCTCACCGGCGCGCTGATGCTGGCGGCCTGCGCCATGTTCATCGTGGGCGGCTGGCAGCAGGTGCGCATCAACTGGGACAACAGCTACCCGGTGCTGGGCATCTCCTACGCCTGGCTCTATGCCGCGGCCATCGTCTTCGGCCTGGGCATGGTGGTGACCATCACGCACAACATCTGGAGCACCTTCGCCGGCGGGCCGCCGGATGCGGGCCTGACCCAGGACCTGAGCGACCGCATCGCCGAGAAGCTGCCGCAGGTGGCCGCCGGTGCCAGGGAGCAGCGCCCATGAGCGCGCTGCTCTTTCTCGGCACGCTGCTCGTGCTCATTGCCGTGGGCATGCCCATTGCGTTCGCGCTGCTGTTCGCGGGCGTGGCGCTGATGCTGCAGCTCGACCAGTTCGACGCCCAGATCGTGGTGCAGAACGCCATCGGCGGGGCGGACAACTTCGTCCTCATGGCTGTGCCCTTCTTCATCCTGGCGGGCGAGTTCATGAACGCGGGCGGCCTGTCGCGCCGCATCGTGGAGCTGGCGGGCGCCTTCGTCGGGCATCTGCGCGGGGGCCTGGGCTACGTGGCCATTTTTGCCGCCGTGCTGCTGGCCAGCCTGTCGGGCTCGGCCGTGGCCGACACGGCGGCGCTGGCGGCCATCCTCGTGCCCATGATGCGCCAGGCGGGCTACGATCCGGCGCGCTCCTGCGGCCTCATGGCCGCGGGCGGCATCATCGCGCCGGTGATTCCGCCGTCCATCGGCTTTCTGCTGTTCGGCGTGGTGGCCAACCTCTCGATCACGCGCCTGTTCCTGGCCGGCATCATGCCCGGCGTGATGATGGGCGGCTCGCTGGTGCTGGCCTGGTGGTGGGTGTCGCGCAAGAGCAGCATGCAACTGGCGCCGCGCCAGAGCATGGCCGCGCGCCTGCGCCTCATGGGCAAGGGCTTCTGGGCGCTGCTGCTGCCGGTGATCATCATCGGCGGCCTCAAGTTCGGCATCTTCACGCCCACCGAGGCCGCGGTGGTGGCGGCGGCCTATGCGCTGTTCGTGGGCGCGGTGGTGTACCGCGAGCTCACGCCCGCCACCATCTACCACTGCCTGCTGGTCACGGCGCGCACCACGGCGGTGGTGCTGCTGCTCGCTGCCCTGGCCATGGTGGCCTCCTACATGATCACCATTGCCGACATTCCGGGCCAGGTCGGCGGCTGGCTGCAGGTCCTGGGCGACAGCCCGCTGGCGCTCACGGCGGCCATGATGGTGGTGATCTTCCTGGCCGGCATGGTGCTGGACTTCATCCCCATCGTGCTCATCTTCACGCCGGTGTTCCTGCCCATCGTGCAGCAGGCGGGCATCGACCCGGTGTACTTCGGCGTCATCTTCATCATCAATTGCTCGCTGGGCATGATCACGCCGCCCGTGGGCGTGGTGCTCAACGTCGTCAGCTCGGTGGGCAAGGTCAGCATGACCCAGGCCGTGCGCGGCGTGCTGCCCTTTTTGCTGGCCGAGGGCGCAGTGCTGCTGCTGCTGGTGCTGTTCCCGCAACTCGTCACCGTGCCCGCCGCCTGGTGGCGCTGAGGGCCGCCCGGTCTTTTCCACCTCCCTTTTTCAACCCAAGGAGACGCTCATGAAAACCATGCACACCCTGATGGCCGCGGCCATCGCCGCCGTCCTCTCGGCCGCTGCACTGCCCCAGGCCGCCCTGGCGCAGGTGAGCGCCAAGTTCGCCGTCACGCTGCCCGAGAAGTCGCACCAGGGCCAGGGCGTGGCCAAGTTCATCGAACTGGTGGACGCCAAGAGCAAGGGCCAGATCAAGATCAAGGCCTTCTACAACGGCGCCCTGGGCAACGATGTGCAGGTGACCTCGGCGCTGCAGGGCGGCACCGTGGAGTTCACCGTGCCGCAGACGACCACGCTCACGGGCATGGTCAAGGAGTTCGAGGTGCTCGACTTCCCCTTCCTGTTCGCCAATGAGCAGCAGGCCGAGAAGGTGCTCGACGGCCCCGTGGGCGACAAGCTGCTGGCCCTGCTGCCCGCCAAGGGCCTGGTGGGTCTGGCCTACTGGGAAAACGGCTTCTTCAACGCCACCAACAGCAAGCACCCCATCGCCAAGGCCGAGGACTTCCAGGGCCTGAAGTTCCGCGCCATCCAGGCCAAGATCTCGCAGGAGACGCTCAAGGCCCTGGGCGCCAACCCGGTGCCGCTGGCCGTGCCCGAGCTCTACACCGCGCTGGAGACGCGCACCGTCGATGGCCAGGGCACGCCCACGGCCGTGATCGCCGCGCTCAAGCTCAACGAGGTGCAGAAATACCTCTCGCTCACGCGCCACAGCTATGGCGCCTTCATCCCGCTGGTGTCCAAGAAGTTCTGGGACAAGCTCTCGGAGGCCGACCGCAAGATCCTCCAGGAGGCCGCGCTCGAGGCGCGCAGCTTCCAGCGCGGCGTGGCGCGCGAGCAGGCGCAAAGCGCCCAGGCCGCCATGGCCGCCAAGGGCCTGCAGGTGAACGACGTCTCGGCGGCCGAATACGCCCGCATGCGCGAGAAGGTGCAGCCCGTGTGGAAGATGTTCACCCCCAGCGTAGGCGAGGCCCTGCTCAAGGAGGTCACGGACCAGGTCGCCGCCAAGTGAGCGCCTCCCGGACCCGGCCTTTGCATCCCTTCGCGGCCGCGTGCTGCCGCCCGCGCCGCGCTCCTCTGATTGCACCACCATGAAATTCGCCACCCTCAAGCAAGGCGGCCGCGACGGCACGCTGGTCGTCGTCAGCCGCGATCTCACCCGCTGCCAGGCCGTGCCCGCCATCGCGCGCACGCTGCAGGCCGCGCTGGACGACTGGGAGCGCTGCGCGCCCCTGCTGCAGCCGGTGTACGACGCGCTCAACGCCGGCCCGGCGCCCGCGGCCCAGCCCTTCGACCCCGCGCAATGCCACAGCCCCCTGCCGCGCGCCTACCAGTGGGCCGACGGCTCGGCCTACCTCAACCATGTGGAACTGGTGCGCAAGGCGCGCGGCAGCGAGGTGCCGGCCTCGTTCTGGACCGACCCGCTGATGTACCAGGGCGGCTCGGACAGCTTCGTCGCCCCGCACGACCCCATCGACGCCCTCACCGAGGACTGGGGCATCGACTTCGAGGCCGAGGTGGCCGTGGTCACCGGCGACCTGCCGCTGGGCGCGGGCGTGGCGCAGTGCGCGCAGGCCATCCGCCTGGTCATGCTGGTGAACGACGTGAGCCTGCGCAACCTCATCCCGGCCGAGCTGGCCAAGGGCTTCGGTTTCTTCCAGTCCAAGCCCGCGAGCAGCTTCGCGCCCGTGGCCGTCACGCCCGATGAGCTGGGCACGGCCTGGCAGGACTGCAAGCTGCACCGGCCCCTGCAGGTGCAGCTCAATGGCCAGCCCTTCGGCCGCCCGGACGCGGGCGAGGACATGGCCTTCAATTTTGCGCAGCTCGTGGCGCATGTGACCAAGACGCGCGCCATGGCCGCGGGCTCCATCGTCGGCTCGGGCACGGTGTCGAACAAGCAGGGCAGCCTGCATGGCTCGAGCATCGCCCACGGCGGCGTGGGCTACTGCTGCCTGGCCGAGGTGCGCATGTACGAGACCATAGAGCACGGCACGCCCCAGACGCCCTTTCTGCGCTTTGGCGACCGTGTGCGCATCGAGATGTTCGACGCCGCCGGGCAGAGCATCTTCGGCGCCATCGACCAGACCGTGCGCCGCGTGCCGGCGCCCCAGTGACCATGCTGCGCCTCTACACCTACTTCCGCAGCTCGGCCGCCTACCGCGTGCGCATTGCGCTGGCGCTCAAGGGGCTGGCCTACGAGAGCGCGCCCGTGCACCTGCTGCGCGGCGGCGGCGAACAGCTCCAGGGCGCCTACCGCGCCGTGAACCCTGCAGCCCTGGTGCCCGTGCTGCAGGACGGGCAGGCCACGCTCACGCAGTCGCTGGCCATCATGGAGTACCTGGACGAGGCCTATCCCGCCACGCCGGCCCTGCTGCCGCCCGATGCCCTGGGCCGCGCGCGCGTGCGCGCCCTGGCGCTGGCCGTGGCCTGCGACATCCATCCGCTCAACAACCTGCGCGTGCTGCGCTACCTGAACCACCCGCTGGAGCAGCCCGAGGAGGTGCGCAACACCTGGGCGCGGCACTGGATGGGCCTGGGCCTGGCGGCCATGGAGCAGGAGCTGGCGCACAGCCCGCACACCGGCCTGTGCTGCCATGGCGACGCCCCCACGCTGGCCGACTGCTGCCTCATCCCGCAGGCCTTCAACGCCCGGCGCTTCGGCATGGACCTGGCCGCCTGGCCCACGCTGCAGCGCATCGTCGCCCACTGCGAGGCCCTGGAGCCGTTTGCACAGGCGCACCCGGCGCGCCAGCCCGATGCGGAGTGATCAGCCGCGCCGCGCCAGCGCCTGCACCATGCCGTGCACGATGAAGGCCTGCGCCGCGAAGTAGGTGGCCAGCACCCCCACCTGCGCCAGCGGCAGGGGCTGCACGAAGCGGTTGGTGGCGAGCAGGGAGTCGCTCAGCATGAACAGGCAGGCGCCCAGCGCCACCTGGCGCGCCGCGCGGTCGCCCAGCGCCCCGGCGCGGCCCAGGGCCTGCGCCGCCATGAGCGCAATCACCGTCACGTACACCGCCACGGGAATGCGCAGCTCCGCGGGCAGCCCGCCCTGCCACAGAAAGGCGTACATCGCGCTGCCCACCGCCAGCGTGGCCGCCAGCGCCAGCGGCCGCGCAAACCAGCGCACGCCCTGGCCGAACAGCACGACGTAGGCCACGTGCGCGAGCAGAAAGCTCACCAGCCCGGGGATGAAGAAGCCCTCCACCATGAGGAAGGCGTCCCCCGCGAGCGAGCCCGCCAACGCCGCGCCCAGCAGCCACCAGGATTTGGTATCAAAATGGCCTCCAGCGCTTGCTGAACGAGCGCAAGTAGCTACAAAAACAAGAGCAATCGCCATCACTGCGGGCTTGAACAGCCAGTGCCAGTGCAGCAGGCCGGTCTCGCTGGTCACCGTGGCCAGGGCCGCAGCCTGCACCAGCAGCACCTGCAGCACGCCGACGCGCCCGCGCCACCAGGCCCAGGGCGCCCAGGCGCAGGCCAGCCAGGCCGCCCCCCACAGTGCGGTGTGGGGGCCGGCGCCGCGCCAGGCCAGGGTGGCCAGGCCGGCCGCGAGCAGCAGCGCCTGCAGGGCGAGAAAGGGGGACGGCAGCGGGCGGGGGGCGGTGGGTGTCATGGGCAGATGAAATGGGGTGGGGACATGCCCTGCCGTGGCATCAGGCCAGGGCGCCGCGCGCGTCCACGCGCAGCACGCGCTCGACCACGCCGCGCACCAGACCGCCGCGCACGCCGATCAGCGTGTCGTGCAGGTTCACGGTCGGGTCGCAGTGGCCAGGCACGAGCCACAGCATGCTGCCGATGGCGGGCAGCGGGGTGGCGTCGGTCTCGGCGGTCAGCAGGCCGTGCTCGTCGCCCGCGCTGTGGTAGGCCAGGCCCTGGCCCTCGGGCAGGCCCGCCACCCAGGGCAGGCCCGCGTCGACCGCGTGGCTGGCGTGCCCGGCATCGCACACGGCGCGCTCGCCCTGGCGTGCGATCACCTGCGTCTTGACGTACAGGGCGTGCTCGAAGGCGGGCTGCGCGGGTTCGCGCTCGTTGCGCGCGTAGTCCGCGTCCATGAACAGAAAAGAGCCCGCCTGCAGCTCGCCGTACACGCCGCTGGCGGCCTCGTGCACCAGCGTGCCCGTGCCGCCGCCCGTGACCAGCGGCACGGCCAGCCCGGCGGCCTGGATGAGCGCGCGCGTGGCGTGCACGGCCTGCGCGGCGGCCGTGGCCACGGCGCGGCGCTGGGCCGCGCTGCGCATGTGCTGCGCCCGCCCCTGGAAGGCCTGCAGCCCGGCAAAGCGCAACTGGGTGAGCCGCGCCACGGCCTGGGCGAGCGCCAGCGCCGCCTCGCCCGGCGCCACGCCGCAGCGCCAGTGGCCCACGTCGATCTCCACGAATACGTCGATGCGCGTCTGCGGCGCGGCCTGGGCCATGGCCTCGGCCAGGCGGGTGATGCCCTCGGTGCTGTCCACGGCCAGCGCCAGGCGCCCGCCCTGGGCCTGCAGGCGTGCGGCCAGGCGCGCCACGCGCAGCAGCTTGGGGTAGGCGATGACCTGGTTGGTGAGGGTGATGTCGCGCACGCCGCCCGCGGCCAGCGCCTCGGCCGCGGCAATCTTGTGCACGCAGGCGCCGGTGGCGCCCGCGCGCTGCAGCTGCAGGGCGAGCTCGCTGCAGCGGTGCGTGCTGGCGTGCGGGCGCCATTGCACCTGGTGCTTGCGCGCGAACTCGGCCATGCGCGTGATATTGCGCTCCATGGCATCCAGGTCGATGACCAGCGCCGGGCTGTCGATCTGGTCCACGCGCAGGCCGGCTGGTACGGGCGGGGTGGCGGGGTCAGGTGGTGGTTTCATCGCGGGAGCCCGTGTCCAGGTGCTGCGTGTCGGCCCAGCCCACCAGGGTCAGCCCCTGGGGCGTCCAGAGCAGGCGGTTGATGGAGGCATTCGTTACCTGCCAGGTGCGCGGCGCCTGCAGGTCCAGGCCCGTGGCCAGGCGGTACAGCATGTCGAGCACGCCGCCATGCGCCACGAGCACGATGAGCTGGTCCATGTGCTGCGCCGCCAGGCGCTGCGTGGTCGCGGCGATGCGGCTTTGCAGTTGCAGCAGCGTCTCGCCGCCCTCGGGCGCGAAGTGCGGGTCGCGCTGGCGCCAGCGCCGCGCCTGCTCGGGCAATTCGGTCTCGATCTCGACGAAGGTGCGGCCCTCAAGCTGGCCGAAGCAGCGTTCGCGCAGGCCGGGCTCGGCCACCAGCGGCGCGCCGTTGGCCTGGGCGATGGCCTGGGCCGTGGCGTGGGCGCGCTGCAGGTCGCTGGTGTAGACGGCGGCCAGCGGCTCCTGGGCCAGCGCGCGCGCCACCTGGGCGGCCTGCCAGCGCCCGGTCTCGTTGAGGGCGATGTCCAGGTGGCCCTGGATGCGGGTGTCCACGTTCCAGGCGGTTTCGCCGTGGCGCACGGCGATGATGCGGGTGGCCTCCATGGCGGGCTTTCAGCGTGCAGCGCCCGCGGGCGCGAGGGGGGTGCGCACCTGGCGCGGCCCCGGGGGCGGTTGGGGGAAGCCGCTGAGCGCGGCGTCGAACAGCGCGCCGAAGATGGCCGGGTCGTCCGCCCAGACGTCCTCGAACACCGCGCTGGTCTCGTACACCACCTGCTGCGTCGGGGCATCGCGCAGCACCAGGCTGGCCTCGCGCCGCTGCAGCGTGGGCGGCATGTCGCGCAGCAGCACGCCGGCGCGCAGGCCCGGGCGCCAGCCCCAGCCGCCGGCCCAGCCCCCCAGGGGCGGGTAGTAAGGCCAGTCGGGCAGGGCCTGGCTGGAGCGCACGCCCACCTGCACCAGCAGGCGGGCCTGGGCGTCGTCGCGCTGCAGGCCCGCGCGCGCCAGCGCCGCATGGGCCAGGGCCTCGATGGGGGCAAAGGCCTGGGCGGGCGCTTGCTGCGAGGGCAGGCGCTCGATCCGGTAGGTGGGCGGCGCGGGCAAGGCCGTGAGCGTGGACCAGCTCTGCACCTGGCTCTCGACCACGCGCACCGAGGAGCAGCCCGCGGCGAGGGCGGCGCCCAGGCACAGGGCCAAGGTGATCAACCGGCGGGAAAGCATGGTGTCCTCCTCGGAATGTGGGGCGGGGCGCCGGCAGTGCGCTCCCGGCGGTTCAGCCGACGCGCACCACCTGCAGGCCGGGCAGCGTGGGGGCGGCGGGGAATTCTTCCGCGTCGAAGGCCTTGTCCCCGTCCTCGCTGGCGACGCCGGTGGCGTGTGCGTGCACGAAATCGTACATCCTGCCGTCGAGCAAGTGGCTGGGCACCACGTTTTGCAGTGCGTTGAACATGTTTTCCACGCGGCCGGGGTATTTTTTCTCCCACTCGCGCAGCATCTCGCCCACCTGCTTGCGCTGCAGGTTCTCCTGGCTGCCGCAGAGGTTGCACGGGATGATGGGGAACTGGCGCTGCTGCGCCCAGCGCGCCGTGTCCTTCTCGGGCACGAAGGCCAGGGGCCGGATGACCACGTGGCGGCCGTCGTCGCTGACCAGCTTCGGGGGCATGCTCTTGAGCTTGCCGCCGAAGAACATGTTGAGCAGCAGCGTCTGCAGGATGTCGTCGCGGTGGTGGCCCAGGGCGATCTTGGTAGCGCCCAGCTCGTCGGCCACGCGGTAGAGGATGCCCCGGCGCAGGCGCGAGCACAGGCTGCAGGTGGTCTTGCCCTCGGGGATGAGGCGCTTGACGATGCTGTAGGTGTCCTCGTTCTCGATATGGAACGGGATGCCCTGCGCGCGCAGGTAGTCGGGCAGCACATGCTCGGGAAAGCCCGGCTGCTTCTGGTCGAGGTTCACGGCCACCAGGTCGAAGTGGATGGGCGCGCGCTTTTGCAGCTTGAGCAGGATGTCGAGCAGGGCGTAGCTGTCCTTGCCGCCCGACATGCAGACCATGACCTTGTCGCCTTCCTCGATCATGTTGTACTGCACGATGGCCTTGCCGACCTCGCGGCACAGGCGTTTTTCCAGCTTGTGCGCCTCGCGCTCGATCTTGAAGGCCTCCCGTCCCTGCGGGGCATCGGGGGCGGTGGCGGGGTCGGTGTCCTGGGTCCAGGGGGTGTCGAGTGCAGCAGTCATGGGGCAGTCCGTCGCGGGGCCGTCAAAAACCCGGATTTTCCCTGCAATCGGGGGCAATCCGGTTGCCGCGCGCGTCCGCAGGCGCAATCATGGCGCTGCGCGGGCTCCGGTGGCATGGCCGCTGCCCCGCCCACGCCACGGCACCACCATGGTCTTGCACCGCCTTCTTCCCGCCACGCTCCAGGCCCGCATGGCCTGGTGCGTGGTCCTGGGCCTGCTCGCCGGGCTGTGGACGCTGGCCCTGTACGCCGACCGTTCGCTGCGCGAGGACCTGGGCCGCCAACTGGAGGCGCAGCAACTGGCGCAGGCCGCGCTGCTCGCGCAGGGGCTGGAGCAGGCGCTGCAGGTGCGCGCCGCGGCCCTGCAGCATGTGGCCAGGGAACTGGGCGCCACGGCCCAGGGTGAGCCGCAGCTGCTGCAGCAGCGGCTCGAGGCGCTGACGGTGCTGCAGCAGCTCTTCAATGGCGGCGTATTCGCCACGGACGCCCGGGGCGTGGCGCTGGCTGCCCACCCCATGCAGTCCGAGCGCGTGGGCCGCGACTATGCGGACCGCGCCTATGTGCAGGCCGCCCTGGCGGGCCGCATGTTCCTGAGTCCGCCCCTGGTGGGGCGCACCGCCAGGGTGCCTGTGGTCGTGATGGCCGCGCCCCTGCCGGCCGCCGACGGGCGCGCCGCGGGCGTGCTGGCGGCCGTGGTCGATCTGGCCAGCCCGGACTTTCTCGATGCCCTCCCCGGTGGCAGCCTGGGCGGGCACATGCGCTGGTACGTGGCCGAGCGCGCAAGCCGCACCATCGTCGCGGCCAGCGACCGCAGCCGCCTCCTGAGCACGCTGGCCGCCCCGGGCGGCGATGCCGCAGCGCTGGAGCCTTACTGGGGCGGCGCACAGGGCGCCCTGCACCTGCCGCGCCAGGGCGTGCAGATGCTTGCGGCCGTGCGGCAGGTGCCCTCGTTCGGCTGGATGGTGGCCGTGGAGCAGCCGCTGGCCCAGGCGCTGGCGCCGCTCGATGCGCTGCGCCAGCGCATCGTCCTGGCAACGCTGGCGCTCACCGTGCTCGTGACGGCGGGCGTGTGGTGTCTGCTGCGGCGTGCGCTGCGGCCGCTCGAAGGCATGGCGGCGCAGATGGCGGCCATGGCCCGGCACCAGGCGCCCCTGCAGGCCCTGCCCGAGCACGGGGGGCACGAAGTGCGGCAACTGGTGCAGGGCTTCAACCACCTGCTCGTCCAACTGGACCGGCGCCAGCAGGGCCTGCGCGAGAGCGAAAAGCGCTACCGCGCGGCTTTCCTCACCAGCCCGGATGCCGTGGACATCACGCGCGTCTCGGACAACCAGCACCTGGAGGTCAACGACGGCTTCGTGCAGATGTTCGGCTGGGCGCGCGAGGAGGTGGTGGGCAAGTCGGGGCTGGAGCTGGGCATCTGGCGCGACAAGGCCGCGCGCGACCAGATGCTCGCGCAGCTCCTGGCCCACGGGGTGTGCCGCAGCCAGGAACAGCAGCTCTACCACCGCGACGGCCACCGGCTCACGGTGCTGATGTCGGCCAGCCTGTTCGACTTCGAGGGCGAGCCCTGCATGCTGTGGGTCACGCACGACATCACGGAGCACCGCCAGACGCGCGAGCAGATCGAGCGCCTGACCTTCACCGACCAGCTCACCGGACTGCCCAACCGCAGCCAGTTCATGGAGCGGCTGGAGCAGGCGCAGGCGCGCTGCCTGGCCGAGCGCCGCCTGGGCGCGCTGCTGTACCTCGACCTGGATGACTTCCGCACCATCAACGATGCCCTGGGCCATGGCCAGGGCGACGCCCTGCTGCACACCGTGGCCGGGCGCATCCGCGGCGTGCTGGGCGAGCAGGACCTGGCGGCGCGCCTGGGCGGCGACGAATTCACGGTGCTGTGCGAGGGCCTGCCGCCCGTGCTGGGCGATGCGGCCGGCGAGGCGGTGCAGACGGGCCAGCGCCTGCTTGCGGCGCTGAGCCAGCCCTTCGACCTCGGCGGGCAGGAACAGCATTGCAGCGTGAGTATCGGCATCCTGGTGTTTGGCGAGACGCGCGAAGACCCTCTGGAGCTGCTGCGCAAGGCCGACCTCACGCTCAACCAGGCCAAGGCGGCGGGGCCGGGCAGCATTCTGTTTTTCGAGCCGCAGATGCTCGACCAGGTCAGCAGCCGCGCGCGCCTGCAGCGCAGCCTGCGCGAAGCCCTGCACAAAGAGAGCTTTGCATTGCACTACCAGCCGCAGTTGTCCGAGGGCGGCGCCGTGGTGGGGGTGGAGGCGCTGGTGCGCTGGCACCTGCAGGGCCATGGCATGGTCTCGCCGGCCGAGTTCATTCCGCTGGCGGAGAAGACCGGCCTGATCCTGCCGCTGGGGCGCTGGATCCTGCGCACCGCCTGCATGCAACTGTCGGCCTGGGCGCGCGCGCCGGCGCGCCGCCACCTGACCATGGCCGTGAACGTGAGCGCCGGCCAGTTCCAGCAGGACGATTTCGTGCAGCAGGTGCGCGAGGTGCTGGCCGAAACCGGCGCGCCGGCCGGGCAGCTCAAGATCGAGCTCACCGAGAGCCTCATGCTGCACCAGATCGAGGACGTCATCGCGCGCATGAAGGCGCTGCGCGCGGTGGGCGTGCGCTTCTCGCTGGACGATTTCGGTACGGGGTTTTCCTCCCTGGCCTACTTGAAGCGCCTGCCGCTGCAGCAGCTCAAGATCGACCAGGGCTTTGTGCGCGACATCCTGCAGGACCCGAACGACGCGGCCATTGCGCAGACCGTGATCGCCCTGGGCCACAGCCTGGGCCTGGAGGTCATTGCCGAGGGTGTGGAGACCGCCGCGCAGCGCGATGCGCTGGCCGCCTGGGGCTGCCACCTGTACCAGGGCTACCTGTTCAGCCAGCCTCTGCCGGGCGCGGCGCTGGAGACCTTCCTGGCGCAGCACCCGGCGGCGGCCGGGTGAGCCGCGCCCTCACCACTGCCCGGCTTCCATGCGGATGGCGACCTCGCAGTCGGCAAAGATTTCGAGCTTGGCGATCTTCACACGCACGCCCTGCACGCCGGGCAGTTGCAGCAGCCGGTGCGCGAGCTTGCCGATCAGCGTCTCCAGCAGGTTCACGTGCTCGGCCGTGCACTCGTCGATGATGATCTGGCGCACCTTGCGGTAATCCAGCACATGGGCGATGTCGTCGTTGTGCGGCGCCAGGGGCTGGGCGCCCAGGCTCAGTTCGGCGTCCACCTGGATGGGCTGGGGCGCGTTCTTCTCGTGCGCCAGGATGCCCAGGTTGGCATCGAAGCGCAGGCCGGTGAGGGTGAGGGTCTGCAGGCCGGTGGCCGGCGCGGTCGGGTTCATGCGGGCAGGGGCTTGCGCCGGAAGGTTTCGACGCCCACGGCGTCGCAGTCGTCGTACACGTCGGGCTTGCGCGTGGACACGCGCGCAGCCACCACCCGGGGGTGGGCCAGCAGTGCGTCGAGCACGGCGTCGCCCAGCGTCTCCTGCAGGTCGATGTGGCCCTGCGTGACGATGCGCGTGATGGCGTCGCGCACGAAGTCGTAGTCCACCACCTCGTCGATGTGGTCCTTGCGCGGCGTGGCCTGGGCCAGCGGCACGTAGAGGTCGATGTCGAAGACGATGCGCTGGGCCGCCACGCGCTCGAAGTCGTGCACGCCGATGCGCACATGGCGCGTGAGCCCGCGCAGGAAGATGCGGCGGCAGTCGGCCAGCAGGGGGTCGATGGTGGTCATGGTTGCGGGGGCGCCAGTTGTTCGGCCACGAACATGATGTCGCGCGCCAAAGGCACCAGGTGCTGGCCCTTGTCCACGGTGAGGGTGGTGCCGGTGATGGAGGCGTTCTCGGCCAGGAACACCACCGCGCGCGCCACGTCGTCGGGGTCGGTGGGGCTGCGCAGCAGGTTCACGCTGCTGGCGCGCTGGAAGTTCTCGCCCGTCTGCGGGCCGCTCACGTAGATCAGGCCCGGGGCGACGGCGTTCACGCGCACACGCGGCGCCAGCGCCTGCGCCTGCAGGGCCACGGCGCGTTCCAGCGCGAGCTTGGACAGGGTGTAGGAAAAATAGTCGGGGTTCAGGTTGAACACCTTCTGGTCCAGCACATGGACCACGGCCGGCACGCCCTGGCCGGTGGGTGGCGCGGCGCGCGCCAGCAGCGTGCCCAGTTGCAGCGGCGCCGCCAGGTTCACCTGCATCTGGCGCTGCAGCAGTGCGGGCGAGAAATCCAGGCCCGTGTCCGGCTCGAACAGCGAGGCGTTGTTGACGATGGCGTCCGGGGCCTGGCCCAGGGCCTGCACGGTGTCGGCGAACAGGCGCTCGAGCGCCGCCGGGTCGGCCAGGTCGGCTGCGAGGGCCCAGGCGCGCCGGCCCAGGGCCTGCACCGCGGCGCAGGTGCCCAGGGCCTCGTCGCGCGAATGCTGGTAGTGGCAGGCCACGTCCCAGCCCGCGCGGGCAAAGGCCAGGGCGATGGCGCGGCCCAGGCGCTTGGCAGCGCCGGTGACCAGGACGGTGCGCGGGCGGGCAGGGGGGGGCATTCGGGGACAATGCGGGCCGTGACGACAGAATCTACGAGTTTAACGACCGCCCTGCAGGCGCGCATCGCCCAGGCCATTGGCGCCGCGGGCGGCTGGATCGGCTTTGACCGCTTCATGGCGCTGGCGCTGTATGCGCCGGGCCTGGGCTACTACGCGGGGGGGCTGCCCAAGTTCGGCCATTTGCCGCAGTCGGGCAGCGACTTTGTCACCGCGCCCGAACTGACGCCCCTGTTCGGCCAGGCGCTGGCCGTGCAGGTGCGCCAGGCGCTGCAGCAGACGGGCACCCGCGAGGTCTGGGAATTCGGCGCGGGCTCGGGGGCGCTGGCGCTGCAGTTGCTCGACGCGCTGGGCGACGCGGTGCAGCGCTACACCATCGTGGACCTGTCCGGCAGCCTGCGCGCGCGCCAGCAGGAGCGCCTGGCCGCGCATGCGCACAAGCTGCGCTGGCTGGACGCGCTGCCCGAGGCCATGGAAGGCGTGGTCGTGGGCAACGAGCTGCTCGACGCCATGCCCGTGCAACTGCTGGTGCGCACCGCCGGCGTGTGGCACGAGCGCGGCGTGGCGCTGGCGCAGGGCGCCTTGGTCTGGCAGGACCGGCCCAGCGCGCTTGAGCCCCCCATCCCCGTGGCGGGGGAGCACGACTACCTCACCGAAATCCACCCCCAGGCCGAGGCCTTCGTGCGCACCCTGGGCGAGAAGCTGCGGCGCGGCGCGCTCTTGCTCATCGACTACGGTTTTGGCGAGCGCGAGTACTACCACCCGCAGCGCCACATGGGCACGCTCATGTGCCACCGCGCGCACCAGGCCGACGCCAACCCGCTGGTGGACGTGGGCCTCAAGGACATCACCGCGCACGTGAACTTCACCGGCATCGTGCTGGCCGCACAGGAGCAGGCGCTGCCTGCGGGGCAGGAGTGGCAGTTGCTGGGCTACACCACGCAGGCGCATTTCCTCATCAACTGCGGCATGGCGCAGGCCATGGAGCAGGTGCCGCTGGCGGAGCGCGCCATGGCCGCCAAGCTGCTCATGGAGCACGAGATGGGCGAGCTGTTCCAGGTGCTGTTGCTGGGCAAGGGCCAGCCCTGGGAGGCGGTCGGCTTCGCCCAGGGCGACCGCAGCCACCGGCTCTGACATGCTGCGCTGGCTCATCGTCGTCTTCCTGGCGCTGGTGCTCCTCAACGGGCTCACGCCCTGGCTGCAGCGGCTGGGGCTGGGCAAGCTGCCGGGGGATTTCCGGTTCCGGCTGTTCGGGCGCGAGTGGGACATTCCGCTCGCCAGCACCGTGGTGCTGAGTTGGCTGCTGAGCCTGCTTGCCAAGTGGCTGTGACGGCGCGCCGCGCGGGCGCTCTTGAATTCGGCGCAGCACGGCCCGATGTGCAGGCCAAGGAGTTGCCATGGCCGAAGCGCTGCACATCGTCTGTCCCCACTGCCACACCACCAACCGCGTCCAGGCGGCGCAACTGGGGAGCCAGCCCGACTGCGGAAGCTGCCACCGCCCGCTGTTTGCCGGCGTGCCGCTGGAGCTCGATGCCGCCAGCTTCGAGCGCCATGTGGGGCGCAGCCACATTCCCGTGCTGGTGGATTTCTGGGCGCCCTGGTGCGGGCCCTGCCGCCAGATGGCGCCGGCCTTCGCCCAGGCCGCACGCGCACTGGAGCCGCAGGTACGCCTGGCCAAGCTCAACACCGAGGAGCACCAGGCCCTGGCCGCGCGCTACGCCATCCGCAGCATTCCCACCATGGTGCTGTTCCAGGGCGGGCGCGAGCGCGCACGCATCTCGGGCGCCCTGGGGGCGGCGGACATCGAGCGCTGGGTGCGTTCGGTGGCCTGAACTCAGCCCTGGCCCAGCCAGCGTGCCACCGCCTCCACGCGTGCCGCGTGGATCAGTTCACCCACTTTTTGGCCTGTAACGCCCTTGGATGCTGCGTGAGCAGCTATCACACTGGTAGCAACCGTTTGTACTGCGGCGAGCGCGCCGTTGATGCGTGCGCGCTGCGGATAGGGCGCTTCCTCGAAGTGCAGGCGCCCGCGCGCGTCGCACTCGCAGGCGAGCAGGATCTCGTCGAGCCGCGCCGGCTTGCGGATGGCGTCGCAGCGCTCCAGCAGCCGCACCAGCGCGGCCGCGCCCAGGTCGCCGCTCCTGTGGATGTTGCCGTGCTCGCGCGCCACCACGTCGGCCAGCTCGCGGCAGTCCGTGGGCACGCGCAGGCGCGCGCTGAGGCCCTTGAGCAACTGGGCGCTGCGCTGCTCGTGGCCGATGTGGCGTGGCAGCACATCCTGGGGCGTGGTGCCCTTGCCCAGGTCGTGCGTGAGGCAGGCAAAGCGCACGCCCAGCGGCGCCTGCAGGCGCGCGGCCATGTCCAGCACCATCATCAGGTGCACACCGGTATCGATTTCGGGGTGGTAGTCGGCGCGCTGGGGCACGCCCCACAGGCGGTCCACCTCGGGCAGCACCACCTGGAGCGCGCCGCACTGGCGCAGCACCTCGAACATGCGCGAGGGCTTTTCCTCCATGAGGCCACGCGCCAGCTCCTGCCACACACGCTCGGCCACCAGGTGGTCGGCCTCGCCGTGTTCCACCATGGAGCGCATCAGCGCCATCGTTTCAGGCGCCACGCTGAAGTCGGTGAAGCGCGCCGCGAAACGCGCCACGCGCAGGATGCGCACCGGGTCATCGTGGAAGGCGTGGGTCACGTGGCGCAGCACCTTGTCGCGCAGGTCGCGTGCGCCGCCATGGGGGTCAAAAACGGCCTTGGCGCCCGTGGAATCAGCGCCAATAGCTATCGCATTGATAGTAAGGTCGCGCCGCGAGAGGTCTTCCTCCAGCGTCACGTCGGGCGAGGTCTGCACCACGAAGCCGCGGTAGCCGCGCCCGCTCTTGCGCTCGGTGCGCGCCAGCGCGTATTCCTCGCGCGTCTCAGGGTGCAAAAAGACCGGAAAGTCGCGCCCCACCGGCAGGTAGCCCTGGGCCACCATCTGCTCGGGCGTGGCGCCCACCACCACCCAGTCGTGGTCGTTCACGGGGCGGCCCAGCAGCCGGTCGCGCACGGCGCCCCCCACCATGTAGATCTGCATGCGGGCAGTGTAGTTACTATTCACGCCCCTGCTGGAGTTCGCCCATGTCCACGTCCCCCGCCATCACCATCGTCCAGCCCAACCCCGACGGCAGCCTGCCCCTTCCCGTACCGGCGCCGCCCAGCGCCGCCGAGGCCGCGGCAGCGCAACTGCAGGAGCGCGCCGAGGCGCTGCAGGAGCAGCTCGACGCCCTGCAGGAGGTGCTGGCCAAGCCCCTGAACGAGATCCTGGCCGAGCGCGACAAGGCCCTGGAGGCGGCCCAAGCCTGGGACGCCTTCGGCGCCATGTGGGTGCTGTCGCAGCGCGCCATGCGCCGCGTGGCCATGGACCTGGCCGCGCAGCAGGGGGTGGGCGAGGCCGAGGTGGTGGCGCGCGCCATGGCGCACGCCAATGCCGTGCTCAACACCGAGGACGAAGACCTGGGCGGCACCATCGCCCCTGCGCAACTGGCGCACATCGCGCGGCACAAACCGTTTTTGCGCAAGCAGTTCCGGCAGGGGTGAGGTCAGGCCTCAGCGCTTGAAACCGGCCTCGCGCTGGCTGCGCAGGGCCAGCACGAACACGGTATCGATCGCCGCCACGCAGTGGTACAGCGCCACATAGCCCCGCGAGGCGCGGCCTATCACCAGCTCCCGCTTGCCGCCCTGCACGGGCCGCCCGATCTGGGGGCTGTGGGCGAGGACTTGCAGGGCCTCCAGGATAGTGCCGATGCGCTCGGGTGCGGAATCGGGGTCGTGTTGGACGATGTGGTCGAAGAACCGGTCGAAGTCGTCCAGGACTTCCGGCGCCAGCTCGATGCGGGTCATGCGGTGTCGTGTGCAGGCGATCACTGGCCCGGTACGCGGGCGATAGGCTTGCGCGGGCGCTCGCCCTGGGCGCGGGAGGCCAGATAGGCCTTGGCGTCCTCCCAGGCCACGGTCTGGCTCGTGGCGCGGATGCGGGCCCAGCGCTCGTCGGCGAGGGCCTGGAAAGCGGCGTCCTGTTCCGCTTGCTCCACCGTCCGGGCCAGTGCCTCCAGGATGAACGCGTGTGCCGTCTTGCCCGCCTGCATTGCTGCGGTGTTGATGCGCGCCTTCAGATCGTCGTCTATGCGAATGGTGGTGGTGGACATGCGGCCTCCGAGAAGTCAATGTAGCACACAAGTGCTACATTGTCCTGGGGGTGTGAGGCTTATCCGATGTCCACCACCAGCGTCGGATCGAAAGCACTGTTCTCCACCCGCCCGTCCTTGCCGTAGCCGCGCGGGTTGCACAGCACGCGCGTGCCGTGCAGCCGGTAGTCAAAGCTGTCGTGCGTGTGGCCGTGGATCCACAGGCGTGCTGCGCCCTGGGCGAGCAGGTGCTCGGCATCGGACACGAATATGCCGTTGAGCGGCGAACCGGCAAAGCGCGGGTGGATGCTGCGCGGCGAGGGCGCGTGGTGCGTGATGACCACGGTGGGGCCGGCGAAGGGCTGGGCGAGCTGGGTCTGCAGCCAGCGCGTGTTGGCGTCGAACAGGTCGGCGGCGTCCTGCGGGGTGAACAGCGCGTCCCCGGGCGCTTTGCCGCTGCGGATGCGGGAGAAGTCGCGCATGAAGTGCTGCGCCTCGGCCATGGCCTGCGTGCGTGCCGCGCCTTCGCCCGCGATGCGGAAATCGCTCCACAGCGTGCTGCCCAGAAAGCGCACGCCTTGCCACTCCAGGGCGCGGTTGTCGAGCACCTGCACGGGAGTGCCCGCGCACAGCCGCTGCAGCGTCTCCACCGTCTCGGCCAGGCTGGAGCCGTAGAACTCGTGGTTGCCCGGCACGTAGAGCACGGGGCGGTCGAAGCCGCAGGCCCAGGCGACGGCCTGGGCGGGGCGGGCAATGTCGCCCGCGAGGATGACCACGTCCGCGTCGGTGCGCGGGTGTTCCATGCCGTGCACGCCCAGGTGCAGGTCCGAGAGCACGTGCAGCCTCATGGCGGCATGCCTCAGCGTGTCAGCCGGTAGGGCTCCTCGAACGCGCGGAAGTCGTTCTCGGCCAGCGCGCCGTCGATCCAGGCCTTGACGCCGGGCAGCGCCTGCACGCGCTGCACATAGGCCTGGATGTGCGCGGGCACGGGCAGGCCATAGGTCGCCAGGCGCATGCACACAGGGGCATAGAACGCGTCGGCAATGCTGAAGCTGCCAAACAGCATGGGGCCGCCGTGTTCCTGCAGCAGCTCGCTCCACATGTCGATGAGGCGCTGCACGTCGGCGCGCATGGCGGGGCGGTCGCGCCAGAGCAGGGCGCCGGTGTCGTGCAGCCGCGCTTCGATGTTCATGGGGCAGGCGCCGCGCAGGGCGGCAAAGCCGCTGTGCATCTCGGCCGCCACGCTGCGGGCACGGGCGCGGGTGGCCTTGTCCTGGGGCCAGAGGTTCTTGTCGGGGTAGGTCTCGGCCAGGTACTCGGCAATGGCCAGGGTGTCCCAGACCACCAGGCCGCCATCGACCAGCACCGGCACCTTGCCCGTGGGCGAGACCCCGGCGAGCTGGGCCTTGAACTGCGAGTCGGGCGCAAAGCTGTCGAAGCGCGCCATGACTTCGGTGAAGGGGATGCCCGCCTGGCGCATGAGCACCCAGGGGCGCATGGACCAGGAGGAATAGTTCTTGTTGCCGATGTAGAGCTGGAGCATGGGGATTCCTTTGTCGGGGGCCAGAGGCGCAACAGGCCGCTGCGAAGCGGCCCATGGTAGGACAAAGCCCCGTGCCGGCGCCAGCCACGCGCCCAAGGCGCCGCTGGCGTCAGGGGTATCCGTGCTTCACGGCAGCCGGCGTGCGCCGCGGCGCATCAGCCCACGCGCGGGGTGGCGCGCTCGATGATCGCCTGCACCTGTGCGCCGCGCGGCAGCGCGCCGTAGTGGAAGCTTCCCTGGCCATCCAGGCGCGAGGCGCAGAAGGCGTCGGCCACGAAAGCGGGCGCCACGCGCAGCAGCAGCGAGGCCTGCATGGCCAGCGCCATGCGCTCGACCACGTGGCGCGCACGGTATTCCATGCCGGCCGGCTCCTTGATCTCCTGCGCCAGCGCGCGCACCTGCGCGTCCAGGTGGGGGTTCTGGCCCTGGGTGGGGCGCAGCTCGTCGAAGAAGGCCTGCACCACCTCGGGTTCCTTGGCCATGGCGCGCAGCACGTCCAGGCACTGCACGTTGCCGCTGCCTTCCCAGATGGCATTGACGGGCGACTCGCGGAACAGGCGCGGGAACATGCTGTCCTCCATCACGCCGCTGCCGCCGATGCACTCCATGGCCTCGTAGGCGTGCTGCGGGGTGCGCTTGCAGATCCAGTACTTGCCCACGGCGGTCATCAGGCGCACCAGCAGGTCTTCGTGGCGGCTGTCGGCGCGCTCGTCCAGCGCGCGCGCCATGCGCAGGGACAGCACCATGGCGGCCTCGCTCTCCAGCGCCAGGTCGGCCAGCACGTTCTGCATCAGCGGCTGCTCCACCAGGCGCGCGCCAAAGGCGCTGCGGTGCGCGCAGTGGTGCAGCGCCTGCGACAGCGCCATGCGCATGCCCGCGCTCGACCCCACCATGCAGTCGAAGCGCGTCATGGCCACCATCTCGATGATGTTGCGCACGCCACGCCCTTCCTCGCCCACCATCCAGGCCAGTGCGCCGCGCAGCTCGGTCTCGCTCGAGGCGTTGGAGGCGTTGCCCATCTTCTTCTTCAGGCGCAGCACCTGCATGGGGTTCTTGCTGCCGTCGGGGCGCCAGCGCGGCAGCAGAAAGCACGACAGGCCCTTGGCCGTCTGCGCCAGCACGAGGAAGGCGTCGCACATGGGCGCCGAGACGAAGTACTTGTGGCCCACCAGCTCGTACATCTGGCCCGGGCCGCCCTGGCCCACGGGGTAGGCCTGGGTGGTGTTGGCGCGCACGTCCGACCCGCCCTGCTTTTCCGTCATGGCCATGCCGATGGTGACGCCGACCTTTTGCGCCATGGGCACGTTGTGCGGGTCGTACACCCGCGCGGTGATCTTGGGGGCCCACTGGGCCGCCAGATCGGGCTGCAGGCGCAGCGTGGGGATGGCGGCAAACGTCATGGTGATGGGGCAGCCGTGGCCCGCCTCCACCTGGGTGTGCAGGTAATTGCCCGCGGCGCGCGCCACATGGGCGCCGGGGCGTGGGTCCGTCCAGGGCGAGGAATGCAGGCCGTGCGCTATGGCTGTGCCCATCAGGCGGTGGTAGGCGGGGTGGAACTTCACCAGGTCGATGCGGTTGCCGAAGCGGTCGTGCGTCTCCAGCTCGGGCTGGAACTTGTTGGCCAGGTGGCCTTGCTCCAGATATTCGGCGGAGCCGGTGAGCTGGCCAAAGCGCTGCAGGTCGGCATCGGCCCAGGCGGCGCCCTCGCGCTGCACGGCCTCGCGCAGCGCGGTGTCCTGGGCGTACATGTTGTAGTCGGCCAGCTCGCACGAGACGTTCACGACCTCGTGGGTCTCGGCCAGGTAGCGGGTGGGCAGTGCGCGGGTGTCATTCAGGGCGGTCATGGCGGGTCTCCGGTCGCGAGGGGGAATCAGGCCACGCGCAGCCGGGCGCGGCGCGTGGCGGTGTCGGGGCTGGGCAGGGCGTCGTAAAAGCGCTGCCAGATGGCGCGCCCGGCCTGGTCGAAGGCAAGCACGCTGGCAATGAAGGATTGGCGCAGCGCGCCGTCCACCATGGGCTCGGGCAGCAGCGGGTCGTAGACGAGCTGGCGGATCGCCGCGCCGCCGAGGAAGAAGGATTCGCGCGCCGCCTGCGCGGTGGGCAGGCGTGCGCTGCCCTCCAGCCAGCGCTCCAGGCGCTGCTGCGTGGCACGGTAGCCCTGGTTGAGGGCGGCGCCGTCCCACAGCGCGTCCACGGCGGCCTCGGTGGCGGCGTCGAGCTGGGTGCAGCCGCAGACCACGGCGCCGTGCTCCAGCCCCAGGGTGTGCAGGCGCGTGCGGATGGCGGCAATGTCCGCCTCGATGTTGTCGGGCCGCAGCCAGAAGTCGCGCTGCAGCTCGGCAAAACCCAGCAGGTGCAGGGCGCGTTCACGCTGGCGGGTGCTGGTGCGGTCGCTGCGCGCCAGGTGGCCGCAGTGCACGGCCACGTACTGCCCGTTCCAGGGGCGCAGGCGCTCGGTGGTGCGGCGCCAGTTCGCCACATCCTGCGCCAGGCTTCGCGCCGCCGGCCCCAGGCGCCAGGCGCCGCGCTCGGTCGCCTGGGCCATGTCCTGCGCGGCCAGCCGCGCCAGCGTCACGCGCACATGGTTTTCGCTCAGGCCAAACACCGCCCCTGCGGCCACGGCGTGGCTCACGGGCAGGGAGTCTTCGTCCGTGGCGAGCAGCAACTCCAGCAGCAGGTGCTTGGGCTGGACTTTGGGCTCCGGGGCAGGCGGGTGGGGCATGGCGATGAGATATTACACAAAACAATTTTGCATTGCAAATATGTGTAATAAAACGCCGCGTGGCCGCACGCTGGCGGACTGGGTGGGGAGGGGTGGCGGCATTCCGTGGGCCGGGAATGCCGCTCAGGCAGGGGGCTGCCGCACCTGGGCAGCGAGCCACGGGCGCGGCAGCGCGTGCCCCGCCCCGTGGAGCTGTGCGTTCAGGCGCCGAACAGCTTGTTCGCGGTTTCCGCGACCAGGCGGCCCTGGAAGCGTGCACCGTCCAGTTCGATGGCGCTGGGCTGGCGCTGCCCCTGGCCGCCGGCGATGGTGGTGGCGCCATAGGGGCTGCCGCCCACCACTTCGTCCAGCGTCATCTGGCCCTGGAAGCTGTAGGGCAGGCCCACGATCACCATGCCGAAATGCAGCAGGTTGGTGATGATGGAGAACAGCGTCTGCTCCTGGCCGCCATGCTGGGTGGCCGTGGAGGTGAAGGCCGCGCCCACCTTGCCGTTGAGTGCGCCGCGCGCCCACAGGCCTCCCGCCTGGTCGAGGAAGCTGGCCATCTGCGAGGGCATGCGGCCAAAGCGCGTGGGTGCGCCGACGATGATGGCATCGTAGTGCTCCAGCTCGGCCACCGTGGCCACGGGGGCGGCCTGGTCGAGCTTGAAATGCGCATTCTTGGCGATGTCGGCGGGTACCGTCTCCGGTACGCGCTTGACGTCCACCGTGGCGCCGGTGGAGCGGGCCCCTTCGGCCACCGCCTGCGCCATGGTTTCCATATGGCCATATGTCGAGTAATAGAGAACAAGGACCTTGGACATGAATTTCTCCTGGGGTGAATGCCTGCGAAGCGGCAGGCGCGGTTGCGGGCCGGATGTTCCGGCCGGCCCGCAGATCTGCAGGGTTCAGGTGCCAGCCATCGTATGCCGATCGCCGGTCTGGTGCTGAGCGGGCGTGCACTGCTGCCGCACGGCGGCGGCAAGTGTGTGCACATGCGCGTCCACGATGCCCAGCACGTCCAGTTGCCCGGCCAACTGGTCGAGATAGTCCCGGTTGGTGCCTATGCTGCCGCAGGCGCGGGCAATGGTGGCGGCCGTCTCTGCCAGCGAAAGATCGTGGCGGTGCTGCGGGTGGGCGGTATTGGCCGTGAACACCAGCGCCTGGATGCCCCCCTGGGGGGTGTCCAGCGGCAGCAGCGCCGGGCAATAGCCGCCCCGGATCATCTCGCGCCGCCACAGCAGGCGCGATTCGGTCTCGACCTGTGCGCGGTGGATGCGAAACGCCAGGCCCTGGCAGGTGCCGGCCTGGCGCTGCAGCGTCAGTACCAGGCCTGGGCATTCCGGGGTGCCGCGGCCTATGGCGGTCGCCAGGGCAAAACGCCGGACAAATCCATCCAGCCGTGCCCGGCGTACTTCTTCGAAGTGGATGCCGGGGTTCCACATCAGCGAGCCATAGGCAAACACCCAGAGGTCCTCGCCATCCTGCCCGGCCAGCACGGCCTGGCGCGAACGCTCCACCTCCTGCGTGCTCAGCCGCCAGTCGGCCGGCAGGCCTTGCAGGCGCGCCTGCGCGTCCCAGGCGGCCAGCTCCTCATCGGTCAGGCGCAGCCCGCAGGCATCTGCCGGCGTCAAGCGGCCAGCCAGCTCGGGCAGGTGGATGAAGGCACTGGGCGTCATGGGCATTCTCCGGGCGCATGCTGCGGTCGCGCCGGGCGCATGCCCGGCGTGCGAATCCGCAATCAGCCGCGGTTGCCGATGGCGATCTGGCGCAGGCGTGCGGCCTGTACCGCTTGCTCATGCACGCTGGCGCGGTCCAGCGTAGAGGGTGCGGCGTGCGCGTCGACCGCCACGAAGTTCTTGAACTGCGTGACCGCCTGGGCGGCTTCGGCGCGCACCTCGGCGCGGCTGCGGGTGGATTGGACACCGGCTTCGAAATCGGTGCCGTACAGGTTGCTGGCCTGGGCGCCCCAAGAGGCGAGGGCGGCGACGGCGGCGATGGAGAGGGTGCGTGCGGTAGCGTTCATGGCGTGTCCTTCGGAAGTGATGAAAAAGAGAAAAGACCTGTGGTGAAGGCCTTGCAGTGCGGCGTCTTCACCATGGACTCAACTTTAAATCGCTTCGAATGATTGATAAACAAGCCAAAAAACAACTAACTGTTCCAGATTTATAACTAATGTGCGCTGGGAACTCAGACTGGCCAGACCACGCCGTTGTCGTTCAGGATGGCGTCCAGCGGCAGGTCGTGCGGCTCGGGCAGGAAGTCGTCGAGGTAGCCATGGGTATAGCCCAGACCCACGGTGAAGGGGCGCGGCTGCAGCGTGGCGAGGGTGCGGTCGTAAAAACCGCCGCCATAGCCCAGGCGGTACCCGCCCGGCCCATAGCCCACGCAGGGCACGAACAGCAGCGTGGGCACGATGAGCTCGGTGTCCTTGGGCTTGGGAATGCCGTAGGCGTCTTCCTCCATGGGGCAGCCGGGGTACCAGGCGTGGAAGGTCAGCGTCTTGTGCTGCTTGTTGATCACGGGCAGGCCGATGCGGCGGCGCAGCGGTTCGTCCAGCAGCTCACCGTCCTCCTTCCAGCGGTGCAGGGCCGGCAGAGGGTCGAATTCCCCCTTGATGGGCCAGTAGGCGCCGATCACCGTGTCAGGGCGGTGGATGAGCCAGATGCGCATGATTTGCTGCAATGCGTCGGCGCGCTGTAGGCGGTCGGGCAGGTTCAGGCGTTGCTCTACCAGGGCGCGCCGCAGGGCTGTCTTGTCCATCACATAATTCCCCCATGCATTGGTTGAAGATTCTGACACCGCTGGCCGCTTCGGCGCTGCTGGCATTCTCCGCCCTGCCTTGCGCCGCGCAGGCCGGCAAGGGCGACCAGGTGCTGCTGGACATGCAGCAGGCCTTCCGCAAGGGCGAGCGCAAAAAGCTCGAGCAGCTCCTGCCCCAGGCGCGCGGCCATGCGCTCGAACCTTGGGCCGCCTACTGGGAACTCAAGGCGCGCCTGAACGAGGCGAGCGCGCAGGAGGTGCAGTCCTTTCTGCAGCGCTGGGCCGGCACCTACCAGGAGGACCGCCTGCGCAACGACTGGCTGCGCCTGCTGGGCCAGCGCCGCGACTGGGCGCAGTTTGCCGAAGTGCACGCCCAGTACCGCATGCAGGATGACCGCGAGGTGCGCTGCTACGCGCTGCTGATCGACGCCCTCAAGGGCCAGGCGCAAGCGCAGGTGAGCGACGAGGTGCGCCGCGCCTGGTACGCGCAGCGCGACCAGGACGACGGCTGCACCCACGCCGCCAGCGAGTTCTATACGGCCCGGCAGCTCAGCGCGCTCGACATCTGGCGCAAGGCGCGCCTGGCCGTGGAGGCCAACCGTCCCGGGGTGGTGCGTGCGGCCGTGGAAATCGTCGCGCCCGACGCCTTGCCACGCCTGCGCGAGGCGCTGGATGCGCCCACCAAGTTCCTGCGCGCCCACTCCAGTGCGGCAGGCCGGGTGCGTCAGGAGCTGGTGCTGCTGTCCCTGGTCCGCCTGGCGGGCAGCGACGCCGATGGCGCGGCCCACCTGCTCGACAGCAAATGGGGCGTGCACCTCTCCAGCGAAGAGCGCAACTGGGCCTGGGGCGTGATCGGCAAGGCCGCGGCGCAAAAGCTGTCGGCCAGCGCCCCGGGCTACTTTGCCAATGTCACGCGCGATTCCGACCTGCACGACGACCTGCTCGCCTGGAAGGCGCGCACCGCGCTGCGCGCCGGGCAGTGGAAGGAAGTGCGCAAGGCCATAGACGCCATGGGCGAGGAGGCCCGCCAGGACAGCACCTGGGTGTACTGGAAGGCCCGCGCGCTGCTCGCGGGCCGCCCCACCGAGGCCGACCGGGCCCAGGCCCAGCGCCTGCTGGAGGGCATTGCGGGTACGCGCGGCTTTTACGAGCAGTTGGCGCTGGAGGAACTGGGCCAGCGCGTGGGCCTGCCCCCGCCCCCCGCGCCCCTGACCGAGGAGGAGAAGGCCCGTGCCCGGGCCCACCCCGGACTCAACCGCGGCCTGTACGCCATCCTCATCGGCCTGCGCGCCGAGGGGGTGCGCGAATGGAACTACAGCACCAATCTGCACCAGAACGGCGGCATGGGCGAGCGCGAACTGCTTGCCGCGGCCGACTTCGCCTGCCAGCAGCAGGTGTGGGACCGCTGCATCAACACCAGCGAGCGCACGCGCACCAGCATCGACATGGCGCAGCGCTTTCCCATGCCCTTCCACGATGCGGTCATCGCGCGCGCGCGCGCCATCGGGCTCGATCCCGCCTATGTCTACGGCCTGATCCGGCAGGAGAGCCGCTTCATCATGGATGCGCGCTCGCATGTCGGGGCTTCGGGCCTGATGCAGGTCATGCCCGCGACGGCGCGCTGGACGGCCAAGAAAATCGGCCTTGCGGGCTTCAGCACCGACCAGCTCAACGAGCGCGACACCAATATCGCCATCGGCACGGCCTACCTCAAGCTGGCGCTGGACGATTTCGGCGGCTCCATGCCCATGGCCGCGGCGGCCTACAACGCCGGCCCGGGCCGCCCGCGCAACTGGCGCAACGGCCCCGTGCTCGACGCCGCCATCTGGGCCGAGAACATTCCGTTCGCCGAGACGCGCGACTACGTCAAGAAGGTGCTGGCCAACACCACCAACTACGCCGCCCTCATCACCGGCCAGCCGCAGTCGCTCAAGGCGCGCCTGGGCACCATCGGCCCGCGCGGCACGGCCGAGCCCGAGGTCAACAGCGACCTGCCCTGAGTTCCAGCGGTTCAATCGCTCTTGAGCAAGCGCGCAAAGGTGGCGCGGAACTTCTCGACCTTGGGGGCGATGACCGCGGCGCAGTAGCCCTGGTGCGAGTGCTGGGCGAAGTAGTCCGTGTGGTAGTCCTCGGCCGGCCACCAGGCCGTGAGGGCCTGCAGCTCGGTGACGATGGGCGCGCCCCAATGCCCGCCCTCCTGCAGCTCGTGCAGCAGGGCGCGGGCCACGGCCTCGTGCTCCGGGTGCGTGGTGTAGATGCCGCTGCGGTACTGCGGCCCCACATCGTGCTCCTGGCGGTTGAGCGTCGTGGGGTCGTGCGTGGCGAAGAAGATCTCCAGCAGCTCCCGCAGGCTGATCTGGGCGGGGTCGAAGCGCACGCGCACCGCCTCGGCGTGGCCGGTGCTGCCGGTGCACACCTGTTCGTAGGTGGGGGCGGACACATGGCCGTTGGCGTAGCCGCTTTGCACGTCCACCACGCCGCGCACGCGGGCAAAGACGGCCTCGGTGCACCAGAAGCAGCCACCCGCCAGGGTGATGGTTTCAAGAGGAGTCGCCTGCATGGAGGGTCTCCGCAAAGGGTTCATTGATTGACGAGCCAGTCGCCCTCGTGCAGCGCGGCGCCCGAGCGCACGAGGTCCTGCGCCAGGCCCTGCAGCCAGGCATCGAAGTCCTGATCGCCGAAATGCCGCTGGTGCATGGTGTGGAAATGCGGCGTGGCCAGCGTCCAGGCGCGCAGGTCTGCCATGCGGATGCGCTGCCACTCCAGCAGCTTGTACTTGAGCAGCACCTTGGCGGCGTACTGCGTGTGCTTGAGGGGGTTGCGCACAAAACCGTCGAGCCGCCGGCGCGCGCCCTCCAGCGCGCGCGGCGCGTCGTGAAACAGCGAGCCGTGGCCCGGGATCACGGTGCGCGGGGCCAGGCGCGTGATCAGGTCCAGCGTATCCGCCACGGCAGCGAAGGCGTCTTCGCCGTCGAGTTCGGGAAAGACCACGCCAAAGCCGTTCTCCCACAGCGCGTCGGCCGAGATCAGCAGGCGCTCCTGCGGCTCGAACAGGATGATGGAGTGCGGGTCGTGCCCCGGCGCGGCGTGCACCTGCCAGGGGCGGTCGCCCAGCAGCACCTCGGTGCCGGGCTGCAGCACGCCATCGCAGCGAAAGCGCGGGCAGTCCTGGCCCGTGGGCGTGTAGCTCAGGGCATAGGGGTCCCAGTCGCGCACCAGCGCCGCCTGTCCGGGCGGGATGGCCGTGTGCACCCCGGGCCAGGCCTCTTGCAGCGCGGCGTTGCCGCCGCAGTGGTCACTGTGCAGGTGGGTGTTGAGGATGCGCTCGAGCGGCCGCCCGTCCAGGGCCGAGCGCACCAGCGCCACCGTCTGCCCGCCATGCGTGCAGTAGCCCGTGTCCACCAGCGCCGTGCCCGAGCGCGTCCCCGTGAACAGCACGTTGTTCGACGAGAGCCAGCCCCGTTCGAACACGGTGATTTCGGGCGGTAGGGCTGATGGATGAAGCGCCATAAGCTATCAAATCAGTAGTAATGGCCCGTGGCGCCCAGTCGCACCATGCACCGCACAGGCCACGGGTGTGGCACGGAGGGTATGCCGGTCATTTGCGCAGCTCGCGCCGCAGGATCTTGCCCACGTTGGACTTGGGCAGATCGTCGCGGAACTCGATGTACTTGGGCCGCTTGTAGCCCGTGAGGTTTTCATGGCAAAAGCGCATCACGTCGCTCTCTTCGAGCGAGGCATCGCTGCGCACCACGAACACCTTGACGGCTTCGCCCTGCTTCTCGTCGGGCACGCCGATGGCCGCGCACTCGATCACGCCGGGGCAGGTGGAGATGACGTTCTCGATCTCGTTGGGGAAAACGTTGAAGCCGCTCACCAGGATCATGTCCTTCTTGCGGTCGATGATGCGCGTGTAGCCGTCCGCGTCCATGATGCCGATGTCGCCGGTGCGCATGAAGCCGTCGGCGGTGAAGGCCTTGGCGTTCTCCTCGGGCTGCTGGTAGTAGCCCGGTGTGACGTTGGGGCCACGGATGCAGATCTCGCCCGCGGCGCCCACGGGCAGGCTGTGGCCCTCGTCGTCCTTGATGGCGATGTCGATGCCCGGCAGCGGCAGGCCAATGGTGCCCGAGAACGTGGTGTTGCTCACCGGGTTGTTGGTGCCGATGGCGCAGGTCTCGCTCATGCCCCAGCCCTCGATCATGGTGCTGCCCGTGACCTTCTGCCACTGGCGCGCCGTGCCCTCGGACGCTGCCATGCCCCCGGCCTGCGAGACGCACAGGTGCGAGAAGTCCAGCGCGCGGAACTGCGCGTTCTGCAAGAGCGCGTTGAACAGGGTGTTCACCGCGGGCAGCATGTGGAAGGGCCGCTTCTTCAGCACCTCGACGAACCGGGGGATATCGCGCGGGTTGGGGATCAGCGTCAGGCGCGAGCCCTGGCGGATGGCCAGCAGGCACAGCGTGAGCGCGAAGATGTGGTACAGCGGCAGCGCGGCGATGCTGTTGGCCTTGGTCACGTCGCCGATGCGGGCCAGCGCCGGGGTGAACCAGGCCTCGGCCTGCAGTGTGGCGGCGACGATGTTGCCATGCGTGAGCACCGCGCCCTTGGACAGGCCCGTGGTCCCGCCCGTGTACTGCAGGAAGGCGATGGAGTCCAGCGTCGCCTGGCTGGGGTGGAGCTTGCGGCGTGCGCCCAGCGTGAGCGCGCGTTTGAACGGGATGACCTGCCGCCCGTCCGCGAGCGGCAGCTCGAAGGGCGGAACCATCTTGGCCAGATGGCGCACGGCGAAGGTGATCCAGCGGCCATACCAGGAGCCCAGCAGGTCGCCCATGGAGGCCAGCACCACATGCTTCACGCGGGTGTGCTCGATGACCTCGGCCAGCGTGTGGGCGAAGTTCTCCAGGATGACGATGGCGGTCGCGCCCGAGTCCTTGAGCTGGTGCTCGAGCTCGCGCGCGGTGTAGAGCGGGTTGACGTTCACGCAGGCGTAGCCCGCGCGCAGCACGGCCGCCATGCTCACGGCGAACTGCGGCACGTTGGGCAGCATGATGGCCACGCGCGCGCCCGGCTCCAACCCCTGGCCCTGCAGCCAGGCGCCCAGCGCGGCCGAATGGCGCTCCAGTTCGCCATAACTCATCCAGCGCTCCATGCACACCGAGAAGGGGCTGGCCGCGTGCTTTTGCATGGCCTCCTCGAGCAGGTGCGCGGCCGAGCGGTATTGCGTGGGATCCACCTCGTGCGGCACGCCCGGGGGATAGTTCTTGAGCCAGATCTTGTCCATGCGTTCTTCAGGGGGTCAAAAAAGCAAAAACCCGATTCTGTGCGCAAGCCCGCTGCACGGGTTACCGGGCAAGTCCCAGGGTGGCGCCCAATTGCGTCCCGCAGGCGACAGGGTCGCCGTCGAACAGGGCCTGCATGAGCGCCGCCTCGCGCGTGTGCACCGTCGCCAGGAAATGCTCCACAGCGCCGCGCTGGCGCGCCATCTGGCCGAAGGTGTCGAAACCCGACTCCAGGAAGTGCTGCAGCGCACCCAGGCCCGCCGCCTGGGCCGGGCCGCGCATCATGCGCAGCATCATGCGCAGGCCGGGCATGCGTGTGAAGCGTGTCAGGTCCTCGCCCAGCTTCATCACGCTGGCGAGCTGCTGCCCGCGCGCCGCCCGCTCGCCCACGCCGCGCCAGGCGGCCACGTAGCGGGGCGCGTCCGAGGGCGCATGCGCGTGCGTGGCGGGCAGGTGCAGCCAGGCCTGTCCCATGGCGTAGTCCAGGCGCTCGGTCTGCGCGTGCAACAGGGCCAGGTCGGTGGCCGTCTGCACCACGGCCTGGGGGAACACCGCCTGCAGCGTGCCCGCGATGCGGCCGAACTGCGCGTCGCGGTCGCTGTGGTCGCCGGGGCTGTAGAGCTCCTCCAGGAAGAAGCGCGTGGCCTGGCGGTAAAGCGGGTCGTCCATGAGGTCGGCGTAGGTGCCGGCAAAGCGGCGCGACTGCAACTGCTTGACGGCCCGCACAGCGCCGTCCAGTGCCGGGTCCCCGAGACAGCGCTGGCGCTGGGTGGTGACCTCGTCAATGCACTGGCGGATGGTGTCGGCGGCGTCCATGGGGCTCAAGGCGATGTTCTATGCTGCGTGCATTACACCCAAAATCGCCGGGCCCGCGTTTGCGCCCGCTCCAATGTCCGCATGAAAACTGCCGAATCCTCCCTGCACCCGGTGGGTGCGCTCGCCCGCCTGCAGGCCACGGCCCTGGCGGCCACGATGCTGGGCCTGCTGGTCTGGGTGCTGTGGGCGGGGGCGCACAGCAGCGCGCTGGCCTGCAAGGGCCTGGCGCTGGCCCTGCTGTTCTGGGCGCTGGGCCTGGCGCTGCCGTTTGCCCTGATGCACGCCGTCAACCGCAGCGACGCCGCGCCCCGCGCCCGCCTGGGGCAGGTGCTGCGCGCCCTGGGGGCCGAGGCGCGCTGCTTCTTCGCCGTGTTCTGCTGGCGCCAGCCGCTGCGCAGCCAGTCCGTGGCCGACTGGCTGCCCGAGGCGCCCACGGGGCGACGCGGGGTGGTGCTGGTGCATGGCTTCTTGTGCAACCGCGGGCTGTGGCTGCCCTGGATGCCGCTGCTGCGCGCGCGCGGCCATGCGTATGTGGCGGTGAACCTGGAGCCCGTGTTCGGTTCCATTGACACCTATGTGCCCACCATCGAGGACGCCGTGCGCCGCGTGACCCAGGCCACGGGCATGGCGCCCGTCATCATCGCCCACAGCATGGGCGGGCTGGCCACGCGCGCCTGGCTGCGCGCCCTGCAGGCGGACAGCCGGGTGCACCATGTCGTCACCCTGGGCACGCCGCACGGCGGCACCTGGCTGGGGCGCTGGAGCCGCGCGACCAACGGGCGGCAGATGCAGGTGGCCAGCCCCTGGCTGCAGCGCCTGCAGCTCGACGAGCCCGCCAGCCGCGCGCAGCGCTTTTCCTGCTGGTACTCCAATTGCGACAACATCGTCTTTCCGGCGCGCACGGCCGCACTGCCCGGTGCCCGGCAGCATTTCATCGCCGGCGTGGCCCATGTGGAGATGGCCTGCCACCCCGAGGTGGTGCAGGCCTGCCTGGCGCTGCTGCAGCAGGACGCCGCCTGAGAAGATCGTGTACAGGCTCTCAGCGCTCGAGCATGCAGCGGAAGCTGGCAAAGCGCTCCGCGGTGCCTGCGTCCTCGTGCGGCACGCGCTCGTTGGCGGCAAATTCGTGCTGGCCGCGCAGCCGCTCGTAGATCGGCGCGAAATCGGCCGCCGTCATGTCGAACAGCTGCTCGAAGCTGTCGATCACGAAATAGGTCTGCTGGTAGGTGTCGATCTTGTAGCGCGTGCGCATGGTGCGCTCCAGTTGCAGCGGCAGGCGCTGGGGCTCGGGGCTTTGCACCGAATACGGCAGCTCCCCTGACGAACTCAGGATGCCCGCCCCGTAGGCGCGCAGGCCGGCCGGCTCGCGGATCAGCCCGAACTCGATGGTGTACCAGTACAGGCGGGCGAGCATCTCGCAGGCGCCCAACTGGTGCGCCTTGAGGCCGCCCTGGCCGTAGCGCTGCACGTAGTCGGCGAACACCGGGTTGAACAGCAACGGTACATGGCCGAACAGGTCGTGGAAGATGTCGGGTTCGACGATGTAGTCGAACTCCTCGGGCGTGCGGATCCAGTCCGTCACCGGGAATTGGCGGTTCGCCAGCAGCGTGAAGAACGGCACCTCGGGGATGAGCCCCGGCACGGCCACGATTTCCCAGCGCGTGGCGCGGTACAGGCGCTCGTTGATCTCCTCGAAGCGCGGGATGTGGTCCTTCACGCCCAGCGAGGGCAGGGCGGCGATGAAGGCCTCGCTCGCCAGCCCTGGCAGTTGCGCGCTCTGGCGCTCGTAGAGGCGCCGGTAGGTGTCGTGGTCCTGGGCGGTGTAGGCGGCCCAGTTCTGCGCGCAGGTGTAGTCCGCGTTGGCGCGCGCATAGTCACCGCGCGGCGGGCGCTCACTGGCTCCATAGACGACAGGTTCGACGGCCATGGGAGTCTCCTTTTCTGTATTTCAGGGGGCATGCGCCACCCACGGCGCATGCCACTGGCGCACACCAAGCCAGGGCCGCCGCGCAAGGGCCGCCCCGCCGCGCTGAGCAAGCGCTCCCCCTGCCCGCAGCGCGCAGCGCTGCGAGAGCGGGGGGAAGGTGCGCAGCACCTCAGGGGGTGTGCTTTACTTCGTGGCCGCCTGCAGCACGCCGCGTCGGATCTGGTCCAGTTCGATGGACTCGAACAGCGCCTTGAAATTCCCGTTGCCAAAGCCGTCGTCGCCCTTGCGCTGGATGAACTCGAAGAAGATCGGGCCGAGCTGGTTCTCGCTGAAGATCTGCAGCAGAAGCGCGTCCTTCTTGCCGTCGATGAGGATCTTGCGCGCGCGCAGTGCGTCGAGCGGCTCGCCGTGTCCTGGGATGCGCTTTTCCACCAGCTCGTAGTAGGTGTCGGGCGTGTCGAGCAGGCGCACGCCGCTGGCGCGCAACTGGTCCACCGTGGCGTACAGGTCGTCCGAGCCCATGGCGATGTGCTGGATGCCCTCGCCCTTGTACATGTCCAGGTACTCCTGGATCTGGCCGGGCTTGTCCTTGCCTTCCTCGTTGATCGGGATGCGGATCTTGCCGCAGGGGCTGGTCATGGCCTTGCTCTTGACGCCCGTGACCTGGCCCTCGATGTCGAAGTACTTGATCTCGCGGAAGTTGAACAGGCGCTCGTAGAAGTCGGCCCACTCTGCCATGCGGCCCCGGTGCACGTTGTGCGTGAGGTGGTCGATGTAGGTCAGGCCGTGGCCGAAGGGGTGCAGCGCCTCGGCGGCGCTCACGCCCGGCAGGGCCTCGAAGTCCACGTCGAAGAAGCCGATGTTGCCGATGTCGCCGGGCTGCGCACCGCCCTTGCCGCGCCAGCGGTCCACGAAGTAGATCAGGCTGTCGCCGATGCCCTTGATGGCCGGGATGTTCAGTTCGCCCGGGCCGGCCTTGCCGGCGTAACCCCAGGCGCCCAGCGATACGGCGCGCTCGTAGGCGGCCTTGGCGTCGTGCACGCGGAAGGCGATGGCGCAGACGCTGGGCCCGTGCAGGCGTGCGAAGCGCTGGGCAAAGCTGTCGGGCTCGGCGTTGACGATGAAGTTGATGCCGCCCTGGCGGTACAGCAGCACGTTCTTGTGGCGATGCCGCGCCACCGGCTTGAAGCCCATGCTCTCGAACACGCGGCCCATGGCCGCCGGGTCGGGTGCGGCGTATTCGATGAATTCGAAGCCGTCCGTGCCCATGGGGTTGTCCCATGCGGCGGTTTCGTTCTGTGCCTGCTCGGGCAGTGCTGCGTTCATGGAGTCTCCGTGGTGTGTGGGTGCCAGTCCCGCACTGTAGGTTTGACGGAGCTCAATATTTGCGCAAATTGCCTTCTCTGTGCATGGTTATACGCAGGAAATTTGCGTCAGCGCAAGGTCATGCGCACGAGTGCGGTGCGCGCATGCTTGGCTTCAGCGCGCGCCGGCGTTGTGGCGCAGCGCCAGCGCGGCGTCGATGCGCAATTGCTCCTCGGGCGAGAAGAGCTGGTGGCGCAGTTGCTGCAGCCGCGCAGCCTCCTGGCCTTGGTGCAGCGCCTGCTGGTACTGGTCCAGGCGGGCGTTCCAGGCGCGTTCCTCCTGGTCCAAGCGGGCCAGGCGCTCGGCGGCTTCGGTGCCGTGGGTGGCGGCGCGCTGGGCGAAGCGGGTGGCGTCGTCCACGCCCTGTGCGTCGTAGGCGGCCGTCTGCTGCGCTGTGGCCACATGGGCCACGGATTCGGCGCGGGCGGTACGCAGGGCCGGGGGCAGTTGCGCCTCGGCATCGGCCAATGCCCGGCGCTTTTGCGCCGCATCGAGGGCGTTGTTGCGCTCGATCTCCAGGCGTGCCAGCGTGTAGTCGTCGAGCAACTGCTCCTGGCCGAACAGGGCGTCGTACTCGTCGCCGTCGAAATAGCGCAGGCGCAGGGTGCGCCGCTGCTCGGCGGCGACGCGCAGGGCGCGCGGATCGTTGGCGTCGGCCGGCGGCTTGAGCTGGCCCAGGGCGACGCGGTAGTCCACGTAGCGCCCGGCCAGGGCGAGTGCGCGCGTGACCAGCTCGGGCGCAAAGTGCTGGTTTGCCAGCGCGGCGATGCGCTGTTTGAGCGTTTCGGGATCGGGGGCTTCACCGGCGGCGTGCAGCAGCGCCTCGATGGCATCGCGCAGGCCGGGGGTGAGCAGCGGGTCGGCGCCTGTGCTGCCCAGAGCGGACGCGCCGCTGCCCTGCCTGCCCATGCCGCCCATAGCGTCCGTGGCAAGCGGCCGGCCATGGGCGCCGGGGCCGGTCTGCACGCCGGCGCCGCCGCCCGGGGCGCTGGCGGCAGACCCATCCGGCTGCAGCCACCACAGTGCTGCGGCGGCGAGCAGGCCGGCGCCGGCCCAGGCGATGGTGCTGCGACGCATGGGCGGTGGCGGGCCGGGGTCAGAGACCCAGGTTCTTCAGGCGGTTGGCGTGGCCGCGGTACACCGTCACGGGGTCGGTGGAGAACCAGTCGCGCAGGCCGAGAACCTGGTTCACCTCGTCCAGGTGATTCTGCGCATAGTCGCCCAGATGCTTGCCCAGGCGCGAGGAGCAGGCCGAGACCAGGCCGTCGTTGGCTTCGCCGAACACCACGCCCATCAGGGCCAGGGGGGCGTCGCTCACGTCGAGCACGTTGGTCAGGGTCCGGGTACCGGTCCAGGAGTAGTAGCGCACACCGTTGACCAGCTCGGCGCCATTGCCGCAGCCGCTGGTGGGCACGCCAGCGCCGAAGCGCTGGTTGAACTTGGCCGAGCCTGCCGTGGTCAGCGAATCGAGCGCTGCGGTGGGCATCTGGGGCAGCCGGGAGCCGCCGGAGACCAGGTTGATGAGCGTGACCAGGGCCGAGGCGGCCGTGTTGGCGACGCTCTCGCTCACGCTGCCGGCAGGCGCGACGCCGCGCAGGATGTCGGCCACGCGCGAGCCGCGGTTCACGCCACCCACCGAGGTCACCGAGGCCACGAGCTGCGGCGCCACGCCCGCCACGTAGCGCGTGGTCGGACCGCCGTGCGAATGGCCGATGAGGTTGACCTTCTGCGCGCCGGTGAGCGCGAGGATGTTCTTGACCTGCGCCAGCAGCTGCTCGCCGCGTACCTCGGTGCTGTTGGCGGCCGACACCTGCGCCACGTACACCTTGGCGCCGTCGCGGCGCAGGGCCTCGGGGATGCCATAGAAGTAGTCCACCCCCAGCGCGGAGTCAAAGCCGAACAGGCCGTGCACGAGCACGATGGGGTAGCGCGTCTGGGTGTAGGTGCCCGCATGCGCGCTGTGCAGCAGGGCCAGGGAGGCGCACGCGAAAGCGAGGCCGCGCAGTGCGCGGCGGACGAAGCCGGTCATGGATTGTCTCCTGTGGTATGGGTATGGTGCAAAAAACGAACGACCGTGCGTTTTTGCAAAAAAGATTGTCTGACGACGGCGATTCTGCAGCCATCGGTGCATACCCTATGAGCAAAAACAATGCGTTCAAAAGCAGTTTTGCTGCGTAAAATTTGCGCCATGAATAGCAACGACGCATTGGACAAGCTTGACAGGGCTATTTTGCGCTGCCTGCAAGAGAACGGGCGCGAAACCTACGAGGTGATTGGCGAGCAGGTGGGCCTGTCGCCCAGTGCGGTGCTGCGCCGCGTCAAGCGCATGGAGGACAGCGGCGTGATCGACCGCTACGTGGCCCTGGTGCGCCCCGAGGCCGTGGGCCTGGGTTTGACGGCCTACCTCAACGTGCGCCTCGAAAAACACACCGAAAGCCACAAGCGCAATCCCATGGACCTGTTCCGCGCCAGCGTGCAGACCTGGCCCGAGGTGGTCGAGTGCGCCTCGCTCACCGGCGAGATGGACTACCTGCTGCGCGTGGTGGTGGCCGACATGGCGCACTACAGCCGCTTCATCATGGACACCCTGCTCAAGCACCCCAGCGTGCAGGACTGCAAGACCAGCTTCGTGCTCGACCGCGTCAAGACGACCACCGCGGTGCCGGTTTGAAGTATGACGCGGGCGGTGGTGCCCGCGCCGAATGCTGCAATGCAACAGAAGCGCTTGTGTTATTCGGGAAAACCCTTATATTTGCGGCATGACCCACCGCAATGAATGGCTTGACGCAGCCCTAGGCGCCCTGGAATCCGGACCTCCGGCGCCCGCGTCCGTGCCTGCAGCGCCCGCCGTGACAGGCGCGTGGCATCCCATGGTGCCCATACGCGCGCTCGCGCCCAGCAGCCGCGAGCGCATCGCCGCCCATCTGCTGGCGCTCGCACCGGGCGACCGCTACCTGCGCTTCGGCTATGCCGCGAGCGACGAGCAGGTGCGCCGCTACGTGGAACAGCTCGATTTCGCGCGCGACGACATCTACGGCATTTACAACCGCCGCCTGGATCTGGTCGCCATGGCGCACTTGGCATACACCCCGCTGCCCGGGCATCCGCACAGCGCGGAGTTCGGCGTGTCCGTCTCGCCGGCGGTGCGTGGGCGCGGCTACGGTGCGCGGCTGTTCGACCGCGCCATCATGCACGCGCGCAATGCCGGGGTGGGCATGGTCTACATTCACGCCCTGTCGGAAAACTCGGCCATGCTGCGCATAGCGCGCAATGCCGGCGCGCGGGTGCAGTGCGATGGCAGCGAGTCCGAGGCCTTTCTGGCGCTGCCGCCGCCCAGCCTGGATTCGCGCATGGCCGAGCTCATCGAGCAGCAGTACGCCGAGGTGGACTACCAGCTCAAGCGCCAGTCGCGCCAGTGGGAGATGTTTCTGGCCAGCGTGCGCGACATGGGCGAGAGCGTACGCAAGGCCCTGAGCCTGCAGGGCGACTGAAACCCCGGTGCGGGCCGCGCGCTCCCGGGCGGGCCCGCGCGGCGCGCTTACTTCTCGCCCAGCAGGCTGCGCTTGAGGTCGTTCTGCACGGGGTTGTCGCCCAGCCAGATGCGCAGCACGGCGTTGTAGAAGGCGATGTCGGGCAGGACCTCGCCGATCTGCTTGCCGTTGAGCGTGCTCACGGTGCCCTTGTCGGGCACCCAGTCGAGCGTGACCACGTCCCCCTTCTTGACCTTCTCCAGGCTGGCGAACATTTCACCGAACTTGACGGTCTGGTTCACCACCTTGGCCTTTTCCTCCTTGGTCGAGTTCTTGTTCATCGAGGTGATGAACAACTGGCCGAACTCGTCGCTGTTGATCTCGCGCTGGATGTGCAGCGCCACGCGCTTGGGCGTCGTCATGGCCTGGATGTCCGCTGCGCTGCCTTTCTTCTCCGTCAGGTACAGCGCGGCGGCGTAGGCCTTGACGACGAAGATCTGGCGCATGCCGTAGCCGTTGAGCACCAGGTTCTTGCCCGCCACGGTGGCGGTGTCCTCGATCTTCACCCCGCCGACTTCGGCGGCATGCAGGGGCGCAAAGGCACAGGCTGCGGACAAGACAGTGGCGGCGAGAGTCGCTTGGAAGGCGGCCCGAAATGACATGTGTGATCTCCTGAAAATCGCTACGCAGTGAATGGGCCGTGCCAGCAGGCGCGCTAGCACGGCAGGGCGGGCAGAGCGCCGGGCGCGGCTTGATCTGCCGGCACCGGGCCTTCGGCACCCAGCTTGAACCGGCGGATGGCGGTGGCCAGGTGGTGGGCCTCATTGTGCATGGACTGCGCAGACTGTGCGGCCTTTTCCACCATGGCGGCGTTGTGCTGCGTCACCTCTTCGAGGTGCCCGATGGACTGGTTCACGCGCGCGATGCTGGAGTTCTGCTCCTGGTGGGCGCGCGTGATCTCGCCCATGATGGTGTTCACGCGCTGCACGCTCTCGACCACCTCGGTCATGGTCGAGCCGGCCTGGCCGGCCAGGCGGTGGCCGTTTTCCACATTGGCGACCGAGTCGTCGATGAGCTGCTTGATCTCCTTGGCCGCCGTGGCCGAGCGCTGGGCCAGGCTGCGCACCTCGGAAGCCACGACGGCAAAGCCGCGGCCCTGCTCGCCCGCGCGCGCCGCCTCGACGGCGGCATTGAGCGCGAGGATGTTGGTCTGGAAGGCGATGCCGTCGATCACGCCGATGATGTCGGCAATCTTGCGCGACGAGCCGTGGATGGCGCCCATGGTCTGCACCACCTGGGCCACCACCTGACCGCCGCGTTCGGCCACATCGGAGGCCGTGGTTGACAGGCGCCCTGCCTCCTGGGTGCTGTCGGCGCTGTGGTGCACGATGGCCGTCAGGTCGTGCAGGGCCGAGGCGGTTTCCTGCAGCAACTGGGCCTGTTCTTGCGTGCGGTCGTTGAGCAGGCTGTTGTCGGCGGCGATCTCCTGTGCGTCGGAGGCGATGGTGTGGGAGCTGGAGTGCACCTCGCTGACCAGTTGGCGCAGGCTGTCGTTCATGTGGCGCAGGCCTTGCATCATGCGGCCCACTTCGTCCTGCGCACCCGCCTCGATGGCGCTGGTCAGGTCGCCGGCCGCGACGCGCCGTGTCACGGCGACGGCATGGTTCAGGGGCGTCACGATGCTGCGCGTGACCAGCAGGCCCACCACCGCGCTGGCCACGGCAGCGGCCACGGCGAGCACGGTGATGAGCAGCACCGTCTGGCGCGCCACCTGGGCCGAGACATCGCCCGCGCTCTCCATCTGGCTGTTCTGGTATTGCACGAAGCCGTCGAGCGCGTCGAAGTAGCGCTTCTGCAGCGGCCGCATCGAGAACAGGTACTTGAGCTGCGCCTCGTCTTTCGCGTCCTCTTGCACCAGCTTCACGAAGTCGGCCTGCAACGGCCGGAACTTGTCGCGGATCTCGATGATGGCCTTGAGCAGCGCGCGCCCCTGCTCGTCGGTGATGATGCGCTCCAACTGAGCGATGGCTTCGTTGTTGGCGGCGTCGATCTTGCCGATGTGCTCGATCTCGGCCTTGACCTGGGCCGGGTTGGTCATGATGAGCACGCCCAGCATGCTGCGCGAGATTTCGTTGATCTGGTCCTTGATGTGGTTGGCCACATTGGTCTTGGGATACCGGTCCTTGACCAGCGCCTCGATCTCGGCGTTGAGACCCTGGATGCGCAGGGAGGCCAGAATGGACACCAGGGCCATGAAGGCGATGACGACGGTGAAACTCAGTGTGAGCCTTTTGCCCAGGCCCATGCCAGATGCGATCATGTGCGGCGCGCCTCCTATGTAGTCCCGTGGCCGCAGCCGGAGAGTCCCGTTGCGTGCCGATGAATGTTAACGTTTATTTACATCCCGGGGCCCGGGAAAATCCCTTGCTGGCGCCAAGCCCGGGGCGCCGTGCCCGCACCCTGGCAGACCGTGCACTGCTGCGCCGGTCGCGCAGGCGCCACGGGCAATCCGTTATCCTCGGGGTCTGTTCCACTACCGCACGTCCTGCGTCCAAGGCTGTGTCAGAACCGCACCCTGCGCGTCCCGAAGACAAGCGCACGCTCCTGCAAAAACTGGTGGAGTTCATCCACCCGGGGCCGGACTCGGCCGAAGAGCTGATCGAAACCCTGGCCGAGGCCGAGAGCAACGAGGTGATCGGCGCCGATGCGCGCGTCATGCTCGAGCGCGTGATCCGCATGGCCGACATGAGCGCGGGCGACGTGATGGTCGCCGCGCCGCGCATGGACCTGGTGGACATCGATGCGCCCTATGAGGAGATGCTCAAACTCATCATCAATACCGCGCATTCGCGGTTTCCGGTGTACCAGGGCGAGCGCGAGAACATCATCGGCATCCTCATGGCCAAGGACCTGCTCAAGCTGCAGCGCTCGCCGGACCTGCATGTGCGCGCGCTCCTGCGCCCGGCGGTGTTCGTTCCCGAGAGCAAGGGGCTGAATGACCTGCTGCGCGAGTTCCGCGGCAACCGCAACCACCTGGCCGTGGTCATCGACGAGTTCGGCCGCGTCGCCGGCCTGGTCACCATCGAGGACGTGCTCGAACAAATCGTCGGCGAGATCGAGGACGAGTTCGACATCCCCGAGGACGAGGGCGACATCTTCGCCCTGGCGGACCACACCTACCGCGTGAGCGGCGACACCCCCGTGGAGCGCGTGGCCGAGGCCTTTGGCGTGGATCTGGCGGGCAGCGACCCCGAGGAGGAGTTCGACACCATCGGCGGCCTTATCGCGCACGAGATGGGGCATGTGCCCAAGCGCGGCGAGCAGCTCGTGCTGTGCGGGCTGCAATTCGTCGTGCTGCACACCAAGGGCGGGGCGGTGCGCTGGTTCAAGGTGGAACCCCTGCCCCAGGACTCCGCAGCCGGCGCCGGATGAGCACCGCCGCCCCCTGGAGCCCGTGGGCCGTGCCGCTGGCGCTGTGCGCGGGCCTGGGGCAGGCGGCGGCGCTGGCGCTGCCGGGCAGCGGGCAGCCCGCCTGGTGGCTGCAGGTGGCGGCGCTCGCGGTGTTTGCGCGGCTGCTGCACAGCGCGCCGGGTTGGCGCACCGCGGCCTGGATGGGGGGGGGCTTCGCCACGGCCTGGCTCGCGGGCACGTTCTGGTGGCTGTTCATCTCCATGCACACCTACGGCGGCCTGGCGGCACCGCTGGCCGGGGCGGCCGTGCTGGCGCTGGCGCTTTTCCTGGGCAGCTACTACGCAGTGGTTTCGGGACTGTTTTGGGCTCTAAGGCCCGCCAACAGGGCGCTAGGCGCTCTTTTTTTTGCTGCGCTCTGGCTGCTCGCGGAGCTGGCACGCGGCACCTGGTGGACGGGCTTCCCCTGGGGGGCGGGCGGCTATGCGCATGTGCAGGGCCCGCTGGCGGCGCTGGCGCGCTATGTCGGGGTCTATGGCGTGGGGGCCGTGGCGGCTTTCCTGGCCATGCTGCTGGCCCAGGCGCGCGTGCCGGACCTGCGCCGCGGACGCGCCTGGGCGCTGGTGCTGCTGCTGGCGGGCGTGCTGGGCGCGGCAGCGCTGCAGCGCGACTGCGCCGTCCAGGACTGCCGTGCGCCGCAGCCTGACCGGCGTGCGCCCCTGCCGCTGGTGCTGCTGCAGGGCAATATCCCGCAGGACGAGAAATTCCAGCCCGGCTCGGGTGTGCCCATGGCCTTGCAGTGGTACCGCGAGCGCCTGCTGCAGCCGCACCAGGCCCTGGTGGTCGCCCCGGAGACTGCCTTGCCCCTGCTGCCCGCGCAACTGCCGGCCGGCTACCTCGAAGACCTCGCCAGCCACTACGGCGCAGAGGGCCGGGCCGCGCTGCTGGGCCTGCCGCTGGGCAACATGGAACAGGGCTATACCAATTCCGTGCTCGGCCTGCGCCCGGGGCAGGAGCAGCCCTACCGCTATGACAAGCACCATCTCGTGCCCTTCGGTGAGTTCATCCCGCCCTTCTTCCGCTGGTTCACCGACCTGCTGCACATCCCGCTGGGGGACTTCCGCCGCGGCGCGCTGGTGCAGCCGTCCTTCGCCTGGCGCGGCGAGCGCCTGGCGCCCAATATCTGCTACGAAGACCTGTTCGGCGAAGAACTGGCCGCGCAGTTCGCACAGGGCGCGGCGGCGGCCCCCACGGTGTTCGTGAACCTGAGCAATATCGGCTGGTTCGGCAACACGCTGGCCATAGACCAGCACCTGGCGATCAGCCGCATGCGCGCGCTGGAATTCGAGCGCCCCATGGTGCGCGCCACGAACACGGGCGCCACGGCCATCATCGACCACCGCGGCGTGGTCGTGCAGCAGTTCGCGCGCCATGAGCGCGGCATGCTCACGGGACAGGTCCAGGGACGCGACGGCGCGCCCACGCCCTACGCCCGGTGGGCAGGGCGCTGGGGGCTGTGGCCCCTGTGGGGGCTGGGCGCCCTGGCGCTGCTGGCGGCCTGGGCCGCGCGCGGGCGCCGCCGGGCGGTGCCGGGGCATACGGGATAATGGGCGTTTGTTGCACATCCCTTGCGGGACCCTCGATGAAACCAACGGCGGCGGCCCCAGCCGCCAGCGCGGAGCACGACTGACGATGGCCGAATCCTTCTCCTATGACCAACTGATCGCCTCGGGCGAGGGCCGGCTCTTCGGTCCCGACAGCGGGCGCCTGCCGCTGCCGCCCATGCTGATGTTCGACCGCATCACGCACATCGACAGCGATGGCGGCGCCCACGGCCTGGGCCGCATCGAGGCCGAACTGGACGTGCGGCCCGACCTGTGGTTCTTCGCCTGCCATTTCCAGGGCGACCCGGTCATGCCCGGCTGCCTGGGGCTCGACGCCATGTGGCAGCTCATCGGCTTTTACCTCACCTGGCTGCGCCTGCCGGGCCGGGGCCGCGCGCTGGGCGCGGGCGAGGTCAAGTTCACCGGCGAGGTGGGCCCGGATGTCAAGCTCGTGCGGTACGAAATCGACATCAAGCGCGTCATCAAGCGCAAGCTCAACATGGCCATCGGCGACGCGCGCCTGCTTGCCGACGGCAAGGAAATCTACGTGGCCAATGACCTGCGCGTGGGTCTGTTCCTGCGCGAGGGCGACAGCAAGGAAGCGGCATGACCAAGAAGCGCGTAGTCATCACGGGCGCGGGCATCGTCTCGTGCATTGGCAACGACCTGGCCACCGTCGAGGCCGCCCTGCGTGAGGGCCGAAGCGGCATCCAGGCAGTGGAGAAGTTCACCGAGATGGGCCTGCGCAGCCAGGTCGCCGGCGTGCCCCACATCGACATCGAGGCGCGCATCGACCGCAAGCAATTGCGTTTCATGGGCGACGCGGCCGCCTACGCGCAGATCGCCCTCGAAGACGCCATCGCCCAGGCCGGCCTCACCCCCGAGCAGGTCAGCCACCCGCGCACCGGCCTCATCATGGGCTCGGGCGGCGGTTCGCCGGCGCACCAGATCGAGGCCGCGGACACCCTGCGCGAGAAAGGCATCCGCCGCGTGGGGCCCTACCAGGTCACGCGCTGCATGAGCTCCACCGTCTCGGCCTGCCTGGCGACCAACTTCAAGGTCAAGGGCATCAACTACTCCATCACCTCGGCCTGCTCCACCTCGGCGCACTGCATAGGCGCGGCGGCGCAGCAGATTGCCTTCGGGCTGCAGGACGTGATGTTCGCCGGCGGCGGTGAGGAATTGAGCTGGGGCATGTCGCTGCTGTTCGACGGCATGGGCGCCATGTCGAGCAAGTACAACGCCAGCCCCGAGAAGGCCTCGCGCGCCTATGACGCGGACCGCGACGGCTTTGTGATCGCCGGCGGCGGCGGCGCCGTGGTGCTCGAGAGCCTGGAACACGCCGAGCAGCGCGGCGCCACCATCCTGGCCGAGGTCGTGGGCTTTGGCGCCACCAGCGACGGCGAGGACATGGTGGCCCCCTCGGGCGACGGCGCCATCGCCTGCATGCGCCAGGCCCTGGAAGGGCTGGACGGCCCCATCGACTACATCAACACCCACGGCACCTCCACGCCCGTGGGCGACATGCAGGAAGTGCGTGCCATGCAGGCGGTGTTTGGCGATGCCGTGCCGCCGTTCTCCAGCACCAAGTCGCTCACCGGCCACTCGCTGGGCGCCACGGGCGTGCAGGAGGCGATCTACTGCCTCATCATGCTGGGCAAGCAGTTCATCGCCGGCTCCATCAACGTCGAGACGCCCGACCCGCTGCTGGGCGGCATGCCCCTGGTCACCAAGACGCGCGATGCGCTGCTCACCACCGTGCTGTCCAACAGCTTCGGCTTCGGCGGCACCAACGCCAGCCTGGTGCTGCGCCGCTGGCAGGGCGCCTGAGCGCGCAGCACGCTCGCTTGGACTGAAGACCCGCCCCCGCGCTCGCGGCGGCGGGTTTTTTCATGCCGTCATCGCTGCGGGCGCGGCGAGAGTGCCGTATGCAGCAGCCCGGGCAGCATGGCCAGCATGCGTGTGGCATGCAGCCCAGGGGGGTGTGCGTTGGCGCGGTAGCTGTAGAGCGACACGGGCGGCACATCGGGCAGTTCCAGGGCCACGGTGTGGGCGGGGTCGAGCCGCATGGCGGTGAGGAAGTCCACCACCGTCCAGCCCATGCCCAGACGCACCAGCTCCAGGGCCAGGCGCGAGGTCTGCACCTGGATAGCGGGGCTGCCCGGCGTGCCCAGGCGCTGGGCCGTAGCGTCTATCGCATGGCGCATCGGGTCCTCGCCCACCAGGCGGATGGCGGGCACCCGGGCCAGCCGGGCGGCCATGCTGGCCGCGCGGGGTGCGCGTTCCCATACGGCCCGCGCCACGGCCATGCAGAGGCGACCGCTGACCAGCAGATCGCTGTGAATCTGCGGGTGCGGGTGTGCAAAAAAGCCCAGCCCGAAGTCCACGCTGCGCGTGAGCAGCGCCTGGGTCATCTGGTCCTGGTGGATGGTGCGCACCTCCACGCCCACCTGGGGGTGAAGCTGGGCATGCCGCCACAGCAGGTCGGGCAGGAACTCGTGGCTGACGGACGGGATCGCCGCCAGCCGCACCTCCCCCAGTTCCGCCGTGGCCAGGTTGCGTGCCGTGCGTTGCAGGGCGTCGAGCTGGCGGTGGATGTTGCCGGACTCCACCGCCAGCACCTGCGCCTCCGGCGTGGGGGTGAGGCCCGCGGGGGTGCGCTCGAACAGCCGGTAGCCCAGTTGCAGCTCGGTGTGCGCAATGGCCTTGCTGACCGCCGAGGGAGTGATGCACAACAGGCGCCCGGCGGCGCTCATGCTGCCGGTCTGCAGTACCGCCTGGAAGACTTCGATCTGGCGCAGGTTCATCGTACCAGGGTGTGAGTTTGATTCATAGGGTAACGGCAATTATTCCATTTGTCTGTGCATTTTTTTCTCCTACCATGCGCTACCGCCTGATACCGGACATCCCGCAAGCGGACGGCACTTCAAGAACGATTCGGAGACAAGTTCATGCGCATTTCCTCTTTCTCTGGCCCTGCGTCCATTCCCCGCCGCTGGTTTGCGGGGGTGGTGTTTTCGGCCCTGTCCACCGTGGCCCTGGCCCAGGCCGCCAAGCCCCATGTGGTGGTGCTGGCCACCGGCGGCACCATTGCCGGAGCGGGTGCTTCGGCCGCCCACAGTGCCACCTATGCCGCCGCCAAGGTGCCGGTGGACCAGTTGCTGGCGGGCCTGCCCGAGCTGGCCCGCGTGGCCAGGGTGTCGGGCGAACAGGTGTTCCAGATCGCCTCGGAGAGCTTTACCAACGAGCACCTGCTCCAGTTGGGCCGTCGGGTGGCGGCCCTGTCCCGGCAGGCCGATGTGGACGGCATCGTCATCACCCATGGCACCGACACGCTGGAGGAGACCGCGTACTTCCTCAACCTCACCGTGCACACGCGCAAGCCCGTCGTGCTGGTGGGCTCCATGCGCCCTGGCACGGCCCTGTCGGCCGACGGTGCATTGAACCTGTACGACGCCGTGAGCGTGGCCGCGAGCAAGGACGCCGCTGGCAAAGGGGTGCTGGTTACCATGAACGACGAGATCCAGAGCGGCCGTGATGTGAGCAAGACCATCAACATCAAGACCGAAGCCTTCAAGAGCCAGTGGGGTCCGCTGGGCATGGTGGTGGAAGGCCGCAACTACTGGTTCCGCGCCCCCGTCAAGCGGCACACCACGCAGTCCGAATTCAACATCGACGCTATCCAGGCCCTGCCGGCCGTGGACATCGTCTATGGCTACGGGAATATGAACACCACCGCCATCGACGCCTACGCCCAGGCGGGCGTGAAGGCGCTGATCCATGCTGGCACGGGCAATGGCTCGGTGGCTGCGCAGGCCGTGGGCGCGCTGCGGGCCCTGCGCACCCAGGGCGTGCAGGTGATCCGCGCAGCCCGCGTGCCCGATGGCTTTGTCGTCCGCAATGCCGAACAGCCGGACGACCAATACGACTGGGTGGTGGCGCATGACCTGCGCCCGCAAAAGGCCCGCATTCTGGCCATGGTGGCGCTGACCAAGACCCAGGACAGCCAGGAGCTGCAGCGCATCTTCTGGGAATACTGATCCGACCCGCCGGGGCGCGTCCGCCGTGCCCCGCAGCGCAGCGCACGCCATACCGCTGGCCCAGGCCGGGGCTCCCCAAGGGGCTCCGGCCTTTGTGCGTGGCTGTGCGCCGTAAAATCACGGGTTCCGTGCCGAAATGGCCTGATTCCTGCGGAATGGGCCATGCCAGCGGTTTCCGTTGCCGTTACCTCTTTGCCCATTGCCGGCCCTGGCCCTGCCAGTGCCCAAGACCTCATGTTGACCTTCCAGCAAATCATTCTGAAGCTGCAGTCCTACTGGGACGCCCAGGGCTGCGCCCTTCTGCAGCCCTACGACATGGAAGTGGGCGCGGGCACCTCGCACACCGCCACCTTCCTGCGTGCCATCGGCCCCGAGCCCTGGAAGGCCGCCTACGTGCAGCCCAGCCGCCGCCCCAAGGACGGCCGCTACGGCGAGAACCCCAACCGCCTGCAGCACTACTACCAGTACCAGGTGGTCCTCAAGCCTGCGCCCAGCAACATCCTGGAGCTGTACCTGGGTTCGCTCGAAGCCCTGGGTTTCGACCTGAAGAAGAACGACATCCGCTTCGTCGAGGACGACTGGGAGAACCCCACGCTGGGCGCCTGGGGCCTGGGCTGGGAGGTGTGGCTCAACGGCATGGAGGTGACGCAGTTCACCTACTTCCAGCAGGTCGGCGGCATCGACTGCCGGCCCATCACGGGCGAGATCACCTACGGCCTGGAGCGCCTGGCCATGTACCTGCAGGGCGTGGAGAACGTGTACGACCTGGTCTATGCGCCGGGCCTGAAGTACGGCGACGTGTTCCACCAGAACGAGGTCGAGCAGTCCACCTACAACTTCGAGCACAGCGACGCCGAGTTCCTGTTCACCGCGTTCAATGCGCACGAGAAGCAGGCCCAGTACCTCATCGGGCAGCAGCTCGCACTGCCGGCCTACGAGCAGGTGCTCAAGGCCGCGCACACCTTCAACCTGCTGGACGCGCGCGGTGCGATCAGCGTGACCGAGCGCGCCGCCTACATCGGCCGCATCCGCAATCTGGCGCGCGCCGTGGCGCAGGCCTACTACGACAGCCGCGAGCGCCTGGGTTTTCCCATGGCGCCGCGCGAGTGGGTGGCACAGATGCCCAAGAAGGCCGCCTGAGCGCCGCAGGAAGCACCATCACCATGACCACGCAAAACCTTCTCGTCGAACTGTTTGTGGAAGAGCTGCCGCCCAAGGCGCTCAAGAAGCTGGGCGATGCCTTCGCCGGCGTGCTGTTCGATCAGCTCCGGGCCCAGGGCCTGGTGGGCGAGGACTCGGGCGTCACCGCCTACGCCTCGCCGCGCCGCCTGGCGGCGCACATCCGCCATGTCTGGCTCAAGGCCGAGGACAAGGCCGTGCGGCAAAAGCTCATGCCCGTGAGCGTGGGCCTGACGGCCGACGGCCAGGCCACGCCTGCGCTGCTCAAGAAGCTGCAGGCGCTGGGCGCCGACCTGTCCGACCCGGCCGCTGCCGTGGCCCGGCTGCAGCGCGCGAACGACGGCAAGGCCGAGGCCTTGTTCTACGACAGCCTGGCCAGCGGCGCCACTCTGGACACGGGCCTGCAAAAGGCCCTGGACGAGGCCCTGGCCAAGCTGCCCATCCCCAAGGTGATGAGCTACCAGCTCGAGACCGACTGCGAGCTGCCCGGCTGGAGCAGCGTGCACTTCGTGCGCCCGGCGCATGGCCTGGTGGCCCTGCACGGCAGCACCGTGGTGCCCGTCAAGGCCCTGGGCCTGAGCGCGGGCCGCACCACGCACGGCCACCGTTTCGAGGCAGCGCAGGCGGTGGTGGAGGTGGCCCACGCCGACCAGTACGCCGAGACCCTGGAGCGTGATGGCGCCGTCATCGCCAGCTTCGACCAGCGCAAGGCCGAGATCGTGCGCCAGCTCGCGCAGGCCGCGGCGCGCGTGGGCGGCGGCGTGCGCCCCATCGAGGACGAGGCCCTGCTCGACGAGGTGACCGCGCTGGTCGAGCGCCCGAACGTGCTCGTCTGCCAGTTCGAGGAGCAGTTCCTCGGCGTGCCGCAGGAATGCCTGATCCTCACGATGAAGGCCAACCAGAAATACTTCCCGCTGCTCGATGCGGCGGGCAAGCTGACGAACCAGTTCCTGGTGGTGAGCAACATCCGCCCCGAGGACGCCAGCTTTGTGATCGGCGGCAACGAGCGCGTGGTGCGCCCGCGCCTGGCCGACGCCAAGTTCTTCTTCGACCAGGACCGCAAGAAAACGCTGGCCTCGCGCGTGGACAGCCTCGGGAAGGTGGTCTACCACAACAAGCTGGGCACGCAGGGCGAGCGCGTGCAGCGCGTGCGCGCCATTGCCCAGGCCATTGCCGCGCGCCTGGGCGATGCAGAGCTGGTGCAGCAGGCCGACCAGGCCGCGCTGCTCGCCAAGGCCGACCTCGTGACCGACATGGTGGGCGAGTTCCCCGAGCTGCAGGGCACCATGGGACGCTACTACGCGCTCAACGACGGCCTGGGCACGGTCATCGCCGACGCCATCGAGGACCACTACAAGCCGCGCTTCGCCGGTGACGAGCTGCCGCGCAACCCGGCGGGCGTGGTGGTCGCGCTGGCCGACAAGCTCGAAACCCTGGTGGGCATGTTCGGCATCGGCAACCTGCCCACGGGCGACCGCGACCCGTTCGCACTGCGCCGCCATGCGCTGGGCGTGATCCGCATGCTGGTCGAGAAGAGCCTGCCGCTGGACCTCGACGCGCTGCTTGCCAGCGCCGTGCCCTGCTTTGGCGAGCGCATCCAGGACGCCAGCGCACCGCTGGCCGCGTTCATCTACGAACGCCTCGCCGGCGTGCTGCGCGAGCAGGGCTACAGCGCCCAGGAGGTCGATGCCGTGCTCGCCCTGCGCCCGCAGCGCCTGGCGCAGGTGGCGCAGCAGCTCGCCGCCGTGCGCGCCTTTGCCGCCTTGCCCGAGGCCCCGGCCCTGGCGGCGGCGAACAAGCGCGTGGGCAACATCCTGAAAAAGGCCGAGGCCGAAGGCCCGGTGGACCCGCACGTCAACCCCGCCCTGCTGCAGGAGCAGGCGGAACAGGACCTGTACGCCGCGCTGCAGCGCTTCGTGCCCGAGGCCAACGCGCAGTTCGAGGCGGGCGATTACACCGCCAGCCTGCAGACCCTGGCCGTGCTGCGCGCGCCGGTCGATGCCTTCTTCGACGACGTCATGGTCAACGCCGAGCAGCTCGATCTGCGCCTGAACCGCCAGGGCCTGCTCAAGACGCTGCACACGGCCATGAACCGCGTCGCCGACCTCGCGCGCCTGGCCTGAGCAAGGGGCACCGCTGTGTCGCCTTCGGCGCCTTTCCTCCGCTCTCGGCGCGCGCCACGCTGCGGGCTGGGGGACGCCCTCCGCGCTGCGGGGCGGCCCTTGCACGGCGGCTGCCCTGCACCGGGGCCGAGGAGTGCACAGCAGCCGCCCATCCCGTGCCCATGACCACGGACGCCGCCCGCGCGCAGCGCACGGCCTGGTGGCTGTTCGCCCCGCCTGCGCTGCTGGCGGCGCTGCGCTGGTGGCTGCAGTGGCAGGCCGAGCGCCATCCGGGCCCGCCCGCGTGGCGCCTGTCCCCCCTGCCGCCGCCCCAGGCCACCGCGCTGGACCTGCTCCTGCCCGGGCTGGCGGTGCTGGCCGCCGTGTTCGTGGCGGCCGCCCTGCTGGTGCTGTTGGCGCGCCGCCGCGGCGGCGCCGCGGTGCGCCGCGTGCTCCTGGGCGCCTGGGTGCTGGCCTGCCTGGCGGGCGGCGCGGCCCTGGGGCTGCACGCGGCCAACCTGCAGGGCCTGCAGGCGCAGCCGCCCGCGCAGGCCCAGGTGCTGGGCAGCCGCGCGCGCGTGCCCCACCTGCACAGCACGGGCGGCACGGAGCTGGTGCTGCGCATCGAGGGCGTGCCGGCGGCGCAGCAGGTGCTCATCGACGCCCCCGAGGCCGCCACCTGGGCCAGCGGCCAGCGCCTGGAGCTGCAGCGCGCCCAGGGGCGCTGGTACGGGCACTACGCCACGGGCTGGCGATTGATAATGGCGCCATGAAACTCGTCATCCTCGACCGCGACGGCACCGTCAACGCCCAGGGAGCCGAAGGCTACGTGGCCGCGCCCGACGACTGGACCGCCCTGCCCGGTGCGCTGGACGCGATCGCGCGCCTGAACCACGCCGGCTGGCACGTGGTGCTGGCGACCAACCAGCCCGGCCTGGGCCGCGGTCTGTTCGACATGGCCACGCTGATCGCCATCCACGCGCGCATGCACCGCCAATTGGCCGCCGCGGGCGGGCGCATCGACGCGGTGTTCTTCTGCCCGCACACCATCGAGGACGGCTGCCACTGCCGCGAGCCCGCCCCCGGCCTGCTGGAGCAGATCTGCGAGCGCTACAACGTCGATGCCGACGCGGTGCTCGTGGCGGGCAGTTGCCCCGAACACCTGCAGGCGGGCGCCGCCCTGGGAGCGCAACTGCACTGGCTGGGCACTGCGGCGAGCGCGCCGGGCACCGCAGCGCCTGCCCAGGTCCACGCCGACCTGGCCGCGTTTGCCGACCACGTGCTGCGCGTCTGAGCATGCTGCCTTTCGTGCAACTGGCGCTGGACTGGTGCGTGCCAGCGCCCCAGGGGCAGAAAAAAGAGGAAAAAAGGCCTGCAGCGCCCGAAATACAAGCGCGGGAAGCTATCAAAAATGAAGCAACCGCAGCGCTCTCCGACATCCTCGTGCCGGCGCGCTACGCCCATCCGCAGGCCAACCGGGAGCTGCGCCTGGAGGGCGCGGCCGTGGCCTACCGCTTCGAGCGCGCGCGCCGCCGCAGCATAGGCTTCACCGTGGGCCCCGAGGGCCTGGCCGTGCGCGCCCCCGCCTGGGTGACGCTGGCGGCGGTGGAGGCCGCCCTGCGCGCCAAGTCAGGCTGGATTCTGCGCAAGCTCGCCGAGGCCCGGCTGCGCCAGCAGCGCCAGGCGCATGTGCGCATCGCCTGGGGCGACGGCGCCGTGCTGCCCTACCTGGGTGCGCCGCTGCGCGTGGTGCTCGATGCGCGCCACAGCCTGCTGGGCGTGCTGCAGGAGGACGGTGCGCACGCCGAGAGGCAATTGCACATCGGCCTGCCGGCGGCGGCGCAGCCCGCGCAGGTGCGCGACGCCGTGCAGGCCTGGCTCATGCGCCATGCGCGCCTGCACCTGAGCGCGCGTCTGGACCACTTTGCGCCGCTGCTGGGCGTGCGCTGGGCGCGCCTGCGCCTGTCCAGCGCCCAGACGCGCTGGGGCAGCGCGCGCGCCGACGGCTCCATCAGCCTGAACTGGCGCCTGCTGCACCACCCGCCGGCCATCATCGACTACGTGGTGGTGCACGAGCTGGCGCACCTGCGCGTCATGGACCACAGCCCGCAGTTCTGGAACACCGTGGCCAGCGTGCTGCCCGACCATGCCCGCCTGCGCCGCCACCTGCGCGAGGAACCCGTGCCGGACTGGGACGGTGCGCTATGAATTCAATAGCTGCTTGCGCAGTGAATATGCGCCTTACAACGCCATTTGACTCCAAAACACCATGCACCCCCTGCAACTCCTGGACCCTGCCTCGGGCACCTGCACCTACCTCCTGCACGACCCGCTCACGCGCGCTGCGCTGATCATCGACCCCGTCGATGCGCAGATCGAGCGCGACCTGGCCGTGCTGCAGGCGCGCGGCCTGCGCCTGTGCTGGGCGGTGGAGACGCACAACCACGCCGACCACATCACCAGCGCCGGCCTGCTGGCCGAGCACACGGGCGCGCACACCGCAGCGCCCGCGGGCTGCGGCATAGGCACGGCCCAGCGCCAACTGGCCGACGGTGACACCCTGGAATTCGGCGGCGAGCGCCTGCGCGCGCTGCACACGCCCGGGCACACGGCGGGCAGCATGAGCTACCTGTGGCGCGGCCACGTGTTCACGGGCGATACCCTGCTGGTGGGCGGCTGCGGGCGCACCGACTTCCAGTCGGGCGATGCGCACGCGCTCTGGCGCAGCATCACGCAGGTGCTGTTCGCACTGCCGCCCGAGACCCTGGTCTGGCCCGGGCACGACTACGCGGGGCGCAGCCACTCCAGCATAGGCGCCGAGCGCGCGGGCAACGCGCGCGTGGCCGGGCGCAGCGAGCAGGAGTTCGTCGCCCTCATGCAGGGCCTGCACCTGCCGCCGCCCGAGCGCATGCACGAAGCCCTGCCGGCCAACCGCCAATCGGGCCTGCGCCACGACGCCGCCGCCATGCGCAGCCCGTGCGTGGAGCGCCGCGCCCAGGGCTATGCCGGCGATGTGTCGCCGCTCCTGGCCTGGCAATGGGTGCAGGCGGGCGAGGCGGTGCTCATCGACGTGCGCAGCGACGCCGAGCGCGCCTGGGTGGGCGAGGTGCCCGGCGCCGTGGCCGTGGCCTGGAAGCAGTGGCCCGGCATGGCCCTGAACCCGGACTTCGACGCGCAGATCCGCGCCGCCGTGCCCCCGGGGCGCAAGGCGCTGTTGCTGTGCCGCAGCGGCGTGCGCTCCATCGCCGCGGCACAGCAGGCGACACGGCTGGGCCTGGAGGCCTGGAACGTGCTCGAAGGCTTCGAGGGCGACCCCGACGAACACGCGCACCGCGGCCAGCGCGGCGGCTGGCGCCACCATGGCCTGCCCTGGCGGCAGAGCTGACCCGCCGGCGCGCAGGATGCCGCGCAGGTGACAGGCGCGCGCCCGGCAATTGGTTTCATAATCCGCGCCATGACTTTTCTGGCCATCGACGTTGGCAACACGCGCCTGAAGTGGGCGCTGTACGAGGCGCCGCGTCCGGGCGCGGCCCTGCTGGCCCAGGGCGCCGAATTCCTGGACCACATCGACCGCCTGTCCGAGACGGCCTGGGCCCACCTGGCCGCGCCCCAGCGCATGCTCGGCTGCGTGGTGGCGGGCGATGCCGTGCGCCGCCGCGTCGAGGAGCAGATGGAGCTGTGGAGCGTGGACCCGCACTGGGTCGTGCCCAGCGCGCAGGAGGCGGGGCTCACCAACGGCTACGACCACCCCGCGCGCCTGGGCTGCGACCGCTGGGTGGCCATGATCGGGGCGCGCCAGCGCATGCTGGCACGCGGCCCGGCGCGGCCCCTGGTGGTGGTGATGGTGGGCACGGCCGTGACCGTGGAAGCCATAGACGCCGAGGGGCATTTCCTGGGCGGGCTCATCCTGCCCGGGCACGGCATCATGCTGCGCGCCCTGGAGTCGGGCACGGCCGGCCTGCACGTGCCCACGGGCGAGGTGCGCCCCTTTCCCACCAACACCAGCGATGCGCTCACCAGCGGCGGCACCTACGCCATCGCCGGCGCGGTCGAGCGGGTGTACCAGCACCTGCTGCAGCGCTGTGGCCAGGCGCCCCAGTGCATGATGACCGGCGGCGCCGGCTGGAAGATGGCGCCCAGCATGACGCGCCCCTTCGAGCTGGTGGAAAACCTGATCTTCGACGGCCTGCTGGAGATTGCGGCCCGACGGTTCGGCGTATCGCCTGTGTGATGGCCCGCGATGCCCGCGGATCACGCCATTGGCACGGCCCTGGCCGGCGGACACCGCGCAGGGGCTTAGGGCTACGCTGAACAAGCCGTCGTAATTTGCTATGCGGCACTGAACGACGCAGTTTTTCGGATGTTTTGGCCTCTCGCGCCGCCCATTTGGGCAGTTCGCGGGGCCTTCAGGCCCGATTCCCGCCCTT
>Ga0209960_1000114_pt1 | contig 254089 bp, 235 predicted proteins | sample ThiBiot_500_plan_2_FD_183947 | JGI IMG/M metagenome (GOLD analysis project Ga0209960, IMG submission 183947) | Wastewater bioreactor microbial communities from Cape Town, South Africa - Thiocy_expt_500_plan (SPAdes) | ecosystem: Engineered > Bioreactor > Thiocyanate-remediating >... | reverse complement strand
GGGCTTTTTCTAACATGATGGGACAGATATTAAAGCTTTAAATCTGAAGCTTAGAGCTTTTCTCTAAGCTTACTTTTATACTCTAGCATAACTAGTTACATTTATCAATAGAAAAACGTACAATAATATTTTTTTATTAAGTTCAGCATCCTCTTAAATATTTTAATTCTATCAATAATACAACTTAACGTTGACATTACCCTGAACTCTCGGTACTAAACATATAACTCATTATGGAGGGGTGGCCGAGAGGCTGAAGGCGGCGGTTTGCTAAACCGTTATACGGGTAATTCCGTATCGTGGGTTCGAATCCCATCCCCTCCGCCAATTAATTTTCTAAATAGTTTTGTAGGTAAGTTATGAAAAATATTACTATTCACAAAATATTAAAAATGGTTTTTTTTTGAAAAAAAAGACAACAAAATTGCGTTGGGCTTTTCAATTTTATTGGAGAATTATGAATAAAACAATATTATTAGGAGCAACAGTATTCGGTATTTTAATACCTTATTTTGAAAAAACAATGAACTTTGAGCAATATTCTCAATATGCATTTAAGCATTTCAGTGGCACTACTTTAAAATTAATCCTTTCTTATTATTGGGAAATCTTGTTATTCATTGCATTTCTAATTGTAAGTTTTATTTCAGTTTTAATAATGTTTCTATCTCTTAAATTATCTCAAAAAGAAGAAAGCTTTAAAACTTTCATCATTATAAATAAATATTCAACATGGTCTGAGATTAAATTAGTTATAACGTTATTTTTAAGTGGTGCTTTATTTAATATTATGTTTCACTTACCAGTCTATTTTGTGTCAATTTTTCAAATACTTACACTTTTTTTAATGTGTGAATTTAAAATTTTCGGTATCTACCTAAAAAAACGTACAAAACCATTAAAATTTTAAAAAATACAATTATTTAAAAGTATTTTCAAAACAATCTAAATTAAAATATTAGATCAAATTATAAGAATAATATATTCATATTTAACAGCTTTTATCTAAAATCCGCATAAGAACAGTTTTAATCTCTAATTTTTTATTGGGTCCTTTAATGGACCAATCGATATCTAAACGTCTCTCAGATTGCACCGTAAAACGTCCGACATAACGATCTGAGCCACAATGATGCTCAACTTTCCAAAAGCCTAAACGCAAATCTAAATCATGGAAATAACGACGATCATGAAATAAAACCTTGGCAACAGAAAGCGAGGGGAAATGATAAATAAGATTTGATGTTGCTAATCCATGATGCGCACCAAAAGTTGTCTCTCCCTCTTCATGCGCCGCAAGATTATTAAATTCATCATCAGTAAATGTTAAAAGCCCCTCAAAATGACCTACGACTTGATGCTCAAGATCTCGAATTTCTCGATTAATTTGCCATGTCCCTCGCAACCATTTCTTAAGATCAACAATCATTTACCAAAACAACCTTATGCAAAAATATCCAAAACCAATCGTAAGAATACTATCAAGCCTATCTAAAATTCCACCATGTCCTGGAATAATACTGCCTGAATCCTTAACGCCAAGTTTACGTTTAATCCAGGATTCAAAAAGATCACCAATTTGAGAGACAATTGAAATAAGAGTTGCATGTTTTAGAAACCAAGGAAGTGTTTGAGCATAAGCAGAGGTATTAAATTGTGCTAAAAGAGTTGCTACGCCTAGACACATCAGAACCCCGCCAACAGCTCCTGACCACGTTTTATTAGGACTAATCGTTGGAGCCAATTTAGGCCCTTTTAACCATCTACCGAAGAGATAAGCACCTATATCAGTCGACCATACAAGCAAAAGTATCCCAACAAAAACATTGGCATTTTCATATAAAAGCGAACCTAATCCAACGCTAGAACAAAGAATTAAAAAAGTGCCGGAGATAAACCAAATTAGCCTTGAAAACCAAGGAGATCTAGCAGAAAAAATAAGGTGTCCCCACTCAATAATTGCCCCTAAAACAAAAAGGCCAGCATAAAGATGGCCATAAGGATACCCCTGTAACAGGACAAAGATTGAGAATGATCCTAAGATAAGAGTGGTTAGGGTTCTTTGTACAAAATTGTTTCTAAGAAGAGACTTTGCCGAAGCGACGTTCCCGTTGTTGGTATTCTGAGATAGCATTAATTAAATCTTCTTTCTTAAAATCTGGCCATTGCGTATCTAAAAATATCATCTCAGTATATGCCATTTGCCACAAGAGATAATTACTGAGACGATACACCCCACTTGTTCGAATAAATAGGTCTGGATCAGGAAGGCCTTGAGTTAAAAGGTGCTCAGCAAAAATTTTTTCATTCAGATCTTCAGGATTAAATTCGCCCTTCTTAACTTTCTCTGAAATTTGGCGAGCTGCTTCAACTATTTCTCCTCTTCCGCCATAATTAAAAGCAATACACAGCACTAAGCCTGTATTATGAGCTGTCTTTTCAACAGCCTTATCAATAGATTTTCTTAGGCTTGGCTCAAGTCTGTCATGAAATCCAATAAATTTTAATTGAATATTTTTTTCAATAAGCTCATCAAGACCTGTTTCTAAATGATGCCGCAAGAGGACCATAAGTCCCTTAACCTCATCCTCTGGACGATTCCAATTTTCTGTGGAAAAAGCATAAACTGTCAAATATTGAATTTCTAACTCTACAGCGGCTTGAATTGTACGCTTAAGGGCCTCTGCGCCTTCGTAATGGCCTTTTAGACGCTCAAGTCCTCGCACTTTTGCCCAACGACCATTTCCATCCATTACAATTGCTATATGTCGTGGGAACTTCGCATCTAACGAAGCTGGGGTATTAAGAGAATACAATCAACTACCTCTATTAAGTCTATTAGACTTGTAAAATATCTTTTTCTTTTTGTTGTAAGGCTTGATCTATTTTTTTTATAAAATCATCTGTAAGCTTTTGAATTTCATCAGAAAAATGATGATGATCATCCTCTGAAATTTTACTTTCTTTCTCAAGCTTTTTTAATTCATCCATTCCATCACGCCGAACTGCTCTTACTGCAATTTTACTTTGTTCTGCATATTTAGCTGCAATTTTAGCAATTTCTTGACGTCGCTCAAGGCTTAAATCAGGCATAGGAATGCGAACAACTTGGCCATCCGCAGAAGGGTTTAGACCTAACCCTGCTTCTCTAATTGCTTTTTCAACGGCCTTTACAAGTTCTTTATCCCACACCTGTACCGTTAGCAATCTAGCTTCAGGGGTACTAATTGTACCGACCTGGGTCATGGGCATACGGGATCCATAGGCATCTATCATAAGAGGTTCTAAAAGATGCGTTGAAGCTCTATTTGTACGCAATCCATTAAATTCTTTTGCAAGTGCATCCATAGCTCCTTGCATGCGCTTTTTTAGGTCATCAAGGTTAAATACGCTCATCTTTATAATCTCCCTTGTAGAAATTTTTGTTGATCATCGTGATTAGAAATGGATGTAAAATTACCACTTCCTTGAGAAGCTTTAACAAAGCCTTCCGGCTCTTGAATGGAAAAAACAATCAAAGGAAGATGATTCTCCCTTGCTAAAGCAACAGCAGCCATATCCATAACTCTCAAATTTTCAGAAAGAACCTGTAAGTAACCTAGGTGCTCGAACCGTTTTGCTGTTTTGTCTTTTGCTGGGTCAGATGAATAAACACCATCAACCTTTGTTCCTTTCATCAAGACATCACATTCCATTTCATTTGCTCGCAAGACCGCAGCGGTATCAGTCGTAAAAAATGGATTCCCAGAACCGGCGGCAAATATTACAACACGCCCCTTTTCTAAATGAAATACGGCTTTACGACGGATATAGCTTTCACAGACAGTTTCCATCGGTATTGCCGACTGCACGCGAGCTTCCACATTATGTTTTTCCAACGCATTTTGAAGAGCTAGAGCATTTATGACTGTCGCAAGCATCCCCATATAGTCGGACGTAGAACGATCAATTCCTTGCGCCTCACCGTTCACCCCTCTAAAGATATTTCCGCCCCCAATAACAATGCACACTTGGCACCCTGCCAAATGAACACTTTGTACCTCGGCAGCAATTCTATTGACTGTTTTAGGGTCAAGACCATAACTCGTCTCTCCCATAAGAGCCTCTCCAGAGAGCTTAAGCAGAATACGCTTAAAAGGTTTAGTGGGATGGGGCGCGTTTTTCATTGAGCACTTAATCCTATATCTCAATAAAGAATATATTAAAAAATCATCTTAAGGATCAATCAAGAATCCTTAAGATGATTATCTCTTACTTCCCAAGTTGCTGAGCTACTTCTGCTGCAAAATCAGTGACTTCTTTTTCAATACCTTCTCCAAGCTTAAAAAGAGCAAATCCTTTTAAGAGAACAGGAGCACCAACTTCTTTTGCTGCATCAGTAATTACTTGAGAAACTTTACGTTTTGTATCGTCAATTAAATAAACTTGCTCAATTAATACTGATTCCTCGTAAAATTTACGAAGACGTCCTTCAATCATTTTTTCAATAAATTCTTCTTTTTTGCCGGATTCTCGAGCTTGCTCTGCAAATATCTTGCGCTCACGATCAATTGCATTGGGATCTAAATCAGCAATCGTACACGCTTGTGGATTTGCTGCAGCTGCATGCATTGCTATTTGTTTTCCTAAGGTTTCAAGCTGTGCCTTATCACCTGATGACTCAAGTGCAACCAAAACGCCTATTCTTCCTAAGCCGGGTGCAATAGCACTATGTATATAGCTTGTTACAACACCTTGCTCGACTTCCAAACTCTTCAGACGTCTTACTTCCATATTTTCACCAATAACAGAAATAAGATTTGTTAATTCTTCAGCAATGCTTCGTCCTGTTCCAGGATAAGGTGTATTCTTAAAAGCATCTAAATCAGAATTAGCTTTAAGCGCTAAATTTGCAACGGCTCTAACATATTCTTGAAATTTTTCATTGCGAGCAACGAAGTCAGTTTCAGCATTTATTTCAACTACAGCACCTACAGTACCTGTTGTAATAGCTCCTACAAGTCCTTCAGCCGCTGTACGTCCTGCTTTCTTAGCCGCAGCAGCTAATCCTTTTGCTCTTAACCAATCAACAGCCGCTTCCATATCACCTGTAGCTTCAGTAAGAGCTTTTTTACAATCCATCATTCCAGCGCCTGTTCGTTCACGAAGCTCCTTAACTGCGCTTGCAGAAATCTCTGTCATCATTATTTCCTTAATTTTTTAAAAAAAATAAAATTACTATTCTTGAGCCACAGCCTGTTCAGAAACAGTATCTTCCTCAAAAATATTCTCTTGAACCTCAGGTATTCCTTGCCCTACTTCATTTGGCACATGAGAAGCACTCCCCAGATCCACACCTGCTGCACGTAATTGATGTTGTAATCCATCAAGTATGACCGTCGATGCTACTCTACAATAAAATTCAATTGAACGAATCGCATCATCATTTCCAGGAATAGGATAATCTACGCCCTGAGGATCAGCATTGCTATCTAAGATCGCAATAACAGGTATGCCTAATCTGTTTGCTTCATTAATTGCGATACGATCGTTAAGACTATCCATAACAAACATGATATCAGGTAAGCCTGGCATTTCTTTGATCCCGCCTAAGGACATTTCAAGTTTATCTTTTTCTCTTGTAAGCTTAAGCAACTCTTTTTTCGTCAGCCCTAAATGCTCTTGTCCTAGAAATTCTTCTAGTTCTTTTAGGCGCCTGATAGATTGAGAAATAGTCTTCCAATTAGTTAACATCCCCCCAAGCCAACGATGATTAATATAATATTGACCACAGTGTTTAGCTGCTTCAGCAACAACTTCAGAAGCTTGGCGTTTTGTTCCTACAAATAAAACTCTTCCACCACTCACAACAACATCTCTTAACGCTGTAAGAGCTTGATGCATAAGAGGCACAGTCTTCTCTAAATTGATAATATGGACACTATTACGTATACCATAAAGATATGGGGCCATTTTAGGATTCCAACGACGTGGATGATGGCCAAAGTGAACACCTGCATGCATTAAATCACGCATAGTAAATGGAACATTTTTCATTGTTTTTCCTTTCTCCGGTTAAACCTCCGCAGGGACGTAGTTGCCTCTACAACCACCGGAGCGACTCTTAACAATAAGAACCGCAGATCCTGCGTGTGGGATAAAATTGATATATCTGGACTCTTTTAAAGATGCAAGCATTTTTGGATAAATATCATAAGGAAATTTAAGTTATTGTAGAGTCTACGCTCAGTCTCCTTCTTCAGCTTTATTTCTTATATGATAAGTGCTGGTTATAAATTGGAAAATGAAAAATAAAATGAGAAAAACGAGAAAAGAAAAAGGTAGAAGGAGCCCTAAAGCAATCCCAATAATTGTAAAGATTATGCTCAAATACACTACTTTAACAATTGTTAGATGACCAGTACCTAAAAGTGTTTCTTTTGTTATGGGATTGATTCTTACTTCTTTAAGTTGTAGGAGCAATCCTAATAAAACTGCCGCTGTGTTTGAAAAAATCAGAGCAATAGAAAAAATCATACATTGATAGAAATCAAAAGGGCTTACTTTAATTTTATTAAATATGTAGCCACCGATCATGATTATTACATAAAAAAACAAGTTATGTCTAAACCAAGTATACGTCGTTAAATCTTTTAAAAGGTCTTTAATTTTAAGCGTCCTGTCCTGGAATACATGTACTTTCTTATGGAAGGCCTTAGCTCTTTCAAGAACTTTTTGTGGCGTATTAACACTAATAATTTCAGCTGATTTCTCCCATACAGGTAGATCGTGTCGTGAGTTTCCAGCATAAATAAAATGATCAACTCCAAAACGTAAACATAAAGCTTGCGCTTTGGTTGATGCTCGTAAATTTTTACTTCCATCACTGGCGAGGCATTCCTTAAAAATTCCAAGGTAATCATAAATGCTTTTGGCACATTTTTGATCTGCCGCAGTAACAAGATAAAGGTCATGTCCCTTTCTTGCTTTGTCTTTAATGTAGTCTAAGAAGCTTTCATTATATGGTAATAAAGCTGGATCAATTATTACATAATCAGCCAATCTTGCTTTTAAAAAAGCTCTCCCTCTACAAAGCCAAACAAAAATCTTAAAAATCTTCCAGGGGTATTTTCTAATAAATAATAGAACGCTTTCGTGCGTTACATCTGAACGTATTAGAGTGCCATCAAGATCAATACATAAAGGAAGCTTTCTTTCTTTAACCATTCTGATATCATCCTCTCAAGAACTCACTACTTTTGTTTAGATAAAAAGCTTGGTCCCTTAATATTAAAAATACTCACGACCATTCGTGTCGTAAAAACTCCTACAATTGTTACAATAATTGCCCATAATACTTCATCAGGAGACAAATAAGTATGATGCAAATGTAAGAAAACAGATAAAAAAAGGCTCCAAATTATCGCAACTTCAGCATAGAGCTCCCCCATAAAACTCACAACATGACGGTCTGGTCGCAATAAATCCCTTATTACTCCCCCTCCTGCCCCCGTAATAGCTGCCAACAAGGGGCCCCACAACCAAAGAGGCTCACATTTTGAAATTACGGCAACATTTGTACCAATAACTGTAAAGGCTGCAAGCCCTAAAGCATCAAAAACATCTAAAGCTCGCCCAAGAAATTTAACATCTAGACGCATTTTTGAATAAAAACGAAGGCGCGAAGATAAAAACGCCAACAATTGCAGTACAACATAACAAGCAAAGACAGTAATAAAAACTGCAAATAAATAATCTGGTGTCTGCAAAACACCTAAGGGGCGCCTACCAACAATAATATCACGCATCATTCCTCCTCCAATTGCAGGAAGCATTGCAAGCGTTATTGTTGTGAATAGTGTTGCATGTATACGATAGGCGATGATTATTCCTGATAGTGCAAATGCTACGGTGCCAATTATATCAATAGTATAAAACCATTTCTTATCTATATTTTGTAATAAGAGCGGAGCAACCAAATAGGTTTTAAAGGCTAATTTATATTCCTTAGAATTTTTAAAATTTTGTATTGCCTTATTGATATTGCTTAACTCTTTTAAAGATGTAGATTTTTTACTCAGCATAAAATGTATTGGATTACGACTAATTTCATACGTTTCTATTTTTTCGTGCAATCGCTTATGCCAAGCAATGGTTGTGCCATTAACGTGATCAGCAAGAAAACCATCTATATGATTATTTTCTAACCATATGATATTTTGGAGAGTATTACTCGTTTTAAAAATTAAATGCTGATAACGTTTGTCATTAATAAAATCATTTAGTTCTGGAGAAGAGTAGAAGTATCCCTCTGTTACACCTAATTTAAATTGCTGATGTTTAATTGCTGAAATAAATTCGGAAACATTTCGAAAATTAAGCTTTTTCGAAGAATCTTTAAGAATAAAGAGAGCATCAATACTTTCACGATATGGCACTGTAAAATAATAATTTTTTGTGCGTTCTGTTGTTTTGGTAGCTCCCATAGCAATATCATAAAACCCAGATTTCAACTTTTCTTGATGTTGCTGCCATGAAATCTCTTCATAAATAACTTCAGATCCAGCAATATCAGCAACAGCATTTAAAATATGAATATCTAGTCCTATTAAATAATTAATACCTTCCTTTTTTTTTATGTATTGATATGGTTCCCAAGAATACCAACCACATTTTATTGCCCGCATTTGAGTAGCATCTGCATTGTTTCCAAAAGTGAAAATTACGAGAAATAAAAATTTTAAAATTGACATCAATTTTTTTAGCACCGCTTAAATTTAGCTTTCGATTTGCCTATTTTTGAAGGATGCATTCTTTTTTGTCGATAAAATAATACTTGAAGATAATCTTTTCAAAACATCCCAATATGTCACAAAAGTTTTATTTCTATTAAATTATCAAAAAATATTGATAATTTTCTAAACGCACGTTATCGTAATTTTAACTAAATTTTATAGTGACTCAGGTTTGTGATTATCTAAGACTTAATTTTATCATGACCGGGTCTGGGTTAATTAAGCATCAGTAGATGTTAAAATTAAATTTTAAGAGATACCAAATTGCAATATTGTCTTAGGTTTATAAAATGAAAGTAGGAAAAATAGCAATTTTACCCAGTGCAACTTTCAAATATAAGAAAAATGTTTCCAATCAAGCAGGAGTCTTATCGGTTGCTCCTCCTATGAATAAATACACCTAATGTTTTGGTAGCTCTTGAGAATAAATTGATGTCCTCACTGTAAAGGACAGACTCAGGAGTAGAATAAATGAAAAAAACAATGATTATTGATACAGCGCACCCAGAAGAAACGCGCGTTGCTGTCATAGATGAAAATAATCGTCTTTCAGATTTCGATTTTGAAAGTACCACAAAACAAATTTTTAAAGGCAATATCTATCTTGCCAAGGTTGCACGTGTTGAACCTTCATTGCAAGCAGCCTTTATTGATTATGGAGGCAATAGACATGGCTTCCTTGCTTTTAGTGAAATACACCCTGACTATTTCCGTATTCCCGTTTCTGATCGAGAAGCTCTAAAAGCTGAATTACATCAATCAGAGCTTGAAGAAAAAAACGATGAACTTGCCCTTCCTGTTGAAGATGCTAAAGTCCCCTCATCTCCTGAACAAACTTCAGAAGATGGATTTTCCATGCCTATTTCAGTGTTGGGAGGCGAATCCCCTCCTCACGAAGAAGATGAGCTTATCGTTCGCCGCCCTTCCCTCCATCGGCGATATAAAATTCAAGAAGTTATCCATAAAAACCAGATAATGCTTATCCAAGTCGTAAAAGAAGAACGCGGTGGAAAAGGTGCGGCCCTTACAACTTTTCTATCAATTGCAGGTCGCTATTGTGTCCTTATGCCAAATTCACCTCGCAGTGGGGGAATTTCACGAAAAATATCAAACGCGAATGATCGCAACCGCCTTCGTGAAATATTGGATGATTTAGCAATATCAGAAGGTATGGGACTTATTATTCGAACAGCTGGGCGTGAACGAACAAAAATGGAAATTAAACGTGACGCTGAATATCTTATGCGAACCTGGAATGGTATTCGCGTGCACACCCTCGAATCAATTGCTCCCTCTCTTATTTATGAAGAGGAAGACATTATTAAACGTGCTATTCGCGATCTTTATACTAAAGATGTTGAATCTATTTTAGTAGATGGCGAAGAAGGATATAAAATTGCAAAAACTTTTATGAAAACGTTAATGCCTAGCCATGTAAAACGTGTTCAAAATTATAAAAGCACAACTGTTCCACTTTTTAGAAAATTTGGGGTCGAAGCTCAAATTGATGAGATGTATAATCCTTCCGTGAGACTTTCATCAGGTGGCTCAATTGTTATCCATCCTACAGAAGCTCTCGTTTCTATAGATATTAACTCTGGAAGGTCAACACGTGAGCGCCATATTGAAGAAACTGCCTTAAAAACTAATCTTGAAGCAGCGGATGAAATTGCAAGACAAGTGAGATTACGAGATCTTGCAGGTCTTATTGTTATCGATTTTATTGATATGGATGAGCCTCGCCATGTTGCAGCCGTTGAAAGAAGAGTGAGAGAAGCTTTTAAAAATGATCGTGCTCGCATACAAATGGGAAAAATTAGCCCCTTTGGTCTTCTTGAGCTCTCTCGACAAAGGCTGCGTCCTAGTATCTTAGAAACAACAGCTCATCCTTGTGCTCATTGCAATGCAACTGGCTTTGTACGTTCTATAGAATCCTCTTCTCTTTACATCTTACGAGCTATAGAAGATGAGGGTTTCAAGGGGAGCATGTCAGAGATTCTAGTTCACGTACCTCCAAAAATTGCTTTTTATCTTTTAAATAGTAAAAGACCACATTTAAGGATGATTGAAGAACGCCATAACATGCAAGTCTTCATTGAAGGCGATGAAAGCTTAATCAGCCCACAATATCGTCTTAATCGCATAAAAAGAAAAAATGCAGAAGGTCCTCTTGGAGAAGCTGAGCAAACTAAATCAAAATCTGAAATCTCCACAGCTAAAGATAATCTTTTAGAAGAAAAAAATTCTAAACAGAAGCGTCATCACTCTAGATCTATGCATTCACAGCCCCAACAGCATCATAAACATGATGCATTTAGCCCCATAACAGAAGAAGAAAGTAATCCAGAAAATAAGGTTTCACAATTAGTTCCAGAAAGTGAGAAACGAGATGGAGGAAGGCGCCGACGCCGGCGCTCGCGTAATAAACGTCAAAGTTCTGCTCATTTATCTGAAGGTAATAAGATAGCCACAGGAACTTTAGATACTTCTTTTCAAGAAACGCCTCATAAAAAAGTGGAAAAAAATTCCACTATAGTACAAGAAGAAGTTAAAGAGAAAAGCACCTCTTCTGAGGAAAATACAACCTCCGAGGTTAAGAAACCAAAAAAAACTTCAACGAGAAAATGGTGGACAAAATTACTTGATTAAAAGAGATAACATCTTGAAACTTAATTTTAATTTGCTTGTCCTATTGCTGAAAAGCTTGGTTTTCAGTTCTTTTTCCATAGGTGCCCAATCCATTCAGGAAGGTGCAACTATTCGAGATGCGGAAGTGGAAGCAACTTTAATTGATTTTACATCTCCTATTTTTCAAGCTGCGGGATTAAAACCTGAAAACCTAAGAATCTTTATCATTGCAGATTCAGATATTAATGCCTTTGCAACAACTGAATATTCAATTTTTCTTAACTCTGGATTAATTTTAAAATCAAAAACACCTGAACAAGTTATTGGTGTCCTCGCTCATGAGACGGGGCACATTGCTGGAGGTCATCTAGCTGGTCGTGAAGGAATGGCTTCCAAAGCCTCGACAATGGCAATGGCCGGCATGGTATTAGGAGCTGCAGCTATGCTAGCAGGAAACGCCGATGCAGCAGCAGGGTTAATGATGGGAGGCATGCAAGTAGCTCAGAATACTTTTATGCATTATAATCGTGGACAGGAAGGTAGCGCCGATAGCGCTGGCGTAAAATATCTTGATAAACTTCATTGGTCCTCAAAAGGCTTCTACGAATTTATGCAACTCCTTGAAAAGCAAGAACTTTTAAGCATAGAACGACAAAATTTGTATATGCGTTCTCACCCATTTAGTCATGATCGTGTTGAATTTTTAAAAAACCATATTGGTAATTCACCTTATACACCAAATAAACTACCTGAAAAATTTTACACATCTTATAAGCGAATTCTTGCTAAGCTAGAGGCTTTTTTGCTACCTTCTGGACAAATTTTTCTTAAATATGGGCAAAATAACACGTCAGTTGAAGCGCGTTATGCCCGAGCTATTGCTTATTATCGCGCAAGTAAGATAGCTGAATCTTTAAAACAAATAGAAAGCTTACTTCACGATTTCCCTAAAGATCCTTACTTTTGGGAATTAAAAGGACAGATTAATTTTGAAAATGGAAACGTTCCTGCCGCCATTCAAGCTTACCAACAAGCCAAGAATTTAAAACCCGATGCTGCCTTAATAAGACTGAGTTATGCCCAAGCTATTCTGGAAGCTAATACTCAGACCTATGATCGTGAGGCTATTCTTGAACTTAATAAAGTACTTCAGAAAGAAAAAGAAAATCCTTTTACATGGCGTTTACTTGCAATTGCTCACGGACGGCAGAAGAATATTGGAATATCTGCTTTATGCCTTGCAGAAGAAGCACTGATTTTTAGAAAATATGATCTTGCTCTAAATCAAGCAAAAAGAGCAGAGCATCTTCTCTCGGCAGGACCAGAAAAAGTTCGTGCAGAAGATATAAAAGAACTTGCAGAACGCGAATTAAAAAAACAGCAAATAAGTTCTTTTTAAAACTTTCATTGATCTCTAAAGGAGGATCTTTTAGTATCTATAATTTACAAGGGAGGATAGTATGAAAAATTTAAAAATTATGGGGTTAAGTTTACCTATACTTTTGTGCACGACAACTAAAGTTATTGGCGCAGATATCTTTTCAAAAGAACAACGAAATGGAATTGAAAAAGTTGTCGAAGAGTTTTTACTGAAGAAGCCAGAAGTCTTGGAAAAAGCTTTTCAAAACCTTCAAGAAAAGCGCCAACAGGAACAAACATCTCAAAATAAATCTATCATTTCAAAAAATGCAGGCGAAATATTCAATAAGTCCAGCGATCCATTTATTGGAAACCCGCAAGGTCACAAAAAACTTGTTGTGTTTATGGATCCCTTTTGTGGACATTGTCGCAAATTCCACACAATTTTAAACATGGTTCCCCAAGATCCAGAATTAAAAGATGTAAAAATTATATTCAAAGATTTACCAATATTTGGAGAGATTTCTAAATTAGCTGTACGAGCCATCTTTGCAGCTAAAAACCAAGGAAAATATGCTGAATTTCAAAATGCTGTATTTGAAGCAAGCCCAGATATGACTGAGCAAGACATTTTTAATATTGCAGAGAAAATTGGCTTGGACATAGATAAATTTAAAACTGACTTGGCATCTAGTCTTGTTGAGAAGAAAATTGTTGAAAATGAAACATTAGCTTCAAGCCTTGGTATAGATGCGACTCCTACGCTAATTTACGGGGATGTTATTATTCCTGGGGGGCCAGATCTTAATAGTCTTAAAAAACTCTTTTCGTTAGATTCAAAAAGAAAAAATTAAAGGAAAGCTATGTTCCAAACCTTACCTGAACTAATTGAAGGTTCTGTACGTATTTATGATATTCATGAATATACAAACGCTTCTGCTGCAGTCCAAAAAATTAAAGAGCTTTACAATGAAAGCTCTACTATAATTAATCATGCTTACGATAAACTTAAGCAAGGTGATAAAAATGCAGCTTCACCTAAGGAAGGTTGTTACCCTTACGTTGGTATTTATATAAGTAGTGCTGATATCAAGCTATCAGATGCAGCCCTTTCCTATGGCTTTGTGGATGCTCCAGGTTTTTATGGCACAACACTTACGCATCCTGAGTTTTTTGAAGCTTACTATGAAGAGCAAATTTCTTTATTGCTTGAGAGATATAAAAAACCTGTCATTGTGGGTCGAAGTGAATGGCCTATCCCTCTAGCCTTTATTGCTGATTTCAGTAATACAAGCCTTAACGAATCACAAATCGATCAGCTACGCCTCAATTTTGAGCATCCTAATCTCACGCGACTTAATGATCATATTGTTAACCATACTTATAAACCCCTTGCGAATAGTCCACGTCCTTTGGCGCTTTTCTCAGGTGAGCGCGTAGATTTTTCACTTCATCGACTTCACCATTATACTGGGACGTCTCCAGAGCATTTTCAAAATTTTATTTTGTTAACAAACTATCAACGTTATTTAGGTGAGTTTATCCATTTTGCTGAGCAAAAGCTTCTTGAAGGCAATGAATATACTGCTCTGGTAACCCCAGGAGATGTGATTACGAGCCAATCAGGATCTAACACGCTTCATACGATAGGCGAACATCCAATTCACCTTCCTCAAATGCCAGCCTATCATCTGAAGCGACCTGATGGTAATGGTATTACTTTTATAAACATTGGTGTTGGTCCCGCGAATGCCAAAAATATCACGGATCATTTAGCTGTTTTACGTCCTCATTGTTGGATTACCTTGGGCCATTGCGCCGCTCTCAGAAGAAACCAAAACCTTGGAGATTATATTCTTGCCCATGGTTATGTAAGAGATGACGGTGTTTTAGATGATGATCTCCCTTTATGGGTGCCAGTACCTCCAATTGCAGAAGTTCAAATAGCACTTCAAGACGCCGTTCTTGCTGTTACAGGTCTACAGGGAATAGATGCAAAGTTTCGATTACGCACTGGAACCATTTATACAACAGACAATCGAAATTGGGAATTAAGGTCAGATGAAATTTATGAAAAATTTAACCAAAGCCGGGCTGTTGCATTAGATATGGAATCCGCAACTATTGCGGCGAATGGTCTTCGTTTTCGTGTCCCTTATGGAACATTGCTTTGTGTTTCAGATAAACCAATACATGGAGAAATTAAACTCCGGGGAATGGCGAACAATTTTTATCGTGAAAGAGTACAGCAGCATTTAATAATTGGGCTGGAGGCGATTCGTATCATTCGCGAACGCGGAGTCTCGTCCTTGCACTCCAGAAAGCTCCGAGGATTCGATGAGCCTGCGTTTCGCTAAAGCTTGCTCAAAGACACCAAAGTTCTGCTCAATAAAAGAATCATAATCAGCCCAAAATTGTTCAAGGATTGCATCAGTTTCCATGAATATTTGGTGCCGAGAGTGTTCATAAATTTTAACCTGACATTTTTGCAAATTTTCAGCAATATAATCTAAACAACTGTTGTCTATTAGCTCTTCTTGGCCCGCTGCAATCAATAAAAGAGGAACACGAATCTGTTTTAAATAGTCTGATTGATGAAGCATTTGAATAGATTTAAATGTTGCCTGAAGCCAACCATAAGTTCCTCCTCCTGACACAAGACCAGGATTTTTAAGTTGTAAATCTCTATGGGCAAAATAGCGTTGCCTATCATGTGTGAAGTAATTGCCTTCAAAATGCTCATGTATAGGATTATAGTTTTCTTGCCCAAAGATATAAGCATCTTGGCACCCAATAAAACATGCAGATTGAGCAAGTAATTTAGCTAAAAATTTAGGGTAAGCGCCTGTTTTAACGTCAATCATAGGTGCAACTAAAACAGCGCCATCAAAAATATTTTGATATTCACTTAAATAACGTAAAGCTAAATGCCCTCCCATTGATTGACCTAATAAAATCAACTGAGTTTGTTGCTTTGGTTTTACATATTCAGTCATAAATTGATGAAAATCTTGGAGATACGTGTCGTAGGAATCAATATGTAATTTATGATGATTTGGAAGCACTCGACTTGAAAGCCCTTGTCCACGCCAATCCAACGCCCAAACATTGTTGCCTCTTAAGCATAAGATCTCTATCATTTCTTGATATTTTTCCATAAATGAAGCCCGTCCTTGAAGTAAGACGACTGTACGGACGGTTGTTTGAGCTTGCTGGTATGCCGGCCAGAATCCTATACGTATTTTTGCACCATCTTTAGTTTGCATAAATCTATAGGATTCTTTTATCATTCTCATGTACTCCATTACCCATAATTTAAGTGTAATGGAGGTTTTATTTAAAAAACGTAAAGAAAGAGAGATTTTTAATCTAGATGCAAATCAATTATACATTTAGTAAAATTTCATCCTCTTCACCTGTTTTATGAACGACTTCTTTAAAGAGTCGTAAAAGGTCATCTTCTTTTAATTTTGAGCGCTCTGCACCTTTAACATCAAAAACTATCTCGCCTTCTGTCAACATAAGCGTACGATTCCCTACCTCAAGGGCTTGATGCATGCTATGAGTCACCATTAACACTGTTAGATTCTTCTCTAAAATTATATTACGCGTAAGCTGAATAATAAAAGCTGCAGTTCGAGGATCAAGCGCCGCTGTATGCTCATCAAGAACTAATATCTGCATTGGGGCAAGGACTGCCATAATCAACGAAATAGCTTGACGCTGCCCACCTGAAAGCAACCCTATAGGATCCTTAAGTCTCGCTTCAAGCCCTAAATTTAATCTTTCAAGAAAGGTTGTAAAAGCTTTACGATTTTTAGGCGATAGCGCAAATCCAAGACCAAGGTTTTTACCACGATAAAATGCTAAAGCCAGATTTTCTTCAACAGTTAAACTTCCACACGTTCCTACCAAAGGGTCTTGAAATACGCGAGCAACCATACTTGCTCTTTTTGCCGCAGACCACCGTGTAACATCAGTTTCTTCAAAAAATATCCTTCCCTGTGAAATATTGATATCTCCAGTTAAAACATTAAGAAGAGTTGATTTCCCAGCCCCATTCCCCCCAATTACGGTGACAATTTCCCCTTCTTCAATGGTCAGAGAAACATTCTTTAAGACAACTTTTTCTAACGCTGTTCCTTGATTAAATAAAACGCGTACTTTCTCAAGCCTAATCATGCGTGACCCCGTCCTATTAATTTATTTGCTGTTGCTTCTTTTAAACGTGGAAGTATCATCGCTATTATTACAATAGCTGCTGTCACCAAATTAAGATCAGTCGCCTGTAACCCAAGGCCATCCGCATTGAGAGCCAGAGCAATCGCAAAACGATGGAGGATCGTTCCAATAATACAAGCAAAAAGAGTTAACCAAATCCTTCTCGTAGGAAAAACGACTTCACCAATGATTACGGCCGCAAGTCCCATAATAATAGTTCCATTTCCAATAGTAACGTCAGCAAACCCTTGATGTTGAGCAAACAATGCCCCCCCTAAAGCAATCAGCCCGTTGCTTAAAGAAATGCCCAAAAGAATCATTCCTTTTGTTTTTATGCCTTGAGCTTGAGCCATACGTGGATTGGTTCCAGTTGCTCGTAAAGCAAGTCCAGTTTTTGTCAGCAAAAAATACCACAATGAAACACCAGCAACTAAGGCAATCAAGCTTAATAGAAGAATTGTTCCTGCTATTTTTGCGGTAAAGAATGTTTCAAATGGACTAAAAATTGTTTTTATATCCATCATGATTGTGACATTAGGGCCCTTCATAATTCGTAAATTGATAGAGTAAAGAGCCAGCATTGTCAAAATACTCGCTAACAAGTTTAAGATTTTCCAGCGCACACTGAGCCATGCTGTAAATAAACCTGATACGCATCCGCCTAAGACAGCACATAATGTAGATAACCATGGATCCTGACCCTGAGAAATTAAAGTTGCGGCAAGCGCTGCACCTAAAGGAAAAGAGCCATCAGCCGTTAAATCAGGAAAATCTAAGACACGAAAGGAAAGATAAACGCCTAAAGCAACCATCCCATAAATTAATCCAAGCTCGATTGCTCCCAAAAATTGTAATTCGTTCATCCCTCTATCTTTCTTGATTTAAAGAGCCTTCAAGCCCAATTTTTTCAATGTTGAAGTCTGTATCTTCCGGAAGCTTCAGGTTTAAGCTACTTAGGGTTTTCATATTCACTGTTATCTTAGAAACTCTTGCTGTTTCGATGGCAATATCTCCAACATTTTCTCCTTGCAAAATACGAGCAACCATTTTTCCCGCACTTTTTCCAATATCAAAAAGGTGGGCTCCTGCGGTTGCTAAAGCACCTTGTAAAACAGAATCTGTCTCACTTGTGAAGATTGGTTTCTGAAAGTCAAACTGTAGCTTAATTAGGCTATCCATCGCAGAAAGAACAGTATTATCTAGAGGGATGTAAAAAGCATCAACTTTTTTAATAAGGCTTAAAGCAGCCGCATGAACATCAGATGTTTTTATAGCTGTGGCAGATAAAACTTCGAAGCCTTCTTTTTTTGCAAGCGCTTCAAAAAGCTTAAATTGCTTAACAGAATTAATTTCCCCTGGATTATAAATACCACCTATAATTTTAGCATGAGGGAGCATTTTCTTAATAAGCGTTACTTGTCTTTCAAGAGGAGGAAAATCACTCACTCCCGTAACAAAGTCTCCAGGCTTCTTGAGATCCTTGACGAGACCCGCATTTATTGGATCAGTCACAGCAGCAAAAACAATCGGAATATTACTCTTACGAGCAGCAGAGACCAAAGCCTGAGCGCTTGGTGTTGCAATGGCCACCATAATGTCTGGATTCATACTTACAAATTGTTGGGCAATTTGAATATTAGTTGCACTATTCCCTTGAGGATTTTTATAAATCCAGCGTATCGTTTTACCATCAGTATAACCAAGTTCTTCAAGAGATTTTTTAATTCCTTCTCTCACAGCATTGGCAGAAGGATGATCGATTATTTGTATAACGGTAATAAGTGGTTTGTTCTCTTCTGAGTGCGTAACGGATACTAACAAATTAAAACAAGCTATAATTGTTAGGAACCTTGTATAAAATAAACCAAAAAAATCTCTGAAGCCCTTCAAAGTTGGAATGAGCTTGTATTTAATGGTCATGATAGGGCTCCTTTACTTTTATTTCTTTGCCTTTTACCATATCTCTTATTATTGCTAACAAGACAATTTCAGTTAACTACATTTCAAATTTTAGCGTATAAAGCTGTCATACAACCATTTACAATCTCATAATTATACCTTAAATTTCAACTAATTTTTGAAAATTGGCGCATATTAAATTATTTTTTTAGCTTATAAATTTTTGCCTTTTGAGCGATTTTGTCTGGGATATTTAACCCTAAATGCATTGCTGTCGTGTGATTAACATAGATTTGAGGATTTTGCGGAAACGCCACAGGAATTTGTAAATTTTCTGTATTTTCTAAAAATTTAAGTACTATTTCTCCAACCTGTTTCCCGTGCTCATAATAACTCGTACCAATAGCAGCAAGGGCCCCTTTTTGAACAAGCACTTCATCACTTGTAAAACATGGAATCTTTTTTTCATATTGCAAAGAAATCAAAGAAGGGATTGCAGAAACAACGGTATTATCTTGGGGAATATACAAAACATCTACTTTTCCAATTAAATTTTGGGCAACAAAAAGTACTTCTGAACTCCTTGTTGTGGGAGCTAGTAAAAGCTCAAAATGTAACTTTTGCGCTAGAGCCTGAAATTCACTAACTGTCTTTACCGAATTAATTTCTGCGGGATTGTATAAAACTCCAATTTTCTTAGCTGTTGGAAAAAGGTCACGAATCAATTCAATTTGAGCTTGTAAAGGAGGCAGATCACTCACACCAGAAATAAAGCTCCCAGGTTTATTTAAATCTTTAACGAGCTTTGACTGCAAAGGATCAGTTACAGCCGCAAACACAAGAGGAATTTCTTTATTATAAGAAGCAGAGGCAAGAGATTGTGCGCTTGGTGTCGAAATGGCCACCATAACATCTGGCTTTATACCAGCAAACTGTTGTGCAATTTGATTATTAATACTCATATTTCCTTGAGCATTTTTATAAATGATTTTGTAATCTTTTCCTTCTTTTAAACCACTATGAAAAAGTACATCATAAATCCCCTGCCTTACCGCTTCAAGAGAAGGATGTTCAACTAATTGGCTAATAGCAATAACTTTAAGGGCTTGAACGGATGGCTTAGCTCCATCTTTAAATAAAAAAATACCCCCCAAAATTAAAACACCTAAACTTAAAAATATTTTTAGTATTTTCATGATGCAAATTCTCATTAAATTTTTGGGTCACACTACGAGAAAATCCTTCTTCACGCAAAGTTTTTATAATGAAGGTGGTTTATTTTCTGTCACACATATTTTTTGCTCTTCAAGAGAAATTGAAACTTTTCCATTCAAAAAATCGAGTGCCATCTTCCCAAAAATTTCATATCTCCATCCTTTAAGAGCATGGATGGGGGCTTCTTCTTTTAACATAATCATTGCATCAAGATCTTTAGTTGTTGCAATAAGCTTTTCAGCAACATGGGATTCTTGACTTTTAATTTTTAAAATAACTCTTAATAAGTCAATTAAGATAGAAGAAGCCCCTAATTTTTCTATTTTAGCGTGAAGCGTTGGACATTCTTCAATCGGAATCAAGTTCGCTGCGCTGAGAGTATTAATGATTTGGGCGCCCACAGATCCAGTTGCTAGTTTTGTTGAAATTCCTCTGATTTGACACAACTCTTCTAAAGAGATTGGATTATGCGCTGCAATTTCAATAAGTATTTCATCACGAAGCATCCGACCTCTTGGAATATTTATACGTTCGGCCTCTCGTTCACGCCAAGCACTAAGTGCTTGTAAACGTGCCAAAAATCTGGGCTCTCCACTTCTTGGGCGCAATCTCTGCCATGCTTTTTCTGGCTGAGTTTTAAAGGAATCAATATTTTGCAATTCCTCCATTTCCTCTCCTATCCATAAAAATCGATCATTCTTTTGAAGACGCTCTAAAAGTTTTTGATAGATTGTTCTTAAGAAAATAACGTCATTCGCTGCATATTTTAATTGTTTATCTGTCAGAGGACGCCGCGCCCAATTTGAATAACGACTTGATTTATCTAAAGGAGTTTTAATAATCGACTTTACAAGCGTCTCATAGCCTACAGATTCTCCAAAACCACAAACCATTGCAGCAATTTGAGTATCAAAGATAGGTTTTGGAAGCTCTTTCATTAGGAGATAGAAGATCTCTAAATCTTGATAAGCAGAATGAAATACCTTGGTAATATTTTCGTTTTTCATAATTTGGAAAAGTGGCAAAAGATCAATTTCATTACTCAAAGGATCAATAAGAGCTGTTTCTTGTTCTCCAGCTATTTGTATTAAACAAACTTTGGGCCAATAAGTATCCTCTCGAATGAATTCGGTATCAACCGTAATAAAGTCTTCATTTTCTATTTTTTTACAAAAGGTTATTAAATTTTCAGTTATTGAAATTAATTCCATACAAATATCCTTTTCACTTTAAGAGAAGAATTCTAGCAAAAAGCAATATAAATTGCTATTTTACCTCAACATAAAATTTAGAAAGAGAAACTATGCATCTTTATCGTACACATAAATGTAATGAATTGAAAATCGAACATGTAGGATTAAAAGTCCGCCTTTCAGGATGGATTCATCGAAAAAGAGATCATGGCGACCTTTTATTTGTTGACTTACGAGATCATTACGGGATTACCCAATGTGTTATTGAAGCTAAAAATCCCCATTTTAAAACTTTAGAATCTGCTCGACATGAAAGTGTTGTGACACTTACGGGGCAAGTGATTCAGAGAACCCCTGAAACAACAAACACTAAAATGTCAACAGGTGCCATTGAATTGGCGATTGAAGAATGTATTCTTGACTCGAATGCAGATCTCCTTCCTCTCCAAATTAATAGTGATCAAGAATTCCCCGAAGAAACAAGACTTCGTTATCGTTTTTTGGATCTGCGCAGAGAGAAAATGCATGCAAATATCGTTTTGCGCAGTCAAATTATTGCTTCAATTCGCCACCGTATGATTGAGCAAGGTTTTATGGAATTTCAAACACCTATCCTTACTGCAAGCTCTCCGGAAGGCGCCCGAGATTTCCTAGTCCCATCACGTGTTCATCCGGGAAAATTTTATGCTTTACCGCAAGCGCCTCAAATGTTTAAGCAACTCCTCATGATTGCTGGCTTTGATCGATATTTCCAAATTGCGCCTTGCTTCCGTGATGAGGATGGGCGTGCAGATCGTTCGCCAGGCGAATTTTACCAATTAGATTTTGAGATGTCCTTTGTAACTCAAGAAGATGTCTTTGCGGCTCTTGAGCCTGTACTACATGGTCTCTTTACTGAATTCGGGAAAAATAAAATTATTACCCCGGCTCCCTTCCCACGTATTACTTATGAGGACGCTATGCTTAAGTATGGTTCTGATAAGCCAGATCTTCGAAATCCTCTCATTATTTCCCAAGCAAATGAAGTTTTTGAAAACTCAGAGTTTAGCGTCTTTGCGAACGCAATCGCTCAAGGATCCGTTATTAGAGCCATCCCAGCCCCCACTGCAGCTAAAGAATCACGTAAATTCTTTGATAACTTAAATGATTGGGCAAAAACACAAGGTGCTCCAGGCCTCGGTTATATTATTTTTTCAGATGGCGTTGCGAAGGGACCTATTGCAAAATTTTTAGATGAAGCACGACTTGAACGTTTGAAAGAATTAACAAATGTTCAAGAAGGTGATGCTGTTTTCTTTGTTTGTGCGCAAAAAAAAGAAGCCGAGAAACTTGCAGGGCAAGCACGTCAGAAAATTGCTCAAGAAATTAACATGATCGAACAGAATTGCTTTAAATTCTGCTGGGTTGTTGATTTTCCCATGTTTGAGTATAATGAGGACCAAAGAAAAATAGATTTCTCTCATAATCCTTTTTCAATGCCTCAAGGAGGTCTTGAAGCTTTACTCACTCAAAATCCCTTAGACATCAAAGCTTATCAATATGATATCATTTGCAATGGTTATGAGCTTTCTAGTGGAGCTATTCGTAACCACAAACCTGAAATTATGTATAAAGCTTTTGAAATTGCAGGCTACACACGTGAAAAAGTTGAAACGCAATTTAGTGGAATGTTGAATGCCTTAAAATATGGAGCACCACCTCATGGTGGCTCTGCACCTGGCATTGATCGAATTGTAATGCTTCTTGCTGAAGAACCAAACTTACGTGAAATTGTTGCATTCCCAATGAATCAACAAGCCCAAGATTTATTAATGGGTGCTCCTTCGGAGGTAACACAAAAGCAACTTGAAGAACTACATATTCGCGTTCAATTACCACCCGAACAAAAATAACATTAATATCCTGTTTATTTAGGTGCTTTTTGAAAGATTCCACAACGAATGATCCCAGATAAATCTGGGATCCATTCTTGGATGATAAGTCCCGACTCTTCAAAAATTTCCTCAATAGCTTTTTCTTGTCCTTGGCCGATTTCAAGAAATAAATGCCCTGAAAACTTTAACAAGCGAAAAGCGTGAGGCGCTAAAGAGCGATAAGCTTCCAAACCGTCTTCTCCCCCAAATAATGCCATTTCTGGATCATATTGGATGACTTCAGGTGAAAGCACTTGTCGCTCATTTTCAGCAATATATGGCGGATTTGAAATAATAATATCAAACTCTTCACCTAGCCCTTCTCCCCATGAAGTCTGCATAAGCCTAAGCCGATCTTGTAGATTAAATCTTTCTAAATTAAGGCGAGCAACCTCTAAAGCTGGTGCTGATTTATCAACTCCGACTCCAAGACTATAAGGATATTCATGAAGCAAGCTGATAATTAGACAGCCTGTCCCCACCCCCAAATCAAGAATATTAAAAACTGTTTCCCCAGGAGGATACGTTTTAAGAACTGCCTCTATTAATGTTTCGCTATCTGGTCGAGGGTCCAAAGTCTCAGCCTTTACAATAAAAGGCAAACTCCAAAATTCTTTTTCCCCTCTGATTTTTGAAAGAGGCTCATGTAAAGATCTTCTTAATACCCAATTTTCATATTTTTCAAGCTGTTTGGGTGTCAATTGTTTATGAGGAGAAACGAGGATCTCTTCCAGAGAAAAATTTAAAGCGTACTTAAGCAGCAACCGTGCTTCCTGATAGCTATTTATAATTCCTACTTGCTTTAGTTTTTTCTGAGCGTCTAAAAGTACATCGCAAATTGTTAACGACATTACTCAGCAACATCAGCAAGGCGGCTTGCTTGATCTTCAGTAATAAGAGCATCAAGTAATTCATCCAAAGCTGTTGCTTCCATGACCTGCTCCAACTTATATAATGTTAAGTTTATGCGATGATCAGTTACACGGCCTTGTGGATAATTATAAGTACGGATACGTTCAGAACGATCCCCAGATCCAACTTGATTTTTTCGAGATGCTGACCTTTCAGCCTCACGTTTTTGTCTTTCAAGGTCATAGAGCCTTGCCCTTAAAATTTTAAGCGCTTTTGCCTTATTTTTATGCTGTGATTTTTCATCTTGCTGTTGCACGACAAGACCAGAAGGAATGTGTGTAATCCGAACGGCACTATCGGTTGTATTCACTGATTGACCACCTGGTCCACTTGAGCGATACACATCAATTCGTAGGTCTTTTTCTTCAATCACAATGTCAACATCTTCTACTTCAGGCAAAACAGCGACAGTGGCTGTACTAGTATGAATTCTACCTTGTGACTCGGTTGCTGGCACACGTTGAACACGATGAACCCCTGACTCAAATTTAAGACGTGAGTAAGCCCCCTTCCCCATCACTGAAGCACTTACCTCTTTTATGCCGCCAATACCTGTATCAGTTAAGCTTATAATCTCAAAACGCCATCTTAAACCTTCAGCGTAGCGTTGATACATACGCAATAAATTACTTGCAAATAAAGCGGCTTCATCGCCTCCAGCACCTCCTCGGATTTCAAGGATAACGTTACGTTCGTCATCCACATCTTTGGGCAACAAAAGAACTTTTATTTGATGCTCAAGGTTAGGAATTTGTTCCTTTCGAGCTCTTAAATCTTCTTCTGCAAGTACTTTAAATTCTGCATCAAGAGTAGAATCCTGAAGTAATTCTTCTAAATTTTTGATCTCACTTTGCTCTTTACGTAATAATGTAATAGCTTCAGCCACATCTTTAAGGTCTGAATACTCTTTCGAAAGGCGAACAAACTCTTGTCCACTTTCATGATTTCCCGTACCAAGCATATCTCCAAGCTCGTGATAACGTGCAAGGACCTGATTTAGCTTATTATCAAAACTCACGCTTATTATTCCTTTATTAATTTATCAATCAGTTTGGTAAAAGAAACTTTTTCCTGAGCCCCTGTTATAAAATCTCTCACAAGAGCTTCTTGTGCTCTTATTTCATCTTCACCAATAATAATAGCATGAGTTGCATTTATTTTATCGGCGCGTTTTAACCGTTTAGATAAATTTCCATGATAACCCATATCAACAAAAATTCCCTTATACCGGAGGTCCTGAGCTAGCTTAAAGCAGACCTTTTCAGCCTCATCTCCTAGAGGAATCATCGCTACCGGAGCCATCGTCTTTGGCAGTTCTGGCCCTAATAGGGCAAGACGATCAACACCTGCCCCCCAACCAACACCAGGAAGATGTGGTCCTCCCATCATTTCAACAAGATTGTCATAACGACCTCCCGCTATAACTGCACTGTGTGCCCCTAATGCATCTGTGATGAATTCAAATGTTGTATGACAATAATAATCTAATCCACGCACTAACCGCGTATTAATTTTATAAGGAATCTCTAATACTTCTAATCCCTCGCAAACATCCTTAAAAAATATTTTTGAAGTTGCATTTAAATAATCGCTATAAACGGGAGCTTCTTTTACTATTGCTTGATCTTGTTCGGATTTAGAATCTAAAATTCTCAATGGGTTACGCTCAAGTCTGTCTTGGCTTTCAGGAGATAATTTAGAACGCAATGGCGTAAGATAAGCTAGAAGAGCCTTTTTATAAGCCTCTCTGCTTTCATAATCCCCTAAAGTATTGACTTCAAGTTTAACTTTAGAGTCAACCCCTAAAACCTTTAAAATATGATGAGCCATTGCAATGACTTCGACATCTGCAACAGGAGTTGCTGTTCCTATAAGCTCAACGCCTATCTGATCAAATTGTCGATAACGACCTTTTTGCGGACGTTCATATCGAAACATAGGACCTGCATAAGAAAGTTTTAAAGGCGCATGTTGAGCCATACCATTGGAAATGATTGCCCGCACAACGCCTGCCGTCCCTTCTGGACGTAGAGTGAGCTCCTCGCCGCCTCTATCCTTAAATGTATAAGTTTCCTTACTTACAACATCAGATGTTTCACCCAGTCGATGAAAAACGCCCGAAAACTCAAATATAGGCGTTGAGATTTCATCAAAACCATAATAACGCACTACTTTCATTGCTTCTTTTACGACAAAGCGGTATTGACGACATTCATCAGGCAATAAGTCATGCGTCCCACGAACAGGCTGAAACACGAATATACTCCATTGGTTTTAGCTTAAGTTCCTGGTTAAAGGTTCTTCAGCTCGTTTATTATATTTTACGTGCGTTAAGATAAGAGAGTAATGGCTGAGCGTCTAGCAAAATATGTTGTTTAACTTCACCTTTTTCACCTAAAAGCTTTGGAGGATTCTCTCCAATGATTGCATTAATGCCACCTGCATTCCCTGTGAATAAAAGTAAACCTTCTTTTTGCGGAACATCAAATGTCTCTCCAGGTAACATTGTTTTTACAAAAATAACCTCTCCGTGAGCATTTTTTATTTGGACCCAAGCTTCGTCAATACAACTCAACTTTATATTTGTCGCTATATTTTGTGCCTTTTTCTCAACAATCGATACGTTATCCGCAGATTGTTCTGTTATTTTATTTTCTCCGTCCTCAAATTTTTCTGAAGGAGTCTTATCATTATTTGTAGGCGTTAAACTTTCAGTTGTTTTATCAACTTCATTTTGTTTAGGAAGATTTAATGTCGGTGATAAAGAAGCTTCTTCAATTGATTTTACAGAAGTATCTTTTTGAAACTGATCCTGAGCAGGGTCAAGTTTTTCAGATCTCATTAATGTTTTATCAGATGGCGTAGAGTCTGGTATTTCTTGTTTTTCTTTAGAAATTGAATTCATAATAAGCCAAAACAATAGAACACTAACAACAACCCCAATAGATACAAGTAAATATAACCTATTCGGTGTTGTTGATTTCCTTAAAGCTTCAGGGAGATTTAATTGAACGCTTTGATTTTCAAGTAAAATTTGTTGTTTAAAAAGCTCTACACATTTTAATGGTTTTTCTCCTAAAAACTGAGCATAAGCTCGAACAAAACCTAAAGTATAAACTCTCTCAGGAAGCTGTTCTGTATTTCCTTCTTCAATGGCTTCAAGATATCGCCCCCCAATCCTTAAAATTTCAGAAACTTCTCCTATTGTATAATGTTTACGCTCTCTAATCTTCCGAAAATGATGACCTACATGTTGAGGGATTTTAATCTCTTTAGTCGGAGAATTCTTCTCAATTGGCTCAACAGACTCTTTTTTTTCCAAAGGTTCTGCCTTCTTTACTGCCTTTTTCTTAGCATCCATTCAATCACTTCCCCTTAAGTTACTATAAAATAAATAGCTATATCTTAAAAACAAGTCAATCCGTCTAAAAATCTTATACGTAAATTTATAAGTTAATAAATCGATATTTAACGCTTTTATCTAAAATTTTTTTTATATTATGGAATGATAAAAAAATTATTACCATATTGTATTTATAAAATAATTGAGAACAATAAGTACTTAACTTCTAGTACATCAAGCAGATATACTCACTTAAATAACAATAATTATCTTTTTTGATTTTTTTAATTAAGAAATTTTCTTATCATCAGAAGAATAGCTTATTAATTACCTCTAAACTCTTTATTCAGATTTTTTAATTAAGCTATTTTTACTTTTTCCCGCATTTCAATTGCGGCTATTGCTTGGGCAATAAGTTCTTCAATAATTTCTTTAGCTGGTTGCTCTTTATCTACAAGACCAACACTTTGTCCCGCCATAACCGAGCCTGTTTCAATATCACCATCAACAACGGCACGTCGCAAAGCGCCCGCCCAATATTTCTCAATCCTAAGTTGCCCTTCTTTAAGATCAACTTCACCCGTATTAACTTGTTGGATAACTTGTCGTTGAAATTCGACAAATTTTTGGGTCCCTTCATTTTCTAAGGCACGTACAGGAATCACGGGAAAACGCGCATCAAGTTGAGGAGAAATAATAGCATCTCGAGAAGAAGCTCGGATAAAAGCTTGCTTAAATTTAGAATGAGCTTTGCATTCTGAGGCACAAACAAAACGTGTCCCCAACTGACATCCTGACGCCCCCATCTCAAGGTAACTTAAAATGGCTTCACCACGACCTATTCCGCCAGCAACAAAAATAGGCACTTCTTTTAAAACAGGAATAATTTCTTGCGCCAAAACAGAGGTTGTCACAGGACCAATATGCCCTCCAGCTTCGTGCCCTTCAATCACTAAAGCATCAACTCCCATGCGGACCAATCGTCGAGCTAAAGCCAGCGCTGGGGCAAAGCATATCATCTTAATTCCAGCATTTTTAACTGCCTTAATAGATTCAGCACTCGGCAGCCCACCTGCTAAAATAATATGGCTGACACGATGTTGAATACAAACCTCGATAAGCTCATTCAAAGCAGGATGGAGTGTAATCAAATTCACTCCAAATGGACGATTTGTCAGTTTTTTTGTTTCGCTAATTTCTTGATCAAGGTGATGTGGTTCCATTGCTCCACAAGCAATTACCCCAAACCCTCCCGCATTTGAAATGGCTGACACTAAATGACGCTCTGAAACCCAAGTCATCGCCCCTGCAAGAATAGGCGCATCAACACCTAAAAAATCTTTTCCACGTTGCCATAAAGAGTTTAAATATGAATATGCTTGCATATTAGCTTTCCAAATCAAATTATTTCCTTTTGCATAGTCTTCTTTGTGAAAACAGGCAAGCATTTTTCACGACAGATGTTTAATCTTAAAAAGTTAATTTAATTAATACCACTACGATGGATCACCCTTTATATTAAAACTTTTGAAGATCGCCTCTTATCCTGTTCAAATTAATTATTCTTTATTTTATAGTTTTCTTAATTTCTTAAGAATGACAAAAAAGTAACTGATTTTATAATAAACTTATTAAATTGCTGCTTCTTTAAAAATTCTCAACCATGAAATCAAGGAAGACCTTCTTAGCCACTCAACTATTATCATTATAATAAATTACACAAAAAAAAATCAAGAAAAAACCCTTTGTTTTCCGCTTTATTAATTTTTATATTCAATTACTTATATAAAAAACACATTTTATAACAAGCCCCTCTTTTATAGAAACTAAAAACATGCTAATTTCCAAGAGTTGAAAGACAAAATTTTGAACTTTTTGAGACCTTAAGAATGATTTCTTTTTGCGCGAATATTGGGCGACTTTTTTTAAATTTTCTTCAAGGAACGGGACACTTTATCGTTTTTATGAGTCAGGCCCTTGCTATAGGTATTCGCCCCCCTTATTACTCACGTCAAGTTTTAAAACAAGCCATTGATATTGGATATTTTTCCCTTCCTGTTGTGGGATTAACCGCAACATTTACAGGAATGGTGCTTGCTTTACAAAGTTATACAGGCTTTGCACGTTTCTCTGCTGAAGGTGCTGTGGCAACAGTCGTCGTATTATCCGTAACGCGCGAACTCGCCCCTGTTCTCGCAGGTTTAATGGTTGCAGGCCGTATCGGAGCAGCAATTGCAGCTGAACTTGGCACCATGCGCGTAACTGAACAAATTGATGCCTTATCAACTCTATCAACTGATCCATTTCAATATCTTGTCATGCCTCGTATTATTGCTGGTACACTTATGCTTCCTCTCTTAGTTTTAGTTGCAGATATTATTGGGGTTTTTGGTGGGTATCTTGTTTCAATCTATAAACTTGGATTTAACCCTGGAAATTATCTGCATCAAACACTTCAATACTTAAAAGCAATGGATGTAATTTCAGGACTTGTTAAAGCTGCTGTTTTTGGTTTTTGCATTACGATTATGGGGTGTTACCATGGATACTATTCGCAGGGTGGTGCCCAAGGAGTTGGGAGTGCAACCACAAATGCTGTCGTCTCTTCTTCAATTTTAATTCTTATTTTTAACTACTTATTGACGGCGGTTTTCTTTGATAAATGACAAAACATAAACTTCCAAGAATTTTTTTAAAAGATGTCCATAAAGCATTTGGGCCTAAGAAAGTACTGCAAGGACTGAATTTAGAAGTCCTCTCAGGTGAATCCTTAGTAATTATCGGTGGCTCAGGCACAGGTAAATCTGTGATGTTGAAATGTATTCTTGGGCTTATTCATGCTGATAAAGGTACCATTCAAATTGATCAACAAGAAGTCATTAATGCCTCTCGCACTAACTTAGATGCTATACGCCATAAAATAAGCATGCTTTTCCAAGGTTCTGCCTTATTTGATAGTCTTCCTGTTTGGGAGAATATTAGTTTTGTTTTACTCCAAGAAAAGAAAATGACTCGTACACAAGCACGAGCATATGCTATCGAAAAGTTGGCCTCAGTTGGCTTACCGGCCGAAGTTGCAGATCTTTACCCTGCAGAGCTTTCAGGAGGTATGCAACGGCGTGTTGCGCTTGCGCGGGCAATTGCACCTAAACCAGAAATCTTGTTTTTTGATGAACCCACAACAGGGCTTGACCCTATTATGGGGGGGGTCATTAATGAGTTGATCAGGGCAAGTGTGGATGAATTAGGCGCAACAGCAATTACAATTACACATGATATGGCAAGTGCTAAAAAAATTGCAGACAAAATTGCTATGATCTATCAGGGAAAAATTGTCTGGCAAGGTCCCGCCAAAGATATTGAAAAAACTGACAACCCTTATGTCCAACAATTTATCCATGGTCGCAATCAAGGCCCTATTAAAGTGGACGTAAAATAATATGGCAAAGCCCGCTGTTCTCTATGTATGTCAACAGTGTGGTATGAGTCACCCTCGTTGGATAGGACGATGTAGTGGCTGTGAGAGTTGGAATACTCTCATTGAAGAAGTTCAAACTTCTTCTCCTGCTCTTAAACATCATAAACAAACCCGCGGAAAAGTTATTGAATTTACAAAATTGGCCGATCAATCGCCAACTCTACCACGCGCTTTAACAGGTCTTGCCGAATTTGATCGTGTTTGTGGAGGTGGCCTTGTCCCAGGGTCAGTCATTCTTGTTGGGGGGGACCCTGGCATTGGAAAATCAACGCTATTGCTGCAAGTTGCCGCCTTATTAAGTCAACGTCAACCTTGCTCTTATATTTCTGGTGAAGAAGCTGTTGAACAAGTCCGTATGAGAGCTCACCGCCTTCACTTACAGGAATCTCCGTTATTACTTGCTTCAAGCACAAATGTTGGTGAAATTATTGCCTCATTAGATCATGCCAACGCCGTACCTTTGGTCATCATTGACTCAATCCAAACAATGGCAATTGATGCCATTGAATCTGCTCCAGGATCTGTGAGTCAAGTTCGAGCCGCAGCTCATGAACTGACCCGCCTTGCTAAAAAACGCGGGATTACAGTCATTATGGTCGGTCACGTAACAAAAGAAGGTATGATTGCAGGCCCCAAAGTTCTAGAGCATATGGTTGACACGGTTCTTTATTTCGAAGGAGAACGAGGTCATCAATTTCGAATTTTAAGAGCCGTGAAGAATCGATTTGGGGCAACAGATGAGATTGGCGTCTTTGAAATGACGCAAGCAGGATTACAAGAGGTGGCCAATCCTTCAGCCCTTTTTCTTTCTGAGCGCCAAGGAGATGCCAGTGGATCCGCTGTTTTTGCTGGCATTGAAGGTACGCGTCCTTTGCTAGTTGAAATACAAGCCCTCGTCTCACCAGCTTCATATGGAACGCCTCGTCGTGCAGCTATTGGTTGGGATGCAGGCCGACTTGCTATGGTTTTAGCCGTTCTTGAAACAAGGTGTGGCATTCCCTTTAGCACAAAAGATGTTTATTTAAATGTTGCTGGGGGGCTCAAGATTTCCGAACCTGCAGCTGATCTTGCTGTTGCATCAGCTCTTATGTCTGCCTTAAGTGGCAAATCTCTGCCTAGTGATGCTATTTTCTTTGGTGAAATTGGCCTTTCAGGAGAATTGCGCTCTGTTGGACAACATGAAATGCGCCTCAAGGAAGCCGCTAAACTGGGGTTTAAACAGGCTTTTTTACCTCCATGTCGACAGAAGCCCGCACTAAGCCAAGATTTAAGTGTTCGTTTACATGAGATTGCCCTGCTCAAAGAATTTATTCATTTTTAAAATGAGATTTATAAATTGAAAATTATTTCATTTTTATTTAGTAATAATGCAAATTTAGTATTTGAAATAAGCTAATGACTGAATCTTCTCTTATTATTTCTGAGTTTAATGCTGTTGATATGGGCATTCTTGCGCTGTTGGCTTTATCTGCCCTTATTGGCGTCATCCGTGGCTTCACGCGCGAAATCTTTGGTATTGCGGGTTGGGTAGGTGCTGTGCTTGTCACATTATGGGGGATGCCATTATTAAAACCTTTCATGCGAGATTGGGTTGGTAATCCGCTTTTTGCAGATATTATTTCGGTATTAGGCTTGTTCATTGTTTCTTTTGTGACATTCATGACGCTTATTCGGGCAATGTCGGACCGCGTCAAAAGCAGTATTCTGGGAAGCTTAGACCGCTCCTTAGGACTTCTTTTTGGAATCATCCGTGGAAGTATCCTTATCATCTTGCTTTTCTTAGCAAGTAACATTGTATGGAAGCCTGAAAAGCGCCCCCCTCTCCTTCTAGCGGCAAAATCTTATCCTTTCTTATTGAATGGAACAGAGAGTTTCCTCTCTATCCTGCCAAAAGGAATGATTCCAACATCTGTTTTTAAGTCTAGTGAAGATCTTCCACACCAACTTTTGGAAAATCCAGATAAATTAATGCAAGCGCTATCCCAACCTAAACCTAAAGAAAGTGACAGAAATAAAGCTGAGGGATATCGCACACAACATCGCCATTCAATGGATCGGCTTATCCAAAATTATAAAGCAGAAGATGAAGCTTAAATAGAACCCTAAAGCGGGAGAGCGTCGCAAGGAGAGCAAAGGAGAAAACGGTAAGACCCTTTTGACTTCCTATCCATTTACACCTTCATCATCCTTGCTCATTCTCCAGGATCTCAAACCTTTCTTAGGTGCACCCAGGAAAGCGTGAAGTACCATTTCATCGAGAGAAACGTCCTGCTGCCGAAAAATCCAAAAATAATTCTGTCTTTCCTTTTCATCCCTTCTTGCATGCTTTTGGGGGTTAACTCTCTTACGAGGTCCCTCACATTCGTAAGGACGACCCAAGTAGAGAGCGTAAAAAAGAAAAGGCCTCGTCTCAATTTTGAGATTCCTCGGCTTTTTTTCCTTCCAAGACTCCTTGATACAAAGATCAGAGATATGTCTTGAAAAGAAAGCCATTCCTCTTGCTTTTTGGCTTCTCTCCTCACCCTACCTTTCACGTAGGCTGAGATCCTTTTGGCACCTAGTCGCATCACCAGGGTGCCTATTGCCCTTCGATGCCTCCTTTCTTTCCTTGTTCCATCAGACAAAAAGAAGGCATTCGCTCAAAAAGAGCGTTAAAAGGCTTATAACTTGAATAATTTAGGTTTTTTATCCCTGCTTTATTATTCTTTTTTCTTTAGAGGGCGACAGAAACTGGCTAAAGGGTTTATGAAGAGAGGTCTTCTTTTCATAAGAAGGAATCATTTCTGACCATCTACTACTAGGCTACCATATACAGATACAAATTTCAAGAAAATTCAGTACAAAAATAAAGAATTTTATCGATTAAAATCAATAAGTTATTGTATAATTTTTTGAGGAAAAATAAGCCCTTGAATTAAAGGGAAAAAATTTTTTATAGATGCTTTAATTTTAAAGATAAAAGCTCTGGATCAACGCCAATATTTTTAAGAACTGACTTCCAAAGAAGATTTAATTCTTTTGTGAAAATAAGATCAAGGTTGGTATCCATCATGAGCCAGCTATTTTACTGCAACTGGGCTTCAAGCTGGCTTGCTCTCGAGCCTGTACAGGCTTAAAGCCAAAAATTTTTGGGCCATGGCCGCTGGCAATCTTACAGGTGCAGTTAAAAAGCTTATCTTTTACTAATGACGTTGCCGACTAATTTATCGTGTATTGGCATGCGCTCAAGAGCAATTGAAAAAGCTTCTTCTACCTTTTTAATAGGAATAATATCTAAAGCTGCTTTACAACTCTCTGGTACTTTATCGAGGTCACGAACATTATCTGCAGGAATTAAAACTTTTTTAATACCCTCTCTTTGTGCGGCTAAGAGCTTTTCTTTAAGTCCTCCTATGGGCAAAACATTTCCATGTAATGTGATCTCACCCGTCATTGCAACGTCGTGGCGCACAGGAATACCTGTGAAGACTGAAACGATAGAGACAGCAGCAGCGACTCCCGCTGAAGGTCCATCTTTAGGCGAACCAGCTTCCGGCATATGTAAATGAAGATTATGCCGTGTGATAACTTCAGGATTAATTCCAAAAGCGTTGGCATGTGCACGAATATAGCTCGCAGCGGCATTAAAGGATTCAACTGTCATATTTCCGAGGGACCCCGTCGTAAATACTTTTCCAGAACCCGGCATAATAACAGCTTCAATAAATCCTAAGTTTCCACCAGCGCCAGAAGCTGCTAATCCTGTGGTCACCCCAACTTGGTTTACTTTATGCGCGCGCGTTCTAAAGATTTTTTCTTGACCAGCATAACTTTCAAGATTTTCTTTTGTGATATTGATAGGTGCTTTTCCTTTTAAAATGAGCTCTTTTGCAGCTTTTCTGCAAATTTTTGCAATTTCGCGCTCAAGGCCTCTAACACCAGCTTCAAATGTATAACGCTCAATCAAGAGAGGAATAACATCAGCATCTATAGCAAATTCGTCTGTTTTTAAGCCATTCATTTCCATTTGACGAGGTAAAATATGGCGTTTAGCAATTTCTTGTTTTTCTTGCAGAGTATAACCTTCGATCGTCACTATTTCCATACGATCTAAGACTGCTTTTGGGAGATTGGAAAGGTCATTAGCGGTTGCAACAAACATTACAGAACTAAGATCTGCGCCGATTTCAAGGTAATGATCGAGAAAAGCATTATTTTGTTCAGGATCAAGTAACTCTAAGAGAGCGGCTGAAGGATCTCCAGACCAATTCATCCCCCCAACTTTATCAATCTCATCAAGCAAAATCATTACATTTGTTGTTTTTGCTTTCTTAAGGGCTTCAATAATACGACCTGGACGCGCACTTACATAGGTCCTCATATGTCCACGAATTTCGGCTTCATCCCTTATTCCACCAAGAGGTACCCTTTGGAACTCTCTTCCCAAAGCACGTGCAATAGACTTTGCAAGAGATGTTTTTCCAACACCGGGTGAGCCCAATAAGCAAAGGACAGGAACCTTTTTATGTCCTGCACGTTTTTGTGCCGCTAAATATTCAATGACGCGATCTTTAACCTCACCTAATCCATAATGATCTTCATTTAAGATCTTCTCGGCTTCCTCAAGATTTATTTCTTTTTGGTTCTTCTCTTGCACCCAAGGGAAACTTAAAAGCCAATCAAGATATTTACGAATCTCAGCAGCTTCTGGAGAAAAAGGATTCATATTCCATAAGCGTTCAAATTCAGCCAATGCCTTTTCGCGTGCCTCAGGCGTAAGCTTTTTATTTTTTATACGATCACGAATTTTCTCAAGTTCAGCTTCAAAAAAGTTTTTCTTTTCTGCTGATTGAATTTGCCCCTGAGAATCACCTAAGGGACTTTGAGGTAAAAATAAGTTACCCAAAAACAATGAAAAATAGAGAGCAAGAAAAATTTGTAGCATTTACAGTAACCAACAACTAATTGTGACTATTTGTTATATAATATAATTCCATTAGAAATCAAGTTTATTAAACTTGCCTTAAAAAACTTATTTAGGCTTTTTAAGGCAAGTTATTGAAAATTATCTCTTATTTTTTGATTTCCAGCGATATTAACTATTTAAGCCGCTAAATAACAATATTATTCAATTGCTTTAATGACCTCTTCACACACTTTCTTAGCATCGCCAAAAAGCATCATTGTATTATCCCGATAGAAAAGTTCATTATCAACCCCTGAATAACCAGCAGCCATAGATCTTTTTACAAAAAGAACCGTCTGAGCTTTTTCAACGTCTAAAATAGGCATTCCGTAAATAGGACTCGTTGGATCTGTCTTAGCAAGGGGGTTGGTAACGTCATTTGCTCCAATGACAAAAGCAACATCTGTTGTTGCAAAATCCCTATTGATTTCGTCAAGCTCTAGAACCTCTTCATAAGGAACATTCGCTTCCGCCAAAAGCACATTCATGTGTCCCGGCATACGACCAGCAACAGGGTGGATCGCATAACGAACTTGAGCCCCCTTTTGTTTAAGAAGATCCGTCATTTCACGTAAAGCATGTTGTGCTTGTGCCACCGCCATACCATACCCAGGAACAATAATAACAGACTTTGCATTCGCCATGATGAAGGCAGCATCTTCAGCACTCCCTGCTTTAACAGGGCGTTCTTCACCTGAAGTTGTTGTAGAAATCGCAGAAGTATCACTTCCAAATCCACCTAAAATAACATTAAAGATGGAACGATTCATCCCTTTACACATGATGTAGCTTAAGATTGCACCTGAGGAACCCACAAGAGCACCTGTAATAATCAGAAGGTGGTTATTAAGCGTAAATCCAATTCCAGCAGCTGCCCATCCTGAATAAGAATTCAACATTGAGACAACCACAGGCATATCTGCTCCCCCAATAGGTAGAATTAATAAAAATCCTAACACAAAAGATATAATAATAATTGCACTGAAAATAAGATGGGATTCCGTTTTAACAAACATATATCCTAAAAAGAGAAGTAAAATAGCCAGTAGAGCATTTAAGAAATGTTGGAATGGAAATACAAGAGGCTTTCCACTAACAAGTCCTTGGAGTTTCGCAAATGCAACAACCGATCCTGTGAAAGTTATTGCGCCAATGGCAACCCCTAAACACATCTCAATTAAACTCCCCATTTTGATAGCCCCTGAGAAACCAATACCAAAAGCTTCAGGACTCCAAAGAGCAGCCATTGCCACAAAAACGGCTGAAAGACCAACTAAACTATGAAATGCCGCAGTTAGCTGAGGCAAAGCGGTCATTTGAATTCTGAGAGCTATTACTGTCCCTAAAGCACCACCAATTAAAACACCAACTAAGATCATTTCAAAACCGACAACAGTAGGAGAAGCAATGGTTGCACCAATGGCAATGAGCATTCCTAAAACGCCATAAATATTACCGCCAAGGGCAGTTTTTGGCGACGATAACCCTCGTAAAGCCATAATGAAAAAGACTGAGGAGAGAAGATAACTTAAAGCTAAAAGATTTTCAGACATCACATTTTCCTTATTTCTTCTTCATAAACATATGAAGCATGCGTTGTGTGACAATAAACCCACCAAAAATATTAACAGCAGCTAAGATAACTGCCAAAAAACCAAGAATTTTAGCAAATCCTAAAGCTGACAAACCTGAAGCTAAGAGCGCGCCAACAATAATAACACTTGAGATTGCATTGGTTACAGCCATAAGAGGTGAATGCAAGGCTGGAGTCACACGCCAAACGACATAATACCCCACAAAAACAGCCAAGATAAAAACAGTAAGCCCAAAAATAAATGGGGAAACTCCCTGTTGGGTCATTGCGGCCGTTGCGGCTTGTTCTTGAGCGACAAGCACAACATCCTTAAGATTATTTGAAGCATTCAATAAATCTGTTGATTGCTTAATAAGTTCTTGGGCTTTTTCAAGTAGTGGTGCAAAATTCATTATTAATCTCCTTAAGATTGAAATTGCGGATGAATAATTTTCCCACCATGGGTTAAAACTGCGGCCTGAAGAATTTCATCTTCAAACTCCAATTTTAGTGTCTTGGCTTCTTTATCATAAAGAAGTGATAAAAAGTTTAAGACATTGCGAGCGTACAAAGCGCTTGCATCTCTAGGCAATCGAGTCGCTAGCTGAGGATAGCCAACTATTTTTACGCCATATTTTTCTTTAACCTTCCCAAATTCCGTCAGACTACAATTTCCCCCTGCCTCAATTGCCATATCCACCACAACAGAACCAGGCTTCATTGCTTCAACCATATCTTCTGTAATTAAGAGTGGGGCTTGCTTTCCAGGAATAAGAGCTGTCGTAATAACGATATCATTCTTGGCAATTTCTTCTTTGATTTTTGCAGATTGACGTTTTTTATAATCTTCACTCATCTCTTTTGCATATCCGCCAGATCCTTCACCACTTTCATCTGCTTCAACAAACACAAAAGTTGCGCCTAAGCTTTCCACCTGTTCTTTTGCAGCAGCTCTCACATCAAAGGCAGAAACGACAGCACCCAAACGTCTTGCTGTTGCTATAGCCTGAAGACCAGCAACGCCTGCACCCAACACTAAAATGCGAGCAGGTGCAATTGTCCCTGCAGCCGTCATCATCATAGGAAATGCCCGATCAAAAACTTGAGCGGCTTCAATAACAGCACGATATCCAGCAAGGTTAGTTTGAGAAGATAATACATCCATTGATTGTGCACGCGTAATACGTGGCACAAATTCTAGAGAAAATGATGTTATTTTAGATTTATTGTAATAGCTAAGTTGTTCACGATTACTATAAGGAGACAACATCCCAATTAAAATTGAATCCCGAGGCAACAAAGAAATTTCATCGAGCTCACCCTCACCTTTATGCAATGGGCTTTGAACCTTCAAAATAATTTGAGCTTGAGAAACCGTACTCGAAAAATCCTTCATTATGGTTGCACCAGCTTCTATGTATTTATCATCAGGGATTGAAGCTGTAATACCAGCTTCTTTTTCAACGACAACATCAAATCCCATTCCGACTAATTTCTTAACTGTATCAGGAGAAGCTGCAACGCGTGTTTCTCCAACTCTTCTCTCTTTGGGTATTGCTATTTTCATTTTTAGCCTTCCTTATTAATTTACTAAGACTTTGCATTCATAAGCTGTGCAAAAAGTTTCTTATTATAATCTACGGAAAATCGCTGACGTAGTGATCCTAAATATTGACTTAAAAGATCATTGGCCAGTTCTTGGTTCATCTTTAATGTGAATCCCTCTAATTCATTCTTGGCTCTTTCTATAGAAACGGCTTCTATGTCTTTTACAGTAGCCACAATAATATCTTTTTCGCCTTTGTCATTTAACAAAGATGTAGCTGCCGCAAATTTCTTAGGCAAGAGATAAAGTTTTGAAATGAACTCATCAGAAAAATGAATACTACTAGGAGCAACGGGACCTTGTCGGCCTAATTTAATCTGCGACACTTTAGCCCCTTGGAGTCCTGCAAGAGCATCCAAGTTCCCTCCTTGGTTAATCTTTTCAACCCATTGCAACCCTAAATTTGCTGCTTTTTGAGACCTTAGTTGAGATGCTAGAGCTATGCGAGCTTCCGTCTTTACTTGATCAAAAGGAAGCAATTGGGAAAGGTAAATTTTGTCAACTCGCGCAATAAAATACTTACTTTCCCCAGCTTCCATAGCACTACCCACAACATTAAGTGTTTGCTGAAAAGCATCTTTAATAATTTTTGAAGTCAAAGCCTGATCATCAAGTTGGTCTCTAGAAGCTTGTGTATTAGGAGCAAATTTTCCATCATTAGCCACTTTAGAAAAATGAACCATTGGTATTTGATACTTCTTAGAAACTTCTTCAAGAGTTGCGCCTCCTCCAATAGCATCATCAATCTTATTGGTTAATTCGTAAAGCTTATCTGCCGCCATTTGTTTCTTCAAATCATCAGATATTTTATCTTTTACTTTAGCAAAACTTTGCTCTTTAAATTCCTCACGACGCGTTTCATAAGCTTGTTTAATTTGTGCCTCATCTAATTGAATTAATGGCATTACGACAGTAGGCGTTAATATTAATGCAGAAATATCTCTATATTCTGGCGCTGTAAAAAGAGTACTATTTTTATCATAAAAACCTTTTACTTCTTCTTGAGTAGGTTCATGATCAAGCTTTATTTTTGCACTCTCAATAGTCGCAATAGAAATCAACCTTTTTTGCTCAACAAATGCATATATTCTTTGGACCAAACTTGCAGGCGCCTTAATTCCTCCAAAAACAGCTTCCATAAGTTCATTCCTTAAAATTTCTTGACGAATTTCATTAAAGAAATTTACTTCCGTTAATCCTGTTTGAGAAAGAAAAATATTAAATCTTTGGCGATCAAATACGCCTTTTTCATCATGAAAATTTTTATCTTCCGTTACAATTCTGCGTAAAAAATCATCCGTAACAGTAACCCCTAACCTTTGTGTTTCTTTATTAAGAAGGGTATCATTTACCAAACGCTCTAGAATTAAAGGATAAAACTGTTTTTGTTGTTCAGGAAGAAGTTTTTGTTTAAGGCTTGTTTCTACTCGAGCGAGTTCAAGATTAAGACTTCTTGAAAACTGTTGAAGTGTAATTTTTGTGCCTCCAACAGAGGCTACTGTCATTCCGCCACCTCGGCTTCCTAAAATTAGATCATTTCCATACCAAAGAAAACCAAAGGTTATTGCTAAGATTCCAAGGAATGCACGAAACCACCAACTCTCAGAGTGCGCCCGAATTTTTTCAATTAACATTTAAAACCTCTTTAAAATTATAAGGCTAGATCTTAACGAGAACACAACTTTAGAGCAATGGGTTTATTAAACTTTTATAATTAATAAAATTTGACTTAAAATATTATCTTGTCGCACGATATGGTGATAAAGGACAGCGATAATATGAAAAGCTAAGAAAACAACCACTATATAAGATGAGGAAAAAGTATAAAATTGGTTGCGGGGAGAGGATTTGAACCTCTGACCTTCAGGTTATGAGCCTGACGAGCTACCTGGCTGCTCCACCCCGCGATAAGAATGGGAATGGCTTTTGTTTACACGACCTGCATAACATAAAGCAAGAAAAATATTTATTAAAGTTTTTTGGAATCTATAAAATTGTCGCTATAACGTTTAAATCTCATTTTTAAAGGACGCGCCTCATCAACTAAATACGATAAATTTTTTGATTTAGCGTACTCAATCGCCTTTTCACATGACTCAAAAAAAAGCTTTGGTTGCACTGAATTTGTTTTAACAGAACCCGTCCACTTCATTAAGGGTTCAACGTAAAGCTGTGCCGGCTGAATAAACTCGAGTACCCAAATTTTTGTTCGCCCAACTCCAGATTGCATGGCTGTTTTTGTAGGTTTATAAATGCGTACATCTGACATAATATTACTCAACTTTGTTCAACGTCATAATTTTTGAGATCCGCGATAACTTCTTTTCCTGCTTTAATTTGGAATGAAGACTCTTTAAAATCAGCTGGTCCAAGTGGTTGCTTCCTTCCTCCCAAATTTTGAGCAAGAAAAGCTTCAGCAATACCGAAAAATGATAATCTATTTTCAGGACGTGTTAACCCATGTCCTTCATCTGGATAGAGAACATAAGTAACAGGTATCTTCTTTTCTTCCATCGCTTTAACAATTTGATCCGATTCTGCTTGTTTGACACGAGGATCATTAGAACCCTGACAAATTAAGAGAGGTTTTTTAATTTTATTTACATGATGAATAGGTGAGCGTTTCTTCAGAAATTCTTTTCCTTCTACAGTATCAAAATCAGCACCAATTGTTACTTTAAATGCTGCAAGGTAAGGCTTCCAGTAAGGAGGAATACTCTCAACCAAAGTTACCAAATTAGAGGGACCTACAATATCGATGCCACAAGCAAACGTATCAGGTGTAAAAGTCAACCCCACAAGTGTCGCATACCCGCCATAGCTTCCTCCCATAATAGCTATCTTTTGAGAGTCTGCAATTTTTTGATCAATTACCCATTGTATAGCGTCCAAAAGATCTTCATGCATCTTTCGTCCCCATTCACCATTGCCGGCATTAAGAAAATCTTTCCCAAAACCAGTGGATCCACGATAATTTACACTTAAAACAGTATAGCCTCGATTTGCAAGCCATTGTGGAATTGGCTCATATCCCCAATAGTCTCGAGCCGAAGGCCCCCCATGAACGAGCAAAACAAGCGGTAACGGTTGTGATGGTTTTTCAGAATCGTCTGGTAAGCTTAAATAGCACATTAGATCTAAACCATCACGTGCTTTAATGATAGTCGGCCTCATCTTTACAAGAGGCATATTTTCAAGGTTAGGTCGATTTGAAAAGAGGAAAGTTCTTTGTTTTTGCCGACGATCATAGTGATAGTAATCCAAAGGACCATTATCCTTTATGAATCCCACTATCCAATGTTGATCATTCAAAGTCCGTGATAATACTTCAACATCCCCTTCTTTTATCGTCTGGAAATTTTTTAATTCTTCAGCGATCTTTTCATCACAGAAATTCCACTCTTTTCGACCATAAGTTATCGCATAAGCCTCAATCTCTTTTGTGACTGGATTTACCATAATATCACTTACATCAGTACGTGAATCCTCTCCTATCAGTGTTTGAACTCTTGTCTTAAAATTAAACTCAAAGAGTCCTCCTGTATCGCGCCCACGACTATCAATGAAATAGAGTTTTGAACCTTCTTTATTGAAACGCAGTGGCGCTGTTGTGAGGCGATCTTCTACTGGAATCTCTTGAAAAGACGTGATATTTCCATCTTTAAAATGGAACCATGCACTTCCTCCTTCAGATGTTTCTTGAGTCAAGAGCTTTAATTCAAGATTTTCATCACAAATATAACCATTGTATTCTTCATTTTTAAAGATAAGAACTTTTTCTCCGGTTTGTATATTAAGCCTATAAAGATCGTGATAAGCGGGATCTCTATCATTTATTGCAATAAGCAATTCTTGAGGGAATGAGGGGCTTAACTTTTCGATGCGTGCTTGAATGTTAGATTGGGGAGTTAAGCAATTATGCTGCATCGTTTGCACATCAACAGAAAAAAGTTGCCAATTCTCATCTCCTTCTTGATCTTTCATGTAAAGAAGGGTCTTACCATCAAAAGACCAGTTATAAGTATGAATCCCTCGCTTTTGATCCTGCGTGATAGCACAAGCTTTATTAATGTTATCAAGAGGTGCAATCCAAATATTTAACACTCCCTGATATGGAGCAATATATGTTAGATATTTGCCATCAGGACTAAGACGAACACATACTCGTTCAGGATTACCAAATAAAATTTCACGTTCAATCATTTTAGAAAAAGACATAGAACCCCTTTTTAATTCTTAAAAAAAATTTATTTATATTGTTTTTTCAAATAGTTATAACTTAAAAATATTCTATTTTTTAGGATCGCTTCAAAAATTATTTATCATAATATTATCTTTAAATATTAAAAAAATAAAACTTTTTTTATCAAACACTTGAGAAAAAAATCCTCCCATAAATACCCTCAAATGATCATAAAATTAAATTATCAAATTTAAGGCCATTGAATTCCAACTCCAGAATATGTATTAGTAAGCTTAAGTTTTCTTAAAGGGTATGAAGTTTATGAATATCAACATGATAATTCTGGATTAACAATGACAACTACCCATAAACAATCCTCCCAAGAATCTCTTCCTTCTACCACGACTTTAGAACCAATTCCTAGGCTTGTATGGACTCTTGGCTGGATGATGTTTCTCGTCAATTTATCCTTTATTATGGTCTACAGCTACATTGGCATTTATATGAAATCTTTAGGCGTCACTATGGCCTGGATTGGAGTCGTTGAGGGTGTCGCTGAAGGTTGTTCCTATTTAATGAAATTATTATCAGGCATGTTTAGTGACTATCTACGTCGGCGTAAACCCGTTATGGTAGTGGGATACACCATGCTTGTCATTTCAAGAGTTATCTTCAGTCTTGCTGCAAGCTTTATGCCTCTTTTTGGCGCTCGACTTGTCGAACGACTTGGAAATGGTATCCAATCAACTCCACGAGATACAATGGTTGCAGATATTTCTCCTGCCAATCGCATCGGTGCTTCTTATGGATTAAAACGGACTCTTGCACAATCTGGATCTTTGCTTGGTGCCGTTGCAGGAATTGGTGCAATGCTATGGATGGGTGGTGATTATCAAAAGGTATTTCAGTTAGCCGCCGTGCCAGCATTCATCGCTTTTTTGATTCTTATTTTCTTTGTTCATGAGCCTAAAAAGTTTGCGCATTCTGCTGTTTCTTCAGAAATTCCCCTGCCTGAACAAAAAAATCGATCACGCATGCATTGGTCAAACTTGCCAGCTCTTGGATCCTCATTCTGGCTTTTAATGCTGGTTGCTGCCATTTTTATGCTATCACGTTTTAGCGAAACATTTTTAACCCTGCATGCTTATAATAATTTTGGTCTTCAAAGCGAATATGCTCCAACGATCATGTTAATTTTTAATGCGGGATGGTGCCTTTCTTCATATCCCGTTGGCGTACTAGCTGACCGCATGAATAGGTATTGGTTCTTAGCAATGGGAATTGTGTTCTTAATCCTTGCAGATCATTTCCTAGCAACAGCGAATTCACTCCTTTGGGTTTACGTTGGGTGTTTTTTCTGGGGTGTTCAATATGGTGTGACCCAAAATATTTTTCTTTCTTTAATTGCAGAAATTGTCCCTACCGATCTGCGAGGCACGGGTTTCGGTTGCTATTACATTATCTGTGCAATTTCTGCCTATTTTGCAGATCACCTTGCAGGCGTCATCTCAGAATACTATGGGCAAGTTGCATCATTTTCATTCAGCGGCGTGATTGCAACAGTATCTTTATTAGTCTTGATTATCATCCTGGGGTATAAAAATAATAGAAAGAAGAAAAGTACTTCAATTACTTAAAACCTGGATAGTTCTTATAAATGAACATATAAAAAAAGCTGAGGATATTATTTCCTCAGCTTTTTTCACTATAAATAACTTTTAGAACTACTCTAATCCCAATTCTTCAAGAATTAGATGCGCCTGGCTTGAACTTATCGCCATATTATTTTGAAGATAAGAAATCATTTCCTCATTCGTCGGATTTCCCCCCTTCTCTTGCTTTAGCTTCATTACAAGCTCACCTGCTCTTACGAGATCCCCTTCTTTAGGGTGCCATTCTGCTTGTTGATCTGCTGGGGCCTGTTCAGGAATTACAATATTCGGGATGGATTCTTGGTTTTGAGGTACAGCGACGCTAGATTTAATTTTTTCTGACTGCCCTATCACCAAAGGTTGGATAGGTGCATGCGGTGGCAAAGGAGCTTGCTCAGCTGGTTCAGAGCCAAGCATCGGCTCTCTCTCACGATGATTACAGGCAACAAGCGTTGCTGCACTAATAAGTAAAAATAAATTTAAAGTCTTCATGAATAATTTCCTTTCTAACTCAGGGTATTAATAACATGCCACAATAACCCAAGATAGATTTTTCTACTGGCTCTATCAGTTGGAACTTAATTCATTAAAAAATTAAAAGAATATTTCTATTTTCTACTTTCATATGTTCCTATGAAATTTCACACTTTTTGTGCATTTTTACATGGCTTGTTATTTGGTAAAAAACCACCTGCTTGCATATTCCAAAGTGTTGCATAGTGTCCATCTTGGGCTAATAAAGTCTTATGTGTACCATCTTCAACGATGTGACCTTCTTTAAATACGAGAATACGATCAACGCCGCGTAATGTTGAGAGCCTATGTGCGATAATCATCACTGTACGATTCTTAAAAAGGTAATCTAAGCTTTCTTGGATTTTTTTTTCAGTCTCTGAGTCAAGAGCTGAGGTGGCTTCATCCAATAAAATAATAGGCGCATTCTTTAAAATAGCTCGAGCAATTGCAATTCGCTGCCGCTGTCCACCCGAAAGTTTCACGCCTCTCTCTCCCACAAGAGTATTGTAGGTATCAGGAATTTGCATAATAAAATCATGACAATATGCTTTTTTTGAAGCTTCTATAACCTCTTGATCGGATGCATCAAAATTCCCATAGCGAATATTATCCATCAGACTTCGGTGAAATAATATAGGTTCTTGAGGAATTGCACTAATCGACTTATGAAGAGATTCTTGGGTAACAGATGCAATATCTTGATTATCAATAAAAATTTTACCTTTTTGTAACTCATAGTTCCTTAATATAAGGTTCACAAAAGTGGTTTTACCACTACCTGAAAATCCAACAAGCCCGACCTTTTGGTGGCCGTAAATTTCAATATTCAGATCTTTAAACAGGCCACCATTACGAATATAGCCAAAATTTACATTTTCAAATCGAATACTTCCTTTATCAACCAACAGTGTCTTAGCATAAGGCTTATTAACAATTTCATGAGGCTGTACGATAATACTTAATGCTTGCTTCCCTACCCCCTGAGCTTCTGCAAATTTCAAAAGCTTTTCTGAAAACCGAAAAACAATGTCTGCAATATTTTGTGCTAACACAAGGACAAGCGCAAAATCTCCTATGGTAATACCCCCTCTAAGACGGCCATAAATTAAGGCACTTAACATTAGTGCCATCAAAAAACCATGAGCAGCCCCTTGAACAGCTTTCACTTTAAGTAAATATCTTTGAAGCCATTGATCTTTAGTTCGTACGTCCTCAAGCGTTATACTTAAATATTCATTTTCATATTCATAAGCAGAAAACAAACGAACATTTGAAGTATTTGTAAGGCTATCCACGGCTTTTCCACTTAACGTGCTTCGTGCCTCTGCCAGAAGCTTTGTATACTTCTTAGTTTTTTTCGAAAAATGTAGGCTAATAGCAACAAAACAACCTGCCCAAAGAATTAAAATTAAACCTAATATCGGATGAATAAATAACAACGTAATGCTTGCAATGATTAAAGCTAATAGATGAGAAAGTAAAACATCACTCATCATCGTTACTATAATTTCAACAGAGCGTACCATATCACTAATTTTATTTGCTAATGCTCCAGCATAATGATTATGAAAATAGCTATGTGAATGGCGACTTAAATAAGAAAACATCTCTACCCATATTTCTTTTTGTAAACATGGTATCGTCTTTAGAAATATATAGTCATAAAACCTAAAAAAAATCAGAGAACTGTTTGAAGATATGTAGTAAGCCATGGCAGGAAGCATAATTACTTCTACGAGATCTCCGGGATAAGAAGCTGTAGCAGCAACCTTATTAATAAGAACTTTTAATAAATAAGGAGATAGTGATTTTTCTAAAGCCCATAAGAATGCTACCGTACATAAACCTAATAGCCCAATTTTATATCTTTTTGCAAAATACCAGATAAAAGCTGAAAGAGTTCTAGGTAACATGATACAAACCACCACTTAGGTAAGATTATGATACTTATTTTAACTTATTTAACATGTATCAACTAATTGAAAAATTATTGAAAAATAATTTATTATAATAAGTTCTTTTCAAGAAATGTCTCAATGGCATAAGCTATAGCGACAGGTACTTCTTGCATTGGATAATGTCCCGTCCCTTCTAAAACGACTATTTGAGCTTTAGGATACCATTTTCCAAATGTTTCTTGCATAACAGCTTCCCGAGATCCTTCTGCATCGTGCGCACCTGCTATTACCAAAATAGGTGTCTTAAGGCCTTTAATATGATCAACAAAATTAGTTTCTGTGAACATATTCAGATAAGCAACTCTTGCCTCTGAAACAGAATATTGTCTCCATTGCTGTACTTTTAGGTTTGTAAATTGTTTTCCATAACGATGGCTGGTCATGAAACCAATCATTTGCTCAGCAATTTCATCATTATCTCGAGCTCCATCTGATAAAAACGCTTTTACCTCTTCAGGCACAGGAGAACCGCAAGCTGGTACAGGCGTAATCGCAATACACGATAAAACCCGCTCTTGCGCTTTATACGCAACATATTGAGCAATCATTCCACTCATCGAGTGCCCAATAATATGAAATTGACTCCATTTTAGAACATCAGCTATTTGCAAAATATCTTGGGTTGTTTCTTCGACTGAACATTCACCAGAAATTCCTTTAGAGCGGCCATACCCTCGCAGATCAACAAAAGCATAAGTAAACCTCTCAACATTTAAGTAAGGTTGAATAGACTCATAACTCGTATAAAACCAATCATGCATTACAATCACATGCTCTGAACCATGACCATAAGTACGATAAGAAATTGTCATCTATTTTTCCCTCTCAAGAATACTCGTAGGCTTCTTTCCAAGCTTCAAACATCAAAATGCTCCACAACTGATGTTGATAATTCCCTTGGCCTTGTAGGTGCTCACGCCACATCTGTTGAACTTGTTTAACATCAAAAAAACCACTACTTTTTAATCTTTTCTCAGATATAAATTCTTCAGCCCATTGTCGTAAAGGACCTTTCAACCATTTTCCAATAGGAATACCAAATCCCATTTTAGGACGTTCTATAAGGCTCTTAGGAACATAACGATAGAGTACTTGCCGTAAAATCCATTTTGTTTCGGAACCTCGAATTTTCATATCTGCTGGAAGCCCCCAAGCAAATGCAACAATGCGATGATCAAGAAGCGGAACACGTGCTTCAAGTCCTACAGCCATCGATGCACGATCAACTTTTGCGAGTATATCATCAGGAAGATATTTTATAAGGTCCCAGTATTGCATTGAATCTACAAATTTTGAAAATTGCACTTCAGAAGAAGTTATACTTAAATTATTTTGATGCAATAAAAAATTTGCAGACGTTTTTCTTTGACTTAAAAGAACCTCATAAAGCTCTTTAGCATCTTTAGCTTTTAAGATATTTGCAAGCTTATAGAATTTATCCCCGGCTTGAGGTAAAAAACTTGACGGGATTGCTCTATCCCAAAAATCCTCGCCACCTAATTTTAGACTACTTCCGATCGCATTTCTAAAAACTAAAGGTAAAAAACCATAAATTTTTTGCATTTGGGTCGCAACACGATGGCGATTATAACCGGCAAAAAGTTCGTCTCCTCCATCTCCAGAAAGCACAACCTTGACAGATTCCCTAGCAAGCTTTGAGACTAAATAAGTTGGGATTTGTGAAGCATCAGCAAAAGGTTCATCAAAATACTTAGGCATTTGAGGCACGATCGACACGACATCTTGAGGTGATAGGATTAATTCATGATGATCTGTTTTTAAATGCTGTGCAACCGCGCGCGCATGCTCAGCTTCGTTAAATCCTTTTTCTTCAAAACCGATAGAATACGTTTTTATAGGTCGAGAACTTAAGCTTTGCATTATAGCAGCAACAATTGAACTATCGACGCCACCAGACAAAAAAGCGCCTAAAGGCACATCTGCCACCATTCGTCTTTTAACAGAGTCCTTTAAAAGTTCTTCAAGATCATCAATTACCCTTTTATCGTCATAAGACTGCCTTTCTCTTAAGTTGATCCCTTCTTGAACGATTTTTAATGGGTCCCAAAAAACGTGGCTTTTTTCTTTTCCCGACTCATAAAATGTTATAAGTGTGCCAGGCAAAAGTTTATAAATATTATTATAGATTGTCTGAGGTGCCGGAATAAAATTATACTTAAAATAGTTACTAAGAGCGTCTAAATTAATTTTTTTATCAAATTTATTATGCGCCAATAATGCTTTCAATTCAGACCCAAAAAGAAGAGTTTCTCCAACTTTTCCATAATACAAAGGCTTAATCCCAAGCCGATCCCGTACGAGCGTTAGTGTCTTTTCTTGCTTGTCCCATAATCCAAATGCAAACATACCAATGAGCTGACTTACTGTGTCAATGATACCCCACCGAGCACAAGCCTCGAGAATCACTTCTGTATCTGAATGTCCGTGAAAGTTGAGCCCCTCTTGCTCCAGAAAGTGGCGCAGTTCAGCAGCATTATAAACCTCGCCATTATAAACAATAACGTAACGCCCATCTTTTGATGTCATAGGTTGATGGCCAGCTGCAGACAAATCTTGAATAGCAAGGCGTCTCATTCCTAACGCAATCCCTTGCTCAACCTCAGTCCAAGTACCTCCGTCATCAGGTCCTCGATGCAAAAGGCTCTCTGTCATTTGAGAGATCAGTTGTTTCATTAAGTTAGAGGACGTTGCTCTTGAAAAATCAAGAAACCCTGCGATACCACACATGTATGAACTTTTCGCTTTGTAATTTCTGAACTTAAAAATTAACGCGGAAGTAACGTCTTGTAAATCCTTAAAAGCATTAGCAATAAATATCTTAGTCTTTTAAATAAATTAAATATTGTGGATACTGCTGAGCTTCTATTGCTTTCATTTCATAGCGAGTTGAAGGCCAAAAATTTGGCTTCTCTTGACTACAAAAATAAGGATGAAACTCAGAAACTGACTGAAATGCTCGCTGCATATGTTCAATATAATCTGGCACATCCGAAGCAAGGCGTACCTCACCCCCCTTCTTTACAATCCGGCTTAATTCAGACAGTAATTTAGGGTTTACGATTCGCCTTTTGTGATGCTTTTTTTTAGGCCAAGGATCAGGAAAAAGGATAAAAACTTTTTGAATAGAGTTATCAGGCAACTCCTGAAGTAAGAGCCGCACATCATCGGGAAATAAACGTACATTAGTGAGTTGTTTTTCTGAACGATACTGTAGAAAAGATGCAACACCATTCATAAAAGCTTCGGCTCCGATAAAACCTACCTCTCGATTTTGTTCGGCTAATGCTGCTAAATGCTCTCCTCCACCAAACCCAATCTCAAGCCAGACCTCTTGTGTGTTTGGAAATATCGTCTTTAAATCTAATGGAAATTTAATCTTATAAAGATCTAAAGTTTTTAAAAATTCTGTTTTTTGTTTTTTTAACGGGCGGCCTTTGCGCCGGCCATAAAATTTATCGACTACTTGCATTGACATTCTTTACTTAACTGTTCTTTTTGCGCATCTTCTATGACTCAAGAAACCGCCCAAAAATAATAATGAGAAAAAGACTAAAAGACCAAAGAAAATACGATCCCCATACAAAGAATAAAGTGTTAGTGAAGATGATGGTAGAGGAAGTTCTGTATCAATAGTCCCCTCTGTATTTAAGGGTAAACTTGCTTTAACACGTCCATAAGCATCGATAACAGCTGAGATTCCAGTATTTGCCACCCTTATATAAGGCAATCCTTCCTCAATAGCACGAGCTCGATTGATGGCAAGATGCTGATAAGGGCCAGAAGTTGGACCAAACCAGGCATCATTCGTTGCATTATAAATCCATTGAGGCCGTTCCCCTTGCTTTTCTTTAACTTCCCCTGGAAAAATCCCTTCATAACAAACAAGAGGGCTAAATGGTGGTAATCCTTTAACTTTAAGCGTCCTTGGGCCAGTTCCTGATGAAAAATCAGTAGAACCTGCTGTTACTTTCTTTACAAAGGAAGGAAAGAAAGAACGCATCGGCACATACTCACCAAATGGCACTAAATGACTTTTATCATAGATATCTGTAATCTGCGCATCAGGCGTGATAACAAATATACTATTCCAAGCTTGGATATTCACGCGTGAGCGTTTTATGAGGCGAACACCACCTGTCATCAATGCACCTTCAGATGGAATAACGCTGGCGACACGATGCCGCTTCCCATGGTCATATTCAAGAAGACAAGGAACAGCTGCCTCAGGCCAAAGGATATGAGTAATAGGTTTTTGAGCTGGAGAACTTGTAAGAAACAAGAGATGCTCAAAGTTCTTGTTTAGATGCTTATGGTCCCATTTTAATCTTTGAGGAATATTAGGTTGTACAAGTCTTAAACAAATATTAGGGAGGACCCCATCATTTGCATAAAATAGTCGCCACTTTCCAAAAGTCCCAAGACTTATCAATAAGATAAGAGCTATAGAAGAATAAAAAATTCTATTTCTTAATGATGTAGTTTCTAAAGATAAAAAAGGAAGACCCGCAATGAAAACAGTTATAAGGCTTAGCCCATAAGCTCCAAAGAGTGATAAACTTTGATTCATTAAATCGTAGTCCATCCAAATATACCCTATTAAATTCCAGGGTAATCCGGTTAAGACATGTCCCCGCAACCACTCAAAAATAGCCCACAACATACTAAAATAGAAGAGTTGCGTTAGCCCCTTTGTCCTTGACATGTGCGTCAAAAGCGTGACCGGAGCTATAAAAAAACTTAAGACTGCAGGAAGACCTAATAAAGCAAAAGGAATAAGCCAACCAAATTGTTGCAAATCGATGCTCATTGCAAAGGCAATCCAATACAAACCCGTTGTAAAATGCCCTAAACCAAACCACCAACCAATTGCAAAGACATGTTTCCATGAAGTCGATTGAGAGTTATTAAGAAGCCACAAAAGACCACTCAATGAAAAAAACGCCATGAAAAACCAAGAAAATGGTTCAAAAGCTAGAGTTCCAAGTGCTCCCAAGAGAAAAGCTATAGCAAAAACCTTCCACGGTTGCGCATTTATAAATAGGGTTGACAGCACGCTCATCATCTTGGGGGAAGCTTAATTCTTACAGTGGTAACGCGTCGAGGACTTGCATCAAGAATTTCGAATAATACACCCGAACTATGCTTAATCACTTCTTTTTGACCAGGAACACGGCCTGTTATATACATAACAAGACCCCCCACCGTATCGATGTCTTCCTCTCGTTCTTCATCAGATAAAATAGAACCTATTTCTTCTTCTAGATCTTGAATTAATAGTCGAGCATCTACAATATAAGTTCTACTATTTTCTTTTGTTAACTGAGCTGAAATTTCAGGAGTATGTCCATCTTGAAGATCTCCTAGAACTTCACGAATAACATCCCAAGAGGTTACTAAACCATCAATCCCTCCATATTCATCGATAACTAATGCCATAGGTATTTGAGTGGCACGCATTTGCAATAAGAGATCAAGTAAACGCATAGAAGGAGGCACAAAAAGAACTTGCTGAAGTATTTTACGTACATCAAAATCTTTTACTTTAGACCAAATAGCAACATCCTTTGCATGTATGTAACCCAAGACATCATCTAAAGTTGTATGATGAACAGGAAATCTCGTAAATGGCTTTTCACTTATGAGTTTAGTAAGTTCTTTAAACGAAATGTCATGTGGTATTGAAACAATATCAGCGCGAGGAATCATTACATCATCTACAGTAAGATCTCTCAATGCAAGTGTATTAGAAAGTAAAATGCGCTCTTCTTCATTTAAAGATGATTCTTCTTTAGGAGATTCTTGAATTAACTCTGTTATTGTTTTCCTGACAGATTCATTTCGCCGCGTTGATAATTTTTCGAATATCCCCTTAACTTTCTTAAACACTAGTCGTCTCCTCTCCATCATAAGGATTTGATATATTAAAATAATTTAAAAGCCTTTTCTCAAGATCTTCCATAATCAATGCTTCTTTCTCAGTTTCATGATCATATCCTAATAAATGCAAAGCTCCATGAATCATGAGGTGCGTCAAATGATCTTGAAAGTTCTTCCTTTGCTCCTGTGATTCACGAAGAATGGTATTATATGCAAGAATAATATCACCATATAGTGGCCTTACATTGTATATAAATGAAAGTACATTAGTGGGCTTATCATTTCCTCGATATTTAAAATTTAGCTGTTGGATAGCCGCATCATTTACGAACGAAATTGAAATTTCGTAAATATCTTTTTTTTCATGTTCAAGTACATATTTAACAATTTTAGATGTAAATTTTTTTAAATTCAAATCTAAGCTTTTCCATCCTTTATCTTTAATATGAATGGTAAGCTCTTTTAAATTATCTGAAAAGGGGGCGAGCGATGACAAATAAGCCACCTTTAATTTGAATTGCTTATTTTATTTATCATATGCCCGCACTATCTTACTAACGAGAGGATGACGAACAACATCGTCCTCATTAAAATAATTAATAGCAATCCCATTGATATTATTCAGTTTTTCAATTGAATCTCTTAAGCCACTTATGTTTCCAGGAGGCAGATCAATTTGGGATAAATCTCCCGTTATTACCATTCTTGAGCCTTCTCCCATACGGGTTAAAAACATTTTCATTTGAGACACTGTTGTATTCTGTGCTTCATCTAAAATGATATAAGCCTTTGATAGGGTTCGTCCCCGCATAAATGCGAGCGGAGCAATTTCTATTTCTCCAGAAATTAACCGTTTATTCACTTGTTCAGATGGCAGCATATCATAAAGTGCATCGTAAAGGGGACGCAAATAAGGGTCAACTTTTTCTTTTAAATCTCCCGGAAGAAATCCTAATCTCTCTCCAGCTTCAACAGCTGGCCTTGATAAAATAATTCGTTGGATTTGTCCTGATAACAAGGCAGATACAGCTGTAGCCACGGCTAAATAGGTTTTACCTGTCCCAGCAGGACCAATTGCAAACACTAAATCATTTCTTTGCAATGCATGAATATAATTTATTTGACCAGACGTTCTGGGACTAATAACACGACGACGTGTAGGAATTATTACTTCAAAAGATTCTTGTACTTGCGACTCCAAATTAGCATGACTTACAATAGTCATCCTTAAGGCTGTATCGACCTCTGCAGTACTCACGACAAGGCCTTTTTTTAATCTTTCATAAAGACGATTAAGGACATTTTGTGCAGCAATAACGCTCCCTGATTCCCCTGTGATAATTAATTGATTTCCCCGAGCTTTAATAAGCACACCTAAATTGTTCTCAATTTTAAGTAAATATTGATCACGCTCACCAAATAAAAGAGGAAGAAGACGATTATCATCAAATTCTACATCAAGTGTAATAGGACTATTATTCCCCATAGTTAACGTTCTCTCCCTTTCTAAAACATTAAATTATATGGTAATTTTCTCTTGCGTCATGACTGTACCTGTCAAACTATTTTGAGTTGCATGTGTGATCAACACATCCACACATTGTCCAATTAAACGTGTAGCAGCTTCTGCATAAACAGACTGTAAATAAGGACTTCGTCCAACTAGTTGCCCAGGATGACGCCCTTGTTTTTCAAAAAGTATAGAAATACTTTTTCCGATAAGTGATTGATTAAATGCTATCTGTTGCTCAAATAATAAAGATTGCAGCCGTGCAAGACGTTCTGTTTTCACTTCTTCAGAAACTTGATCATCTAGCATCGAGGCAGGAGTCCCGGGGCGAGGACTGTATTTAAAAGAAAAAGCAGAGGCAAAATTCACCTTTTTTACAAGCTCGAGTGTATCTTCAAAATCTTTATCTGTTTCACCAGGGTATCCTACAATAAAATCTGAAGAAAATGCTATATCAGGTCGTGCCGACCTAAGTTTTTCAATGATTTCTGTATAATACGCGGTGGTGTGCTTACGATTCATCAATTTAAGAATTCGATCTGATCCTGATTGAATAGGCAAATGCAAATATGGCATAAGCTTTTCAATATCGCGATGTGCATTAATTTGCTCTTCATTTACATCTGCTGGGTGTGAAGTTACATACCGTATTCTTTTAAGCGCTTGAATTTTAGAAAGGTATTGGATGAGTCTTCCCAAAGTCCAAACTTCCCCCTCTCCACCAGAAAATGTTCCATGGTATGCATTCACATTTTGGCCAAGAAGTGTAATTTCTTGCACTCCCTTTTCAACAAGTCGACACGCTTCTTCATAAACAGTTTCAACTGGCCTTGAATATTCAGCACCTCTGGTATAAGGAACAACGCAAAAATGACAAAATTTATCACAACCTTCTTGAATGGAGAGAAACGCAGATATTCCCTGAGGTTCAGAAGTTTCAGGTAAGAAGTCAAATTTACTTTCCTCAGGAAAATCTATCTCTAGAATACCTCGCCCTGGTCCCTCTTCTACCGCAGTCTTTCTTTCTATTTCTGCCAGAATTTGTGGTAAGCGGTGATAGCTTTGAGGGCCTACTATCACATCAACATATTTTGCGCGCCTGAGAATTTCCTCTCCTTCAGCTTGGGCCGTACAACCAGCAACCGCAATAACCATATTTTGGTTATTTAATCTTTTTGCTTCTTTATATTCTCTAATACGACCTAATTCAGAGTAAACTTTTTCACTTGCTTTCTCCCGAATGTGACAGGTGTTTAAGATCACCATATCAGCATCTTCAGGTAACTCTGTTATTGTAAATCCTAAAGGTTTTAATAAGTCTGCCATACGTTCAGAATCATAAACGTTCATTTGGCATCCATAAGTTTTTATAAATAAATTTTTCTTTTTCTTTATATCAGACATCTTGAAACTATAAAATTTCTAGTACTCTTGTAATACTCTATTATAGGTTAAATTAAAAACAATAAAAGCGCGGTTTTTATGAACCGCGCTTTTATTTTTGAGTGTTCTTACAAAATTATGCTGCTTCAGCTTCACGACGTTTACGGCCAAGACCTATTTTCATCGCCAAAAAACTTCTTTGCTTCGCATAATTAGGAGCAACCATTGGATAATCAGGACCAAGGCCCCAGCGCTCACGATATTGTTCCGGTGTCATGTTATAAGCTGTCTTCAGATGACGCTTTAACATTTTTAATTTTTTACCATCTTCCAGACATACTATATATTCATCATTGATTGACTTCTTAACTGGCACTGCGGGTTCAGGACGATCAACGAACCCTGTGGACTGACCAGTTAGTTCATTTAAAGTAGAAGAAACTTGCTTGAGTAGGCGAGGAAGCTCATTAATATCAATCGTATTATGAGAAACATAAGCAGAAACGATATCAGTAGTCATACTGAGTAGCTCAAAGGATTGAGTATCATTTACGGGCTTATTAAGAGAGTTTGTCATTGTATTTCCTTTCTTGTTTTTTTTACTTATTTTTTTCTTTTGATTGCTTTAAAAAAAGCTCCTCACTTAACTAAATGATTCCCTTTTTATATATTTGTATCTTTGTCCAATGGTTTAGAATATTTATTTTAAATAATCAAGCAATTTTTTATAAATTAAATCAATTATTCAATTTGATTTCTAAAAGTAACGCATCAGCTTGGCTTTTATCATTTAATAAATAATAATTTTTTCGTCGCCCATAGGCTTTAAAATTTAAATTTTTATATAATAAAAGTGCTTCTTTATTATATTCATTTACCTCTAAAAGTAGTCTCTTCGCCCCTTTTATGAAAATCTGCTTTATTGCTGTCTTGATTAATGCTGTTCCAATACCTTGTCGTCTATGACTTTCTAAAACACCTAGAGTTAATATTTCTGCATCATCAATAATATATTGTAATAAAATAAAACCATATAGATGTTCTTCTAAAGACGTGGCCTTAAAACCAAAAACTCCAGGGCTTGCCGTGATAAGAACTTCAAATTCTTTTTTTGACCATGGACGTTCAAAAACAGACGCATGCAGAATTGAAGCTTGCTCACATATTTCAAAATCAAATGGTACTATTTTATAGTCCATTATTGTTTAGGTTGTGTTATATCAGGTGATCGTAAATAAAATGGTTCATCATTATTATAACAACCTGTTTTTAAATTTTTTAATGCAATTTCTATGAGTGTATCTGCTTTCGGCATTTCTGGATTTATTGTGACATTTAGTTTATTAGCCACAAAATCTTGAACAAGTATAGCACCATCTCCTGTAATTAAGGTTGGGTTTGATGTTATAAGTGCAGCAACTTCACTCGCTGTAAGTAATTTAGGTTCTTGCTCTTCTGAAGCATACTTTTTACAAAATAATTCTTCTCTTTGAGAATTTAAAATGACGTATATTTCTTCATATTTTTGTTTCTCTCTCACTGTTTCAAAAATCCAATCAAAACAATTTAAAGTGATCAGAGGAACCCCTAATGCCAATCGAAAACCACGCCCCAAAGAAAGACCAACACGCACCCCTGTGAATGAACCAGGTCCAAGTGTTGTTGAAATCAGATCAATATCTTTAATATCTATATTAATTTCTTGTAAGGCTTCAATAATTAACGGAAGTGCTTTAGCATCCTGTCCTCGCACTTCCCTCACCTCTCGAAATGCTCTTTCTTTATTGCAGTTTTGTGCTGCAATTGAGAGAGAAAAATTCGCACATTCAAAAGCTAAAATGTTCACAATGATTTTGATTCATAATAATACGTGAGGCTATTCCAACACAATTAATAGATAAAGTAAAGAAAACATCCCTTAAACAAGCCTTATATGACCCCATATATCTCGGCACATGAGTCTAAGCCAGTTGAAGAGAAGATAAAGGCAACAATATTATCTAAAACAATTAACGAAAGAATTTTTATGTGTTATTTTTCCTTCATTAAGAGAAGAAATAACGAATGTCATCTCATCTTCCGATTCTTTATTCATTTAGACGTTGCCCATATGCTATGCGAGCAAGATTAGCCCTCTATTCTTCAAAAATTTCTCACGAACATCGCGAAATAAATTTGAAAAATAAACCCCTTGAAATGCTTGCCATTTCGCAAAAAGGTACAGTCCCTGTAATGTTTTTAGAAAATGGAGATCTTCTTGAAGAAAGCTTAGATATTATGAAATGGGCTTTTAAGATATCAAATTTACCAACTGACGATGTTCAATTAATTCAGGAAAACGATACAACATTTAAGCAAGCACTAGATCGCTATAAATATCCGGGTCGATACGCGGAAGAAATTGGGATTAATTATCAGGAAGAATGTGAATATTTTTTACAAAAACTTGAAAATCAATTATCTCCATTTTTAAGAGGAAATACTATATCTTTTCTAGATTTAGCAATATTTCCTTTTGTTCGACAATTCTCTATGGTCAATCCTGATTGGTTCGAGATCCAACCCTACCCCCATATAAAAGTATGGTTACGCTCTTTTATCTCAAGTCAGTTATTTGAGGAAGTCATGCAAAAATTCTTATTCTGGACGCCAGAAAATAAACCAAGCTTAGTCTTATTTTAATTTAAAGAAAGAACTAAACCTCCTAAAAATTGGAGGTAAAACTCAAAAAAGTTTTTGATTTAGCTGAAAAAAATTTAAAAACCTAAAAGCTAAATGGATAAGTCAAAGACAAATATCTCTCAGGGATTTGAAAAATAAAAGTAACCTTAAAGCCGATCAAATTTCCCAACTAAAATTCGTTCTTGAACAAACTGAATATGCGCTTGCAAATTTGATTACCCCCCTGAAGAAAAAACTCTTCTTTTTATGACCTGGACTTTTGCCGTAGCCTCTAGTCTTCCTCAGGATAATAGTGCAAAGCATATGTGTGAGGGATTCAAAAGCTTAATAGTAAAATCGTGCGAGCCCAAAACCAATTAGAGACAATGAATAAAGGAATAAGCCACCTTGATTCAGTATTGCAAGATATAGAAACTGACCCAAGATTTATAAGAGTCCATAAAGCTACCTTAGCACGTCTAGCAGAGGCTCAACCTAAATTAACCAATATCCAGGATACTTATATTCTCGTTTTTGAGATCCAATACCCCACTCCAACCATCCTGTCGCATTTTTATTAAGTTGAGCCATTAAATAATCAGCAAACTTGGGATTCGTCTCAAGCTGATCTTTAATCCTAAAGCTTTTTGAAGATTTTCTTTTTCCTCATTAAGTGATTTATGCCCATCAGAAACAATTTCTTCAGAGATTTTATATTCATTAAATGGCTTCGATAACCCAATACTTTTTAAATATCCATTAATTTTAGAATCTAATTTTTCCCAAAGAAATTTTAATCCTTTACTAGCCATTCACTTTCAGCATTCGACTTTTCTGCTAATAGGTTAAATAATATCTTTTCCTTAATCTGTTAAAAAGAAGTCAATCGTAGAAACCACACGAATCTTTTTAATCAAAGAATTATGACCAGAATCAAAATCTTCAGTAGGCAAAGCATCAGCACTCATAATACGAAAAACGCCCTGATTTGAGCGTCGAATAGCACCTATACGGCTTCCCGAATCTGCCGCAAATTGTTGCGCAAGCTCACGCGCATTTTTAGTTGCTTCAGCAAGCATTTCTGGTCTTAATTCACGAAACTGAGTATATTGATACCTAATATCTGAGCGTGAAATAGCAACACCTTCCTTTATCAGTTCACCTAAATGTCGATTGGTTTCTTCGATAAGCTCCACTTTTTGCGTAACAATTTTTAAAGAAAGATCAACAATAAAACGATGCGGTGGAAGTTGCCCTCCCCAATCACGTGCATGAGTATCATTGACTTGAGGTGAGGAACTTTTGATCTCTGCTTCCTCAATACCAACTTTTTGAAGAAACTCCTGCACTTTAGTTTTTTGTTCACTGATTTGCTTATAAAGATCAACTAAGTTATCTCCGCTCAATCTTATTGCAATTTCCCAATCAGCACGGTCAGACTTAACAGTGCGCTCAACTAAACCTTTAACAGTCACATATCTTTCTGCCAATTTAATACTTTGTATTCCTTTAAAAATAAAAAAACCTGCAAGTGATAGACCTACAGCGATAAACAACCCAAGAATTAATGCAGACAATGTAGAATTCTTTTTTATTTCCATAGCGACCCCATCTCCTTATTTTAATAATTTCCAACAATATTTTAATATTTTTCCAATAATTTTATATACGACTTGCACAAAAGTCTATGATTCAAATTAATAATCTTAAAATTGGCTTAAAGGTTTGATTTCCAGAAAATTTTGCATTAGAGTAGCCTCCATCAAAAAACGAGGTTTTAAATGACTGAAATGAATGAGCTGATTGATGAAATTAAAGAAGATGTTCGCCTTGATCAATTGGTTAAATTTTGGAAAAAGTATGCAAATTTTATTATTGCAGGTCTTCTTTTAATCATTTTAGTTACTGCTGGCAGTGTTTTTTGGGAACATCTTAAAAATCAAAAGAACTTGAAACATGCTGCTTTTTATGAAGAAGCCCTACGTGCTGTAGATGCTAAGCAACATGAAAAAGCCAAAGAAATTCTAGATTCTTTAAAAGATGGCCATGATGGTTACAACATAATAGCGACCTTTAAAAAAGCACATTTACCAAATGTTAGCCAGGAAGAGCGATTTAAAATCTATTTGGATCTTGCTGAAAACAAGAAAATTGAGTCTAAATTTAGAGAGCTTGCTATTATTTTGTGGGGATATGAAGGATTTGAAAACCAAGATCCTGAGGCTCTCACGAAACAGCTTGAACCTATTGCCAATGGAACAAGTGTATGGCGAGACTCTGCTATAGAACTTTTAGGTCTTCTTGCAATTCGACAAAATAACTTGAAAAAAGCAGCCGAGCTTTTCAAATTTTTGCTTGAAGATAAACATGCGTTACCAAGTATCAAAAGCCGTGCCATGGCTTACTTGGAACAAATTGGCGCGCTAAATTAATATGTTAAGGAATAGCTCATGAGACAATATTATAAATATATAGTCCTTACAGCCCTTCTTTTAGATGGGTGCGAAACTTTTCTTGGAAAAAAAGATAAAATACCGTTAGAAGGGACTCGTGAAGCTGTCCTCTTATCTACGGAGGAATATAATCTAGATGATTCTTTAAAAAATCATTCTGTGAAACTTGATGCTCCTGAAGCTAATCAAGCTTGGCCTATGGCTGGAGGAAACGCACGTCATGTGATGCCTCCTCTTCTTTTAAATTCTGATTTTAAGCTCGTGTGGCAGCAAGACGTTGGTCAAGGTTCTTCTTCTGAACATCGTTTATTAAACGGCCCAATCGCAGCTGAAAACCATGTATACACTATTGATTCTATTGGTTTGGTAAGCGCTATTAATCTCACAAATGGAGAGAAAGAATGGGAAACATACTGTATTCCAACAGATAGTTCCTCTCAACCTTTCGGAGGTGGATTAGCTTATGATCAAGGAAAGCTCTATGCCGCAACAGCACATGCTGAAATTCTTTCAATTGACGCAAAAACAGGAAAAATTTTATGGCGTTTTCCAACCTCCGCTCCTGTTAGAGCTGCACCAACAGTCTCTGAAGGAAAAATCTTTGTAATAACCATTAATAATCAGCTCGAAGTCTTCAATGCAAATGATGGTCAAATCCTTTGGACCCATACAGGCATAGTTGAATCAGCAGGTCTTTTAGGAGGAGCAAGTCCAGCTGTTCATACAGGAGTCATTGTAGCACCTTATTCTTCTGGTGAAGTATTTGCCCTTCGAATAGAAAATGGATATCCTTTGTGGTCTGAAACACTACAAGCGAATAAGCAACTTGATTCTGTGTCCGCGCTTTCTCATATTAAAGCACGACCTATAATTGATAAAAATCTTGTTTTCTTAGTAAGTCACAGTGGTCGTATTAGTGCCTTAGATATGCGGAGTGGTCAATCTGTATGGAGTCGCGACATAGGAGGAATTAGAACACCAGCAGTCTCTGATAAATACTTATTCATGCTTACAAACGATAATCATTTAGTTTGCTTAATGAAAGATACGGGGCAAATTATATGGTCTCAACAGCTTGAACATTTTCTGGACCAAGAAAAACAAAAAGGTAAAGTTTTATGGGCTGGACCAATTATTATTAATGATACTTTATTGGTAACGGGTTCAAACAAACAAGGCCTATTGCTTTCAAGCCTTAATGGAAAAGAAATTAAAAAATTTGAACTTCCTAATAAATCAACCTTATCTCCAATAGTGATTAATAAAACTTTACTCATCTTGCTTGATAATGGAACCTTAGTTGCCTATCAATAGAGTTAAGCATGACTAAACATCTTAAAATCGCCATTGTTGGAAGACCTAATGTTGGAAAATCAACCCTTTACAATCGTCTAGCAGGTCGCAAACTCGCAATTGTTGAAGATACCCCAGGGGTGACACGAGATTGGCAAAAAACTCGAGGATCTCTTTGGGACTTAGAGCTTGAAATTTATGACACTGCAGGCCTTGAGGGATTTGAGTCAGAAATCATTAAAGATCAAATTGTTACGCAAACATTAAATGTTTTAACTGATGTTGATACTATACTGATGGTTATTGATAGCCGAGAACCTATTTTGGCTTCTGATCGCAAGCTAACTGAGATGTTAAGACGGTTGAAAAAACCCATCATTTTGATAGCGAATAAATGTGAAGGTCGGCAAAGGCAAGAAGGGTATTTAGAATCATTTACTTTAGGTTTGGGAGATCCTATCCCTTTTTCTGCCGCTCATGGTGAAGGACTTGATGAGCTTTATCAAGCATTGTTACCTTATGCAGAAGATCTGGAAGTTGAAGAAATTGAAAATACGCCAAATGAACAATTAAAACTTGCCATTGTTGGAAGACCTAATGTTGGAAAATCAACTTTAATGAATGCATTATTAGGCGAAGAACGTTTATTGACAGGGGATCAACCAGGAATCACCCGAGATGCTATAGCCATTGATTGGTCTTATAAAGGCCATTCTATTCAACTTGTCGACACTGCTGGAATGAGACGAAAAGCACGAATTGACGATCACCTTGAGCGTCTTTCAGTTCAGGATAGTCTAGAAGCTATACGTTATGCACAAGTTGTTATCATCGTCATGGATGCGAATGATCCATTAAATAAACAAGATCTCACTATTGCTTCTCATGTTCTAGAAGAAGGACGAGCACTCATTATTGCACTCAATAAGTGGGATGAAGCCGACCAACAAACATTACCTGAAGTCAGGCGTTCTTTAAGTTCATTGCTCTCTCAAGCAAAAGGGCTTCGTTTACAGCCTATTTCTGCTTTAAAGAAAAAAAATCTCGATGAACTTATGACTCATGTTTTAGAAGTATATCAACTGTGGAATACTCGTATTTCCACATCACAATTAAATCGATGGCTAGAAGAAGCATTAGCGCGTCATGCCCCTCCATTGTCTGGACAAACACCTATCCGCATAAAATATGCAACACAAATAAAAACTCGTCCCCCAACCTTTGTTTTATTTGCTAGTAAGCCTGTGGATCTCCCTGCTTCCTATATGCGTTATTTAGAAACTTCTTTGCGCGATTGCTTTAACTTACCCGGGGTCCCCCTCAGGCTATTTTTAAGAAAGGGTAAAAACCCTTATGAATCAAAATCCAAGTAATCATCCATTATGGTGATTTATTTCATTAATGCATATTTTCGTTTTTAAATTCTTGAGCTTTAAAGACTTCTCCGGTCGTTTTACATTTTTCACTACCTAAATAGACAAAAATATCAGTGAAATCTTCAGGACTTGGGATGGATAAGGGGTTTATTCCAGGACAAGCTTCAGCGTGCATAGATGTGCGAATATTTCCAGGATCAACCAAGTTCACTTTCAGAGGTGAGTTTAAGTTTTCATGTGCATAAAGCATCGCCATATTTTCAAGAGCTGCTTTACTAACGGAATATGCAGACCAGTAAGGTAAGATATTATGGGCAACTTCTGAAGTTATAAAAATTGCCCTCCCTGCAGAAGATTTACGCAAGAGCGGATCAAAAAACTTGAGTAAATGCCAATTTGCTGTCAGATTAATATCAATAACGTCTTGCCACATGGCAGATTGCATTTGCTGAATAGGCCCAAGCATTCCTAATATAGCAGCGTTACCAACTAGAATATCAAGCCGCCCATAACGATCTGCAATTGCTCGAGCTAAATCTTCAAGTCTTGCGTAATCTTTAAGATCATACGGCACGAGTGTTACATTTCCCCCATAAGGTGCCAAACAATCATCTAGAACCTCAAGTTGAGCTATGTTACGAGATAACACAATGAGGTCAGTTCCTTCTTCAGCGTACCGCTTTGCAATTTCTGCCCCTAATCCTCTTGTTGCCCCTGTAATAAGTGCTATTTTTCCTTTTAAAGCTGCCAATTAAAAGCCTCTTTCTTCGTTAATCATGAACTACCATAAACGAATATGTGTGTAGCTTAAAAGCGTAATATTTTCTTTATTAAAATGCTTTTAAATGTTAATAAGCTTTAAATATTATCCCAAGTAAAATTGTTTAATTGGTAGCATAGAGATACAAACTTATGCGCATAATCGCTGGTTCATATAAAGGCTATACCCTTAAAGTCCCTAATTCTTTGAAAACGCGTCCTACCACTGACCGTGCCAGAGAAACTATTTTTAATATTCTAAATAATTATGTAGATGAGTATACTGAGCTAGAGGTTTTAGACATCTTTGCAGGCTCTGGAGCTTTAGGATTAGAAGCTTTGTCGCGTGGCGCATCAACCGCAACTTTTATTGAAATTGATCATGATGCTATTAACAAAATTTATGATAATATTAACCACCTTAAAGTAGATGATCTTTGTAAGGTTTTACGCCTTGACGGCAGGCGTCTTCCTGCTGCTTATAAAAAATTTAACCTCATATTTATGGATGCTCCTTATAATAAGGAACTCACAGAGAAAGCCTTAAAAGAACTTGTTGAAAAAGAATGGATCGCACCAAATTCTTTAATCGTTATCGAAGTGTCTGCTAATGAAAATTTCTCTCTTCCCCCTTCCTTCATTTTCCTCAATGAACGTCGTATCGGGCTCGCACAAGTTTACCTAGCAAGATTTTTGCTTTTGCAATAAATGCATAGCTCATTTGTCAAAAAAATATTATAAATTCCGCATATTTTCATGTATTTTTGCCATGAAGAACATTTTTATAGGAGAAATACAATGAAATTAGGCTTTATTTATTTGCCATTAGCTGCATTATTATATAATAGTTCAGGCCTTTGTAGTGATATTAATCTTGATGATGAGTTAAAACGAGTAATACAACTATCTTTAGAAGAAAACGATCTGGGGTATGAAGAAGAGAACGCTGGTGAGGACGAGTTAAAACGCGCAATACAACTATCTTTAGAAGAGAACGATCTTGGGTATGAAAAAGAGAACGCTGGTGAGGACGAGTTAAGACGAGCAATACAATTATCTTTAGAAAAGAATGATCTTGAATATGAAAAAGAGAATGCTCGTGAGGACGAGTTAAGGCGAGCAATACAACTATCTTTAGAAAAGAACGATCTTGAATATGAAAAAGAGAACGCTGGTGAGGACGAGTTAAGGCGAGCAATACAACTATCTTTAGAAGAGAACGCTCTTGAATATGGAAGACACTTAAACCCTCAAATAAATACAAATGATAATGTGCTTAAAAAGGCAAACTATTCCCAATTACCTTCTGACTTTACTCTGAATTCTGTAGAAGAGGCTGAAGAAAATATTTTATTAGAAGAACACTATTTCAGTAAAAGGCTAGAAAAAGAGGATAATCTTAAACATAATTTAAATACTCAAAAAGAAGAGAGCTTAAAAATTAAACCAAAAGTTACAGATAACGACCTTTTGATCTTAACAAAAATTTTTCAAGATTTAGATAAAGAATATAATCATAAATTAAAAGAACTTGAAGAGTTGTTTTTTGAAGGTAATTTAATGCTACATTACTTAAATAGTTTATTTGTTTATAATGAAGATGAAAGAGATTTGGCAGAAAGAACAGGATTGTCTATCCAAGAATTTCAAAATCTTAAGCAATCTACTGATGAACGTTTGAAAAAGATAAAACTAATAGCTCAAGAACAAGGTATTTTAGAACCTAAGGACCAAAAGGCGAAAATGATAGCAGAATTCATAGCCATAAAAGGATGTTCTGAGTCATTTGCGGCAAGAGCTTACAAAGAATTTATTGGCAATTGAACTTCTGTGAAATGATAAAGAATAATAATCTTTTACAATTCTAATATTTTTTGCACATTTTTTGTAAGAACTCTTGCATCGGTGTTAAGAAAACGTTACGTTGTGGCGTGGGCCCGCTTGGTGGAATGGTAGACACAGCAGACTTAAAATCTGCCGCCTAACAAGGCATGCCAGTTCGAGTCTGGCAGCGGGCACCACCTTAAAATAAATCTTAAAAATTCTTCAGTATTTTTTCTATTCAAAAAGGCTTTTTACGAAATACCCTCATTACTCTAGCAATACAGAATTTGAAATTTTTAGAAAATGAAATACTTTATAACGTCTTTCTTCCTCATAGGTTCTCTTTACTTTAATACCATATCTCTTTACGCAACTAATGGTAGGTCGTTTGAAGAACAGACATCTAAAAGAATGAGATCTACTGCTACATATCACAATAAAATCAAAAACTTAAGTAAGAAAATTGATACTTCAACGTGGGGACGGCCTTCGCATATTACTGTGCTTGGTACTTTATTGTTGTTGGCAGCCCATTTCCAACCTGTCGGAGTTAACCAAAGGTCTTTTACTCATTCACCGACAATAACCTCACACGGTACAATAGAAGCTTCAAGTGATAATCTGAGAACCAACAATGGAACGGTTTGCAAGGTTGGCGCACGCGCTCTTGGAGCTAAGCAAGCACATATCTTTACCCTACTTGAGCGGCATAGTTCATACTCAGGCCATTTTATAAAGGATAGAAATGTCACAACAGTAAAGGAAATCAAAAGGGAGCGCCTGAAAGAATTTGAACAATTTGCTAAAAATCTTGTTGGTGCAGGGAAGCTTTCAGAAGAAGCTAGCCAAGAAGAAATTAATCAACTCTATAAAGAGCGACAGCCTGCATTTTCAAGGGTATATACCTTTAATGGAAGTCCTGTTGATGCTCTTTATTCCCAGATGATTGCCCAAACGCATCATGCGAATACGCTTGCTTGGATAAAAAAACAATACTGCCGCAAAAGAAACCTTTTCATCATTTAAAGACAGAGGAAATGATAAATCTTCTAGCAGGGATTAATTATCGTTTGCTAGGAGAAAAGAAAGCTCCTCCCTCTCCTTTTAGAGATGGCCTTATCGTTAGCTGGAATGATGCAATAGGAATTCCCAACTTTAATGAACCCACAAGAATGCGCGGTTATTTAAAGAACTCACCAACAGAGCTTGAACTTTATAATAAACTTTGTACGCTTCTGGAAAAACAAAGAGGGGAAGAGGCTTTGTCGTCTACAGATGAATGGAATATTTTTATGATTAATAATATTTTTAAAGACAAAGAAAGTCCTTATCTTTATTTTGTGAGTAAATATTATGAGTTTAATGATCTTCGACCACAAGAAATTAAAATCAAAGTGCAACGCATTATGAATTCTTATAAGAACAGTTTTGCTAAAGATCCTCTCAGAACAAGTGCTATGCTTCACCTAGAACTTATAAAAATTCATCCTTTTACAGATGCAAACGGTAGAACGGCACGCATCCTTATGAATATTGGTCTTAAATCTGCTGGTTATCCCACGGTTATAATTTATGATAGAGATGAATACGTACGCACTATCCGACAGGCCCTCAAACAAGAAAATCCTGGGATTTTTGTAGACTACATTAAAGCACAAATTTGCAAACAAGTTGAGCTTTACAATAATCCAGAATTTAAAGAAGGCCACGCTTTAAAAGAAATTGCTGATGAGTGTATGTTCGGCTGCTCTCAAACATTCTTTGAAGCCAGCAAAAAATTTGGCTTATAGCCTTTTAAATGAGTCTATAGAAGATTTTTAAGTGGACTCTTTAAATACCCAATTCTTTTCCTCTTCATCAAGTTGATCAAGGCTGATAGCCTCTCGAATTGCCCTTAAAAGACGATTCATGAAAGCAATATTATGAATTGTTATGGCTTGAAGTGCTAATATTTCTTGTGCTTTTAACAAATGATGAAGATAAGAGCGTGAGAATGTCTTACATGTTGCACAAGGACAAGTTTCGTCAATGGGTTTTGAATCTTCCCTAAAATGAGCATTACGAAGATTAATATGCTCGCCACCTTTTCCATCATTTTTATGCCAAAATGAAGGTTGAACAAGAGCCCCTCCATGACGAGCAAGGCGCGTTGGATGAACGCAATCAAATGTATCTATTCCTTGACGCACGCCATTGAAGATATCACTCACGCCTCCGATCCCTAAAAGATGAACTGGACGCTCAGGATTGAGAAGGCTCATTGTTAACGCGACAATATCATGCATTTGATCTTTTGAAGCTCCTAATGATCCCCCAACAGCATGCCCAAAAAAGGAATGATCATTGACAAATTGTGAGCTTTCTTTACGCAAATCATCGTACACCCCTCCTTGAATAATTCCATAAAGTGCTTGTCGTTGGTTATCTGTTCGCTGGAATTCTGCAAGGCTTCTTAAAGCCCAACGATGGGATAATTGCATTGATCGTTGTGTATAAATTTTATCGACATGGAAAGGAGTGCACTCATCTAGAACCACAATAAGATCCGCACCAAGTTGACGCTGGACTTGAATAGAACGTTCAGGTGTTAAAAGATGCATCCGACCATCAATATACGATTTGAACTGAGCCCCCTCTTCCGTAATTTTTAAAAGAGTTTTAGGGCGTTTCGTTAATCTCTTCCCCTTTATTTCGCTTGCAACTGATCCATGGCCTAAGCTGAAAATTTGAAATCCCCCGGAATCCGTGAGCATCGGCTTATTCCATCCCATGAAACGATGAAGTCCTCCCTGACGCTCAATTATTTCTCCACCAGGTTGCAGCATAAGGTGATACGTATTCGATAAAATGATTTGTGTGTTAGCCTCATCTATTTGTTGCGGTGTTGCTCCTTTAATTGCAGCCTTTGTTGCACAGAAAATAAAAGCTGGTGTCTCAACAATTCCACGCGGCGTTACCAGACGTCCCAAACGTGCTTTACTATTTTTTGAAGTTTTATGAATTTCAAACTGAAAGTTTGGATAATGAGACATCTACAACATTTTTCCGAGAAAGGTTAATGAAACGTACTAGATACATAACGACAGTATTTGCAAGGCTAACAATAAGACGCACTGTATAAGTACCTAGAATATAAGTAAAGATAAGAGTTTTCAATTCCACAGGATGAGAGGCTAAAATTACCCATGCCAATGTACTAAAAATTATATTATCTATACTTGAAGAAATAATAAAAGCCAAACTCGACCTTAACCATAAGGCCTTACCTTTTGTTAAATTTTTTATATATTGAAAAATATAGATATCACAATACTGACTAACCAGGTATGCACTTAAGCTTGCTATCAAAATTGTTGGGATTGGTAAAAATAAAACAGCCATTGCCTCATGCGCCTTATTAAAGACGGCATAATCTTCTTTGATTGTCTCTATAGGTTTAATTCCCAAAGTTAGTAACATAAGAATGCTTAATAAAAGAGAAGTCAAAAAGCTTAACCAAATAGACTTTTGAGCAATCTTTTTCCCATAATACTCAGTAAGAATATCTGATGTTAAGAAGCTTGAAGAAAAAACAACTGTTCCCAAAGCTATTGGATAATTTAAAAACGAAAACTCTCCAGCTTTAAGGACTTGAAGATTGCCCGCAATAATTGCTACCGAATTATAAATAAAGAGCCCTAAAGCTCCATAATAACGAAAAGTTCCAAGGATGGCGAAACTACATACGATAAATGTCAAGCAACCAATTGCTTCAGAAGGTAAACTCTGAAAAAAGTCTACCATTCTGGTTAAAGATGATGAAGTCATAGATTTAGTGCAGGTCTACCCCTGCTCTTTCGTTTTTAAGCTTTTTGAACTTGAACACGTTCTATCCGACGCTTTAATACGAGAGCTTCTTTTGATAGTTTTGAGTCATTTGTGCCTTTTAAAAAGGCATCAATCCCCCCATTTGTTTCAATGGTTCGAATAGCTCGTGTCGAAATACGCATTCTTACGCGCCCCAAAACATCACTGATGAATGATACATTTTGTATATTCGGTAGGAAACGACGCCGTGTCTTATTATTCGCATGGCTTACGTTATTACCTGCTAAAACCTGTTTACCTGTTATCATGCAACGACGTGCCATACTCTATCTCCATTTCAAAATTCACAATCTTTAGGCTTCTAATACGTCATTAAGGACGCTGCCGTCAAGGGGTTTTGCCATTTATCTATTCAACTGTGACAGATTTCGCTAAATTTCTTGGCTGGTCAACATCGGTTCCCTTTAAAACAGCTGTATAATAAGCCAAAAGTTGTGTCGGAATAGCATAAACCATAGGGGCAATAAAAGAACTTGTTGTTGGTAAAACAATTCTCTTTATAGCTTGCGAAGTAAATAAGCTATGTCCCTTTTCATCACTTAATAAAATAATAGGTCCTTTTCTTGAAAGAATTTCTTGAATGTTAGAGACTGTTTTCTCAAAAAGTGAATCAAAAGGCGCAATTGCAACAGTTGGGACGGCTTCTTCAACAAGTGCTATAGGTCCATGCTTGAGCTCTCCAGCGGCAAAGCCTTCAGCATGTATATAAGAGATTTCTTTAAGCTTAAGCGCACCTTCTAAAGCGAGCGGATAACTAGTTCCTCTACCAATGTAAAGAACATCATTGGCTTCTAATAAAGAGCGAGCAACTTCTGCTACATTATCTTTTAATGCTAATGTCTGTTCAATGAGCATTGGTAATTGAGATAAATCTCGACAGCATTGAGCAAAATCTTCCTTCGAAATCGTCTTTTTTGCTTGCGCAAATGCAAGCGCTAAAACTGCTAAAACACACAATTGGGTTGTAAATGCTTTCGTAGAAGCCACACCAATTTCAGGCCCTGCTTGCGTTAAAAACGTCACATCAACCGCTCTAGCAAGAGAGCTATTTGCAACATTGATAATCCCAAGAGACGGTTGTCCTTGAGAACGTACATAAGCTTGAGCAGCAAGAGTATCTGCCGTTTCGCCAGACTGAGAGATAAAAAGTGAAACTCCGTCTTTAGGCATCGGTGGCTGGCGATAACGAAACTCAGACGCAATATCAAGCTCAACTGGAATACGAGCAATGTTTTCAAACCAATATTTTGCAACCATTCCAGCATAAAATGCCGTCCCACAAGCAACTATCGTGATGCGAGAAACATTTTCTAAAGCAAATGGTAAAGGACGAAAGTGTAATCCTGTATGAGAAATACTTAAATACTCGGAAAGAGTACGGCGAATTACATCAGGTTGTTCGTGAATCTCTTTAAGCATAAAGTGATCAAAACCAGCTTTATCAATAGAAGAATTACCCAACTTACTTTGCTGGATGCTTCTTTTGACAGGTTCTCCCTTAAAGTTATAAATATTGGCGCTTGAAGCCTCTAATACAGCAATATCACCATCTTCTAAAAAGGTCACTTGTTGGGTTAAGTGCGAAAGAGCAACAGCATCAGAACCAATATACATTTCTTCTTTACCATATCCAATTGCTAAAGGAGGTCCAGAACGTGCTGCAATTAATAAATTCGGATAATCACGGAACAAAATAGCAATTGCGAAAGCACCTCGCACAACGCCAAGTGTCTCTTTTACCGCCTCAAATGGACTCACTCCCTGCTCTAAGAACTCTTCAACCAAATGAAGGATAACTTCAGTATCTGTCTCACTGTTAAAATGAACGCCTTTCTCAATAAGTTGTTCTTTCAATAAGTGATAATTCTCAATAATCCCATTATGGACAATGGCAACCTGATCCGTTAGATGTGGATGAGCATTTTGATCATTTGGAACACCATGCGTAGCCCATCTTGTATGAGCAATTCCAATATTTCCAGCAATAGGGTCTTTTTTAAGATCAGCCTCTAGATTAACTAATTTCCCGGCACGACGACGTCTTTGCAACTTACCATCGGTAATTACAGCAACTCCGGACGAATCATATCCGCGATATTCAAGACGACGTAGCCCTTCCACTAAGTCAGAAACAATATTTCTTTCTTTTGAACTAATAACACCAACAATTCCGCACATTTACGCGACATCCTTTTCATGTGTTTGAGTTGACTTTCTCTTTTGTAGGGCAACTGCTCCCTTCTCAATTTCTTTTACTTGAGCACGAGCAACAGCAAGACTTTCAGATGCAACATCTTTTGTAATCGTACTCCCAGCTCCGATATAAGCATGATCTCCAATTTTTAAAGGGGCAATCAAAGAAGAGTTGGCACCAATTGAAACATGACTACCTATAGAAGTTTTCCATTTATTAAAACCATCATAGTTACAAGTAATTGTTCCTGCACCAATATTTGTTTTTTCTCCAATTACAGCATCCCCTATATAACTGAGATGGTTGGCTTTTGTTTTAATACCCAATGTTGAGTTCTTAATTTCAACAAAATTCCCAACTTTAACCCCTTCTTCAAGAGTTGTTTTTGGGCGAAGACGCGCAAAAGGACCAACAGTTGCTCCTTTTTTAATATGAGCACCTTCAATTTCTGTGAATGAACGAATCGTTACATTTTCTTCAATAATGGTCTTAGGACCTAAATTGACGTAAGGATGGATTATAACATCTGAAGCAATTTGCGTATCATGACTCAAGTAAACCGTTTCAGGAGCAATCATTGTTACTCCTTTCTCTAACGCACTATTTCTCCAACGTTTTTGGATCTTAGCTTCAATCTCAGCAAGATCTTTACGGGTATTAATTCCTTCAAACTCACTAGGATCTTGAGCAATGACAACTTCAACTTTTAGCCCTTCATGACGTGCTATAACAACAATATCAGTGAGATATCGCTCTTGGTTTGATGATTGAGGAGCAATTTTTTCAAGTAATTTAACAGCATAATTTCCATCAAGAGCCATTACTCCAGCATTACAAAGCTTTATTTTCCTTGTCTCTTCATTAGCTTCTTTATGCTCAATAATAGCTTCAACCTGATTATTTTGAGAGGTCACAATACGTCCATACATCTTAGGATCATCAAGTTGCATTCCTAAAACAATAGCCGCGGGCCGAGATGGGTTCTTAAACCGATTTAGAAGCTCTAAAAGAGTTTCTTGACGTATAAGAGGCGTATCACCAAATAAAACGAGAATAATACCTTTAAAATCTTCAATAAAAGAACGCGCAGATAAAACAGCATGGGCTGTGCCTAATTGTTGTTCTTGTACCACGGGAATAAGTCCAGGAATTATTTCCTGTGCAGAGAGAGCAACAGATTCTTGAGAAGGACTGACCACCAAGGCTACTTGTTCAGATTGGAGTGACACAGCAGTTTCTAAAACATATTGAATCATAGGCCGTCCTCCAATTGGATGGAGAACTTTAGGTAAAGAAGAATGCATTCTCGTTCCTTTACCCGCCGCTAAAATAATTGTCAAAAGAGAACAGTTAGACATATAAATACTGTTTGCCCATTATTAAAAACCTACACAACTACTAAGGTGATTACATAAATTAACAAAAACGCCAAGATATTATAATATGACGAAAAATTACAATCCCTTTGACGGAATTTATTTCTTTTCAAATAAATCAAATAGATAATCAAAATTAATAACAATTTTACCAGTAGACACACTCTTTTCGAATATCGATGTGAACAAAGTTGGATTTTGGATAGAATCCCACACCACCAACTCGCTCTGCCTTTGCGGCATCACGTAATTTTACAAGTTGAACCCCGGACATACGAATATCCACAGCCTTCCCTTCTATGTGCTTACTGTTCTGAGCAACGCCTTTTCCTTTTTTACGCAGCTGATCATTAAACTCTTTGGAGCGATAACCTGAGATAATCTCAAAGGGCTTTTTCTCACTTATTGTCATTTGAATACTATTCATCAAATCGAGAAGCCTGGGTTCTATTATTGTTGTTTTACCATTAGAGGGATCTCTCAAAAAATAGTTTAGTGCTTCAAGCTGTTCAGGAATATAGTGACCATCTTCCCAAAAGATATCCTTAAACCATTCTGAAGTATGTGTATTATAAAGGATAAGTTTTCTTTCAAACTTAGAAGTTGCAGTTGCAAAGGATAATTTAGGAAAAATAAGAGTTGTTAAAGCTGCACTTCCTGAGGTTAAAAGTTGCCTTCTCGTTAACAACAACTTATCATTCTTCATCCTATGCTCCTCATCTCTTAGCAACCAAAAAGTAAGTCATAGCAGTTAAGCAAATATAGATAAAAATATAAAGAAAAAAATTTCCAACTTAATCAATAAGTTAGCACAATAAAATTACTAAAATTTTAAATACACTTATTATTTCCCTTAAGAATTAACCCGAAAGAAAACACCGTAAGGTTTCTTATTCTAATTTAATTTTAACTCATGGATTTTGGACTCAATCTAGAATTAAAAAGATTTTTTTCTCTTTAAGATAAGGGGAAAAATGCGTATAAAACACTCTTAGGTATTAAATTTAATGAGATATCATGAAAGCTAAATTTTTCCTTTTTTCAAACTTATTAGCCCTTAGTATTGCACTTTCTTATTTAACGGCTTGTAAAAATGAATCTACTTCTGCTTCACGAAAAGAAATCTTACGTCTGGCAACTTCAGCTGATAATCCACCTTTTGAATTTCATCAAACAACAACGAATCAAATTACAGGTTTTGATATTGAACTTGCTCATGCCTTGGCTGACATTTTGAATGTTGAGCTTGAAATTCAGGATATGGATTTCGCTTCAATTATTCCTGCGTTGCTCTCAGGACGTACAGACGTTGCCATGGCAACTTTTTCCATTACAGAAGAACGAAAGAAAAGTGTATCTTTTTCAGAAATTTATTATACTGCACAACCAGCCTCAGTCAGCTTAAAAACTCGCTCTTTTTCGCAACCAAAAAATTTTGAAGGCACAAATATAGGCGTTCAATTAGGATCATCATATGAACATATGATGAAGAAAATGGCGCAAGAAATAAAAGATATTCAACTTGTTCCCTTAAACAAACTTGGAGAACTCATTCAAGAAGTTAAAGCTGGCAGAATTGATGCTGCTGTTATAGATATTGCACCTGCAAAAGCATATGTTGAAAATAACAAAGATTTACAAACAAATATTATTGACGGATATAAAGAGAGCTACGCAATAGCATTTCCTAAGAATTCACCTTGGATAAAAAAATTTAATGGAGCTTTAAAAAAATTAAAAGAAAATGGGAAACTTGCCGAATTAACATCTAAATGGTTTATGAATAACCACTCTTAGTTTTCTTCTTCAACCTTTGAAAGAATTGTTATTGCTTCTGTGCTTCCTTAATTGATAGGTTTCGAAACAAAGAATTTAGTATTTCTTTAGGCTTGATAAATGATTAGAGAGAACTAAAATATTAACATAATTGTAGGTACGCGCATCTCTACCGTTTCAGCAACTATCATCCTTCCGCAAGCAACTTTCATTATTAGGCCTCTTGCATAACTTCTTAGATATTTAGCTCAAAGTTATATATTCCCGCTATCAGATTGAAGCACAAGGAGAATCGCCTACGTCTATTTCTTATAGCGATCGGCATGATTTTAAAATGCTTAAGAACTCCGATGACATTTTCATTTAGGGCTCTTTCACTTGCAAGCTTTCTATTGTTTTTCTTGTCCTCTTTTGTCAGTGAATTTTTTCTATCTCTTTTCTTTGGCAAGCTTGTTTTGCATGAAGCTTCTGAAGCCCCTGGTATCTTGTATCAGCTTAAATATATGTTTCAGGATGGATATGTGTTTTGGTTTCTTTAAATAATCGAAAGTCATGGTGCTTGCCATTGCAAAAAGTAGTACAAATAACTCTCTCTGAATGTTTATTACCATAAGCTGGCTTTTTAGTGTGTGTCTATTTTTCTTTCTAGAATAGAAATATTTCTGTCTTTTTTGGGACGTTCGATAGGTGTTTCCCTTGTATCAATTAAAATAATCTTGCCATTTTTGTCACTTTTACGAATCTCTTTGCGGCCAGGTAAAGCAAAGTCTTTATGTTTAATAAGGGTATCTTCGATTCATTTGATATTGCGGTAACAAGTGCTTTCTGAAATCCCATAAATTGGGCTATATAGAAATAAGAGCGGTATTCTCTCCAGTATTCGATGGTCATCAGTAAGCGGTCTTCTATCAGAAGTTTATTAGGCTTACCTCCTTGTGCTCTCTTTATTGCTTCCGCCTTAGTTAAAATTTTAGTCATTCTGTTAAATGTAGTTCTTTTCATACCTGTTAAGCGGCGCAAATCTTCAGAGCTTGATTCTTTAACTTGGGTATATTTCCCCATTAAACCTTCCTCATGATTTAGTTAATCTTTTTCTCCTATTCTTAATTATGTAAGCATTATATAATCTATAGAAGCTAACTCATTCTGGCATTTTCCAGATTTTTAATATCTTTCATAATTAGGCTATTCAATGGTGGCACTGGCTGACCTTAGAAAAAAGAAACTCGCTCAATTTGCTAAAGAAGAAGGCTTATTAAATCTTAAAGGTGACATAAATAAAGCGGGGCATGAGATTGAAAAATTTTTAGCCCCCTTCAGAAAAGAGCTAGGGAAAAGCAATCCAAGGTTCTTAGATCCCACCTTTGGAGCTGATTGGTGTGCTGCTTTTGTTTATTATTTGGCTGTAAAAGCTGGATACGATCTTGATATAAAGCCATTTCAGAATAGGAGAGGTACTTTTGGCCTTGTGGGGATGTGGTTTGAGTGGAGTATAAATGAGGGCAAGTTTAAAGATATATTGTATGAGCCAGAACCTGGAGATCTGATTTTGTATGATAGGCTTGTATCTGACTCAGAGCTTGATCACATGGGCATTGTGCTAGAAAACAAAGATAAGCACTGTATTACAGCTGAAGGTAATGTTAATAACATGACAGGAATATTTAGGCGTGCGAAGAACTATCAAATCAAAGGCTACATTAGACTTTAGCTCTCAACTTTTTATTCAATCCTGCTTTGTATGCTCCTTTTTAGGTTATGCAAGAGCTCTATTAAAGTCCTTTTAACGAAGTAATATCCTTAAAATTAAAAAAATTTTTACCTTTTAAGTATTCCTTCTCGTACTTAGACCAGTTAGCAGGCGTAAGTCTAACTTTAAGGTGTATCTTTTCATCCTGATCTTGCCTTTCTAAAACTTCACCATGCTGATAAAGCCAAGCAAGAGCTGCTCCATTGGAGCTTTCAATATCAAAAGTAAAGGTTTCCAGAGAAGCAGATAGCTTGAACTCAATAAGCTTGAGAAGCTTATTAATTCCTTCTCCTGTTAAAGCAGAGACTAAGACTTTTTGTGAAACATCTTGCATTTGAGTTTTCAAAAAGTTTTCTGGAGGAAGTAGATCAACTTTATTTAAAACTTCAATTAAATTAGGGTTATGATCAACTTCTATCCCAAGTTGGTTCAAAATAGTGAGGACATCTTCCTTTTGGTGCTCAGTTTCTGGATGCGTGATATCCCTCACATGTATAATCACATCAGCTTCAAGTACTTCTTCTAAGGTTGCTCGAAAAGCTGCTATTAATTGTGTTGGAAGCTCAGAAATAAACCCAACTGTATCAGAGAGAATGATTTCCCGCCCAGAAGGTAAGCTTACCTGCCTCATCGTTGGATCTAAAGTTGCAAATAATAAATTTTCAGCAAACACATTTGCATTTGTCAAAAAATTGAATAATGTCGATTTACCAGCATTGGTATAACCTACAAGCGCAATAATCGGATATGGAACACGTTTTCTTGCCTTACGATGCAATTCGCGAGTACGAACAACTTGCGCCAATTCCTTTTTAATCTTTGCAATTCGCTCGCTAATAAGACGTCGATCTACCTCTAGCTGAGTTTCGCCTGGACCACCAATAAAACCTAGCCCTCCTCGTTGTCTTTCCAAGTGGGTCCAACTTCGTACAAGGCGACTTTTTTGGTACATAAGCGCTGCAAGCTCAACTTGTAAACGGCCTTCAGCTGTTTGTGCTCTTTCTCCAAATATTTCTAAAATAAGTCCTGTTCGATCAATAACTTTCGTTTTCCACGCTTTTTCAAGATTACGCTGCTGAACAGGACTTAAGCTTGAATCAATAATCACAAGCTCAGTTTGATGTGATGAGATAATTTCCGCAAAGGTGCTAACCACCCCCTCTCCAAGCAAAGTGGAAGGCTTTGGCTCTCGCACATTTACAACTTCAGCATAAACAACATTTAGGTCAATCGCTCTGGCAAGCCCTTTAGCTTCTGCTAATCTAAGATTAGAATCTCTATTAGCACCAATATTATTTTTAAAATTGGGATATAATAGAACTGTTCTTTGTGATTTTTTTATGAACTCAGAAGTTTCCTTAGCTGCCACAGAAAGAACCAAACATTAACTTTCGTTATCTACATTTTCTGCATCAAACAACTGCACTGGGTTTGTAGGCATTATCGTTGATATTGCATGCTTATAAACAAGTTGTGAATGTGCATCTCTTCTTAACAATACTGAAAAATTATCAAACCATGTGATAATACCTTGTAACTTTACACCGTTTACAAGAAACAAAGTTACAGGATTCTTATTCTTACGCAAGTGATTCAAAAATGTATCTTGCAAATTACTTACCTTATCCGAAATCATATGTTAACCCCATGTTACTCTAGACGTTTGCCTCCTTTTAAATATTAATTAGTGCTTATGATTTTTTTATTTTATAAGGGGCTTTTTTACAGAAGGCCTCAATAACGCCTTATTATCCACAATTTCTAAATGGTGAATGTTTCTTTTCTCTCATGTATTAAAACTTAAAGCATACACAAAAATGTACTTACAACAAATATTGAACATATACTTTAATTTTCTATTCTACACTCATAAGGAATACATCCTCCATTGGTTTATAATGTTCCAGTAAACTTAATGCTTTATCTTAACCAAAGCTTAATTCTTCTTAGATCATATAACCATCAATGGATGAAAAATAATTATTCTATTTTAAAAAGTCAACTTCTTTTCGTAAACATATGTCATTTTGTTTTCAAGTACTGAAAGATTCTACCCTTATGAAAATAAAACTTTAATTAATGCTAGCTCCCTACTAGTGTTCTTAACCTTTTTTAGATGATTTTAATTATAAATTTTCTCACAAGAGGCTTTTGCTTCATTTAGTTGCATTTGAACACTTATTAAGATTTAATTATTTAAATTTCATTGCGTGCAGGGTTATGCCCTAAATTACAAGCTTAATTTAGCCTGATTTTCTTCAAATAAAGTTCCACTATGCAGCTAATGATTTATACTTATATTGTTCAGACTTTTTTTCAACTTTTTCCCTAAAACAATAATCACGATAGAGTCTAGCTATCCTTTTCGTCAGATAACCCACTTCCCCCTTCCCAATCATCTCATCATTAATTTGGGTAATGGGCTTCACTAAGGTAGTTGTACCAGTCAAAAAAACTTCTTCTGCATTAAAAAGTGATGCCTCAGAAAATGAAGTCTCCTGAATCGGGATGTGATCTTCATGACATAATTTTAAAATAGTCTGACGTGTAATACCATCAAGAATAGAATGAGTTGCCGGAGGCGTTTTAAGAACCCCTTCTTTTCCCACTATAAAAACATTAGAATGCGAACCTTCTGTCACTAAACCTTTTTCATTAACTAAAATAGCCTCAAAAGCTCCCCCTTTAAAAGCTTGTTGCTTAGCCAAAATGTTTGGTAAAAGAGCAATTGATTTAATGTTTGGTCGCGCCCAACGTTGATCAGGAAATGTAATCGCTTTTTCTCCTGTAAGTCCATCAACATTGTTCATGTAATTATAAGGCTTAACTGAAATAATGAGAGAGCTTTTTATATTCTCAGGAAAAATGTGTGACCTTGGCGCCACACCCCTTGTAATTTGCACATAAACAATTCCGCTCGTTACTTTGTTATGCTGGATTGTCTGATTTATTAAAAAGACAAGCGTTTTTCTCTTAACTGGCAGACTAATCTGCAATAAAGAAAGTGATTGTTCAAGACGCTTTAAATGCTCTTCTAAGTTTATAAGACGCCGTTCTATTAAAGAGATAACTTCATAAATTCCATCTGCAAATTGATAGCCACGATCCTCAATAGAAACTTGCGCTCTATTAAGAAGAATAAACTTACCATTTACATATGCAACACGACTCATAACGTAAGGCTTTTAGTTTTAGAAAAAGAATCTTTTCTTAAATTAAGTTATCCTCTGAATTCGTTTTCAAAGCCTCTTCAACAGCTTGATCAAGGTCTTTTTGCGTGCATAAGCCTAGAGTCACAGGATGCCTTGGCTTAATATTTAATGCTTTTTTATGTGTTTTGTTGCGAATTGCTTCAATAGTCGCCTTAGTTGTTCCTAAGAGACGACACAATAAAGCATCATTCATTTGTGGATAGTGCTTTAAAATCCATGCAATCCCATCAGGACGATCCTTACGCAAAGAAACGGGAGTATAACGTCCTTTCTTGAAATTTTTATCTAAGACAGATTCATGCTCTTTAAGGATTAAATGCTTGGAAGAATCTTCTTCACATCGCTTAATTTCTTGAGGTGTTAATTGGTTATTGGCAAGCGGATCAAAAGGCACTAGTCCCACACCAATTTCACCATCAGCAATTGCTTGTACCTCAAGAAGGTGCAATTCACAAAATGTCGCAATTTGTTCAAATGTTAACGTCGTATTTTCAACAAGCCAAAGTGCCGTTGCCTTTGGCATTAATGGAACAACCATTTTTTTTCCTTTCTTATGAAGGACAATCACTTTTATTATTTAGGTGATAATCTTTCTCTTATAATCTCACAAGCAATAGCTTACACTGGATATAATCGTTAATTAACTTTCATCCCCAAGACAAATCCCTAGGCCTCTCGCCGTTTGAACAAGGACGCCCTTTGGATCAACAGCTCTATTTTGAGCAATCGCTTCAAGAATAGGCACATCAACAACAGTTCGATTCTGCCAAGCAACCATTCGATCAAACTTCTGCTCAGCAATTAAATCAACGGCTTTTACACCAAAGGCTGAAGCTAAAACACGATCAGCCGCGTCAGGTTGCCCTCCTCTTTGAACATGTCCTAAAACCATGAAACGAGTTTCTGCACCTGTTAGACGCGTAATTTGATCACTCAAATAATGACCTATTCCACCGTACCTTGCACGCCCCGAAAGATCTTTAATTTGAACAGGTTGACCTTCTTCAGTTTTAACAGCTTCTGCAACAACAACAAGAGCAAAGTTACGTCCACGTTTCAAAAGTTGATTTATCTTGTTCTGCACATGAATCAATTTATAAGGAATTTCAGGAAGTAAGATAATATCGGCGCCTCCAGCAATACCTGCCGTTAAAGCAATATGGCCAGCATCTCGTCCCATTAATTCTAAAACCATTACACGATCATGACTTGCTGCTGTCGGTTGCAGACGATCAAGCGCTTCTGTTGCGACGTCCACAGCTGTCATAAAGCCGATCGATTGATCTGTACAGTCTAAATCATTATCGATCGTTTTAGGAATAGCAACAAAAGGAATATCTCCACGTCGACAAAGCTCATGGATAATCTTTAGACTTCCATCCCCGCCAATGCCAATGAGAGCATCCAGCCCTAGCATACGGCAGCCTTCGACAACTTCCATGGAACGATCTTTAAAAGAACCATCTGGCATAGGAAACGCAAAAGGATCACCTTTAGTCGTTGTTCCCAAAATAGTCCCACCTTGATGAAAAACGCCACCGTCGAACATCTCGACCGTCAAAGGTCGGTATTCTAAAGGACGATTTAAAAGACCTATTGTTCCATGGCTGATTCCAAAAACCTGCCATCCATACCCATCAGTTGCTCGTACAGTTACTGCCCTTAAAACAGCATTTAACCCCGCACAATCACCACCACTTGTTAAAATTCCAATTTTTTTTGTCATTGTTTTCCAATTATTTCTGTTGAACAGACTATTCAGAACCTATCTCATTTGGTATAACATGCGCAAGATGACTTAAAAAATTTTTATAAATATGGGGTAGTACAATGCTCAATAAATTAATTAATCGCGAGTACTAAAGCCAATGGAATCAATGGAAATTGTTAAAATGCAACTTGAAAAAGTTACCGAAGAACATCGCGAACTTGATCATATGATTGATAAAATGATGGAAGAACGTATTGTTAATCAAATTGCAGTACAACGATTAAAAAAGCGAAAATTACTCTTAAAAGACCAAATCTTAAGACTTAAAAGCCAATTACTTCCTGATATCATTGCTTAAATTAAAAGAAAATATGGCGCGCCCTGCAGGATTCGAACCTGCGACCTGCGGCTTAGAAGGCCGACGCTCTATCCAGCTGAGCTAAGGGCGCGTATGAATGCTGATAATTTTATAAAAGCACTTGCCGGCAATTTAATCGAGAAATAGGCAGAGGTAAAGGAAATTTAGATAAAAAAATACCCTAGAGAATCTTTAGGGTATTTTTTTCTGTGTACAAAAGAGCTTACCAAAATTTTTAATTAAAAGATTTTCTTATTCCTATTAGCAAAGCTATCTTATAAACTAACATCTTAGCGTTTCGTGTTTCCCCTTTGCTTAACTAGAAGTTTTGCAAAATCTGACATCTCTTTCTCATTTGCACGGTTCCAAGCTGCGACCATAAGTTTTTGCAATGTTTCAAGACTATAATCTCCAAGATCAACTTTTTGCTTTAACCCGAACTGTATGCGCGCATAGTTGTTGATTTTGCCATCCTTATGTAATTTTTTCACTGTTCTTTCAACTTCTTGCATTTGAGTTTTCATAAAGATATCAGAAAGTTGACTTACTATACCTGCCTTTCCTGTATCTTCAGGAATCATAAAAGATTCTTCTTGGCCGGTTCCCAAGGAAAGCATATTTATTTTTACTTTTCTCCCTTGCGCTTTATACTGATCCTTAGCATGTTCATAGGCACGAGATGTAGGATTGTTGGCCCCTAAACCGCCATCAACAACTGTATACTCTTTCTTTTTCGTTTTTATCTTTTGTGCTCGAAAATACGTAGGAGCAGCACTTGTTGCACGTCCTGCTTCAAGTACAGTCACATCTTTTGTATCCTCATCTTCACTGCTCAACAGTTTGGTTTTTCCTTCTCCATTCGTGACAATAGTTACGGCAACAGGAACCTTAACATCAGCAAGTGTTGCGTCACCAGCATATTTCTTAATAACACTTTCAAGACCTTCAGGATTATACTTTGCTGCCAAAAATCCATCAGGATTTGTAACTTTATCCCATGCTTTAAGACCAAAAATAACCTCACCTTCTTTCAGATAAAGATCTAGAACCTCGTTTGCAGTATGGCCACGGGCTAACAGAATTGCAGCCAACCCACCTGTTGAGGTTCCATAAATCCGATCGAACAATTGATGAGTTCTTAATCCTGTCTTCATTTCAAGGGCTGCTAGCATAGTAAGTGTACCCACTCCCCGCATTCCACCACCATCAAGACAAAGGATATTTTCTTCTTCTTTATTTTCAAGAAAAGTTTTTACTTGCCTTACAATGCTTGGTTTTTTGGAAAAAGTAGAGCTTATCCCCTCTTCGACCAGCTCACGTTGAACACCACTATTGATTGCTTCTTCTAACTTATCTTCATAATGGTGGATACTTTGAGCTAGGGTTTGAGCCCGTTGTTCTAACTGTGGCGCTTCTTCGCCGTTCTCTTTCATTCCTTCCAGCTTTTTATTAACCTGCCAAGCTTCCTTAACGGCTTTCGCATATTCTGCTTCATTTTCTTTATACTCAGCAACTTGGGCTTTTGTCACATGAGGTTCACTTGTTTGACCTTCTGGAAAACTTTGTTCATGGGCCACGCCATGCATCCTGCTGGCTTGATGAGGCATCGCTTCCCGGTTTTCTTCTGTCAGAGTTCCACTGCCTCCATGCCCCCCAGCATAAGCGCCTCCCATCAATAAAAGAGAAGCTAATCGCGTTACTGCATAGATTTTTAATTTTGAATTCCGTTGATTGTATTTTGAGTTCTGTCGTGTTTTCATGACACACCTCCTAAAGTTTGTGATCCCATTGACGATCTTATTCATAGGAAATTTTAAGAAAGTACTCAATTGCATATAACGCATTTGAGAATTGTACTAAATGCATGTAATGAGGAAAAATTTAAATTAACAGAGAGTTATTAAAGACGAATAGTTTTAAAATTCAACTACAATTAGATTTTTATATTTATTTTAAACCTAATTAGTCCCTCTATTTTACATACAGGGAACTTTTATTTAACTTTCCAGTAATTTAATTGAGAAATAAGTAAAGGCAAAGAAAATTTACATAAAAAAATACCCTAGTGAAATTCTAGGGTATTTCTTTAGAGATAATTAAACTTTAAGTTTTAAAAATCATACTCTTGGTATTAAAAAATTGCTTTACGGGCTAATTTCTTAGTGTTTTGTATTCCTCTTTTGTTTAAGCAAAAGTTTGGCAAAATCCGACATCTCTTTTTCATTCGCACGGTTCCAAGCTACCTGTTGTAACATTTTTAATGTTGACTCACTGTAGTCTGCAAGATCAACTTTTTGATCTAATCCGAATTGTATTCTTGCATAACTTTGAAGCTTGCCTTTCTTATGTAATCTCGCCATTGTATCTTCAACTTCTCGTGCTTTAATTCCCATAAAATAGCCCGGAATATTGCCAGGGTTTCCAAAACCTAGTTTTCCTGCATTTTCATTTAGTTGAAGCATTTCTTCAGAGCCTGTTCCAAGAGAAAGCATATTTATTTTTACTTTTCTTCCATGTGCTTTGTAATGGTCCCGAGCATGCTCAAAGGCAATAGCTGCAGGGTTATTATATCCTACACCACCATCAACAGCTAAATATTCTCCAGTTTTCGTCTTTACCGTTTTTGCGGGAAAATACGTAGGAGCAGCACTTGTGGCACGTCCGGCCTCAAGCATAGACACATCTTTTGTTTCCTCATCTTCACTGCTCAATAGTTGGAGAGATCCTGTTTTGCTATTAACAGAAGTAACTGTAACAGGAACCTGGACATCAGAGAGGGTTGCATCCCCGACATATTTTTTAATGACACTTTCAAGCCCTTCAGGATTATACGCTGCTCCCAATAACCCACCAGGATTTGTAATCATATCCCATGTGCTACGACCAAAAATAACTTCACCTTCTTCTACATAGAGATTTAAAACCTCGTTTGCAGTATGGCCACGGGCTAACAGAATTGCAGCCAACCCACCTGTTGAGGTTCCATAAATCCGATCGAACAATTGATGAGTTCTTAATCCTGTCTTCATTTCAAGGGCTGCTAGCATAGTAAGTGTACCCACTCCCCGCATTCCACCACCATCAAGACAAAGGATATTTTCTTCTTCTTTATTTTCAAGAAAAGTTTTTACTTGCCTTACAATGCTTGGTTTTTTGGAAAAAGTAGAGCTTATCCCCTCTTCGACCAGCTCACGTTGAACACCACTATTGATTGCTTCTTCTAACTTATCTTCATAATGGTGGATACTTTGAGCTAGGGTTTGAGCTTGTTGTTCTAACTGTGGCGCTTCTTCGTCACGCTCTTTCATTCCTTCCAGCTTTTTATTAACCTGCCAAGCTTCCTTAACGGCTTCCGCATATTCTGCTTCATTTTCTTTATACTCAGCAACTTGGGCTTTTGTCACATGAGGTTCACTTGTTTGACCTTCCAAAACTTGTGTTTGATAAGAACCTTCATGATGGTTTGCTGCAGCCCTTGGCATAGCTTCTCTAGTTTCTTCTAGAACATCAATATCTCCATGCCCAGCATATGCTGTTCCCATAAGAAGAAGGGAACCTAATCTGAGAGCGGCGTATAACTTAAGAGCGTTAGGGTGACTCATGTTTAACTCCATGCTAATTACTGTTTACACTTTACATATAGGCAACTACAATAAATTTTCAAGTGCATAAGTCGCATACGAGCATTGCAATTTTTACAGGATATCCCTCAATCTAAGGATTAAAGCTCTAAAAGCTCCCTTCTGAAACAGAAAAAATAAAGCATCATAAGTGGTGAACTCAAGGGTTGATTAAGGCAACAAAGATTGTTATAAGAATGCTCATGAGTGGCGTGGCGTAAGGTTATTTATAACTTTAGGGCATGCCTAATCCACTCGAGTTTATTGAAGATTGACCTAAAAAGGAATGAAAATGCCCAAACTTAAAACCAAAAGTAGCGTTAAAAAACGCTTTAAGTTGACTGGTACAGGCAAAGTTGTAATGGCCCAAGCCGGAAAACGCCATGGAATGATCAAACGAACACAAAAAATGATTCGTAATGCACGCAGAACAACAGTGATGTGTGACCAAGACGCTAAGATCATTAAACGTAACTTTATACCTTACGGACTTTAAAAGGAGACTACCATGGCCCGTGTAAAAAGAGGGACAACAACCCACGCTCGTCATAAAAAAATTATTAAGATGGCTTCTGGCTATTTTGGCCGTCGCAAAAATTGTTATCGTACAGCGATTCAAGCTGTTGAAAAAAGCCTTCAATATGCTTATCGCGACCGTCGCACACGTAAGCGTAACTTTCGTGCGTTATGGATTCAGCGCATTAATGCTGCAGCGCGCGAATTTGGCCTTACCTATTCACAATTTATGAATGGTGTTCATAAGGCTGGTATTGAGGTTGACCGTAAAGTACTTGCAGATCTTGCTGCTCGTGAACCACAAGCTTTTGAAGCAATCGTTAATCAAGCAAACCAAGCTCTTAAATCTGCTTAAGCGCCTTCTTAAAAATTCCCCCTCTCCTACTCATTTTTGAGAAAAGAGGGGGAATCTGAACTTAGTTATTTCATAACTTTTAACTATTCATCATTGTATTTTGATATAAGCTAACTGCGCAGGAAATTAATCTTTAGGATAATTTTTGAGAAAATTTTGAGAAAATTTTGAGAAAAGATGAACCAGCAAGTTAGGGGAGGGAATATAGAAAAGCTTCACTGGTTCACCTCTTCAATATATCCTCATCCTTAAAAAAGGTCTAATGTTTATTTGGAATATTTGATATGCATATAATGCATTTCACTATAAATTGTTAATACTTTAATAAATATTTACTCAATATAATAAGAAGTAATTATTATTTAACTATAATTTATAGCACTAATGAGGGAATGTGAGCTAATAATGAATCTCGAACTTTTAAAAATGTTTCATACAATTGCCTGTGCAGGAAATATGACAAAGGCTTCTAAAATCCTGAATACCAGCCAATCTTCCTTAAGTCGTGCTATGCAATCATTAGAATACCAACTAAAAATAAAACTTTTTAAAAGAAATTCGAGAGGGATCAGTCTTACAATTGATGGAAAAAGAGTTTTTGAATATGCTTCTAAATTGATGCAGGAAAATGAGGACTTTTTAAAAAGCTTTTACAATAATGATACGGAAATTAAAGGCGACCTAAAAATTGTTACGACGGCTTTCTTAGCCGAAATTGAATTAATAGGTCATTTATTACCTTTTCTTGAAGAGCACCAACAACTCAATATAGAAATAAAAACGGCGTCAGATTCCTTTGATACTGAAGACGCTGATATTGCCATAAGATCATTTCTTCCGTATCGACCCGATCTTGAACAATTGCCCCTTCTTACGCATCACCACAAATTATGGGCAAGCTCACAATATCTTGAGAGATTTAGTATTCCTGAAACCTCTCAAGATTTAGACCATCATAGACTTTTAGCTTTTAGTTTAGACAAACAAAAAACAATTATATACGGGGATTGGCTGACATGGCTTTTATATATTGGCAGCACTCCTGATCGGCCAAGAAAACCCTTTCTGCAATTCACTTCTCAAAGTGGCCTTTTGAACGCTGCTTGTAAAGGATATGGGATTTTGCAATTTCCTCAAGAATGGATTCATCTCACAAAAGCAGGCTTGGTCGAAGTATTACCTCAGCTTGAAGGGCCAAAAATAGAGATCTGTTATATTTTTAATAAGAAAAATAGAAACTCTAAAAAAATAGACGCTCTCTATAAATACTTATACGCATCAATCCATAAAGAGGCGCGTTTTTAAGTTCTTTTCGCACGGCGTTTTAAAAGATTATATATGCTGTAAAATCCAATGTATAATGCACAAATTAACAAGGTACGAGCATCTTTCTCATGAGCGATCTTCATCACAAAGCTGATAAATTCATTCAAACTGCGCCTTATTGTGAGATTATCCGCACGCATGGCCATCTTTATTTCACAGGAAGCTATTTTCTGAAAACAATGACGTGGCATGACATTGATATGCAATTGAGTCTTAACCAAGACCAAGAAGCCCGAGAAGTACTTGGCACTATTTCTGCCGCTCTGATTAAAGGAAAAGGTATCAAGAAACTTAAATACATCGATTTTCTAAACTACCCTCGCCCGCCGATGACATCAGGGTTTTGCGTGAGCTTTACAGCCTTTGATGAAGCAATCAAGGACTTTTGGAAGATCGATTTGTGGGTATTGGAACCATCTCTTTTACAAGAAAATCAAAAATTTATGCATCACTTAAAAGAGCGAATGACACCAGAACATCATACCCTCATTATGGCTTTTAAGAATGAATGGACGACTCTTTATGGCCGCCCTCCTAAAATGGCAAGCTATTACCTATATCAAGCAGTTATTTTTGAAAATCTTAAGGAAAGACAACAAATAGAAACCTATCTACGTTCAAGAGGCGTAGAAATTTGAGGCTTTAATCCTTCATTTTTCCCTTGTTAAATTTTAAATGTTTTTGTCATGCAGATTAAAAAATAAAAACGACTACCAAAAAGCAACTATTTTCCTAAAATGTTCTTTTCATGATTATCTTAGGTTATAGCACTCCTTTCTCACTTCAATTTAAGTCATTTATCCATTTGATTTTAAACAAAATATTTATTGAACATTTTTCATTTTTTTCTTCCAAAAATGCCCCTACTATGCTATATTATAAGAGTATGGTTATTGAGCGCACCCTACAAGATAAGATAGTAAAAAAATAAACAAAAGAAGTTGGACGTAGTTTTTGTCACTCATTTGCTGACATTTTAAAAATCTATGGCATAATCGCACCACCTTTTAATGATGAACAGGATAAGGAAATGAATGAACTTCAATTCATTGCTGAGCGTTTGCTCGCGCAAATAAATAGCGCCTCTGCGCTTCAAGAGCTAGAGACTCTTCGAGTTCAAGCCCTTGGAAAGCAAGGTGAGATTTCAAATCTCATGAAAACTTTGGGGGCACTTAGCCCTGAAGAGCGTAAAGAGCGCGGGGCTCAGTTGAATACATTACGGGATCAAATTGCAACAAGCTTAGAGGCTAAAAAAGAAATCCTAGAGGCTGCGCAACTACAAACACGACTTGAAAAAGAAAAGATTGATATCACGTTGCCATCGCGCCCTCAATCGCTTGGCACGATTCATCCAATCTCTCAAGTCATGTATGAAATGATTGCTATTTTTAAAAATATGGGTTTCTCTGTTGCCGAAGGACCTGACATTGAAGAGGATTTTTATAACTTCACAGCGCTTAACATCCCGCTTGAACATCCTGCACGGCAAGATCACGATACCTTTTATCTCCCCGCTCTTGACGAAAGCACGGCAAGGAGGGTTTTAAGAACACACACCTCTCCTGTCCAGATTCGATCTATGCTTAAGAAAAAAGCTCCTCTTCGCATTATTGCTCCAGGTCGCGTGTATCGCAGCGATTATGATGCCACCCATACCCCAACTTTCCATCAAATTGAGGGTTTATACGTTGCTGAAGGCGTCCACATGGGCCATTTAAAAACTTGCCTTCAAACCTTTTGCGAACAAATGTTTAATCAGCCTCAATTGCCTTTACGTTTTCGCCCTGCATATTTCCCTTTCACAGAACCTTCTGCTGAAATCGACATTGCTTGCTATCGTAAAGATGGGCAATTGATTGTGGGGCCGGGTCAAGATTGGCTTGAAATCTTAGGCTGCGGGATGATTCATCCAAAAGTGCTTGAGAATTGCGGCATTGATTCAACAAAATACCAAGGGTTTGCCTTTGGTATGGGAATAGAAAGAGTTGCGATGCTGAAGTATGGCATCCCTGATTTGCGCTCTTTTTACGAGGCAGATCTTAGATGGCTTAAACACTACGGCTTCTCCCCTGTTGAAGCTTTGATGGAAGGAACATCCGAATGAAACTTACACTTTCCTGGCTTAAAGAACATCTCTCGACAGAAGCTTCGCTTAATGAAATTGTTGAGCGCCTCAATGCTTTGGGCCTTGTCGTTGACAGTGTTCAACATCCTGGTGAACGCCTCAAAGGTTTTAAAGTTGTCTCTGTTCTCGAAGCTAAACCTCATCCTGATGCCGATCGCCTTAAGGTCTTGCTAGTTGATACGGGACAAGAAAAACTTCAGGTCGTTTGCGGAGGTGCAAATGCCCACCAAGGAATGAAAGGTGTTCTAGCTTCTCCAGGCCTGACGATTCCTAGCAATGGTATGGTGATGAAAATTGCCGCTGTTAGAGGCGTTGAAAGTCATGGCATGATGTGCTCTGAGCAAGAATTAGAACTTGCAGAGACATCAGAAGGCATTATTGAGCTTCCTGAAGAGGCGCCTGTTGGTATGGATTTTGCTGTTTATGCAGGACTTGATGATCCTATTTTAGACGTGGAAGTCACCCCCAATCGTGGAGATTGTTTGGGCGTCAGAGGCATTGCGCGCGACCTGGCTGCAACCACGCTTGGCACCTTAACAAAACTTAAAGTCCCCCCTGTTCAAGGAACTTATAAAAGTCCTCTTACAGTGACACTTGCCCCTTCTCAGGCATGTTCTTATTTTGCCGGTCGTTTTATTCGGGGTCTCACCAATTGCGAAAGTCCTCAATGGCTACAAAAGAAGCTTAAAGCCATCGGTATTCGCCCTATTTCAGCCCTTGTTGATATTACCAACTTCATTTGTTTCGATCGAGGCCGTCCTATGCATGTGTTCGATGCGGATAAAATTAATGGAAACCTTACTGTTAGAGCTGCCATGGCGGGTGAAACACTTCTGGCCCTTAATAGTAAAAGCTATACGTTAGATAACGACATGACCATCGTCGCTGATACACAAGGTCCTTTAGCTGTTGGAGGGATTATTGGCGGTATGGAAAGTGGAGCCCAGTTAGAAACACAAAACGCATTTTTAGAGTGTGCGTTTTTTGACCCTATCAGCATTGCCATGACAGGTCGTAAAGCAGGAATTATAACGGATTCACGTTATCGTCTTGAGCGAGGTGTTGATCCTGCCATTATTGATGAGTGCATTGAACAGGCGACACAGCTCATTTTGGATATTTGTGGAGGCGAACCCAGTGAAATAGTGCGAGCTGGACAATTACCGGATCATCCTAAAACCATTCTCTTTGACTTTAAGCGTATTGCCTCTTTAGGTGGCTTGAAACTTCCTGAAGAAGAGAGTCATGCCATCTTAGAGAGACTTGGATGTCACATTACACAAAATGAAGTCCGTACACCTACTTGGCGAAAAGACTTAGAAGGAAGTGCTGATCTTGTTGAAGAAGTTTTAAGAGTGAAAGGCTATGATGCAATTCCAGCTGAAGACCTGCCAAAACCAGATATTGATGAGCAACTTTCCGACAATTCTATGATTGCTTCTTCTCAAAAACGTCGCTGGATTGCAAGAAGATCGCTTGCCAGCCGCGGGTTCTATGAAGCTTTGACTTGGTCTTTTCTTTCTGAAAAGCAAGCCAAGCTGTTTAAGGGCGGACTTTCTGCCTTAAAAATTGAAAATCCGATTAGTGCCGACCTCTCAGATATGAGACCCTCTTTGCTGCCAAATCTTTTATCTGCTGTTGCACGCAATCTTTCTCGTGGCATTAAAAATCCTGCCCTCTTTGAAGTTGGGCATCAATATCTAGAGAATACACAAACACTCGTGGTAGCCGCCGTCCGAGCTGGTGAAATCAACGCTAAACATTGGGCATCCCCTCAACGTCCCGCGGATTTCTATGATATAAAAGCCGATGTTTTAGCTCTTTTAACCTCTCTTGGAATTGAAGCTTCAACACCTCAATTAATAGCTGAAGCCCCTTCTTGGTACCATCCAGGCCGTTCAGCCTCTTTAAAACTGGGGCCTAAACTCACACTTGCGACTGTTGGTGAAATCCACCCTGCCCTTTTAAAAGAATTTGATTTAGAGACTTCTGTGGTTGCTTTTGAATGTTATATCGATTCAATTCCACTTCCTAAGAAAGATTTCCGTAAAAAGCCTTTAGTGTTAAGCACTTATCAAGTTGTTGAGCGTGATTTCGCGTTCATTCTTGACGAGAGCCTCACAGCCGATAAACTACTTTCCGCAATTCGCAAGGTTGACCAACATCTCATTAAAGAGATTCGTATTTTTGACGTTTATCAAGGAACTGGTGTACCTGAAGGCAAAAAATCAATCGCCATCTCAATTCGACTTGAACCTCAAGAGGCAACCTTGACAGAAGCTCAAATCTCTGATCTTTCTGACAAGATCATTTCAGCCGCACAACAGATCGGAGCTCAGTTACGCACATGACCCTTCAGTCTCACATTCGCAATTTCTCAATTATTGCTCACATTGACCATGGTAAATCAACGTTGGCCGATCGTCTTATTCAAGTCTGTGGTGGCTTGAATGAACGTGAACTGGTCGAACAAGTGCTCGACAGCATGGACATTGAGCGTGAACGCGGCATTACCATCAAGGCCCAAACCGTCAGGCTAAATTATAAGGCAAAAGATGGTAAAACATACCAACTCAACCTGATGGATACACCAGGACACGTTGACTTTGCATATGAGGTTAGTCGCTCTCTGGCAGCCTGTGAAGGCTCTCTTTTAGTGGTGGATGCAAGTCAGGGCGTGGAAGCGCAAACCCTTGCAAACGTCTATCAAGCCATCGACAATAACCATGAAATTATTCCTGTCCTCAATAAAATTGACCTGCCTGCAGCGGATCCTGATCGCGTTAAAAAGCAAATCGAGGATGTAATCGGACTCGACACCTCAGAAGCCGTTTCCGTTTCAGCCAAGACTGGCATAGGAATTCAAGATGTTCTAGAAGCTCTCGTGGCGAAACTTCCCGCCCCTGATGGTGATCTTGATGCTCCTCTTAAGGCACTTCTCATCGATAGCTGGTATGACCCATATTTAGGTGTCATCATTTTAGTCCGCATTAAAGATGGCGTTCTTAAAAAGGGAATGAAAGTAAAAATGATGGCTGCAGGCGCCGTCCATCAAGTCGACAGTGTAGGGGTCTTCACGCCTAAAAAAGTGATGGTTGATGGCCTTTATCCTGGCGAAGTTGGCTTTATCACCGCAAGCATCAAGCATGTTGCTGACTGTAAAGTGGGTGATACGATTACTGAGGAAAAAAGACCCACAGACCAGCCATTTACAGGGTTCAAACCGAGCATTCCTGTTGTTTTTTGTGGCCTTTTCCCTGCCGAGGCAGATGATTTTGAAAATCTTCGCGAAAGTCTCGCAAAATTGCGCCTTAATGATGCAAGCTTTAGCTTTGAAGCTGAAAGTTCAGCGGCACTTGGATTTGGCTTTCGGTGTGGCTTTTTGGGACTTTTACACCTTGAGATTGTTCAAGAACGTCTTGAGCGTGAATATGATCTCGATTTAATTACCACGGCCCCGAGTGTTGTTTATCGCATTCGCTTAACGAATGGCGAGCAAATTGAACTTCATAATCCCGCTGATTTTCCTGATTCTGTAAAGATTGACACTATTGAAGAACCTTGGATTAAAGCTACTATTCTTGTCCCTGATGAGCATTTAGGCTCTATTTTGACCTTGTGTACAGATCGCCGGGGCGAGCAAATTGATCTTACCTATGTCGGCAACCGAGCAATGGTGGTTTATCGTCTTCCTTTAAACGAAGTGGTCTTTGATTTTTATGACCGTCTTAAGTCCGTTTCTCGAGGCTATGCCAGCTTTGATTATGAAATTGATGAATATCGTGAAGGCGATCTTGTTAAACTCAGCATCTTAATTAATGCAGAACCTGTTGATGCTCTTTCCTGCATCGTTCACCGCACTCAAGCTGAAAATCGCGGCCGTGCTCTGTGTGCACGCCTGAAAGATCTCATTCCGCGGCAATTGTTTAAGATTCCAATTCAAGCGGCCATTGGCGCGAAAGTCATTGCACGCGAGACAATTTCTGCCCTTCGAAAAGATGTTCTCGCAAAATGTTATGGGGGTGATATTTCCCGTAAACGCAAACTTCTTGAAAAACAAAAAGCGGGTAAAAAGCGCATGCGTCAATTCGGAAAGGTTGAAATTCCTCAAAGCGCCTTCTTAGCTGCTCTGAGAATGGGTGAGGATTAGAGAATAAGGTTTGAATGCGAAGTGATATCAAGATTCGTGAATTGGGAAAGAATGATAGAGAGGCTTATTTTGGCCTCCTTTTACTAGCTTTAGAAGAGGCGCCGGAAAGCTTCTTAATGTCGACAAAAGAAGCTAAGCAACAGATCATGCAAACTTTTCAAGATTCGCTTACCTCTGATGATAAAAGCAATCTTATTTTTGGTGCTTTTCTTCATGATGCCTTATTAGGGACTCTTGGTCTCCTTAAAAAAAACAAAGACAAAGCGAGTTCTTCCGCCATCATTCGAGGTGTTTATACGCAGCCTAAATATCGTGGCATAGGTATTGCAAAAACGTTGCTTGAGACTGCCATTCATCATGCAAAAGAACATATGAAATGTCATGTAATTTCTTTAAGTGTCGAGAGCGCGAGTCGTGCTGCGCAAAAGCTTTATGAATCATATGGATTTAAAATAGAGCGCACTGAAGTAAAAGAGCCAACTTATGAAATTTCTCACATGTTTCTTCCATTAAGAGACTAACTTTGAAGTATTATTATTAAGGAATTAAAAATTATCACCTTACCTCATTAATTGGGGAAGTAAATAATAGGAAAAATCATGCTGCTCAACATTCAAATACGCCGTCTCAATGAAAATGATTTGGAGACTTTTTTTCAGCTGCGTCTTGAAGCTTTACAAAATTCTCCAACAAGCTTTCTAACTTCGTATGAGGAAGAATTTTCTTCTGGGAAGCAGATTTATGCTAAAAAACTAGAAAAAACAGCCATTGATGATCTTTTCTTTGGTGCTTTTCTTGAAGAAACGCTGATAGGCTTCGTTGCTTTTTATCGTTTTAATAAAATTTCAATAGCCCATAAATATGCCCTTTGGGGAACTTACATCCAGCCACAATATCGTCAAAAGTCATATGGTAGATTGCTGTTAGAAACAGCTATTATAGAGCTTAAAAAGATAACGAACTGTAAAGCTATAAGTTTAACTGTGAGAACAACCAATAATGCTGCCTTAAAACTTTATGAGTCATGCGGCTTTAAAATATGGGGAACAGAACCTTGTGCTCTTTTAGTAGAGGATAAGATGTATGAGCTTTATTATATGTCTCTTATCTTAAAAGATTAAAGGAGAGGATTTCTCCCCTCCCTTGCTTAAGAATATTCTTTAGTCAATAATTCTGTAATTAATGTGCTTTCTTTGCTTTTTCATAAAAAGCTTGCGCATCTTTCATATTTTTCTTCACAGAAGCGCCCATATCTTCATGGAAATTCTTGCCGGCTTCTGTCCAATGCTTCCCAACTTGTTGGGTATGCTTCATCCAATCTTGGAAACCTGCTTTAACTGCTTCACCATGGACTTTCATCTGCTCTTCCAGAGTTTTAGCGCTCATCGCTTGTTTAAGCGTTTGGTTTGCTTGCTCAATGGCATTCTTTGTATATTCTTGATGAAGACCCGCTATTGTCTTAATAGCTTCCATGGTGGATTTTTGCGTGTTTGCAAGTGCCTCAAGGTTCTTACGTTGAATCGCAAGCAGCGCTTCATAATCAATTGAAGGCATCTTCATATCTTTAAAGAATTCAAATGGATTGCTTTGTGTTTTTTTATCTGAGTTAGCTTGATCTGCCATAATATTCTCCCCTTTTATCATATTTTTCCTAATTATTATCACATTTAAGAAAGGAAGGGTCAAGAAGATTCAAGGAACCAAAAATAAGAAGAGGAACTAAAAGCCAGGATCAAACATGATCTCATTTAAGAAAGAATAAACTTAAAAAAATGAGGTCTTATTTTAGTATTTATTATAGTTCTTGGAGTGTTTCCTTTTGAATTGAATTTTCAATTGTAGAATTTCCCACATCGTATCTATCATTATCTCTTAAATTCCAAGAACTCCCTATATAAAAATGATGTGCGATGGTCAAAAAAGTAAATACAAAAATTAAATTCGTAAACTTATTCTTCATTTTATTGCCCTGTTTTGCTTGGTGTATTTAGTTTTAAGGAAAAAAATTAATTTTCCCTTAAAAATCATAGGTAACAATAAAAATATAGAAGTAAAAATTTAAAATTTCTTGATGCAGATTTTCCTATGAGAAAAGATAATTGCCACACTGCTTTAATTATAATATAAACGGTTAGCTTTGTTAAATTTTACTCAAATTAAGGATAAATTTTTTCAAAAGCTTAACAAAAAACATGAAAAAGGGGATTCATGATGTTGACACTTAAGCGCCGATTCACGGCTTTTTCTCTCACAACTTTAATTTCACTATCTTTGATAGCGCCTTTTCCAGGCTATGCAAGTGACGACTCAGATGAAGAAGCTTCTTCTAGTTCTCAAGGCTCTAATTATTCAGAAGATCTAAACCATTTACTAGACCAGACAGAAGAGATAGATCTAATTGGAGGACGTGCAAGCGGCCAAAGTGCTTCTAGTTCTGAAATACCACAAAAACCTATTGTTGCTGGAGAAAAAAGTTTCGATCATGGCATAAAGCTACTAGATCATTCTAAACCGTATGAGCAAACATTAGATCTTCCCCCTCCTTACCCGCAGCGTAAAACTCATTTACATAAACCTGTTAATCTTTTTGAGCTTGCACCAGGGGAATATTATGAAAGTGCTATGGTTTTTTATAATCCAAATGCACCTCAAAGGTCTCAAGTTTATAATTGGGATAATATCAAAACATTTATGCAAGAAATGGACAAACGCGCCTTTGATACGAGAAGATCCATAAAACCTATTGCGTTAGGAGTGCTTGGTTTTTGCGCAGGTTGCGTTTCCTCAACCCCTGAAACAGGAACTCTTGTCAGCTCAATTGGTCGTTTTTTCAATATCCCTGTGGGTGAGAGTCTTTCGACAGCAATTGTGGTTTGGACAATGGTTACAACAACTCCTTGCTTTGCCATGAATATGGGTAACAGATTCTATATCATTGGCAAAACTCTATTCTCAGATGAAGCATTTCCTACACGTTCTATTGAAAATGCATCAATACCATGCGTAATTGAAACTTCCAAACTTCATAAGGCCACTATTGGTATTCTTGCTTTTGCATCATTCCTGGATGCTACAATTAATTTAGGTGTTGTTGAATTAGCTTATTATAAACATTTTCAAAAGATATTTTTTGGTACAGGGGGGTTTTATTTATCATCCTGGATGGCCCAATATTATGGTATAGGACGCGCTAATATTGATAGGTTATTTTGCCAATATAGTCATGATACAAGGGTTAGCCACACCAAAAGGTGCCTTTTAATAGACTCCGTAAAAAAATGCCAACAAGCAATAGCCAAAAATGATGCTTTTACAACTAAGCTTTACGATAACATCTTAGCAGAAATGGAAAGAAAGAATACCCAAAACGACGATTTAGAACAAGGTGATTCTCACCGCTTATTTGGTTTGAGTGCTCTCTTTTTACAAGCTGCTCATACGATGAACTTTGAAAATTTAGAAGAACGATCAGACGAAGAACCAGACGAAGAAACTGAACTTTTAAATGCAAATGCTCGCTTAATGAACTTTCAAGTACAACAAGATATTCCTCATGCCTGGAAAGAAGAGTTTCTTGAAAAATTAAGCACCATTTTAACAGGTGCTGGGTCTATTGGCCGTGCAGTAACTGCACAATATATTCTTGAGCAAGTCCTTACTCAAGTTCTCTCTATATCTACCTCCCCTGCGAATGAGGTTGCTTGGGCACTTTCTATTTTTGATCTTCTCTTTCGGTCTTTTGCAGAATATAATACTCAGAAGCAATATATGAAAGGCTGGCTTAACTCATTCTCAGTCAAGCATCTTGGTGATTTTTCATGGCTAAGAAAAACAATAAGTTTGTCTTCTATATTTAATGGCGGACTTTTTTCTCTTGCTAAAACAGTGGCGGGTATTACTGCCTTTAATACCTGGAGTACGCCTGTAGTTGTTCAAGTTCTTTGTTTAGTGCCATCTTTCGTTGTAGACCAAGGATATTTTGGTACATTTTTTGATAAAGGAAACAACAATATCATAACAAATATTGCAACCATAAAACAGCCAACCAAAACTGCTCATATTAACATTAAACGTGCATGGTTGATGAAATGGAGTCGAAAAATTGTAGAACTTCTAGAATCACAATGGGACAGAGACACCATCGGGAACCTATATTCCACAATTCTAAAAGGATTCTAAAAATTAAGAAAAAGGCTTCGAAAACTTTCGAAGCCTTTTTAAATTTATGATAAGACTTAAAGTCCCTATTCTAGTTCTACAGGTTGAGTTTGATTTTCCTCGCCGACAACCTGGTCTGTTTTTTCGTCTCTTGGATCCCAAGGGCTGCCATGTCCAGCCTGAAGAATATTCGCAACAACAAGTGAAAAGATATATAAAGACCATAGTGTAATTGTTTTTTTCATTTTTCCCTCCCTGTTTAACTTGGCCAGGATCTATTCTCAAATGAAAAGGTTAAAGATGCGTTAAGAATTACACATTTAAAAAATCAATGATATTTTTAAGTCCTTTATCGACATGCGCTAAGGTTTTAGCCATATCTTGGGTCTCATCATCAAACCAAAATTTCAGAGTATAGAGATAAAAAAAAGAAAGAATTTTGATATTGAGCTTACCTTTAAGGCCTTCAACAGGTACCCCTACAGCTCCAAGAATTAAATTCATGGAATGCAGACCTGAAAAAATACCGCTAGGAAAGCTGATCGGATCTCGCCAAACAGTAAGAATAATATTCTTTAAGGGTTTTTTATAAGCTTCCATAACTTCGAACCGACACATGATGATATCAAACAGCTTTTCTTGAAGAGAAAGATCCTCTTTACCTTCTCGATAAAGCACAAGCATTTTATCATCAATAAATTGCACAATACCTTTCAGAAGATCACAACGCGTCGGAAAAAAAGTATAAAGCTGGATTGGCGTTATCGATAGTCTTGCCGCTAGCTCTTCCATTGTTAGCGCGTCCCACGGCGTCTGTGTCAATATTTCTAAAGCGGTCTCTACGATTTTAGAGCGCATTATTTCTGACTCCATGGAGCTAACACCCTCGCTTATTGCTTCTACGCTTCACCCACTGTATCAAGCATTGCAACAGATGCAGCTTCTTTTGCAGATTTTCCACCCCAAATCACAAATTGAAAAGCAGGATAGAATTTTTCACATTCTGCAATACTAATATTAATCATCTCTTCAACAACTTCAATAGCTAAGTTTTTGACATTTAAAAGAAGATAGCCATATCGATAAGTTGGAACCCCTTCATCAGGCATCATTTCAAAATGGCCTATCGCTAATTTTTCATTAATAAGGCACAACAGTTCTTGAATTTCGGTTTTTACTTTTGCTTGCAGGCGAATATCCATTAAGCAAAAAAGTTGCAAAATATTGAGGTCCTCTTGCCATATGAACTGCAAGCGATAGTCACACCAACGACCTGGAATCTCAATTAAAAGTTCTTCAGAACTTAATCGATAACAAGGCCACTCTTCAGAGTTTAAGGTCTCTTCAATAAAATCAATAGGATTGTTTGATGCAATAAGCGATGTTGAGGATTGGCGTGGCAAGTAAAACCTCCGATATAAGAAATTCCGTGATTACATACCACATCAAGAAGGTATAACCCAAGAGAATTCGCGCAACAATTATTTGCTTTTCTTTTTTGCTTTAGATGTATCCATTTCTTGAAATGAATGAGATTGTGACTGCTCTGTTTTGCACAGCATTTTCTTTAACTTACAAAATGATCTCACTATTTTACACATCATTTTTGCAGCATCATCAAAAAGTCGATTTTCGCTTTGCATTTTCTTCTCCTTCATTATTGGATTATAACTTGCGAGAGTTCAATTGCCAGCTTATATTTCTACAATATAAAACAATAAAGGAAAAGTTCATGTTAGTGATTACAGGTGGTGCCGGCTTTATAGGATCTAATTTAATTGCACGGCTTGAACACGAAACTCAAGAGCCCTTGGTTGCCATTGACGTCTTAGGGAAAGATGAAAAATGGAAGAATTTACGCCAACGTAATCTTGCCGAGCTTGTCCCGCCCTCTCATATGTTTTCCTTCCTTAATGCTCACATCGCAAAAATAAAGGCTATTTTTCACTTAGGAGCTATCTCAACAACAACAGAAATGGATGCCGATCTTGTCATTGAAAATAACCTTACACTCTCATCAAGTTTGCTTGAATGGTGCACAGACCATCAAAAACAGTTCATTTATGCATCATCAGCAGCAACTTATGGGGATGGAAGCCAAGGATTTGAAGATAATAACCAAGTAACTGCCCTTAGAAAACTGCTTCCTTTGAATGTTTATGGATGGAGTAAACATGCTTTTGATCTTCGCATTGCAAATTTTGTGGAAACACGTAAACCCCTTCCTCCACAATGCGTAGGCCTTAAATTTTTTAATGTTTATGGCCCAAATGAGTACCATAAAGGAAGCCAACAAAGTGTTGTTAGTCATATTTTTGAAACCTTAAAATCTCACTCCCATGCAAGACTCTTTAAGTCCTATCACCCTCATTATCAGGATGGGGGACAACTTCGTGATTTTATATGGGTTGATGATTGTGTTGATATTATGATTTGGCTCTATCAAAATCCTCGAATCAGCGGCCTTTTTAACGTTGGCACAGGCAAAGCGCGTTCCTTTCTTGAGCTTGCAAATGCCGTTTTTCAAGCACTGAACCGACCTTCTAAAATTAAATTTATTGAGATGCCAGAAGGCTTACGAGAGAAATATCAGTACTACACTCAAGCGCAAATGAACCGTCTTCATGATATTGGCTATCAAAAGCCTTTCACGTCGCTTGAAGAAGGAGTAAAACAATACGTCCAAAATTATTTAATTAAATCAAACGTATATAGGTAAATTATGCTCATCACTTACCCAGAAATAAATCCTATTGCTCTTCAATTAGGCCCTTTAGCCATCCATTGGTATGGGCTTGCGTATGTTGCAGGAATCCTCCTGGGATGGCGCTATGCTATTTGGCTTATTAGAAAACAACCCCTTAAGATTACCCCCCAAAATCTCACTGATTTTATCTCTTTTGCAACAATTGGAATTGTTCTTGGGGGTCGTCTTGGACACGCTCTTTTTTATGCACCAGGGTATTACCTTTATAAGCCTTGGGAAATTTTGTTCCTCTGGCAGCCGGGTATGGCCTTTCACGGTGGTCTCCTTGGATTTTTAGGAGCTTCTCTATGGTTTTGCCGTAGACGCCATATTTCTTTTTTAGAACTGATGGATCTTGCAGCTTGTGCCGCTCCTATCGGTATCTTTTTTGGTCGCATTGCAAATTTTATTAATGGTGAACTCTGGGGCCGAGCAACGGGAAGCGATTGGGGGATGATCTTTCCTCATGCCGATGCTTTACCTCGTCACCCAAGCCAGCTTTATGAGGCTGCAAGTGAAGGCCTTTTGCTTTTTTTGGCTCTCTTTTTAGCTGCCCGTTTCAGCCCTTGGCGACAAAAGTATCAAGGTTTATTATCCGGGTTTTTTCTTATTGGGTATGCCATCGCGCGTATTGTTATTGAGTGTTTTAGGGAACCCGACCAACACATTGGCTATCTTCTCTGGGGAACAACGTTAGGACAATGGTTAACATTACCTTTACTCTTCGCTGGTCTAGGTCTTGTACTTTTTGCGCGACAGAAAGCGCATGCCTATGACGCCGTGTGAAAATCATCTTCATACAATTCTTAAAACAGCCAAATGGCTAAGTATTGCTGAATTTATGAAGTTTGTCCTTCACGACCCAAACTATGGTTATTATTCTCAGCAGCCAGCAATTGGCATCCAAAATGATTTTATTACCGCGCCTGAAGTGTCTCAGCTTTTTGGCGAAAGCCTTGGCCTGTGGATATTAAATACTTGGGAAAAAATGGGCTGCCCTTCTCCCTTTGTACTGCTTGAACTAGGTCCAGGCCGTGGTACTCTCCTTGCAGATCTGCTGCGCCTAACCTCTCAGCGGACAGATTTTCTCAAGGGAATGCATTTATATCTTGTTGATGTTAATCCACATCTAAAAGTCCAGCAAGAAAGTAAGCTTTCAAGCTATATGCCTCGTTGGTTTGACTCCCTCTCATCAGCCTTAACCGCCTCACAAGATTTACCAATTTTTGTAATTGCAAACGAGTTTTTGGATATTTTTCCAATCCAGCAATACATGTTAACGTCCACTGGATGGCGGGAAAAAGGCATCACTATAGATGCTTCAGGAAAGCTAATATATTCCCTCAAAGAAAGCGCTCCTACTATGGCTCATTCTCTCTTTCCATGTGATGCGAAAGAAGGTGATATTTTTGAAGTCTGCCCTGCTGCCCAACAAATTGTGGAACAAATAGGCCAGTATTTAACTCAATATCAAGGAAGCGCTTTGTTTATTGATTATGGATACAAAGAAGGCACAGGAAATACCCTCCAAGCTCTTTATCAACATCAATATGTTTCGCCTCTTGAGCACTTGGGAGAAGCCGATTTAACAGCCCACGTTCACTTTGGAGCTCTCCTTAACCATCTTGATCGCTTGCCTTCTCTTAAGAAGAATTTTTCCACTCAAGGCGACTTTTTAAAGCGGTGTGGTATTGAACTCTGGGCTCAAAAATTGATGCAACAAGCCTCTTCTCAACAACGTGAGTCAATGCTACAAGCTCTCCATCGGTTACTGAGCCCAAATGAAATGGGATCTCTTTTTAAAGTTCTTGAGGTTTATACAGCATGCTAAAGCCTTTACAATCCCCTCTCCTTTCGCAAATCTCCTTTATTAAACATGGTTTTTTTACGCGCCAAGGAGGAATCTCTGAAGGGATTTATGCGTCCCTAAATTTAAGTAAGACAAAAGGAGATCGTGTAGAAAACGTCCAGGAAAATCAAAGACGTATAACAGAATGGTTTGATAATAAACCTTTACTGCTCATGGACCAAATCCATGAAGATGGGATTTTATTTGTGACTGACCCTTTTGAAAATAAAGAGCTTCCAAAATCAGATGCACTTATCACCAATTCACCAAACCTTGTTTTAAGTGTTCGAACAGCAGATTGCATTCCTCTTCTCTTGGTAGATCCTGAATCAAAGCTTATTGGAGCCATCCATTCTGGCTGGCGAGGAACATTAAAAAATATTGCCGGTAAAACCGTTCAAAAAATGAAAACAAAGGGTGCCAAAAAGATTTTTGCTTCTTTAGGCCCAGCCATAAGTCAACAGCATTTTGAAGTTGGCCCAGAAGTTTATGAGGCTTTTAAGGGGCAATATCAACACTTCTTCACCCCTAGCCCCACACCAAATCATTATCTGTGTGACCTTAAGGGTATTGTTGTTGAGCAGCTCACCCAAGTAGGCATTCATACTGCTGAAATCCTTCCTTATGACACCTATTCAGCCCACGACCTTTTCTTTAGCTGCCGCCGCGCAACAAATCAAAATCAGCCTCATTTTGGTTGTCAACTCTCAGCAATTATGATCACTTCTGGCGTGTAAATTTTCTTACCAGAATTTCTATTTAAATATTTGAATATAAATAATTATTTTATTTTATTTTTCTCGATAAATGTAACGATTTTTCTCGACAAAAAGCCCTCAATTTGCTATAGTTAAAATATAAGGATTGTTCTTATTCCTTTCTAAGAATCAATCACTTTTTTAAGACTAAAATTATTTTAAATCATTAATTTAATGATAAAGGAGAAACTATGTTTGAAAAGAAAAATTAAAGAATAATAAAAAAAGTGACACGACAATGTTCGTACACTTAAACATCCCTAAACAGGGAAGAATAATGAGAAAAATAATGTAAGTTATTCGGCTAGATATCATTTTCTCTTAATAACAAGAATTATAAATAGAAATTACCGCGTCAAAATCAATTTTGCGCATGAAGGAAGAGTTTGTGCAATTTTTTAAAACAGCTAAACTAATTATAACAAGGAGGTAACAGTGCATTTATCTGAATCTTTCTCAATCCACATTGAGAATCAAAAGTATACTGGCACTCACAAAGGCCAGGGAATTCCCTGCCTTGCGATTGGAACAGGGATCCTAACTCAAAGAAGCTTATCACCAGGATTTTTTGATCATTTTAACGTTTACGCAAGCGATCTTTACTTTGTAAAAGAACAAGCTTTATCAGATATTTCATCAATGACCATGGATAAAATCATTGAGGATATTAAAGCATGGGGACAAGCTTTAGATCTTAAAAAGTACGCTCTCTTTGGACATTCTGCTTTTGGAATTGTAGCGCTTGAATTTGCAAAGAAATATCCTGAACTTATCACCCATTTAATTATGACAGGCACCCCTGTTAACTCAAATCCTCAAATTGCGGCTTACCATGATCAAATTTTTCAGGCTCAAGCTGATGCAAAGAGAAAACAGATTGATGCTGAACGTCGAGCTCAAGTTGCTCAAGAAGATCTAACGGCCTTTTCTCCATCGGAACGTTGGCGACGAGAATATATTTATCGTGATGCACCCCGATATTGGCATATCCCAGATTATGACTGCAGTCATCTATGGGAAGGAATTAATTTGGATCGCTTTGTAGAAATGTTCTTTACTAACATCCTTCCAAATATAGATGTCAAAAAGAACCTTGCTGAACTTCAAATTCCTATTTTCTTAGCGGCAGGCTTAAGTGACTATGATTGTTGTCCGTGGTTATGGCAAGACCTTCCCAACCGACCATCTTCCATGAGAATTGAATACTTTAAGAAAAGTGGTCATTGGCCCCAATATGAAGAGCCGGAGCTATTTAATCAAAAGATTAAAGAATGGATAAATCAGATTAAAAATGAACTTTAAGTCCTTGTTTATACGCTTGCGGAAAGAGAGAGCTGTATGATAAAAAATTATAAAGGAAAAAACGTATGAAGATAAATAAACTCAACGTATTGGCTTTTCTGGGTTCCAGAGATTGAAAGTCCTTCAATGAATCAAGTGTCAAAAAGATATGCCGAAGCTCTTTTTAAAAGTGCCGAGAACAACAAGAAAGTCGAACAAGTTCGACAAGAGCTCCATATTCTTAAGAATCTTTGTGATCAACATGGGGTGTTAAAAAGGATGCTCCACAATCCCCTTCTTAACAAAAAAGAAGTGGCTGTTGCTCTGCTTGAATTTTCAAAGACATGTAAGTTTTCGACTTTACTTTCTAACTTACTGCAAATGCTTGCTCTTCAGAAACGTCTCCCCCTTTTACAAAATATTATTACATCTTTTGAAGAAATTATTGATCAATCTCAAGGCATCTTGAATGCTCACGTTACATCTGCTCATACACTGAGCGAGAAACAAAAAAAGTCATTAACTGATCTTCTTGAACAAAAGTTATCTTCAAAAATTAATTTACGCGAACAAGTTAACGCAGATTTGTTAGGAGGCTATATTATTCAAATTGGCCCCTATCTTTTTGATAATACCCTGAGTTATAAATTAAGTAAGCTCAGTCAATCACTTAAGAGAGTTGTATAATGGAATTAAAAGCAAGCGAGATTACATCAATTCTTCAAAAACAAATTACAAATTTCGCACTCAATGCAGAATTTGCAGAAATTGGCCATGTGCTTGAAGTTGGTGATGGAATTGCGCGCGTCTTTGGACTTGAAAATGTTCAAGCTGGAGAAATGGTTGAGTTTCCACAAGGCATTCAAGGCATGGCCCTTAATCTTGAAAGTGACAATGTTGGTATCGTCGTTTTAGGTGAAACCTCAGCTATTAAAGAAGGTGATATTGTTAAGCGTACAGGCCGAATTGTTGAAGTCCCGACAGGAGACTCCCTCTTAGGCCGTGTTGTTGATGCCTTAGGCTATCCTTTAGATGGTAAAGGATCTTTAGAAAAAACCAAAAAAGCACGCATTGAAGTTAAAGCGCCGGGAATTATTGCGCGTCAATCTGTGACAGAACCTATGCAAACGGGAATTATGGCAATCGATGCGTTGGTCCCCATTGGTCGAGGACAGCGTGAGTTAATCATTGGAGATCGTCAAACAGGAAAGACAGCCATCGCCATTGATACAATTTTAAATCAAAAAAAGAAAAATGAAATCGTTCCTGATTCTGAGAAGCTTTATTGTATTTATGTTGCGATTGGTCAAAAAAAATCGACCATTGCACAGATTGTAAAAATACTTGAGGAACAAGGGGCAATGGCCTACACAACTATTGTTGTTGCAACGGCATCAGACCCCGCTTCTATGCAGTTTTTAGCCCCCTATTCAGGAACAGCTATGGGAGAATATTTCAGAGATAATGGCAAACATGCCCTCATTATCTATGATGATCTCTCTAAGCATGCTGTTGCTTATCGCCAGATGTCCCTTCTCTTGCGTCGTCCTCCTGGTCGTGAAGCCTATCCAGGTGATGTATTTTATCTTCACTCTCGCCTTCTTGAGCGGGCCGCCAAACTTAATGAAGCTTCTGGCGGTGGTTCGCTGACAGCCCTACCGATCATTGAGACTCAAGCTGGTGATGTGTCCGCCTATATTCCAACCAACGTCATTTCAATCACAGATGGGCAAATATTCCTTGAAACGGACCTTTTTTACAAAGGGATTCGCCCGGCAATCAATGTTGGTCTTTCAGTAAGCCGCGTAGGCTCAGCAGCGCAAATAAAAGCGATGAAACAAGTCTCAGGAAAAGTCAAACTTGAGTTAGCACAATATCGTGAAATGGCGGCCTTCTCTCAATTCTCTTCAGATTTAGATGCTGCAACTCAAAACTTGCTTGCGCGCGGCGAAAGACTCACAGAGATGCTTAAACAAGCCCAGTACTCTCCCATTAGTTTAGAAGATCAAATTGTCGTTATTTTTGCAGGCGTGCGTGGCTACTTAGATAAAATTAAAACAAACGATATTAACCGTTTTGTAAAAGAGATGCTCTTTACCATTATCAATGAAAAGCCTGAACTTATCCAAGAAATCCAAGAAAAAGGTGCCATCACCTCGACACTTGAAACAGAACTCATCCAATTTCTTGATCATTTTGTTAGTCTTTTTGCTTAAGAGGTGGACGAAACAAAATGCCAAACCTTAAAGATCTTAAAAATCGTCAACGCAGCATTCTGGCAACAAAGAAAATAACTTCAGCAATGAAGATGATTGCTGCGGCAAAACTAAAAAAGGCACAAGCACAAGCTTACGCAGCACGTCCTTATACTGAACTTATGGCTGAGGTGTTAGGAGATCTTCTTGCTCGAATTCAAGATCCTGCGCAGTTGCCTGCTTTTTTGGTAGGACGCGAGCCAAGTCGATCACATATGCTTATCTTAACAACTTCAAATCGTGGACTAAGTGGAGGTTTTAATTCCTCTCTCGTTCGAATGGCCGAAGCTCAAATCAATAAACTCCAAACCAACGACCAAGCTGTAAAAATCTACTGTATAGGACGCAAAGGAAAAGAACAACTTGCGCGTCGCTACCATCCCCTTATCGTACAAACTGTCGATGCTCTTGATAAACCCCGTTTTCATGATGCCTCTCGTATTGCAAAAGAACTTTTTAACCTGTTTGAAAACCAAGAATTTGATTCATGCAGCATTATTTACAATAAGTTTATTTCAGCTTTAACACAGAAAACAACCTTAACTTCTCTTATTCCTTTCAAGATAGAAAAAGATAATCCAGCCCAACAACGAATTGGTAAAAACGCTCAAACGTCAAGATCTCCTTATGAATACGAGCCTAGCGAGACGGATGTTCTCACTCAGCTCTTACCCAAAAATTTAGCTGTACAAATTTATCATACGCTTTTGGAAAATGCTGCAAGCGAACAAGGTGCTCGTATGTCTGCAATGGATACCGCTACCCGGAATGCAAACGACATGCTCAAAACAATTAATCTTACTTACAATCGTACCCGGCAAGCTTATATTACAAAAGAATTGATTGAAATTATTTCTGGCGCTGAGACCCTTTAAATGCAACCTAAAGTAAGATAGAGAGAGACAAATCAATGAGACATAAAGAAGCAAAAGGCAAAATTGAACAAGTCATTGGCGCCGTCGTTGATGTTGTCTTTGAAGGACCTCTTCCCCCAATCCTCAATGCACTTCATGTTCAAAATCAGGAGCAAGTTCTTGTTCTTGAAGTTGCAAAGCACTTAGGAAATAATATTGTTCGTACAATTGCCCTTGATTCCACTGAAGGTCTTGTAAGAGGCCAAAAGGTCATTGACACAGGAAAGGCGATTGAGATTCCTGTGGGACCTGAGACACTTGGGAGAATTTTGAATGTTATTGGGGAACCTATTGATGAACGTGGTCCCATTAAAACAGAAAAAAGATATCCTATCCATCGTGCACCCCCCAAATTTACGGAACAATCAACGCAAACTGAAATGCTTGTGACAGGCATTAAAGTTGTTGACCTTCTCGCTCCTTACTTGAAGGGCGGAAAAATTGGGCTTTTTGGAGGAGCTGGCGTTGGAAAAACCGTTATTATCATGGAATTGATTAATAATATTGCAAAAGCACACGGCGGATATTCTGTCTTTGCAGGTGTTGGCGAAAGAACACGAGAAGGCAATGACCTCTACCATGAGATGATTGAGTCTGGCGTTATCGATCTGAAAGGTCTTAACTCTAAAGCAACACTTGTTTATGGACAAATGAATGAGCCTCCTGGAGCACGTGCGCGTGTTGGCTTAACAGGCCTTTCAATTGCAGAATATTTTAGAGACGAAGAAAATCAAGACGTGCTTCTCTTTATTGATAACATTTTTCGTTTTACCCAAGCTGGTGCTGAAGTTTCAGCCCTGCTTGGAAGAATCCCTTCAGCCGTTGGTTACCAACCGACACTCGCAACAGAAATGGGGGAATTTCAAGAACGCATTACAAGTACTAATAAAGGCTCAATTACTTCAGTCCAAGCAATTTACGTGCCTGCAGATGACCTGACAGATCCTGCCCCAGCAACTTCTTTTGCGCACCTTGATGCCACGACGGTTCTTAACCGGCAAATTGCAGAACTTGGGATCTACCCTGCTGTTGATCCTCTGGATTCAACTTCAAGGATTTTAACCCCCACAATAGTTGGTGAAAAGCACTATACAGTTGCACGTGAGGTACAACGTATTTTGCAAACCTATAAATCTCTACAGGATATTATTGCTATTTTAGGAATGGATGAGTTGTCAGAAGAAGATAAATTAACAGTTGCACGCGCCCGCAAGATTCAACGTTTCCTCTCCCAACCCTTTCATGTTGCGGAAGTATTTACAGGAACTCCTGGAATCTTTGTCCCTCTCAATGAAACCATTAATGGCTTTGAAGGTATTGTTGAAGGACGTTATGATCATCTTCCTGAAATGGCTTTTTATATGGTTGGTACAATTGATGAAGCCATTAATAAAGCCAAACTAATCTCTTAATGAGTGAGTAACAAGACATGTCTTCTAAATTACATTTTAGAATTGTCTCTCCAGAGCGCCTTCTTTTCACTGATGACGTTGATATGGTCATTATTCCTGGAATCCAAGGTGACTTTGGTGTTTTATCGTCTCACTCGCCCATGGTTTCGACACTTCGCCCTGGTCTTGTCACGATTTATAACAATGGTGATATTAAAGAAAGAGTTTATGTGGCTGATGGATTTGCCCATGTCACTGAAGTCGGTTGTACAGTTCTTGCAGAAGAAAGTATTTTTCTAGCAGAAATGGATACGGAAATGCTTGAAGAAACGATCAAGAAGGCCAAACAAGAACTTGAAAATGCTCGCACAGAAGAAGAGATAGCCGCTCTAAAACGTGATCTCGATTATATTTATTCTAAACTTGAACTCTTAAAACGCGTAAAGCAATAAATAAGAAAAAGCCACTGCACTGCAGTGGCTTTTAAGGTTTAAGTAAAAAAATTTACTTTGTTTCAGCTGGCTTTTCTGTTTTTGCAGCTGCTTCTTGATGTTGTTGCGCACGCAAAGTTGCAACATTTTTAACCACAGGTTCGCACATTTTTAAACCACCAATGAGCTGAAAAATTTCAGCATGGTCTTTTGCATCAACTGTTTCTTCTTGAAGATCAGCAACTAATTTTGAAACGATAGCTGTGAGATCTTCAGCACTTGCTTGTACTTTTTCATGCTTATGATCAGCTTTCTTTGGCTCAGCCTTATGTTCTGTCTCTTTATTTTTCTCACGAAGTTCTGAAGCTTTTTTTACGATTGGAGAGCAAACTTGAAGGCCACCAACAAGCTCATAAGCCTCACCTTGTTCATTCTTAGCAATCGTGCCATCTTTAATTTCTTTTAAAATTTCATCAGCAACAACTTTCAATTCATCTGCTGTGAAAGCATGATGATCATGAAGTTCGTTCGCATTGACAGATGCACCAAACAAGGTTGCAATAGCCGCACCTAAAAATAAATTCTTAATCATTAATTCCTCCATATATCAATTGAAACATTCACTTACATTCAAAATTTATAAGATAATACTTAAAATTTTCTTAATTGTTGAAAATTAATTCAAAAAAAGATTAATACAAGTAAGACAACGGATTCTAAAGAACCTGTTCCCAAATTTATTAGGCGGCTTGTTTAAGAGAAACACCTTTTTCTTCTATAAAAAGTTTTTGTTTTGGCATTCTTTTTGCAAGCTGATTGATAAATACCCCCATGATAATAAAAGCTGCGGCCATAAGACATTCTTGGGTCAGTCTCTCTTTAAGGATAAATGTTGATGCTAAGGCTCCAAAGATCGGAGTTAACATTGTAAAAGGTACAATTCTTGCTGGTTCATATTTTTCAAGCAAATATGCATAGCAAGTTGTTGCCACAATTGTTGCAAAAAATGAAGAATAAAGAATGGCAAATAATGAAGACCATTTGAAGGTAATACAGGCTAAACAGATTGTCTCCCAGCCATCAACCATGAAAGATGCAAAAAACATTGGAAGTGGAGGAATTAAACAGCTCCAAATGATAAGAGAAAGCATATTTATTTTTTGAGTTTGCCCTTTAAAAAGCAAATTTCCCATTGCAACTGAGAATGCAGCAAATAAAACGAGAACAAATGTTACCCAGCTGAACTGCCCTCGCCCATGTATGGCAATCATGCTCACACCCACAAATGCCAACGTAATTCCTATAAGCTCTAATTTTTTAGGTCTATAGTAAAAAAAGATTGACGAAAGCAACACTGTAAAAATGGTTTGCGTCTGCATAAGGAGCGAGCATAAAGCTGCAGGCATTCCTAGATAAAGCCCAAATGCTATGGCAGATAATTGACAAATCCAAATCAATAAAGAGAATTTAAAAATTAAAAGCTTTGAACAGTTTGGTTTTTTAATAAAAAAGATAAGCGGAAAACAAGCAAATACAAATCTTAAAGCAAGCTGCAAAAAAGGTGGAAAAGAAACCAAACTTAATTTTATCGCAACAAAATTTGTTCCCCAGAGTAACGTCACGAGAACAGCTAGAAAAATGTCTTTAAGAGCCATCACGAAGAAATTATTTACTTATAATGCATATGTAATATAAATATAGTAGACTTTTTATATTTTGGCAAGCGGCTTATTTAAAATACATATATTTTATTAAAATTTTCTTCTTTTTATTAATAAATCGTTTACTCCCTATTGCTACGCTCTAACAAATTTTTAATGGAATAGATCAAGTAGAGGATTTCTGATTGATCACTAAGAAAATCATATTTATTAAGGTGTTATAAAATGATTAAAATAATAAGGGGAGATAAATAAAATGACTGGACGCGTTGCTGTTGTAACTGGAGGAACAAGAGGAATCGGTGCCTCAATTTCACAAGCTCTGATGAAAGCTGGATATCGTGTTGCTGCAACTTACCAAGCTGATGATACTGCCGCTGAAACTTTCAGACGAAGTACCAATGTCGCTGTATTTCGATGGGATGTCAGTCATCATGATGACTGCGTAAAAGGCCTTCAAAAAGTTCAACAGCAATTAGGCAACATTGATGTGCTTGTTAACAATGCCGGGATTACCTCTGATGGTATATTTCATAAATCTACCCCCCAAGCCTGGGAAAAAGTACTTAATACGAACCTTCTCTCTTGCTTCAATATGACCCATGCCGTCATAGAGGGAATGCGCGAACGAAATTATGGACGCATTATTAATATTAGCTCTATTAATGGCCAAAAAGGACAGCTAGGACAGACTAATTATGCTGCAGCTAAGGCTGGCGTTATAGGCTTTACAAAAGCCTTAGCGCTTGAAAATGCACGAAAAAATATTACGGTGAATGCAATCACACCTGGCTATATTGCAACAGATATGGTTAAAGCCGTTCCTCAAGATGCTTTAGATAAAATCATCGCCCAAATTCCCGTGGGACGATTAGGCGAACCAGAAGAAATTGCAAGAGCTGTTGTATTCTTGGCTGCTGAGGAAGCTGGATTTATAACGGGCTCGACTCTCTCTATTAATGGCGGACAATATATGGTATAAAAATTAATTCTAAAAAGAGAATTTAGCTCTTTGTTATGGCGAAAAATACGATTTAGTAAGGAAAGAATAATTATGATACTTGATGTTACTGATGCCACATTTCAAAAGGAAGTCATTGAATCTTCTGGCGTTGTTTTGGTTGACTTTTGGGCTGAATGGTGTGGACCTTGTAAAGCCCTTTCCCCTGTTTTGGACAATTTGTCAGAAACAATCCCACAACTTAAAATTGCTAAAGTAAATGTTGATGAGAATCCACAAGCACCAACTGACTACCAAATAAGAGCAATTCCAACCCTTATTTTATTCCAAAATGGGCAGCCTATTTCTAGGAGTGGAGCATTACCACAGCGAAATCTTGAGGACTGGATAAAAGGTTATCTTTAATTCATACCAATCCCAGAAGGGATCTAACCCCCTTCTGGATTTTACCTTCTAAATATAAAAACATAAAGTGAACACAATGGGCAGGCAAAAACAACCAACAGATTCTCATCAAGAATATAATTTTGATCCACTTCAGGTATCACAAGCGATTATGTTCGCTGCCATGAAAACGCAAAATGCTCTTCAAACACTAGACCCAACAAAAACCTCGCCTTCTCTTATCAATGTTGAAGATATGAGGGACACTTTCCACACAGCTTTAGAGAAACTTAGCGCACAACCTGATAAAATCATCTCAGCCTCTCAAGAATATCTTAAAGGCACTTTTCAACTGTGGCAGGACTCTCTCAATGTCCTTTCAGGACAAAAAGAAACAATGGATGAAGTGATTGAAGGAAATACCTCTGATAGTCGTTTTAAGGATGAGATGTGGTACAAAAATCCATTCTTTGGGTATGCGCGCCAGTCTTACTTACTATGGGACCGATGGATCAAGGATATTGCAACAAATATAGAAGACTTAGACCCAAAAACTGCCCTCAAAATACAATTTTATACCCGCCAATTTGCTGATAGTCTCTCTCCGAGTAACTTCCCTTGGAGTAATCCTAAAGCTGTTCTTAAAACAATTGATTCTCAAGGGATGAATCTCATTCAAGGTATGAATAATCTTTTAAGAGACTTTGAACATGGCAAAGGACAGATTAAAATAAAAATGGTTGATCATGATGCTTTTCGTTTAGGAGAGAACATCGCAGCCACGCCAGGAAAGGTTATTTTTCAGAATGAATTAATTCAATTAATTCAATATACCCCGACAACGTCAACTATCTTCAAAATACCTGTCCTCTTGATTCCACCCTGTATTAATAAGTTTTATATTTATGATTTGAGGCCAGATAACTCGTTTGTAAAATGGCTTTTAGACCGAGGGCATTCCGTCTTTATCGTATCTTGGATAAATCCAGATCAACGTCTTTCAGAAAAAACTTTTGAGGATTATGTTTTCGAAGGAGTTGGAAATGCTATTGATACAATTCTTGATCTTACAGGAGCAAAGAAAGTCAACGCTGTCGGCTTTTGTATAGGAGGTAATATCTTAGGAAGTTATGCCGCTTATATGGCCGATGAAAAAAATAATCCTTTAGCAAGCACAACCTATCTTGCAACACTATTCGACTTTAAAAATCCTGGAGATCTTGGCGTATTTATTGATGAAAAACAAATTAATCAACTTGAAGAAAGAATCTCTCAAAAAGGATATTTAGAAGGACAAATTCTTGCACAAACATTTAATCTACTGAGAGCAAATGACCTTATTTGGTGGTTTGTCATCAATAACTACTTTTTAGGTCAAGAACCTATGGCTTTTGACCTTTTATACTGGAATTCAGATTCAACAGATCTGCCCGCAAAAATGTTTTTATATTATCTAAGAGAAATGTTTTTAAACAATAACTTCATACGCCCGAACGGCCTTAAGCTCAAAGACAAATTTTTAGACCTCCGCAAAATTAAAACACCAACATTTCTTTTTAATACAAAAGATGATCACATTGTACCTTGGGGGTGTGGTTATGCTGCAACGAAGGTTCTTCAAGGTCCCATAAAATTTGTCTTAGGAGGATCAGGACATATTGCTGGTGTTTTCAACCCTCCAACAGTAAATAAATATGGTTATTGGACATGTGATACGCTTGTTGATCAAGCCGAAGAATGGTTTTCAACCGCCACTCAAAATCAAGGTTCATGGTGGCCTGAATGGGCAGAATGGATTGAACAATATGCTGGCGATAAAATCAAAGCATCTACAGTCGGTTCTTCCAAATATCCTGCGTTAGAAGATGCCCCCGGTTCATATGTTAAAATTGGTCAATATCAACAGAAAGTATGATTTAGGACGTGAAGCTAAAATTTTGGCACCGTATTCCTCGTAAAACAGAACGTGTAACTTTCTTCTCACGTTTCAACAAAATCGTCACATTAACTTATGGAATAGTTATTCTAGCTGCTTTTCTTTTGTTCGATTTTCTTTTTCAAGAAAACCTTGAATCTCGCCTCAATTTTTTACAAATCCGATTACGTGAACAAACCCAAGCTTTAAATAATATCGTTCGCCCTCGTTCAGATGCGATACAAGCTCTTCAAATGCAAGCGAGTGATTTTTTAAATGAACAAGGAGATCAATATCAATCTTTTGATCTTAAGTTAAAAAATGATCAAAATAATAGTTACTTCTATCTTGATATTTCAAATTTTAATCGTCGAAAAATAGGAAATATCACCGGTATTGGTCCTACAGAAGGCCTTTCTAAGTTTGCCTGGCAAGAAATTGCAATGGCCTTTTCTTTAAATCCACTTTTTTACGTTTTAAAGAAAAACATCAAAACAACATCTTCCCTTTATTATGTTTCAAAAAGTGGCTTTCGCAACCAGTTCCCCTGGCGCCCTTCATCTGAATCGCGCTTTGACCCACAATTTTTTAAAAGTGTTGTGTATCTAAAAAACCTCCCTAGCAAGAACCCTAAACGAGAACCTACCTGGACTGATGTCTATACTTATTCACCACATCATGGGTTAATGGTAACCTGCTCAGCACCCGTCTACCATAAAATGCAGTTTAAAGGGATTGTTGGAATTGAGTTCTTACTTGAACCGATAATCGAATTTATTAATGGAATTACGTATCCTAATGGTCGCCTCATTATTATTAATGATTATGGCACAATTATTGCAGATACAAAATCTAATGGTCGCATCCCTTTAAAAGCCCATCAAGTTCTCCCAAAAGGTATGCAACTAGAAACAATTTACAAACTTCCGCGTAAAACAATTTCTAGGATTGGAGACTACTGGGTTTATCAAGCAAAATCTCATTACGCTCCTTGGACTGCAGTTTACTTTGTTAATGCTTGGAAAATGAATGTTGTAACTTTAAAACATATTGGTCCTAGCATTGTCTTTCTTATCTTGTTTGCAATTTTTATTCTTATGGGAGCCAATAGTATTATTGCACAGGAATTTATAAGTCCCGCAAAACAGCTTGTTAATTTCATTTCCACGCAAGCAAAAGAAGGAGAACAAGCTTATCGTAAGATACGAGAACCTTGGTTTTCATGGTTCGAAGCCGTCTTCCAAGTATTTGATCAAAATCGAAAACTGATGCAAAAAATGGAAGAACACATTGAAGATCTTGATCAAAAAGTTCTGGAACGTACGCGAGCCCTCTCTGACAAGAATAGAGCTCTTAGTCTTGCCTTTAATGATCTTCGAAAAGCCCAAAATCAAATCATTATACAAGAGAAACTTGCAGGCCTTGGCGCACTTACGGCCGGAATTGCTCATGAAATAAAAAATCCGTTAAATTATGTGATTAACTTTGCTGAGATTTCTCGCAACTTTACTGAAGAGCTTATGAATATTGCAGCTTCCCTGCCCCAAGGAAAATCGTTTACTTTGGAGCAACGACAAGAAGTTAAGACTATTCTTACCGATTTAATTGACAATATGAAACGCATTGAAGAGCATGGGAAACGAGCTGATGCTATTGTGAGAAGTATGCTTGTTCATGCGAGAGGCGGAAATGATAGTCAACACCTTATTGATATCAATCAGCTGATTGATGAAAATATTACTTTAGCAACGACAAGCTTTAAGCAACAAGGCTTCATTCCAAAAATTATCAAAGATTTTGATCTAGAAATTCCTAAAATCCTTGTTTATTCCCAAGGCCTAGGTCGTGTTTTTTTAAACATTATCAACAACGCTTGCTATGTTCTACATCAAAAAAGAACAACGGTTGGCGAATCATTTATAGCCGAAATTTCTATATGCACTCGGCAATCAGTTGATAATCATATCGAAATTATTATTCGGGATAATGGACCTGGAATTTCTGACGAAATTCGAAAAAAAATTTTTGATCCATTTTTCACAACAAAACCTGCAGGCAGTGGAACTGGCCTCGGACTTTCCCTCTGTCATGACATTATAACCCGCCAACATCATGGCACTCTTACAGTAACTTCAGAAATTGACAAATATGCCGAGTTTGTCATTATTCTTCCTGTTGAAGAGCAATTAATGGCAGGATAAAATTTATAAAGTTATTCTCTGACCTTACTTGTAGTGGTAAGAGAGATTTTACGAATTAACGAGAAAGTATTTTAATATCATGACTTCCTTCCAGAAATTAATGCAACTTCGCCAGGAAATGCTCAAAGAGAATATTGATGCTTTTATTATTCCCAAAGCCGATGAACATCAAGGCGAATATGTTGCCCCTTCTGCAGAAAGGCTCTTATGGCTTACTGGCTTTAATGGCAGCGCCGGATTTTCTATTATTCTACTCGAGAAAGCTGCCCTTTTTGTCGATGGAAGATATACCCTTCAGGCTGCACAACAGGTTGATTCATCTTGTTTTGAAATTGTCCCCATTGCGGAAGTCTCTGGTCCCACTTGGCTTGCTCAACACTTAAAGCCAGGCGCTAAGCTTGCTTATGACTCATGGCTTACAACTGAACGAGAAATCCAAGGCTATAAAAAGACACTGGGAAGCAACAATATTAAATTTTCCCCTTTAGAAAAAAACCTTGTGGATCAAATTTGGCTCGATCGTCCTATAAAACCTTCTCAACCTGTTTATATTCATCCACTAAAATTTGCAGGACAAGATTTTAGAGAGAAGCTCACGACGATTGCGGATGAACTTAGGAAAAAGCAAGCATCTGCTAGTGTTGTTACGATGACTGAGTCCGTGGGGTGGTTGTTTAATATTCGCGGAAGTGACTATGATTTTATCCCAACAACATCTGCTTATGCAATTATCTATGATACGGGAAAAGCTGATATCTTTATTGATGAACAAAAAGTACCGAATGATGTTCGTCAGCACTTCAATGCTTTAGTTACCATCAAACCTTTTGGATCCTTTGAAAAAACTCTACAAGACTTGGGCCAACTTCAAGCGCGCGTTGTCATAGATCCTTTTACAACGCCTGTGCAAGCGATTTATGCAGTGGAGAAAGCAGGTGGGGAAGTTCTACGATGTGATGAACCTACAATCCACCTAAAAGCTTGTAAAAACACAGCAGAATTGGAAGGAATGCGCCGCGCTCATATTCGAGATGGTGTTGCTTTAACGACCTTTCTTTATTGGATTTCCCATGAAGGTCCCAAAGGAAATATAGATGAACTTCAAGCTGCAGCAAAAATACTTGAGTACCGCCAAAAATTTCCTGAGTTTAAAATGCCAAGTTTCGCAACAATTTCTGGCACAGGCCCCAATGGGGCCATTATTCACTATCGAGTAAGTCCTGAAACGAATCGTAAGATTGCCTCAAATGATATTTATCTTATTGATTCGGGTGGGCACTATATTGATGGCTGTACAGATGTCACACGAACTATTTCAATAGGTGAAACCACTCAAGAACAAAGAGACCGCTTCACACGCGTCCTTAAAGGGCATATCGGCCTTGCGACAAGTATTTTCCCTCAAGGAACATCAGGGTCACAACTGGATATTCTTGCGCGCCATGCTTTATGGCAGATGGGTCTTGATTACGCACATGGCACAGGGCATGGTGTGGGCGCCGCCCTTAATATTCATGAAGGCCCACAACGGATTAGCAATGTTCCTAATTATGTTTCCTTAAAACCAGGCATGATTCTTTCAAATGAGCCAGGTTATTATAAGGAAGGCGCCTATGGAATACGAATTGAGAATCTTGTTATCGTCAAGTCCATTGATATCCCTGATGCTGAGAAAGCAATGCTTGGTTTTGAAACTATTACATTTGCGCCAATTGATCTTAAACTCATTGATCAAGCTTTATTAACAGAGGTAGAAATAAAGTGGCTTAATGACTATCATCAAGAAGTTTATCATAAACTGTCTTCCTTATTAGAGCCAGAAGTTAGGGACTGGTTAAAAGAAACAACCCGCCCCTTAATAACCTAAATTTCTTCTCCTTAAATAACTTTTGCAACCTCATCAAAGTTAAGCCGTGGAAGTCGAGGATGCAGTTTTGCTGAGTCACCGTATCCAAAGTTGATGAGGAAATTAGAACGCCATGATGTATTCTTGAAAAATTCTTCATCAACTTTCGCAGTATCAAAGCCCGACATAGGCCCACAATCTAATCCACAAGCGCGCGCAGCAAGAATGAAGTAAGCTGCTTGCAAGGTAGAATTTTGAAAAGCTGTTTTTTGAGCAAACTTTTCATTACCCACAAACCAACTTTTTGCATCAACCATTGGATACAATTCATCCATACGCTCATAAAAATGAATGTCATAGGCCATGATAGCTGTCACGGGAGCCGCCATTGTCTTTTCAACATTCCCTGCATCCAAAAATGGCTTAAGGCGCTCTTTTGCAAGACTAGACTTCACAAAGAGAATACGCATCGGAAGACAGTTTGCAGAGGTTGGTCCCATCTTCGCCAGATCATACACTTCCTTAAGGAGGTTATCCGGCACTTCTTTAGCTTGCCACGCTTTATGCGTACGTGCCTCTGAAAATAACTGCTTTAAAGCTTGTTCATTGAGTTGCATTAGACCCTCCTCTTCAATCATTCTCTTTACTCAAATGAATTTAGCATTTAAAGGTTTATCAAATATTACGAAAAAACGTTTATAGTTCTACTATGAAGAAAAAATTGTTCCCCCTTCTTATGGTTATTTTGCTTTCTTTAAGTCAAGGAGCAGCCAACCTATATAGCCAACAAACGGCCACAATTAAATCTTCACTTCTTTCCTTTATGCTTTCTTATCCTTATGACTGGTATTGTGAAAATGAACATAATTTACCCGAAAATATTCAAGCCATTCTTACGCCCCAAGCTTTTATTATGGATGCATCTCCTGCCACCATTTATGTTCGTGTTGTCCCCCGCACTTCTCACACCCCTTCCCTCAAGCAATTTATAAAAAATGATTTTCATCACGTAAAAAAACAAAGGCCTAATATTCAATATGGAACAGACTTCACCCTGACAACTCAAGAACATAAAAAAGCACAAATAAGAACATATTTTGAAGAACCTCAAGGCCATTATGATGCCATTAGTTATATTGAGGAAAAAAAAGCTTTTGTGATTATTATCCTTCAAGCTACCTCTCAAAAGGCTTACTTGCGAGCCCTCCCAATCTTCCGTAATCTCGTGATCTCCTATCAATTAGAGGCGCCTCAGAAAAAAGAAACCGCTCCAACAGCTCCCCTCAAAAAGAAGAAAATTACACCTAAAAAGAAAAAATCAAAACCACAGAAAAAGCGTAAAGCTTCTCGTAAAAGAGAACCGCAATTAGTTAAATGTTAGCGCAGTCGTTGAATCCATTTGCTTTAACTAAAAAATAGAAAAACACCTTGCTTCAGAAGGCAACTTGCGTTAGGTTGCAGTTTGTCTTAAGTCCCCATCGTCTAGTGGCCTAGGACACCGCCCTCTCACGGCGGCAACACGGGTTCGAATCCCGTTGGGGACGCCACCTTACGCTTCTCACATATTTTCTACTTTTATAACCCTTTAGCTATTTTTTAATTATTATTAACAATCTTAACATTTAAATAAAAATAACAAATAATATTAAATAATTATTAATGATCTTAATTTATTATTTTTAATTGTTAAATTAAAAGGAAAAAATTATAAATAATTTATCATCTAAAATTGCTTATATTATTGTATCTTCGGCTCTCTTAATTAATTCACAAGCCGAAGCCAGTTTTTTTGGATTATCATGAAAAAAAGTTTAGTGTAAGTCCTCAAGAAAGAAGACAACAAGAAAAAATTAGAACGGAAAGGACACATAATCTCTTAAGAGCATTCATTCAACTCGCGATAAACGAAAGCGCTCATAATATTGAGGAGCATGTTCTCAGGTTACATACCAGAGACATTAGCACGGTAGTTTTTGGAGGCCGACCTCATTATACTTTATTTGATGAAACCCAGTTTCTTTCTGTTCAAGCATTTCAAAACATAGCTACTGAATTGCTGCACCAAAATCAGAGAATCTCATTTGATGATGCAGGAACCTACAATAGAAGAATAAAAATCATTTTACATAGCTCAAGAGAATTAGGACAAGTTTTTACATATAAGAACTATATCGAAGCAAATCACCTGATCAATACAGGACGCCGCAATGATGTAAAACGAGCAGGCAAATCTGGAAAGACGCTTGTTTTAATTATTGATTCTAAATCAGGCATCGTTGAGGAAATCCGAGGCATGATAAATGGGACCCATCCTATTCCTGAAGATGTGGATGGCTATGCCCCAGAGATCATAACAGCCTTTTTAGAAAGGTAATGTAAAGTTAAGAAAGGCTCTTCAAGAATATCAAATTTTGAAGAGCCTCCTCTTATTAAAACGGTGAAGAAAACCGCGCTTCTGTTCCCAATGCCTCTTCAATCCGTAACAATTGGTTGTACTTTGCCACCCGATCAGAACGGCTCAAAGAACCTGTTTTAATCTGTCCACAGTTAGTCGCCACAGCCAAATCTGCAATCGTTGTATCTTCCGTCTCGCCCGAACGATGCGAAAGAATTGCCGTCAGGCCCGCATGTTGCGCCATGGTCACCGCTTGAATCGTTTCCGTCAATGTTCCAATTTGGTTTACCTTAATGAGGATCGAGTTCGCCCACTTCTCTTGAATGCCTTTTTGAAGACGCTCAACGTTTGTGACAAATAAATCATCCCCGACAATTTGAATATCTTTCCCAAGCGTTGATGTTAAGTGTTGCCACCCTTTAAAATCATCCTCAGCCATTCCATCTTCAATGGAAACAATTGGATAGCGTGATTTTAAGCCTTGATAGTAATTGACAAGCTCACCTGCCTCCAATTGCTTGCCTTCACCTTCTAAATGATAAAGACCGTTCTTAAAGAATTCAGTGGCCGCAACATCAAGGGCAAGGGCAATTTGGGTGCCAGGTTGATACCCTGCTCTTTCAATTGCTTTCATGATGAAAGAAAGGGCCTCATCACTGCTTTTCACGGCTGGTGCAAATCCCCCTTCATCGCCCACATTGGTATTCAGTCCTGCCGCTGATAGCTCAACTTTAAGGGCATGAAAGACTTCTGCCCCCATTCGAACAGCGTCTTTCATTGAGTGGGCTCCAACAGGGACAATCATGAATTCTTGAATATCAACGGGATTATCAGCATGCGCCCCACCGTTCAAAATATTCATAAGTGGCATCGGGAGACGGTTTGCAAAAGCTCCCCCAAGATAACGATAAAGTGGCTCACCTAAGAAAGCCGCCGCAGCTTTTGCGACAGCAAGACTTACGCCAAGTATCGCATTAGCGCCAAACCTTGACTTGTTCGCCGTTTCATCAAGTCCGATCATGGCTTGATCAAGTTGAACTTGTTGCGTCGCATCAAGGCCACACAAAGCCTCAAAAATATCTTCATTCACGCTTTTAATTGCTTGAAGAACGCCTTTGCCGTTATAGCGGCTTTTATCACCATCACGTTTTTCAACAGCTTCATGCGTCCCTGTTGAAGCCCCCGAAGGCACTGCGGCACGACCAATTGTGCCATCCTCCAATGTCACCTCAACTTCGACCGTTGGATTCCCACGTGAATCAAGAATTTCCCGGCCATGAATATCAATAATCGTTGTCATTTCAAAATCCTATTAATGGTTAGAATAAGCGAATCCTAAGAGCTCATTCTCTTAAAATCAATGGGACAATTCACTTTTTTCTTAAAATTAAAAGTTATTAAAGTGGGGTCCCTCAAACTTGTAAATGTTAAATAGAGACCTTGAACAATATTCTCTTTCCATCGATGTGTTATTGTTGGCTTTAGATATTCCAAGAACGAATCCCACTTCTTCTTCGTCTTTTCATAGATTGTCCCCTTTCGTTTTTTAAGGAAAAAGTTTTTATTCGGGGCTTTTTCTAAATTATCCCTCTCATGGCAAACTTGCGCATTATAACAAATCCTTTTATTGTCTTTTTGTGTATAAATTTTCTGTCTACTCATTTTTATTCTCCCTGTTTTTTTAATTTTCTTTTTTAATTTAAGTGTGCCTTAAGCACGTTTATTTTTTGTTTTGTGGTTTCATTAAACCTGTCTCTAATTTTTGTTTGATAAGCTCCGCTATTTAGCTTTACCCATCCTATGATCTTGTTTACCTATGTCACTTCTTATTCCTTTCTTTATTTATTTTCATATTTTCCTCATTTCTCCCCCTACTTCATCCCACTCACACATAAGTAGGGACCTTCTGGCCCCTCGTGGCATCGTCACGTTGCCTGCGATCCTCGGTACAAGACCGAGGATGACGACGATTGGTTTCAAACAGTGTCATTCTTGGGCTTGTCCCGAGAATCTCAAGCTACATAAAGACCTTGCCTATTACCTATCTATGTCTTCCTCCGTTCCCAGAGAGAAGCTCCAAAATCGCGCCTCTAACATTCTTCTTTCCCTTCTCTGGTCCGTGCCACTCACGCATGGCACCCTCTTCTCACCCCTTTTCCTTGCCTTTTCACCAGGCAAAGAGAGGGCATTCACTCAAAATGAGTGTTAAAAGACTTACTTTCTTTAATAATTCAGGTTTTTACCCTGCCTTATTCTTTTTCTTATTTTTTTAAGAATCATTTGAGAGAAAAGGTGAAAGGATTAGAGAGGGTTGTAAGACCTCGCTAAGATGAGGATTTCTCTCTCATCATCTATATTATTAGACTACCACATAACGATACAAATATCAAGAAAATTCAGTGCAAATATCATGATTTATTTGAAAAATTCAAATATTATTATAATTTTTTCTTATTATTGTATCTCTTAAATAGATAAAATTCTCCTTCCAAGAATTGACATATAAGAAAAAATATTCTATAAAGTAAAAATGATAAATAAAAAAGAAATATAGTAATGAATTTTATTAAGGCACCTGTATATTTTATTTTTTTACAGCTACTTACTATATTTTTTTCTAACGTAAGTCAGGCCTCATGTACTGAAGAATTTTTGGGAAATAAAAGGGCTTATTTTTCTATGGCTGGGAGCATACCCATTCCTCAAGAATTTTTTTCTTCCAAAAACTATTTAAAAAACCAATCTTCTAAAAAGTCTCCTCAGATATCTTCAGAACTCTTTGATAAAGCCTCATTTGCCGTCTGGTCTTCGTCCCCAAACGAAGAAACGGAAAGCATTGAGACAAACGAGCAGCTAGAAACTTTACTGACGCACAACCAATATAAATTAAGCGTCAATTTTTATGAAGAAACGGTCAGTCACGATGACATTACTGCACTGAAACCTTATGCATCTCACATTTGGGGCTTTAATTCTGATCAAACATGGATGACAGATGAATGTATGTCTTTAATTGCTTCATCCTTCCCCAATCTCAGAACTCTTGAAATACCCAACAATTGTATTACAGGTAATGCCCTTAAAACTTTATCAAGCCTTTTTCATCTTGAATATTTAGATATCGCCAACAATACTTTATCCGCCGCAGATCTATCTAGTCTCTTGGATTTCAAAAAAACATTACGTAGTCTTTCCGTGAGTTCAATCCCGATTGGTGAAGAAGGAATAAAAACTTTATTCCAGTTGGACCTTGAAAAACTTAATGTTTCATCCTGTGATTTAACTGATTCTTCTCTTTCTTATTTTTTGAAGATGCCTCATTTAAAATACTTAGACATTCGAAGAAATTCTTTTACCCCGAATGGCCTCAGTGATTTCCTTAAATATCCTCATAAAATCCAAAAAGTTATTTCTTAAGTTTTATTGAAAGCTGAAGAAATTTTTTCTGTTTTTTATTTATTCGGAAAAATTGATAATAGAGTTCCCTCTATCATATTTTTTGAGAACTCTTTATTACTCATAATTGCTCTTATTACTTTATCTACGTTAAATCGGACTGTAATATCGGTAAGCTCTTTCCGGTTTTTTATTATCTCGTCCTTCTTCTGTTTTCGCTCTTCTATTGCCTCCTTACTATTGTAATAATACCCAACAATATCTCCAGCATCCCCCACAACGTCGAGCCCAAAACCTTGTTGTCCTTCTAATTGAAGCTGAAACTTAGAATTTGATGCTTTTACAATCTGATCTCCATACGCTTTTGCTTTTGCAAAATTTATTTCTGATGAAAAAAGATAGAGTTTTTTAAGTTTTAATATCTTCTGCTTGGCTTTTGCACTTATAGATTTTGGCTTGTCGTCACCTATCCACACTTTGAAAGCATCATGCGTATGTGTGTTAAATTTAGCTTCAAATTCTGTATTATTTTGATATTTCTCATAAAGAATTTGTGCAATCTCTTTTAACATTTCTTTACGTTCTGCAGTATTAAAATATTGGACAACAGCTTGAGGATTTTGTGGAACGTCATTCAGTTTAATCGTTTCAGCAAGTTTAGGTTTCTTAGACTTCGATTTTTCTTCATCGCTCGAATCCGCAGATTTGTTCTCTGTCGTTTTTTTGCTTCTTTCTCTTTTTTTTTCAGATATTTTTTCTTCTAAAGAACTCGCCTTTTCCTCGCTCTGATCAGAACCCCATACTTCCCTAGGTATTAAAGTAGTAATTGTAAAAACACAGAAAACCACAAAGTGATAATATTTTAAGATCATAGAGCTTCTCTTCTTTAATCCTTAGATTAATAAGCTACCATAATATAATACTTTTTTAGAAAATTCAGGGAAAAAGTCATCATTAACGCATCACCTTGCAAGCATTATTTTTGCTATATTAATTAATTTATTTACTGTTAGCTCTATAAGAATGATTCTTAAAGAATCATCAACTGCCTAGCGAGAAGAGATAGACGCGACTACCCAAAAATATGAATATTTTCTTTAGGTTAACCCTCCTTCTATAATTTAAGAGATTATAAAATAATAGATTATAAAGCTGCAATCTCTTCTTCAGAATGCTGCACCTTAGGGAGAAACTGCTCTACATCTAAAATATCTCCTGGTTGGCATTCAAGAGCACGACAAATGGCTTCTAAGGTTGAAAATCTTATAGCTTTTGCCTTGCCTGTTTTTAAAATCGATAAATTGGTTTCAGAAATTCCCACAAGCTCTGCCAGCTTATTGAGTTTCATTTTACGGCGTGCCATCAGCTCATCTAAGCGAACAATAATTTTCAATGGCCCCTCCCTAAATAACCATGCTTTGCTCTTCAGAAATCTGATGAGCTTGCTTGATGAGGAAAACAATTAAGTAAAGACATAACGCTAATAAGATACCGTTGATATTGTCGGTTCCGAAGGTAACAGATACCTCCCGCTGTCCAACAGGAAGATGCCATGTTGTTATGAAACTCATTGCCGTTTTTGAAATAGGCTCGTAAATAATTGAAAACAAATAAAAACGAGATATCTTTTCATAAAGAGAGATTGATGCTTTTGAAAAAGGCTGTCCTTGGCGAATAAGTTCCAATAATTTATGAAGAGAAATTAAAACAATCATAAAGATTCCACTTCCGATTGAATCAACAAACCATCCTGTTACACGTTGACCAAATCCTAAAGTTTTTAAGATATCCAAAGAGAGAGAAGCAGTAAATGAAGTTCCTAGTCCGGTATTTCCTATTCCGAAAACATCTTGAGACCAATTTAAAACTGGCACTAAACCTGTTAAGCAAATATATGCAATTAAAAATTTTTTTAAAAATTCAATTAATTTTAAGGACTTAGGCTTATTTTCTTCCACTTTGTTCTTCCTCATGTTATTCTACTTACACTTTCATAGCTTACCATGCGAACAACGAATTACAATCATAATTTTACGAATTTCATAAAAATTATTCTCTTTCTCATTATATCGATAAAAAGCCTTCTCTATTAAATTTCTGGACAATGAGGCCTGGCATTCAAGAACGACTTTAATTCCTCTTTCACTATTTACTGTTAAGTTGAAAGTTAAAATCCACGATAATAATGGAGATAGAAATAAGACAGTTTTTAAAGTTATTTATGATAGCCATTACTCTAACTTTAACTCGATGATGGCGTGGCTGGCGCCCCCATGATCATCGTCATTGGCGCTAATCAAAAAGAATGAAAATGACTTTTGTAAAAAATCAATGGATTTTCAGTCGAAAAAATATCTAAGTGCTGTACTTCTGCAATCAAAATATGATGATCCCCTGCCGTATGGATCGCTTTGGGCTTACACTCAAGCGCTGCGACAATCCCTTTTAAAATTGGGTTGCCTAAAAAAGAGGACGCCACCCATTCTACCTCATTCCAATCCTTTAAATCACGAGCCGCAAAGCTTCGCGCCAAAGGCTCTTGATCCCCTGATAAAATATTCACAGCAAAGCTTGGGGCTTCCGTAAAATGATGGGCTGTTTTTGAATACTTATTCAAGCAAAACAATAAAAGAGGTGGCTCAAGCGAAGCTGATGTCAAAGAATTGATCGTCATTCCATGAGGATGCCCCTCAGTATCACATCTTGTTAGAATCGCAACACCGGTCGTGAAATGACTCATTGCCTTACGAAAATCTTGCGCAGAAAAAGACATCCTTAAAGAACTTTCTCTAAAAATTGTTGAGCACGCACCGTTTTGGGTTTCTTAAAAAATTCTTTTGGGGATGAAACCTCAAGAAGCCTCCCCTCATCAAGAAACCAGATATGATCAGCAGCTTCTCGTGCAAATCCCATCTCATGGGTTACAATCACCATCGTCATTTTTTGGTGAGCAAGTTTTTTTATTACGTCTAAAACTTCTTTGACCATTTCAGGATCTAAGGCTGAGGTCGGCTCATCAAAAAGAATAACTTCTGGTCCCATCGCTAAGGCTCGGGCGATCGCCACACGTTGCTTTTGCCCGCCAGAAAGTTGGGCTGGATAAGCAGAAGCTTTATCCAAAAGGCCAACCTTCTTCAAAAGATCCTCAGCTTTTATAATGGCTTTATCGCGAGGCTCTTTTAAAACCTGACAAGGCGCGTAAATAAGATTTTCAATAACCGGCATATGTGGAAATAAATTGAACTGTTGAAAAACCATTCCTATTTTGCGCCGGATTAAAGCAATATTACAGGAAGGCGCTGTAATTTCATTTTCATCTATAAAAATTTGGCCTTCAGTAGGCTTTTCCAAAAGATTAAGGCAACGCAGAAGAGTTGATTTTCCTGATCCAGAAGGCCCTAAAATTGCAACAACTTCTCCTCGTGCAACTTCAGCTGTAACATTTTTAAGAATATTATGATGTGCAAAGTTTTTAGAAAGGCCCTTAATTTTAATCACTTTTAGTTAACCTTTTCTCTAGCACAGTTGCCAACTTAGAAAATAACATAACAAGCACATAATAAATGAATCCTACTGCAACAAGTGGCTCAAAATAAATATATTTTTCAGCCGCAATAATGTTTGCTCGTCGCAATAAATCAGCTTCTCCAATAATTGAAATTAAAGCGGATTCTTTTAAGAGATTCACAAATTCATTCACAAGGGCTGGCAGGATATTTTTAATTGCTTGAGGGAAAATAATATCTTTCATTATAAATCGTCGAGTAACACCTAAAGCGGCCGCAGCTTCAAACTGCCCCTTGTCAACTGCCTGAATCCCCGCCCGAATGATTTCAGAGATATAAGCACCAGAATTAAGCGAAAAAGCAAGAACTCCTGCTTCAAAAGCTGTAATTCGGTACCCTGTCAACTGAGGGAGCGCAAAATAAATAAGAGAAAGCTGCACAAGCAACGGTGTCCCTCGAAAAATAGAGGTATAAAACTTAGAGAAAATTTCTAATATCTTACAAGAGGAAAGTTTCATTAAGGCTAACAGAGAACCAATCATAAAACCAAAAAATATAGAAAGTAGCGTATATCTTAAGGTGACGAATGTCCCCTCAAGAATATAAGGAAATGACTCAACAACGGCTGAAAAATGAAACAAAACTGTACTCTCATTAAAAATAATGGGGGATATTATCATGATTTTAAACAAAATCAAAGAAGCTATACTTTTAAGAAACTGAGATTTTAAAAGACTAAAATTAAAAATGCTTGAAGCAGCTTTAACAAAAATAAAACAACGATTAATTATTTTATTAATAATATTTTAATATTTATATCAGTACAATAAATATGTTAATATATAAGTATAAGAAAAATAAAAGAGGAGGTTATTTCCATGAAAACATTAATAAAGAATTTCTTAAATCAAGAAGAAGGCGCATCTTTGGTTGAATATGCGATTCTAGCGGCTCTTATTTCAGTCGTTGCAATTGGAACAATAGGTGATTTGGGTCAGAAAGTTGAGAAAGCTTTTGGCGATATTAAAGACAAATTTACAACTGACTAATAAATAATACATAAAAAAGGCCTGAGTAATTCAGGCCTTTCTTTTTTGATATTTTAAGCTTTTTACTAAGCAACAGCTTCTTTTAAGCCTTTACCTGCACGAAACTTAGGAAGTTTTGAAGCAGGAATCTTAATCTTTTCGCCTGTGCGTGGGTTACGACCTTCACTGGCTGCACGTTTTACAACGGTAAATGTTCCAAAACCAACAAACCGTATTTCACCATTCTTCTTCAAGGCATGAGTAATTGCGTCAAAAATACCATCGACAGCCTTTGATGCATCACTTTTTGTAAGCCCAGAAAGAGAAGAGACTTCTGCTACTAAATCACTCTTATTCACGTTAATTACCTTTTGTTCCGATTAATCCAAGGAGCTACTCAGCTCATACACAGTTGTCAGTCTAGTAAAGACCAGAACTGACGTCAATGCACCTTTTCTTAAAAAAATATGAAAAACAGACAAATTTTAAATGATAAAATTAATATTCAATATATTTATTGGTCTTATTTGAGGAATAAGATTTATAATGAGAGTGAAGTAATTGCTAGAAATTCATCTATTATTTATTGTTAGTGTGAACAACAACTTCATGCGGATGAACATATCCTAAAACATCTTTGGCTCGCTCGGCCAAAAGATCCGAACAAATTGAGCCTGGTCGCAGTAATTTTACGCGATTTTCAAGATTTTCTTCTTGATGTTTTAATGAGGACAAACGCTCTTGAGCTTTTAACAATTGATTTTCAAGAATCTGCCAAGCACAAATCCCCCTATTTCCTTGAATAAGGTGGTATGAAAAATAAGCAATGGCACATACCCCAAAGCTAGGTGCAAGGAAACGATTGGCTCTTCTTTTAAGTTCACGAATTAACATGTGCCGTAGGATAGCTCATTCTTAATTTGATTACAACTTCAATAAACTCTTCTATCTAAAATCTTTTTTACGATTTCTCGCCTGTTAATAGGCTTTTAAACTATCGTTTACCAAACTCAGGCAAAACATAAGAATAGTTCTTCATAATTTCGGATACTTCTTCGAGAGCTTTCTCCAGTTGCGGATCTTTCCCACCCGCATAATCTTGGGGTGTAATGTCGACCTCAATGTCGGGATCTACACCATAATTTTCAAGCTTTAAGCCAACATCTTTAAACCAAAAAGAAAATTCTGGCTGTGTTGTCATCCCCCCATCCACAAGCGGATATCTTGGCGCAATACCGATAACACCTCCCCAAGTTCTTTTTCCAATCAAAGGACCTAATTTCATTAATTTAAAGGCATGAGAAAACATATCACCATCAGACCCTGCATACTCATTTGTAATGGCAACCATTGGCCCCGCCGGAGAGTCTTCTGGATAAGGAATTAAACCATGATGACGAGAAGCATCATAACCTAAACGGCGACGAGCAAGCTTTTCAAGCAAGAGAGCAGAAACATTCCCACCGCCATTAAAGCGCACGTCTACGATGAGTCCTTCCCGATCACATTCGGCAAGAAATGAGCGATGGAACTCAGCAAATCCATGAGGCCCCATATCAGGAATATGAATATAACCAATTCTCCCTTGTGATTTTTCATGAATATAAGCACGATTTGTCTCTACCCAATCACGATAACGAATATTTGTTTGAGAGCGTGTTGTTTTAACAATCACATCTCTTTTATTCGCCCCATTCTTATCACTGACAGTTAAAGCAACCTCAATGTTCGCTTGGTAAACAAGCAAAGAACTGGGTGATGTTGTTTCATCTAACTCTTGGTGATTGATAGCCCATAAAAGATCACCTTCTTGGATACCCAAGCCAGGCTGTAATAAAGGAGATCCCTTTGTTGGCAACCAATGATCACCACGTGCAATTTTTAGAAAACGGTAGGCTCTTTGCTCAGGATCAAAGATAAAATCAGCGGCCAACTGCCCCACAGTATAACGAGGAGCCATTCGCATATCTCCACCATAAACATACGCGTGTGAAGTTCCTAATTCTCCTTGCATTTCCCAAAGTAAATCACTTAATTCACCGCGACTTCCAAGACGAGGAAGTAAGTTATAGTATCTTTTATAGATCTGTTGCCAATCAATCTTGGACATGTCTTCACTCCAGAAATGATCTCGCTGAAGACGCCAAGCTTCTTTATACATTTGCTCCCATTCAAACACAGGATTTACAGCAACCCGAAGACGACTTAAGTCTATCCAACCATTCTTACGGTTTGGCTTATCCATATCGCGATCATCTGGTTTTTCATCAGCTTTAAAAACACGCAGCTTTTGACCCGTTTTATAACAAATCCATTGATGATCTAAAGAAAAATGAAGAACAGAAACGTTATGGATTAAATCATCTACCTTCTGTGATTCAAAATCAAAGACTTCAAGTGTGCCACCTTCATAGTCAGATGAATCGTCCGTATCATGCAATGTTCCTTCAACATGCCAAGATAGATAAGCTATCTTTCCTTTAAGGGCGACTAAATCACTATAAAGCCCTTCTTCAATTGGAAAAGCAATTAACCTATTCTCGATGCCTTCTAGATCAATGTTAATTTTCTCAATTTTATCTTTCTTATCGTCATCTTTCTTTTTGCCCTTTTCTTCTTCCTCTTTAGTTGAGAGATCAAGAGCTTTCGGAATAAATGGAGAAGTTGTATCCTTTTGAAGGGCAATTGCATAAGGCTTCATCCCTCGAGGAAAACCTAACTCAAAATGGAGTGCATCCCAGCTGGGGTTAAAATGGCGATAGGATAGAAAATATAAATACTTTCCTTCCGGATCAAACGCAGGTGATAAATCACGCATTAATGGCTGTGTAATTGGCGTAAGTTTTTTCGTTTTTACATGATAGAGCTTTAATCCTATCGTACGACGTGTAAATGAGCAGCTATAAGCAACCCACTCCCCATCTGGAGACCAAGCCACATCATCAATATTAGAATACTCACTTCGATCAATTTTTGTCAGCTTCCAAGAACTTAGATCAATATGAAATATCTCATTTCGATGATTCACGAGAATTGCCTCATCCTTACAAGGATTCGGGTAAATGTCTTCTGCACGCCCGAAAGATAGCTCGCCTGATGAACTTAAACACTCAGACGTCCCCCCATGATAGATTTCAAGGGTTTCTTCACAATCACGATCATGAATTAAAAGAACTCTTTCACCATCATGCAACCACCTGGGGATACGAAAACGAACACCTTGTTGTGCACCAAGTTGAAAAACGGCTCCTTCCCAATTTCCAAATGCAAATGCCTTGCCACGCGTTGCAATGGCTAAATGATGTCCTTTGGGATGGATTGTGAAATCTTCCAAATAACGCCCAGGCGCAATAAATTTGCGATTACGTTGAAATTTAGTACTGTGATAATCGAATGTGACTTTTTTTGTGGTATTTTCTTGAGGATCAAAAAGATAAATATCGCCACCAGCATGGTAGACGATCCGATAACCATCCGTTGATTGGTTACGAACATAGTAATCTGAATGATTTGTATGCTGCTTTATATCCGATCCATCAATAAGACAAGAATATAAGTTTCCAACGCCTTCATGATCAGAGCTAAAATAAATACGATCTTGAACCCATAAAGGACGGGCAAAATCGCTTCTTAACTCTAAAAGGCTCTTAAAATCACCTTTACCAGACTGATCAATCCAAAGTTGACCCGCCGTTCCCCCACGATAACGCTTCCAGAACCCATACTCCCGGTAGCCATGCCTTTGGATAACAGCAACTTTACTTCCTTTTTCCTTAAAAGAAATAAAATTAGCGGGCCCTATTGGAAGACGTTGAGGTTCTCCTCCATGAGACGGCACACACCATAAGGCATTCCAACGGCTAAAAGGTTGCCCTGAGGAACTTGCAAAAATAATTCCCTCTTCTGTCCATGTGATTACATTTACTTCTTCACCCAAAAAGGTAAGCCGCTTGATAGGCCCGCCCTTGCTTGGCATGATATACACTTCAGGATATCCTTCTTCTGTACCAGCAAATGCCAATTGAGAACCATCAGGCGAAAAAACAGGCGTAGTGATGGAACCAAGGCCAGAAGTAAGCCGCCGTGCAACACCTCCCTCAGTTGAGGCCACCCAAAGATCATCCTCAGAAACAAAGACAACCTGATCTTTAAAAATTGCTGGGTAACGATAATAGCCTTCTACACTCATGGATAAATCTCTTTTCTCTTCTTCTATGTTACAGGATAAGGAAAAACTAATTAAAATCAAGCATTAGAACGCATTAATTATAATTTAATTAAATCACACATGAACGAAAATTTTAATTAAGAAGTTTTTTAAAGCTTTAAACTTTCTTTCATCTAGCTCTTACTCATATGAAATTATAAGTTCAAACTATACTTTAAGTATGGTTAAAGGTCAAAACTCTATCACCATCCCATCGTACGCAGGCTCGATATAAGGTGGAAGCTCTTTCTTAAGCATCTCATAATCAAGAGAAGGATTCATATGGGTTAAAATGGCCCTTTTAGGTTTCATTTTTTCTATCCATTCTAAGGCAGCTTCAAGATGTAAATGTGAAGGTTTTAGCTCACGACTTAAACAATCAATAATCCATACATCAAGCCCTTTTAAACATTCTTGAGCATGCTCATCGAAATCTGTGACATCTGTTGAATAAGCCACATTTCCAAAACGGTACCCTAGCGAGGTTCCTATCCCATGTATTTGTACAAAACTGCTAATAGGGGTTCCTTGCACTAAAAAAGTATTGGAAATGACATAGGATTCTAAAATCTTAGGATAAATAAAATGATCTCCCCCCTTAAACAAATAAGAAAAACTTTCTTTCAATTTTTGAAGGGTCTCTTCGCTTCCATAAACTGGGATAGTTCTCTCTTTTCTCGCAAAAAAGAGTGAGCGTAATTCATCAATTCCATGGGTATGGTCCGCATGTTCATGCGTATATAAAACAGCATCAATATCGCGAAGACCAAAGGTTAAAAATTGTTGCCGCAAGTCGGGCGATGTATCAACGAGTAACTTCTTTCCTTCGTATTCAACATAAATAGAAGCCCGCATCCTTCTATTTTTAGGATTTGTTGGATCACAAGTCCCCCAAAAACCACCCGATTGAGGACCAATAAGCGGGACGCCACCAGAAGGACCACATCCAAGAATAATTACTTTATTTTTGCTCATTGCCTTTTACTTTAGAGAAAAGATGAAAAAAATTATCTGTTGTTATTTGAGCAAGCTCTTTCAACGACACATTCTTTAATTCTGCCACCTTCTCAGCTGTATGAATCATCATAGCAGGCTCATTGCGTTTCCCACGATGTGGAATTGGTGCCAAAAATGGGGCATCCGTTTCCAATAAAAGACGATTTAAAGGAATTGTACGAACGACATTGCGCAATTCCTCTGCTTTTGAAAAAGTCACAATGCCAGAGATAGAGATATAAAATCCTAAAGCCAAAGCTTCTTCTGCTAACCATTGGCTTCCTGTAAAACAGTGAATAACGCCTTTAGCTTTTCCTGCTGATTTTTTAAGTAAGTTAATGGTTTCTTTTTCTGCATCACGGGTATGAACGCTCAAAGGGAGATCTACCATTGTCGCAACATCAATATGCGCTTCAAACATATCTTGCTGTTGTGTTCGAGGACTATGTTCATAGTAAAAATCTAACCCAGCTTCCCCAATTCCAACAACTTTGGGGTGCTTGGTCGACTCTTTGAGATGATCACTAAGATCCGTCAATGAAATGCTATTTAAGGTTTCTTCAGCTTCATGAGGATGAATACCAACAGTACAAAAAATATTATCATAAGCTTCTGTAATACTTTGCAGTGGCTTAATCTCTTCTTTCTTTGTGCAAATTGTTAAAAGCGTCCCAATTTTCTGGTCTCTTGCTCTTTGAACAATCATTTCTACTTCATTTGAAAACTCATCAAAATTAAGATGACAATGGCTATCAACGAAATTCATTCGCTACTACCTCATTATAAGCTTTAGGTCCAAAAACAAATCCTAACATTAGGACGGCTAAACAGTACTTTCGCTCAAGCCCAACTGCATGAGGATGATGATAAAAAAAGTTTATCTTATGATAATGCTGTTCCCAGAATTCAAAAGAAAAACGATCAAAAATCTGGGTCTTAAGTTGTTTATCTCCCATTAGCAAACGATCATCTTCTTTTTGAACCGTTTCAATGAGATACTGTCCAAGCCACCATGACATAAAATAACCTACAGCACGGTATGGATCAAAGCATTTATCTGGCTGTACTTGCGTATACTTTTCAATAAAAGTAACTAATAAAGTGTGTTGTCCCTTAATGGCTGCCAGCAAAACGTCTAAAAATTCTTGATAAAACTGCTTTCCACCTAGCTGTAAAAGCATTATTGCTCTCCCCGGAGAGCCTTCAGCAAATAAGGTAAGAAAGCTAAGTTCTTCGGCTGTAACATTATGATATTCAACAAGAACCTGTCTTACTTCATCATCAGTTAATTTTTTAAGAACAATTCTTTGGCAACGCGATCTTAGGGTTGGAAGTACTTGTTGTTCTTGTGACGCGCATAATATTAAAAGTGTTCGAGGAGGTGGCTCCTCTAAACTCTTCAAAAGAGCATTTGCAGCTTTTCTTCCTAAGCAATCTGCATCCTCAATAAGAACGATCCTCCAGCCGCCTTCTAAGGGCGTTGTCTGCAAAAAATGGACAATGTCTCGAATTAAATCCAGAGGTATTTCCTGTTGAACTTTTCCTTCTTCACTAAATTTCAATTGTATATGTTTAAAATCAGAATGACTTCCATTGATAAGTCGACGGAAAAGGGGGTCGTCAGCTTTACCCTCTGTCTTCAAGTCTCCACCTTTAAAAAGAGAATATATAAGTTGATATGCGACAGTTGCCTTCCCAACTCCTTTTGGCCCCACAAAAAGTAAACCATGCGGAAGCACACCACCTTTAATTTGTTCAGCAAGATGCTTAAGGGTATTTGTGTGGCCGATGACAGGCACAATCTTATTGAAGTGAGATGACATTAGAATAAATGACTCTCGATGACCTTAATAATTGTATCTCTAATTTGATATTCTTCTTCTTCTGCATTAACAACAACACATCTTTCAGGATGACTTTTCGCAATTTCCAAAAACCCTTTACGTATCTGTTGATGAAATTGTAAACTCATTTGTTCAAACCGATCTTCATGATTTGATCGTTTATGAGCACGTATCAATCCCTCTTCTGGTGAAATATTCAATATAAGCGTAAGGTTAGGTATAATCCCTTCAGAAATAAAATCATAAATTGTCGTCAGCATTTCAGAGGGAACATGTTGTGCATACCCTTGATAAACAATCGAAGAATCGTAAAATCGATCACAGATAACCCAAATTCCTTCTTCTAAGGCCGGCTTTATGGTTTTAAGGATATGATCTCGTCGAGCCGCCGTAAAGAGCAAGTACTCTGTCAATGGATCCCAAGAATAAGCCGTTCGATCTACAAGCAATCTTCTAATTAACTCAGCCCCTAAACTTCCTCCTGGCTCTCGAGTCAGTAGAACGCGTTTTCCACGAGACTGAAGAAATTCTTTTATATACGTTGCTTGCGTGGTTTTTCCGGCTCCCTCGCCTCCTTCAAGTGTAATAAACTTACCATGAACCATTCTTAGTTATGTCCAAAAAGAAGATAATGAACAGCAGCTTTAATGCGTTTAATAAAGCTAGCTTTCTCCACTTGATATGCTGCAACTAAAGGAATTTCTTTATCTTTAGCGTTAAGACCTTTTATAATTAATGTCCCTACTCTTTGACCTGCCTTAATAGGAGCTGGTATAGGTGATTGGTACTTTACTTCTATCTTTAAGTTCTTACTTTCATGACGAGGCGCTGTAATATAGACATCCTTTTCGACAACCATTTCAACCAAAGGCTTATCTCCTAACCACACATCTGCCTTTTCAACAACCTCAGACGCTTTGAATAATAAGGGGCTCACATAATAAGAGAATCCCCATCGCATCAGGGTTTCTGAATCTTTTGCTCTTTCTTTTTTTGACTTTGCTCCATTGATGACCATAATAAGACGACGCCCATCCTGTATAGCCGAAGCAACCACGCCATATCCGCCCTCGTCTGTACTTCCTGTCTTTAAACCATCACATTCTGGCATTGTATAAAGAAGCGGATTACGATTCATTTGGCGAATATTATTAAAAGTAAAAACCATCTCTTTATAAAAAGGATAATACTGTGGAAAGTGCTCTATTGTTCTCTTCGCAATCAACGCTAAATCATGGGGCGTTGAATAATGATTTTCATCTGGCCAACCTGTCGCATTTACAAAGTTTGAATTGAGAGCACCAAGCTCACGTGCTTTATGCGTCATTTGTGTGGCAAACGCTTCTTCACTTCCTGCGATACCTTCCGCAAGAACAATAGAAGCATCATTGCCTGACTGCACAATGACACCTCTGATGAGATCTTCAACTCTCACACGATCCCCAACCTTAACAAACATCTTTGACCCTTGCTTACGCCAGGCTTTCTCACTTACAATGAATGTATCATCCATTTTGAGACGCCCAGATTTTAGCTCTTCAAAGACCAAATACATTGTGAGTATTTTAGTCATCGAAGATGGAAGCATTTGAGCATCTGCCCCTTTATCAAACAAAACTTGATCCGTTGTTGTGTCAATTAAGATTGCTTGAGAGGATTCAAGAGGAAGTTTTTCATCAGCTTGAGCCAATGAGGTTATTAAAAGCGTAAAAAGAACAAGAAAATTAACTTTTTTATTTTTCATTAAATTTATCCATTAAAGACGACGATTGAATCCCGTGGCATAGAGTAACCCATTGTCTTGATATGATTAACAATCTTTCTCGCTTGCATATCATTTCGACAAGGCCCAACAACAACTCGATAAAGCTGCTTTTTACTAAATTTCACTGACTCTAGATGTACAGGCATAGAGCTCAATTTTCTCTGAATCAGCACTTTTGCTTGTTGGGCTTGCTGAGGATGAATAAACGTTCCTGCTTGAATAAAAACACCTTTATTAAGCAGTGCTTTTGAGCTTTTTTGCATAGGTTCTTCATACCTTGCATTATTCCCCTGTAATGGTGCTTTTTTATAAGCTGTGGGCAAAGGAACATTGCGTGAAGGAGTATAATTCACGTTTTGAACAAAAGCATTAGGTTTTCGAGATTTTTTTTCTTCGCGCTCAATTTCTTGCGAAAATTCAGCTATCTCTTCTTTTAAAGCTAATAAGATGGGTTCATGATTTTGAGGAACCCGAGCTTTAGAGGAATTCTGTTTTTCTTTATGTTTCTTCTGAGGAATATTTTCTGCAAGTAAGGTTTGTTGTGTTAAACTAGGCTCTATATTATCTGCATGTCCTTGAACAAGCATCATTGTCTCAGGCATTAATGTTTTGACGTGAACTCGCGCAGTCCCTTGTCTGTAAAAGCCTAAAAGTTGAGCAGTCCGTCTTGATACATCAATGATACGACCATCAATAAAAGGCCCTCGATCATTAACTTTTACTTTTAAGCTTCTTCCATTTTCTAGATTTGTAACTTGTAAAACACATGGGATAGGAGCCGTTTTGTGAGCTGCACTTACCTCATTCATATCAAAAATTTCGCCATTAGATGTCTTTCTGCCATGAAATACATCTGTCCCACCATAATAGGAAGCTATTCCTTCTTCATCTATATTATAATGGGGTTGTGGCGTGTACCATTCGCCTTTGATCTGATAAGGTTTGTTGTAAGCTTTTTTTGCAAATTTAGGATGAACTTGCGAGCAGGCAGACATTGTTTCCAAATCATCACAAGGTCCCCCACAAGCCACTAAAAATATCATTGTAAATAGGGATAAAATTTGTGCAGGCAATTTTATAGAATTCTTAGATTTACTATCAATGATCAATCGCACTAATTCCGCCTCACATATAGTATAAAACTAAGACTACTTACCTACACTCATTCAATAAACTCTACTCAGGCTTAGGTAAAAATTCGTTTGTATAACCAAAAAGGTATCCTGTGATTAGGCCTGCCCATTCTCTCATACTGTTCCACCAAGCATGAAAGCCACGATAAATACTGAGATTAAAAGACCAGCTATAATCTCCTCTTGTATGATAATCTATAGGGTAAGGAATGACATTCCAACCAGCCTTCTTAAAAAGAGCAACTGCTCTGGGCATATGGATAGCAGAAGTCACCAATACCCATTTATCTTCAGGGTTAGGTTTAATAATTTCGTATGAAAATTGGGCATTTTCAATGGTATTTTTTGATTTATCTTCAAGAGTAATTCTTTTTATATCAACGCCTAAACGTTCAAATGCATCTTTAGCAAATGAAGCTTCCGTTTCCTTTCCAACTAACTGGTGCCCACCACCACTAAACAAAATAGGAAGATGAGGATATTGAAATGCTAACTCAATAAATTGAATCATGCGTCCACCTGCTTGATTATAAGATGCCATTTTTCGTGCATTTGAAACTGGCATATCTATACTTCCACCAAGCAAGATCAATCCTTTTGCATCTGCAGTAATTTGGGTAGGTTGTGGAAATCGATTTTCTAGAAATGTTGCTGACCACTGACCGAAAGGGAGAAAAACCATAATTACCAATACAAATTCGGTTACGAATAAAATACGACGCCCCAAAGAACTCCATCGGGTTGCTAATAAGTTAACTCCCAACATAATAAGCACAAAGAGAATAACATCAAAATTGATAATGTAGCTAAAAACATTGTAGAGAAGATCATAAAGCATAGCATTTCCTTAATTTTGGCATAAGTTATTCAACATATTAGGCCATTTTAAGCTTTTTGCAAGCTGTTCTTTAGCTGCTATCCCCATTTTTAGTGATTTCTATTTATTAGGGATCAGATATGAATCTCTAAAGAAACAATAGGTGCTTTAAAAATAAAATGCCTTATCATAAACTATGATATCTCTTTAGGAATATTCAAAATTTTATCAATGACTTCGGATAATTTTCTTTCATCATGCCCTTTTACAACAACATGTGTTCCGCTTTTCTCATCAGGATGCCAAGTCGGATAACTTCCGATTTCAACATCAGGAAATGTATTTTGTATATTGCGTAATTGCCTTGAAATTTGACTCTCAAAAAGAGGAATAAAGATTGTTTTACGAAAAATCTGAGCTCCCCTATTTAAGTGAAACAAGAGATTATCAAACATTGACTGCATAATATTTGGAACTCCTGCTAACACGTATACATTCTCAATAAAATATCCTGGAGCACCACTAATAGGATTCTGAATCAAATGCGCTCCTTGAGGAAGATCAGCCATCCTTAAACGCTCTTCCGTATAAGGCAAACTCCGAGGATATTTCTCTAACAATAACTTTTCAGCTTTTGTATCTCGCTGGACTGGCAAATCAAAAACTTTTGCAATTGCCATCGTCGTCACATCATCATGGGTAGGCCCGATTCCCCCTGTCGTAAATACATAAGTATATTTTTTTCGGCATTCATTAACGGCTCGAACTATTACCTCAATGTCATCGATAATAATCCGGGCTTCTAAGAGAGAGATCCCCTTTTCAAATAACTTTTCAGCGATATAGTTAATGTTTAGGTCTTGCGTTTGGCCCGAAAGAATCTCATTTCCAATCACAATAACAGCCGCCGTCGGAGATTTTTTATACTCCATAGTTTTATCCTTCTCGAAATAATCGAGTTATGATAAGAGAAAAGGGATAAAAATTAAAGGATACGATGAAGTTTAACTCAACGCTTATTGAAGGCATATTATTGAAACGTTATAAGCGCTTTCTCGCTGATGTGCGTCTTGAAGACGGCCAAGAAGTTACGGCTCACTGTCCAAATCCAGGTGCTATGTTGGATATTACAAACCCTGGTCTTAGGGTATGGCTTACAACCTATCCTCCTGAAAGCCCGCGTAAGTTAAAATATACGTGGGAATTAGTGAAACATAATAATGTTCTTATTGGTGTTAATACGAGCCATCCCAACAATATTGTCGAAGAAGCCCTTCAAAAAAAGACAATCCCAGAGCTTTCATCTTACACAACTTGGCGAAGAGAAGTAAAATATGGCACAAACAGCCGGATTGATTTTGTTCTCGAAAGTCCCAATCTTCCTCCATGTTATCTTGAAGTGAAAAACGTCCACCTTAAACGTGATGACCATGCTCAATTCCCAGATTCTGTTACTCTTCGAGGAACGAAACACTTAAGGGAATTAGAAGTTATGAAAAAGCAGGGCGCAAGAGCCATCATATTATACATTGTTCAAAGACAAGACTGCGATCGTTTCAAACCTGCTAATGCGATCGACCCTCTCTATGCCACAACAGCTTATAATGCAATGCTGCAGGGCGTAGAAACTTTATGCTATAATTGTCGAGTTACTCCTCAAGAAATTGTTTTAAATCAACCTATTAAAGTAGAATTATGAACTCAAGTATCACCTCTTCTTCTCAAGACTTTGTTATCTATCAAGGGCAAAAAATACCTCTCCATAATGAAGACGGTTTCGAAGGCATGCGAAAGGCCGGGCGTATTGCCGCTCGCACGCTTGATTTTATTACTCCCTATATCAAACCAGGCATCTCAACTGGAAAAATAGATCAACTTTGTCATGATTTTATGATTAGTCATGGGGCAATCCCTGCAACCTTAGGTTATAAAGGCTATACGAAATCTTGCTGTACTTCTGTTAACCATGTCGTATGTCATGGTATTCCAAGTGATGAAAAAATTTTAAAAGAAGGCGACATTGTTAATATCGATGTAACAGCAATTGTTGATGGTTGGTATGGAGATACTTCCCGAATGTTTGCTGTTGGAAAAATCAGCATCCTTGCACAAAGGCTGATTGATGTAACTTATGATGCATTTTTACAGGCAATAAAGATTGTTAAGCCAGGAATAACCTTAGGAGACATTGGCTATACTATTCAAAAAATTGCAGAATCAAATCGCTTTTCAGTTGTCCGAGATTTTTGTGGTCATGGATTAGGTCGTATCTTTCATGCAGCACCTGAAGTCCTTCATTTTGGCTCACCAGGAGAAGGACTCGTTCTACAAGAAGGAATGTTTTTTACAATAGAACCTATGATTAATGCTGGTCACTATGGTGTAAAAATTTTAAGCGATGGCTGGACAGCTGTGACGCGAGATAAGTCTCTCTCAGCACAATTCGAACATTCGATTGGTGTCACAGCAACAGGATATGAAATCTTTACGCTTTCTGAATAACTCTAAGCCGAGATTAAATGGACACTTACCAGTGGTTTCTTCCCACGCAACCCATTTATTGCTCTTCTGCAAGCAATTCTAGCCGTTTCAGAAAGCATTTCTTCTTTTTTCCAGAAATCAATGGGCATCTCTTCAAATGCTAATTCAATTTGTTTTTCAATTGCCTGAGCAGTCGCCTCTTCCGCCCCCTCTTCAGCAATCCCAAGCAAGGTGATACGAGGCTGTCCATAAACTTGTTCCTCTGCCTTAACAACAATTGTGATGAATGCAACACCTGTGGCCATAAGCTTTGCACGTTCTCTCATTTGAGGACTAAATAAAGGAACGACTATATTGCCATCCAGTGCCAACCGTCCATGAGAAACCTCTCCTATTATGGTAGGTTTATCAGATGTTAGATTAATGAGACTACCATTATAAGGGATAATTACTTTTTCTACACCCAAAGCTTGTGCATATTTTGCCTGTTCTCGTAAATGAGCTGGCTCTCCATGAACAGGAACAACGATCTTAGGCTGAACCCAAGAATACATATCCTTTAAATCTTCTCGAGCAGGGTGACCAGAAACATGGATACCTTCAATTTCATCTGCATGAATCACAGTCACGCTCAAATCAATCAACTGTTCTTGGATTCCTTTTACAGATATTTCATTTCCTGGAATCATTCGCGCTGAAAAAATGACTGTATCCCCAGCACTTAACTTCAATCTTGGATGCTCATTCGAAGACATCCGTGCAAGCGCAGATCTCTCCTCTCCTTGAGAACCTGTCGAAATTAATAATATCTTATTACGATCCAGATTTTGGATATCATCTTCCGTTAAAAACGGTGGCAACCCCTTTAAATATCCAAGTTCTCTAGCTGCCTTTTCCATTCGAATCATTGAACGACCAACAAGAACAGGAACGCGCCCGGCCTCTTGAGCTGCAATTGCACAACTTGCAAGACGAGCAACATTACTGGCAAAACAAGCAATCACCACGCGTCCTTCTGTTTGTTCCTTTACGAGCTTAATTAAATGCTTACGAACCGAAGATTCGGAGTCAGTTTTTCCTTCTACAAAAACATTTGTTGAATCACAAACGAGTGCAAGCACTCCTTCGTTCCCAAAATTTTTTAAAGTCTGTACATCTGTCATTTCCCCGATTAAGGGATCTGGATCAAGCTTCCAATCTCCTGTATGAATTACTGTACCTGCTTCAGTTTTAATAGCCAGTGCATTAGGTTCCGGTATTGAATGGGTTAAACTAATAAAATTAATTTTGAAAGGATTCAGATCTATCTCACCATTCAAGGGAATTTCAAAAAGAGGAACTTTCTCTAAAAGTCCAACTTCTTGTAATTTTGCTTTTAGAATACGAGCTGTAAAAGGAGTCGCATAGACAGGGCATAATAATTTTTCCCATAAATAAGGAACAGCACCTACATGGTCTTCATGAGCATGCGTTATAACAAGCCCTATAAGATCCTTACGTCGTTCGGCAATAAAGCTAATATCAGGCATAATGATGTCTATGCCTAATTGATCTCCAAAAGTGATCCCACAATCAACCATTAACCATTTTTTTTGGAATCCATATAAGTTTAGATTCATCCCAATTTCATTACATCCTCCTAAAGGAAGAAACAACAGATCATTGGGATTATATCGTATGTTATCTTGTATTTTGTTATTTATTTCGTTCATGAATAATTGCAAGTCCGCTTAATGTTAAGTTTGGATTATAAATATCTATTACATCAGTTGCAGGCTTGATCAAACCACCTAACCCTCCTGTTGCAATAACCTTAATCTGTTGAGCATTAAACCGCTCAACACACTCTCTCCGTGCACGAGATACTAATCCTTCTATCATAGCAACATATCCCCAGAATATGCCACCCATCATAGAATCAACTGTATTGGTTCCTATAATGTATTTTGGGCGACTTATTGAAATCATTGGAAGCTTTGCCGCAGCATTATAGAGGGCGTCAAGCGAGCAATTAACCCCTGGCGCTATTGCAGTACCACAAAAATTTCCATCCGCATCAATAAAGCTCATCGTTGTTGCGGTCCCAAAATCAATGACTAACAATGGCCCTCCGTACAAAGTATGAGCTGCAACTGCATTTACCATCATATCCGCGCCTTCCTCGCCAGGCCGATCAATTTTGGAAAGGATACCAAGATTTATAGACGAGTTCCCAACAACAAGAGGTGTACTATTAATATAGTGGCGGCAAAATTCCTGCAATGATCCAACAAGATCAGGAACAACTGAACAAAGAATCGTTTCTTTAATATCTTCAAAAGACAAATTATGAAGCTTCAGAAGCTGCCCAAGCCATACAGCCCATTCGTCCGCAGTATATTTTGAATTCGTCCTTGCGCGCCAAGTATATACTAACTCACTTTGCTTAAAAAGTGCGAAACAAACATTTGTATTTCCGGCATCAATTGCAAGAAGCATTTTTCAGTCCCGTAATAAAAAAACATCACCAGAAGATATCTTTTTAACTTCCTTGTTAGGAAGCTCTAGTAATAACCTACCTTCTTCATCAAGATCAATAAACTTTCCCTTAATTTTCTCAAACATCTCTTGCTTTCGTAACGTGACTTCTATTTCTTCTCCCAAACAAGCCGCAGCTTTAAGCCAATTTCTTCTTATTTCGGGAAATCCTTTATCTTCCAAGATATTCATCTTAGCAACGAAATATTTAGTTAACAAGGAAAGCGCCTCTTCCAGCAAAGGGGCTTCGCTTCCTATCTCTCTTAAAGAGGTTGAAAGATATTTTTCCCCGATAGGAGAATCTTGGAGATTAATTCCTACCCCCACAAGCAACCAAGATGAATTAATAATCTCAAGTAAAATACCCGATACTTTATGTCCTGCAATTAAAAGGTCATTTGGCCATTTATAACTAATTTTTTGAGAAGTTTGACTTTTTGAAAGATAATGTTGGATAACTTCTCCTACAGCTAACGCTGCTACAAATGAAATCTGTCCCCATGTATGACAAGGCTGAGACGGCTTAAAGGCAAGTGTGGTATAGAGATTTCCTGTTAAAGAGACCCATTGACGATCATATCTTCCTCTGCCTTTTGTTTGATCATATGCAAGCACAGCAAATTGATCTTCTTGTCCAATAAGTTGAGCAGCTTGATCCATCGTACTTTCAACAGTTTGGTAAGTGTAAATCTTCCATACTTCTGTTAACATGACTAGAAAAGAGCCCTAGCAGCATCTTGAAGGACCAAGACTAAAGTTTGGGGATAAAGTCCATAAAAAATCACTATCAAAGCGGTAATATTCATAACAACAGTTGTTTCAAAGGACACATGTCGATCTAACCCAGGAATCGAAAGGGTTTCATTAGATTCGTTAAAATACATAATTTTAATAATTCTTAGATAATAGAAAGCCGCAATCACGCTTGCAACCATTCCCCCTAAAGGCAATAGTATATAGTTCGCTTTTATTGCGACCATAAAAACATTCATCTTTACAAAGAATCCCGCAAAAGGAGGAATTCCCGCCAAAGAGAACATTAAAATCGCTATCACTGCAGCAATGAGGGGATGTTCACGAGATAAATTTGTTAATTCTTCGATGTTATTTATATTCTTTCCATGACGTCTCAAGTTTAAAAGACATGCAAAGACACCTATAATTGTAAAAGTATAGATAATAAAGTATGAAAGTACGCTCTCTACACCCGCTTGGTTTTTACTTAAAATACCTATTAAAGCATATCCCATATGTGAAATTGTTGAATATGCGAGAAGCCTTTTGAAGTTTTTTTGAAAAAGTGCTGTAAAAGCTCCCAAAAACATAGATAAAAAGGAAAAGATAATAAATGCTGTTTCCCAAAGAAAATGACCATCCATAACTTGAACAAATAGACGCATCAATAAAGAAAAAGTAGCTATTTTAGGCGCCGCAGCCAGAAAAGAAGTTATTGATGTTGAGCTGCCTTCATAAACATCAGGAGTCCACATATGAAATGGGACGAGTGAAATTTTGAATGCAAGCCCTGAAAGTATCATGGTTAAACCAACAATCAACATAGGTTCATTTATCGGAATTTCTTTAAAAGCAACCATAAAACTCTGAAATTCAGTTGTCCCAGTAAGACCATACAGAAGGCTACTACCAAACAGGAGTAAAGCCGTTGAAAGAGCACCTAGAATAAAATACTTAAGGCCTGCCTCTGTTGATAAAATCTGATCTCGTGGCAAAGCAAGCAAGATATAAAGTGCCAAGCTTTGTAACTCTAATCCCATAAAAAGAGAAATAAGGTCATTGGCTGAAATAATCAACATCATTCCAATGGTCGAAAATAACATTAAAATAGGGACTTCAAATTGCATTAAATGATCATTTTCAAAATGGCGAAAACTCATCAGAGCAACCAACGTAACAGCCAAGATAACAATTATTTTACAAAATTGAGTATATGCATTTGCAATAAAAAAATTATTAAATGATGCTATTGGATGCAAAGGAAATATAGAAACAAGATAAATAGCAAGAATAAGCGAAAAAATAAGAATATAATTCAATGTTTTTATTGCCGAATTTCTTTTAAAAACACCTATTAAAATCATCAATAAAGCCATAAAAGTTAAAAAACATTCTGGCAAAACAGATAGAAGCTCAGCAAGTGTTAAAGTATACATTAAAGCTGCCCTTCTGGTTTTAATTCTGTGTAAAATGGTGCAATAACTCTTTCAATTGCAGTTTCACTAAGCATAAAAATAGGTTTAGGGTAGATACCTAACAATAGGATCACTGCAACTATCGGCAACAAATATAATTTTTCAATAAAAATTATATCATTTAATTTTTCCAGGCTCTTATCTGTAAGTTTTCCAAGCATTATTCTTTTATAAAGCCAAAGGCCGTAGGCAGCACTCAGAACGATTCCGGATCCCATGATAAGAGTCATCCAACCGCCCTTTTCAAAAGAAGCAACAAGCACAAGTAGTTCACCTACGAACCCAGAAGTTCCTGGGAGACCTATTGAGGCGAGGACACATATCAAAAACATAAAAGCAAAATGTGGCATTCTAGATCTTACCCCTGCATATCTCATAATTTCTCTAGAATGAACACGACTATATAAAATACCAACACATAAGAATAAACCAGCAGAAATAATCCCATGACTTATCATCTGGAAGAAAGCACCTTTAATACCTTGTTCTGTAAACGTGAAAATCCCAAATGTAACAAACCCCATATGCGCAATTGACGAATACGCAACAAGTTTCTTCATATCTTCTTGAACAAGAGCAACAAGGGATGCATAGACGACAGCAATCATACTCAGTCCAAAAACATAAGGGGCAAAAAACTGCGAGGGTTCAGGAAATAACGGTAAAGAGAATCTTAAAAAGCCATACCCCCCCATTTTTAGTAAAATAGCTGCCAAAATTACTGAACCTGCCGTTGGTGCTTCTACATGCGCATTTGGAAGCCATGTATGCACAGGCCACATTGGAATCTTGACAGCAAAACTTATAAAAAAAGCAGCCCATAACCAATACTGCTTTGCACCAGAAAATGTATAACGATAAGCCTCAACTAAATCTGTTGTCCCCACTTCTCCATGAATCGACAGTATCGCAATTAGCATAAGAACAGACCCTGAAAGGGTAAAAAGAAAGAACTTAAAAGCCGCATGAATACGAGCTTTTCCGCCCCAAATACCTATAATCAAATACATAGGTATCAGTACAGCTTCAAAAAAAATATAAAAAAGAACTAGATCAAGTGCACAGAAGCTCCCGATAATTAAGGACTCAAGCATCAAGAAAGTAATCATATACTCTTTTACTTTATCACGGATTACATTCCAGCTTGCAAGAATAGCAATTGGCGTCAAAAACGTCGTCAATAAAATGAACAGAAGTGAAATACCATCAACGCCAACACAATAATTTAATGAAAGCTTAGGAACCCACTCATATTTTTCGACCAACTGAAAATCTGATGAAGAAAGCTTAAAATAAGATAAGACCACAAGTGATAAGACAAATGTGGTGAGCGAAGTTAAAAGAGCAACCCCTCGTGCATTTTGAGAAGCCGATAAAGGATCGTTTTTGATCAAAAGTATCGCAAAAGCCCCTAACAAGGGTAAAAATATCATTAAAGTTAATAATGGTAATTGTTCCATATTTAATTTTCTCTTTACTGCTTCAATAAAAGCAAAAGAATTAAAAAGCAGAGTCCCCCTACAAGAGCAAGGACATAATGGTAAATATAACCTGTTTGAAGCTGGCTTGCTCGTTTTGCCATTCGATATACAACTGAAGCAAAACCTTCTGGCCCATATCCATCAATAATCTTTTGATCTGTACTTAGCCATAAAACATGAGCCCCTTTAAGCGTGTTGTGTAAAAACAAACGACTATAAAGTTCATCAAAAAACCACTTATTATAAAGAAAGAGATAAACTTTCTTAAATCTTTGCACAATCAGAACAGGAAGTTGCGGACGAATTAAATATAAATATATAGCTAGCCCTAACCCTATAAAGGCTGCAATAGTAGGCAGATGCTTAAGAAAGAAATTTAAATGCAAATGGTTCAAGTTTTGAATAGGTATCGAACCACCCCAAAATTTTTCATTTAAGAAAAATACTTCTCCTAAATATCCGCCAAAAATAGAACCAAAAACAAGCACAAATAAGGGCAATAACATACTGTAGCCAGGCTCATGAATATGACTCATCACAAGCTCGTTTGCTCTACTTTGACCATGGAATGTGAGAAATAGTAAGCGCCAAGAATAAAAAGCCGTTAAAACTGCAGCACTGATACCTAAGAAATACACAACTTGTCCAACCCAACTAGAATTTAGTAGAGCTATTTCTAAAATATAGTCTTTTGAAAAGTACCCAGCAAAGAAAGGAATCCCGCATAAAGCAAGACTTCCAATAATCATGACCGTATATGTTACAGGAATAGAGCGTCTTAATCCTCCCATATGTTGCATATCCTGCTCATCAGAAAGCGCATGAATTACAGCTCCAGCTCCAAGAAACAACAATGCTTTAAAGAAAGCATGTGTTATCAAATGGAAAAGCGCACCATTATATGCCGATAATCCAATAGCCATAAACATATAGCCTAATTGGCTGCACGTTGAATAAGCAATAACGCGCTTTATATCATTCTGTGTAATTGCAATACTCCCAGCAAATACAGCGGTTATGCCACCAACTAAAGCAACAAAATCTCGCGCATAAGGCGCCAGCTCATATAAAGGTGAAAGTCGAATCAATAAGAACACCCCAGCTGTAACCATTGTTGCTGCATGAATAAGGGCAGATACTGGGGTAGGACCTTCCATAGCATCAGGAAGCCATGTATGAAGACCTATTTGTGCTGATTTCCCCATTGCGCCTATAAAAAATAGGAAACCAAGAATTTCAATTTTAGAAAATTCATAACCAAAAAAATTAAAATTATGCCCTTCTTTTAAATGGATAAGTTGAAAAAGTTGATCGAATTCCAGGGTTTTAAAGATCAGAAAAGTTGCAGCAATACCTATAATAAATCCTAAATCACCGATCCTATTAACAAGAAATGCTTTAAAGGCCGCCTGATTTGCACTTTCTCTCTCATACCAAAAACCAATTAAAAGATAAGAAGTAAGCCCCACCCCTTCCCAGCCAAAAAATAATTGTACTAAATTATCTGAAGTTACAAGCACTAGCATCATAAATGTAAATAAACTTAAGTACGACATAAAGCGTGAGGAGTGTGGATCTTGACTCATATAGCCAACCGAATAAACATGCACAAGGAATGAAATTATATTAACAAGTAATACCATCGTTACTGAAAGATGGTCAAAATAAAGGCCCCAACAAACTTGAAAATTTCCAACATCAAACCATGGAAACAAAGAAAGAGAGATAATTTTTCCGTTATGATATAATTTCCACGCAAGAGCAAGAGATGCGATTGACCCTATCATTATAATTATACAACTCATCCAATTGATTGCGTGCTTACTAAGTCTACGCCCCAAAAGACCTGACGAAACAAAGCCCAAAAGAGGGCAAAATATGCTAAGGTACTCTATCAACTTTCAGCCTCTCATATGACTTATATCTTCAACTTCGATGCTGCCACGGTTACGATTGAAAACGACTAAAATAGCGAGACCAATAGCAACCTCAGCCGCTGCAACAGTTAAAATAAATAATGTAAAAATTTGCCCTATAAGATCTTTCCAATACATTGAAAAAGCAACTAAATTAATATTTGTTGCAAGAAGAGTCAGTTCTAAGGCCATTAAAATGTTTAAAACACTCTTGCGTCCCCATAAAATTCCAAAGATTCCAATCAAGAATAAAACGCTTGATAAAACTAAATAATGTTGCAAACCAATATTCATTTTATATTCCTTTTTTAAGCGATATTTTCTTAAGCTCAATTGTATTTTTAGCCTTTCGTCTTAATTGGGTAGCTATATCTTGTCTTTTAACATCAGGTCTATGGCGATATGTGAGTATGATCGCGCCAATCATCGCGACCAATAAAATAAGTCCAGCGATTTGAAACAAATACAAATAATCTGTATAGAGGACCACTCCTAAAGCTTTAGTATTAGGTATTTTTGATGCTTCAGGGATAGGTGAAGTTATAAAATTTTCCTTAAATTTAATTGATTTAAAAGTAAAAACTACCAAAACTAACTCACCCAACATAAGGGTCCCCACCACAACAATTGCCGAAATACTCTGCCGCAAATTAGTAATTACTTTTGCAAGCCACCTATAAATACGACGAGGAATGAGAAAAGCAACTAGAATACCTGTGAAAGTTAAAAGTGAAAGGCGTCCCTCAAACTCTTCAATCACAATCCCATACTCATTGAAGATATAATTGCCTCCTAAGATTACAATGAGAAAAAGTGTGATATATAGAATAATAAAGCTCATTATTAAGACTAAGCTTTTTGTAAAATTTATAAATTTTCCCAGTAAAAATGTCGGTTTTTTCAAAGGACCGAGATCAAGCATCATGACAACAAATAAAAATAAAACAGCAACAGCACCGACATAAACAATGACTAAAATCATCGCAATGAACTCAGCTTGAAGTAATATAAAAACACCTGCTGCATTAAAAAATGCGAGTATCAGGTACAGAACTGAATGCACAGTATTACGCGCAAAAATAACCATTGCTGCTGAACCTAGCAATAGGAATGAGAAAATATAAAATGCTAAAGCTGCAATCACAAACTATCCTCTTTTTAAACGCCTCATCATATCAGTGGACTAATTCTAAGCCAATGGTTTAAAAAAGTTATTTATAAATTTATTTATGAAACCATAAGCTCTTGCGTTTTTAAGAGAGCATCACGCCCAATAGGGGCGGCAACAACACTCCCCCATCCACCATGCTCAACAACAACAGCCGTTACGTAGCGTGGATGATGCACTGGAGCATACCCAACGAATAAAGCATGATCTCTTTCCTTCCACGCTAATTCTTCATTTCTTAAAATACGAGTTTCACGCTCTAATTTTGTTATACGTCTCACTTGAGCTGTTCCTGTCTTTCCTCCCATCTCCCACCCAGGAACGTTGATTCTAGCATGATACGCAGTCCCAGAAGTTTCATTAATCACAGCATCAATACCATCCTTGATCATGGCAAGATAACTAGGATTAAAAGAATAAGATGAAAATATTGGTAGCTTTGATACAGTCCTTTTCTTTAGTGTTGGCAGAATATATTTTCCTGTCAGAAGTCGTCCCATCATTTGAGCTAATTGCAAAGGAGTCCCTAATATTGGTCCCTGCCCTATAGATAACAATATGGTGTCACCAATATGCCAACGCTGATTATGCTTCTCGAGTTTCCAAAGTTTTGAAGGGACTAATCCTGAGCGTTCAGCTGGCATTTCTATACCCGTCTTGGCCCCAAACCCCAAATCTCTCGCCATCTTTGTTAATATTTCAACACCAATTTTTTGAGCTATCTCATAAAAATAGATATCGCAAGAAACCTGCAACGCTCTTCTTAAGTCTACAAGTCCATGCCCTCCCCGACAAACACAATGGAAACGATGATTTGCGACTTCTATATATCCTTGACAAAAAGTTTGGAAATTAGGATCCACCCTACCTGATTCAAGCCCTGCAAGCAAAACAGCCATTTTAAAAGTAGAACCAGGTTCATAAAGACCATGAATGGCTTTATTAGTCAAAGCGCGATAAGGGCTCTTTTGAAGAGCATTCCAATTCTTTTTAGGAATGCCATTCACAAATAAATTTGTATCGTAGCTTGGTGAAGAAACTAAACTTAAAATTTCCCCTGTTAAAATGTCCATAACAACAACAGAGGCACTTTCAACTTGTTGCAATCTTTCATAAACAAACTTCTGTAAAGGAGCAGAAATTGAAAGATTTAATTGTTGACCATTTTGGCTTTCATGCTTCTTTCTTTCCCTAATAATTTGACGTTTGGCATTAACTTCTACTTCTTTATAGCCTGCCACTCCCTGCAAAGTATTTTGAAAGCTTTTTTCAATTCCTACTTTTCCTATACGATAATCCGAAAGAGGAGCAAGACGTTCATCGACATCATCTTTATCAGAAGGTGCCTGAACGTAACCAATCAAATGTGCAAATGGCTCAGCGTCTAGGTAAAATCTTTGATATCCCGCTTCAATTTCAACTCCAGGTAATTCGGGTAAATTCACTTCAATCTTGCATACTTCTTCCCAAGTTAAGTGTTGTTTTAGAATATAAGGTGTAAATTTTGGATGCTTCTTAAGATCTTTAAGAATATTTTTAGAATCTTTTAGATCAAGATTTAACAACTGAGAGATATGGGAAAGACTTGCTGGAAGATTATCTATCTGCGCAGGCACTATTGTGAGCCGATAACTCGAAATGTTCCCAGCTAGTTCCTGACCATGACGGTCATAAATAATTCCTCTTCTTGGTAGCAAGATATGCAACTTTACACGATTTCCATCAGCAAGAGTACGATAGTGAGGAGAACGAAAAATTCCTAAATACCCAAGACGACCAAGAATTAATGCACCACCTGCCGCTTGAGCGCCTGCAATTAAAAAAGCTCTTCGCGTAAATAAAAGCTTGGGATCTGAAGAGCTAAAAAAGCGCTTCATGATAAATTAATAACCTTTTTTAAATTTAAATATGAAAGTTTGGCACACAAAGGATATAAAGATACTGTAAATAGCATACTTAATGTTAGATTGGATAAGGAAAATGGAAATTCCATAAAACTCCTTAAAATTAACTGTTCTAGGATTTTATAAAAAATTAAAGACAAACCAAAAACTGCCCAAACAAGAGGAAACGATTGATGATACAAGAAGCTTCTCTGAGATAAAAGTATCATAGAAGAACATAAAAAGAGGACACTATGAAAACCGAGAGGTAACCCTTGAATGCTATCACTCACAATTCCAACAACCAAGAGAATAGAGAGTGGCAATAATTCAGGCTTAAATATAGTCCAAAAGAAAATAAAGGGAAAAGAAAAATCTGGACTTATATGGAGTATACTATTCGGGATCAATAAACAAATAATACTTGATATAAGCAGATAAATTGAAGGTTGTGCCATAAAAAGAAAAGTTGTTAGAGATTTCATGATACCCCTTTAATATCACGAGATGGTTTAATATTCTCTTCAGGTAGCTCCATATCAACAAATACATGTACATATTCTAATTCATTTAAACGGATCAAACTTTTTACCCTAACTATCTCACCGTTTTGATAAGCAACCCGACCTACAAGATAACCCTTAGGATAAATGCCTCCTACACCTGATGTAAAAATTAATTCACCAATCTCTGCTTTAGCTTCCATTTCAAAAAATTTAATTATGAGATGAGACTCATCATTACCTGAAGCAATACCTTGCACTTTTGATTTTTCTAAAATAACAGGAATATGAGAATTTACATCTTGTATTAGCAAGACCCTAGAGGCTTGCTCAGACACTTCGACAATACGCCCAACTATGTGCTGTCCCATCACGACAGGTTGGCGTAATTTAATCCCTTTTTTAGAACCAGCCCCTAAAACAATAGTTTTCGTATAAGGTGCTTGTACAATCCCTAGAACTGGGGCTGTAATATAACTCATCTGAGGATCAGGAGATATTTTTAATAATTGACGAAGTTGCTGATTTTCTAAAGCCAAAGCGTGAGCCTTTAAAGCCCATTCTTCCATTTGTTTAAGCTTTATCTCTAACTTTTTGTTTTTATGATGAATTTTTAAGTAAGAATCAATCCATGTTTTGACTTCTGCTATACTACGTATAGGAGACGTAATAAACTTTGTCATAATGCTTGTATGATCAAAAATAATCGCTCGAATGCTCGAAAAACGCTCATTATTAAGATTAAAGGAAAAAATCACAAGAGCAGCGAGCAGGAAAATAATCAACCTGACTTTACTAAAAAAAAGCCGTACTTTTGCTTGAGATCGACGGGATACACTGGAAAATGTCGAAAGCAAAGGAGCCTACCTCAAAACATCATTAATACATATTAATTAGAACGCCCTTCATGCTTCCAATGTGTTCAAGTGCCTGCCCTGTCCCTAAGACAACACAAGAAAGAGGATCATCTGCAAGAGAAACAGGCAAACCCGTAGCATCACGAATGACTTGATCAAGATTTGAAAGAAGAGCCCCGCCTCCTGTCAAAACAATTCCTTTCTCAACGATGTCGGCAGACAACTCTGGAGCAGTATTTTCTAAGGCATCTCTAACGGCAGCAATAATGCCAGCAATAGGCTCAGACAAACTTTCTGCGACTTGCCGTTCATCAATTTCAATTTCTTTTGGAATTCCATTCAAAAGGTCTCTTCCTTTAATATGAAGCTTACGCCCTCCTGACTTTCCATGAGGTTGTAGTGCGGACCCTATTTCCTTCTTAATGCGTTCAGCTGTAGCCTCACCAACTAGAAGGTTATGCGTGCGTCGAATATAGGCAATAATAGCCTCATCCATACTATCTCCACCAATTCGAACAGAGCGAGCGTAAACAATTCCGCCTAAGGATATGACGGCAACTTCCGTTGTTCCTCCGCCGATATCAACGACCATTGACCCAGTAGGTTCAGTCACCGGAAGACCTGCCCCGATTGCTGCAGCCATTGGTTCTTCAATGAGATATACCTTTCCGGCACCAGCACTTTCGGCAGATTCCTGAATTGCACGCTTCTCAACAGCAGTTGCCCCTGACGGAACACAAACGATGATTTGAGGGCTAACAAAACTACGCCGATTATGAACTTTATGAATAAAGTGCTTAATCATTTCCTCAGCCACTTCAAAATCTGCGATGACTCCTTCTCTCAAAGGACGAATTGCTTGAATATTACCAGGTGTCTTTCCAACCATTTGCTTAGCATCATTTCCAACAGCAAGAACCTGACTTTTACCTTTTATCACTGCTCGAGCAACGACCGAAGGTTCATTTAAAACGATCCCTCGCCCTTTAACATAAACCAAAGTATTGGCTGTCCCAAGGTCGATCGCCATATCAGAAGACATCATCCCAAGCAATTTTCGAAACATTTAATTCCTCTTTATTCGGCAAGCTTAAAGAAATAAATTTAAGAGGCACCATCCCGCAGAGCGAGAATTAAAGAGCTTCTTTCTTTATTGAATTCTTGGTTCTTTTAGCATTATTTGTTATGCTAGAAAAGGAAATTATAAGCTAAAGTTTATTAATTTCTAAATTAATAATTTAGTATAATATTGTTGCTATCTTATCTATTTTATGTCAATTTGACATTGTATTCTTTATGACGGATAAAGAAGTAAATTTTTAGGAGCTAATGATGAATTATATTTTAAAAACACGTATTATTTTTTCACTTCTGTTTATTCAATTTCTTGGACTTACAAATGCAAATGCAACTAATAACCTTGCCATTAAACTGGATGTAACTGATCTTGCCCAAGGAATGCTTGGTGACATGCAAGCAGCTGCTAAACTATCCAAGCAGGCCCATAGATTTCATTGCACTGTAGGATTTATTGAAAAAATTAATAAAGAAGAAGTCGCAACTCTTGCAGCTAGCATCCAAGCTAAGCTTCAAAGCAAACTCACGACTGCGCTTGAATTTGACGTAAAAGAAGTATCAAGACCATTTAATTCAGATATTATTGGCTTTATACCAACAACGGAATCAGAGAATAAATTAATAGAATTTAATAAGATTGTTGCCAATGTCGTGCAAGAAGTCACCAATGGACGTTATACTTTAAATGCTTTTACCTCAACAAATTATAGACCTCATATTAGCTTAGCAAAAGTAGCGGTTACATCTCCTGATAATGCCTTAATTAGTTTTAAAGGAAGTCTTGACGCTAAGAAGAACGAGACAAATCGGAATGGACGATTCTTCTTAAAGCTTGGTACCGTATCTTATACGGTGATGAGATAACCTTTTTATCTTAAAATAAAAAATCTTAAAGCCCTAAGCATTGCTTGGGGCTTTTGTATTTGGTTTTTTCAACATGATCTACCTGTTGTAGGAAAGAAAATTGTAGGCAATGTTATAAAAACAAAATTTATGCTTCTAGTATTCTTTTTTTTGAAAGAGATAAACAATGTTAAAGATATGAAGCTTTGTAAAGCTTCATATCTTTAATTTTATGTATAATTGGCTACTTAAGTATCTCTACTCAAGATATTCTTAGGTTTCTTTGTATTTTACTTCTCTTCTTTTTTAAACAAAAAGAACTCTAAGCGCTAAAAAGACAATGGGGACATATGCTGGGGCCCATAATACATGCTATAAAAGTAGTGAGGCGCATCAAATTTAGGATCAAGATGGGAAAATATCATTTGGCTTTCAATTAACGCATGCCCGCCTTTCACTTCTCTTTTTCCTCCATCGAGCACCTTATCTAAACCATGATGAGAAGCAAATACCCCTTTAGTCTTATCTGATGCTTGATACTCGGCAACAGAAAGGTTAACTCTTATAGGGGTCGGATCATGGTGATCACTAATTATCGTATCAGAAAAGCTTTCTACCTTAGCTGATTGAAAGATTCTCACAACTTCATCGTAATCAAGCTGTAAGGACGCATGGGCGCTGGAAGAGAAGTACAAGCCTAAAAAAGCTAATACATAAAAAATATTTTTATTCATAATGATCTCCGATTAATTTAATCAAGAAAATTTGCCTTAAAGGAGAAAATATACAATTATAACATTAATTATTTTTTACAGAAAACTAGAAAATCTTGCTAGACTCCAAACTTTTAATCTTATCCTAATTCTTACTTTAAAATAATATCTGCCTTAAACTGAGTTCTAAACCAAGTATATTGTCTTTTAATATACTGATGTGTCGCAATTTTTGCTTTAGTAAGCGCTTCTTGTAAGCTAATTTGATTTTTCAGATAAGTCGCAAATTCACGCAGGCCAATTGCTTTATAAATGGTCGAAGCAGGATCTACATTTTGTTTAAGGATATTTTCTACCTCTTTCAAGGCACCGCTCTTCAGCATATTGTCTAGGCGCGCATCAGCACGTAAATTTACTTCTTCCCGAGGTGGTAACAACAATATATTCGTAAAAATTTTCTCTTGTTGATTCGATGAGATCATGCATTTTCTTTGCCATTCAGAAAGAGGAATACCTGTCGACTTCATCACTTCCCAAGCTCTTACGACCCGTTGAGAATCCGCAGGCTTCAGACGTGTCACAATAACTGGGTCAAGCTCAGCCAATTCATTGTAAAGAGCTTGAGTTCCCTCATTTTGTGCTCTTTCTCGAGCTAACGCTCTAATGTTTTCGTCAACTTGGGGAATAGGTGAAAGACCTTCAATCAAAATCTTTAAATAAAGTCCTGTCCCTCCTACAATAATAGGAAGTTTTCCTTGTTGATAGCATTCTTGAATCTCTTTAAGCACCAAAGAACGCCAAAGCCCAGCTGAGCAAGATTCATGAGCATCTAAAAAACCGTAAAGCTTATGAGGTACTTTTAAAAGTGCATCTGAAGAAGGGCGAGAACTTAAAATTTCAAGATCCTTATAGACTTGCACGCTATCAGAATTAATAATGACACCGTTATGTTTTTCCGCGAACTCGACAGCAAATACAGACTTACCTGAAGCTGTTGGTCCAGCAATCACAACAATTGTCTTAGAGAGATGGCTTTCGTTTTTTAAAATCACTTAAATAAGCATCAAAACAGGATTTGTGATCAAATTCTTAAATACCTTCAAGAACTCAGCCCCAACGGCGCCATCCACAACACGATGATCAACGGAAAGTGTGCAACCCATAATAGTTGCAATTTCAACCTTACCATCACGAACGATAGGGAGTTCTTCTCCTGCGCCGACAGCTAAAATACATCCTTGAGGAGGATTAATAACAGCAGAGAAATTTTTAATACCATACATCCCTAAATTTGAGAGACTAAATGTCCCCCCTTGAAATTCTTGAGGTTTAAGCTTTCCTGCGCGCGCTTTACTAATTAATTCTTTCATTTCTCGCGAAATCTCAAGAATTGATTTTAGTTCTGCACCCCGAACGATAGGCGTTACAAGGCCTCCCTCAACGGCAACAGCAACAGAAACATCAGCATGTTGGTAACGGCGGACATATCCCCCTTCAATCCAGGAAGCATTAGCGTCAGGCACCTTTTTCAATGCAACACTTATTGCTTTAATAATTAAATCATTGACAGAAATTCTCTCTGATTCAGGAAGTGATTTATTGATTTGCTTACGGAAGTTCAACAATTCATCAATTTCACACTCAACCGTTAGATAGAAATGAGGTACATTCTGTTTAGACTCTGTCAATCTCTGCGCAATAACTTTACGCATATTAGACACTTTAACTTCTTCATAAGCAGGATAAAGATCATCTGCAGCTTTATAAGAGGTCGTTGTAGATACTTGGGAAGATTGAGGCTTATTAGAAACAGCCGCTTCCACATCTGCTTTTATAATTCTTCCGCGCGGACCTGAGCCTTGCAAAGTTGCAAGATCAATTTGATTATTTGAAGCGACTCGACGAGCTAAGGGAGAAGCAAAGATACGTTCTTGCGTATCCTTAGAGGCTCCAACTGAAGGCGTTGTCATTATACTCGCTTCTTTGACCTCTTCTAGTTTCTTTGTTACAGGAATCTCTTGATTTGGAGAAGCCTGTGTATTGCTGACAGAGTCAAGAGAAGAACTGTCTTCACCTTCTTCCAATAAAATTGCGATAACCTCGTTAACCTTTACATTTTCCGTTCCTGCAGGTACGAGAATTTTAGCGAGTTTTCCTTCATCAACAGCTTCAACTTCCATTGTCGCTTTATCTGTTTCAATCTCAGCTAGGACATCGCCCGATTTTAATTGATCCCCTTCAGATTTAAGCCAACGAACTAAGTTACCTTCTGCCATAGTTGGTGAAAGTGCAGGCATTAAAATTTTAATTGGCATAGAAGTGAAGTCCCTTTATTTACAATGCTTTAAAAAGATCTTTTCTGATTATCGATAACATACTTGCTTAACAGCATCAATAACCCATTCCACTTGTGGGATAGTAAGTTTTACCAAGCTTTCAGCATAAGGCATGGGAACATCCGTCCCAACGACTCTTTTTACAGGCGCATCTAGATAATCAAAGGCCTGCTCCATAACGAGAGAAGAAATCTCAGAACCAATTCCTGCGAACCCCCACCCTTCCTCAAGCGTTACTAAACGATTTGTCTTCATGACTGATTGTAATATCGTTTGCTCATCAAGCGGGCGGATGGTACGCAAATCAATAACTTCCACATCAATCCCTTCACTTGCAAGTTGCTCTGCCGCTTGAAGTGCAACACCAACCATCAAAGAGAACGTTGTAATTGTCACGTCCTTACCAGAACGTACAATACGTGCTTTTCCAATTGGAATAACTTCATCTTCTCCTGTAGGGGCAGGGAACGCCTGACCATACAACATTTCATTTTCAAGAAAAATTACAGGATTAGGATCACGAATTGCTGCTTTTAAGAGACCTTTTGCATCGCTCGCATCATAAGGAGCAATTACTTTTAACCCGGGGCAATGAGCGTACCAACTCGCATAACATTGAGAGTGCTGAGCTCCAACTCTTTTAGCAGCCCCATTAGGACCACGAAAAACAATAGGACATCCCATCTGTCCGCCAGACATATACAGTGTTTTCGCAGCACTATTTATAATTTGATCGATTGCTTGCATACCAAAATTGAAAGTCATGAACTCAACAATTGGTTTAAGCCCTGCAAAGGCTGCTCCAACGCCCAAACCTGCAAATCCATGCTCTGTAATCGGTGTATCAATTACTCGCTTAGTTCCAAATTCTTCAAGCAATCCTTGACTTACTTTATACGCACCTTGATATTCAGCAACTTCTTCTCCCATTAAAAAGATAAGGGGGTCCTTCCGCATCTCTTCTGCCATTGCATCACGAAGAGCTTCACGTACTGTAATTGTTGAAGTCTCGAGGGTCATTTATCTTCTCTCTTATGGATTAATTAGGATATCAGTCATAAGTTCTGATGCTTCTGGCTCAGGACTTGTTTGAGCAAATTCTACGGATTCAAGCACAATTTCCTTAATTTCCTTTTCGATACTCGAAAAAGTTTCTTCTGCCACACTAAACTCCGAAATCAAAAGTGCTTTTGCTCGTTCAATGGGATCAAAGTTTTGACGCATATTATCAACTTCTTCTTTCGTCCTGTATTTGGCAGGATCTGACATCGAATGACCACGATAACGATACGTTTTTATTTCAAGAATCATAGGGCTATTTGTTTCACGCACATACTGTACGGCTTTCTCAGCTGCAGCTTTGACAGCAAGCACATCCATTCCATCAACTTCTTCACCTGGAATTCCATAAGCAATACCGCGTTCATACAGATGCTGACCGGCAGCATGGCGAGCTATCGACGTTCCCATGCTGTAACCATTATTTTCGATAATATAAAGAGCGGGAAGCTTCCAAAGAGCCGCCATATTGAATGCTTCGTACACCTGTCCTTGGTTAACAGCTCCATCGCCCATATAAATTGTACATATACCACCGTCAGCACGATATTTGTGGGCGAAAGCAAGTCCTGTACCTAACGGCACTTGTGCACCAACAATGCCATGACCTCCGAAGAAATTTTTCTCCCGAGAAAACATATGCATCGAGCCACCCTTACCTTTTGAATAGCCGCCAATGCGCCCTGTTAATTCAGCCATGACCCCTTTTGGATCCATATCACAAGCCAACATATGACCATGATCTCGATAGGCCGTAATAACGGTATCTTGAGGTTGAAGAACAGCCTGTATCCCTACCACGACAGCTTCTTGGCCAATATACAGATGGCAAAATCCAGCGATAAGACCCATCCCATATAATTGACCAGAGCGTTCCTCAAAACGCCTAATCAAAAGCATATCTCGGTAATATTTTAGAAGTTCCACCTGTGTCATAGGAACCGTTTTAAGCACTGTTGAATTGGTTTTCTGGGAAACTGTTGTTACCAAGTTTGAAACTCCCTATTTCAAATCAAATTCTTTAAGGATTAATAAGAGCCAAAGCAATGCTTCAGCTCTTACCTAGCTCTCTCTAAAGAGCTTCTTTAGCAGAATTAGCTGCTTTTTTCTCAGAATTTTTCTTGGCATCATTAAAGTAGCTCTTTTCAGCAATACGAGCACTTTTACCGGTACGACCACGAAGATAATATAGTTTTGCGCGACGAACTTGTCCGCGGCGAACAACTTCTATCTTAATATTTGGGGAATAAAGAGGGAAAACACGTTCAACACCTTCACCAAAAGAAAGCTTACGTACGGTGAAAGAGGAGTTAATCCCCGCACTCTTGCGTGCAATACAGACTCCTTCATAAGCCTGAGTCCGCTCACGCTCACCTTCGACCACCTTTACAAGTACCTTTAAGGTATCACCAGCAGAAAACTCCGGGACAGGGTTATTTGCGACTAATAAATCAACTTGTTCCTGCTCAAATTTTTGTAAAGTGTTCATATCTTTAATCCTTTCTCTCTTGCTGAGTCGCCTTATAGCGCTGCCATAAATCGACACGCCGCTCACGTGTTAACTTTTCCGACTCAGCCTTCCGCCAAGCTTTAATTTTTTCATGGTGCCCACTTAATAGTATTTCTGGCACCAAATGACCTTTCCAGTCTCGAGGCCTTGTATATTGCGGGTATTCCAATAAATTCTCAGTAAAACTCTCTTCATTAAGAGATTCCTGCTCACCAAGAACTCCGGGTAAAAGCCTCACAACCGCATCTAAAAGAGCCATTGCCGCTATTTCACCACCTGAGAGAATAAAATCTCCTAGGCTTACCTCTTCAATATGCCATGCATCCAAGACACGTTGGTCAATACCTTCAAAACGTCCACACAATAATCCCAAGTGAGATTGATTGGCAAGCTTTTTTACATATTCTTGTGTCAATGGTATGCCACGTGGCGAAAGATAAATCAAGGTATTTGGTCGAGTTTTATAATGATCTGCTAAAGCAGCGTCAATAATATCTGGGCGTAGCACCATTCCGGGCCCCCCGCCGAAAGCTGTATCATCAACAGATCGATGTTTATCAACCGCATAATCCCTGAGATTTACAGCCTCTAAAGACCAAAGATTATTCTGTAATGCTCGACCTACAAGGGATCCCCCTAAAGGTCCTGGGAACATTTCAGGAAATATTGTAAAGATTTTAGCCGAAAGTATGCAGGCCATTTAAAATTTTACTCGCTTTTTTTATGTGCTCTTAACTGCCCTAATAGTTCTTCATTTACAATAAGACGCCCCTCTGAAATAGAAATTTTTGGAACAGCTTCTTTTGTAAATGGCAACACAACAACTTCTCGAGTATTAGAGAGATTTATTTCAACCAAATCCCCTCCGCCAAAATTATAAACTGAGGCAATGCTCCCAAGCAAATCCCCTGCCTGTGATTGAACATCTAAACCAATCAGATCTTGATAATAATATTCCTCTTCTTCAGTAGGAGGAAGTTGCTCTCTTGCAATATAAAGCTCAGTTCCTTTTAATTCTTCGGCTTGATTCCGATTTTGAATCCCCTTTAATAGAGCAACAATCATATCTTCTTTGAGCAAGCAAAAATCTTTAAAAATAAAAGATTTTTTCCCTTCTTTATCCGTAAAATGATCATATTCCATAAAAGAAGTTGTTGAGGCCGCAAATACTTTTATCTTAACTTGCCCTCTAATTCCATGAGCCGAATGGACGACCCCCATTAAAATACGTGATGTAGATTGACTCACTATTCAAACCTTAGAGAAGCCCCTGGAATTAATCCAGGGGACTTTCTTTAACAACTTTAAGCGTTAGCTTCTTCCGTAGGCGCTTCTGCAGCTGGTTCAACAGCTACTTCAGCAACATTCTCGGCAACTGCTGCTTCTACTTCAGCTGCCTTTTTTGCTTCTGCCGCTTGCTTTGCAGCTTCAGCTGCTGCTTTCATACGTTCTTGTGCTTTCTTCTTTGGCGCTGCTTTTTGTGGGTTGCTAAATTTTTCAGCCTTTACAAGTCCCATTTGACCAAAAAAACGAACCAAACGATCTGTTGGCTCCGCACCAACACCTAGCCAATGCTTAACCCTATCTTGATTCAATACAAGACGTTGAGGGTGATCAGAAGCCAAAATTGGATTGTAAGTCCCTAATTTCTCGATAAAACGACCATCTCTTGGACTTCTTGAGTCTGCAAGAACGACACGATAGAAAGGACGTTTTTTTGACCCGCCACGTGCTAAACGAATTTTTAATGACATTAATTTTCTCCTTAACTTTTATTGATATTAAACATTAACCTTATTTATTTTCCTAATAACCCTCTTAACCCTTGTCTTTTAAGACCTTTTTCACCTACTTTTGACATTCTTTTCATCATGTCACGCATATCCTGAAATTGTTTTAAAAGACGATTCACATCAGCAACTGCAGTCCCCGAGCCAACAGCAATGCGTCGACGTCTAGACCCATTTAAAAGCTTATAATTACGACGCTCTTTAAGTGTCATTGAGCTTATTATTGCGAGCTGCCTTTTAACAAGCTGATCACTGATACCTGCATCTTGAATTCGCTCTTTTATCTTCCCAATACCTGGCAACATTGAAAGTAAACCTCCCATGCCACCCATTTTTGAAACTTGGCGCAATTGAGATGCAAGATCATTAAGATCAAACTCGCCTTTCCCTGCTTTTTGAGCAAGCTTTTCTGCCTCTTCACGATCAATTGTTTCAACAGCCTTTTCAACGAGACTTACAACATCTCCCATATCAAGGATACGTCCCGCTATACGCTCAGGATGAAATTCTTCTATTTGATCAAGATGCTCACCAACACCCAATAACTTAATGGGACATCCTGTAACTGCCTTAATTGAAAGAGCAGCGCCACCACGGCCGTCTCCGTCGATTCTTGTAAGAACAAGCCCACTTAGGCCAATTTTTTCTTGAAAGTTTCGGGCAATATTAACGGCATCTTGCCCTGTCATCGCATCCGCTACTAGAAGTGTCTCAATAGGGTTAACCGTCTTTTTTAGAACTGTTAATTCTTCCATGAGTTCTTCATCAATGTGCAAACGCCCCGCTGTATCGAGCAAAAGAACGTCATACCCTTCAATTTTTGCCTTATTATAAGCACGTTTAGCAATTTCTAAAGGCTTTTCCTTTTCGATAATTTCTAAAGTATCAACCTCGACTTGATGGCCTAAAATCTCAAGCTGCTCTCGTGCCGCTGGACGATAGATATCGACAGAAGCCATGAGAACTTTTTTGTTCTTTTTTGTTTTTAGAAAACGTGCAATTTTCGCCGTTGATGTTGTTTTACCAGACCCTTGCAAGCCGACAACCATCATAACGGCCGGCGGATTTGTTGCAAGATTAAGCGCTACATTTTCACTTCCTAAGACATTAATAAGTTGCTCATGGACAATCTTTACAACCATTTGTCCTGGCGTAATACTTTTAATAACTTCCTGCCCTATGGCACGCTCTTTTACTTGATTGATAAAATCTTTAACAACAGGTAGAGCAACATCAGCTTCAAGAAGCGCAATACGAATTTCTCTTAAAGCAGCCTCAACATCAGCTTCACTAAGAGCGCCTCTTTTTTTGAGTTTATCAAAGATTTCGCCAAGCTTTTGGCTTAAGTTATTAAACATTTTCCATCCAACAAATAATGCGTCAGTGGGCGAATATCGCTGACTGACGTTTATATAATGATTTTCTTCTAGAGATCATCTCAAGAAAAGTCAAGGTTTATATCGCATCACGATATATGCAATCGAAATTTCTCTAAAATAAATTATCCTTTTATAAGAAAAAATCAAATTAATTCAATTTTAAAAAGATTCATTGAAATAATGAAATTTTTTATAATAATTATTGTATATATATGATATAATGATTTTATGGAAAACCTCTAAATGAAAAGGAGAATTACCATGAATATTAAAACATCTCTTCCAACTATATCAACAATACTTGTGATTATCGGAGCCATAAATTGGGGGCTCGTTGGACTTTTTCATTTCAATCTCGTAGAAACGCTTTTTGGAAGCGTCCCCATACTTGTTAAGCTTGTCTATAGCCTCGTTGCTTTGTCCGGTGTTTACTTATTAGCAACTTTTAAAAAATCATCTTAATAAACTTTTACTATAAAAACGGCGCGTTAAGCGCCGTTTTTGTTTCACCTTCATTGATGTGAACAAATCTAATAACCTATAAAATCTCTGCCTTTTCTTTTTTGATGAAACTTACAAAAAATTATAAGGATCAATATCAATTTTAAGGCGTACTGAAGATGGTAATTTGATAGAATAAAGCCATAATTTTAAAAATTTCTGTAAATTATAGTTACGAGGCCCCTTCACAAGAATGCGCCATCGATAGCGTCCACGGATCATATAAATAGGAGATGGAGCAGGCCCCAAAATCTCTACACTAGGATTTTTAGGAACGACACTAAGCAAACGAAGCGCTTCTAGCTTCACCTTTTCTTCATCCATTCCTGTAAGAATTAAAGCCGCTAGACGACTAAAAGGCGGCATTAAATTGCTTTCTCTCATGAAGAGTTCTTGCTCAATAAATTTCTCACGATCGCCTGTAATAAGTGCTTGCATAACCGGATGTTCAGGATAATAAGTTTGAAGCCAAACCTTTCCGGATTTTTGTTCACGCCCAGCTCGCCCGCCAACTTGTTGAAGCAATTGATAAGTTCTTTCACTTCCTCGAAGATCCCCTCCTTGAAGCCCTAGATCCGCATCAATGACGCCAACAAGTGTTAAATGAGGAAAATGATGCCCTTTGGCGATCATTTGTGTACCAATAATAATCGAAACTTCATTATTTTTTATTTGTGATAATATACGGTCCAATTCTTGCACATTTGAAATTAAGTCACTGGAAATAATGCAATATTTAAGATGAGAAAATCGTCCAGCAACTTCCTCAGCCAAACGCTCAACACCTGGCCCGCAAGCAACAAAGCTTTCTTTTGCGTGACAGCTCATGCACTCTTTCAACTGAGCTACTGCATGACCACAATAATGACAAACGAGCTTTCCCTGAACCCGATGATCCACTAACCATGCCGTACAAAAAGGACATTCAACTTTTGTACCACAGGCACTACATAACGTTAATGGCGCATACCCTCGCCTGTTCAAAAATAAGAGGGCCTGCTCTCCAGAAGCCGTGATTTTATTGATCTCATTAAATAAAGGCGCCGAAATCCACTCTTTTGATTTTGATTCCTTCAAATCAATAATTTCAATCTCAGGAAGAGATGCTTCACCAAATCTACTTTCCAAAGAAACCTTATGATAGCGTCCTTGTCGGCAATTATAATGCGTTTCCAAAGAAGGAGTCGCAGAAGCTAAAACAATTGGAATATGATTAAGTGAAGCTCGAACCACAGCCATATCCCGTCCTTGATAAATAGCCCCTTCGTCTTGCTTATACGTTTGCTCATGTTCCTCATCCACAACAATTAAACCTAAATTTGAATAAGGAAGAAATAACGCTGAACGCGCTCCAATAATAACCTTGGCTTCTCCTTTAAGGATCTGCTTCCATGTCTCGCGACGCTGAGCGGGCGTTAATAATGAGTGCCAAAGTGAAGGACTTGTCCCAAATCTCTTTGCAAACCTTTCAATCATTTGGGGTGATAAAGAAATTTCAGGCAACAATACGAGAGCCTGCTGATGACTTCTCAAAACCTCGGCAATTAATTCAAGATAAATCTCTGTTTTTCCAGAACCAGTGACACCATCCAAGACGGATACCGAATATCCTTGGTTAAGCCTCGATTTAAGTTCTTGATATGGTAACTCTTGAACAGATGAAAAATGAATTGGTGCAAAGTCTGGATGAGGTATCAAAACTTTATTAATTTTTTTTGATTGTCGCTTTAAATTTTTGAAAACTTGAGGCACGCTCAGCATTAATTTGAGCATGGCCCCTAAAGGCGTCAAAGTATAGTTTGCAACCCATTCAATAAACTCTAGATTAGCCAAAGGAATTGTAGGCAGATCAAATTTATCATAGACTTCTTTAAGTGGTTTTGCAGTTTCTGGAAATTCAGAAATTCTCCAAACGACACCATAAAGCCTCCTTGAGCCGAATGGCACCAGCACCATATCTCCCACCGCAAGAGACATGCCTTCAGGAACAATGTAATCATAAACCTGACTTAAAGGAATTGGAAGAAGAACACCTACTTTTTGCATCATTAACTTTTTTAAGATATTTCTCTATCCCTTACCCTGCATTAACGTTATACTTTTGCCAAAAGAACGAAAGGAACCCTTCATGAATTTTTTCCTCGATAGCGCTGATATTCGTGAAATTCGCGATCTCGCTGAATCAGGCCTTATTTCTGGCGTCACAACAAACCCTAGCTTAATTGCTAAATCTGGCCAAGAAATTAAAAAGGTTATTGCTGAAATTTGCTCCATCGTTGAAGGCCCTGTAAGCGCCGAAGTCACAGCCACCACTTATGCTGAAATGATGCAAGAGGCTTCCGTTCTTACCCAAATTAGCGAACAAGTTACCATCAAAGTTCCGCTCACTTTTGAGGGACTAAAAACCTGCAAAGCTTTGTCAGACCAAGGAACTATGGTTAATGTTACTTTATGTTTCTCTGCAACGCAAGCTCTTCTCGCAGCGCGCGCGGGCGCAACATTCATATCACCATTTTTAGGTCGTCTCGATGACATTAGCATGGATGGGTTGCAACTCATTCGTGATATTCGACTCATTTATGATAATTACCCTGAGATTGAAACTGCAATCCTTGCAGCGTCGGTTCGCCACCCTTATCATGTTCTTGAAGTTGCTAAAATTGGCGCAGATGTTGTCACGCTCCCAGGAAAGACCTTTCGCCAACTTTATAATCACCCTCTGACGGATCAAGGCCTAGACGCCTTTTTAAAGGATTGGCAGGCAACGGGGCAAACCATTCTCTAGGAATGCATAGTGGAGAGAGAAACACTCCTTTTTGATCTCATCCCGAGCCAAATTATCAACGTCAGCCTACAGCCTTACATTCAAGAATGGCTTAACTGGCTTACCGTTGAAAAAAATGTTTCTCCTCACACGCTCTCAAACTATAGCAGAGATTTAGCTGCCTTCTTTTCCTTCTTGTACCACTATCATCAAGAAATTATAACATTAGAGTTTCTCAAGAGAATTAACTTACAAGACTTGCGCGCTTACCTAACGCATCGAGCCACAAAAAAGATTTCCAACCGTTCTAATGCTCGTGCCCTGTCTTCAATACGCTCGTTTGTACGCTATCTTCATCGGCACCATCAATTTGAGAATCAAGCTTTTGAAAGAATCAAGACGCCTAAACTCCCAAAAATGCTCCCTCGCCCTTTGGCAACGGATGATGCTCTGAATGTCATTGAAGCCGAGTCCCCACTTCAAGAAGAATGGATTATTGCAAGAAACCAAGCGTTATTTGCTTTGCTATATGGTGCTGGTTTGAGAATCTCAGAGGCCTTAGGGCTTCATCAAGGCGACATTCAGCAGAATCAAATTAGTTTGAAGATCCAGGGAAAAGGCAATAAAGAAAGGCTTGTCCCGCTTCTTCCTGAGGTTTTAAAAAGGATTGAGTGGTACCTTTCCTTACTTCCCTTTGCACGCACTTCAGAATCTCCCCTTTTCATTGGCGCTAAGGGAAAAAGATTGAATGCAGGCATTGCACAAAAGGAATTACGTTTCTTACGCCTTCAATTGGGCCTTCCAGAATCAGCAACTCCTCACAGCTTTCGGCATAGCTTTGCAACCCATCTTCTTGCAGCTGGCGGAGATCTTAGAACCATTCAAGAACTTTTAGGCCATGTTTCTCTCTCAACAACGCAACGGTATACTGAAGTGGCAGATTCAAAGCTAATGGAACTCTATGCTCAAGTTCATCCGAGAGCTCAAAAAAGATAAATTACAGATATTTTGTAAGGTACTTTCCTGTGTAGCTTTCAGGAATCTTTGCAAGCGCTTCAGGTATCCCGGTTCCCACGATACGCCCGCCTTCATGGCCCCCTTCTGGACCTAAATCAATCACCCAATCGGCTGTTTTTATGACTTCAAGGTTATGCTCAATCACAATGATTGTATTGCCTTGATCTACGAGAGAATGAAGAACTTCCAAAAGCTTATTCACATCCTCAAAATGAAGCCCCGTCGTCGGTTCATCAAGAATATAAAGCGTGCGGCCCGTGGCTCGCTTAGAAAGTTCCTTAGAAAGTTTAATACGTTGCGCCTCACCCCCTGAGAGCGTTGTTGCACGCTGGCCAATATGAATATAGCCCAATCCAACTTTTTGAAGTGTTGAAAGTTTATCGCGCACAGAAGGGGTTGCTTGAAAAAATTCAAGCCCCTCTTCAACTGTCATATCAAGAATATCCGCAATCGTTTTATCTCGATACTTTACTTCTAAGGTTTCTCGATTATAACGCTTGCCCTTACATTGATCGCACTCAACATAGACATCTGGCAGAAAGTGCATTTCAATCTTTAAGACGCCATCCCCTTCACAGGCTTCACACCGCCCGCCTTTAACGTTAAAAGAAAAGCGCCCAGGCTGGTAACCTCTGGCTTTGGCTTCTGGCAAAGCTGCAAACCAATCACGGATAGAGGTAAAGGCTCCAATATAAGTCGCGGGATTTGACCGCGGTGTACGTCCAATGGGTGATTGATCTATATCAATAATTTTATCAATGGCTTCAAGACCCTCAATAGCAGCATACTCACCAGGAAGATCGCGGGCTCCATGGAGTTGACGTGCAATCGCTTTATAAAGTGTTTCAATCACAAGGGATGATTTTCCTCCCCCCGAAACGCCTGTAACACATGTGAGGGTCCCCAATGGAAACTCAACTGTTAAATTCTTAAGGTTATTTGCTTTAGCGCCTTTAATTTTTAAAAATTTTCCATTTCCTCGCCGGCGCTCAGAGGGCACTTGAATCACTTTCTTGCCGTTAAGATACGCACCCGTCAAGCTTTTAGGATCTTTCATAACCTTATCAGGAGTACCTTGAGACACGATCTCACCCCCATGAATTCCCGCGCCTGGTCCCATATCAATAAGATAATCTGCCGCTCGGATCGTGTCTTCATCATGCTCAACAACGATCACTGTATTTTCTAAATCTCGAAGACGTCTTAATGTCTCTAACAAACGATCGTTATCCCGTTGATGAAGCCCTATTGAGGGTTCGTCAAGGACGTAAAGGACGCCTGTAAGCCCTGAGCCAATTTGAGAAGCTAAACGAATACGTTGGCTTTCTCCGCCAGAAAGTGTCCCCGATGAACGCGATAATGTAAGATACCCCAACCCCACATTATTCAAAAACCCTAACCGCTCATTGATTTCTTTTAAAATACGATGCGCTATTTCTTGCTGTTTTTGCGTGAGTTTTGGCCCAAGCGCTTGAAACCACTTAACCGCTTCCGCAACGGAAAGCTCGGTCACTTGACCGATATGTTTTTCATTAATTTTTACGGACAATGCCTCAGGCTTAAGCCGATAACTATGGCATGTCTCACACGGACTACTCATCTGATAACGCTCAAGCTCTTCACGTCGTGAGTTGCTCTCACTTTCACGATAGCGTCTCTCTAAATTGGGAATAACTCCTTCAAATGGTTTCCTTTGTTGGAAAGATCTCGTTCCATCCATGAGCGAGAGGGTAATTTCTTTTCCTTTCGTCCCATAAAGGATAGCCTCGCGAGTTTCTTCTTTGAGTTGCTGAAAGGGCGTATGAATATCTTCTTTAAATGCCTTTACCACAGATTCTAACGTCTGAAGATAATACATAAAAAAGGAAGTGGCCCAAGGTACAATAGCCCCTTGTTCAAGCGTTTTTAGGGGATCGGGAACGACCAACTGAGGATCAAATTGAATCCGTGCCCCTAAGCCATCACATTCAGGACATGCACCAAATGGGCTGTTAAAAGAAAAAAGGCGCGGCTCAATGGCTTCAATGGTAAAGCCTGATGTCGGACACGCAAACTTCTCAGAAAACGTCAGTCGCTCTCCTGTATCAGCATTCTCGACAAAAAGAATGCCTTCAGCCAGCTTTAAGCCAGTTTCAATACTATCCGCAAGTCGTGTAGCAATTTCTTCCTTAATAACGACACGATCAACAACGATTTCAATGTCGTGCTTAAGCTTCTTATCAAGCGCTGGTGCTTCTTCAATTGCATAAAGCTTTCCATCAATTTTAATCCGCTGGAAGCCACGTTTCTGCATCTCAGCAATTTCTTTTTTATACTCGCCTTTTCGCCCTCGAACAATCGGCGCCAATAAGAGCCAACGGCTGCCTTCTGGACAGCTCAAAAGTCGATCAACCATTTGAGAGACCGTTTGGCTTTCAATCGGAAGACCCGTTGCAGGCGAGTAAGGAATGCCGATGCGCGCGAAAAGAAGACGTAAATAATCATAAACTTCCGTCACCGTTCCAACTGTTGAACGGGGATTTTTAGACGTTGTCTTTTGTTCAATGGAAATAGCGGGAGACAGACCCTCGATGGAATCAACATCAGGCTTTTGCATTAATTCTAGGAACTGACGCGCATAAGCTGAAAGGCTCTCAACATAACGCCTTTGCCCTTCAGCGTAAATTGTATCAAAAGCAAGCGATGATTTTCCAGAACCACTTAAGCCCGTAATCACGACAAGCTTATTGCGCGGGATATCAACATCCACATTCTTTAAATTATGTTCACGAGCACCGCGAATACTAAGGGTATTGAGAGTCATTCTTCACCCATCAAGGCTAGTTAAAACATAGAAGAAGCATGAGGTCCTTTTAAACCTACATGCTCTTCCTTATCATTGTCAAACTGCGCTAACAAATTAAGCACAAGGTTGATTAAATTTTTAATCTTCCTTATTGCGGCCTAAGCGTTTCCGTTCATTTGGATCCAAAAAACGCTTCCGAAGACGAATTGATTTCGGGGTGACCTCAACCAACTCATCATCTTCAATATAAGAAAGCGCCTGTTCAAGCGTGAGGACTTTTGGGGGTGTTAACCGGATAGCCTCATCTTTACCTGCGGCACGCACGTTGCTGAGCTGTTTTGCTTTAAGCGGATTAACTTCTAAATCTTGTTGACGATTATTCTCACCAATAACCATTCCCTCATAAACTTCATCTCCAGGATTAATAAAGAAAATTCCCCGATCTTCGAGGTTAAAGATCGCATAAGCCACAGCCTTTCCAGACCCAACAGAAATGAGAACACCATTTCGATGCTGAACAATTGCCCCCTTATAAGGCGCATAAGAATGGAAAAGGCGACTTAGAACACCTGTGCCTCTTGTATCCGTCATGAATTCGCTTTGATAGCCGATAAGACCGCGTGAAGGTGCATGGAAAGTAATTCTTGTTTTTCCACCGCCAGAGGGGCGCATGTCTTTCATCTCGGCTTTTCTGAAGCCCATCTTTTCAACGACAACACCTGAAAATTCTTCATCCACATCGATCTGAACTTCTTCAATCGGCTCAAGACGTTGCCCTGTTGTTTCATCTGTTTTGTACACAACGCGAGGGCGGCTAATTGAAAGCTCAAATCCTTCGCGACGCATATTTTCAATAAGAATTCCAAGTTGTAATTCACCACGTCCAGCGACTTCAAAAGAGTCTTTGTCTTCACTTTCCTTCACCTGAATGGCCACATTGCACTCAGCTTCATCTAAAAGACGCTCACGAATCATACGAGAAGTGACTTTCTTTCCTTCACGTCCCGCCAAAGGCGAATCGTTGATGGAGAATGTCATCATCAAGGTTGGCGGATCAATAGGCAACGCTGGAATAGGATCCATCACTTCAGGCACACAAATGGTATCAGCCACCGTTGCTTGCTCAAGACCTGCAACCGCAATAATATCACCCGCAAAAGCTTCCTCAACAGGTTCTCTTTTAAGCCCTCTAAAAGCAAGAATCTTTGTAAGACGCGCATTTTCAAGAGGCTCTCCAGAGTTACGCAGCGCTTTAACAGGCATATTAAGACGAGCCACCCCTGTTTGAACGCGGCCTGTGAGAATACGTCCCAAGTAAGGATCAGTTTCTAACGTCGTCACCAACATTGAGAAAGGTGCTTCACGATCAACATTCGGAGCTGGGATAAAATCAATAATTGTCTCAAACAAAGGCGTCAAATCACCCCGGGGATCTGTGAGATGACGAGCGGCCCATCCATCACGACCAGAGGCGTAGATGACGGGGAAATCGAGTTGTTTTTCATTAGCATCCAACATCACAAAGAGATCAAATATCTCATTCAAAACTTCATCAGCTCGGGCATCTGGACGATCAGCCTTGTTGACCACAACAATCGGACGCAAGCCAAGTTTTAAGGCTTTCATCACCACGAACTTTGTCTGTGGCATCGGGCCTTCAGCCGCATCCACCAAAAGAACAACACCATCGACCATGCTGAGAATTCGCTCAACTTCTCCCCCGAAATCAGCGTGTCCAGGCGTATCAACGATGTTCAAACGAACATCATTCCACACAATCGAAGTACACTTTGCAAGAATGGTAATACCGCGCTCGCGCTCAAGGTCGTTTGAGTCCATTGCACGTTCGGCCACAGCTTGGTTTTCTCGAAAGACCCCACTTTGACGAAAAAGACTGTCAACAAGTGTGGTTTTCCCGTGGTCAACGTGGGCGATAATAGCAAGGTTGCGAAGTGGAATCATTGTTTACCTAAAATTGTTAAAAGCTAAGCATGCCCTCTATAAACTCATTTTATAGAGGTTTTATCTTTTCTCCTGACCTTCGGTTCAGAAAGCCAGGAGGAAAAATTAAGTTTATCCCTAATAGCCGTAAATGGGCTCAGGCCTTAAAGGCGCATTAGGGTTTTCACCTGGATAATACTGAGGTGCAGTATTATGTTGAGGTGCAGGCTGAGGATATTGCGCAGCCGGCGCATAATGAGGCGCTGGATTATAGTGTGGTACTGGCTGCGGATAGTGTGCAGTCGGTGCATACTGAGGCGCTGCATTATAATGGGGTGCTGGCTGATATTGAGGCGCTGGCGAACTATCCGGAATAATACGAGAACGTCCTTCCTGTCCTACAATCAAAAGAACTCGCTGACCAGGGGCATATTTTGTATCCTTGCCCTGAACAACTGTCCGCATCTCTCCTGTGCTAAGTTCAACAATGTACTCAAAGGCATTTTGAGAGCTGAGCGCTTTTTCTGCATAAGCCCCTGCAACAGCTCCTAAGAGAGCGCCGGCAGCTGTCGCCGCTGTATTCCCTCGACCTTTTCCAAATTGATGCCCAACGACACCACCACCAACACCACCAGCAACAATACCGGCCGTATTTTCTTGAAGTTTCTCAGCATTCGTTACTTCAACTTCGCGAACACTGACGACAATACCTCGAAATGTACGAGAGGCTTCGCCAACGTGCGTGTCGGAATAAACATTTGATGAAATTTCACGGGCGCATCCAGAAAGCATTGCGGCTGTCGAGCACACCATCATCAAATAAGCCGTAGAACGGAAGACAGATGAATTCTTTTCTATATCAATCATAATAACCTCATGTGTTAATGGAACTTGTCAGTTCCTGTCTCACACGGAGACATGAGCTTTTTGCCAGATTTTCTAATTTTTTTCTACTTAAAAAAGAAGTGAAGTGGCCAAATTCCTATTCTTTATATAGTAGCATTCCAGCCTCTCTATTGCAAGAAAAAAATGAAACATTTATCAAGTTTTATTTTTCAAGGGGTTACTTAAGGAGGGTTGTTGAAAAGCTTTGAAGGTCGTAATCCTCCAAAGAGGTCATTCTATAACCAATTGATAATAAAGGTAATTTATAATTTTTCTTTAAAATTATGAGAAATCTATCCTACTCACATTTTAACTATTATCAATTTGAGATCTATCGTTCTTTTGAAGATTTTATCCACTTTTCCTCCCCTCAAAATCTAATCATGATTATTCTTGGGGGATTGACAGAGTCAGTAACAAATATGGTACTACCGGGATCCATAGAGAATGATCCAGTCGCACATACATATAAAGAACTCCAATGAATCGAAGGATAAAGGTCTTTAAGCCTTTTTAATGTCTCTTGCTTAAACGACTCATCATATATAAAAAAAACAACCCTAATTTTAGAGCCTTGTAAGTTACTTCCAAACTTAATCACTTCATCATCTGTAATGGCCTTCGTAAAGGTCGCAGTTTGAGTGTGAGTTTTGGGAAGATATTGCCAATAAGCTTGGGGCATATCTGAAACAGAGGTTACCAGTTTATACAAATAATAACTTGGGATTTCATTAAGATTATTTACTTTCCTGTTGATGCTTTCGGAAATACTTAAGATCCATGTTGAGTCTTCTATAACATATCGTAAAGACAAGTGCGAACATGAAGCAAACGGTTGATGGGATGGCGGGTTATCAAAGCCTTTTTTTTGCAGAGCTACTTCAAAGATGTCTCCCGTCGCTCGCTCAAATATGGCCTTATTTGTTTGCATAAATGAGCAAACATCAGCAAGCTCTAATGCGTTAAATATTGTTTTTTGAGCGACATAAGAGATCTTATTGAAAAGATCTAAAAAGCTTAATAATTCTTCTCCTGATGTTTCAGTACTTGTTTGCACTGCTGGCCTTCTATCTTGCGGTTGAGAAGCAGAATTTTCATCTAAAGGTTGAGCTGCTTCTCCCGCACGCATTTGTGTTCGTTGCGGGTTAATCGTTTCCTCTGAAGCGTTTGCTTGAGAAATACTTAAGAAAGTGGCGAAAACAATGCTGACAATCCTTGCGGATGCAAAATGTGAATGGTTTAGCATAAAAGGGCTCCTGCTAGGGTACTATAATATAGATGCAAGACTATAAGGTACAATTTCAAGGAAATACAAATAAAAAAGTTTATTTTGGCTTGGAGTGTAAAAATTATTGCTCATATAATCTTATATTTAAAATATATTTAAAAGAAAAATATTGGCATTTTCTGTCGAAATTTCTTGAATTTTGTAGCGTGATATGATAGCCTGGTAGTAGATGGTCAGAGATCTATCTCTTCCCTTATCAAGATCTAAAAAATCTTGCTAAGTCCTCTTCTTAAAGTCTCTAACTCCATCTCAATAAAAAGAATAATAAAGGGAGCCATAACTCAATTTATTAAAGAAAATAAGCCTTTTAACGCTCTACTTCAGCGAATACCCTCTCTTTGCCTGGTGAGAAGGAGAAACGAGAGGCGTAGTGTGGAAAAGAAGGCAGGCAACGAAAGGTTCTAGGAGAGAGCTTCAGGTCGCTTGAGTTTCTTGGGACGAACCCGAGAATTTCCTACTTTTATCATCCTTGCCTTAGGCGGAGGATCTTAGGCAATCAGAAGATGGACATAGGTGCCAGAAGGCCTAGATGGAGAAATATTCTATCCTTTCTATCTTCCATAAATCCACACCTCTTCTCTCGGCGAAGTCTTCAGCGAAGCCTGGGGCGCGGGGGATGACAAAGGAAAAACTGGCCTGACAAAATGGTAAAGCGGATAAAAATTCTAAACATGCGTGAGCAGCACGGACCCGGGAGAAAGGAATGAAGATTGAAAAAACTATTGCGATTTATAAAAAAAACCTCTATATTTCGTTTAAATATCGACATTAAATAATGAAGGTGGGTCCAAAAAACCCGCCTTTTTATTTGGGTAATGAATAAATGGAACTTATAAAAAAAATCAGAGATATTATTGAACCCACCTTGAACAGTTTGGGGTATCATCTTGTTCGTGTTCAACTCTCTGGACAAACACGCCCAACACTTCAAGTGATGATTGAAAAAGCAGATTTAAGTGCTTTATCTATTGATGATTGTGTGAAAGCAAGTAGACAAATCTCTGCGCTTCTGGACGTAGAAGATCCTATTGATAACGCTTACCAACTTGAGGTCACATCTCCGGGACTTGACCGCCCTCTTGTGAGTTTGCAGGATTATATCCGCTTTCAAGGGGCTGAGATAAAGCTTGAAACAGTGGTACCCTTTGAAGGACGCAAACGTTTCAAGGGAACCTTGTTGCAAACGAAAGAAGAAACGATATTCCTGAACCCCGAGGACAGTGAGACAACTCTTGAAATTGCTTATAGCAATATTCTAAAAGCAAAATTGGTCCCCCAATTTTAAATTTTAATGATAGAAATAAGTTAAGAAAATAAGGCGATAACGATGACATCAACTACTTCAACCGGCGTAATTCGAACAGAACTTTTAAGCGTTGCAGAGACAGTTGCTCGCGAAAAAGGCATTCAACGAGATGAAGTCCTTGAAGCCATGGAAATGGCAATTCAAAAAGCTGCACGTGCAAAATACGGCCATGAAAGAGATATTCGGGCTGAAATTGATCGCAAAAGCGGTGAAATAACTGTTTTTGCTTGCCGAGAAGTCGTTGAAGAAGTGGATAATGAGATCATTCAAATTTCCTTTAAAGAAGCCAAAAAAATTGACCCAACTCTTGAACTTGGTTCTTTTATAAAAACATATCTTCCTCCTATTGATTTCGGTCGTGTTGCAGCGCAAACTGCAAAACAAGTTATTTTTCAACGGGTTCGTGATGCTGAAAGACACCGTCAATATGAAGAATATAAAAATCGCGCGGGTGAAATCATTAATGGCCAGGTCAAACGTGTCGAATTTGGCAATGTGATTGTTGAACTAGGACAAAGTGAAGCTCTCTTAGCGAGAGACCAATTAATTCCCCGCGAGAATTTTCGCCCCGGCGATCGAATTCGTGCCTATATTATGGATGTTCGCCAAGAGCCCCGCGGCCCTCAAGTATTCCTATCACGCTCTCATCCTGATTTTATGACCAAACTCTTCACGCAAGAAGTTCCTGAAATCTACGAAGGTGTTATTGAAGTAAAAGCTGTTGCACGTGATCCTGGATCTCGCGCTAAGCTTGCCGTCTACAGTGCCGATAAAGGTCTTGATCCTGTTGGCGCTTGTGTTGGGTTACGTGGCAGCCGTGTAACCACCGTGATTAATGAGCTTCAAGGCGAGAAGATTGATATTATTCCTTGGTCTTCAAATCCTGTCGTATTTGTTGTTAACTCTCTCATTCCAGCAGAAGCAAGCAAAGTTGTGCTAGATGAAGATAGCAATCGCGTTGAAGTGGTTGTCCCAGATGATCAACTTAGCCTTGCAATCGGACGCAGAGGTCAAAATGTGCGTCTTGCCAGTCAGCTCACAGGGCTTGGCATTGATGTTATTTCTGAATCGGTTGAATCTGAACGTCGTACCCAAGAAGTTAAGAATCGTTCAAAATTATTCGTTGAAGCACTCGATGTAGATGATGTTCTGGCTCATCTCCTTATCACAGAAGGCTTTGATAATGTTGAAGAAGTTGCCTACATTCCTCTTGGCGAGCTCTCAGGCATTGAAGGATTAGATGAAGACTTAGCTCAAGAACTTCAAAATCGAGCAAAGAATTTCTTAACAAAACAAGAAAAAGAATTTAAGCAACGTTCACAAGAACTAGGCGTTGAAAAAACACTCCAAAACCTAGAAGGATTAACTCCTAAGATTGTTGTTATGCTTGCTGAAAAAGGCATTACAACACTTGATGGATTTGCAGACCTCGCAGGTGACGAGCTCGTTGAACTTTGTCCAGAAATGGATCTAGACGGTGCTAATAAGCTTATTATGGCAGCAAGAGAACATTGGTTTGAAAAAACGGATACAAAGTCTAAAAAGAGTCAATAAATATACACTTTAAGGCTATTTGGAATCGTTTAAAGGAAAGATAAAAGTAATGACGGAACAAAAAGATTCAAACGAAAAGAAAACATTAACCCTAGGGGGTAAGCTTTCTTTGAAAAAAACTCCTGAAAGCGGTCAAATACGCCAAAGTTTTTCTCATGGCCGTTCGAAATCCGTTGCTGTTGAAGTCCGCAAGAAACGCACGCTTGAAAAGGCTGGAGGTTCTGAAGGAGAAGGCTACGAAGGCAACATTAAATCTGAAGGATTAGAAGAAAAAACGGATTCAGAATTTGAAGCACGTCTTAAAGCCGTCCAAAACGCTTTAAAATCCGCGCCTGACATAGAAGCACGACTTTCTAAAGAAAAACAATTAAGAGAAGAAATGGAAGCCCTTCGCCTTGTTGAAATTGAAAATCAACAAAAGCTCGAAGAAGAAAGACGCCAATCTCAGAAGGTAGAAGAAGATCAGAAGGAAACACCCCCTGCTCCTGCCACCCCATCACAAAGTCCAGAACAAAATGCTCCTGTGGCTGTACGTCCTAAAAAACCATATGAAAGCAATGATGAGGATGAAGAAAGCGAATTTCGAGGCGTAAAAAAGAATATTGCTAAGCCTGCCGTGAAAAAGTCAGAAACCACTGAAACAAAACGACATGATTTAAAGCAAAGGTTACACGGATTAAGCTTTGAAGAGGCACTTGAAGCCGATGATGAACTTGGACGAGGACGTCATAATGGCGGAAACCGTCGACCAAAATTTAAGAAACCTAAAGAACCTATTGAAACAAAATTTATTGTACGTGAAGTCAATATTCCAGAAGCAATCTCCGTACAAGAGCTTGCGAATCGTATGGCTATTCGCGCTGCTGAAGTTGTTAAAAAGCTTATCAGCATGGGTGTCCTCGCGACCGTTAACCAAATGATTGATGCAGATACTGCTGAAATCGTCGTCACAGAATTTGGTCATATTTGTAAAAGAACTAAAACCGAAGATATTGGCAATATTTTATTAGCCCAAGAGGATACCCTTTCGACGATGGTTGACAGGGCTCCTGTTGTAACCGTCATGGGCCATGTTGATCATGGTAAAACGTCTCTTCTGGATGCAATTCGTAAAACAGATGTGGCAGCTCATGAAGCTGGCGGTATTACTCAACATATTGGGGCGTATCAAGTTACGATGCCTTCAGGCAAAAAAATCACTTTTATTGATACTCCTGGCCATGCTGCATTCACTGAAATGAGAGCGCGTGGTGCTAATGTGACCGACATTGTTATTTTAGTTGTTGCAGCAGATGATGGAATTATGGCGCAAACTGTTGAAGCCATTCATCATGCGCGTGCTGCAAATGTTCCTATCATCGTCGCCATCAACAAGATTGATAAGCCTGATGCCGACGCTAATCGCGTAAGAACAGCTCTTCTTCAACATGAGATCGTGCTTGAAGAAATGGGAGGCGATATTATCGCTGTTGAAGTTTCAGCTAAAACAGGTCTTAACATTGATAAACTCGAAGAAGCTATTCTGCTGCAAGCTGAAGTCCTCAATTTAAAAGCTAATCCTAATCGTGATGCTTTAGGCGCTGTTATTGAGGCAAAGCTTGAAAAAGGACGTGGGGCAGTTGCAACTGTTCTCATCCAACGCGGAACACTTAAAGTCAGTGATATCTTTGTGGCAGGGACAGAATGGGGTCGTGTTCGCGCTCTTGTTGATGATCGTGGCAATAACTTAAAACAAGCTATACCTTCTCAACCAATTGAAGTCATTGGCTTTAATGGAACTCCAGGTGCCGGAGACTTATTCATTGTTGTTGAAAACGAAGCAAAAGCTCGTGAAATCGTGGATTCACGTATTGAAAACCTAAAAGCACAACAAGCGGCCGCTTTAAGAAAAACAACCATGGACCAACTTATTCAAAATGCCGCGGCACAAGGTAACATGAAAGAACTTGCCGTTGTGATTAAATCAGATGTTCAAGGTTCGCTTGAAGCCATCTTGGGCAGTATTCATAAGCTTGCAACTGATGAGGTTTCCGTTCGCGTTTTATACTCGGGTGTTGGAGGAATCAGCGAAAGCGATATTACTTTGGCGAGAGCGTCAGGAGGTATTGTCATCGGGTTTAACGTTCGTGCTAACCAACAAGCCAGAGAACTTGCCCATCGAGAAGGCGTTGAAATACGTTATTACTCAATTATTTATGATGTCATTGATGATATTAAAGCAATTCTGGGGGGTCTGCTTTCACCAACCCTTAAAGAGAATTTCTTAGGAAATGCTGAAATTCGACAAATCTTTAATATTACCAAAGCTGGAAAAATTGCGGGATGCTATGTCACCGAAGGTATTGTTAAACGAGGTGCTAAAGTTAGATTACTTCGAGATAACGTGGTTATCCATGAAGGTAGCCTTAAGACATTAAAGCGCGTGAAAGACGAAGTTAAGGAAGTTAAACAAGGCTTTGAATGTGGTATGGCTTTTGAAAATTATCAAGATATTCGAGAAAAAGACATTATCGAATGTTTTGAGATTGAATCAATTGCCAGAGAACTTGCTTAAATTTAAAGACTTAACTTATGACAAGATCTCGTAAATCTTCTTCTCAAGGACCAACGCAACGCCAACTTCGTGTTGGCGAGGAAATCCGTCATATTCTTGCAACAATTTTAAGTCGAGGGGACTATTCTCACCCTCTTCTTGAAGAAGCAAGCGTAATCGTCACTGAAGTTCGTATAAGTCCGGATCTCAAGCATGCAAAAGTGTTCATCACCTCCCTGGGTGGTAAGAAGATGGAAGCAGTTGTAAAGATATTAAATGAAGCAAGCAGCCAGTTACGAAATTCCTTAGGACGAGCTCTTACAATAAAATACACGCCTCAACTTCAATTCAAAGCAGATACCACCTTTGAAGAAGCGGCAAAAATTGCAACCCTTCTTCACTCAGACCATGTTGCTCAAGATCTGAAGAAGAAATAATTCTTAATTTATATAATAGAAATATTTTTTAGACCTCATCGTACGATAAATTATAATTAATCATTTATTAATATTGAAATTTTATAATTTTATTATATCAATTTTATTATGAGTTAAGACCATGTTTTCTTTTTTAAAAAAATATTCTCTTATTTTATCTTTTACTTCTATAATTTTCTTTTATTTTTCCCAGAATCTTGAAGCTTCCGATCAGAAAATAACACATGGCAGTCTTAATGGTGACAAAGTATTATTAAAAGAAATAGCTTCTACTATCTTTAGTAGGCAACAAGACATCTCTTATATTAGTGATAAAATATGTACGCATGGGCCGGAGATTTACAAATATTGGAAAAAAAATAAATGGCAAACTCTAGATACCTCACAACGGACTAAAATAAAGCAGGACTTAACCAGCAAATTTAATATAGATGAAGACCAAGTTAGGCGCCTATTGCAAAGAGATCATTACTATTTACTCAATACAGAGATAATAAGTAATTATCTTATATATGGTAAACAAGCTATTGAGAATGGAAGTATTATTCTTGATATAAGCAAGGGAAATGGGAAGTATGGTATTGTTGTGACTATGGAATTTCCAGGGATCAAAGTTGGAGAAAAAATTACGAGAGCTGAACCAAAATATACGCGCCATCCAACTCATACCTTAAAAATAACCTTTGATGTTGATATGATTGTAAAAAATATGTTGGCTAATAATACTAAAAATTGGGATGAAAAGAAGGATGGAAAAATTTCAACCCTATGTCCAGCAGATGAATAACTTGACAAATGAGTACAAATAAAATAACCTTTACTAGGTTATTTATTTAAGAGGTTACCATTGTTAATTTTTTCTTCTCTTAGAACTCTTTTATTAACTTTTTTATCTCCTCTTATTTTCATAGAAACCTTTGCAAGTGTTATAATGCTTGAAACCACGTACGAGGGATCAGCCTCCCTTCCAGCGACAACTCCCATCTTAGAATCGCATCCTCATCTTGAAGAAGAAGATGGAGTATTCATTATTCAAGACTTTAAAGATATAACAGCGATCAATATTCAAGGAACTCAATATTATAAACTTGATCTCACAGACCAGAATATAAATCTAGAAAAGTTAGAAATATTAGCTAAATACCAATCTCATATAACTCATTTAAATCTCTCAGAAAATTCTTTAGAAACTAGAGAGTCGATAGCTTTACTTCCTTTTCAGGCCCTCGACTCTCTCATTCTGCGTGAAAATAATTTTGATGACAAAGGGTTAGAATATGTAGGCCAGTTAATACAACTTCGCGCCCTTAATATTAAACGTAATGAACAAATCACGAGTAAAGGCATTCAAGCTCTGTCTCCGTTAACACATCTCGAAAGCCTTGATGCAAGTTGTATTCATTTAGGAAATGAAGGTACCCGCGCTATTATTGCGACATTTCCTCATTTAAAAACTGTTGATATTCATGCCTGTGGCTTAACAGATGGAAGTATCTTAACGGATCTATTGAGAATGGAGCACCTGAAGACCCTTAACATCCAATCAAATCCTATTAATAGCCAAGAATTAAAGAGTTTTTTACAAGCTGCAAAAGAAAAAGGACTTAGTGTAAAAAGCGATGTTCAAGCTTAGCGCTCTAATCAAGAACCTTAAGGCTCCAGGGACGAATTCCAACTTCATCACGAACGGTACGAACTTTAACGCCATTCTTCGTAAGCCAAATGAAATGCCCTCCCTTCATTTTTAACTCATATCCTGTAATAAGAGTCGAGGAATTTGAAGCTTGTTTAATAGAAGGTAAAATCTCCAGATCACTTTTTATATGAGGAAAATCTCTCCCTTGTGGATCTTTCAAGATCATGACGGTTTTTCCGTTTTTAGAAATAATATAGCTTCTTTTTGTGAGTTGAATTCCCATCGGTTGTTCTTCAGGATCTTCTGAAAACTTCTGAGCTTGTTGGAGAGCAACCATTTTGAGCCAATTTTCGCGTGCAAATCTCCCTGCCTGTAATGAATTAACCCAACCGCTTCCTTTTGCATCCAAAATACAGATAAGATTTTTGTCACCCGCAATAAAAATATCCGGCTTAGAGGTGAAGCTTGCCAGAATAAAAGCCATGGCAATCCCTAATCCTCCCCACCATCTCCAGGATGTTTTCCATAAACAAATCCACAAAAAGCTTAATGTAAATACAAGCAAAACATACGAAGGTATTGAAGGAACTAAAAGGGTTGATCCTGGCCATAAAGAAATCGTGTGTGCAATTTCCGTCATAACTCCAATAGCCTTCTGTAAAAAAAGGGCTAGATAATCTCCTGAAGTAAAAGAACTTAAGAATAAATAAAGGACAAGAGCTGGCATAATAATAAATGAAAGTAAGGGAATGCAGACGATGTTTGCAGGCAGGGAATGAAGCGTAAAACGATTAAAAGTATAAGCTATATAAGGTGTTGTTGCTATTGTCGCAAGAATGCTTGAAAAGGTAATTCCACATAAATAAAAGAGCACGCTTTGCCACCATTGTCGATAATTGGTACGCCAATTTTCTAAAGGCTTACGCAGAATTTCATAACCACTCACGAGAGCAATAACTGCCGAAAAGGACATTTGAAAACTTGGCGAAATAATGGACTCAGGCAAAAGAAGAAGAATGACTATTGCAGCAAGCGCCACATTACGTAAAGTTATTGCCGTTCGATCTGTTATCACAGCTAACAAGATGATCGCTGTCATCATAAAAGCGCGCTGCGCAGGAATGGCGAAATCACATAATAGTAGGTAGAAAAAAGTCAAAATAATTGCAAAAGCTGCAGCCCATTTTTTGATAGGATATCTGAGCGCAAGCCAAGGAATAAATGATAACCCTTTACGAAATATTAAAAAAGCAAGCCCAGCAACAATTGACAAATGGAGACCCGAAATCGCGAGAATATGAGCAAGACCTGAATTCGCAAAATCTTGACGCAAATCTTCTGAGATACCTGAGCGATCCCCTGTAATCAATGCAGCGGCAATAGCTCCTGAATTTTCTTTTATCGTTGTTTTAAGATATCCAGTTAACGTGTGCCTCATCTTTGTCAACCATATGAGTACCCTGCCCTTAAATCCTTGGGGTATCGAAGTTCCAATAACCTCCGGAAATGTGATTCCATATCCGACAGCTGAAATTTGCTCAAAATAAGCTTTTTTACGAAAATCGTACGCTCCAGGAGCAACAGGGGCATTGGGAGGCAACAAAACACCCTTAAATTGGACTTTTTGACCTGGGACGAGACTTCTTCCTTCTTGAGATATTTTCCCTTTAAAATTTATGCGTATACGACCAAGAGGATGCTTCAGTTTTATGGGGGACAAAGTGACGTTCTCGAGCGTAAGCCTTAGACCTTTTGGCATCTGCTCAATCTTTTTTATTTCACCTCTAATCGTTTGCACGCGAGAGGGATAATTAAAGAGATAGGTTTTAAGAGAATAGGTCCGCAATTGAGCGGCTGAAAAGCCTAAAAATATTGTTAAACTCATCAAAACAAGAAAATATATCCCTAGATGTTCCGTTTTTAAAATACGTAATAAAATCGAACAAAAGAATGAAAATAACAGCCCTATTACCCCCAAACACCATGAAGGCTCAGTCTGCATACCAAAATAAATAAGTATTCCCATTCCTATCCCAACAGGTGCCCAGAGAACCCATTGTGGACGTTCTTCTATGAGTTTTGTGCTCAAAATCTCAGAAAATTTAATTGCTAGAAAAGATGCAGCCATTCCAAAAATATGTTATAATAAAAATTATATTGTACAGACTCTTAATGATCTTAAAGGAATCATATGACCGTTGTCACTCGTTTTGCTCCCTCACCCACTGGCTATTTACATATTGGTGGGGCAAGAACAGCTCTTTTTAATTGGCTTTATGCAAAGCATTTAAATGGAAAATTCTTGCTTCGCATTGAAGATACCGACCGTGAACGCTCAACGAATGAAGCGATTAAAGCCATCATTGAAAGCATGAAGTGGCTTGGCCTGAACTGGGATGAAGATATTGTATTTCAATTCTCAAGAGCTCAACGTCATGTTGAGGTTGCTCACCAGCTCGTTGCCGAGGGAAAAGCGTATTATTGCTTTTGTACGCCGGAAGAACTTGAAAATATGCGAGAAAAAGCGCGACAAGAAAAGCGGCAACCTCGTTATGATGGTCGTTGGAGAAATCGTGACATTCGTGAAGCCCCTTCCGGGGTTAAGCCTGTTATACGTTTAAAAGTACCTTATGAAGGTGAAACAGGCATTTTAGATATCGTTCAAGGTCAAGTCCGCGTTCAAAATGATCAGCTTGATGATATGATTTTATTACGAGCTGATGGGACTCCTACCTATATGTTAGCTGTGGTTGTTGATGATCACGATATGAAAATTACCCATGTAATCCGTGGTGATGACCATCTTACAAACACCTTTAGACAAATTCAAATCTACAATGCCATGGGCTGGAACACGCCAACTTTTGCCCATATTCCAATGATCCACGGCAATGATGGTGCAAAACTCTCAAAGCGTCATGGAGCTCTTGGTGTCGAAGCCTATCAAAGCATGGGTTTTCTTCCTGAAGCCATGTGCAATTATTTACTTCGCTTAGGTTGGGGATATGGAAATGAAGAAATTATTTCCCAAGAGCAAGCTATAAGATGGTTTGATATTCAAAATGTTGGTAGATCACCCGCACGCTTTGATCTTGCAAAATTAAAAAGCGTCAATGCACACTATCTTAACCAAAGTGATGATCAACGCCTTAGAAATTTAATTGCACCTTTCCTTGAAGAGACACTTGGAAAACCACTTAGCCTGTCTGAAACGTCAATTTTAGAGTCAGCAATGCCAGGCCTAAAACAACGTGCCCAAACAATCATAGAGCTTGCAGATAATGCTCTCTTTTATGTTCATCAACGACCGATTCCGTTAGATGATAAAGCGCGCCAATTACTCGATAAAAATGCTAAAGATTTATTGAAAGAATTTTTACCAAAATTAACTCAAGCAGAAGATTGGTCTCATGATTCTTTGCAAGAAATGTGTCGTATTTTTGCTGAAAATCGTGAAATAAAATTAGGTCAAGTTGCCCAACCTCTGCGTGCGGCGATTACGGGTCGTTCAGTTTCTCCCAGCATTTTTGAAGTCATGGAAGTTTTAGGTCAGAAAGAGTGTTTAGGTCGCCTGCAAGATGTGTTAGAATAGTCATAATTAGGCACATAGAGGACAAATTAAAAAATGTCATCTCACAATAAATCAAACTTCTTATCCTCTCAGGGGCAAACTGCAAAGCTTACGCTTTCAAAGAATGGCCTTGAACAAACTTTTGAATTTCCTATTTTATCAGGAACACTAGGGCCAGAGGTTCTTGATATACGTGACCTTTACACACAAACGGGTTATTTAACTTATGATCCAGGTTTTACATCAACAGCAAGCTGTGAATCTGCCATTACTTTCGTAGATGGTGAGGAAGGCCTTCTTCTGCATCGTGGATATACTATTCAAGATTTAGCAACACATTGCGATTTCTTAGAAGTTGCCTATTTACTTCTTTATGGAGAAATGCCTGATCAATCTCAAAAAACAGATTTTGAACAAAATATTTTCACTCACACCATGCTTCATGAGCAACTCATTAACTTTTATCAAGGGTTTAGAAGAGATGCTCATCCTATGGCGATTATGGTAGGCGTTGTTGGAGCACTTTCTTCATTTTATCATGATAGTCTTGACCTTAAAGATCCCGAACAGCGTGAACTTGCTTCTTATCGACTTATTGCAAAAATGCCTTCAATTGCAGCGATGGCTTATAAATATTCTGTAGGGCAACCTTTTGTTTATCCTCGCAATAACCTTAAATATGCTGAGAATTTTTTGCACATGATGTTTGCTTTACCGTCATACGACTATCAGGTAAACAAAACTGTTGCTCAAGCTATTAATAAGATTTTTATTCTTCATGCGGATCATGAACAAAACGCCTCAACGTCAACGGTGCGCCTTGCTGGTTCTTCTGCGGCCAATCCCTTTGCATGCATTGCTTCTGGAATTGCTTCTCTTTGGGGACCTGCTCACGGAGGCGCAAACGAAGCCGTTTTGAATATGCTTAACGAAATTGGGACAAAAGACCAGATTCCCGAATATTTAAAACGTGCAAAAGATAAAAATGATTCTTTCCGTCTCATGGGGTTTGGACATCGTGTTTATAAGAATTTAGACCCACGTGCCGTTGTTTTGAAAGAAAGTTGTCACGCAGTATTAGAAGCTTTAGGCGTTAAAAAAAATCCTCTTTTTGATCTGGCCATGGAACTTGAAAAAATTGCCTTACAAGATGACTACTTTATTGAGAAAAAACTTTTTCCCAACGTTGACTTTTATTCAGGAATTATTCTGCAAGCTGTTGGAATCCCTTTATCAATGTTTACGGTGCTTTTTGCTGTTGCACGTACAGTTGGTTGGGTTTCGCAGTGGCGAGAAATGATTGGAGATCCTGTTCAAAAAATAGGTCGACCAAGACAAAGATATATAGGCTCTATGCAAAGACCTTTTATTGGTTTAAAAGAAAGATAAGAATATGGTACATCGGAAATAATAGTATTATAGGTCAAGAGTTTATGGAACCACATAATTCAAGAGGATTTATTCTACGAGAAGGATCTTCGCTGACATCTCTCCCAACAAATGATAATAAATCACCAAAAAGTGATCGTATTAAACAAATTATCTGTGGGATTGTAATTTTGGGAAGTATTTTATTCCTTGCGTTCTTATAGAAGTCGTAAAGACCTCGATTTATCTTTATGCAATCATTAATAAAAAAATCCCAAGGATAATTCGATACACAACAAAAGGTGTAAAAGAGGCTTTTTGCAACCAAACCATCATAAAACGTATTGCTATAAGACCTGAAATAGCCGCAATTACTGCGCCTAAAAGAATTTCTTGTGTGAGCAAACTCTGGCCCTCTTGTTGCATCTTATATCCCGTCAAGGTCGCCGCCCCTAAAATCGCTGGAATTGATAATAAGAAAGCAAATCGAGCCGAATCCACGCGCGAAAAACCTAAGAAACGAGCCATCGTCATACAAGCACCTGATCGACTTGTCCCCGGAATTAAAGCAAGTGCTTGGGCACATCCAACAAAGAATGCTTTTTTCCATGTCATATCTTGTAAGGTTTGCGTAGGGGATACTTTACGATCAATAACAAAAAGCAATACGCCGTAAACAATGCTCATCCATCCAACAATCGTAACTGTTCTTAAAACATCCATTCCTACTGAGCTTAAAATAAGCCCTCCTATAATGGCAGGAATCGTCGCTAATATAATATAGAGAGCCATCTTGCCTTCTAAGGTCTTTTCCCCTCTTAAGATGAGGAAAAAACCCTGCAAAAGCCCCAAGATATCCCTCCAGAAATACAGAACAACGGCTAAAAGCGTTCCCACATGCATGGCAACATCAAGCTCAAGACCTTGAGGGAGCCAATGAAAAATATGGGGGACAAGAATAAGATGTCCTGTCGAACTTATAGGAAGAAATTCTGTCGCCCCTTGAATAATAGCAAGAATAACAATTTGATATAGAGACATCTGTTTCTCTGTGTTAGATTGCGAAATATGGTTACCGTTAGTAAATATTAACTTTGAAGTCAACTTTAATGCGTACACTTTTTCATGTGCCTTTATGCCCTTTTTCTCGAAAGGTTCGCCTAACTCTTGCTGAAAAAAAACTAGATGTAAATTTAGAACCAGAACTTGTTTGGAAAAAACGAGAAGAATTTTTAGAGGTTAACCCAGCTGGAAAAGTCCCCGTATTAATTGATCTTAATCAGAAAATCTTATGTGATAGTAATTCCATATGTGAATATCTTGATGAAGCTTATCCTGAGCCCTCGCTAATAGGAAGAGACATCTTTCAAAGAGCTGAAACTCGCAGGCTTACTGCTTGGTTTGATGATAAATTTAATCAAGAAGTTACACGCACGATTGTTTACGAGAAAACGTTAAAACGCTTTTTTGAACAGGCTGGACCAGACTCAAATGCTTTACGTGCAGGTAAAGCCGCAATCGAATTCCATCTTGATTATATTTCATGGCTTATCGACCGTCGCAATTGGCTTGCAGGAGATGATTTATCCCTTGCGGATCTTACAGCTGCAGCTCATCTTTCCTGTGTTGACTTCCTTGGAAGCGTTCCTTGGGATAAATTTCCAGACGCTAAAGAATGGTATAGTCGCCTTAAATGCCGCCCTAGCTTTCGTTCACTCTTAACAGATAAAATGCCAGGGATTACTTTTGCTTCTCACTATGCGGATTTGGACTTTTAATTTAACGGCATACCACTTGCACTGCTGCAACATAAATACCTCTCGCACTCACTGATTGATCCCCAGAATCATACTAAAGAGAAAATATGTGTGTAAGTAAAATATTACCTCATTATTTTGTATATTCAGGCAGGATAGAAAGCTTATCTTCAGAAGCTGTCACATACACAACATCTGTAATTTTACCCTCCAAAATCATTGAAGCCATTTCGTTTTGTAAATACTTCTGGATGACTCGCTTTAAAGGACGCGCCCCATAAACAGGATCGTATCCTTTGTGCGCAAGCCAATCTTTTGCTTTATCATCAATATAAAAAGTAATTCGACGTTCCTCAAGAAGCTTTTCGAGATGGCGTAATTGAATGTCAACCACCCCTTTCATATCCTCAAGCGCTAAACGATTGAAAAGTAAAATTTCGTCGATTCTGTTAAGAAATTCAGGCCTAAAAGCATGCCTTACGATGTCCATTACCCCATCACGAACTTTTTCTGCAGATTCTCCGGGCTTAAGATTTGCAAGAAGTTCGCTACCTAGATTTGATGTCATAATAATAACTGTGTTCGTAAAATCGACCGTACGTCCTTGTCCATCCGTTAGACGACCATCATCTAAAACCTGTAATAAAACATTGAAGACATCAGGATAAGCTTTTTCAACTTCATCAAATAAAACAATTTGGTAAGGACGACGACGAATCGCTTCTGTTAAACTTCCCCCCTCCTCATAACCAACATAACCTGGAGGAGCACCAATTAAGCGAGCAACAGAATGCTTCTCCATAAACTCTGACATATCTATGCGAACCATTGCAGATTCATCATCAAATAAAAATTCGGCTAATGCCTTAGTAAGTTCAGTTTTCCCAACGCCTGTTGGCCCTAAAAATAAGAAAGAGCCAATTGGACGGTTCTTGTCCTGAAGACCTGCACGAGCACGTCTTACAGCGTTACTGACAGCGACGATAGGTTCATGTTGACCAACAACGCGTTGATGCAAAAACGCCTCCATATGCAGAAGTTTTTCTCTTTCTCCTTCTAGCATTTTATCAACAGGTATTCCTGTCCAACGAGAGACAACAGCTGCAATATCGTTCTCTGTGACTTCCTCTCGCAAAAGAGAAGTATCATCGTTACTTGGGGCTTCTTCTAGCTGTTTTTCAAGATCAGGAATTATTCCATAAGCAAGTTCACCAGCGCGGGCCAGATTTCCTTCACGTTGTGCAATCTCAAGTTCGGAACGTGCTTGATCTAAGCGTTCCTTGAGTTTTTGAGCTTGATTGAGTTTATCTTTTTCTCCCTGCCAAGCATCTGTAAGCTTGCTTGATTCTGCCTCTAATTCATTTAATTCTGTTTCAAGACTTGCTAGTCGCCTTTTAGAATCTTCATCCGATTCTTTTTTTAGCGCTTCTCGTTCGATTTTTAATTGAATAATACGGCGATCAAGTTCATCGAGTTCCTCGGGTTTAGAATCGACCTCCATTCGAAGACGACTTGCCGCTTCATCTACAAGGTCAATTGCTTTATCCGGTAGAAACCGATCACTTATATAGCGATTAGAAAGAGTTGCAGCTGCGACAATTGCACTATCCGTAATGCGTATACCATGATGTAATTCATATTTCTCTTTTAATCCACGAAGTATTGAAATGGTATCTTGAACGGTTGGCTCAGCGACAAAAACAGGCTGAAATCTACGAGCGAGAGCAGCATCTTTTTCTATATACTTACGGTGTTCATCTAAAGTAGTGGCCCCCACACAATGTAATTCACCTCTTGCTAACGCTGGCTTAAGCATGTTTGAGGCATCCATAGCGCCTTCAGCTTTACCAGCCCCAACTAGGGTATGAAGCTCATCAATAAAGAGAATAATTTCACCTGCGGCATTAGAGATTTCTTGGAGCACAGCTTTGAGTCGTTCTTCAAACTCGCCTCTAAATTTTGCCCCAGCAATCAGAGCTCCTAAGTCCAAAGCCATAAGTTGTTTATCTTTTAGACTTTCTGGGACATCCCCTTTTACAATACGATGAGCAAGCCCTTCAATAATCGCCGTTTTACCAACACCCGGTTCACCAATAAGCACTGGATTATTTTTTGTACGTCGTGAAAGAACTTGTATTGTTCGTCTGATTTCTTCATCTCGACCAATAACGGGATCTAATTTTCCTTCACGTGCTAATTGTGTCATATCTCGAGCATACTTCTTTAGAGCTTCATAAGACTCTTCAGCTGCAGGACTATCAGCTTTACGGCCTTGCCGTAATGTTGTAATTGCACTCTCTATTTTTGCTGATGTTATTCCTACCTTTTTTAGAATCTGAGCGATATCAGGCGTTCTGACAGCAACTACGGCTTCAAAAAGACGCTCAACAGTGACAAATTGATCTCCAACTTCTTGAGCTTTCTTTTCAGCATACTCAAAAATTTTTGCTGTCTCTGGTGCTAAATAAATTTGGCCTGCTCCCTGCCCTTCAACTTTAGGTTGCTTTTTTAAAACTTCCTCTACAGCATTGCGAAAGGGCGTTAAAGGAACAGACATAATTTCGAGCAACCGAGGAATGGTCCCCTTAAGGTCTGCTAATAAAGTAATTAATATATGTTCAGGTAAGAATCTTTGATGGCCTTCTCGTAAGGCGCCCATCTGAGCATTCTGAAGGATTTCTCTTGCTTTTTCAGTATATTTAGATAGATCCATTTTATGCCTCCTTCTAATTAACTCTTGTTATAATATAATTAATTTTCTAATTTTTTTGAAGAAGTTCTGTGTAAACCTTTAGAGTCTTATCAATCATAACTTGTTTAGAGAATAAATCTTGAACACGCTTTCGTGAACTTTTAGCAATATGTTTTTGTTCTTCCTGAGACAAATTTAAAGCTGTCACTAACTCTCTCGCAAGTTCCACAGTATCACCTGGAGAAACTAAGGCCCCAGTTTTACCATTTTCGATAATTTCTTTAGGCGCCCCTAAGCTGCTTGCAATAACAAATTTTCCCATTGCTTGTGCTTCTGCAATAACCCTTCCAAAAGCCTCAGGAGCTGTGGATGCATGTACAACGACGTTTGCAATGCTATAAGCAGCAGGCATATCTCTACATTGTTCAATAAATTTCACTTTATAAGCTAAACAAGTATTATTTATAGAGGCTTGAAGCTCTTTTAAATAATTCTCGTGGCCTTGAGAGCTCCCTAAAATAACACATACACCTTTAAAGTCACTTATCTCTCGCAGGGCTTCAAGTAAAACACCTTGCCCTTTCCAACGCGCTAAACGACCGACCATCAAGATAAGAGCGTCTGTTGACTTGAGATCCCATGCTTTTCTAAGCTTTTCATAAGACTCCTTGCTCACTATTTGAGGATCAAACTGATGGAGGTCTACCCCGCGGTAAATAATCTTAATTTTGCTTGGATCTATGTAGTCTCTATAATTTTCTTCAATATGTTCACGAATAAACTGCGAGATAGCAATCACTCTCTCACCTCGAGCCATAACTGAATTATAATATCTTTTCCACTGACTGTGAAAATTATAAGTTCCATGGAAAGTTGTTACAAAAGGAATTTTCAAATGCTTAGCTGCGTAATAAGCACTCCATGCAGGCCCGCGTGAACGCGCATGAACAAGAGTGACATTTTTTTCTTTAATAATCTTTTGTAGTCGCCTGATATTTAGCCATAGTGTAAAGGGATTTTTTGAATTAAGAGGCAAATTTATATGCTCAGCTCCCATTTCCTTTAATTGCAATTCTAGCTTTCCGCCTGCAGAGGCCACAAGAGCTTTTCCCCCAGCTTTTAAAATACCTTCAGCAATGTCAAGCGTCCCTCTTTCTACGCCTCCTTGATTTAAGGCGGGCAGAATTTGTAAAATTGTTTGGTTTTTCAATTTGACCATGATAAATTTACATCTTTCTTATGCAATTCTTATAGTTGCAAAAATTTTATGGTCTGTTAATAAAAACTTTAGAATAATATGAAATTATTTAATTATGCAAACTGGTTACTCTTAACTCTTAAATAAGATAAGGTAACTTCCTTGGCAATAGAGATGAAAGAACATTAAATGAATTTTTTTAGGAAACAACAAATCCTTACACTTCTTAAAGAACACCGCATATTAGCGATGCTTCTTGGTCTTATTATTGTTGGAGTCTTTGCCATTATCATTAAGGAATTTGTCCTTTCAGACCAAAAAAGTAGACGCCAAATGAAAGGGGTCACTATCGAAGTTGAACATGTGAGAAAAGCCTCGCTTACAAAGCGCATCACAACTGTCGGCACCTTGGCAGCCAATCAGATTGTTACAGTTAAACCTCAGGTAAGTGGACTTGTCTCTGAGATTAAAGTTCAAGGAGGTTCAGAAGTCACAGCGAATCAACCTATTATGCAGATTGATGATCGTCAGTTTAAATCTAATCTCAAAGAAGAAGAAGCTAAACTTATTTTAGCAAAAGCAGTACACGACCGAGCGTCTAAACTACTCGAAAAGAAATTCGGCCCCGTGAAATCCTATGATGAAGCTCTAGCCAACTTAAAAGCAGCTGAATCTCGGGTAGAGATTGCAACCAAAAAAGTCGAAGATTCTTTAATACAAGCTCCTTTTGAAGGAATTATAAGCCTTAATAATATCAGTCTAGGTGCACCTGTTAATGAGCAAACCGAGCTTTTTACAATCGTTGATGTCGATCCTATGAAATTAGACTTTAGAGTCCCAGCTGAATATTTAAGGTATATCAGTGTAGGGCAAACCTTATCTATTATTATTGATGGCTTTGAAGATGAACCTTTTTCAGGAACGGTTGAAGCCATAGATGCGAAAGTCGATCCTCATGCTCACAGTATTGCTGTCCGGGCGAGCCTACGCAATGAGAAAAGAATATTAAAGCCTGGCCTCTTTGCTCGCGTTGATCTTGTTGTTGGCTCTAAAGATGACGCTCTTGTTGTGCCCCTAAGCGTTGTTGAAAGTAGTGGGGATGAAGAGTATGTCTATAAAGTATTCAATGGTGTTGCTTACCGCTTCCCCGTTACAACAGGGATTCAAGAAGGTGATAACATTGAAATTGTCCGCGGCTTGCAAGAAGGAGATGCCGTTGTAACTGTCGGACAAAACAAAATTCGCGACGGTATTCCTGTTGTTTATGAAGGTATGGAACAGGATTTGAAAAAAGAAAAAGATTCTACAGAATCAAAAGATACGAACAACAACAAAAAAGAGCCCCAAGGTAAGAAATAAAGCTTACTTTTAATGCTTAAGGAAAGTTAATTCAGGATGAACCTAACAGACATTTGTATCCGCCGCCCAGTTCTATCAACTGTGATGAGCCTCGTTATTATCCTGTTAGGAATTGTAACTTGGACACGTCTTCAAGTGCGACAATATCCCAACGTTGATGAACCTAAAATCAGTGTGATTACTCAGTTTGAAGGTGCCAGCCCAGAAATTATTGAAGCTCAAGTTACAAAACCTTTAGAAGATGCTCTCTCAGGTATTGAAGGGCTTTACTTGATGACTTCTAACAGTGAGGTTGAAGAAAGCCGGATTACCCTTGTTTTCGAGCTAAATCGCCCTATTGAAGCAGCAGCAAACGATGTTCGCGACCGTATTAGCCGTATTCGCAACAAACTTCCTCATGATGTAAGTGATCCTCGTATCAAAAAGGCTGACGCAGACGCTTTTCCTTTCATGTACCTTGCGGTCTATAGCGATCGCCACGATACTAAAGATATTGCTGATTATGCCCGTCGCTTCTTAGAAAGCCAACTGGAAGTGATTAACGGTGTATCGAGCGTTGAAATCTTTGGGGGTGGTGAATATGAAATGCATATCTACCTTGACCCTGTTAAGATGGCCTCATATCAAGTTACAGCTGAAGATGTTGCACAAGCTCTTAAAAAGCAGAACATTGAAAAACCAGCAGGCCGAATTATTACAAAAGATCGAGAGATCACCGTTACGACAAAAGCATCTCTTTCGACAGAAAAAGATTTTAATAATTTAATTATCTTTGAACGTGATGGTTATCTCGTTCGCTTATCAGACATTGGCGAAGCAAAATTAGATGCGATCGACACACGCAGCCGTGTAAGATTTAATGATAAGAATGCAGTTGCTATTGGTTTGATCAAGCAATCTATTGCAAACCCACTTGATATTGCTCTTGCAGTTAAAAAGCAGCTTCCTCGCTTGAGAGAAGGTCTTCCTCGAGGTATGCAAATGGAAGTTGCAAATGATAAGACAGTTTATATTGAGCGCTCAATCCAAGAAGTTTATCACACACTGTTTGAAGCTACTGTCCTTGTGATCCTTGTGATTTTAGCATTCTTGCGTTCTTTCAGAGCTGTGATCATACCGATTGTGACAATCCCTGTTTCTCTCATCGGTGCCTTTGCTTTGATGTATTGGCTTGGGTTCACAATTAACACACTTACACTTCTTGCCCTTGTTCTTGCTATTGGTTTGGTTGTTGATGATGCCATCATTGTGTTGGAGAATATTTATCGACATATCGAAGAAGGGATACATCCTGTAACAGCTGCCTTTAAGGGAGCAAAAGAAATCAGTTTTGCTGTTGTTGCCATGACGATTACTCTTGCTGCAGTTTATGCCCCTATTGCTCTATCAACAGGACAAACGGGCCGACTTTTTACCGAATTCGCCTTAACCTTAGCAGGTTCAGTTTTAATTTCAGGTTTCGTCGCTTTAACATTATCTCCTATGATGTGTAGTCGATTATTGAAAACTCATAAGATCGCAAAAGAAAATAATGAAACAAATGTTTTCAATAAGTATTGGAGCTTATTTGAAGTCAAGAGTGGAAAAGCTCTTGATTATATTGATACTCTTTATGAGTCAGCCTTAAAACGAATGCTTACAAAACGTTGGACTATTTTGGCCACAGGTTTGGTCATCGCAAGCCTTGGGTATTATCTCTTTAAAGAAATGCCTTCTGAACTCATTCCAAGAGAAGATCAGGGGATTGTCAATGCACGTGCTATCCCACCTTATGGAGCTAATATTGACTTTACAAATAAGTACATGCTTCAGGTTGATAATATTATGAAGGGCATCCCTGAAATGGAAAAAAGATTAACCCTTGTTAACGTTCCAGGAGAATCAACTATTCTAGGTGTCTTATCCCCGTGGGAGAAACGGAAACGTCGTAGTCAAGAAATTGTCGAAGGGTTGCGTGACCCTATGTATGATATTACAGGATTGAGCGTTACACCAAGCGTTGGTGGTAAATCCCTTGTTGGAGGCTTAACCGACACGCCTGTGGAGGTTGTGATCGAAACAACAAAAACTTATAAAGAACTCGTAGAGATGGCTGACGGTTTTATGAAAACCCTCCATGGCTTAGGAGCTCTTCAGGATATTTATGCGGACTATGGAGCGGAAGGACAAGAACTTGTTGTTACTGTCGATCGTGACAAAGCTGCATCTTTGGGGATTGATGTATCTACCATTGGAGAAAGTCTAGATACACTTATTAGTGGTCGTTCACCTAGCAAATTTAAACGAGAAAATAAGCTTTATAACGTAAAAGTTTGGCTTGAAGAAGATTATCGTCGAAGCGCTGATGATCTTTCAATGGTATTCTTGCGTGGTTCAAAAGATCGAAAAGAAACAATGGTTCCCTTATCAGAAATTGTTGAGATTTCCAAGCGGTTAGCACCAACAGCCATTTCTCACTTTTCAGGCTTAAGATCAGTTACTTTCAGTGCTAAGCTGCGAGACGGATTCAGTCTGGGAAATACTTTACAACTTATTAAAGAACAAGGATACAAGGTTCTTCCTGAAGGAACGCGTATAGACTTCGCAGGTGAAAGCCGCAGATATCTTGAAGAAAGTTCAAATATTCTTTTAATTTTCGGGCTCGCTCTTGTCTTTATCTTTTTAGTTCTTTCAGCCCAATATGAAAGTTATATTGATCCTCTTATCATACTTTTTAGTGTGCCTTTATCTCTGGCTGGGGGAATTTTTCTCTTAAAACTCTTTGGTCAAACAATTAACCTTTATAGTCAAATCGGATTGATTACCCTCATAGGACTTATTACCAAGCATGGTATTCTTATTGTCGATTTTGCGAATAAACTTAAAGCTGATGGTTTAAGTCGCATCGAAGCAGTTGTTGAGGCCTCACGACTTCGTTTACGTCCCATTCTCATGACAACATTTGCTATGGTTTTAGGGGCCGTCCCTCTTGCTTTCGCTAGTGGTGCAGGTGCTGAAAGTCGTCGACCTATTGGTCTGGTAATCGTTGGTGGGATGACATTAGGAACACTCTTTACCTTATTTGTGGTCCCTGCAATTTATACATTTTTGAGTCGCAAGAAGGTAGCTTCAGATTTATCAGAATTTAGTGAAGAGAAATAAAATAAATCTTGTAGAATGAATACTAGTTAGTGCTAATCACATATAAGAACATACCTTTATAAGTTATGACAAAATCTCACTTAAATCTTATTTTTGAGCTAGCACATCTCAAACTGCTAAAAAAAAATGCCTTAAAAGTATTTCAAAAAGATCACTTCTATGTTGATCTTATTGAAAAAGAACTTATTACCCGACTTGAGTTTACAAAAAGGGATTTTAAAAATATCTTTCTCTATGGAGAGTTTTCTGACAGCTTTTTAAAGTTCTTAAAACATAGATATGTAAATATAGACTCTATCGTAAAGGGAAATATTGTTCCCTTTCCGCCTCCTACTAATGTTCATTACGATTCTACCGTCTGTTATGAAGAACAGCTTCCATTTTCTGCTGAATCCTTTGATTTAGCTATATCTTGCGCTTCTTTTCATCACCTTAACAATATCCCTAAAACTCTCACAGAATATAGGCGTATTCTTAAGCCTGACGGGCTTTTTCTTTCCAGCTTTATAGGAGGTGACACACTTCAAGAAGCAAGAGAAGTTCTCTTACAAGCTGAAATTGAGCTTACAGGAGGCGTAAGTCCCCGGATCATTCCAATGGTTAACATTTCAACTGCAGCTGAACTTATACAACATTCAGGTTTTTCTCTTCCAGTTGTTGATCGGGATTTATTAAAAATTAGTTATTCCTCACTCAACCTTTTGTTTAAAGATGTTAAACAATTGGGAGAGAGTAACTATATGGTTGAACGATCCCTAAAAATACCTCCCAAAAATCTATTTATCTTAGCAGAACAGTTCTATCGACAACGCTACTTAGACGAGCATCAACGTCTTAAAGTAACTCTTGAATTAATTCATTTATGTGGTTGGAAGCCTGATCAATCTCAACCTAAGAGCTGTGCTAAAGGCTCAGGACAAGTTTCCTTAACTAAAATCTTCTAATTTATAGAAAGTTGTTGCCTCAAGATCATTATGATATGGTGCTTAAAATAAGAGGATTTCATGCAGGGCAAACAAGTTACCATTTTTGGAGGCTCAGGATTTATTGGCCGCAGTCTTGTTCAAAGATTTGCACGTGAAGGTGCTATCATTCGTGTGCCCGTTCGCAATCCCGACCATGCTTTATTCTTGAAAACAATGGGACATGTTGGCCAAATTACTCTTCTAAAAATCAACCCATATAACAAACAAGAGATAGAAGCTTGTTGTGCAGATTCAGAAATTGTGATCAACCTTATCGGTATCCTTTATGAAAAAGGAAGCTCGACCTTCAAAAGAATTCATATTGATCTAGCGGAAACTATTGCTAAAAGCGCTGCCCAAAAAGGTGTCAAACGACTCTTACATATGTCTGCATTAAGCGCTGAGCCTACCTCAAAATCAGTATATGCAATAACAAAAAGCCAAGGGGAACAAGCAGTTCTTAAGGCATACCCGCAAGCCACTATCTTCCGCCCTAGCTTAGTGTTTGGTCCGCATGATCACTTCTTTAATCGCTTTTCAGAAATAAGTCGTTTTTCTCCTGTGCTCCCTTTAATTGGAAGTGGAAAAATACGTCTCCAGCCTGCATATGTCGAGGACGTCGTCGAGGCTATGATGACAGCAGCTAAACAACCAGAATCTCAAGGAAAAATATATGAGCTGGGAGGACCTAAGATATACTCTTTTAAAGAGCTCTTTGAATTCATGCTCAAAATTATTCACCTTAATCGCCTATTACTCCCTCTTCCTTATTTGATCGCTAAAATTATTGGATTTTTTGGTGAATTTCTACCAACGCCCCCCTTAACAAGAGATCAAGTAAAATTGTTGGAAAAAGATAATATTCTCAATAAAGGTAGCCTCACTTTTAGAGACTTAGGCATCGTACCAAGCGCACTTGAGTCTATTCTACCTCGATATTTGTCTCGTTACAAAATAAAGATTTAATTAGACATTGAATCGAAAATGGAAAACATCACCATCCTGGATAAAATAATCTCGTCCCTCTTGACGCATTTTACCCGCACTTTTGGCTCCTTGCTCTCCCTCAAAAGCAACATAGTCTTCATAAGAAATTGTCTCTGCACAGATAAAACCTCTTTCAAAATCACTATGAATAACGCCTGCACCTTCAGGTGCTTTTGCTCCTTGTCGAACAGTCCACGCTCTAGCTTCTTTAGGACCAACGGTAAAAAAGGTTAAGAGATTTAAAAGAGCATACCCTTGTCTTATCACGCGTGCTAATCCAGTTTCTTGAAGACCTAAACTTTCTAAGAAACTTTGTCTTTCTTCCTGGTGACTTAAAGTTATAATTTCAGCTTCAATTGCAGCAGAAATCACAACTGCATGAGCATTCTCTTTGCGCGCCATTTCTTCTACTTGTTCTGTAAATTTATTACCAGAAGCAGCTTCATCTTCTCGCACGTTTGCAACGTACAAAACAGGTTTTCCTGTCAACAGTTGTAGTTGCTTAAAAACAACTTTTTCAGCTTCATCGAGCTGAACATAACGTGCAGGATTTCCTGCTTCTAAAATAGGTTTAATTTTCTCGAGCAAAGCCAACTGGTTTTGAGAATCTTTATCTCCTACTTTAGCTTTCTTCTGTAATGCAGTTAATCGGCGCTCTATATTCTCTAAATCTGCAAGCATTAATTCAGTATTGATAATTTCCGCGTCTCTTATAGGATCAACTGATCCCTCCACATGCGTAATATCTGTATCTTCAAAACATCTTAAGACATGAATAATAGCATCAACTTCACGGATATGTCCTAAAAATTGATTTCCCAACCCCTCACCTCGGCTAGCTCCCCTTACAAGACCAGCAATATCAACAAATTCAAGCTGTGTGGGAATCAATTTAGCAGATTTTGCAATCTGAGCAAGCTTATCAAGTCTTTCATCTGGAACCCCTACACGCCCAACGTTTGGCTCAATTGTACAAAAAGGATAATTTGCAGCTTCAGCGGCTGCAGTCGCAGTTAACGCATTAAAAAGAGTAGATTTTCCTACATTAGGAAGACCAACAATACCACAATTAAATCCCATAATTCTTTCCTATTTTATTGCAATTCTAAGGCCACATTATTCATAAACGCTGCCATCTCCTTTTTGAGCAAAAAAGATAAATTATTCAGAATGGCATTAATTATTTTCTCACGATGGCCTTCTTCATTTTTTGAGAAATTCCCTAAAACATGCGAAGTGACTGCTTCCCGACAACCTGGATGCCCTATGCCTATCCTCAATCGCCAATAATCTTTTCCTACATGCGCATCAAGGCTCTTTAAGCCATTATGTCCCCCATGGCCCCCTCCTTGTTTCACTTTGAGACGACCCAATTCCAAATCTAATTCATCATGAATAACGACGATATCTTCTAAAGGAATTTTAAAAAATGATGCAAATTCTGCAACTGCAATTCCAGACCTATTCATATAAGTCACAGGTTTTAAAAGAGATATTTTTTCCCCTTGGATTAACCTCTCTGAGAATAGCCCCTGTCCGTGACGTTTAAAGCTATTAAAAGAGTAATGATGGGCTATAGAATCAATAACTTGAAATCCTATATTATGCCTGTTCAAAGCATATTCAGGACCAGGATTCCCCAAGCCCACCAAAAGCATTTCATTCTTCCCTGAAGATTATGAGGATGCAGAAGATTCTGAGCTTCCAGCAGCACCTTCAGTTTGAACTGTCGGAGGTACAATTGTTGCTAACGTACTGTCACGTTCAAGATGGGTAACTGCAACACCTTTTGGAAGATTAATCGAGGCTGTATGAACACTGGCTCCAATTTCTAAACCTTCTAGGTCAACTGTAATTTGTTCAGGAATGTTATCCGCTAGACAAGTGACATCAAGCGTATGAAGAACTATATTTAAGACGCCTCCACGTTTAATTCCTGGACATTTATTCTCATTAATGAAAACAACAGGAATGCTAAGATGGATTTTAGAATCCTTACTTACTCTCCAAAAATCAATATGTATTGGATTATCTGTCACGGGGTGAAATTGGACATCGCGCACTAAAGCTTTTTCAGTCTTTCCATTAAGATTTAATTCAAAAATTGTGGAATAAAAGCCTGCTTGATGCAGTCCTTTTAAAACATCTCTTGGGTCAACAGCTAAAAGTACATTTTCCTTATCGCCTCCATAAAGAATACCGGGGATTTTGTTTTGGTTACGTAGTGCTCTTGAAGCTCCACGACCTGCATTAGCACGTGTTTCAACTCGTAAATTTCCAACCGCAGTCATTTTAAACTCCTGTTCAGCTTTGGTTTAACAAACTTCTTCATACATGATATTTGGGTAATTGATCAATAAGAATTTAGAGTTTGAGACCTCTCTCGTAAGTAATTCTTCTTAAAGAAAAATGACCATGCATTCCTTTTTTCGACTCAAATGATTATTTCCCCTTCTAAGAAATTATATATTTTTCTTTTTATCTTCCTTAGAGGTCGATTTTTTATATTCAGGAACCAAGTTTTTTAAAAGTCTTAAACTACTTTGAGTATCTCGAGCCCGTGCTTTTTCCTCAAGTTCATTTATTTTATTTTGAAGGACTGAATATGACACCACCTGAGGAGACGCTAACATCAATCCAGGACAAGAGGTAGGCATTAATTTTTCAGTTTCATAGAAAAGCTCTTCATACAGTTTTTCACCTGGTCGTAATCCAGTATAATTAATTTTGATATCTTTTTCAGGTGTTAATCCTGCTAATAAAATCATTTGATAAGCAAGATCTTTAATTTTAACTGATTCTCCCATTTCAAGTACAAATATTTGTCCACTTGATTTTGCACTATTATATCCAAGCGCTGCTGCTTGCAAAACTAGCTCAACTGCTTCACGAACTAACATGAAATAGCGGCGAATGTTAGGGTCAGTCAACGTGAGGGGTCCACCACGACTAATTTGACGCTGAAATAAAGGGACGACCGATCCTGTAGATCCCAGAACATTTCCAAACCGTGTTGTAATAAATCTTGTACCATCATTAAGAGCATCCAAAGCTTGGCAATAGCTTTCAGCAAGACGTTTTGTTGTTCCCATGACCCCAGAAGGATTAACCGCCTTATCCGTTGAAATTAATACCATAGCTTTAACTTTAAAAGTGCGGCTAGCTTCTGCAATATTTCGAGTACCAATCACATTCGTTAAGATTGTTTCATTTGGGTTCATCTCAGCGATTGGTACATGCTTTAATGCAGCAGCATGAAAAACTATTTCAGGTTTCTCTATACTAAAAAGATCTGAGATACGCTTATAATCTGAAACATCTCCTAAGCAAATTGAGCGTGACAAGGATGTATGTTCTTCTGATAGATTAAGATCAAGTAAATATAATGAATACTCTGAATGATCAACAAGGCTCAAATGGGCTGGACCAAAATCCGCAATTTGTCTAACAAGTTCGCTTCCAATTGTTCCTCCTGCTCCCGTTACCATTATTCTCTTTCCATGCACAAAATCATGCATGCTTTTACGATCCAAAATAACTTCTGGACGATGTAAAAGATCTTCAATAGAAATTGGCTCTATCTCGATACTACGTGAATCAGATCCTTTAAAATCTGTTAATTTAGGAGCACGGGCTACGTCCACTTTTAAACTTTTACTGATTTCTATAATTCTTCTTAAAGGCTCACCTTTAAAATCAGGATCTGTAATAACTAGGTGGTGCGGGTGATCTCCAATCGTATTAAGATGAGCGATGACCTTCTTTAAATCATCTACAGTTCCAATGACTTCTACGCCGTGGACTTGCCCCCCTAAACGATGACGATCCCTATCAATAATTCCAACTATTTTATAGGTTCTGCCTGCATAACGATTAATATCTTGAATAAAATGACCTGTTTGATCTGAAATCCCAACTAAAAGCAATCGAGCTAAAGCATCGTCAGATGCGGATAACTTTCCAATTTGAAAAGAAACATAATCTTGTAGGATACGATATACAAAACGACCTGCACTTAAAAAACTAATATTAAGGCCCCATATTAGAACAATAACTGAGCGTGGCATGACAATCGCTTGGGACATTATGAACATAGCAGGGATATAAAGAAGAACTGTATAAGTGACAGAGATGACAATGGTCATAATTTCACGTATTGAGGCGTAGCGCCACATCGCACAGTATGTCTTCAACCATAAAAATATGCTTATTGAAAGCAAGCCAAAAACAACCATATGTTTAATAATAAAATCTATAGGATAATCTGTAATATCTGCCCCAACTCGAATCCATAATGCTAATGGAATCGCCATAAGTGAAACCAGAAAATCATATGAAATCACAATATATTTTCGATCAATAAAGTTGAAAATATTAGATGCTCTTTTTAAAAATTGAACTGTTGCTAAGCCTGATTTCATAAATAATCCTACAAATATTGTTTTTTCTCAGAAAGAAACCATTGAATCGTTTTTTCTAGACCTTGTTCAACTGAGAATCGTGGCTGCCAACCAACATATGATCTTAATTTTTGGTTATCTACCTGTAAAGAGGACGATAATCGTAAAAACGCTTGCTCTCTTTTCAAAACTTTAAAAATAAACTCTAGCATGGCTAAAGGACAATACCATAGATGAGAAGATAGTTTCATAGCTTTTCGTATTTGAGTAACAAGTTCCTGAATCGATAAATCTTGCCCATCACACAGCAAAAAGGTCTCATTCCTTGCCTTTGGATGCATTAAAGATAAGTATATAATATCTAATAAATTTTCAATATATATTAAGCTACGTTTATTGTTAATAGCTGCAAACGGCAATGGAATTTTTGAAGCACTTAGACGCAATAAATCTAAAAAGTTACCCTTTACTTTTGGACCATATACAAGAGGTGACCGTAAGATTGTATAACTCATTTTACTGCCTGTGCAGTAAGATTTTATAGCCTCTTCTGCCTGTAGCTTCGATTGCCCATATTCATCTTCAGGGTGAGGAACATCTTTTTCTACAAATGGTTTTGAATGTGTTGTCTCGCCATTTACTTTTATAGAACTTAAATAAACAAAATGCTTTACCTCGGCATTACATGCTGCTTGCACTAAAGCTTTTGTCCCTGTCACATTAATATTAAAAAGAGCGAAAGCATCTTGTTGCTGCTTTGAGTAATGACCCCGTTTAACGCCGTGTGCTTGGGCTGCAAGATGAACAACCATCTCAACCCCCTTTAGTGCTTTTTCCCATTCTGTCTCTTTAGTGATATCTTCGACAACTGAAAATTCATATGGGTATGTATCTTGCTTGTGGCGCAAAGCTGCTTTGATACCAATCCTCTTTTCTGTCAAGAAGGAGCATAAAGCCTGCCCTATAAAACCAGAAGTTCCTGTGATCAAAACTTTAGTCATTTCCGCTTTCTAAAAATTTTACAAAAATTATAGTCAACCAAAGTCCACTAACCCACCAACTCTGCCATATGCCATAACTTCCAATATTTACAATCAAAGCGCTTGAAAATGAAGCGTAAGCAGCTGATCTATTAAATTTTTCCTTAAAAAGACGAGGAATAGCAAAGATAATTAAACTTATTAAGTAAAGGATTAAAAACACCCCTGGAAATCCTAATTCCAACCATAATTGTAAAGGCAAATTATGAGGATGCAGAGGGAGTAAATCTAGAGTAGCGACTTTTAAAAAAGGGGTTTCTTTTTTAATTTCATCCGACAATATTTTCTTTTCTGCAAAATGTTTATGACGTGATGTATCTAAACCCCATCCAGTCCAAGGCTTTAAAAGAATCTCATCAGAGACAAATCTCCAAATATATAGTCGATGATAAAAACTTGGCTTTTCAATAAATTCATGCGTTATGTTTGCAACTGTACTAGGCGTCAGAACCTGCTTATAAAGTAACGGAGCTGCCATAAAAATGGCAGCGCATGTGCTTAGTAAAAGCCATTTTATGATTCTTTCCTTTATCAAAGAACATATGCCAACTAAAGCTCCAATTATAAAAGCTATTTTTACTGTTGTTGCTTCTAAATTAAGGATAACAAAAGCTGTTTGAAATATTAAAATCAACTGAAATATTAAAGCTAAATACTTTACTTCTTGATCAGGACTCGCCTTAAAAAACCGATTTAAATAAGCTAAAATTGGCCAGATTAGCATAACTTCAAGAGAGAGAGCTTTATTGTAGTATGTTAGCCAAAAAACCTCTCCTTTAATGAGAGAGAGGAACTTTCCTTGTGTTTTAATCTCTATCATCAACCAAGCATTTGTTATGATGAGTCCAAGCATAAGAGCCAATAAAAGCCGACTTTTAAAATTTTTATCTAGTTTTTGAAACATGAGGGATAAACCTATTCCTGCCAACAATAGCAATAGAAGCTTTGTCCAGAAATAAAGTGTATGTTGAAGATCTATCGACCACACAACACTTAATAGAGACCACAAAAGAAAAAATCCAAGGATGATAAGGCCATGCGTTATTTGGATAGAATTAAAAATACTTTTAAAATTAATTTGCGTTTGTTGAACTAACCAGTACGCACTTATACTTAAGAAAAACACAAGAAAAAGAGGCACAATAGCGCGAGGTGCAATCGTACTCAAAGGTAAAATTGTTAGAACTAAAAAGCTTAGTAACCTTTGCCAAAAAATTGACATTTTCATCATTTAAGAAAGTCCACCCATTTGGCATATGAGATTCCAAGAAGTCTCATCAATCTCCATTACAGAAAGTCGCGATTGCCGAATAAGAGGAAGATGAGAAAATTGAGGTACTTTTTTAATATCAGATAATGATACTGGCTTTTTTAATTCCTTTTCAAATTGTACATCCACACATACAAAATGTCCCGTTGTGTCTATAGGATCGGGATACGCAGATTTAATTACTCTTACAATTCCAACAATTCTTTTCTCTTTCACTGAATGATAGAAAAAACATAGGTCATCTTCTTTCATTCGTTTCATATTATTAGCTGCTTGATAATTTCTAACACCATCCCAAGCTGTTGTTTGATATTGAATTTGTTGCTCCCAAGACCAGGATCCAGGTTCAGTTTTTAATAACCATTTCGACATTTTTTACCTTAATGAGAATGTGTTTCCATTTTAAGAGGACGCGACAAAAGTGTAATAATTTCAGAATCTATAGGGCTTTGATGATGTAAAATATTATTAACCCCCCTACAAATCGGTAATTCTACTTCCAATACAGAAGCCAACTCAACTGCAGCTTTAGCCGTAAAGACACCTTCTGTTAACAAACATCCTTTAAGCATAGCCTCTGTAACAATATTCTTATGACCAATCGTAATACCTAGGGACATATTTCTGGATTGTGTAGAAGTACACGTTAATATGATATCTCCAACACCTGAAGGCCCCAAGAAAGTTTCAGGATGAGCTCCTTTTGCCATTCCTAGACGTGTAATTTCTGCTAAACCTCGTGTAATAAGGGACGCACGCGCGCTATCTCCATAACCGCGTGCAGTTGCAATCCCTGCAGCAATGGCAATAACATTCTTTAACGCTCCAGACACTTCAACACCAATAATGTCATTTGAAGGATAAACCCTAAAATTTTGACTGCTCAATGTACTAGCTAACCAACGACTTGTTTCTATTTCTCTTGCAGACAAAGTAGCAGCTGTTGGCTGCCCTGAGGCGACATCGCGAGCAAAAGTGGGACCTGAAAGAACTGAAACAGAGATTTCAGGCAGGCTCTCATGAATTACTTCACTCATTAAGAGTCCTGTGCCAATCTCAATACCTTTAGAACATACAACTAGATAACCATTTTTAGAAACATAGGGTTTAATCTGTCCAAGAAGATTTCTTACAGTTTGAGCTGGAACCGCCAGCAGTATTATATCAGCGTTTAAAGCTTCTTCGAGAGAGGACGTAATTGTTAAGTCAGTTGGGAGTGCAATACCTGGAAGGGATCTTTGATTTTCTTTATCTTTTGCTAAATGCTCTGCAGTTTGTAGGTTACGAGTCCAAAGTAATGTTTTATTATCAGCTCGATGCGACACCAACGCAAGAGCAGTTCCCCAAGCGCCGCCGCCTAACACACTAACAATGGTCATTATCTTTCCCCCTTTATAGATTCAAGTGGCCAGCGAGGTCTTGGCGCAAAATCTAACGAATCAAGTGATTTTAGTTGCAATTTTTCAATACCGGCCCAAGCAATCATTGCAGCATTATCTGTACACAAATTTGGGGGTGGTGCAATAAATTTTATTCCAAAAGTCTGGCTTATTTCTTGCAATGCTTTTCGCAACGCTTGATTTGCTCCCACTCCTCCCCCCACCACAAAGGCATTTAAAGGAACCTTCTGTTTTAAACAAAACTCTAAAGCATTACGAGAACGATCTATAAGGATATCAAGAACTGCAGCTTGAAATGAAGCCGCCATATCTTTTTGATCGTCATTTTGAAAAGAAGCTAATTTCTCAATTTCTTGTCGCACCGCAGTTTTCAATCCAGAAAACGAAAATGAGCATTTTAAGGAAGCATCCTTATGATGTAAAAGAGGACGTGGTAATTTAAATCTCTCGTGATTTCCCAAGATTGCTAAATGTTCAATTGATGGTCCTCCTGGGTAAGGTAATCTCAAGATTTTGGCGACCTTATCAAATGCTTCACCTACGGCGTCATCTAAGGTTGTCCCTAATAAAGCATATTCTAAAGCGCTTTTTACCAATACTAATTGACTATGCCCTCCAGAAACAAGAAGAAGCAGATAAGGAAAATCTAAAGACTCAGAAAGTCTGGCGGTTAAAGCATGTCCTGCGAGATGATTCACGGCAAGAAAAGGAAGTTTTTTTGCTGCTGCTATAGCTTTAGCCATCGTGATACCAACAAAGACTCCACCTATCAGCCCAGGCCCTGCAGTCGCGGCTATACCATCTAAAGCATCCAAATTTATATTGGCTTGTTCTAAAGCTTGAGAAATTATCGTTTCTAACACCTCAAGGTGAGCTCTTGCCCCAACTTCAGGGACAACTCCCCCATAAATACTATGCTCTTTTATCTGAGAAATTAAAATATTTGAGAGAATTTTTCTCTCCGAGCTTACAATAGCCGCTGAAGTTTCATCACAGCTTGTTTCAATTCCAAGAACCAACATTAGAAAAGACACACCATTTTTATTTGTACTTTATGTTAAAAAAGCAACTTGTTTCATCCTAAATCTATGCTTTAATGGCGTCAATTTGAAGAAAAAGGCAAGTCCAAAATGCGTCCTATTATTCTTGGCACTCGAAAAAGCCCTTTAGCACTAAAACAAGCAGATATTGTCAAAACAGCTCTTCACACTCAAGGGCATAATGACATTGAAATTAAGACCTACCAAACGAGTGGAGATCGATTAACCGATGCACCTCTTTCAGAATATGGTGGGAAAGGGCTATTCACCAAGGAAATTGAGGAAGCCCTCCTTTACAAAGAAATTGATATTGCTGTGCATTCTATGAAAGATGTGGAAACTCATCCCCCAGAAAAGCTCATTATCTCTTGTATTCCCGTGAGAGAAAACCCTAGTGATGTCTTGCTTTCAAAAGAAAATTATACTTTAGAAAATTTACCCCTTGGAGCAACCGTTGGAACCTCCTCTCTGAGACGTCAAGCTCTCTTGCTGCATTTAAGACCGGATCTTAAAATTGTTCCGTTACGCGGGAATGTCGGAACTAGAATACAAAAAATTCAAGAAGGTTTTGCGGACGCAACTGTCCTAGCTTACGCAGGTCTTTCAAGACTCAATCAGCTAAAAGATGTTATCCCTTTGGATATAGATGTTTTTACCCCTGCCCTTGCTCAGGGTGCGTTAGGCGTTCAATGTCGCCAAGACGATACATTTATACTTGAAACCCTCTCCCATATTCATGATAAAAAAGCAGGATTCTGTACTGAAGTAGAAAGAACCTTTTTACGGGCTGTTGATGGTTCTTGTCGTGCCCCCATCGGAGGGCTTGCTCGCTATATTAATGAAGATGAAATAAGCTTTATAGGCTTTGTATCTGACCCTCAAGGAAAACAATTTCTTCGTGAAAAAATCACTTCCCCAACATCACATATTTTAGAAGATGTCCAGATTTTAGGTAAAATTTTACGTAAATGGCTTGAGATGCACCTTTAAAATATCTTATAAATACTTAATATGAAAAAGCTTATTAAAGAGTATAGAATGACATATTTCTACCGTATCTTATTATGCATAACCTTTATGCAACTTTTCTTCATCTCGCAAAGCGTATGTAAAGAGCATGGAATTGCAATGCACGGAGAACTTAAGTACTCTATTAATTTTAAGCACTTTTCAACTGTTAACCCTAAAGCACCAAAGGGTGGCAAACTTCGTTTAGGTGTGACTGGCATTTTCGATAGTCTCAACCCTTATGTTATAAAAGGAACGCCCCCTGCTGGACTCAGTATCTTCACTGAACGGTTAGTCTTTGATACATTAATGAAACGTTCTCCTGATGAACCCTTCTCGCTGTATGGGCTAATTGCTGAGTCTGTCGATCTTGCTCCAGACCGTTCATGGATTATTTTTTATTTAAACCCCAAGGCTAAATGGCCTAATGCCCAACCCGTTACTGCAGATGATGTGATATTTAGCTTTGAAACACTCAAAGAAAAAGGGCTTGCAAATTACCGCTTATTTTTTAAAAAGGTCGACAAGATCCAAAAGATTAATAATCATACCGTCAAATTCTCTTTCTTAGCTGATAAAAATAATGGAATGTTTGATCCTGAAGCTCCTATGCTCATTAGCCTTTTACCTATTTTGCCTAAATATTTTTTTGAAGGACGAGATTTTGAAAAAGTCACGCATGAAGAAATTCCAGGAAGTGGCCCTTATAAAATTAAACGTCTGAAGATTGGCCATATGATCAGTTATGAGCGACGCCCCGATTATTGGGGAAAAGATTTACCTGTCAATGTTGGGTTTTATAATTTTGATGAAGTACGGTTTGATTATTATCGAGATTCAAAAGTCTCTCTCGAAGCCTTTAAAGCCGGTGAATACGATTTCAGAGGAGAATCAGAACCCAGTCAATGGATTGAAAACTATAATTTCCCAGCTGTAAAAGATGGAAGAGTCGTAAAAGTTGAATTTAACCACCAAAGACCTGTTGGGATACGAGCTTTCATTTTTAATATTCGAAAAGACTTATTTAAGGATGAGCAAGTTAGGCGTGCGCTCACCTATGCGTTTGACTTTGAATGGCTAAATCAGTCATTATTTCACAATTGTTTCACGAGAACTAAAAGTTATTTCGATAACACGATGCTTGCCAATGATGGCATCCCCCAGGGAAATGTTCTAAAATTATTGCAACCGTTTAAGAAAAACTTACCTTCATCTCTTTTTTTAACTCCTTATTCTTTACCTGTTTCAGGGACTAAAGCCAAGTTAAGAGAAAATTTAAAAAGAGCGCGAGATCTATTACAAGCTTGCGGCTGGGAAATTCATGGTTTCCAACTAATTCATAAAGAAACAAAGAAACCTTTTAAGTTTGAGATTATTCTTTATAGACCCGAAGATGAAAAAATTACTCTAGCCTATGTTAAAAATCTAAAATTGCTCGGAATCCAAGCAACAGTTCGAACAGTTGATTCTACACAATATGAGCATCGATTAGGAACTTTTGATTATGACATGACGCTTCATACTTGGGCACACACTCTTTCCCCTGGAAATGAACAAAATCTTTATTGGAGCACAAAATCAGCAGATCAAGAAGGAAGCCGTAATTACATTGGAATCAAAAATGCCACGATCGATGCGCTTTGTCGAATGCTAGCTAACGCTAAAACTTATGAAGAACTCGTTACAATAACGAAAGCTTTAGACCATGTCCTCTTATGGGGACATTATTTAATTCCTTTATACCATAGTAATAAAATTTTTCTGGCATATTGGGATAAATTTGGTCATCCTCAATTTAATCCGCTTGATGGAATTATATTAATGAACTGGTGGTCTAAAGAATTAAAAGACAAATGACAACATCAAAAAAGCATCCTTATCATCTTGTTGAACCTAGCCCTTGGCCTTTTATGGGAGCTCTCTCAGCTTTTATCCTTGTAATTGGTACCGTGTTATTTGTTCGAAAATATGGTTCATATGTCTTATGGGCGGGTACCAGTCTTTTAATTTTTACAGTAATGGGATGGTGGCGAGATGTTATAAAGGAAGCAAAAACAGAACATAATGCAGTTGTGCGACATGGATTTAAATGGGGCGTTGCTCTTTTCATTGCTTCCGAATTTATGTTCTTCGCAGCTTTTTTTTGGGCCTATTTTAATGCAAGCTTAATGCCAACAGCCGAAATTGGCGGTGTTTGGCCACCTAAAGGGCTAAAAACAATTGACCCGTTTGATCTTCCTTATTTGAATACCTTAATTCTTTTACTCTCCGGAACAACAGTAACATGGGCTCATTATTCAATGCTTGAGAATAACATAAAAGATAGTCTTGAAAAATTAGCCGTCACTATTCTTTTAGGAATCTGTTTTCTTGGGGTGCAAGCTTATGAATACATCCATGCTGACTTTGCTTTCAAAGGCGGCATTTATCCATCAACATTTTATATGGCTACAGGCTTTCATGGATTTCATGTTTTTGTAGGCGTCATTTTTTTAATTGTATGTTGGTTCCGCGGACGCCTAGGACACTTTAGCGCAACAGATCATTTTGGATTTGAAGCTGCTGCTTGGTATTGGCATTTTGTTGATGTTATTTGGCTTTTCTTATTTGTGAGCATTTATTGGGCAGGATCTGGTAGTTGAAGATATTCAATAGGGTCTCCACGTTTTCTGTTTTTATTCTTATTGGAATCCTACTTCTTATAAGCTTAGGAAACTGGCAAATATATCGTCTCTATTGGAAACAAGATTTGATCGCTAAGATGCAAAAACGTTCACAAATTCTTCCTATCTCAATTCAAGAACTTGAACCACTTCCGGCAAATGACATTAAGAACTTTGAATTTTCACCAGCTATAGCAGAAGGCCACTATCTTCATACATTAGAATTGAAACTTGTAGGCAGAACACATCAAGGGCAAGCAGGATACCACATTATTACGCCTCTCCTTCTCAAGACGAAAAAGATTCTTTTGGTTGACCGTGGATGGGTTCCTTTTTATGAAAAATCAATTGATCGTCCGAGAGGGCTTATAAAGATTAAAGGCTTGATACGATTAAATTCTGAAAAAAATTTTTTTACGCCGGAAAATAATTTTTCATCCCGAGAACTCTATTTTATAGCCCCGCATGAAATCTCAATAAAAACTGGGATTAAAGAGCTACTCCCTTTTTATATTTATATCTCGGATAATATTCAATCAAGCGTATTTCCTATTAGTAGCCCTCTCAATCTCAAGCTAAGAAATTTTCATCTTGCATATGCATTAACATGGTATAGTCTCGCGCTTGGATTAGGAATTTTATATTTCCTTTTCAAAAGAAAAAAATAACTTACATAGATGGACTATAATTTTTATGACGGCAAGAACAACAACACTACCCAATGGAATTAGAATTGTAACAGACACAATTGAAACTGTTGAAACAGTTGCGCTTGGTGTATGGGTTAAGGTTGGATCTCGTCATGAAACATATGAGATAAATGGAATTTCTCATATGCTAGAGCACATGAATTTTCGTGGAACAATACGCCATACCGCCAGTGAGATTGCTGAAAAAATAGAAGCAGTTGGAGGGCATCTTAATGCTTATACATCACGTGAACATACAGGTTATTATGCCCGCATACTTAAACAAGATGTTTCTCTCGCTGTTGATCTTTTATCCGACATTCTACAATTTTCAATGTTTAATATTGAAGAACTCGAACGTGAAAAAACTGTTGTACTGCAAGAGATTTCTCAAACTCACGACACACCAGATGACATAATTTTTGATCTTTTCCAGGAAACTGCTTTCCCTTCTCAGCCCTTAGGTTATCCAATTATCGGACGTCCAGATGTTATTAAGTCTTTTACACGCCAAGACCTCCAAACTTATATTGAAGATCAATATACTGCTTCAAACACGATTGTTGCCGCAGCAGGTAAAATAGAACATGAGAGGTTTGTCGAACTCGTTTCTCAACAGTTTACAAACATAAAAAATACGAAACCTAATGACGTAAGACAGTGTGAGTATAAAGGCGGTGATCTTAGGATTGCACGCGATCTAGAACAAGCTCATTTAGTTCTTGGCTTTCCATCAGTAAGGATTGGTCATGAAGACTACTATGCAACTTCACTTCTAGCCACTATCTTAGGAGGAGGAATGTCCTCACGCCTTTTTCAAGAAGTTCGTGAAAAGCGGGGACTAGTTTACGAAATTCAAGCATTTATTAATGGCTTTAGTGATCAGGGTATATTCGGAATATACGCAAGCTCAAATCCTCAAGAAGCAAAAGATTTATTGCCTGTTGTTTGTGACGAACTATTAACATTCCCTCTCACGATTACTCAAAAAGAACTTGATAGAGCAAAAGCACAACTCAAGGCATCAATGATGATGGCACTTGAAAGTACTACTTCACGCTGTGAACAGCTTGTACAGCAAACCCTAGTTTATGGACGTCCTCTAAAAACGGCTGAGATTTTAAATTTTATAGATCGTGTTGATTTAGAAAGATCTAAAGCAATTGCGTCTTCAATCTTCAATCAACCTATAACTTTTGCAGCAATAGGTCCCACGAAACAACTTGAAAATTATGAGAGTTTAACCAGGCGCTTATGCACGTAGTTTTCAATACAACCCCTTAAGACTCATAATTCTTACGAAAACCATTTATTATTCGATGGGCTTCTTCATGCACATGCCCAGTTGCTTCGAGTACTTTTGTTGCGAGTTGCAAGCTTGGTTCGAATGTTTCAGGTCTCACAACCGTTATGCCTGCTTGAGTTAATTTACTTTCATATTCATCATCTCTAAGACGGACAAGAACCTGTAAATTTGGAAACTCCCGTCTTATGGTTAAAGATATTCGTACAGCTCCCTTGCGAGAGTTTAAGCAAATAACAATAGCACGTGCCCGGTTAGCCCCAAGCGCTCTCAAAACTTGGGTACGACGTGCATCTCCATAAAAAATTGGATAGCCATCTAAGCGTCCTTGAGAGACTATCGATAGGTTATTATCTACGATTAAAAAAGGGATCATTTGCTCTCTCAAAAGAGATGCTATCATGTTTCCAACACGACCAAAACCGCAGATAATAACATGGTTACTGATATCCTCACACTCGCTAACTTGAGTTTCAATAGATTGCTCAGTTTCTTTTTCAACCCAACGCTCGTCTATATAACGTCCAAGCATAGCAAGTAAAGGTGTTATCCCCATCGAAATAGCCACAATTGCAAATAAAAGTTGACCTTGATCTAAAGAAATAATTTTTGCTTCAATTGCAGGAGAAAGAACCACAAAAGCAAACTCTCCACTTCCGGCAAGCAATAAACCAACCCTTAAGCCTGTCGAAAAAGGTATATTAAAAATACGGCTTAACCCTAGGATCACACTCCCTTTAAGAACAATCAATCCAAAAAGCCCAGCAAAAATAAAATTTATATTTTGCAAAATAAGGTAAGGATCAACACTCATTCCTAATGTCATAAAAAATAAACCAATTAATAATCCATAAAATGGCTGAATATCTGCCTCAACTTGATGTCGGTATTCTGTTTCAGATAAAAGGATACCTGCAAGAAAAGCGCCGAGCTCTAAAGACAAACCTGCCGCTGCTGTGGCTGCGCTAATTATTAATATAACTAATAAGCTCATCGTCACAAAAAGCTCTTGGCTTTCAAGCTGCGCAATTCCTCTATAAACAGGTTTCAATAGAACTCGTCCCAGAAGAATAATTAAAAATAAAACAACTGTTGTTTTAAGGAAGGAAATTCCTAGAATACTTATTAAGCTTGAAGAACCGTCTTTGAAAGCACTTATCAACATAAGCAGCACCACAACAAATAAATCTTGCAAAAGAAGAATCGCAAGAGATACACGTCCAAAGCGAAGCGCAAGGTCACCCCGTTCTGAAAGTATTTGAATTCCTACGGCTGTGGAAGATAGTGCTAATACTGTACCAATTAAAATTGCAGGCTCTAGCTTGATATTAAACATTAACAGGACAAAGATTATAAGAGCTGCTGTACATACGACTTGCAATAAACCGAGACCAAAAACATAACGTCTTAGCACGTGCAAGCGCTGAAGCGGCATCTTAAGTCCTATCGTAAACAGTAGGAACAAGACTCCCATTTCACCAAGAAATTTAGTCCCTTCCAGCGTATTAATAAAACCAAGAGCTTTAGGTCCAATGATTAACCCTGCAAGTAAATAACCTAAAATGCTGCTTGCTTTTAGCCATTGGAAAAGAGAGACAACTGCGACAGCAGAAATCAAAATAATTAATGTTTCTTTCAAATATAAAGCGTGTTCCAAAACCAACCTGTTTAAAAAATGATTGTGAGCTCGATTAAGACTTATAATAGCGAGAGAAGAATTGCATAAGCAAGCTTTATTGGTAAAAAATACGCAATAAAAACTCTTAATAAATTTTTACTGTTTCGAAATTTAAGCTATTTCCTATAGTTAAGTATTAACTCAACCATAGTTTATAAAAAAAGCGGGCTAAAAAAGCCCGCTTTTTAAATTTACGATTTTAGTAATTAATCGTTTTTATTTCTGTCGTGGGCTTTGCCTAAACGCTCAAGAGTTGGTGATTGAGTATTCATTGAATCAACAGTCACTGCGTTTGAATCAGAGACAGCGCTTTCATGTGTCTTCATTCTTTCTTTACAACGTGCAAGCTCACGATCATTTACAGAATAATTAGCATGGCAATCACGATCCCAATTTGGGTTATGTTCACAGGCCGCCAATACAGCTAGAGTACTCACAGTAAACACGGTCATAACATTTTTCATTCTTTAAAACTCCCTACAATTCAATTGTTTTTAACGTTTTCAAATTATGGAAATTAACCTTTTATGTCAATAAAGCCTATCTCATTCTCAGCAGTCTCTTTTAAATAAGTGCTATTAATGCAACACCTACAAAGATAGATCATCTATAGTTCTACTTGCAAACATAAGCCAAAAAATTACATAATAAAAAAGGAAAAGCTGTTGTTTCACGTTAGATGCAACTTCCCTGGGGCCGATATCAATCCTTAAGGGAGCTGTCCCTGCCAGAGTTTGTGGACTCCGGTATATGGCACCCACCTGCTAATGCGGGCCACACGAGGATGACTTTCATCGACGGTTACGATGGCTTTTCCACTATACCATTTTAGGAAGTTGAATATTTATGCAACCGGAAAAACTTCTCTTGCGAAGCCGGGCGAAAGAGCAGAGAAAAAACTTTTGTAATTCTTTAAAAGAAACTGACCTCTTTAAACTTCATCAACTTATCAGCTGGAAAGTGCTTAATTTTTTTAGCTTTAAGCCTTCAGATATTATCGCCGGTTATTGGCCGAAAGCCGAAGAGGTAGATTCGCGCCCCTTGCTTGAAAATTTGTTTCTTCAAAAATATGAGGTCGTTCTTCCAATAACAAGTAAAGAAAATAAAACTCTTCTTTTTAGGAGATGGTCTCCTCACAATTCACTTAAAATGGGGCTTCATAACACTTTTGAACCCCACGAAAATCAACCGCTTCTCCTGCCTGATATCTTATTTATTCCCTTGCTTAGCTTTGATAAACAGGGGCATAGACTTGGATATGGAGGAGGATATTATGACCAAACGCTCTCGACCTTAAAGAAAATAAAATCTATTACAACCATTGGATTAGCCTATGATATACAACACGTAAACCAGCTTCCAATTGAACCACATGACGAAGCTTTACAATGGATTGTAACAGAGAAAAAGATTTATAATTTAAGTGAGGTCGTATGAAAATTTTAGCTTGTGGTGATGTTGTTGGACGTAAAGGACGTTTAGCAGTGATGGAATATATCCCTAAGCTACGCTCTCAATTACAGTTAGATGGTGTGATTATTAATGCAGAAAACGCAGCAGGTGGCTTTGGTATCACACAAGATATTGCTCAAGAATTTTTCAATATTGGGGTTGATGTTATCACAACAGGAAATCACGCATGGGATCAAAAGTGTGTTAATAATTTCTTTTCAAAAGAATCTCGATTATTAAGACCGATCAATTACAAATCTGACAAACCCGGCGTAGGTATGACAAAAGTAAAGCTTCATACAAATAAAACTTTAGTTGTCATCAATATTATGGGGAAGCTTTTTATGCCACCTCCAGTGGTCGCAGATCCTTTTTTTACAATAAATGCTGCTTTAAAGGAATATCGCTTAAAACAAAATAATGTTGACGCCATCGTTATTGATATTCATGCAGAAGCAAATAGTGAAAAAATGGCGCTTGCTAATTATGTTGACGGTCAAGTTTCAGCTGTCGTAGGCACTCATACTCATGTCCCAACTGCTGACGCACGTGTTTTGCCAAAAGGAACCGCTTACCAAACAGATTTAGGCATGTGCGGCCCTTATGATTCTGTGCTTGGCATGCAAAAAGACCTTTCAATCAGTCGTTTTTTAGGAGCAGTCCCTTCACCTCACATGAAACCGGCAAATGGAGAGCCAACGTTATGTGGTGCCATCATTACAATCGATGATATTACCGGGCTAGCCTTAAATATTACTCCTATCAAAATTGGAGGGCTCTTAGACTCATCTAATCATCAATCTCTTTAATAAATTTTTAATGCTCTCTCATTATACTGCTCTTAGACAGCAGAATTTGATAATTCAATAATGGGAGAATTTAAATGGTTTCCACAAACAAAAGTTCATATACTCGGATCGCGATGGCATGCCAAGGGGGAGGTTCTTTAGGAGCTTATCACATTGGCGCACTCAGAGCGATGCAAGAAGCCGGATACACACCTGATACGATCGCAGGAATTTCTATTGGAGCTTTTACTGCTGCAATTATTGCAGGTAATTCTCCTCAAAACCGTGTTGCTAAACTTGAAAAATTCTGGGACACGATTTCATGGCCGGATATTCCTCCGATGCCTAATTTAACCGATGAGATGAAAAAATTTCATAATTCACTCACCTCTCTTCAAGGATTTATTTTTGGGCAACCTAATTTTTTCTCACCTCGGTTTCCTGTTCCACAAATGCAACCAAAAGGAACTGCGGCATCCACAAGTTATTATGATACAAGTAAATTAAAAGAAACTTTACTTCAGTTCGTCGATTTTGATGGAATCAATTCTGGAAAATTAGGACGGCTTATTTTAGGCGTTACACGCGTAAAAGATGGACAACTTGTTTTCTTCGATAGTGCAAAAATGAAAATTGGCCCTGAACATGTCATGGCCAGTGGTTCGATGCCTCCAGGTTTTCCAGGAATGGTAATAGATGGCGATTTATATTGGGATGGCGGATGTGCCTCCAATACCCCTCTCGATGGTATCTTTGATGCAGAACCTAAAGTTGATACTCTTTGTTTTATGGTTGACCTATTTGCCGCAAATGGAAAAGAACCACAAGATATGGATGAAGTTACCCTTAAACTAAAGGAATTACAATTCACAAGTAGAACAGCTCATCATATTGCTCACCTTAGCAAAAGACATAATCTTTCGGGATATCTTAAACATCTTACAGACGCATTGCCTGCAGATCTCAAGAAAGACCCTATCATGAAAGAAATCCAAGATTTTGCTAATGATAGCAAGTTTGATATTGTTCATATTGCTTATAACAAACCCAATTATGAAGTTTCAAGCAGCGATTGTGAATTCTCTAAAACATCAATCAAAGACCGAGCTTCTCATGGCTATCAAGATATGAAATCTGCTCTTGAGCATAGTCCTTGGCTTAAAGATAGAAAAGCACATATAGGTTCAACAATTCATAAATTTGTTGGCGCTAAACATCTAAGTTCTTCTTAGTTTAATTTTAACAAGAGAAGCCCTAATGTAGGGCTTCTCTTTTATCTTAAGCAATTAATTGTTTTACATGCTTTGCTATAGGTGCAAAAGAAACACGATGATAGGGCGTAATACCATGTATTGTTATGGCGCGTTGATGTTCAGCCGTCCCATAACCTGCATTTCTCTCCCAACCATAATGAGGATATTCTTCGGCTAACTTACACATTATTTCATCTCTTACAACTTTTGCGACGATTGAAGCCGCTGCAATTGAGAAACTTAATGTATCTCCTTTTACAAGAGTTTGGATGTGACATTCTAAAGAGGGTCTTACATTTCCATCTACCAGTGCAACGTCAGGCTTCACTTCTAAAGAATCGACGGCTCTTTGCATTGCTAACATTGCCGCTCGTCTAATATTTAATGTATCAATCTCTTGAACGCTTGCTTCTGCCCAGGCAATAGAACAGCTATCCCTCTCTAGTTTCAGTATTTCCTGATAAATCATCTCCCTCTTATTAGGAGAAATCTTCTTAGAATCTTGAATAATTTCAAGGAGTTTTTGAGGAAAATTTGTTTGATTGATAATAACAGCTGCAGCAACCACAGGCCCTGCCCATGGGCCACAACCGACCTCATCAATCCCCACAACAATTCCAGTATATTGTTTTTCATAAAAAAAACTTGGCAACTTCATTCCTTTAAACATACTTTAATTATTTAGATCTTTGTATTCCTCTTCATCATTATCTTCGAAACTTTGATCCATATCAGGCTCAAAGATTTTCCGGAAAAAACCGGGGGTAAGGATAGAAACAGGGTTTACAGTAATTTCAGGCTTATCACTATTACCAGAAATAGTATAAGCAACAGAAAATAAACCTTCATGCTTACCACCACTAGCCAGCTCTCCTATAATCGGAATCTTTGATAAAATAGTATTTAGGTGGTATGCAGGAATCACTGAACCATGAAGCTGTAAGTTCTTTTTTTGCAAATCAACAACGCCAGCAAATGTTAAGCCGAGGGATGTGCCATTTGCACGCCCCTTTGTAAAAACGATTTTCTTTGCAGTTGCACTAAACTTACTGCGAAAATGATTAAAAGGTAGCCCTTTTTCGGAAAATAAATCAACTACGCCTGTTGGGAATGCAAGTGCCAATAGCTTTCCCATAATAGGAGCCTTTTTCAGGGAAAAATCTGTTAACTCAAACTTTCCTTGCCAAGGATCTTGTGGCATCCGATCATCATGGGTTGCAAGAACATTCAGATTCCCTCTATAAACATCATCATATATCCCAAATGCTTTTAAGAGTTTGCCGCCATGTGCCGTTCTCAATTTAATTTTTCTTGTATGCATATCGTTAGCTGACAAATGAACCTCAAATATAGTTTGAGGATTTTTTTTCGAAAGCTCTGCTCTAAGATCTAAATAACTTAAAATACCCTTATTGTAGTTCAAATTGAGATTGCTATTATAAATCACTTTATCAACCCCTAAGAAGACATCATTTATCTTGGCTTTTAGCTCAAAATCCGTGCTCAATTTCTCTTTAGAGGAATTTAATAGACTCTGCCATAATGGTTCTAAATTCAGTGCCTTTCCAAAAAGGTTCATCCTATATATCTGATTATCTCCCCGTAAAAGATTAAAGTGAATATTTGTAAGACCCACTTTAAAGTGTGAGAAATTTAGTTCTTTCAAACCTAAGTTATCAAACAATCCTTTTCCTTCAATATGGATACCGTCTAGGACATTAGCTTTAATAAAGTTCAATTTATGAGGTGAAAAATTACTCATTTCCATTGATAACTCTATATCTCCTCGCACCATTTTAGGCTTTAACCATCCTAAAATACGCGCCCGAGCGTTTGTAAGATTAATTTTCGCATGGAGGCTTCCTTGAGATTCTTTTTTCCCCAAGTAATGAATTTCTAGAGGAGCGGTCCCTACAAATTCCTGAACAAAACTAATTTTTTGATGATTAAATAATTGCTCACCAATGACACCTGTCAGATCAACTTTATTATCAAAAAGAGAATCAAGATCAAAATTCTTTTGCCATGTAATCTGAAGAGGAACACCACAAACATGACCGCCTCCCTCAAAAAGCATATTTTTATTATTAATTTTTAAATTGAATTTTCCATCATATAATTCGCAGGGAAATGCCTCTATAATATTTAATAATTTTGTATTAAACAGTTTTGAATTAATATCTACTTGAATTTCCTTTAATGTAATTGTTGTTAAAAGAGGAAATTCTAAATGGACAGATGTCTGTGCTTCACCAGAAACTTGAGATGGTTTTAATGAGAGCTGCTTTGCGTATTCTAAGGGCTTATGATCTACTAAAGAGAGATGTTGAGATAAAGAGCCATCTACTGTTAATTGAATATCTATATTTTGATTCTCTTTGTCCAAATCTCTGATATCAACACTACCACTTTTAAGTTTAAGTTGATGGATATTTCCTGAGCCAAGCTTAATCAAAAAATCTTTTAAAGAATAGACAGCTTCACCATTAACCTGTGTTACTTTTGGCATTTCTTCAAGATAAGAAACTGTTGCATCTTGTATCTTAATAATACCCCCAAGGTTTCTCTGGAGAAAATCAATTTTCTTGCCTTGTAAAACAATAAGTGAATCTAGCTCCAACGTTGCTTTAGGAACCTTACCTTGAGCAATATTCTTTATGACCCATTGCCGCGGTGTTATTGCTAAATTTGTAGGCCAAAACTTATCTAAATCATTCAAAAGAACATTTTCTGCCTCAGTTTTACTTTTTAGCTCCATTTCTTGAGAATGTTTATTCCAAACTCCTTCAGCCGTAGCTCTAATATACGTCTTCCCAGTTTGAACTTCTAACTTTTTCACCTGAAGATGACTGTTAGAGTAAAATACTTCTAGACCGCCTTTATTAATATCGATGGGTTGTTTAAACAAAGAGGGAATATTAATTTTTCCTTGCTCAAGGGTTAGAATCAATGAAGCTTCTTTAAGTCCTTCTTTTTCTGAATAGTGAAATTTGCTCGTCGCAGAGAAAGTTAACTTTATCCCTTTCAAAAATAAAAATCTATCTTCGATCGTAGACGTTTGTTTCTCTCGTTCTTGAGGTTGGATTGGGGGTGAGTTATTCTGAGTGTTGCTATGAATATTGAGATCAACCAATATGTCTCCTGCCTTATGATCACTCGTCCCACTTAACTGAAAAAAACTGCTTGAAGTCCCGCCTGTAACATTAAATTTCTGCTTCTTATCTACACGCTCTAGGGTAAACATTAAGTTTGGAATATGTAAAAGTTCTTCCTGTTCAGAATTATCAATTTTTATGTCTGCTTGTTCTATTTTTATATGTTTTAACTTTCTTAAGTTTTTTTTCTCTTTTAAGAAGTTGTCTATAAGAGTCAAAATAAATTGATCATCGGCTTCCGATGAAACCTTAAGTGCGGGGCTTATACTTTCATAAATGAAATAGAGTGAAGGTTTAATAATATCTAGGGTTCTTATACTAAATTTTCCTATTAGTAGATTGGGAATAGAAAAACTAACTTTTAACTCTGGAAAAGCAACTTTAAGGCGCTTTCCTTCTCTCTCTTGCACTTTGACATTTTCACCATGGATAAAAATTGGGTGCCCCACCCCTTTCCAAGTAACTTCAACGTAGTCAAATGATATTTTATATGCTGGGACTATGGCTTCAAAGCTTCTTATAATACTTGGATTTAGATCTTTCAAAATTAGCGGTGTATAGTGAATACGTGCTAAAAATGCTCCCCCTAATACTAACCCTATCCCTAGACCGCCAATAATAGTCCATAAAAAGTATAAAAGTATTTTTTTAATAATATTTTTTTTCATTTCAAAAAATTAAGTTTTTATTATTATGAGAAACAAAGTTTACAAGGAGGATACTAATGCTTTTATCGCTTGACCAACCTGCCCCTAGTTTTACCACAGTAACAGACCTAAATCCAATACTTACTCTTGAATCTTTCAAAGGCCACCCTCTTATTTTATATTTTTATCCTAAAGATGACACACCTGGATGCACGCTTGAATCTTGTGGATTTCGAGACAATTATTCGGAAATTCAACAATATCAAGGGGCTATCCTTGGGGTCTCAAAAGATAGTATTGCATCTCACAAAAAATTCCGCACAAAATATGATTTACCTTTTGAACTTGCTGCAGATACCGAAGGAACTTTGTGTAAACTTTATGATGTTCTTCAAGAAAAAAGTATGTACGGAAAAAAATATATTGGGATAGAAAGATCAACGTTTTTAATTGATCGCAATGGAATTCTTCGCAAAATGTGGAGGAATGTTAAAGTTCCAGGTCATATTCAAGAAGTACTTGGAGTTCTTAAAAATCTTGAATAAAATATGAAATAATCAATAAAGATAGAGAATTTAAATTTTATTTATGACGTATAAAATCGCTTAATTCCTTGTTCTCCCCCATTGCATGCACAAGCAAGGTAGCATATATTGTATCAAAATTTATTAAACTTGGAGATATTTTATGCCTTGGCAGGATAATAATGAAGACAAAGGCCGCAACCCCTGGGATAATCAAAATGATCCTTGGGAGAGTCGTAAACAAGGTTCTGCCCTTAATCTAGAAGATTCATTTCAAAAAGTTTGGGAAACCTTTAAAAAGTCTTTTTTTGGTAACGGTGGAGATAAGCCTCGAATCATTTTGGGTTTATTTTTGTTGTTGATTCTTCTATGGCTTGCAACAGGATTTTATCGTGTTTCGGAAGGTGAATTAGGTGTTGAACTGCGCTTTGGAAAAATGACAAGTATTACTCATCCTGGGCTTCGTTATCATTTACCTTCCCCGATCGAAACAGTGATTGTTACCAAGGTTGCTGAAATCAACCAAGTTGATAGCGGTATTCGCATTAAATCTGATACAGCGATGTTAGGAGACGATAGTGATAACCAAATGCTCACAGGGGATGAGAATATTCTTACCCTCAATTTTTCAGTCCTGTGGTTTATTAAAGATGTAACAAAATATCTATTTAACGATCCAACACCAAATAAAACGGTAAAACTCGCCGCAGAAAGTGCTGTTCGTGAAGTTATTGCCCAAACAACAATCGTCGATGCACTCACAAAGGGAAAAGATAAAATTGTTGTAGATGCTCAAAAATTACTTCAAAAGATGCTTGATGATTACGGTATAGGCATTGAAGTACAGCAAGTCCGGCTTTTACGTGTCAATCCCCCAGAAAAAGTTATTGATGCTTTTCGTGACGTGCAGAGAGCACGAGCTGATCGGGAAAGTAAGATTAATGAAGCACGTGCCTATCAAAATTCGATCATTCCTGAGGCTAGAGGACAAGCTCAACAAATTGAGCAAGGTGCTGAAGCTTTTCGACAATCTGTCGTTGCTGATGCTCAAGGACAAGCTCAACGTTTTCTTGCCTTATTAAAAGAGTATAAAAAAGCACCAGAAGTTACTCGAAAACGTCTTTATATTGATCTTATGACTCAGTTAATGAAAAACGTTAATAAGGTCATTATTGATACGCCAGGCAATACACAAGGAATATTACCCTATTTGCCTCTTCCTGATATTAAAAACAAACCTTCTAGCTCCTCAGGAGAATCACAACAATGAGAATATCATTCATCCCTTCTTTTATTTTAGGTGTAAGTTTAATTCTTCTTACTGCAAGTAGTTCACTTTTTACGCTTCATCAAACAAAGAAAGCGCTTGTTCTACAATTTGGTGAACTTGTAAAAATCCATGATACACCTGGTCTAAAAGTTAAAATTCCCGTTATTCAAGACGTAATTTTTTTTGACAGGCGCTTACTCGATTATAATCTTCCTGTCATTGAAGTGAATGCTGGCGACCAAAAACGAATGGTTGTAGATCTTTATGTTCGCTATATTATTAACGACGTATTAGTATTTTATAAAACAGTTGGCACGTTAGAGGGCGTTCAAAATCGTCTTGGGAAAATTGTGCCTGATATTATGCAAGAAGTCATTGGGCGAGTCCCTCTTTCTGAAATGTTATCTTCAAATCGTGCAAAAATTATGGAAGAAATATTTCGTAAAGTCCGAGACTCAGCTAAAAACTTTGGGATTGATGTTCGAGATGTGAGGATTATTCGCGCTGATTTACCTAAAGAAAATAGTGAAGCGATCTTCAATCGAATGGAAAGTGAACGACGTCAAGAAGCAAAACAGTTTAGGGCTGAAGGAGACGAGCAAGCCCAAGGAATACGAGCAAAAGCAGATCGCGAACGCACCCTTATTCTTGCACAAGCACGAAAAAAGTCTGAAATTTTACGAGGTGAAGGCGAAGCAGAAGCTGCACGCATTTATGCAGATTCTTTTTCCCAAGACACTGATTTTTTTGAATTTTATAGATCGATGGATGCGTATCAAAAAGCAATGAAACCTGAGGACACAACGTTTGTGTTATCCCCCTCAAGTGAGTTCTTTAGATTTTTTCATAAAAACAAGTTAGGCAGGAATTAAGGAGAGAAAAATGACATTTAATTATCATAGGATAAAGCTTAAAAACGCTATTATGGCTGCTGCCATCTTAGCTGCTTTTGGAAACACATCCCAGGGCCATTCTGTACCTTTAAGCTCTTACAAAGAAATTCCTAATAATTTTGCAAATATCGTTGAGCCGCTTCTACCCGCTGTTGTTAACATTTCAACAACAACCGAAGTGAGTGCAAATCGTCGCTATCAAGAGATGCCTAATTTTCCTCCAGGAACACCTCTTGATGAATTTTTTCGTTACTTTTTCGAAGAAGGACAACCTACAAGACCCCGCAAAACAACATCTTTAGGGTCTGGTTTTATTGTTTCACAAGAAGATAAAGAAGCTTTTATCGTTACGTGTAATCATGTGATTGCTGATGCCGATGAAATCACTGTTATTTTGCATAATGATACAGAATTAAAAGCAACTGTTGTGGGACAGGATCGACGCACTGATTTAGCCCTTTTAAAAGTTACAACAGACCAAAAACTTGCCACTGTTGAATGGGGTGATTCAAGTATGGCACGCGTTGGCGAGTGGATCATTGCTGTGGGCAACCCTTTTGGCCTCAGTAGCACCGTCACAATTGGTATCATTTCAACCATTGCACGTAATATATCTGCCCGCGCTAAAGGCGCGCCTGCTGTTGATTATATTGATGGTTACATTCAAACAGACGCTTCACTTAATATGGGGAATTCTGGTGGCCCCATGTTTAATATCAATGGTAAAGTTATTGCTATTAGTACTGCAATATTCTCACCAAATGGGGGGAATATTGGCATTGGATTTGGGATCCCAGCTTCCCTTGCCAAAACGACGATTGAACAGATAAAGAAATTTGGTCATCCAAAACGAGGATGGTTAGGTGTAACAATTCAAGGTGTCACACCAGAAATTGCGGATTCTCTTAATCTAAAAACAACAGCAGGTGCTTTGGTTGGTGCCATTGCTTCAAATAGTCCCGCAATAAAAGCCGGAATTAAACGTGGCGACGTCATTCTTTCATTTGATGGAAAGCCTGTAAAAGAATCCCGTTTACTGCCAAGAATGGTTGGTGAAGCAACAATTGGAGGAAAAGTCCCTCTCACCATTTGGCGTGATGGTAAAGAAATTAAGCTTGAAACGATGGTTGGTGAATTTGAGGAAGCTCAACAAGAGGGTCTCATTGTTGATCCAACAGAAGATAATAGTGCTCAACGTACTAAAGGACCTAAAGTTCTTGGGATGCTTGTTAAAGAAATTAAACCAGCTGAATTCGAACGATATGGCGTATCTGAAAAAGGTGTTATCATCGTTGGACTTGACCAAGAAAGTGAAGCCGCTGAGAAAGGACTGCGACCTGGCGATCTTATCTCAGAGATCACAATTGCAGGAAAACGCGAGCGCATTACGACTGCAGAACAGCTCTCAAAACTTATTGACGAAGCTCAAAAGCAAGGTAAAAAACAAATTCTCCTTCTCATCAATCGAGGCGGTATACAAAGATTTATTACTTTGGCTTTGGTTAAAGACAAAAAAGAAACTAAAAAAGCAGAGTAACTTATTAAAAAAGGCTGGGGAAACCCAGCCTTTAAAATAGTAGAATATTGAAAATTTTTTATCCAGCCCGCGAAATCAATCCCACAGATTTATTCAGATAACTATCTACAGAGGTAACAACCCCCTCTAGATGTTCAGAAAAAAAGTGATCTGCTCCTTGAATAATATTCTCTTCTACAACAATATTTTTTTGCTGAGATAGTTTTTTCGTCAACTCTTGGACAGAGTCTCGGGGAACTATTGTATCTTGATCACCATGAATAATAAGGCCTGAAACCGGACAAGGTGCCAAAAAGCTAAAATCATACATATTTGCAGGAGGGCTTACAGAAATAAAACCATCGAGTTCAGGGCGCCTCATAAGAAGCTGCATACTTATCCATGCGCCAAATGAGAAGCCAGCGACCCAACATTCCTTTGCATTCGGATTATAAGTCTGCATCCAGTCTAATACAGAAGCTGCATCGCTTAGCTCGCCTTCGCCATGGCTAAAACGACCTTCTGATTTCCCCACGCCACGAAAATTAAAACGTAGGGTGTTAAATCCTCGATTTACAAAGGAACGAAAAAGAGCATAAGTGACCTTATTATTCATCGTTCCTCCATGCTCAGGATGAGGATGAAGGATTAAGGCCATCGGCGCATAAGGATTATTTCCATGATGATAACGGGCTTCAATGCGCCCTTCTGCTCCATTAATAATGACTTCAGGCATTTTTGACCTCTTCCTTAAATTATGGCCTTTGAGTACACTAACTCGCCCATAAAAGTCAAGGTTTGTTTTATAACCCTTTAATTAAAAAGAAAAAATTACAAAAATTTTAAATAAACCTCGAGCCTCTTAATAAAATATTTAATAACAGTACTTTCTTATTCTCACAGAATCTAACCCTTGTTAAAATCAACGGATACTAAAGTACTGTTATAAGTTATATTTTATTTTGATTCACAGACACCTTCATTTCCATTAGGAGGAGTGCCTGAACCATCATCAGGTAAATCATCATCGTCAGCAATGATAACAATTCCTGGTACAGCAGCTGCAGCACCCATGAGAGCGAGTATAAGCCCCGAACCTGCCACACTTTGTGCTAAAGGCGCAGAAGCTAATTGCCATCCCATCATTAATCCAACTGTCAGTATTGTTAGTTTCTTTTGCATCTTTATTCTCCCTTTTATTTCATGTGTATTCTTATATCTTCTTCTTTAAGCCAACCATAAATTCATGAGCGTGAGATTTTTTAGCGAGTGTCGCTTGGTACCCTCCATGAACTGTCCAACCCGATTTATAGACAACAGCAACACTGGGGCCAATATTGAAGCTATGACGCGTTTTACGTGGCAGATCTGCACTCAAGCTTAAAGGATTACCACTTAGGCTAAAGGTCGTTTTACCTTTAAATTTCCTATCATAACGATAACCAGTTGTTATCTGAGCAGACCATCGACCTTCTTCAAAAGCATAGACTTTTGCTAAACTATAGCCTGTTGTCCCCGCAATATTCAGGGTACTCTGGCGACCAACGGACATATTAAACTGGCCAGCGCCCCTTTCAGTATATGCTTTTCGGCGATTATCCAGTGCTTCCACACCGATATAGGGTGTAAGGATCCAATCATTTTTAATAGCCGTGTAGGTTAATGTTGCACTTCCGAAAATTTCTACATTTTTTTGCTTACTCTTAGCCGTTGTTTTGACTGGTGCGCCAAGGACATTACGTTCATTATCAGTTTTTCCAAAACCCAAAGATAACATCGTATTTAAAGCAAAATTCTTTCCAAACGGTATTGTTAAATAAGGCCCCGCAAAAACACGCCCTACATCGGCTTTACCACGATCACTTTTCATATCAATCCGTGTACCAGTATATCCAGCAAAGATCCCAAAAGGCATATCTTTAAACAAGTTGGTATTTAAACCTGCAACAAGCCCTCCACTTCGACTCTTATATCCGGTGACAGGTCCATCATTATTTTGGAATCCTAAAGCCCCCATCGCACGAACCCAAAGTATTTTTCCTGTTTCTTGAATCATTGTAAAAGGCGATGTTGATATAGATTTTTTACTTATTTTATCCTGTATATGATGCTTACTGGTTGGCTTATACGCATTTAACTGCTGCAAAGCTGAAGCATACGTGCTCTGTTGATGGAGCTGTCCAAGCATTTTCATTTCATATCTTGCTTGCGGTGCATACTCGGCAAATGTAGAACAATTTTGATCTTGCGAAGTATCGGAGGCATTTCCTCCTACAATATTTCCGATTGCTTGATAATGAATTATTGTAGTCTCGGTTGAAGCCAATATTTCAGCTTTCAAATCTTGTCCTGCTTCAATTTCAGTGGTTTGAGGAGCTGGTGTCTCTGTCGGTGCTAAGTATTTTAGAACTAACTTAAGAATACTCCCTTCTGTTCCGTCTTCTTGTTGAAGCTCAAAAGAATAACCACTACCAGATGTAAATTGGCCTCCTGTTAGAGTTGTTTTTGAGAATGTTCCCTCTATTCCTTCCAAAGATTTTAAGATAGTGAAACTTTGCCCTACCTTATAATCAGAGCTAGGGGTTGCAATAATTTCTAGAGCTGTCTCTCCTTCAACTTTAATCGCTCCGGTGACATCTAGTAAGCTTGCTTCAGTGGGCGTTATATTGATTCGAAGAGTACCATTGTGTTGGGAATAATCTCCACCAATCGTAAGTGTACCAGGGGTATTAGCAGAACCCGGAACCACAATACCTTCACTATTAAATACGTTTCCTGAGATTTGTCGATGTCCGCTTAACGTACCCGCCGTATCAACAGTAAAACGTGCTTTGGCTGTATCATCAATATCGAGAAGATTTACAGTCCCTTGATTAATATATATCTCGCCGCCATGTTCAATCTTCCCAAGGTTTAATGTTCCTGCATCTTTCTTCATAAGTAGAGTCGAGTCATACCCCGTCAAACCATTGGGTAAGGTAATTGCATGAGCCCCTGTCTCAATATTCACCAAAGACCCAGGGCCTCCAGCCATTTCTAATGTCCTGTTTGTGGTCATATCTGCCGTAAACTTGAGCGTTCCGCCTTGCAGATACACCGTCTTACTTAATTCACTATCACCAAGATTTTTATCTTCTTGAATGCTTAAAGTACCTTCGCTAAGAATAAAGCTTCCTTTATAGGCACTATTGTCACCCGCTAAAGTTAATGTTCCGAGCGCCCCTCTTTTCGTTAAAAAGCTTTGATTTCCAGCGATTTTTCCATTCAATATCACTGTATTGTCAGCTGTATCTAAAGCGACTGACTGATCTATCATAACTTGTAAGTTTCTATTTAAATCCATACTAGATCGCAATAGAAGTGTTCCATTTTGTAGCAGTAAAGGACGGTTTAAATTGGTATCACCAAGGTTATTATTATTTTCAATACTTAATGTACCACCCCCTAAACAAAATTCCCCTTTATAAGCACTATTATCACCCGATAATTCAACTGTTCCTTGACCCTGTTTATTAATGGTTCCTGCTGAAACAGAAGCAAAGCCAGAAAGGGGGATTGTATCGGGAATATCTGCTATAAGATTTACCCAAGCATTATCCATTAAGAAGAGGGTACGTCCTAAGCCTTGCCCATTTCTTAAGGGATCTCCATCAACTATACCACCAGCAACTTTATTGGTACCATCAATAATGCTATTTTTTAAAGTAAGGTTCCCCATCACGAAGAGAGCTCCTCCTAAGCCAGCCCCACCGCCACCATAGCCACCCGTAAAGCTACCATCACCTGCAGCAAAGCCACCTCGCCCTTGGCTTCCATCTATATTACTGTCAGTGGAACCACCACCACCACCGAAACCACCACCACCACCGGCTGTTCCTAAAAAAGGACCACCAACACCCGCGTCTTCCTTTAAGCTACCGCCGCCACCGCCGCCAAAACCACCGCCGCCGCCGCCAGCTTTTCCGGCGTAATTGTATTGGCCCCCGGCACCGCCGCCGCCGCCAAATACAGGACTTCCTGCACCGCCGCCGCCATTATATGCCCCTTCTCCACCACCATCTGCACTTACTTGAGCAATATTTGGATCATTATTTGAAGGGCTTCCAAATCCACCTTGGGTATTGCCACCAGGATTTCCATCGCCTTGTTGGCTACCACCACCACCGCCACCACCAAGGCCACCGCCACCACCACCGCCAACGGTCGGATGAGTACCACCTTGTCCCGCTAACACAACATCATTGATTGTTACACCATCACCACCTTTACCATTCTGCAAACCTGCTTGGCCTGGCTGTCCTGTGCTTTGAATAATGTTGACACCATAGCCGCTTCCTCCTCCAGAACGTGTGTTAGCATCTGTTCCGGTACCCCCACCACCCGTGTTCTGAATTGGGTGGGGACCATTCGCATAATCAAGCGTGCTACCACCTTCGGCCGTGTTATTTGAGAAGGTGACATTCTCAACAATAAGACTTGCATTTTGATTGACAAGGACCGCACCACCAAGGCCACCACCACCGCCGCCATAAGTACTACGGCCTCCTTTAGCCTTACCATCTTGAATATCCATATTCTTTATTTCAACTTGAATAGCAACATTTCCATCACCGATGAAAAAGGGACGGTTGTCTCCTTGACCACTCACAGTAACCTTGCCGCCTTGTGCATTAACACCGTTAATTGTAAGACTTTTTGTAATGATGGGAAGATGGTCTAGTATGTTAATTGGCCCATTGAACCCAGGCGCAAAGGTAATTGTTGTATTATCATCAACATCTCCGTTAGCATCGATGATTGCCTGTCTTAAAGAACCAAGTCCAGCATCACCATTATTTTGGACCTTAAAATCTGCACCATACGCTAAAGATGAAAGTGCAGTTGTTAGAAGTGCTGCTGTTAAGGTATTTTTAGCTATAATTTTCATAATATTTCCCCAGTTTTTAATTCAAATTTTCTTTAAATTAGAACTGAATTAGTTAAATTTTTATAAACTCCTAGTTTTTCCTTAATGAATAGGGATTTTTCACAAAACAATCTTGACTATTTTAGTCAGAATAAATAGGGTAAGGATATTCAGCATGAGAAGATGATATGAAATTAGGGACTAAAGGACGTTACGCAGTTATTGCGATGACAGATCTTGCAAGTCAAAGGCAAGGAAGACCCATTACACTCGTTGAGATAGCTCAGCGACAAACCCTTCCTTTATCTTATCTTGAACAACTTTTTATTAAGCTTCGACAAAAAGGGCTTGTTGAAAGTGTCCGTGGAAATAATGGGGGATACTTGCTAGCATCATCTCCTGAAAGTATTTATATCCGCGATATTATTCTGGCCGCCGAAGAGAAGATTAAATCAACTCAATGTGAAGCTTTTTCAACACAAAGCTGTCATGGACAATCAGAACGTTGTTTGACTCATAATCTTTGGGCGGGTCTTGAAAAACATATCTTAGATTATTTAGGGGCGATTACCTTAGCTGATGTATGCGCACGTCGCATTCTCCCGGATGGATGCAAAATAAAAGAGGCTGTTGCATGAAAAGAATACCTATTTACCTCGATTATAACGCTGCAATGCCTTTACGCCCTCATGCCCTAAAAGAAATGCAAGAAATTTTTTCATTAACTGGGAATCCTTCTTCCATCCATCGTTTTGGTCATGCCCTTGCCATGCGGATTGAGAATGCCCGCCATCAAATCGCAACCTGTTTAAATTCTTTGCCTGCTGAGATCATTTTTACAAGTGGAGGAACTGAGGCAAATAATCTAGTCCTGCAAAGCCACCATAAAAATGGTTATGATATCCTCGTCAGTGCTGTTGAACATGACTCCGTGCTTAAAAGTGTTGAAAATCCTAAGACGATTCCTGTCGATAACAAAGGTATAGTTTGCCTCGACGCCTTTGCAAATATGTTGAGCCGAAAGACACAACCAACTCTCATCTCTGTGATGCTGGCTAACAGTGAAACCGGGGTCATCCAACCTTTAGAAGAAATTATTGCGATTGCGAAGCATCATAATGCGCTTGTTCATACTGATGCCGCCCAGGCGATGGGCCGTATTTCTTGTAATTTTAAAGGCTTAGGCGTTGACTTTATGACACTCTCTTCTCTTAAAGTCGGCGGTCCTGCAGGTGTGGGTGCGCTGATTGCGAAAGAAAAATTACCTCTTACTCCTCTCTTGATGGGAGGAGGACAAGAAAGAGGAAAACGAGCAGGAACCCCGAATACAGCAGGCATCTGTGGCTTTGCATCTGCCATCACTGAAGCTTCTCAAGAATCCTGGAGCAATTGCCAAGCATTAAGGGATGAACTTGAGTGTAAATTACTTCATTTAACACCTGAGGCTTATATTTTTGGACAACAAGCCCCTCGCCTTCCCAATACCACTTGCATTTCTTTACCGAACCATCGCAGCGATAAGTATGTTATGATGTATGACCTTGAAGGCATTGCCATTAGTGCGGGTTCTGCTTGCTCTTCTGGAAAAATTAAGTCATCTCATGTCCTTAAAGCAATGAATGCGTCAGAAGAGTATGTTAATTCTGCCATTCGTGTTAGCTTAGGGCTTCAAACAACGAAAGTAGAGATTGAGGAGTTTTGTAAAATCTGGCAAGACATCGCCATGAAACTTCAAAAGCAACCTTTAACCAAAGACCAGAATTTTCAAGATCTAACGATATCGAGGAGAGAATCTTATGTCAGCCCAGAACTTTAAAACATCTCATCCAGATATGATTTATCTTGATTATCAAGCAACGACACCTTGCGATCCTCGCGTTGTTGAGAAAATGCTTCCTTATTTCACAGAATATTTTGGAAATCCGCACTCTCGCAACCATCAATTTGGATGGGATGCCGAAGCCGCTGTTGAAATAGCTCGACATCAAGTGGCTGAGATTTTAGGGGCCAATCCAAAAGAGATCATTTTTACATCAGGGGCAACAGAATCTAACAATTTAGCCCTTAAAGGGGTCGCTTATTTCAATCAAGCCGAAAAAAACCATATCATTACTTGCGTGACGGAGCATAAGTGCATCTTAGATACGTGCCGTCATCTTGAACAGCAAGGCTTTGAGGTAACTTACCTCCCTGTTGAGGATAATGGACTGCTGGATCTTAAAAAATTGGAAGAAGCCATCACTGAAAAAACAGCATTAGTCTCAATTATGGCCGTTAATAATGAGATAGGCGTCATCCAGCCCCTTCAAGAAATTGGCGCTCTTTGCCGTAAAAAAAATGTGTTCTTTCATACTGATGCTGCCCAAGCCGTTGGGAAGATCCCTTTAAACGTCAAAGAAATGAACATCGACCTTTTAAGTCTTTCAAGTCATAAGCTTTATGGCCCCAAAGGCATTGGTGCCCTTTATGTTGGCCGTAAACCAAGAGTCCGGCTTACCTCACAAATGAATGGTGGTGGGCAAGAAAGAGGCATGCGTTCAGGTACGCTTTCTCCTGCTTTATGTGTTGGACTTGGTGAAGCCTGTAGAATTTCCCACGCAGAAATGATTTCAGAACAAGCTCACTTAACACAGCTAAACCATTATTTTCTTGAGAAAATAGAACGCTCTCTGGATCAAGTTTATTTGAACGGTGACCGTCATCAAAGGGTCCCAGGAAATCTCAATCTTAGTTTTGCCCATGTTGAGGGAGAAGGACTTATGATGGCAATCAAGGATCTTGCTGTTTCATCAGGTTCTGCCTGCACCTCAGAATCGCTTGAGCCTTCTTATGTGCTTCGAGCGCTTGGTGTTGACGAGGAACTCGCCCATACTTCACTCAGGATTGGATTTGGACGTTTTACAACGCTTCAAGAAGTTGATAAAGCGAGTGAAACAATTATTTCTGCTGTTCAGAAACTTCGTGAAATGAGTCCGTTATGGGAAATGGCTCAACAAGGCATTGATCTTAAAACCATTAATTGGGCGGCACATTAAGGAGAGTATTATGGCTTATAGCAATAAAATTATTGATCACTTTGAAAATCCACGAAATGTCGGCTCATTCGAAGGCACAGACCTCGAAGTAGGAACAGGCTTAGTGGGTGCTCCTGCTTGTGGGGATGTTATGAAACTCCAAATTAAAGTTAAAGATGGCATTATTGAAGATGCCCGATTCAAAACCTTTGGGTGTGGTTCTGCAATCGCTTCAAGTTCGCTTGTAACTGAATGGGTTAAAGGAAAAACAATTGAAGATGCTTTAGAGATCAAAAATACAACCATAGCGCAACACTTGGCTCTGCCTCCCGTAAAAATTCATTGTTCAATGCTGGCAGAGGATGCCATTAAAGCAGCGGTTAAGGATTATCAAGATAAGCAAGAAAGATCCAAGGATGGTGAATGAAAAACCCCCCGTTCTCCAAGTAACAGATACGGCTGTTGAAAGAGTTAAAGCTCTTTTAGCTGCTCGCGGGAAGCCTTCTCTTGGAATCCGTATTGGAATTCGAACAAAAGGGTGTAACGGCCTTTCTTATACCCTCGAATATGCGGATGAGAAGAATGCCTTAGATGAACTTGTCGAAGCGCAAGGAATTAAAGTTCTCATTGATCCAAAGGCTTTGTTGTTTCTCTTAGGAACAGAGATGGATTTCGTTCAAGATCAACTTCAGTCGGGGTTTGTCTTTAAAAATCCTAACGAAAAGGGGCGTTGCGGATGTGGAGAATCTTTCCATGTCTAGTTCCTTTTTTTCAATGAATGCCTTTGAAAAATTTAACTTACCTTTTGCGCTCAATATTAATCTTGAAGACCTTGAACAGCGGTATTTTAAGGCCCAACATCAATATCATCCTGATCGTTTAAAAGTTTCCAAAGTCGCTCACGAAAACGCAACAGATGGCTATGCTGCTGCCTTTAATGAAGCTTATCAACTTTTAAAAGATCCCTTAAAGCGTGCTGATCACCTTTTAAAATGTTTGGGTTGGCTTGCTTCAGATGAAAATCTTAGCGGCGCTCAAGATCCTAAATTGCTTGCATTGATGATGAACCTCAATGAAAGAATTGAAGACGCTGTCACTGAAAAAGCAAAAAAGAATCTTAGTTGCTTCCTGGAAAATGAAATTCAACAAAGTTGGAATGAACTCGAAAGCTCTATTGATAGCCAAGATAAAGGTAATGCTGTTACTTTGCTCACGAAACTCAAATATCTTAACCGTCTTAAACTGAATTTAAAGTAGAATAGCGATGTTGCTGCAACTTGTTGAACCAGGTCAAACGCCTTTACCTCACGCTCAAGAAGAAAGTTTTGCTATCGGAATTGACCTTGGCACAACCCATTCTCTGCTAGCCTTTGCTTCAGAAGAAAATGCTCCTCAGCTTATTCCTCTTCAAGGAGAACGCCTCATTCCTTCTGCTGTTTATTACACAGAAGAAGGTTATCCCATCGTCGGTAAAAAAGCGCTCTCAATGCTCTCACAAGACCCGCGAAATGTTATTCGCTCTATAAAAAGGTTCATGCATTACGGCAGCCAACGTCATACGTTGAGAGACCTTGCCTTAACGCCTGTCGAAATTTCTTCTCACATTTTAGCTTATTTGAAATCACAAGCTGAGAGACAATTAGGGCGCCCCATTCATAAAGCCGTCATTACAGTTCCCGCTTACTTTGATGAAGCTGCCAGAACAGCAACACGGGATGCAGGCCGACTCGCGGGTCTTGAAGTCCTTCGTCTTGTCAATGAACCCACAGCCGCGGCCTTGGCCTATGGCCTCGAGAAGAAGGCTCAAGGCATTTATGCCGTTTATGATTTTGGAGGCGGCACTTTCGATCTGTCACTTCTTAAACTTCAAGGAGAAGTCTTCCAAGTCTTGGCAACAAGAGGTGATATGAATCTTGGCGGCGATGATATTGACCACGCCCTCTACCAAGAATGTTTTCATACAAAAGATCAAACAATCGATCCTAAGCAGGCTCTCTTTGTCATTCGTCTGCTGAAAGAAAAGCTTACCGAACAAAATGAAGCCTCCCTGACGATTGAAAACCACGCCTATACGCTTACCCGTCAGCATCTTGAGGCAATTGCTCAACCCTTCATTGACCGCACGCTTGAGCACTGCCAGAAAGCGCTTGAAGATGCAGATATCCGAAAAGAAGATATAAAGGGTGTGATTCTTGTTGGGGGTGTAACCCGCATGCCTCTTATCAAAAAAGCTGTTGAGGCTTTCTTCGGCAAAAAGCCTCTTGATGACCTCAATCCTGATGAAGTTGTTGCCTATGGAGCTGCCTTGCAAGCACGTGCTCTTACGCAAGGAAGCAATAATCTTCTTCTCGATGTCGCGCCTTTATCTTTAGGGCTTGAAACGTTTGGCGGGATTGTTGAGAAAATTATTGAACGCAACTCCCCTCTCCCTGTCAGCAAAATTCAAGAATTTACAACCCATGAAGAAGGCCAAACCGCCATGCTGCTTCATATCGTGCAAGGTGAGCGAGAACTTGTCCAAGATTGTCGTTCATTAGCCCGTTTTGAGCTCCATGGTATCCCTCCTCTTCCCGCAGGGATCGCGCGTATCCAAGTGCAATTTACGGTAGATGTTGATGGTCTACTGACGGTGACTGCAAAAGAAAAAACTACGGGCATTAGCCAATACATTGAAATTAAACCTTCTTATGGCTTAAGTGAGTGCGATCTTTTAGAAATGATTTCAACCAGTCTTACCTATGGCCAACAAGATCTTGAAGCACGCCTTTTGATTGAAGCAAAAGTTGAAGCAGAGCGAATTCAAAAGGTTACCCTCAATGCCCTTGAAACGGATCAAGATTTGCTTGAGGAAAAAGAAAAAAAACTTATTCAGACCGCCCTCCAAAGCCTGAATGAAGCTTTAAAAACTCAAGACCGCACCAAAATTCAACAAACCACTGAAGAACTAGCCGCAACAACGCATCCTTTTGCTGTCAAAAGAATGACTTATCATCTGAATGAAGCCCTCAAAGGCAAGGATGTAACGACCCTATAAAATTTTATCTCTTAACTAACTGATGTATGCTAGCATTTAAACCTACAGTTAAGAAAGGGAACCTTTATGAACACAAAACTATTATTGGTCTTAAGTGCGCTTATTTTATCGCCCATCACATTGCAGGCTGAAGGAAAGGCAAAGAGTCAGACTGAATCAGTCGCCTGTGGAACTATTGATATGCTTGGCCTTGAAGCTTTGATCAATGCTAAAACACCGCTGGTTCTGATTGATGCAAGAACTGATAAATATTTTGATGGCACACTAATTTTGGGGGCTAAGCGCCTTCATGTTGAGTCTTCTGAAGCCGATGTCGCAAAACTTCTCCCTGAGAAAAATACGCTTATCGTGGTTTATTGTGCCGGCGTTAGCTGCCCTGCCAGCAAAATGATGGCTAGCCGCCTGATTAAAGAAGGCTATAAAAATGTGATCGACTACCATCATGGAATTCGTGAGTGGAAAGCCAATAATAAGCCGATTGAAAAAGCTTAACGAATCAGCCTAAATATGAAGTCCGGTTTTCTGAGCCGGACTTCTTTAAAAAATTAAAGTCTAAAGCTACAAAAACTTTATCTTTTTAAAATACTTTTTTTGCTTGCAAAACATTTTGTTTCGCCCTATTTAGGCAAGGTTACCAACATGATATGCGGTCGTGGCGGAATTGGTAGACGCGCAGCGTTGAGGTCGCTGTGGAGGAAACTCTGTGGAAGTTCGAGTCTTCTCGACCGCACCAAATTTTTTCTTTTCTCTCACTGAAGAAATAATTGCACTTTTAAAAGAGTGTCCCTAATTTTTATTGCTTAATTCAGAGATAAAATCGAGACGAAGATCTATTGTAGGAAAGCAGCAAGCTTGACCATTTCCCAAGAGAAATTTTCAAGCCTGCTTGTTGTTGGTTTATGCGTAAGACCTCAATGTTCGAGCCCGTGTTTTATTATTCTGTAATTGTTTTTGATTATTCTCTGTAAGGTTTCCCTTAACAAGTAATTTTTGAAGACTAGGCGTGACTTCTAACCAACTTGAAATGTCTTCATTTGCACCTTCTTGGAAACTTAAGAACGGTAAATTTAAATGCTCGAGAGTTGTATTTGATTTCAATATAGAAAATGGCTTTTCTATTTTTTGAAAATCTAGGAAACCCAGTATATTTAAACTTTTTAGATGGGAAATACCTGCAGAAACTCCTAAAAGTAAAGCTTGCATACTTCTATCATCAATTTTGCTTCCACTCTGCAGAACGAGATTTTCAAAAGCTTGATTATTCGAGATGTACGTAATTAAAGCGGGGATTGACTTATCACCAATTTCACATCCACCTAAACCCAACAATTGAAGGTTTTGGGGAAGCTCCTCAATTAAAACTTGGGTCTCTTCATCATTAACGGCAGGAAGACCAGAACTCAAAATTAATTCCTGAACGCCATGTGGGAGAGCTTGGATTACATTAAGTATCCCCCGCGAATCCGTCAAAAGTAATGTCAATTTTTCAAGCTGAGAAAGAGATGTAATCCCTGACGCTAAAATATTAGCGCTTCCATCCTGACTATTATAGTTGAGTTTCAATACTCTGAGATTAGTAAGACGCGTTAAAGCATCTACCATGCTTTTATCAAAAAAGTTACCCAGTAAATTTAATTCTTCAAGGCTATGAGGAAGCGCCGTAATTAAATTTCTCAAGCCTTCTTCAGGAATAGAAGCATTTTCTAAAATCAAGGTTTGAAGTTTAGAGGGAATATTTAAGGCTAAAGCTTGCGCCCCCTCACACTTAAGATCATTGCCATTCAGATCCAGATGTGTAAGCGTCGAGGGAAGTGTTCTTAGAAAGGCCATATCTCCGCTAATTCCCATAAACCATAACTCCAATGTATGAAGATGAGTCAAATTTTGGATTGCAGAGGTTAAAGTTTCTATAGTTTTTTCTGTAATTTCTGTCATCCCCTGACGCGAGAAACCCAACTTTTGCAGATTTGAAAAGCGTGAAAGCTTTGATGCCACCAATTCTACGTTTTCTACCTCTAAGTAACTGTGAATATCGCTTAATATCAACTCTTGCAGTTGCTCCGTATTCCATTCTTCTTCTGCAAATGCAAAATCATCGTAAGAGATAAAATGAGTGTGACTTTGGTCCTTCTCTTCTTCGCCGAGATTAGGACTTGCGAAGGACACGGTGGTTGAGAGGAGAAGAGTGAAAAGGGTTTGAATAACTTTTTTCATCATGTTGAGTTTCTTCCATCAATAATAAGTTTTGCCTAAAATATAGGTAAGGGTGCTTTTTTAAATTACAAGTTAGAATTAAAAAATTTACAATGAATAAAAAATTTTCAAATGGTTAATAATTATAATATTTTAAGCTTAAATTTATTTAATAACCTATTGATTTATATACGCTATATATTTAATAAAAGAACAGAATTTACTTGAAATTTGTATCACGATATGATAGGCTGGTTATAGATGGTCAGAGATGATTTTCTTCTCTTATGAAAACCTCAAAAGATTTCATAATTCTTTCAAAAATCTTCGAATACTGTCTCAATAATAATGCAGGGACTTAAAAACCTAAATTATTAAATAAGAAAAGCCTTTTAACGCTCTTTTTGAACGAATGCTCTTTCTTTGCCTTTTTTCTGAGGTCGATCCCTTTGAAAAGAGGATGACAAAGCGTCCGGATCAAACGCTCATCCTACGGCGTCGCGAAACCATGGTTGGGATGAAGAACGGGAATGGCGAGATGAAGGCAGGTCTTATCGTGAGATGAAAGAAACGATCTGTCCTGCTCTTATCTTAACCATAGAAAGGCTTCCCAATTCTTTTCTGGGAGGAAGACACTCAGAAAGGGAGAGGGGCAAAATAAAAACAAAAAAATAAACAGAGAGATAAAAAATGATGGAAACATATGAACTAAGAACAAACGTTAAGAAGAATCAATGGGCACAAGCTTGCTTTAGACAGCCGACAGCCAAGAGACAGTTGCTCAAGGGATATTTAGGGAGACAAGCGTCCTGGGCTGATACCTCACAAAGAGACAAAGGCATCCGTGGTTGGCAGCAGCTCTTTCACCAATGGAGAAATCAACATATCTCAAGGCAACAAGTGATAATTAATAAGTTTTCTAAGTTCCTTGGACTTCTCGGCATAGACGATAAGATTACAGCCCCCTATTCGCAATTTTTTTCGCCTCAAGAAAATGAAGTATCGTTTCAGCCTTATCATTATGTTAGTGTGCAGAATGTTGTAATATAAAAATGAACCAACAAAATATGAAGAACGATCTTTATTTAAGTGCTCTTGATTATCATCGCTTTCCTAAGCCCGGAAAACTTTCTTTGACAGCAACGAAACCGCTTGCCAACCAAAGAGATCTTTCTTTGGCTTACTCACCAGGTGTTGCCGCGGCTTGTGAAGAGATTGTGCGCGATGAACAGGAGGTGTCCCAACTGACGGCACGGGCGAATCTTGTTGGCGTCATTACAAATGGCAGCGCTGTCCTTGGCCTTGGCAATATAGGCCCTTTAGCAGCTAAACCTGTCATGGAAGGAAAAGCCGTCCTTTTCAAAAAGTTTGCAGCAATTGATGTCTTTGACATTGAAATCAAAGAAAATGATCCCGAAAAACTGATTGATATCATTGCGAGCCTTGAACCCACTTTCGGTGCTTTAAATCTTGAAGACATCAAAGCACCTGAATGCTTTTTTATTGAAGAAGAACTCAAAAAACGGCTTAAAATTCCTGTTTTCCATGACGATCAACATGGAACCGCCATTATTGTTGCGGCGGCTGTTTTGAATGCGCTTGAGCTTGTGAATAAAAAAATCCATCAAGTAAAACTTGTGACATCAGGGGCCGGTGCTGCAGCTCTTGCTTGTCTCAAACTTTTAACAGAACTTGGCCTTCCTAAAGAAAACATTTTTATTTCTGATCTTGATGGCGTGGTTTATGAAGGCCGTGAAAAAGGGATGGATCCTCATAAACAATGTTTTGCTCAAAAGACTGATGCCAGACATCTGGATGAGATTGTGGAAGGTGCTGACATCTTTTTAGGTCTTTCTGCTGGAAATGTTTTAAAGCCAGAAATGCTTGCAAAAATGGCGCCCTCTCCCTTAATCCTTGCTTTGGCAAACCCCACCCCTGAAATTGATCCTCTCATGGCAAAAGCACTGCGCCCTGATTCTATTGTGGCAACGGGTCGTTCCGATTTTCCAAATCAAGTCAACAATGTCTTATGCTTTCCTTTTATTTTTCGGGGCGCTTTAGATGTCGGCGCAACCATGATCAATGAAGAGATGAAGTTAGCTTGTGTACATGCCCTTGCAAACCTTGCAAAGGCAGAGCTCTCTGATATTGTTGTCCATGCCTATGGAGACGATGAATTGATCTTCGGTCCTCAATACATCATCCCTAAACCTTTTGATCCTCGCCTGATGACTGAAATTGCGCCCGCGGTGGCAAAGGCTGCCATGGACTCAGGTGTTGCAATGCGTCCCATAGAATGTCTTGAGGCTTATAAACAGAAGCTAAGCGAGTATGTTTATCGCTCTGGCCTCACCATGAAGCCGCTCTTTACCCAGGCCAAGAAATCCCCTAAACGGATTGTTTTTGCCGAGGGAGAAGAAGAGCGCGTTTTACGAGCTGCACAAATTATATGTGATGAAGGTTTAGCCCATCCTATCTTAATTGCCCGTAAGAATGTTCTTGAGAAAAGGCTTCAGCGATTAGGATTGCGTCTCATTCCAGGCAAGGACTTTGACATCGTCGATCCTGAGCAAGATCCACGCTACAATGATTATTGGCAAGACTATCATGCACTGTTGGAACGCTCAGGTATCACCCCCGATTCTGCAAAACTGATCGTTCGCACAAACCCGACAGTCATTGCGGCGATGATGCTCAAGAAGAATGATGCTGATGCCATGATTTGTGGTATCTATGGCCGCCATCCTCATCATCTAAACCATATACAAACGATTATTGGGCAGAGCCCTGACATTAATGTATGGGCAACTTTAAATGCCGTTGTCACTGAAAAAGGGGTTATTTTCATTACGGATGCTTATGTCAATGAAGATCCAACAGCAGAACAATTGGCTGAAATTACGCGGTTAGCCTCCGCCAAAGTGCGAGAATTTGGAATTATTCCAAAAGTAGGGCTCCTTTCTCACTCTAATTTTGGCACCAGCAATTCTGCTTCAGCCCAAAAAATGCGAACTGTTTTAGAGCAATTACGTCAGCAAGTTCCTGAACTGGAAGTTGAAGGTGAAATGCATGCAGATGCAGCTCTTTCAGAAATTTTACGTAAAAAAATATTTCCTCATTCGCAACTTCTAGGAAGCGCAAATCTTCTTGTCATGCCTAATTTAGATGCCGCGAATATTGCTTTTAATCTCGTAAAAATTATCGCTGATGGACAAAATATTGGCCCCATTTTATTAGGGGCTGCTAAAGCAGCACACATTGTGACACCCTCGATAACTGTTCGAGGCTTGCTTAATATGACAGCCGTTGCTGTGGTGGATGCTCAAGTGAAAGCTCTCTCGAACACTGGATTGGAAATAGGAATGTAGTCATGGTTACAGAAAATCCCTCTTTACCCGAAGAACCTCTTACAGAAAATCTTTTTGGGGTTTCAGAAGAGCGGATCCACGCTATTTCAGTCGCTTTAGAAAATACAGATTATGAAAAAGTCCATCAGCTTATTGAAGACTTACATGCCGCGGATGTTGCGGACCTTATTACTTCTTTACAACCAGAGCCCCGTGAACATTTTGTAAGTATTATTAAAGATTCCCTTAATCCAGAGATTTTAGCCAATCTTGATATCCCCACAAGAGTTCAAGTTCTTAAAATGCTTGGTCATGAGCTTATTGCTGTAGCCTTAAACTCTTTGGCGAGTGATGATGCTCTTGAAGTTCTCTCTTCTCTCGAAAAAGAGCAACAAGAAAGAGTCCTGCAGGCCATGCCGCCAAGAGAACGCGCGATGCTTGAGAAATTCTTAAGCTATCCTAAGGATAGTGCAGGCCGCCTTATGCAGCGTGAATTGGTTTGTGTTCCTCCTTTCTGGACGGTCAGTGAAACCCTCCAATTCATCCAGAATTCTCATGACTTACCTGAACACTTTTATACCATTTATATTATTGATCCACGTCAGACCCCTTTAGGTGAAATTTCTTTAAGTCTTCTGCTACGTCATCAACCGGATACTGTTGTCTCAGATATTATGCAACAGGATATAAGGTCTATTCTTGTTACGAAAGATCAAGAAGAAGTTGCTTTTGCTTTTAGGCACTATGGTCTTGTCTCAGCCCCAGTGATCGAAGAATCTGGCCGTATTGTTGGAATGATCACCGTTGATGATGTTGTTGATGTTATTGGTGAAGAAGTAGAAGAAGATATCCTTCATATTTCAAAAGTTCATGAATCAAACGTGAACGAGCCCGTGAGCAATACAGCTTATTGGCGTATCCGATGGTTAATCATTACCCTCGTCAATACCCTTATTGCGTCATTTGTTATTGCGCAATTTCAAGTATCCATACAAAAAATGACTGCTCTTTCCTTTTTAATGACAATTAATGCTGCCATGGGCGGAAATTCTGGAATGCAGGTTGTTACAATTGTTGTCAGAGCAATTGCAACACGCCAGTTACGTGAAAGTGACATCTGGAGAGCCGTTTCTCGAGAGGTTCTTGTGAGTCTGATAACAGGGACGTTTTTTGCGTGTATACTCGGTGGCATTGCCGCAGTGTGGGTAAATGATTTATGGTTAGGTGTTATTTTAGCTATTGCCCTCTTTTGCAACATGTTATGGGCTGCTTTTGCAGGCACAATGCTTCCCATTTTAATTCATCGACTTGGTTTAGATCCGGCCGTAAGCGCTGGTCCTATCTTAACAACAACAACTGATGTTTTTGGTTATGCAATATTTCTTGGACTTGCGACCTTATTTTTGCTCTAATAAGTAGCAAATAAATATAAAAAAAAGAAAAAGGGAAGCATATGTCTAAAAATGAAATTTGTATTGTATCCGCAAAAAGAACACCAATGGGTGCCTTTCAAGGAATGTTAAGCTCCGTCACAGCCATAGAACTTGGTGCTCATGCTATTCGTTCTGTTCTCAAGGATATCCCCTTGGATCCCTCTCATGTAAAAGAAGTTATTATGGGGTGTGTTCTTCCGGCAGGGCTAGGACAAGCCCCAGCAAGACAAGCCGCGATTACAGCGGATCTTTCATCGAATGTAGGTGCCACAACAATCAATAAAGTGTGCGGCTCTGGCATGAAAGCTATCATGCTTGCGCATGATCAAATTAAAGCCGATGAAGAGTCAGTTATTATTGCGGGGGGCATGGAAAGCATGAGCAATGCTCCTTACCTCCTTTTAAATGCCCGCAAAGGATCTCGTGCAGGCCATGATAAACTGATCGATCATATGATGTATGATGGTCTCGAAGATGCCTACAAAAAAGGTTGTTCAATGGGCGTGTTAGGCGAGATCGCTGTCGAACAATGCCAGCTAACACGTAACCAACAAGATGAGTTCGCAGCCCTGTCCGCAAGGCGGGCTTTACAAGCAATCAATGAAGGATGGTTTCAAGCTGAAACTTCACCAATTTCAATAAATCTTGGGAAAGAAGTCAAAGTGCTTGCGGAAGATGAACCTCCGACCCGTGTTAAGTTCGACAAAATCCCGCTTCTAAAACCTGCTTTCAAAGAGGGTGGAACGATCACAGCAGCAAATTCAAGCCCTCTTACAGATGGTGCTGCGGCTGTTGTTTTAATGACCACAGCTAAGGCAAAAGAGCATCATCTTACCCCTCGTGCGATTATTCGTGGTCACGTTACTTATTCTCATGATCCGGATTTATTTACATTAGCCCCTATCAATGCTATTAAAGTATTACTTGAGAAGATTAACTGGAAACTAGAGGATGTTAATCTGTTTGAAATTAATGAAGCTTTCGCATTTGTTCCTATGGCTGTTATCAAAGAGTTAAAATTAGATATTAATAAAGTCAACATCCACGGCGGCGCTTGTGCGTTGGGCCACCCAATCGGTGCAAGTGGAACACGTATTATCGTCACTCTTCTTCATGCCTTAGAAAAATATAACCTTCAACGAGGCATCGCAACACTTTGTATTGGTGGTGGAGAAGCAACAGCGATTGCGATTGAAAGACGAGAATAATGACCCTGCGAGATACCGGAATTGCAATCTTTGTTGTATTCTTGTGGTCTACAAGCCTTCTTGTTCAGAAGTTTGCTGTAAATCATATTTCAATCTATGTTCTTGGTTTCTTGCGTCTACTTTCAGCGGCCCCTCTTCTTCTGATTTATCGACAACCACCCCATCAATTATGGCGTTATCTCGTTGCTGGTTTCTTCTGGAATGTTTTGAATTTCTTATTTATTGGTCTTGGCTTTAAAGCAGGTGTAGGCGCAGGTATTTCTTCGTTCTTAATACAAACAAATGTCTTTTTCGGCGTCTTCTTTTGTTACATTCTTTTGCGTGAAAATTTCCATGTCATTGAAATAATTGGTATGTTTATTGCCTCTTATGGTGTTTACTTATTAACTCAAAGTGGCTCTCATGTTTTAGATGAAAGTACAATGACAGGGATAATATCTATTTTACTTTCTGCTGTTTGTTGGGGAATTGGTTTTACCCTTCTGAAAAAAATGAAAATTGGTGCAACTATGGCGGATAATGTATGGCTTTCAGCTCTCTCTGCGCCTTCCCTATTTACGCTGCTCTTTGTACTTGAAGGCCCTCAAAAAACTATTTTTGAGTTTTCACATTTAAGTCCTGTCGGCATTTCTTGCGCTCTGTATGTGGGAATTGCCTCAACAATTTGTGCAAGCTATTTGTGGTTAAAGCTTGCACACAGAGTTTCTTCTTCTCAGCAAGCTCCTTTTATGCTTCTTTTACCAATATTTACGTGTGCTCTTTCTGCTGTGTTTATGCAAGAAACGTTAGCACCTTCCCAACTTTTTGCAGGAGGAATTATTTTAGTTGGAGTCTTTGTAACGCGTTCCACCCCTCTCCTAAAACGATTAAAAGTGCAGGCTTTTCTAATTAAACTTAAAGCGACGTCCCATGATTGATTTTGATAAACTTCGTATCTTTTATCATGTTGCTAAAGAAGGCTCCGTAAAACGGGCTGCACAAACTTTAGAGAAAAATCCAACTTCTGTTTGGAAGCATATTATGGATTTAGAGCAGTACTTTAAAGCAAAGCTATTTCTGCGGCGTAAGAAAATTGGCTTAGAACTTACTGAACTTGGTGAAAAACTATTCAAAGACGTTAACCACTTAATTCCAAGTTTAGAAAGAGCATGTACGCATTACGCACAAGAAGAAAAACCTAAAGATGACCTTTTCATTATTACGACAAATGGTGTCGTGGGTATTTGGTTGATTGAGAAATTAAAACCATTCCTTGAACATAAACAGAATATAAAAGTAAGGATCTCAACAACAAACTCAGAAGTTGATTTCTTGAATTCGAAAGCTGATATCGGCATTTTAACGAAAGTTAATTATTCTGAGGGATTAACCCAGCAAAAGATCATGACTTATCATAGTAAACTTTTTGCAAGCCAAGAGTATCTTGATAAGTATGGTGTTCCAAGAACAATTGATGATTTACAACACCATAAACTAATTAGTTTTTATCCTGAACTTCCAGGCTATCGCGGCAATGCAGATTGGCACCTGCAAAAAAATATGCCAGGACATACTTTACGAGAAAGCTGGCTTGCCATCAATTCAGCTGCTTGCCAACTGGAAGCTGCTCGTCATGGACTAGGAATTCTTGCAATTGGTCAAGAATACTCTCAACTTCAAGATGCGGGCTTAATAGAAGTACTTCCCGATGAAATTGGCGCCATTTTTGATATTTATTTTATAACGCGCGCAGCAGATTTCCAATCGGGACTTATCAGAGAATGCTATGACTTTTTGAAATTAAAGGAATTGAAAGATTAGATCATTGTGTTAAACTAGCTTTATGTTATCAAACATATCAAAAATACATCAATCATAAAAACTTAAAATTGTTTATAGCATAATCTTGTATCTTCATATATGAGGGGGAAAAGATGTTAAAGAAAATTGAGTCACCAAGAGTATTGGCTGATAAAAACATCTTATTATCGTGAATTCATAATAGGTTTATATTTTGCGCAAATTATTTGAAGCTTTACCTTGCAAAAAGCGTGCTTTTTTTCTCAGAAGCACTCTGAATCAATCTCTCATCTCAAGCCTTTTATGTTTATTAGAAGCGGCTCAGGATGTCTTGCCCACAGAAGTTTACCAATCATCTTTCGAAAACTTGAATTCTCTCAACCCCGAAGAAAAAATCTCAAGTTTTTTATATGCTTTAAATTCAGTTTTTGCACAGGCTTTCTCGACTGAAAATATTCCAACCATTCAAAAAGTTGCTCAAAATATTGCGGATCATAAATTTCAGATTGAGGGAATTAATTTCTTTTCAATAGATGACTTAGACTCCTACCATCAAGAATTATTTAAAAAAATTGCAGTTTTTGAAATCCCTGGCGGCGTGACGTTTATCAATTCGCCGCCCGAACAACATCAAAAAATTAAATCTCTTTTCCAACAAGGATTAACCTTAATTTCCCAAAGCTGTAATGATCTTTATGAAGAAATTGAGATATTTTTAAGCGAAATATTAACGTTTGATTCGCCAAAAATGAAATATGGCTCAAGCTTTAATCTTTTTGGCATGATGTATATTCGTGAATCTTTTCCCTTTAACACGATTGTGGATGTTGTGGACGCTTTAACGCATGAAGCTGGCCATATACATTTATACTCTTTATCTGCTGATGACCCCTTGGTCTTAAATCCCCCAGAAGAACGTTATACAGCGCCTCTACGAACAGACAAGCGTCCCCTAATCGGTATTTATCATGCAAGTTTTGTCGTTTCTCGCATTCTTTATGCTTTAAGAGCACTTTATAACCATAAATTACTGTCCGAAGAAGAACAAGCATACTGCTCAACACTTATTGAAGCGTATAAGGTAAAATATGCTTTAGGATTTGAAACCGTTCAGAAACATGCAACGATGACTCAACTTGGACATGATATTTTAAGGTCTACCTTTAAATTAGCTAGTTAGCCACAAAATATCAAAAATTTCGCGACAAAAAACTTTTGTCGCAAATTTTGATTTTTTTCTTTGCAGAGTTAAAAGAGATATGATAAACCTCTAGATAAGTAAAAAAAATTATCTAAACTGGAGGAGTTAAGTATGTTTAATCATCATAAAGTTACTCTTACGGCTAATGAAATTGCGCAAGCCCTTACACGTATGAATTCCCCTGCTCTTGCGCCATTAACGCAAATTAATGCAAATTCGCAAAAACACCTTGCTGCTGCCGCTTCTTGGGTCGTTAACCGCCGTAAAGAAAATTCAGCCCGCCTCTTCTCAACATCAGTTCATGGTTCCCCCATTTGATAACCTCTTTTATTTTATAAAATCACTAACTTTTAAATCAAAGACGATATTTTAAAATAAAGTGTACTCTGCTTACAGGATGATTTGATCATCGATCGAAAGACCTGGATCATCTTCATTTTTCAGAACTCATAAACCAATGTTTTCAACGCATAAATATATTTAAGGGATAAGCCTCTGTGCGCTTTATATTGTGAGAGCTACAGATATAATGCTTATGATCACTCTCAATTTTTCTAGAGAGTACCCAAAAAATTTCAGTTAGATAATCAATCATAAAATGACAAAGGCACCTTCTTAAAACACTTTTGCAAGATGTTCCCATTTTGTCGTGTAGCAAGGTGATAAGTGATCACGTTGCGTTAATTCAAACGTTTTTAAACGAGAATCTCCATACATTACGGCCTTCTTCCCAAATTTTTTATTAATTTGATCGATTGTTTTTGTAAGTCCTTCTCGCTGTATTGAAGGACGGTCAAATAAAGAATGTTGCAAGTGAGAACCGTCTACCAATCCACTTAAACAAACACCGACCCTCTTATATCTTTTTCCTAGAAAAAAGATTTTTTTTAGGCCTCTTTGAGCAGCCTGATGCAGCATTAGTGTGTCATCAACGGCAATATCCAACACCACGACATGCTTATTCGCATAGTATGATGCTCGCTGGAAACGATCTGTTTTTATAAAAACATGTACATATGTCGCTAATTTTCTTTCATTCCTTAATTTTTCAGCAGCATTCTCCATTAAAGCGGACGTAAAAGAAGCTAGATCTTCAAAAGTTGAAAGGTTTTTTTTTAAAGAACGTGACACCAAAATCATTTTTTTTGAGGTATCTTGATCCTTTACAGGATGCGCTATCTTTCCGTTAAGCTCCCAAACGATTCTTTCACCAATTACACTCATCCCCTGACGTATCCATTTCAAAGGAGCCTTTTTCAATTGAAGAGCTGTCTCAATTTCTTGGCTACTCAAATACGTTGCATATTTACGCCCCACTCCCCAAACTTCTTTCACAGGGAGGCATACCAAAAACCCATCAATTTCTTTTTCTTGAAGCAGAATAAGAATGCCATTTCCGTGCTTTGCGTAAGCATTAGCTACCTTTGCCAAGGTTTTTGTTCGAGAAACACCAATGGAAATAGGAATCCCTGTCCATCTCTGAACCCTCTGTTGAATCTCACAACAAAAACGCTCAAGCTCATGATCTGGAACCTTAGAAAGATCCAAAAATGCTTCATCAATGGAGTATATTTCTATTAAAGGAACCATCGTTCGTAATGTTGCCATGACGCGCCTAGACATATCTGCATAAAGCTCAAAATTCGATGAAAACACTTTGACATCATGTTTTTTTACAACCGAATTAAATTTAAAGTATGGCTCTCCCATTTTAATATTTAATTCTTTGGCTTCGTTCGATCGCGAAATTGCGTCGGGTAAGAGAATGACATTACTGCCGTTCCCTCCCCTAAGAACCGAACAGGCGAGTTTCCCCGCATTCGGCTCAAGCCTCTTGAACGCCTTTCAAAAGACGCGGCTCTAGCTGGTTATGAACTT